>Ga0315543_1000017_pt1 | contig 228366 bp, 161 predicted proteins | sample SalMarSW160210MG_2_FD_203098 | JGI IMG/M metagenome (GOLD analysis project Ga0315543, IMG submission 203098) | Salt marsh sediment microbial communities from the Plum Island Ecosystem LTER, Massachusetts, United States - Salt Marsh Sediment SW1601-210 ...
GGACATGAAAATCTTCACCGGAATAAGGCAAATAACGTCCCTGTGAATCCCGCAACAGATCAACAACTCAAAAGGGTGGTATCAAAATGTCTTGATAGGTGGTACCGTTTGTAAGCGGTGTTAAAACGGAAAGGAAGGGAATTATCATATGAAGATATCAGACACTATCAGAAAATAATTGTAGCTCTCACTGAAACAGATAGATTAATGAAAGAGATTGATAAAATTGATTTTATGTAAATGTACAAATTCCTGAAACTATTCTATCCTGGCAAGAAATATAGCAGACAATATTTCAGTCCTAATTGCATTGCCAAATCGAATATGATTAACTTTAATAAACATTTCATTATTTTTTTAATTGGGTGTTATGGAACCTCTCTCGAAACAAACAATTCTAAAACCTTCTGATCATCCCAAGACTATTTATAAATTTAGAGACTGGAAAGATAAGTTCCACAAATCAATAATTACAAAACGAGAGATATATTTCCCATCACCAAAAGAATTTAATGATCCTTTTGATTGTCGAATTCCAGAAAGCTTTTATATGCTCAATACTGAGGAGAAAATTGAAAAGTATGTCAATGATTTTATTATAAGAAACTTAAACAAATTAAAGGCCAAGAACATAGATATACCTCAATATGTCAACCTTCTAAAAAAGGATCTGAAAGAGAATCCTTCAATCTATCAGAAAAAATTAAATGAGATTTATTTAAAAGAAGGAAATCTATATTTTGGAGTGTTTTGTACTTCGAAAATTTGGAATAATATTTTAATGTGGACTCATTATTCAGCAAACCATACAGGATTTTGTGTAGGTTTCAATCGTAAGCAACTAGTAAATTTTCTCTATGATTGTAACGTAGCAAGTGTTATCTATACTAAAGAATTTCCTCAAATTGACCCATTCGATGATTTCATCCAAAAAATGTTTCAAAAATCACACTCAAAAGCAAATAATTGGAAGTACGAAAAAGAATACAGATTCTTTTTGAATTCGTATCCAAATAAACTATCCATGCACAAAAGAATAAGAATTCTTCCAAAAGAGTGTTATAGATGTATAATTATAGGTTTATCCTTCCCGAAAGATCAAATAAACATTATAAAAAGGCTTTCAGATGCCCTTAATGTCCCTTTATATCAAGTAATAATAGATAATCAAACGTTTAAGCTGAAAAGAAAAAGAATTAACTTCGCATAACTTGTTCAATATAATTAATTGGTTTGTACCACTTTATGCATATTAATTCCCAGCCACTTAGTTTAGAAAAGGGTGACGCATATTTGAAATGTCTCGCTGCATTTCCTACGTGCTGTAGAAATAGGATGCGTCACCCTAAGCTCAATGCATTAAACAATGTCTGCAATACAATAGAATCATCTGTTTGATAATATTGGTTGGTGAGCATCGAGCATTACTAATTTAAGAAATATTTTTCAATTAATAGTGCAATAACCTGACCCTAAGTTACCATCCGGGATTTTGGAGATTTCAATTCAGGAAAGTTTTGTAACTTGCTAGTTGCAATATATTGATCCCCTAACAAACAATAATTCTCGATATGGAGCTATACTTTTGGTTTTATTAATCATAAAAACAATTGGCAAACATTTAAAAAGGACAGACTTTGGATTTCTTAGACATCGTTAAAAGACTTACAAAAAATAAACATGACAGACGAGACAAACGAACGACTGACCCTGTCGAGATTGATATTTCAAAAGCCCAGCGAGTTCAACTTCCACAGCTCAAATTTGAAAGACCAGTTGACCCGGCAGACAAGGTAAAGCAAGACTGGGACAAATACTACTCAATTACTCAGAAAGCACATTCCCACTATTATAGACAATGGTATGCCAAAGCCAAGGAGCAATGGCTAAGTATTTACGATTGGTACCACCGTGACCGTATGTACTACACATACTTACTGCGTACCTACCGCAAACTTATTGACAAAGCAATAAAGAAGAAGAAATACCAAGAAGCATTCAATGAACTAGTTGAACTTTTTGAAAAGTGTTCCAATTACACCAACACGGATATTAAAAAGTACAACAAAGTCATTGCCCAACTGAATAAACTAAATGACATAGAAATTCCAGATAAAGACCTCATAGTCATTGATGAACCTGAATTTGTAATTAAATCACATAGGTTGCAACCTCTCCAAGAAGTTAAAAAGCCAAGAGGATACAAAATTGAACAACGAGACGGAACTTCAATACTAGATTTAAAAGAAAAGAGCGAGTTCTTACCAAAATCCTTACCTAACATTTCGTTTAATGAGAATAATATAATCTACAAGGAACTGCCATCGGTTCTAGCCATTACAAACGACACTTACCGATTTCGTGAATCTTCCAATCAAACCTCATTCTTATCAAGCTCAAGAGAGTTGAAGGTTTACCACTACAATTGGGATTTACAGTTGTTAGGGGAATTTGATGCATCCCGTTATTCTGAAGGGCATACTCATCTAAGACGAATTGAGCTATCGTCAGACCAGTCGTGCTTAATGTTCACAATTATTGATAAGGCGTACGTACTCGACTCAAATATGAATCTGAATGCTGTTTGGCAAGTTCCGCACAAGGATGGTTATGAGAAACGAAAGGTCGAAGGATCAAACACCATGAGGCAGCAAGTAAAAAACTTCCTCTCATTGTTAGAGTTACATGATAATCCTTCAAAAGAAGAAATCAAAACTGCTTTTCGGAAACAAGTTATCAAATGGCATCCGGACAGGAACCCAAACAACACACAAGCAGAAGAAAGAACCAAGCAATTAATTCAAGCATATGAATTCTTATCTGGCGAAGATGCTCAATCAGCTTTTGAGGGCATAAACCAAGACGAGTACTACTGGGTGAATTTAAATCACATTTACAAATTTGAAGTTGGCAGCTTCACATTTGAGATGAACTTCTCTTTAGGCTCAGGAGAAGATTGGATTTATGGATCGGGAATTTCAGATGATGCTTCAAGGATTTATCTGGGTTGCTACTCAGGTAAAATCTATCAAATAAATCCAAACGGCGTTACCGAGAAAATATACATAGTGCCAGAAGACAAGAGGGGCGATTACGGAACAACAAACCCAATTTCCTTTGTGACTGAGTACAATGCCAGGAAATACATATTGACTCATTGGTACCTCTACATTTTACAGGATGATAAGACCATTAACTATTTGAAAAATGATAGTGGTAATTACAGATGGTTTAACAATGGTATCATTCTTCAAGAAAAAAAACAGATTACCCTTTTTGACAAAGATGGTAATACCGAAGGCAATATTAAATTCAAATCGCCAATCAAGCAAGTTTGTTTCTGCGATAACATTTTCTTAATTGAAACAACAACTAAGTCGTTCACTTTTAAAATGCAATAATTATGGCTGAACAAAATACGATAGAATGTCCAAGATGCGGAGAAAAGATTGACGTAAACAAGATTCTTTACCATCAACTCCAAGAACAAGTTAAAAAAGAATCCAGCGACAAGCTTGCTGAACAAAAGAAAAAGTATGATGCTAAAGTAGCAGACCTCAATGCCGAAAAAGCGAATCTCGATGAGGAAAAGGAGAAACTTCAAGAACAAATCAATGAAGGGGTAAGAGAAAAGCTCAAGAATGAGAAACAGAAACTTGAAAAGCAACTCAGGAACCAAATCCTAGACGAGCAGTCAGAGCAGCTTAAAATGCTGCAAGATGAACTTCAAAAGAAGTCAGACGAAGTAAAGGAATTTAACAAAGCCAAAGCCCAGATACAGCGACTTGAACGTGAAAAGGATGAGATTAAAGACAAACTTGAAGCAGAAATGGAACAAAATCTTAACGAGAGATTAAAAGAAGAAAGAGCAAAAATCAAGAAGTCAGAGGAAGATAAAATTGAACTAAAACTGGTTGAAAAGGATGACTTAATTAAACAACTCAGCGAAAAGCTAAAAGAAGCACAGAGAAAAATGGAACAAGGCTCTATGCAGGCGCAAGGAGAGGCACAAGAAATCGCTATTGAAGATTTTTTAACAAAAAACTTCCCCCTTGACACAATTGACGAAGTAAAGAAAGGAGCAAGAGGGGCTGATTGCTTACAAATTATCCATACAAGGACACGTCAAAACTGTGGTTCTATTTACTATGAGAGCAAGCGCACTAAGACCTTTTCACCAGGTTGGATAGAAAAATTCCGGAATGATATGCGTGACAAGGGTGCAAACACTGGTGTACTTGTGACTGATGCAATGCCAGCAGACATGGACAGAATGGGGCAAAAGGACGGAGTTTGGATTTGCAACTTTGCCGAATTTAAAGGTCTTTGCTTTATTCTAAGAGAATCCGTAATTCAAATAAGCAATGCTATAGCCACTCAGGAGAATAAGGGAGATAAAATGACAATGCTTTACGACTTCCTGACAAGTAATGAGTTTCGCTTACAGATTGAGGCAATAGTTGAGGGATTTACTCAAATGAAAGAGGATTTGGAAAAAGAAAAACGTTCAATGCAAGGACACTGGAAAAGACGAGAGAAACAAATCGACAAAGTTGTACTCAATACTAACTTCATGTACAACTCTATTAAAGGAATTGCTGGTAATGCAGTTCAACCAGTTCCAGCATTGGAAATAGGAACAGAAGAGGCAGAGGACAATCTTGACATGAATTTACTTAAGGACATTAACCTTGGAGAAGATGATGAAAAAGAATAAAAAACGTTTACCAACATTGTACAAGCGTAATGTGGGCTGATGGGCTAAAATTGAGCTTTTTTCCTCTTAAAAAACTTTTCAGTAAGCAGATAGTGAAATTTAAAATGAATGAATAGTGAAAGTGATTAACGTACTACTTCCCAAATTCCCGTTAATGCCATCTGATTTACTATCAATATATTAATACGTCAAATATCTATACCCTTGATATAAAGCCATTTACAGCCATTTTAAGCTATTAGTTAAAGCTTCACTTATAGATATACTATATTTCAGACAGGATAACAATAAGGACGCATGTTTATTTACACAAAAAAAATGTGTTTTATATTGACTCTTACTTAAAATCCACATGGTTAGTAATGCAATCTGACTATTCCTTTACTCCTGTAAATGACAAAGAATCCAAGCAAATCGTATCACAACACATATAATACATAACTAAAACTCACAATCTAAATTTAAGTCCGAATATGACAATACAGGTAAAAGACAGAATAATTATCGGTGATGACCAGCATGAAATTAGGGAAACACCCCTGAAAGGCCAGATTAATTTCAGCTTAATGAATATACATAGAAATAAATTCTCTTCTGCCTGCTGGAGAGGATATGTAGCAACCTGGGAACTCCAGGATAAAAAACTATACCTCATTGATCTGAAGATATACCCACCTGATCCTGAGGCTGACTTCGGAATCCATACTCTGTTTGAGACCAATGATAGAGTATTTGCTAACTGGTTTACAGGGGTGATTGAAATACCATCAGGTGAAGTATTTGCTCATACAAGATATGGTGAGGAGTTGTATAGTCACAGGCTGGTATGTAAATTTAAGAAAGGCAAACTGAGGAGGATGCGCATGAAAGAAATAGACATGAAGATATGGGAAATGTGGATTAAGAAATAAGTTATTTCTCTATTCAGATTTTGTGTATATTTGATATAAGTTCATTGAGTTTAGTAAGAGGAGTATTTTTCGAGACCATTTGAGTAGGTCAGATCAGAAATAGTTGATTATAAGTAATATATGTCCCTGGTTCAATTCCAGGTGGCACCACACTCCGGAAAGCCCCGCACAGCGGGGCTTTTTGTATTAAGGGGCACACGTTCGTTAAACTTGTTTATAAGAAAGGTGTGCCCCTTAATACAAGGAAAGCCTGTTAGGCTTTCTCCGGAGTGTGGTTTTTTCAAAAGAACACGAAGGAATCACGGGCATTAGCGAAGCGAATGCCCGTAATTCCAGGCATGTTTCACGGTTTCCGGAGTGTGGTTTTTTCAAAAGAACACGAAGGAATCACGTGCATTTGCGAAGCGAATGCACGTAATTCCAGGTGGTACCACGGCCTTTAAGCGTAGATCTGGCATTGTCAGTGACTTGCGGGGTTTATATTTTTAGCTGTTGATGGATTCATTGACAGTTTCTTGATATCAAATTATCTATTAAGAAATTTGAATATTTCAGTGGTGAATATTAATGCTCGTTCCGTTTCAATTATTGAACAATCTACTAATCTGTTTTAATTTAATATGTCCAATTATTTAAGGGGCTAATACAGTATCAGCCCGGTTACACGGAGAATTTATATCACACTGGCAGAGATAACTGTTCCCTGAATTTCCATGTAGCCCTGGCATTATAAAAGAGTCTTTCAGCCTCAACAAAATCGAGTGTCTGTGCTGCATCAGATACCGCTTTTGCTGGTGTTTCATGAATTTCGACCATTATTCCGTCAGCCCCTGCGATTATCCCGGCAAGGGCAATTTCCCTGACAATGCTCCTGATGCCGGTCCCATGCGAAGGATCCACAATAACAGGCAGGTGCGATTTTCTTTTCAGTACAGGTACGGCATTAATATCGAACGTATTCCGGTAGGATTTTTCGAATGTTCTTATTCCCCTTTCACACAGTATGATCCTTTCGTTTCCCCCGCTGAAAATATATTCGGCAGAATAGAGTAGCTCGTCTATGGTTCCTGACAGTCCTCTTTTCAGCAGCACCGGCTTATCGAGCCGGCCCATGGCATCGAGAAGTGTAAAATTCTGTGAGTTCCGGGCACCTACCTGAAAGATATCGACATAGTCATACATATCATCTATTTGCTCGTTGTCCATCACTTCTGTTATGACCTTTATGCCCATTGAAGAACAAATCTCATGAAACGATCGCAAACCCTCCAATCCGACTCCCCTGAATGAATAGGGTGAACTCCTGGGTTTAAATACCCCACCCCTCATAATATTTATCCCGTTCTGCTTCAGGAACGAAGCAACAGTGGCGACCTGTTCAGAATTTTCAATCGAGCAAGGACCGGCGATTATTGTTATCTCTTCTCCACCTATAGCTGTACCGTTGATATTCACAATTGTAGGATCAACCTTCCATTTGCGTGACACCAGTTTCTGGTCATCCTCAACCCTGTGAACATCCGATACACCTTTCATGTTCCCTATCTTCCTGATATCCAGTTCTTCAGAACCAACTGTCACCAGGTAGGATGCCCCTCCGGTTATAACCCCTCTTGTCCTGAAGCTATATGATGCAAGGACACTTTTAACCTCTTCCTTTTCCTTTATTGTTGCATTATCCGTAAACTGAATTATCATAATCACCTCCTGATTTTTTTAATAAAATCCCTGACCTTTTCTTCAATCTCTCCTTTACCGGAAAGAGCCCTGATGAATGATGATCCTAAAATTGCACCGTCGGCGTGCATGCATGCAGTGCCAAATGACTTTGAGTCGCTTATCCCGAATCCTATAAGCAATGGCTTTCCCGTTACCTCCCGGACGCTTTTAAAGTAGCCGGCTTTAGTTTCCAGATCAGCCGATCCACCAGTTGTTGACTCAGAGGATACCATATATATGAAACCTGTACTATTTTCTGAAATTTCCCTGATCCTCTCCATTGATGTCTGTGGAGTAATAAGAAGAATATAATGAAGGTTATTTTCAACAAAACAGCTCCTGTAATGATCCCTGTATTCTTCAAGTGGCAGATCAGGTATGATCACACCGTCGACCCCGGTCTTTCTGCAGGCAGAACAAAACTCTTTCACACCAAACCGCTGAACGGGATTAAAATATCCCATCAGTACCCTGGGGATGCTCACCCGTTTTTCAGCTTCTTCAAGCTGCATGAACAGGCGTCTCAGCGTCATCCCGTTTTTCAGCGCTACCTGGCTGCTCTCCTGAATGACCTTCCCATCAGCAACAGGATCCGAGAAAGGAATCCCTATCTCCACCAGGTCGGCGCCATATTTCTCGGACGATTCCAATACTTTCAGGGTATCTTCAATTTCCGGATACCCTGCAGTAAAAAAAAGAGACAGGAGGTTTCCTCTCCTTTCTTCGAACAGTTTATCAAGTTTGTTTTCTATTTTCATTTTCATTTCATAAGCTGGTGTATATATCCATATCCTTTTCACCTCGTCCGGAAAGGTTTACTACCACAATCTCATCACTTCTGAAAGATATCTTTTCGAGAAGTGCAAGGGCATGTGCAGATTCCAGGGCAGGTATTATACCCTCTTTCCTGATAAGGGTTTTTGCAGCCCTGACAGCTTCATCGTCATTGATAACCATATATTCCGCCCTTCCAGTTATATGCAGGTGAGCATGAAGAGGTCCGACACCCGGATAATCGAGTCCGGCCGAAATTGAATAGGGTTCAATTACCTGACCGTCATCAGTCTGAAGAAGCAGTGACCTGCTTGCATGCAGAACACCGGGGGACCCACATGTTATGGATGCCGCATTCATGCCTGTACCAATTCCTTTTCCTCCACCCTCGGCAGCAATAAGTTTTACACCGGGAGTATCAATGTAATGGTAAAATGCTCCAGCTGCATTGCTGCCTCCCCCGATGCAGGCAAAGATATAATCCGGATTCTTCCTTCCTTCACAGGAAACCAGCTGGGTCTTTATCTCCTCCGAGATAATCGACTGGAATCTTGCCACCATGTCGGGGTACGGGTGTGGTCCCACCACAGATCCGATAATATAGTGAGTCGTCCGGGGGTTGCTGATCCAGTCACGCAAAGCTTCATTTGTCGCATCCTTAAGGGTCATATTACCGGATTTAACTGAGACAACCCTTGCGCCCAGCATCTTCATAGCGGCGACGTTCCTGGATTGTCTTTCCATATCGGTCTGACCCATGTATATAACGCACTCCTTCCCCCTCAAGGCACAGACAGTTGCCGTTGCCACCCCGTGCTGGCCTGCACCTGTCTCAGCAATGATCCTTTTCTTTCCGAGTCTTTCCGCCACCAGGATCTGACCTATCGTGTTATTTATCTTGTGTGAACCTGTATGGTTCAGATCTTCACGTTTAAGGTATATCCTGGCCCCGTATTTTTCCGATAACCTCTCTGCATGATAGAGTGGAGTAGGCCTCCCTGAATAATTGGAAGTAAGTCTTTCGAATTCCTCCCGAAAGGATCTGTCTCCGAGTATTTCCAGGTACCTGTCCGCCAGTTCCCTGATGTTCCGATACAGCATCTCGGGGATATAGGCTCCTCCAAATTCACCGTAGTAACCTTTTTTATCAACTTCTATTGCCATGATCAAATAATTATAATCTTCTGAACTCACTGATGAAATTTTCCAGCAACACGACATTCTTTTCCCCGGGGGAATTTTCAAACCGGCTGTTCACGTCAATCCCTGCAAATTCCGGATGGCTGATCTCTGCCAGTCTGGCTGCATCGCCGGGTCCAATGCCGCCACTCAGGATAAAGGGTATATCAAGCTCATATTCATCAAGAATTTCCCATCTGAATCTTTTACCGGTACCACCCCTGTCCTTTCCTTTATTATCAAACAGCAGGAAGCTGCATACGCCCTCATAGGATGCCAGGGTGGCAAAATCAAATTCATTACCGATCCCAAAGGCCTTTATGACCCTGAAACCCTTCGAAAGTACCTTACTGCAGAACTCAGGCGTTTCTTCACCATGAAGCTGTACATAGTCAAGCGACAGTTCCGATGCAATCCTGACAATGTTCTCTTCCCTCTCATTTACAAAGACACCCACACGTGCGGCAGAGGGCTTGAGCACAGGTATTATTCCGGCAGCATTTTGCAGTGTTACAGCCCTGGGTGAACGTGGGTAAAAGATAAATCCCATCATATCAGGATCTATGAATGAAACCTCCCTTGCGTTCAAAGGGTACTTTATGCCACAGATTTTTACCAGCTTTTTCATACTTTCCCCTCCGGTCCGGTCAGTTTCCTGAACTCCCTGATGATCTCACGGCACCTTGCAGCAGGATCTGTGCTGCGCATAAATATCTCTCCCAGGAGGAATCCGTCGAAGCCAGCATTCCTGAGCAGATGAAGGTCCCCGGAACCTGTAATTCCGCTCTCAGATATCCTGATTTTTCCTGTTGGGATCCTGTTAACCAGATCAAGCGAAACCGAGATGTTGGTAATGAAAGTTTTAAGATCCCTGTTGTTAACACCTATTATGGGGATATTCTCTGTGGTACATCCGATCTCTTCCCCTGAGTGAACCTCAAGAATAACCTCCAGTTCCAGACTTGCTGCAAGAGCGGAGAGCTTATTCACTTCATCCTTTTCAAGTAAGGCTGCAATAAGCAGGATTGCATCGGCCCCATTCGATTTTGCTTCGACCACCTGGTATTCGTCAATAATAAAATCCTTCTGCAGGATGGGACAATAATTGAGGCTCCTGGCACGTCTTAAGTCTGCAAAACTGCCGTTAAAAAACTTCGTATCTGTAAGCACGGAAAGTGCCGATGCACCTGCCTGCATATAACCCAGGGTAACTGTTCCTGCATCGGCTTCTGAATTTATCATTCCTGCCGAAGGCGACATTGTCTTATATTCCGCTATTATGCCCGGTTTGTCTTTACGGAGCAGGTATTTCGATAAAGAAACCGGTTTTGTTTCGAAATATATGCTCTTCTCAAGCAGTTTTAAAGGATAAAGTGATTTCCTTTCGGTCACCTCTTTCCTTTTATTCTCAATAATCTTATCCAGTATATTCATAGATCTTTAAAATGAAACCAGGCTCCTGAAGCATTCAAGAGCCTTCCCGCTTTCAAGCGATGTTCTTACGGTATCAAAACATTCATTCAGGCTCCTGTCAGGATGTATGACCCTGTATGCCAATCCTGCATTCGCAATAACTGTGTTCACCTGGGCAGCTGTCCCTTTCCCTTCGAGGATCCCCAGGAATATTCCGGCAGATTCCTCAACACTCTTTCCTCCTGCGAGAGCTTCGGGGCTCACGGTGCTAAAGCCAAGATCCTCAGGATCTGCTATATACTCCTCTTCACCTGTCATAATCTTCATATCACCGGTCAGTGACAGTTCGTCATACCCGTCGAGGCTGTGAACAATTGCATACTTTTTACCTGATCCCTGGTAAATGTAATTGTATATTCTTGCCAGCTCCAGGTTATAGACCCCTATTAGCTGGTTCGGAGGACTGGCAGGATTCACCATCGGCCCAAGCATATTAAAGAAAGTCTTAACCGATAGTTCCCTCCTTATCGGGGCGATGCTTTTCATCGCAGGGTTGAAGAGAGGAGCATGCAGAAAACAGATACCTGCTTTCTCAAGCTGCCTGCAGAGTGTATCCCTGTCGGTGGTAAACCTGTACCCAAAGTGCTCCAGGATATTCGATGATCCACAGGTACTTGAAACACCGTAGTTGCCATGTTTCACTACCTTTTCCCCGGTGCCTGCAACAACAAAAGAGGCCAGGGTTGAGATGTTGAATGTATCCTTACCGTCTCCTCCTGTTCCGCAAAGGTCTGTTGTTTCCATGCCACCCAGGTCGATCCTGATGCAAAGTTCCAGCAGGGCATCACGAAATCCTGACAGTTCTTCAATGGTTATGTTCCTTAACTGGAAAACCGTCAGGAAAGCAGTAACCTGCGAATTATTGTATTTTCCTTCCGCCAGGCTCACCAGGAGTTCTCTGGAATCATCCCGTGTAAGTGTCTGGTGCCTGAACAGGCTGTTTAAAATCTCCTTCATATTTTTAATAGTTTAATATCATTATAAGTGTTGATTCAACTCCAGCCACTCCTATCACTGGAGGTTGCTGAGATCCAGTTTGACAGGATTTTCGTACCAAAAGGCGTCAGAACAGATTCGGGATGAAACTGTACACCCCTGACATTCATTTCCTTATGAGACAATGACATTATCCTTCCTTCTTCATCCGATGAAGTTATCGACAGGCATCCGGGGATATCATTTCCTGAGACCACCCAGGAGTGATACCTGCCACCTTTAAACCTTGGAGGGATATCCCTGAATATATAATCGACAGGTTCCGAGACGAGAATATCGGTTGCCACACCATGAAAAACCGATTCCAGGTTTTCAAGAGTGGCTCCGAACACTTCACCGATAGCCTGCATGCCAAGGCATACCCCAAAAATTTCTTTCTTTCCTGCATAATCCTCTATTATTTTTAGTAGATCTCCTGCTTCGGAGGGTATTCCCGGGCCGGGAGAGAGTATAATGCTATCGTACCTGTCGATCATACCCTGCGTGACTCTGTCATTTCTCACCACATCCACCTTGCTCCCAGAGATCTTTTGTGCCATTTGAACAAGGTTGAAGGTGAATGAATCGTAGTTATCAATTACTATTATCTTCATTTTTCTGCCTATATATCGGTTGCTTTATCAACAGCCTTTTCCAGTGCAGCAAGCTTATTATATACTTCCTCAAGCTCTTTTTTTTCTTCGGATCGTTCCACGATCCCGGCACCTGCCTGGTAATAAAGAACATTGTTCCTGCTCATGAATGACCGGATCGTTATAGCGAGGTTAGCTCCCCCGGCAACTCCTATCATACCTATGCAACCCCCGTAGAAACCCCTGGCTGTCGGCTCATAATTGTCAATCAGCTCCATCGCCCTGAATTTTGGCGCTCCGGAGAGAGTCCCTGCCGGGAAAGTATCACCTATTACCTTGAGGTCGCTTACACCGGGATCAATCTTGCCTGTAACCTTTGACACTATATGTATCACATGTGAATAGAAATGTATTTCCCTGAAGGATTCGACCTTTACCTCACTCGAGCTCCGGCTCAGGTCATTCCTTGCCAGGTCGACAAGCATTACATGCTCAGCATTTTCTTTCGGATCCTCGGAAAGACGTACTGATAGCTCCTTATCCTTTTCATCATCACCGGTTCTGCCGAATGTTCCTGCAATAGGATTAATACTGGCAATACCATCTTTAATAATTATCTGTGACTCTGGTGATGAGCCAAATATCCTGAAGCTGCCATAGTCAAAATAGAACAGATACGGGGAGGGATTAAGTGACCTGAGGCACCTGTATACATTGAACTCATCACCCCAGAACCTCCTTCTGAAACTCCTCGAGAGAACCAGCTGGAACACATCCCCCCTCCTACAATGGTCTTTCGCCTTGCTTACCAGGTCCATGTATTGCTGGTCGGACATATTAGATTCCACCTCCCCGTATGATGAGAACCGGTACTGACCCAATCGCTTATCCCTTAAATTCACCATCAGTTTTTCCAGTCCGCTCTCCTCACCCCCTGGCTGGTTTTCAATGATGGTTATCTCGTCATTCATATGGTTAAATGCAATGACAAACCTGTGAAGATCAAACCTCAGGTCAGGATATTCATTTTCGATCCTCTTCTTAAGGTCCAGGGTCTCAAAATATGTGAGTGCTCCGTATCCCAGGTAACCGAAGAAACTGTTAAAGGAGCTGGTGTCACCTTCAAACATGAAACCTCTGAAGAATTTATCTATAAATCCAGGAATTTCATTTTTTGCCCTGGCCGTAATATTTTCCCTTTTCCTTCCCCATTTCATTTTTACATCAAATCCATTTACCGAAATACCTGCAACGGGATCAAGGCCAATGTATGAGAAACAGTTCTCCAGGTGATGAAAATCGGTGCTCTCCAGCAGGACTGATCCCGGGTAGATATCCCTCAGTTTAAGGTAGATACTTACCGGGGTCAGGGTATCGGCCATCTGGCCTGCATAATTTGTTCTGATAGTGTACATATCACAATTATTTTATTATAAATGCCTGTAAAAACATGAGGCCCCCCGTGAAAACGAGAGGCCTCATGTTATATAAAAAGGTATACTTCCCTACTTCACGACTTGTTCGTAAAACAGGAAAGCCACCAGTTCATATTCATTGATATCATAATATCCTTGTTGTTTGACAGAGCAAAAGTAAGAATATATTTAAAAAAACAAAACTGCCACAGGAAATATATTGAATTTTTTCCCCAAATTTCCCCGAAACATATTGAGTGTAAGTCTTCAGACTATTCTGACTTGGATTGGTAAAAGGTTTAGATACAGTATGGAAGTTTTAATACATACTTCTAATTCAAGATGTGTCATAAATAATTTGTCTTTCCAGATAACAGGGATCAAATCAATATTTCATTAATTAGCTATATAAACTTTAAATTGACCTGAGAATTATTATTTTCGGATTCAATTAATCAAATGATCCTGTTGGCGTTTATGAGCAAGAACAATTCCATTGAATTACGCAGGGCGATCGGCCTTCCTCAGGCAATTGCACTGGTAGTTGGTATAATTATCGGTTCTTCCATCTTTGTACAACCATCTTCTGTTACAGGCTTGGTTCCTTCAGTTCCTGGGGTAATAATCGTCTGGTCTGCTGCCGGGATATTAACACTTTTCGGGGCGCTGATATGTGCTGAATTTGCCACCCTATTTAAGGAGTCTGGTGGAGTTTATGTATATCTGAAGGAGGCTTTCTCTCCTTTGCTTGGCTTTCTGTGGGGATGGGCAATGTTCTGGATAATGCATACCGGAATAATAGCTGCTATTGCAGTAATATTCGCCCGCTATGTTGCTTATTTCTTTCCTATAAATGATATGGAAATCAAATTTGTGGCAATAGTATGTATATGGATGCTATCGGCAGTTAATTTCTTAGGTGTCAGGCAGGGAAGTGCCCTTCAGTATTTTTCTACAATATTAAAGATATCCTCAATTTTGTTATTGATCATCATCGGATTTGCATTCGGCTCGCAAGTGCCGGAACATTTCGCTGGACCTGATATCCTGACCGAAAGAATTAGTTTAAAGAATTTCCTCGGTGCTATGATAGCAGGTTTATTTGCATTCGGTGGATGGCATATGGTAACCTATAGTTCAGGTGAAACCAGGGAACCCCAAAAAACAATCCCAAGGGCGTTGATTATAGGAACCTTAATAGTTACAGCCTGCTATATTGCCATGAATACTTTATACATGTATTTGTTGCCAGTGGAAAAAGTTGCCTCCTCAACAAGGATTGCAGCTGATGCAGCTGAGGTAATATTCGGATTTAGCGGAGGGGGATTGATGGCGGGCCTGGTTATCCTTTCAACCTTCAGTGCAGTAAATGGTGTAATTCTTGCCGGCCCGAGAGTCTATTATGCCATGACAAGGGACGGCCTGTTATTCAAATGGATGGGATCAATTCATCACCGCTTTAAGACCCCTTTCAGGGCAATTATCCTTCAGGCCTTATGGGCCTCAATACTTATTCTTACCGGCACTTACAGGGAGCTTTTTACAAGGGTGGTTTATACTGAATGGTTATTTTTCGGGTTCATGGCAATCGGACTGATCATAATAAGAAAGAGGCCAGGGATAAACCCTGGATTTAAGGTAAAAGGGAATAAAGTGATTCCGTTACTATTCTCATTGTTTTCTTTTATAATTGTCATAAACCAGATACTTTTAGAACCTAAAGATAGCATTTCAGGCCTTCTGCTGGTGCTCGCAGGTATACCGGTCTATTATATATGGTTAAAAATACAAACTTTAAAAAACCGAGATAATGCCAATTATTGATATTCATAATCACTTCTACCCGATGGAGTATGTCGAAGCGATTAAAGCCGGTCCCAGTGCATACAGGGTAACTTACGATGCTGATAATAATCCGGTGTTACATTCACCAGGGGATTATAATATTCTCGTACCGGGCCACAGATCAATCGATGTCAGGAAAACGGTTCTTGATAAAATGAAAGTCAACAAACAATTAATATCCTTCACATGCCCCGGCACCCTTATTGAATCATCGAAACGATCCGCTGAATTGAGCAGGTTGGTGAATGATAATCTTGCCAGCATCCAGGATGATCATGGCGATTACTTTCCCTGTATGGGCACACTCCCATTAAATGACCCCGGTTCATGTGTGACTGAACTCAAACGTGTGATTTCTGAATTGAAACTGAAAGGAGTGGCATTATACAGCAATGCAAATGGAGTTTCCCTGAGTGACAGAAGGTTCTGGACAATGTATGAAAAGGCAAATGAACTTGAAGTTGTGTTCTTTATTCATCCGACTTTTCCAATTGGCGTGGAGGTGATGGAAGAATTCATGTTAATGCCACTGGTTGGATTCCTTGCCGATACCACACTTGCTGCAGCCCATCTGGTTTTCAGCGGGGTGACGGAAAGATTCCCCAGAATAAAATGGGTATTAGGCCACCTGGGAGGAGCAGTTCCATACCTGGCTGAACGGTTTGACAGAGGGTACGAAGCATTCCCCCAAAACAGAAAAAATATTAACAGACCCCCCAGCGAATACCTTAAGGATTTCTATTACGATACCGTTAATTTTGATCTGAATGCTCTTAAACTGGCTCTTGATTTTGCAGGCGCTGATCATCTTCTTGCAGGTAGCGATTATCCGCACCAGATCGGCAGCATTAGTAAGATGATATCAAGTATTAATCAGTTAGATATCCCGGATAAACAGAAAGAAGGAATCCTTGGGAAAAATGCTGAACAACTCTTCAGGCTCTGACAGGGGGGAAAGGAATTATGAACCTCAGGTTGAGCAGGAGATGAACTGATTAGCTTTTTCCCTGCTTATAATTTAAAAATAAATAATTATATATTTAAATCTGCTTAAATTCATCTACTTTGTAGACACGTCAGACCCTCTTAGACACTTTTAAGTATTTTTGATTGTGTAAAACAGGAGGTAAAAATGAATATATTGAAAAATATAAATCTATCCAAATAGAAAATTCTATACCTGAGGCCAACATTGCGTCAAACCTTGCAAGAATTTATTCTGAGGCAGGTAATCTTGATAAAGCAGAGGAATATTATCGTAAAGCTCTCACATTAGAACCTGAAAAGCCAGGCAGGTATAGTAGACTGGCTTATTTCCTGATCGATAATGAAAGGAATATCGATGAAGGAATGGAGCTTATAAATAGGGCTCTTGAAAGCCAACCTGATAATTACATTTATCTTGACACCAAAGGCTGGGGATTATTCAAGCAGGGCAAATATATAGAAGCACTTAAATTCCTTGTGAAAGCTGATTCTTTAAAACCTATATATTTCTACGAATTAGATCTCCACCTAGAAGAAGCAAAAAAGGCTGTTGCTAACCCCAAAAGCGAACATTAAATGCAACAACTAACATATTTTAAATACAAGAGTCACCTGTAACCTGACAGGTGATTTTTATTTACTAAAATCCTGCTATCATGGATAGAGGATATACAAGTCTCAGTTGTCCGTCCGTCCGTTTACTATAGGTATTGGACAGGTGGACATTATACTTAGTTCCATGTAAGGGTTCCTCTTATGATATAATATCACAAAAACCACTGAAAAGGGGGGCTGAATGCCACCTGTCTTAATTGATGGGTGGCTTTTTATTTGACTTTGATAATTGCTTGATTTATATTTACATATCCAATCCAACATAAAATGCCTGAAAAACCTCATAACTTCTGGCAGGAACTGAAAAGGCGAAAAGTCTTCCGTGTAATAGCAATGTACGCGGCAGCTGCCTATGTGATCATTGAGCTCAGTAACAACATTGTTGAGCCGTTGAATCTGCCCGACTGGACTCCAACTATGATTATTGTGTTGCTGATAATTGGATTTCCGTTTGCAGTAATCTTCAGCTGGATATTTGATGTCACACCAAAGGGTATCCAGAAAACAAAGCCGGCGAAGGTTAACAGGGAGAAAGAAGCAGTTTCAAAACCAGCTCAAAGGAAACTGAAGGTAAGTGACATCATTATAGCTGTTTTGCTAATTGCAGTAATTATTCTTGTCTATCCAAAAATATTCAAGCGTGATAATTTGGAGCAACTCAGGTCGAAAGGTAAAATTTCGATTGCTGTAATGCCATTTCAGAATATGACTAATGATACAACCTGGAATGTCTGGCAGGAGGGTATTCAAAATGAATTAATAACATCTTTAACAAACTCTGAAGAATTGAAAGTCAGGCAAACAGAAACAATAAACAATCTTCTACAGGGCAAAGATCTTGTTAATTATGCTTCAATCACACCTTCTATAGCCAGTAATATCTCACAGAAACTTGAAGCAAATATTTTTATTTACGGCACTATTAAACAGGCAGGTGGAACAATTCGTGTAAATGCTCAATTAGTTGATTCAAAGACAGAGGAGATTTTTAAATCTTTTGAAATTAACGGACAAGCCAGGGAAGAGATGATCTTTCAGGTAATTGATTCCCTTAAAAGAGAGGTTAGGGATTTTCTTATAATAAATAAATTAGTAAGCGAGTTGCCTGTTGAATTCAGGAATTATTCCGTTTCAAATAATCCTGGAGCATACAGGTATTTTATTTATGGTAATCAAGCTTTCCACGAAAGGAATTATCCGACAGCGAGGAACTGGTACCAGCAAGCATTGGAAGCAGACTCAAATTTTACCGCTGCTGAAGGGTGGATTGCAATCTCATATGGAAACCAGGGATTATATGAAGAGGCAAAAAAGTGGTGCCTGCGGATTTACAGGAAAAGAGATTTGATGCCGATTCGTCTGAAGATTATGACAGATTGGTTATATGCCAATTATTTTGAAACGACCGAAGAAGAGATCAAGCACATTAAACAGGCACTTAAGATTGATGAACAATCACCGATGTACCAATATATCCTGGGTTATTGCTACAATAAATTAGATCAATATGATAAAGCAATCCCTGAATTTGAAAAAACTATTGAACTTTATGATAAAGTAGGCGTTAAACCTCCATGGATTTATAGCTATACCGAGCTTGGAATAGCATATCATGAAACCGGAGAGTACAGAAGAGAAAAGAAACTATACAAAAGAGCAGAAAAGGATTTCCCCGGTGATCCTCTTCTTCTTAACAGGCAGACTATCCTGGCATTGAGCACAGGAAAAACCAGGGCAGCAGATGAATATATTGAGAAATATATTTCTGCCCTTAAAGAAAATTCGGCATCTGATGCAGATATAGCTTCAGACCTGGGGAGCGTATATTGGGATGCCGGACTATTTGATGAAGCGGAAGAATATTACCACCAGGCCCTCTCGCTGGAGCCTGAAAATCCATTGATAATAAATGATTTTGCATATTTACTGATAGATAATGACCTGAATATAAAGGAAGGCCTGGAACTCATTGAAAAGGCTCTGGAATTAAGCCCTGACAATTATCTCTACCTGGATACAAAAGGCTGGGGACTTTATAAGCAGGGTAAATACCAGGAAGCTCATGATATTCTGCAAAAGAGCTGGGACTTAAGAATGGGAAATGCGATTTATAACCATGAAGCATTCCTTCATCTCGAAGCAGCAAAAAAGGCTGTTGCCGATCAGAAAAGCGAATAAAAAATGGCAAGTATAATCGAAGGATACAATTACGACATCTTCATCAGCTACCGCCAGAAAGACAACAAACATGACGATTGGGTAACTGAGTTTTTCGAAGGCCGGAGGCCGAGGTAATTCCAGGTTACACGAATTAGCGCTGATTAGGACGAATTAACGCGAATGGCTCCATTAATAAACTGTGGGATTAATAGTGATTGTAAAAATCATTATTATTTATCTCAAATAGCCTCACCCTTCGACTATTAGTTACCGCTCTGACTGGCTACTTGTAGTTTTATGGCTTTATGCAATGGGTTGACTTTATTACCCGTTTAGCTCAGGGACCTTTGGCTGGTGGACCTAACCTGCATGAGTGGAAGAATATACCTAAAATCGTTAATCTAAAAGAGGGACGAGGTTATTTGGCAGCGATGCAACTTTAAACTGGCACGGAACAAAAATATTTACACAGACCAGGGGTCCCTGAGCCTGAGGACCTACACAGAGTGAAGGTCCGAAGAGTCGAAGGGTGCTGTATTTTCCAGGCCCTTTTGAGATGGTTTATCTCGACTATAATATCACAAAAACCACTGAAAAGGGGTGCTGAATGCCACCTGTCTACTAATGATGTGTGACTTGTTATTTTTTTTCGTAATTTTATTAAAATGAAATGTTAACATGGCCAGCCTAATCCCCGGTTACGAATACGACATCTTTGTAAGCTACCGCCAGAAAGACAACAAACATGATGGCTGGGTAACCAGGTTTGTTAATAACCTGAAGGGGGAACTTGAATCCACCTTCAAGGAAGAAATCAGCGTTTATTTCGACATCAATCCCCATGATGGACTCTTGGAAACACACGATGTTGATGAATCTTTGAAAGAGAAACTAAAGTGTTTGGTCTTTATTCCAATTATCTCCCGAACATATTGCGATCCCAAGTCATTTGCATGGGAGCATGAGTTTAAAGCATTTGTTGAACAGGCTTCAAAGGATCAGTTTGGATTGAAGGTAAAACTACCCAATGGTAATGTAGCAAGCAGAATACTGCCAGTTAAAATTCATGATCTTGAACCGGAAGATAAGACACTCTTAGAAACTGAGTTAGGAGGAGTTCTTCGCTGCATAGAGTTTATCTATAAGTCAGCTGGTGTAAACAGACCTTTACGGGCCAATGAGGATCACCCGCAGGACAATCTCAACAAAACATACTATCGGGATCAGATCAACAAGGTTGCTAATGCGGTTAAAGAGATTATAAGTGCCTTAAAGAAACATGATCATCAGGATGAAGAAGTTACAGGAGAATCAATTATTGTAAAGCCTGTACAAAAGAAAGATCGGAATTTGAAAGTCATAATTGGATCTATTATTCTGGTGCTATTAATTGCCCTTGGATTTTTCATTATTCCAAAACTGGTTAGATCCTCAGAGCAGCTTGAAAAGTCAATTGCGGTGTTGCCCTTTAATAACCTGAGTAATGATCCCGAACAAGAGTACTTTAGCGATGGAATGACTGAAGACATATTGAATCATCTCTCAAAGATTGCAGATTTGAATGTTAAGTCCAGAACATCTACCCTTCAGTACAAGGGAAGTACAAAAACCATCCCGGAGATAGGCGATGAATTAAGTGTTGATATTATACTCGAAGGTAGTGTACGAAAAGCAGGCAATAAAGTGCGGATCGTAGCTCAGCTTATTGATGTAAAAAAGGATATACATATTTGGTCAGAGACATTTGACAGGGAAATTACAGACATATTCAGCATACAGAGTGAAATTGCCATTGAAATTGCTAATACACTTCAGGTTAAGTTAACTGAATCGGAAAGGGGAAATATTAGCCTAGAAGCATCAATGGATATAACTGCCTACGATTATTATCTCAAAGCACGTCAGATTTGGTATGATTGGAATGGAGAGAAACAAGTACTTGAAAACATCCTTCAATTATATGAACAATCCATTGACCTTGATCCTGATTTTGCCTTAGGTTATTATGGTATTGGTAGAACCTTGCATTATGGGATGAGAAATTTTGGAATCCCTCCTGAAATATGGATCGACTCTGCTCTCGCTTTATCGGGGAAGGCCATCAAATTAAATCCTTCGTTACCAGAAGGATATATTTTGCGTAGTGCCATTTATCGCGACCATCTTGGAAGACAGGAAGAATCTAAAAACGACTTACAAAGAGCCTATAAACTTGCTCCTAGTAATCCTGATGTTTTACACTCCCTTGGAACTATTTATTTAAATGAAGAAAATTATAAACTTGGAGCTTCGATGATTGTGAAAGGGATCGAGTTGGAATACACTAAAAAAGATCCCAATTATTACTTCAATTGGGGAAAGATGTATGAAAATATTGATGAGTATGAAAAGGCTGAAATGTTATATCTACAAGCAATAAAACTTAAACCCGGTTCTTATTCATCTTATGCATTAGGAGATTTATATTCTCATGGATTAGCAAAGTATCCGGAAGCAATTGAAATTTACGAGGATGTTTTAACTACTAACCCTATGGATGGAGAGATAATTGATAGGCTTGGATGGACTTATTTACTATCAGGAAATCTTGACAAGGCAGAAGAATATTGGTCCAAATACAATGAAATAGAACATGAATATAGTGATACTTCTCAGTATGTTCCATTCAGACACCGCCTAGCATATGTTAAATGGTTAAAAGGTGAAAAAGAAGAAGCAATGTCACTTTTTCATGAGCAGATGAAACGAGATCAGGAAACACAGAAGGGTTTAAGAGGATATGGAGTTTGGAATACCAGGAATTACTATTATGATTTAGGAATTGTCAACGCCTTTTTAGGCAATAAGGAGGAAGCTTATATGCTACTGGACAGTGCTGCAAATTACGGATGGTTCACATTGTGGTATGTTGATAATGATCCTCTCCTTGATGGTATTCGCCAGGAAGAAAGATTTCAGGCTATCGTAAGAAAAAAAATGGAGGAAGCTGATAGGAGAAAAAATGCTTATAAAGAAGTTATGAGTGAACCTCAAGTAAAGAAGCAGCTGAAATGGTTTTTTGATAAGTAATGTCCATTATTCAATGGCATCGTACATATCTTCATCTCGAGGAAGCCCGAAGGACGCATCGAAGGGTGTTGAATTTTTCCGCGCCCTTTATGAATGATTCGCCCCGCATGAGATATCACAAAAACCACTGAAAAAGGGCATTGAATGCCACCTGTCTAATAATGATGGGTGGCTTTTAAAATATTAACGAGATTAAGAAATCACAGGAGGCTCTACAATTATAATAATATATATGGTTTTAAGTAATTGTACTACATAAAATTTTTGGCTATAGCTATCTGATTGTGTAAATTCGATCAATAATTCTTTAACCTCTTATCCTTAAATATTATGAAAGGCATAGCATTTGTTTTCTCAGCTTTCATCATAACATTGAACTTGTCTTATTCACAAGTTAATGACTCAACTAATCCAGGTACTTTCACAGATTTTAGAGATGGCAAAACCTATAAAACTGTTCAAATAGGCAAACAGATATGGATGGCAGAGAATTTAAGTTATAACCCGGGTAACGGAAGTTGGGCCTATGACAATAATAGTTCAAACGAAGCGATTTACGGACGGTTATATAATTGGGAAACCGCAAAAACAGTTTGTCCTTCAGGTTGGCATTTACCTAGCGATTCAGAGTGGACACAGCTTACTGATTATCTCGGTGGAGAGGAAATAGCCGGAGGCAAACTTAAAGAAAACGGCACCTCGCACTGGAATCCTCCCAATGCTGGTGCGACCAACGAAACCGGCTTTACAGCCCTTCCGGGTGGCAGCTACTACTATGGGACTTTCAGCTACATTGGCCGCTACGACACCTGGTGGAGTTCTACAGAGCTCAATCCCATTTACGCCTGGTACCGGATCATGTCTTTTGGTAGCAGCAGTGTGCTCAGGTACTACTCCAATGAGGAGTCTGGTTTTTCTGTCCGTTGCATCATGGATTAATTTACCTACCTGCCCTGACTATCGCTTGCTTCGACAATCTCAGCACAAGTCGCTCAGTCAGGGCGCTCAGGGACCTTGGGTTAGTACACTAATTGGTGTTTCCTGCCAGCACTAAGTTGCATCGTTCATCTCAATGGCAGTCCCACTTATTGATAATCCTTGACAATTACTATTCTGGTACTCAAAGCAGTTTCGTTCCACCGGCCAAAGGTCCCTGAGTAAGCCCGAAGGGCGCATCGAAGGGTGATGAATTTTTCCGCGCCCTTTATGAATGATTCGCCCCGCATGAGATTCCACAAAAACCACTTAAAAGGGGTGCTGAAAATATCCAACCGGAGTAATGTTTGGATTATTGTTATTCAGCACCTCCGACTTCGCCCCCGAATTCCCGGAGCTATACTTATTTATCCCCTCCGGGGATTTTAAATAGGTTACGGTGAAAGTTCCTATGATGATTTCTCAAGGACCAGTTTCTGCTCCGTTTTTTCAACAGCCAGGTTGAAAACAGCTTTTCCATCCTTCATTTCACCCTCAATATTTTCGCCATCAAGGCTTAATATCCATTTTCCGGGCTCATCTGCATTAAGAACCATCCGGGTATTGTGCCTGTCCCCCGTTCTGTTCTCAATTATGAATTCGATCCTGTCTTTATTCTTATCTATTACTATGGGATTATCCCTGCTGAATCCGTCCCTTTCCAGTTCAACACCAACACGCCTTTCGTCATCTATGAGCCAGAATCGTATTCTCACACCATCCCCTGGCCATACATTAAATTTATCATCATCTTCTGTCAGTCTGGCACCATAGGCAAACCACCCGAATAAGGGGTCATCGGCCAGCATAGCTGATGCCATGCGCGTTACCGCACCCATTCCGAGGTTTTGTTCACTGTCATACCTCCACGGACCGCGGTCCTCTTCATACCCCATCCATGTCCTGTCATGCTTGGTAGGCTGGAATGCCTGGCTCAGGGCACCGTCGTTCTGTGCCCCTGGTGCCCAGAAACCATAATTTGTTTCAGGCCGGCCTGTATTCATCAGGCAGAATGAGCTTAAATAACTTGCATAACCATGCTGTAGCCAATCATAAGGATTATCTGCAAACCGTATACCATAATCCAGTACAGCCCAGCCTCCCATCCTGGACATGTAACTGAGTCTTGCATCATCCCGTACATCACTTCCCAGCCTGTAATACTGTGTTTCCAGCCACCCGCGTGTGGACAGGGAGGCATAAAGCTGCCTTTCCATGAATTCAAGTGCATCCTGGCGGCTTACTTCAGGGTGCGAGTACCATATTTCCTCATTCTTGTCATACCACAGGTTTTCATCGGGTTTCATATCATTGGTCGCACCATATTTGGCGAAGGCATATGTTGACTCGAAGGCAGTCCGGTCAGTTGCAAATTCAGAAGCATAGGGATAGGGATCGTCATAGATGAAATATTTGGCCTTCTTTTCCCATTCGTCACGAAGCCAGCCGGCTTCATCATTTCTGCCTCTTTCTTCAAGCACCCGTATCAATTTTGGAATAAGCATCTCATTATAATTACCCCACTTGTAAATTTCGTATATGGGATATATTTCATAAGGGTACTCGAAAAATGAACGTGCTGTCTGCCATGCTCTTTCCAGGTAGCCATCCGCATCCAGGTATTCCACTTTATCAGGGTAACGGTCAGCGATCTGGAACATATGATAGTACAGCATAATCATATGGGGATAGTCAAATGTGCGCCATATCTTTATTATATTAAGCCTCCTGTTTTCAATCTTTGCCCGTAGCATTGTGTCACGGGCAACTTTCCAGTTGGGTACACCATGAATTCCATACGGGTATGTCTCCCGGTCGGTTCGTTGCAGTCCTCCCCATACAAAATGTTCAATATGGTGCTCCAGTGCTTCTATTTGTTTATCGTCAGGATAAAGAGCATTGACGGAAGCCAGGAAGGCAGGGATGCCAAGAATGGGATCATCAGAAGCTACCCTGTACCCATACCATCCTTCAAACACACCATCAGTATTATCAGGACCCCTGAGGACACTGCTTTTCATATCCCATATGGAGAAGAGACCATCATACCATAGCTCCGGATTGCGATGCTGCTGATTATTCACTATGAAAGAGCATCTCTTCTTCAGGAGTGTCTCAACCGGTTCTGTAGAAAAAAACTCAAGGTAGGTCTTGCGGCCACCGTTAAAATATACTGTAAGCATGTTCTCACCGAGGCGATTGAATTTAACATTATAAATATGGTGGTCTGGTTCAGCATCATTGGCATAACTAAGCTCAGTCTGATCGGGAAACTCGGCAATGACAGAGTCTATATCCGCTTTTGTGTGTAATGAGAATTTTGCCTCCAGGTCCTGGGGCAGGGTCATGCCTGGGACTACACGAATATCCATCAGGCCGTTCTCGTATATTATATTCCTCAGTTCATCGTAACTGTCAGCCCACTGCATCCTGAAACCATAGGTAATCCTGTCTTTTCCCTGTCCTTTTGGCTCGAGTTCGGTATAGGTATGCTCCTGCCTCCATGTTCCTCTCTGCCGGTTACCTGAAAGCCCGGAATGGATGAAGTAGGAATTATTGTCATAATACTCCAGGCCTGTCCCGGGTTTTACTGTTAATATAAAATATGGCGGATTACCACTACGTTTTGTGAAGAAAAGGAAAGAGCCATCTCCTGCCACAAAAATATGCCTCAGGTAGCCACCTTCGAAAAGGTCCACCTGTTCCCTTCCTGATGAGTAACTCATGGGAAAATCAATGTATATGTCCCCGATATCCACGTGATAATACATACGATTCTCTATTACAATATCCCATTCGAGGGCGTCATCTACCAGGCTGAATGTTTGTTCAAGAGAAAAAGGCATTCCCGGTTCATAATCCGTGACACGTATCACACTGTCATCTGCATCTACCTGCCTCCTCCTGAATACTGACTGCCACTCTCCCCGGTTCATCCTGAATCGTACCTCTGTATCAAGCCTGCCGTCAATGACACTGGCCTGATACGGATCATCTGCACTAACAATCTTCGTGATACCCCTTTCGTCATATTCAAGTTTCCAGTAGTCATTGGAAACAACACTTTGATTCTCCTCAGGTGCACAAGCCCCTATAATTAAAGAAAATAATGTGAAAAGAAATACTATTTGTTTCATGTCTGAAAGGTGTTAGTTTTATTTTGTTACTGATTTTCACATAAGCAAACAATAAAGTTAAAGTATGTTAATATATAATCAAAACAAAAAAAATACCGGCCTGATGAACTCAGGTTTCAGGTATTTCGTAATTTAGTATAATTAGTGTAATAAATACAATTATTAGTATTTCTAAAGTGCTATTATGTTGTTAGAGCATTAAAAAACGATTTCTATAAAAAATGTTCTTACGCACCAAACATAAAACAATTGGAGATGAACAGGTCAATCATCAGATTATCAGGTTTAATTACGTTAATAGTAATTTCATTTTCAAGCCCGGTTACAGGTCAGGATTCATTCGATGTTAATATTCAGGTTGATGTTTCTTTCGGTCTTGGACCTGTGAATCATATATGGAGATATTTTGGTGCTGATGAGCCCAACTATGCGTATATGAAGAACGGGAGAAAGCTACTTGGAAACCTGGGTTCACTCAGGCCCGGCGAGGTTTTCTTCAGGACACATAACCTGCTTACCTCCGGTGATGGTTCGGCAGACCTTAAATGGGGATCAACGAATGCATATACAGAGGATGAGACAGGGAGTCCTGTTTATTACTGGGACATACTTGACAGTATTTTTGATGCCTATATAAATAACGGGGTAAGACCATATATTGAGATCGGATTCATGCCTCAGGCTCTGTCGGTGAACCCAGAACCGTACAGACATTTCTGGGATCCATCATTACCATATTCCAAAGTTTATACCGGATGGGCTTACCCACCGGATGATTTCAAAAAATGGGGGGATCTGGTCTATAACTGGGTGCTTCACTGTATTGATCGTTATGGGGAGGACGAGGTTAAGCAATGGTACTGGGAAACATGGAACGAACCAAATATAGATTACTGGCAGGGTACCCGGGAAGAATTCTTCAAGCTTCACGATTATGCAATTGAATCAGTTCTCAGGGCTCTCCCCCAGGCTAAAGTAGGTGGCCCCGATGTGGCTGGACACGGGGGTAGCTTTATAAGGGATTTCATTGAACACAGCCTCAGGGGAGTGAATTACGTAACAGGCGAAACAGGTACACAGCTTAATTTTGTAGCCTTTCATGCAAAAGGTAGCCCGGTTTATGTTAACGGCCATGTAAGGATGAACATGGGTCGGCAGCTATCAACCATAAAAAGGGGGTTTGAAATGGTTTCATCGTACCCCGAACTGGATGGAATACCAATAATAATAGGCGAGTCTGATCCGGAGGGTTGTGCTGCCTGCCAGGGTGAATCTCTTGGATATCGGAACGGTACCATGTACTCCAGCTATACAGCTGCAAGTTTCGTGAGAAAGATGGACCTTGCATTATTACACAGTGTCAAACTGGAAGGAGCACTGACATGGGCTTTTGAATTCGAAGATCAGCCATATTTCGCAGGATTCAGGTCTCTGGCAACCAACGGAGTAAACAAACCTGTTTTCAACGTGTTCAGGATGTTCAGCATGATGGAGGGTGAACGGGTTAAGGTTATAAGCGATTATCAGGTTCCTCTTGAAATAATATTAGAAGAGAGCGTGAGGGAGAAACCTGATGTGTCGGCGTTTGCCAGCAAAAGCGGGAACAGTATATACATCATGGCCTGGCATTATCACGATGATGATACAACGGGTCTCTCTGCCCGGGTAAACCTGAATCTGTCCGGTTTGGATTTTATAAACGGAAAATGCAAGGTGGAGCGTTATTTGATCGATGAATCCCATAGTAATTCCTATACGGCCTGGAAAGAGATGGGCTCACCGCAGGATCCGGATCATAAGCAGAAAGAAATACTGCTGGGAAAAAGTATGCTGCAGAAAACGGGTTATGAAGGACCTTTAAAAATTACTAATGGCATTCTAACTTTTGAGGATGTGTTAGATCGACAGGCTGTGGCATTGTACGTGATTAATTATTTGGAATGAATTCTTTTCACTCATATGCCACCTCCGCTTTGATAAGAAATATCCTAAAATTGACAAACAAAATTATTTTAAATAACCATGAAAAAAATCAAACACCTTTTCCGGTTTATCCAGACACTTTTTTTGGTGAATCTGGTATTATCTCTCTTAGTTCCGGTATCCGGGCAGGAAAAAAGCTTTATACTTGAGAATAATGAAGTTAAAGGCGAGATTTCAAGTTACGGGATTATTTCCCTCACCGATCCGGCCGATCCATATCTTGCCGATGTAATAAGGAACAGGCCATGGGGAGTATCAAGGCTTATCTACAAGACAGGTGACAGCGGCTGGATTGATTTCCATCATGACAGTACACGGTTAATTACAGGAGACAAAACTGAAGTTACCGTCCTTGCATCAAATAAAAACAGTCTCAGGATGAAACAGGTCTACAAGCTCCACAAGGACGCAATAGACCTTGATATAATAATTTCAACGGGATTGGACCAGCCTGTAACAATAGGTGATCTTGCATTAGGTCTGCCCTGGAGAAGACCATCAGGGGAAGAACCTGAATATATTTTTGAACGGTGTTTCACAAAACATCACTACATTTCAGGATATGGTTCATTTCTGTATTTTACCAGGCCATCAGGGGAGGGGCCTTTTATAATGGTATTACCAAAAGAAGGAACCAAACTTGAATATTTTGACAACAGTAACCGTCAGTACAATGCTTATATCTGTTCAGCAGTATCCGGTAATGCAGTCGGGAGCGGGACATGGAGGCAGGAACATACCAGTATTGAATTGCTTCCCGGGAATGGATCTGTTTCATACGGTTTCAGATTCAGGTGGGCTGACAGCTGGGATGACATGCGTGATATCCTTTACGAGGAAGGTTTGTTTGATATACGCGTTGTCCCTGGAATGACCATCCCTTCAGATCTCAAAGCACAGTTTTCGCTTCATACGAAAAATGATATTGAATCCATAACGGCTGAGTTTCCGGATAAGACGGAGATCAGATTTATCGGTGAGAAACAGCCGGATCATTTCATTTATGAGGTGAAATTTAATAAGCTGGGAGAGAACATGCTTACTATTAATTACGGTAGCGGGGCAAAAACATATCTTGAATTCTTTTCTACCGAACCTGTTGAAACAATGCTCAAGAAAAGGGCTTCATTCCTTATTAACAGCCAGCAACACAGAGATACCTCAAAATGGTATAACGGACTGTTCTCAGTTTATGATATGAAGAACAGTGTGTTGAGGGGTCCTGACAACACAGACGGTTATGATGGTTGGTGGGGATATGTCCTTGCCTGTGATGATCCGGCTCTTTGTAAAGCGCCATTCCTGGCAGCAAAGAATGTCTACTATCCTGATGATAAAGAAATACAGGCTGTAGAATATTACCTTGAGAATTTCGTCTGGAATGGATTACAGAGAACAGACAAGGATGATCCCTATCCTTACGGCATTTATGGTGTGCCTAACTGGAAAGAGGCAAGGGAGTGGAAACCCAGGGAACCCGATACCACAGGAAAGGAAATACTGCATGTGTGGAGGTCATATGATTACCCCCATATTGTTATGTTATATTATCATATGTATCAGATAGCGAAGATGTATCCCGAAAAGGTTAATTATCTTAATGCCGACGGTTATCTCGAAAGGGCATATCAGACAGCAAAAGCATATTTCAGGTATCCTTACGACATATTACCTTATTATGATACATACAAGTGGGGATGTTATAACGAGCTGGTAATTGAAAAACTGATAAATGACCTCATGGAAGAAGGTCGGGAAGAAGATGCTGAATGGTTAAGAGCAGAGTATGAGAAGAAGGTTAAATATGCGGTATATGATGACAAGTATCCTTTCAGGTCGGAGTACGCAATTGACAGAACGGCTTTTGAGTCATCATATGCCTTTGCCAGGTACGGGTCGCTGCATGAGATGGAGCCAGACACCACTTCATGGTATGACAGAAATAAAAAGATCTGGCGGTCACATCCTGTGGTCAGGAGATCTGATGCACGCGATTTCATGGATCGACAGCACTATGCCGGTCTGGCGGTAAGAGGATGGCTTGAAACAAAATATTTCCTTTTGGGGAGTGACTTTACCAGCAGCTCAGACATGCATTGCCTCAGTTATATGTCGATGATGGGTGGGAGGTCAATACTTGACTATGGTATACATTTCGCTGATGATCCGAATGACTGGCTCCAGCTCGGATATGCATCTTACCTTAGCTCGTGGTCGCTTATGAATACGGGAACACCGGAGTCTGATTATGGTTACTGGGCCCCCGGGGAAGAAAATGACGGAGCCGTTGGATGGGCTTTTATGGAATCCAAGCATGGCAGGGCATGGATAAGGAAGGAAGTTGACAGGGGGGCCTGGTTTTATGATGGTGAGATAGATCTGGGGCTGGGGGCAACAACACGTACTGTCCGCACTGTTCTTACTAATGATCCGCTATTCGGATGGATATCATACGGAGGAATACTTGAGCATGACAGTGAAGGATTCAGGATAATACCCAAAGACGGTGTCAGGAACAGGTTTGCACTGGTTACCGATGATATCAGGGCACAGGTAGAACTTAACAGGGATGGGTTTAAGAAAGATGACATTATCTCGGTGAATAAGGAACTTAACTCTATTAGCTTTATTATTGAAAACAGGTACGGAAAACCTCATAAAACAAGAATTTACGTGGAGAATTACCAGGGACTGATCCCGGAGTTGAAAATTGACAGAAAGAAAATTACCATGCATAAAGTCATTGATGGTAACTGGATAGCTGATATCACGGTATCAGGTGATAATACAGCGGTGTCTCTAGGATTTTAAAAATAATATCCTGAGTGTATTATAATTAGTGAATATTAAAGAATTAAAAAACTCAATAATGCAATTTAAAAACCCTGATCTTAAGATTGTTGTAACAATATTATTGTTGACTTTGTTCCCTGCTTTAATCCCGGCAAATATATCAGCCCAGGAATTACATGATTCCTATAAGAGATATGAGGATTTTAAATCACTTACGACTGACAAGGTCCTACATGGCGATTTCAGACCGAATTGGATTGGCAACAAAGCTGTTTTCTGGTATAATGTTCTGACTGAAGATGGTGACAGGTTTTACCTGGTAGATGCCGGTAAAAGGATTAAGAAAGAAGCATTTGACATTGATAAACTTACGGGCCGACTCTCAGAGATAATGGGCAAGAAAATCACGCCTGAGGCTGAAAGTATTGCTGACCTGAACTTTTCTGATGATTTAAAAGAAATAAGTTTTGTAAGTGAAGGGTATAACTGGACCTGCAACCTGTCAAACTATAAAATAGAAAAGGGGGAACCTTATAGCGCTCGAAGAACACAACCATGGTCAATGCAGAGAAGGAATGAACTTGCTAACAGGCCGGTAGAATCACCTGATGGTAAGTATGAAGCGTTTATTAAGGACTTTAACCTGTTTGTCAGGGACAAGTCAGGCGGAGAAGCAAGGCAGATAAGTTTTGATGGAGGCCTTGGCCTTTACTATTCGTCATACATTATCTGGTCACCTGATTCAAAAAAGATTATGTCATGCCTGGTACAACCAACCGAAGAGCACCTGGTACATTATATTGAATCTTCTCCTGAAGACCAGTCACAGCCCAGGCATACAAGCATTCACTATTATAAACCAGGAGATGCCCTCAGGCAGTATTACCCGCGAATTTTTGATGTGGATAAGGAAGAAATGATCGCAAGCTGTGATGAATTAATACCTAATCAGTATTCAGTTGAAGAGTTTAGCTGGAGGAAAGACAGCAGGGCCCTGACATTTGAATATAACAAGAGAGGGCATCAGAGGTATCAGGTTATAGAGATGAATGCGGTTAACAATGAAACTAAAGTTCTTATTGATGAAACAGCTGATACTTTCATTGATTACAGCGGTAAGAGATACAGGCATGATGTCAATGATGGTAAAGAGATAATCTGGGCATCAGAGAGAGACGGATGGAATCATCTTTATCTTATTGACGGGATCACCGGTAAGGTAAAGAATCAGATTACAAAAGGAGAATGGGTGGTGCGCAGGGTTATTGATGTTGATGAAGAAAACAGGACAGTATTATTCGAGGCAAGCGGTAAAGAGCCCGGCGATCCTTATTTACTTCATCTATACAGCATTGATTTTGACGGGACAGGACTTCAGCATCTGACTGAAGGCGATGGTAACCACAGAGTCAGCTTTTCACCTGATAAGAAGTACTTTGTGGATTCATGGTCAAGAGTTGATATGCCCCCGAAAGCAGTATTACGTGATGCGCAAACGGGGGAACAGTTAATGGAATTGGAGAAAGCTGATATAAGCCGTTTGCTGGCTACAGGTTGGACATTGCCGGAAGTGTTTAAATCAACAGGACGGGATAATAAAACAGATATATGGGGTATGATTCTTAAACCTTCAAATTTTGATCCCTCCAGGAAGTATCCGGTGATAGAATATATTTATGCAGGACCTCATGGAAGTCATGTGCCAAAGGGCTTTTCTGAATATTATAACCGGTGCCGGCAATCGCTTACAGAACTGGGTTTTATTATTGTGATGATAGACGGCATGGGTACATCAAACCGATCCAAGGCGTTTCATGATGTGTGCTGGAAAAATATCGGGGATGCCGGTTTTCCCGACAGGATATTATGGATTAAGGATGCAGCTTCATCACATCCTTATATGGATATAAATAAAGTAGGTATATACGGAAAATCAGCCGGAGGACAGAACTCTACGGGAGCAGTGCTGTTCCATCCTGAATTCTACAAGGTTGCCGTTTCCATATGCGGGTGCCATGATAATCGTATGGATAAAATATGGTGGAATGAGCAATGGATGGGCTGGCCGGTAGGCAAAGAATACTCCGAAAGCTCTAACGTTGACAACGCTTACAGATTAGAGGGTGACCTCTTCCTTATTGTAGGTGAGTTGGATCAGAATGTCGATCCCTCCTCAACTTACCAGGTTGTTGATGCACTTATTAAGGCAAATAAGGATTTTGATTTCCTGGTGTTACCCGGTAAAGGACATGAGTGGGGCGGTGAGTACGGAGAGAGAAGAATATGTAATTATTTTGTTGAGAAAATAATGATGAATGATCCTCCCCCGATGAACACAACAAAATGGGATTACAGGTTGATTGATAACGATATTGATCGTTAATTGCTAATTATGAGGTCAATAGCAATATTAAAGTACAACTGGTAGTATTTTTTGATTTTTAACCACGGTGTGAAACTTGGGCTATTGTTTTTAAGCCCCTCGCGGGGCTTATTTTGTTATCAATACCACCGGAGGTGGTAAAAAGCAATAGCCACAGTCACACCTGTGGATAAATCGGTGTCCTTAAAGCCATTACACCCCGGCAGGGGTGAAAAGGAAGTTATATAACATATAAAGACAATCGAAGGGTGATGAATTTTTCCGCGCCCTTTATGAATGATTCGCCCCGCATGAGATATCACAAAAACCACTGAAAAGTGGTTGTAGATCGTTAAAATGAGTAGGACTATAGCCTGGAAGGATACGGCAATTTTGATTCAATGGTTTTCAGGGGGGAATAATACTTATGATTCTCAAGATTTGCTAACGGGTTATGCTACACTACATACTGGAATCCATGCCTCTGCATAATTCAAGGTTGTAAATGAAGATCTTATTGGCGGGATAGGACTTGCATAACTGTTCACAATAAATCCTTGCTTTTCCAGGTGATTGGTCCAGTTCAAGGTATATTTTTGACAGGAAATAGCATGAAATGGTTTGATAAACATGGTTCGAGGAAGTAATACTGCTTTCCAGGATTTCAATGCCTTCTTCCCTTAACCTGGAGCTATTGAATAACAATTTGCTCTTACCAATGCTGAACAGGGCCAGGTAAATCTTAAAAATCTCCTGTTGTTCCATTGTTAATCTATCGATTTCAAATCGCTGAATAATGTGGTTAATTCTCAGGAAATCCAACATCATGAGAAAGAGATTGCCCTTTAATGTTGCCAATCTGAACGAATAACTCAGGTTTATTAATTCTTCCAGGCTATCAGGGCTATGGTTTTGTTTTAAATCTGAAGAGTAATTATCTAAAGCTGATTCAAAGCGTGCAAAGTCCTCTTTGGAATTACCTGAAATTGCTTCCCACCATAACAGGTCTAAATTAAGTATGTGGTACTCCCATTTATCCAATTTATTTTTTGACCGTATCAGTTCAAGGTGTGCTTCATTAAACTGCTGGTTATAAATGAGATTAAATATTTCGTCAAAGCTTTTTTCTGTATTATTTAAACCTGATAATTCATTAGTTATATAGAACAGCAAAATTATCAGGCTGGTTAAAATGCGCCCTGAAGGTTTATTACAGATCATTCTATTGCTTTATTTTGGTATTTTTCAATTACAGTAAATATTTCGGAATAAACGCTGGTTTTTTCGTTTTCTATTTTTTGAACAGCAAAATTTCGGGCATTGGTGAAGCCTCCCGAGTAATACCTGTAAAACCATGATGACAAAACCAGGAGGCCATCGAAAAGAGTATAATTCACTGCTGTAATTGCAGCATAAACCGTAACACCGGAAATTAAAAAAAATGAATTAAAACCACTGAATATTTCACCGGTGTATATCTGGCCCAGTCCCGGTAAAAGCATGCTCATCAGTTCAACTTTTCCAGGCCTGAATTTCTTACTGAAACGCTCAAAATCAGCAAACAGGTTATTAACTTTTTTTGTGCCGGCTGAATCGAGTAATTCTGAGAAATATTCACGGGAATTATCATAATCAGAGAGACCGAAATAGCATATACCAAGGTAAATATTTTTCTTATTGTGGAGATATTCGGAGGAATGATCAGGCAGGTCAAATAGTTCATTCAGTGCTATCAGGTACCTGTTAAGTTTAAAATTACATAATGCCTTGTTTAATATTAACTCAAATTTAATGCTGTCGTTATTTTCAATCCGAATTGCAAGATCATAATATTTCAGGGCATTATCGAAATCGCTCATCAGGTAATGAATAGAGGCAATTTTGGAATATAGCTCATTATATTCATGCTGGTTGTCAAAAAAGAGGATACGCTGGTATTCTTTAAGAGCAAGCTGATAATTTCCCTTATCGAACTGTTCATCGGCAAATTCATTCAGTTGATGAATGTCCTGAGCCCCTGCAGTGGGAATCAGGCACAGGCTAAAAAGAATTATATATAATATTTTCAGCATTGTCCTGGTACCTTTTTTGCATTTGGGAATTATAGGTTTTTGCAGCCCTGGCTGATCCCCAGAGGTTAGCGGAGTAGAAACTAAATGCTATACTGCCAAAGATCCAGCCATTGACGCTTTTTATTCCTTTCTTATTAAAAGCACGGTACGATGTATAAGCATTTGTGCCTATAAAAAGGAAAGAAACAAGAGCATCACCCCATCTTTTTGAATATGCCTTACCGCTGCCGGGGATCACTGCCGACATTATTACGGCGAGAGCAGGGCTTTTGTATTTTTCGTGTTCAAAATCATAAGTTAACCGGTATAAATCCGGATTATTAGCCATGATTAAATCTTTATTTTCCCGGCAATAAAGAAAGGCCGAATCGTATCTCTGAGTTACCCAGAAATAACTTAATTCATAAAAACTTCTCTCAGGTGGCTTAAGGAGGGATGAAATATCAGAGAACCTCTCTGGTGCTGCTTTACATGTTAATGAAAACGCCAGATATTCTTTCGCAGACTTTAATGAATGATACTGAAAAATGTTCTTCTTCAGCAACCCGAATGAAGGCTCCAGCCTGTTGCATTGATTATTCAACCTGTAAGTCTGCACCAGTTCGAGGTTTATTGTAGTATCTCCGGGCCATAAAAAATTCAGCCTTTCATACTCTTCCATGGCAAAATTATATTGCATGGTCGACTTCAGGTACCTGGCAAATTTCAGGGAATTATCATAATCCAGAAGGTTTTCCTGTGAGCTTGCCGGGAAGATTAATGCGCAGGCAAAAAAAACGGTAAAGGAAATTTTCTTATTTAACAGGATCATAGAAACGCTTTTTTTCGAAATCAAAAGGATAATGATCTGGTTTAACCAGGCCATGGCAACGTGATAACCGGTCAAAAGTGCTCAGCCAGCCAATGAACAAGCCTTTTTTTTGAAATGCCTCAACGGCATATTCCGAACAAGAGGGGGTAAAAATGCATTTAGGCATATCCTGTGAGGAAATAAAGGTTTTGTAAAATAAGAAAACAGTGGAGATAGTAATATCAATTTCATTTTCTGATTTTCTGAGTGGTTTTGCGTAATCCTGGTGTTCAGTATCAGCTGAAGTAAATAATGTTTTAAGCTCCTGATCGGCTATCGGTTGACCATTAAGCTCAAAAACAAAAATCAGATTAAGGATGATAAGAAAACTAATAACAGAAATTCTCTTATTCATATATTCTTCAAAGTTTGAAATGATATAACTCGGCGTTTGTCATATCATTGATTTTAATATTACCGAAATCCGTCACCTGGTAATTTTCCCCGCCGGAGCTGTCGTACAGAATCTGCACAATTTGACCTGGAAATTCAAATGCATCGATTGTAATATAGTTTCTGAAGAACTGTTTACTTAAAATTTCCTGGTTTTCCCCAACAATAACTACGCTTTCAAGCCTGTTATTTTTTTTGGCAATTACCACATGGTCCATAGTAAGATTTAATTGATCCGGAATTTTCCAGTATGACAATACCAGGTCACCTTGTTTTTCAACCTTACTGATATTATAGTTCGATTTTTTCAGTCCATAATCATTCAATCCTGAATTAAGTGCCAGGTGGAAAACAGTGAATTCGTTGATAGAGGGAATTGTAATTCTCTGTATCAGACTGTCTTTATTGTACTTATAAAGGCTGGTATCCTTGCTTAACCATTTTTCGTTTCGAGGGAAAGAGATATCATAAATCAATTCTTTAATGTTTTTATCATAGTAAACAGTTCCTCTGGTCAGGCTTTTCGTACCGTCGCTACTACTTATTTTAACAGTAATATCTGCCTGAATCCTGAAATAATCCTGGCTGAAGCCGGCTCCGTATAAAACCAGGAATGCCAGCAGTGAAATGGAAAAACGTTTTAACATCTGAAATGATTTCACACCAAATTAAAACAGTATTAATTAGATAAACAAAAGATGCCGCATAAATTGCAGGCATCTTTTACTTGTAATAAATATTCTTGATTGTCTATATTAACTTTAGATTAATACAGGTTTTTGTCCTCCAGTATGTATTAATAAAGCTCACCTGCAAGCACTACCCAATAAACAACTGAAAAAGCAACGCTAATCGCTGAACTAATCAGGCAGCCATGAAATGCTTGTTTGGTTTGTACTTTGTCTTTATCAGTAAGGACATATACCAATAGCCAACCAACCCATCCAAGAACACACCCCCACCAGAAAGCAGGAATTCCAAGCAGTTCATCTCCATCCTGTGCCATACCCATCGGAGCAGCAATATCACTGATATTTGTTATAAGATCACTGCCTGCAGCTTCAAGATCTGCATAGGTTACACCTTCATTCAGGGAAAGGTAGTTGTCAAGTTCATTCAAATCGCTTAAAGCTACATCAAGAGCATTCTGATCAAGAGTAAAAACCGATTCTTCCATGCTTGGTATGCCGGCATTAATTGGTTTGGCTGACAGTACATGACTTTGTGCAACAAGTAATACAAATGCCATAAGTACACTTAAACTTTTAAACAGGAATTTTTTCATAGGTCTTTATTTTAAAAGTTGATTTTAATTTGATCTATAATGAATTTATTTATGAAATTCCTATGCAAGTATCTTGGTTGTATTTAAGAGTTTATTCTACGATTTGTTTATTTCTATATTCAAATATAATTTTTTTTTTGAGATATTATCACTTATCAGTCAACAATAATATAATAATACTCTTTCAAACTCTTTTTCATTCCCTTTCGTCTTGGAAGTGAATAATGGATTTTTGACAATTGTCAGATTTTCATCATTGGCATATAACTTTTGGAATAGGGAAGGAGCTTAAATTTTATAATGCAATCCGCCTATAATAAACATGAACAGGTAACAATATCTTCTTCCCGGCTTGTTATCATTTAATCCGCTAATTTATCAGTTTGCAATAGTACCAGCGCATCTTTGACTATTTCAGAATTATCGTTAATGGCATGAAGTTTTAACCCAACACATGAAGTTGTATTATGCAAAATACTTGTTATCGGGTTGAACGCATCACTTAGATCATCAAATTCGGTCATATCTTCATATTCTTCCAGGGGTATATACAGATGCACCATTAAAAGATAATCAGGATTATTGGTACAGTTAAGGGCTTTGATTATTTTTGAAATCCATATTGACGTTGATGTATTGAAATAGTCCAGGTTAAGCCTTAAATTGGTGATTGGCCTGGCGTGAAGACTGTACTCTTTCACCCAGTTTAAAACGGGTTCGTAAATTTTTGCGGCATTCTCAGGGATTGATTTGCCGGATAGCATTAGTTCACCACTTAAATGATTCAGATCAATTTGTGGAGTTTTAGAAGTTTGCTCAATTATTAAACTATTAATTTGGTTCATCTTTAATTTCAATACCAATAATGGCTCCAAGACAAAATAACATGTCAGCTCTTATTACATCTACCAAATTTATGATTTACTGATAACAGTTCATAACCCTTTGTCAAAGACTATGGTGCGATTATCAATTTATTTGTCCGTTGGTCAATGAATTTAATAAAGTGTCACCTTTATACCTTGCATAACAGACAATTGATATTCTATTTTAAGTAGATACTTTTACTGAAGCAGAGGTACTATAAATTAGTGGCTTCCCCACATTCGCGCAATAGCAAGCCATCCAACTGCAGTTGCTGCAGGCCAGCTTTCTCAATAGTAAAAATGATAGTAAATACTAATAGCAATATAGTTGACTACATAAGTGGCAAAATTCATGCTGTGAAGCGAATCTACAAGTGTTGCCAGGGCTTGTTTCGCCGGTTTTATTAACTCACTGAGCTTTGCAGTACTGCCATCATCAAAGGTAAGCAGTATATTCCTTGTATGGCATATGGAAGCACCCATATACGTGGTATCGTCTATTACGGCAGCTGCATTTTGCTGAAGCACACCGTCGAGGTATACCTGAATGGAATCTATTCCTGTTCCTTTAACAATATCAATATTCCCAATTGTGAGAATATATTTTTTTTCTCTATCATTTTGAAAATCCTGCCTGACCCTGATCATAGTCTCCTCTATCAGTATCTCATCATTATGAGTAAGGGCAAAAGATGAAACCGTAGAATCGCCCGACAGGAAACCAACGCTTATTTTATAACCCTCATTAAATATATATTCCGAAGAATATGAAAGACCTGATTCATTATTCCCAACTGATGTAACATCGAGGCTGCCTATATCTTCTGAGTCAAGAGTAAAACCTGCTGTAAGTTTATAATCATACTGATTGAACCAGGAATAATAGCAATGGTAATCAGAAGCGCTGATGGTGAAATTATTTTCAAGCAGTGAATCGAACGGATTGATATTATAAAGGTACATTGGATGAAAGACAAGCTTGTGTGGCATGTTAACAACCATCTGCTCACTTTCACCAGTCTTCTCGAAGAGCCTGTAAGGGATAAAAAACATATGATAATGACACAGGTCGGGCTTGAAGTCATAAATGCCGGCAATAAGATCAAGTGATATGCTGTCATTAAAACTTTCTTCAGATTTCAAAGCAGAAGAACTCGCACTTAACATCTGGTAACCTTTTGTTGTTGATATATAATTTACAGCATTGTTTAAATCTGCAACATTCCTCTCCAGGGAATCTTTCAGATTCAGTGTTTCAGTTTCGACCTTTGAGCATCCCCAGGTTAAGAAAACCAGAATAACCGTTAAAAATACAACGAACCTTTTCATTTTGGGTAGTATTTTAATGTTTTAAATACATATTATAATACGTATAAAGTTAATAAATATTTTGTCAGGAAGCTATTAAAAAAAAGTAATAGATACCTGTTTCCAGGTACTTCGGTTGGGACAGGTCCACCAGGATGACAGCATAATAAAGAGGATAATAATGACATAAATAGATGTATTCTGGATTATTAATCGTATCTTTGCCAAAATTTCTGATTTGAGAACAGCGCTTTTAAACAAATTTATCTTATACTTATTATTAATCCCGGCACTTTTTTCTAAATCCTAAATTTTATAAGTAATCATAATGCCAGGTTCTTATGAATCTGTGTTTTGGGCAGGAGCCGTTACTTTGACCAGTAATTAAACAGTCTCAGAAAAGGATCCTGCCAGGGCATTAAATCTGACCCGGTATTATGGATGTAATTAATTAAACAAAAAAACAAAATGAACATTTATGTAGGTAACCTTGATTTTAAGGTTAATGAAGATGATCTTCAAAAAGTATTCGAAGAATATGGAACTGTTAGTTCTGCAAAAATTATTGTAGACAAGTTCAGTGGCAGAAGCAAGGGCTATGGCTTTGTAGAAATGGAAAATGACAAAGAAGCCAATAAAGCGATAAAAGATCTAAACGGATCTGAATTAGAAAACAGGGAAATAGTTGTTAATGAGGCAAAGCCGAGGAAAACAAGATATTAATATTCAATTACAGAATAATGTTTAAAGGAAAAGTGAAGTGGTATGATGAGACCAAAGGATTTGGCTTCATCAAATCTGAAAGCGGGGAAGACATATTTGTACACCGGACAGGTTTATTGGATTCTTATGAGGTGCTGGAAACAGACCAGGAGGTCGTTTTTGAAGTAAAGCAGGGAGATAAGGGTCTGGTGGCTTATGATGTGAAAACGGCTTAGATAATTAAGAGGTATAATTTGAATTCATTTAAAATAGGGGACCTAAAAATACCCGTTCCGGTCATACAGGGCGGAATGGGTATTGGCATTTCCCTTTCAGGTCTTGCATCTTCAGTGGCTAATATGGGAGGTGTTGGAGTTATTTCCACGGTAGGTATAGGGTTTTTAAGTAAAGACAAACAGAAAAGCCGTCGCCAAAATCATATCGATGCTATTCGCAATGAAATAAGAAAAGCACGTAAACTTACAGATGGTGTGCTGGGCGTAAATATTATGTCTGTGATTACTAATTTTTCAGATATGGTAAAAACCTCTATAGAGGAGGGTATAGATATAATATTCGCAGGTGCAGGATTACCACTGGATTTACCAAAATATCTAGAGAAGGGAATAAAAACGAAACTTGTTCCCATCGTATCCTCCGCGCGGGCAGCTTCTATAATATCGCAAAAGTGGAAACAGAATTACGATTATTTACCCGATGCATTTGTTGTAGAAGGACCTAAAGCAGGTGGTCACCTGGGATTCAAGGCTGATCAGATCCAGAATAAAGAAAACAGACTTGAAAAGCTTGTTTCAGATGTACTCGAAGTGGTACGGGAGATGAAAGTTAAATTTAACAGGGAAATACCGGTTATTGCTGCCGGAGGAATTTACACCGGCAAAGATATGTTTCGCATAATGAAACGTGGTGCTTCTGCCGTGCAAATGGGAACACGATTTATTGCGACTGAGGAATGCGATGCTTCTCCTGAATTTAAGGAAGCATTTATAAGGGCAAAGACAGCAGATATTCAGATCATTAATAGTCCGGTTGGTATGCCGGGAAGAGCAATTTATAACAAGTTCCTGCTTGAAGCCGGAGAGGGAAAAAGAAGACCGGCAAGCTGCAGTTTTAATTGCATTAAATCATGTAATCCTAAAACCACCCGTTATTGTATTGCAGATGCTTTACTGTCTGCGTTTAACGGTAAAATGGATGATGGTTTTGCTTTTACCGGTACCAATGCAGGGAAAATAAAAAAGATTACAACTGTCAGAAAAATATTTGATGACCTGAAAAGGGGTTATCGGAAAGCTGAAAATGACACTTAAAATATATTAATGCGGCAACTGGTAATTACAAAGCAATTAACTCCACGGAATGAGGAATCAATAAACAGGTATTTCAATGAAATAAGCAATTATCCTATGGTAAGTGCTGAAGAAGAAGTTGAATTAGCGGCAAGTATCAGGAAGGGTGATAATGAAGCGCTTGAAAAGCTGGTACTAGCCAATCTGAGGTTTGTAATATCAGTTGCCAAACAGTATCAGAATCAGGGCCTGTCATTGCCTGATCTTATAAATGAAGGCAATATAGGCCTGGTTAAAGCTGCCCGTTTATTTGATGCCTCCAGGGGTTTCAAATTTATATCTTATGCTGTATGGTGGATACGCCAGTCGATTGTGCAGGCCGTATCAGACCAGACAAGGATTGTTCGTTTACCCCTTAACAGGATTGCTGCAATCAATAAAATCAAAAAGGCAATTCCATATCTTGAACAGGTATTTGAGAGGGAGCCAACAGATGATGAGATTGCCATTTTCCTCGACGTGAAGAATGAGAACATAGAAACAGCCAACAGGATCAAAAACAGGCAGGTTTCTTTTGATATGCCTGTAGGAGGCGATAATGACAGTAATTTCAGCCTGTACGATACCGTACAGAACGATAATATATCACCCCCTGATACCAGCCTGATGAATGAATCACTTAATATAAATATAAGGAGAGCACTGGCAAAGCTTAATCAGCGGGAAGCTGCCATATTAAACCTGTCTTTCGGCCTCGACAGTAATACAACATGGTCGCTACAGGATATAGCTTCTAAATACGGAATGTCATCCGAAAGGGTCAGGCAAATAAGAAGTAATGGTCTTTCCAAGCTAAAACATATGTTGAAAGATAATATTGATTTCTTCGGTGATTGAGCAATAAAGTGTTTGTAGGCAGATAATTATTATTTAAATGTGCTAAAGAATTATTATGGGAAGATCACAGGAAACATTTAAAAAGAAAGATGTAAGAAATAAAAAGGCTAAGAAAAGAAAAGAGAAAGAAAAGAAGAGATTAGCCAAAAAAGATAACGAAAAAAAGAGCGGTCTTGATGATATGATCGCTTATGTTGATGAAAACGGAGTGTTAAGCTCAACCCCTCCAGATGCAGGTAATAAGGAAGATATTAAACCTGAAGATATCCAGATATAAAAGAAAAATCATAATCCTCAGACTATATTATTTATAGATTAAATAGTCTGCAAACCTCATATCCTTTATTTAAATCTTCATGATTCATAATAGTTTGAGTGATTATTAAATCTAATCTTTGAGGAATATTAACATTTATTTTATTTTTGTAGATTGTTATAAAATATTATATTTGTTAAAGAAACTATGTTGACATATAATTAACAACTTTTATTAAATTCAATGAACGAAATAAAATTAGGCACTCTTATTAGAAAATTAAGAATCAGCCAGAATCGTACTATCCAGGAGATATCTGATAAATGTAATTTATCGAAGAGTATGATATCAAAAATTGAAACTAATAAGGTATTTCCATCTGTTGCTACTCTTATAAAACTTGCGGATGCACTTGGTACCAGAGTTTCTGCTCTATTGGAGAAAAATGGTAATTACGGATCAATCCTTGTTTCTTCCGGTACTTCTGAGAATGAAACTGTGCTTACGGAGCGTGGATATAATATATTTCCTTTTGCTTCAGAATATCATGGTAAAAGAATGCAACCATTCCTTTTTGTCGTCAGGAAGGGGGAGGTAAAAGAGCATCATTTATCGCATGTTGGTGAAGAATTCATTTATGTAATTGAAGGATCCATGAAGTTTCAGGTAGGAGATATTGATTATCATATGAATAAAGGAGATGCTCTGTATTTCAATGCACTTGAGACTCATCAGATTATTCCAGTTAGTGATACAGTAAAATATATTAACATATTTGTTTAGAAATATTTTTATGAAAGATCTTAGCAACAAAACATTGGGTATAATACATGCCGCTTTAATTTCATCAAAGAGTGTGGAACCTTTCATTCAAGAGATTATCCCTGAAGTAACAGTTGTTCATCATATAGATGACACCGTTCAGAACCTGAATTTCATGCAGAAACCAGGTGTTATACCAAAGGTCAATTTTTTTAAATTTACTACGTATGCTCACTTTCTCCAGGAGGCTGGTGTAGATCTTATTTTGCTTGCATGTTCAACTTTCAGCAGGGCAGTGGAAGTCGCCCGTCCCCTGATTGATATACCAATGGTTCAGATAGACCGTCCTATGATGGATATAGCTGTTTCTGAAGGGTCCAGAATAGGATTACTGGCAACGGTACCATCAACCGTAATTCCTTCAGAACGATTATTAAACATTGCAGCAGAGGAAGCAGGAAAAAAAATAGAAATAACCACAGTACTTTCCAGTGAGGCATTTGAAAAAATCAAAACGGGTAATGTGGATATGCATAATGAAATCCTCTTATCAGAGATTGAGAAACTTTCAGATAAGGTGGATGTAATAACCATGGCACAGGTATCAATGAGTGCTCTTGAACCTTTTTTAAAGGACATTAAGGTGCCTGTATATAATAGTGGAAGGACAGGCCTTAACAGGGTAAGGGAGATATTGTCTGAATTATGAACAAACCAATAGCAATAGGTTGTGATCCAAATGCTTCAGCTCTTAAAAAGGTATTAATAGAATATATTTCTTCATTGGGATTCGAGGTTGAGGATTACGGTAGTGATGATATCATATATGCCAATACCGCATACATAGTTGCCAGGGCTGTTACAGAAGGGAAACATGACAGGGCTGTACTGTTATGCGGTACAGGACTTGGTATGTGCCTAGCTGCCAACAAGGTACCTGGTGCTTATGCCGTAACGTGTACGGATGAATATTCTGTTGAAAGATCGATACTCAGTAATAATGCAAATATCCTGACTATGGGAGCTAAAGTTGTCAGTGATGAAATAGCTAAAAGGTTAGTTAAAGTATGGATATCAGTTCGTTATGTTCCGGGAGGAAGGTCTCAGACTAAGATTGATAGAATTTATGAAATCGAAAGGGAATATACAGGAGCAAAACAGCAAAAAGATAAAGAATGAAAAAGACTATAATAACTAATTTGCCCCAGGTATATACAGTTGATGTACTCGATTTCAACGGGCAGATTTATTATGGTGTTGGTTCAGAGGGAGAATACCCGTTTTACCTTATTGGGTTGGAAGAAAGCGAAATGGTAAAAATATCTAATGGACCCGGAGGGACCATGTGCATGGTTATTGTTCCGGGTGATAATAAAAGGCTTGTATCAGTAATGGGCCTCTTTCCTCCTTTTAAAGGGGCAGAAGCAGCTATATACCTGCATGAGGAAAGGAAAGGGGATTGGCATACAAAAAAATTAATCGATCTTCCTTTTGCTCACCGTTGCGAAATCCTTACCGTAGACAATGTCAACTGGTTGTTTGCAGCCTCCGTGAGTGTTTTCAAAAAATATCCTGAAGATTGGAGTTTGCCTGGCGAATTGTATATTATCCCTCTAGATCAGCAAGGTAATCTGCATGATGAACCCAAAAAGTTTATTAATAATGTGACCCGCAATCATGGCATGATTAAAGCAAACCTTACGGGTACAGAGGCAATATATATATCAGGTAAAGAAGGTATTTTTGAAATAGCACCCGGATTTAATTCAGACTGGGCAATGACCGTATTGTTTGAAAATGAGGTGAGTGAATTTGTATTTTTCGATATTAATGATGACGAAATAAAGGAATTAATCACCATCGAGCCTTTTCATGGAGATACTTTAAATGTATATATTAAAGAACGTGAAGGATGGAAAAGGATTTACCAGTCGGTTTTGGAGTTCGGTCATGGACTGAGCGCTGGAACCTTTAGTGGGAAACCTTCTGTGGTTGTTGGAAATCGAAGGGGAGACAGAGCTCTTAATTTATTTGTCTATGAAGGAACACCGAGCGGTAAAATCAAAAAACAGGTTGTAGAAAAAGGAGTGGGGCCAACTCAGACGAAAATTTTCACTTACAAATCAATAGATTATATTTTAAGCTCAAACCAAGTTAAAGGGGAAGTTGCCCTTTATCACTAAATATGCAAGTATGAAAAATATTATCTATGAAGACAGGATCGAGGCTAAGGAACTTCAGGGTAGGTCGCTGAAATGGTTAATAACCCCTGATATGGACCTCAGCACGAACTTTTCCCTTAATACTGTGATAATTAAGCCCGGTAATACCGTAAAGCCGGCACATGCCCATCCCGAAATGGAAGAGTTGATCTATATTGCCAGTGGTGCCGGTAAAGTATATATAAATGGTAATGTCAGTGAGATCAGGGCAGGTACTGCAGTACTCTTTAAGCCAGGATCAATTCATATGGTACGCAATGATGGATACAAGGATATGAAGATAATATGTGTTTTTATCCCTCCTGCTACCCTTGATGATTACCTGTATTATGAAGACGTGGAATTCCCTGATCAGAAAACTTAGAAATAAACACCATGCAGAGAATTATTAATGATCCGGATTATCTGGTCGACGAAATGGTTGCAGGTTTTAAAGCAGCTAACGAGAAAATGGTAGCAGGAACAAAAAATTTAAGAGTACTAAAATACCTAGAAGCTCCAGTAAAAGGAAAGGTAGGAATAGTTACAGGAGGAGGCTCAGGGCATAAACCTGCTTTTATAGGTTACCTTGGTAAAAATATGGTTGATGCTGTAGCTGTAGGTGAAATTTTTACCTCGCCGACTGCAAAGTCATTCTACGATGCGTTTAAGGCAGCAGACAGTGGTCAGGGTGTGGCCTGCCTGTATGGAAATTATTCCGGGGATAATATGAACGTGAAGATAGCCAGGAAACAGGCAGAAAAGGAAGGAATTACCGTGAAAACTGTTATAGCCAATGATGATGTACCCTCAGCACCAATCACCGAGCGTGAAAAAAGGAGAGGAGTGGCAGGTGAGGTTTTAATGTGGAAAGTTGGAGGTGCAAAGGCAGCTACAGGTGCTTCACTTGATGAAGTGATAGCGGCTGCCCAAAAAGCAATTGACTATACCCGCAGTATAGGTATTGGCCTTACACCCTGTACAATACCTTCAGTTGGTAAACCTAACTTCACTATTGAACCCGGGAAAATGGAAGTGGGAATTGGGCACCATGGAGAACCAGGTATTGCGGTTTCTGATTTAAAAACTGCAGATGAAATGGCAAAAGTCTGCACAGATATTGTTCTACCTGATCTTCCCTTTATTAAGGGAGATGAAGTAGTAGTACTGGTATCCGGATTAGGAGCTACACCTTTAATGGAATTATATGTTTTCCACAGTAAAGTGAAGGCAATTCTCTCTAATCAAGGTATTGGTACATACAAGTCTTATGTCGGTGATTTCTTCACCTCCCTTGATATGATGGGTGTTACATTGACTATCATGAAGTTAGACGATGAACTGAAGACACTTGTAGACTATCCAGCTGATGCCGTTCATTTTAAACAGTTTTAGATGGGAAAAACAGAATGGATTAACAATAAAAAGGGATACCAGGTAATTAAGGATATTATAAATTCTATCAGGAAAAATAGACAATACCTTAGTGAACTAGATGGTCAGATTGGGGATGGAGATCATGGGGTCAATATGAGTAAGGGATTTGCACTCGCAGAACAGAAACTAAATGAGGATACTTCTCTTTCAGATGGTTTCAGGATAATAGGAGAAGTGTTATTGATGGAGATAGGGGGTGCGATGGGTCCGATCTATGGAACTTTTTTCGAAACGTTTTATGAGCAATCCAGGAATAAAGACAGGATTACTGCCTCAACCTTCAATGAAATGCTAAAAGCAGCAATAGAATCAACTTTAGAGATATGTGGTGCAAGCCCTGGTGATAAAACGCTTATTGATGCACTAGTGCCTGCTGCAGTATCATTGGAAGAAAGCATAAAAAGTGGAAACAGCTTTGATGTTGTTCTCAGTGATATGGCAAGTGGAGCAAGAGAAGGTATGAATTCAACAAAAGAAATGATAGCAAAAAAGGGCCGGTCAGCCAGACTGGGAGAAAGGTCTCTGGGTTTTATTGATGCAGGTGCTGCATCATGCTATATTATACTGGAATCAATGGCAAGGTCTATGAAAGCCGTAATCGAAAGCGAGTAGGTAAATATGGGAAGAACTATTTTTTTATCTTTTGTTATACTGATTTTAGCTGGTTGCAAAGACATTAATACAGGCACTGATGATTCCAAAGTGACAGGTCCAAAATTAAGATTCAGACTGGCCACTGAACTTAATTTTGACAGCAAGATATGGGAGGTATCAAATCTTTTTAAGCAAGAGATTGAAAAAGAATCAAAAGAGCATGGCATCGAGGAAGGGGAAATTGAGGTTGTATTTTATGATCAGGGAATGATTGGTACCGAGAGGCAGTTGCTGGAGAACTGTTATTTCGGTATAGTGGAAATGGTACAGATAAACTCATCCGTTATTACCACTATTGACCCGGCATTTAGTCTGCTTGACCTTCCATACCTTTTTATCACCGAAGAACATCATCAGAGAGTTCTTTATGGTGATACGGGAAGAAAATTTCTTGATAGATTAAGGGCCAAGAAACTTTTAGGCCTAGGGTTTTACAGTACAGGATTCCGAAATATGTTCTATAAACAAAAGGAAGGGAAGGGTTGTATTCAAACACCTGATGACCTGAAGGGAATGAAAATCCGTGTTATGGAAAGCCCGGTTATGATAAATTCAATCAATGCACTTGGAGCCACGGCAACACCAATACCGCATTCTGAGCTTTTCCAGGGACTTAAAACCGGAGTAGTTGACGGAGCTGAGAACAGTGCCAGGATATTTATCTCTTATAAATATTATGAAACAGGATGTAATTGCTTCACGCTTACAGAACATTTTGCGAACCAGCATATCCTAGTTGTAAATGAGAAGTGGTTCAATTCACTGGATAAGAAATATAGGGACAGGATAAATGAGGTATCTCAGATAATCATACCATTATTTGACAATATCTGGACGGAGACAACCAAACATTCCCTTGAAGAGATGATACAAAATAATGTTGTTGTAAATGCTATTGAAGATAAAAAGCCCTTTATTGAAAGAGCAGATAGGTTTGTTGATGAGTATTTGTCAGAAAATCCGGAACTTCCATTAGAGTTGCTTGAAGAAATTAAATCACAGGCAGGTGATTATCTTAATTATGATAAAAAGTGAAATACCATACAGGATATAAGAAACATGAAAATTATCGATAAAACACTAGATTATCTTTTGTTCATTATACTTGCTGTGATGTCACTTACAATGGCGACAAACGTATTCTGCAGATTTATTCTTAAGTTTTCCATTTACTGGGCAGATGAATTAGTACAGGTATTGATGGTATGGCTGACTTTCCTTGGTGCAGCTGTTGCTGTGAGGGAAAATGCACATTATGTTTTTGATTATCTCTCCAGAAAGCTGAAAGGGAAAGCCTTGATAACGTTTATGCTTATAAGTAAGGCAATAGGCCTGTCAGCTATAGTGCTTCTTCTCTTTTTCAGTACTGAAGTTACGATTGGAATACGAAGTTGGATTATGCCGGCTATGGAGGTTAGTCGTGCACTGGTATATGGAGCTTGTCCGGCAGGCTGCATTTTTATGCTTATTTATGGAGCAAGGGATTTCCTGCAAACAGTTAAATCAATATAATATGATATTAATACTTGTAATAGTATTCATTATACTTCTTTTTCTGAATGTCCCTATAGCATATTGCATGTTATTGTCATCACTGGCTGCCCTTTTATATATCGGTATAGACCCATTAATGATCGCACTGGAAACATCGAGGTCATTATCAAATTTCTATGCCTTTCTTGCGGTACCATTTTTTATCCTGGCAGGTGAGATCATGAGCCAGGGTGGATTATCCCAGAAACTCATAGATTTTGTAAAATCTTACCTGGGACACAAACGTTCAGGCTTACCGGTTGTAACAGTTGTATCATCCCAGATGTTCGGAGCAGTATCAGGAGCTTCTGCAGCAACATGTGCTGCTATTGGGGGTATGATGATCCCTGCCCTGGAAAAGAACGGATACTCCCGGCCATATTCAACAGCACTGGCTGCCTGTGCAGGTACTACAGGAGCATTAATACCGCCAAGTATCCCGCTTCTTATTTACGGAACAACTGCTAATGTGTCAATTGAGAAACTATTTATTGCAGGTGTAGGTCCTGGAATTCTTATTGGATTGGGTTTAATGGGTGTAAGCAAATTCATAGGGAGAAAATTTTCAGTAAGTATTGAAAAGAAATCCACTTTAGGTGAAAAGTTGAAAAGTACCCGTAAATCATTACCGGCACTTTTCCTGGCAGTAATTATTTTTGGTGGGATAATGGGTGGCATTTTTACTGCAACAGAAGCTTCTGCTGTTGCAGTTGTATATGCGCTCATAATAAGTCTTTTCCTTTATAAGCAATTAAAAATTAAAGATTTACCAAGGTTATTTGTTTCTGCAGCAAAAACTACTGCTGCTTTAAGTTTCCTCCTGGCAGTTGCAAGTCTATTCGCATGGACACTGGGTATCGGTAAAGCCCCGGAGATTATTACAAACGGCCTGCTGGGTACATGCGATGCAATAATTCATACATTTACCACGGACATTTCCCAAGATACATTCTTCCTTCTCAGGAAAATACTGGTGCTAATCTTTCTCAATATATTCTTATTGATTTTTGGAATGTTCATAGATGTTGCACCTGGTTTATTAATAGTTGTGCCGGTTCTTCTTCCTATCAGCGCAGCAATAGGAATGGATACGGGTCTAGCCGCTGTTCATTTCGGAGTGATGGTTGTTGCAAACATGATAATAGGATTGGTTACTCCACCCGTGGGAACTACACTTTTTGTAGCCAGTGCTGTTGGCAGGACAAGTATCTCCTCAATGGTGCCTTATGTCTTACGATTCTTGCTGATTATGGTTGTTGTCCAACTGATGATAACCTATGTGCCCTTTATTACCACTGCATTGCCTTCTTTGATGAACTAATGTTTATTATATTTCAAGAAAGTTTTTCTCATGAATTCAGCACCATTTTCCAGGACTAATTTTATATTAAATATAATACAAATTATAATAAATTGATATTTAATCTCTTGAATTTCTGACTGCATAACTTCACATAACCTGATATACCAAAAACATTAATTATTTCATGTAATAATATTTTGAATTATCAATATATTATTTTAAATTGTACCCAATAAGGAAAGGGGATTCATATAATTCAACAAGGTTTATTTAAGCTATGTCAAATTAATAAGTATAATAAAAATATGTGATTCAATGACTTTTTATAATCAATCTTATTACTAAACCTAATTAAATAATTTATGACAAATTTTAGATTTTATCGCAGTAATAGCTACTATAAAGAATGGCTTCAAAAAGCCTGTAAACGCATAGTGCTATTCACATTAATTATCATGTGTTCAATTAGCATTGTTTCAGCCCAAAGTCGCATGATAACAGGAACAGTAACAGGAGTGGATGGTACTCCCATACCGGGAGTAACAATTACTGTTGAAGGTACTTTAACGGGGGTTAACACCAACTCGGATGGTACATACTCTATCGAGGTAGATAATACTTCACAATACCTGGTTTTTTCTTTTGTAGGAATGAAAACAATTCGTGTAGAAATTGGAAATCAGTCAGTAATTAATCTAACCATGGAAGAGGATGTTCTGGGGATTGATGAAATAGTAGTAATTGGTTATGGAACTTTGAAGAAAGAAGAAGTTACTACGGCAATATCAAGTGTTAAAGCGGAGGACTTTAATGTAGGAACTGTAAAAGATGCCGGACAACTAATTCAGGGCAAAGTTGCCGGTTTATCGATCACCAGTCCAAGTGGAGATCCGACAGATGATTCACAGATCATGCTTAGGGGAATTACATCTATCTTTTCAAGTACATCACCACTGGTACTCATTGATGGTATCCCGGGTGAACTCAATACTGTTGCTCCCCAGGATATTGAATCTATTGATGTATTAAAAGATGGTTCTGCAGCCGCAATTTACGGAACCCGTGGAACAAATGGAGTGATCCTGATCACGACAAAGAAGGTCAGGGGTGTAACACCAACGACAATTGAATACAATGGTTATGTAAACTTTCAAACGATTGCACGCAAACCAGAATTACTTGATGCTGAAGACTATAGAAGATTAAATTCCGAGGAGGGCATGTCTTTGATAGATCATGGATATAGTACAGATTGGATTGATGCAATAATGAGAGACCATCCTGTAAGTTATATGAATAACTTCTCTCTTAAAGGAGGTAGTAATACATCGAACTATATAGCATCTGTTAATACCAGAAGCGACCAGGGGATATTCATTAAATCCGGAGTTAATCAATTAAACGGCAGACTGGACATTAATCATTCTATGTTCGATAATGTTTTAAGGATAAATGCCGGGTTCAATGGTAAATTTGAAGAACATCCAGGTACAACAGGAGGAGGAAGCTTTAATAGTTATGCTTATAACCAGGCGATAAGGAGGAATCCAACTGACAGAGTAAAGGATGATGACGGCAACTGGATCAATCGTGGAATATATATGTATGACAATCCTGTATCCTTGTTGGAAGAGGCTACTGGTTACAGCAAGGCAAGGGTTATGAGATTTTATGGCAGTATATCGCTTAGACCTTTTACTGGTTTAGAATCAAAATTACTGCTCTCCAGATATCAAAGGGACCAGGAAAGAGCATTCTACAGAACTTCCGAAAATCCAGAATCCCTGAATCTTGGCCAGACTGGTTATGCCTCACGTGATTACAGGAATCATAATGAAAACCTACTTGAATTTACTACTGAATATAACAAGATAATTGACAATCACAGAATATCTTTGTTGGGAGGATATAGTTACCAAGAATATTTGTATGAGCAATTTGAGGCTTCAAATTATGATTTCCCTGCTGATGAATTCACATTTGATAACCTTGAATTAGGCGGGGCATTACTGGTCGGGAAAGCTGATATGGATAGTTATCGCAGCTTATCAAAGCTTGTGGGGTTTTTTGGCAGGTTGAATTATAATTATAAAGATAAATATTTATTACTCGCTAGCTTAAGGTATGAAGGATCTTCAAAATTTGGCGAGAATCATAAATGGGGAATGTTTCCTGCAATATCATTTGGATGGCGCTTAACGGAAGAGTCCTTTATGGAAAATGTAAATCTGTTTGATGACCTGAAACTAAGAGCCGGATACGGAGTTACAGGGACTATTCCAACAGATCCCTACTTATCTTTAACACGGCTCTCCTATGGAAGCAATGTTTTGGTTAACGGTGAATGGATAAAAGAGATTACACCTGCGAGTAATCCTAATCCAGACCTAAGGTGGGAGAAAAAAGTAGAAACGAATATTGGGGTGGATATGGTATTTTTGAATAGCAAGATCAATTTTACTCTTGATTATTACTATAGATTAACCAAGGACATGCTATGGAATTACCAGGTGCCTACACCTCCATATCTTTATAGCTCAATTATTGCTAACGTAGGACAAATTGAAAACAGGGGTATTGAGTCTATGTTGAAAATAATTCCCGTAAAGACAATGAATTTTGAATGGGTATCCTTAATTACCTACTCAACTAATAAGAATAAGCTTATTTCTTTAAGTAATGATCTCTATGAGACAACAAATGATTTCTTCGATACCGGATATACAACGCCACCAATTCAAGCAAGCACCCATAGGGTTAAGGTAGGAGAACCAATTGGAAATTTTTGGGGGTGGAAGGTTGTTGATATTGATGAAGATGGTTATTGGATAATCGAAAATTCTGACGGTGAGCTTGTTGCCAGTGCCGATAAAACACCTGATGACATGCAGGTTTTAGGTAATGGTTTGCCGAAACATTATGCCAGTTGGAATAATAAATTTAAATATAAGAACTTTGAGCTTGAAATTAACATGAGGGGTGCCTTTGGATTCCAAATCCTTAATTTCCAAAGGATGTTTTTTGAAAATCCAGCTGCACTTTCAAATTATAATAATCTTAAATCAGGTTTAGATCTGGTTTTTGGCAAAGTCAGGCTGGCAGATATTCAGGATTATACTAGCTATTATATTGAAGATGGCGATTACTGGAAAATAGATAACGTAACACTTGGCTATGATTTTAATGTTAAATCAATAAGTTTCATTAAAAACGCAAATATATACGTATCGGTTCTCAACCTAATGACCTTTACAGGTTATTCAGGAATTGACCCGGAAGTAAATAGAAATGGCCTTTCTCCAGGGAATGACCCACTCGATAAATATCCTACAACAAGAACTTATACTCTTGGATTTAATATTACTTTTTAATCGCTAATAAAACTATTATAAAAATGAAATCTATTAAATATATTATTCTTACAGTAGCTGTACTCATAATAACTATGAGTTCATGTACTGATTTGAGTGAGGAAGTGTTTTCTGATTTGACAGCAGAGCAGTTTACTCCTGAGGCTAAAGACTTACCATCTCTAATGGGACCTGCATACTCTACTCTGAGAGATGTATACCATGGATGGCATGGCTATTTCGATACAATGGAAGAATGTTCTGATGAAGTTGCAACCTGTTCACGACCCAGAGGATGGTATGATGGTGGTGTTTACCAAAGAATGCATGAGCATACCTGGACATCACTACAGAGCCATACAAACGGCCTATGGGACAGATGTTACATGGGAATAACAAACTGCAACAGGGCTATTTATCAGATTGAAGAAGGTATTATTCCCCTTAATGAGGAATTAAGTAATTCAGCCCTATCCGAATTGAAAGTAGCAAGAGCATTTTATTTGTATATTTTATGTGACGCGTTTGGGAACATTCCGGTTACCACAATGTACGATATAGAAGAAGGATATTTACCTGAACAAAATACCAGAACTGAGGTTTTTGATTTTATTGTAAGCCAGATTAATGAAAGTCTGATTTATCTTTCCGAGGAGGTTAGTCCTGTGACTTATGCGCGTTGGAATAAATGGGCTGCCAAGGCATTGCTGGCAAAAATGTATCTCAATGCTGAAGTATATACCGGTAATGCTAAGTGGGCTGAATGTATTTCAGAGTGTAATGATATAATCGCCTCAGATGCCTATCAGCTTGAAAATAATTTTAGTGATTGTTTTATTACCGAGAACCAAAATTCATGCGAATTGATTTTTACTGTTCCTTTTGATGAAATTTATGGAATGAACTTTCGAACCCATTTAAAAACACTACCAAGCTCCACTCAGTCAGTGTGGAATTTCAAAGCACCACCATGGGGATATGGAGGCAGTTGTGGTATTCCTCAGTTTATTGATACGTATGATCCTGATGACACCAGACTTGAAGATAGCTGGATATCAGGTTATATGATTTCAACAAGTGGTGATACAATCCGTTCAATGCTCGATAATGTTACTCCTCTTCAGTTTAAGAATGAACTCAGGGGGATATTCGAGGCAGGTGAAATGGAAGGTTACCGTTTGGGAAAATTTGAGTTTAAAATGGGAGCTGATGCTCATTTAAGCAATGATGTTCCTGTATTCAGATACGGAGATATTCTTATGATGAAAGCAGAATGCTTATTGAGGACAGGACTTGCTGATGATGCAGCTGCTTTGGTTACCCAGGTAAGGGAAAGAGCATTTAAAGACAACCCTTCAAAGGCTGTTGTTACCGGTGAAGATTTAATGCAGGGAAGCTCTTATAATTATGGTTATGTAGAAGAAGGAGTCTTAGTTGAGATTGAAGGAGGGGAAGATGTATTATTCGGAAGGTTTCTGGATGAATTAGGATGGGAGTTTGCACAGGAAGCCCGTCGCAGGCAGGATATGATAAGATTCGAGGTTTTTACAACAAAATCATGGTTATCACACCGTCCTAATGGTGATCACAGGAGTCTTTTCCCGATTCCTGAAGATGAATTGAATAAAAATCCTAATTTAACACAAAATCCGGGTTACTAAATGTTAATAATGAACCTGGTCCAGTATTTCAATTGGGCCAGGTTTTCGCTATTTCTTAAAATAGAAAGCAATGATAACAATAAAGAGATTGCATTCATTTATTGCATTATTAATATTGCTAGTACAAAATATATCAGCTCAGAATCCTATTAAGATTATGGACGAAAATCTTGAATTGTCCATTACAGCTATAAGTGATTATAGTATTCGTATGACATTCTTGCCGATGGATATATCTGGTAATGTAATACCATTGAAGCAGGATCTTGTATTGGGAAAACAGAAATGGGCTGGTCCTGAATTCAAAGCAAAAACCCTCAACGATGAAGCAAAAACCTTCAGAATTGGGGTTTTTACTGGTAGAATAAGTAATAATCCTGTCTTAGTATCATTATATGATAGTTCAGGTAAGGAATTCCAGAGAATTACCATAACAGAAGAAGGTGTTGTAAAATTCCTAAAAAGCAATAAACCAATATACGGGCTTGGAAGTGGTGGCCAGAAACTTAACAAAAATGGCAGTTATGAATCTATGGATAAGGGACACCGGGCACATGAATATCAAATCTGGGGTTCAAAAATACCGGTACCTTTCCTTATAGATACAGAAGGATCTTCTATCTTTTTCCATCGTCCTTATAGTGGAAGTTTTGACCTAAGAAATGAAGAAGGATTATATATACCCCGTGAAAATTCAAAGATGGATAAGGAAAGCACCTTACCAATTGATTTGTTTATAACTAGGCTAGATTATCCTGGAAGAGCGATATCTGAATACAATCTTATTACAGGAAGAGCTCCTCTGCCCCCTAAATGGGCTTTTGGATATATGCAGAGTCATCGCACTTTAGCAAGGGGTCCTGAAGAAGTAATGGAGACAGCAAGAATTTTCCGCTCGAAAAAATTACCATGTGATGCACTTATTTATCTGGGGACAGGATATTGCCCTATTGGTTGGAATAAGGGACATGGAACAGTAGAGTTTAATCCTGAAGCATTTGACAAACCACAGGAGATGATTGATCGTTTGCATGAGGATAATTTTAAGATTGTCCTGCATGTTAACAGAGCTCCTAATTCATTACATGGAGAAATGAAACCTCCAGAAACTGATAAAGGGATGGATTATGCATATAATTACTGGCAGATGCACAAGGAAGTATTGAGTACAGGTATAGAAGGATGGTGGCCTGATGATGGTGATGGTCTTCCAGTTGATGGCAGGCTTACAAGACATATGATCTATTATGAGGGATCATTACTTGAACAACCTGATATACGCCCATTCAGTTTACACAGAACGGGTTATGCAGGCATGCAGAAATTCGGTGGTTGGATATGGTCGGGAGATGTTTTTTCATTATGGGCTACATTAAAGGCACACGTAGCTGTAGGTATTAATGCTTCTCTCAGCGCTTCACCCTACTGGGGGACTGACATAGGCGGGTTTACACCAACGTCAGAGTATTCCGGAGAATTATATGCTCGCTGGTTCCAGTTTGCAGCTTTCACTCCGTTATTCAGATCCCATGGAAGGTTATGGTACCTTCACAGGCCATGGGGATGGAGCACTGGGGATATGGGCCCCAATGAGGTAGTGCCTACCCACACGGGATCTACTGCTCCTGACTCAAGTAAATTATTGAATGAAAAAATTGAACCAATATGTAAGAAATATCTTGAATTGCGATATCGTTTGATTCCTTATGTATACTCAGCGGCCAGGGAGAATTATGATACCGGCTTACCAATCATGAGGGCTTTATGGTTACATTATCCTGATGATCCATATGCAGTTAAATGTGAGGATGAATATCTATGGGGAGAGAATATATTAGTTGCACCGATAACCAGGGAAGGCGCAGTTAACAGAGATGTTTATCTACCTGAAGGCTTATGGTACGGATTCTGGTCAAAACGCAGGTATTACGGTAAAACTTATGTTAATGTATATGCAGATTTATCAACTATTCCTCTTTTCGTAAAGGCAGGAAGTATAATACCATTGGATCCTGTCAGACAATATGTTGACGAACCCAGTGATAAACCTGTAACCATTAAAATATATACAGGTGCTGATGGAGTATTTAAAATGTATGAGGATGATGGAATAAGCAACGATTATAAAAATAGCGAGTTTTTCCGGACTGTATTTCAATGGTATGATAATGATAAAATCTTAATCATAGAACCTTATGCAAACAATGAAACCGAGCACGGGATAAGTAAAAGCTTATTAATTGAAGTGATTTCAGATAGTACTATTGAAAAGAATGTAGAATATAAAGGTGAAAGATTAGCAGTTAATTTTAAAGAGTAATATTGGATATATGAATTTAGGTTCATGATTCGGGTTGATCATGGGGTTTAGATTGGGTAAGAAAGGGCTCTATTGCAGAGCCCTTTCTTTTGCTTTCTTTTTAATACAAACATTCTAACCTGAAATGTATAGGATTTATTAAATGGAACAGAATCCTTTAATTTCCTGCGGGACCTTCATCAAACCAAACTATCATTTGACCTTCACCACGATGGGCCCATGCATAATAAGGAATCGCTGTAAAATCTTTATCATAAATAACCGGACTACCATTAAGTAAACGCTTACTGCCCTTGGCCTCACCCGTAATTACAGTTAGTCCTCCAAGTAAATCTGGCCTGTGTTCAGCATTTAATGTTGTCTTTTCATCAATGATTATATCAAAAACACATTTATCATCATAATCCGGCCACTCTGCACAATAAACAAGAGGCCCACGCTGAAGTGCCAGACTGCTTTTATTTGCTTCTATCTTAGGGTGTGATTTGATTTTTCTTATTTCCATTGGTAAATCCAGTTCAACAATATCTCCCTCTCTCCATTTCCTGGTTACAACTGTATAACCCTTATCCATAGTAACAGGATATTGTTCACCGTTCACTTTCAGAACTGGCATATCTCTGGCTTCATCAACAAATGTATATAGATCACCTGGAACAGGTTGGTCTAATGACCATCCGGGTATCCTAACACGTAAACTGAATTCACATGGCTTTTCAGGACTGAGTTCCAGTTTTACATTACCACTCCATGGGAAACCACTGACCTGGTTTAAACCAACTGCGTTACCACCAAGATTAATTGAAGTCTCACTGCTCACAAAAAGATTAACATAAATATCATCCTCATCGTAAGCATATATATAACCTGGCAGGCAAGGCATTAACCGCACTATATTTGTCGGGCAGCACGACCATGTGAACCATTCTCTCCGGGCATCCCTGCCATTCGATTCCAGGCGGTTTGTGTAAAAGAACCTGTCCCCCGTCAGAGATATACCTGATAATACATTATTATATAGCGAACGTTCCATAACATCTATATACTTAGCTTCACCATGTAAAAGAAAAAGTCTGTGATTCCAGAACACATTGGCAACTCCAGCACAGGTTTCACAATAAGCGGTTGAATTGGGGAGTTCGTATGGAGGTCCGAAGCCCTCATTACCACCTTTGGAGCCTGCACCACCTGTAATATATAACTTTTTGCCGGTGAAATCTTCCCATATCCGATCAATAGCATTCATATAGGCACTATCACCAGACAGGGCTGCAACATCAGCAATTCCTGCATACATATATAATGCCCTCACCGCATGCCCAACAGCCTCAGTCTGATCAATAACTGGTTTATGTGACTGATTGTAGGTAGTCTTTTCAGAGCTATACCGGATGGGAGGTTTCCCGACACTGTCGACACCCCTTGTATCAAGAAAATACCTGGCCTGTTCCAGATACCTTTTATCACCTGTCACACGGTATAATTTTGTAAGACCCATACATATTCCCTGATGACCCGGGTAAGTTTCAAATTTTCCTGGACCCAATTCATCTATTATCAGGTCAGCATTCTTAATAGCAATGTCCAAGAGGTTTCTTTTTCCTGTAAGTTGATAATGGGCAACTGCTGCTTCATGCAGAAGTCCCATATTATAGAGCTCATGAGTTGATACATGGGTTCGTACCCATCTTTTGTGACCGATACGGGGATGACAGTACAAATATCCATCATCTTCCTGAGCCAATCCAATAAGCCAGATGATTGAATCAACATAGTTTTCCAACCTGGGATCAGGGAATGTATGCAGGGAATAACATACTCCTTCAACAACTTTAAATACATCCATAAAACGATCAGCAAACCGTTCGTCGTCTCCCAGCCTTCCATCGTTTATTATTTTATTTAGCGCAAGGGGAATAGTAACTTCATGATTGGTTTTCATCCTTTGTGCCCAGAAATCATCTTTTATTTCAACATCAGTAAAAGGGACCGGCCTTATAGGGTAATCATAATCATCCATTCTGGCACTATTACATCCAACACTTACGATAAGTATACCAAGGAATAGATAAACAATACTAAATATCGAATTTCTTTTCATATTGAATATTTTACAGTTTGGGTTATTACGGATACCAAAGAGAAATTTTTAAATAAATCAGAAATTAAATTCTTCACGTATTCCATTATATATTATATCTTTCGTTATTCCTTCCGGCAAAATAAGAATCCTGTAAAGTTTTTCACCAAACTCCGATTGATTGGTCGACACTTCTGGCTCAATAATCAACTTTCTGTTACTATCCTGCCATGTGAAATTAGTAAGACTGTATTCTCCTTCAAGATATTCATTACTAATTCCGTCATCTTCATAAAGAGTGTAGTTTCCATCATTGCCTGTATAGATTCTTATTGTAACAGGATCTGGAACTTCCTCATCAACATATTGTCTTATAGGATCAAATGGAATAATAGCTCCGGCCCTGACATATATAGGCATGATCGTAAGATCGACCTTCCGTGAAATTGTCTGACCACCGTCATGGATGCTGTTTGTAAACCAATCGTACCATTTCCCTTCTGGAAGATATACTTCCCATTGGGTTGCATTTGGTTCAAATACAGGAGCTATAAGCATGTCTCTTCCCCAAAGATACTGCCTTCCGTTTCCTATGGCAATTTTATCATCCGGATAATGAAGCCACATTGCCCTCATAAAAGGCATACCTGTCTGACGAGCTTCCCAGGCAAGAGTATAGTTATAAGTAAGCAGCTGATATCTAAGTTCATCATATTGTCTGCAAACAGGTTCAATAGTTGGATTGTTAAGCTCAGTAATACTCGGTTCTTTTCCCCTGTTTTCCAGCGGCCCCATTTCACTCAGGCCGAATCCCCACGGGAGGGATGTCCACCATGTCCTTCCATGTGAACGGAATGATGGGCAGAATGCACCGAATTGAAACCAGCGAGCGTACATCTCCCCTGTGTAATTCTCTCCCGGATAAAAACCTCCAATATCAGAACCCCAGTAGGGTGACAGACTCAGGGAATGATTTATACCCACTGCGATCTGCCCTTCCAGAGTTTTCCATGATGATTGAGTATCACCTGACCATACCCAACCACCCCATCGCGCTATACCCAGGTGACCATTGCGATGCAGACTCCATGGACGGACATCTGGGGTAGTGTATATTGGGCCCTGATAGTACATTTGATGTCTATTCATACGCTCATGAAGATTAAACCAGTCACCCTCATCTGGCCACCATGCATCAATGCCGCTGTTCACCAGTTCAATATGTTGTTTCCAGTAGTTAAGTATATGAGACTCATCAAGCTCTTCACCATGCTTTGGTGGTATTGATCCATGCAGTGTTGGAAGTTTATCGCGATCCCATGGTACAATGTGTACGGAAACTTTCACATTCAGATCGTGAAGATCATTAATTACTTCAGAAGGATCCCGCTTAAAAACTTCAGGATTAAAGTCGAAAGAAGGCTGTTTAGTATTCCATCCTCTTGGGCAGAATCCTGTTCCGAGATAGATTACAGCATCAACAGGTATTTGTTTTTCCCTGAAGGTTTCCACTATTTCTATCATCTGGTCCTCATCTTCAAGAGTCCTGTGAGATTGCATATAGCCGAGGGACCATTTGGGAGGCATAACAGCCTGGCCAGCAATTCCTGACAGGTCTTTCATTAGATTTGCAGGGTTATTGGCATCAAAAATATAAAGATCGTATACTCCTGGAATTTCATATTCAGGAGGAGGTACTCCTTTCCCGGTATTCTGTTGCTGGTTTTTCTGAGTTTGCTTTTCGTTCTCAGGGTTCAAGGAACTTCTCGGGATAAACTGTCCCTGCTTTTCATTACTAAGATCAACCTGAACCCATGGCGTGGCTACAAATATTCCCCACCCTCCTGTGCCGACAAGCATGGCAACAGGATTACGTGATCCATATGCATTTGACTGCCAGCGCGGTTCCATTTTATGCAATCTTCCTCTTCGGTCAAATTCTATTGGTTCATTTTTCCAGTCTTCGCCCATCCTGGGCCCTCCTTCTCCCATGCCTAGTACCGGATATTCATCAAGCATGAAAGATATACTTCCATTCTCCAGAAAGGTTAATTCCTGAATAACACTACCATCTTCATCGGTTACTTTTACCTTGAGCGGATTATTGGCAACCTCAACTAATAGATTGCCCACCTTTTTATTTAGTGCTCTCCCCAGCCTGTGTAAACTAATCGAAGCGTCGGGATATTCGCGGTCAGCAATAGCTGGTGTATAGGGAAATTCCCTCTCAAAACCAGTTGGTACAAGAGTGATCCTGACACTATTCTCTCCGGCTTCCCTTATATCAAGTCTTGCATACTGATCCAGGATGATTAGTTTCTGGCCACAGGAGCCAAGCATCATTAGTAGCAAAGGGAAAATGATGTAAATTCGAAAGGAGGATCTTAAAAAGAATTTCATGGCTTTAGGATTTAATGTTGTGTAACTCACAAATAATATATTCAACATTGTTTACATAAAGTAATCATATATGAACTTATTAAACAAATATATGATTTTACATTGATAATTGGAATTTTATTTACACATAAATTAATGCAGAATTACACTGGATTTAATGGAGTGTCTAAAAGCATTATCTCGGTCAGAGCACTCCTGGATTATTTCAGGTTTAATCCTCTTGTTTCATTCAAATAAATAAGAATTTTAAATATTTACCAGAAGTTCTTAAATTTGATATTAATTGTTATGATTTTAAAAATATGAAGATCGCTGGACTTATAATGATTTTAGTGATAATTAATGCCTGCTCGGTCAGTGAGCCTGGCTTTCAGGAGGAACAGCTTATGGTTACACGCAAGTATGTGGGTAATTTACTTGATTACCGTCGTGTTGAAGGTGAAGGATTGCTTGATCCTGATGTCGTCTGGCTGAAAACCACAATGGAATCCAATTATGGTAAAATAGGTATTTATGTGAATGGTGAGCTGGAATTAAATATTAATGAAAGACTTTATCTGAGGAGGACGCATTCAGAAACCCCGGGGATTAACCAGTGGAACTTTTTTCTTGAATCAAACACCGGAGAAGTATATTACCGTTTGCACGGTGCCATAAAAGGAGAGGATGTGCTATTCCCCAAGGAGTTGTTCTAGTCTCATCTTGATTGGGGCTGTCTCATAAGTCTACCACCTCCCCCTGACCTGTCGGTCAGGGTACTCCTCCTCTAAAGAGGAGGAGAAAGTTATAGTATTGTATATCAGCCATTTCCCCTCCTTTTGAAAGGAGGGGTATCCCGACCGTAAGGTCGAGGAGGGGGTAGTTAGAGGACTTATGAGACAGCCCCATCGAGTGGTTCACTTCTCACCATTTCCCGCCTCGTCAAAGATTATATCCAGCAGACTGTGTTCCTTTTTCGTGTCCTGCGACTGCTCCCAGAACATAATGCCGCCCAGATTATTGTCAATTGCATACCTGGCTTTAAGCCTTACCGATACGGTATCATCATATGTGATGAATAAGCTGTCAGACATATTGAAAATATACGGTGCTTTTGCTTTTTCGTCCCAGAACCTTGTATAACCATTCTTATTCTCCATACTATCCCGTATGGCAGCATATGATGCCCATCCCTTCTGGGTACCTTCGGCAGCCTGGTAAAGACCGTTGTTTTCTGTCGTTTTCACCTTCCATGACTTGCCATAAAAAGCAGCTCCTATTACTACCTGTTCTTTATCGACACCAAGTCCAAGACAGAAATTCACTATTCCTTCTATCGATCTGGGCTGCCAGTCCGGTTCATCCTTATTTATTATGCTGTTATTGATATGTTGCATGTAAGCAGTCCCTTTCAGGTCGTCAAGGCTTATAAGGCCAAGGTTTGTATGGTGGGCAGTATAAGGTTGATTTCCGCCAACAAAGTCATATGTCATTAGATTTATATAATCAGCGTATTTCATTACTTCAACAGTTTCAATATTATCGAAATATTTATCCCATCCTGCTGCCGCAAATGTAAGAGTAAGCTTTTTCCCTGTTGCGTCCATTGCTTCCCTTAATTCTTTCATAAGAGCTGTAAAATTCTCTTTGTCTTCAGGCCGGTAAGGATTACCTATACCCGGTAAACCCGGATATTCCCAATCTATATCCAATCCGTCAAGATCATATTCATTGATAAAATCAATTACGCTTTCAACAAATATTATACGACTTTCCACGGTAGCAGCCATATCTGAGAATCCACCCGATCCGCCCCATCCGCCGCACGCGACCATTACTTTCAGGCCAGGGTTCCTTTGTCTTTGTATTACCAGTTGCCTGAGATTTTCCCCTGATTCAGGATGCTTAAAAGCCATCTTATTGTCTATCACTTCAGTGAATGAAAAAATTATGTGGGTTAGATTTCCAACCGGTATTTCTTCCGGTGCATAATTATTCCTGGCCATGTAATATGCCATTACAGCTATCTCAGAACTGTCAACTGAAAAGTAATTTTCAACCTCCAGTTTCTTGCCTGACTGATCCCTGGTTCCGCATGAGTATGACAGGACCAGTATTCCTGACATAATAAGAATAAGTAATCTGTTCATTATATTATCTTTTTATTTTAACATGCCTAAGATACATTTTTTGACCTATTTTATTTAACATATTGAAGTATTCATTTTATTCTTAACTTTCAAAGTAAATCCTGAAATTTAATTTGCAAATGTTATGAAAACAATTTTTAAACCTTTTCTTATCAGCGCCGGAATAATAATTCTTCTGGCAGTTAGCTGTGTTAACGACCACAGTGTTAAAGCAATAAAGGAAAGTGATTACAGGAGGGCTGAGAACATGCTTACAGCCCATACCTCGCAATTGGTCTACAATGCTGATGTCAGGCCACAGTGGATAGATGACAATCATTTCTGGTACCTCAACCATATACCGGATGGTAATGAATTTATACTTGTCAATGCCGAAGCTATGGAACGCATAACAGCTTTTGATCATGAGAAGCTGGCAGACCAGCTTTCTGGTGAACTGGGGAAAGATTTCAAAGCTTATGAACTTCCATTCAGATCTGTTACTTTTTCTGAAGACCTGGAATCTGTTTCTTTCAGTATTGAAGGGCAGGGATTTAGTTACAACATAAATGAGAATGTATTAAGTAAAGAGGATGATAATAACTATGATACCAGGAATGCTGTATTATCACCCGATAAGTCAAAAGCAGCTTTTATCAGGGATTATAACCTCTGGGTAAGAGACCTTAACTCGGGGAGGGAAACCCAGCTTACTTATGACGGGATTGAGGATTTCGGATATGCCACCAATAATGCAGGCTGGGCCCGAAGGGAAACTCCGGTGCTTTTATGGTCGCCCGATTCGCGTATGATAGCCACATTTCAGCATGATGGCAGAGGGGTGGGTGAAATGTACCTTGCAACAACAAATGTCGGACATCCGGTACCGGAAATATGGAAATATCCTTTGCCGGAAGACAGCGTAATATTCAGGATACACAGGGTGGTTATTCATTTAGATAATCAGAAAGTTGTAAGATTGAAGATGGAACCTGACCAGCACAGGTCAACAATAGCTGATCACATAGTAACAGGAGGTGGAGAATTCGCTGATGTTGAATGGAGCCCCGACGGGTCGTTACTGGCTTTCGTTTCAACATCAAGGGATCATAAGAATGAAATCATGAGAGTTGCTGATCCGTATACAGGTGGAGTGGGGGATATTTTCGAAGAGACTGAAGAAACTTTTTTTGAATCGGGCCATAATATGATAAACTGGCATATATTGCCTGAAACAAATGAGTTTATCTGGTATTCACAAAAAAGCGACTGGGGGCATCTTTATTTGCATGATCTTGCATCAGGTGAATTGAAAAACCAGATAACCGAAGGAGAGTGGAGAGTATTGGATGTACTTTATATAGATAAGGATAAGAAAACCATATACTTTACCGGTGCCGGTCGCGAACCCGGTAATCCATACTTCCAGTACCTCTACAGCGTCAGAACTGATGGATCAGAATTCATGCTTCATACACCAGACAGTGCATTTCACAGTATTTCCCTCAGCCCTGATGGTTCGTATTTTGTTGACAGCTATTCAACACCTGTGGAGCCACCTGTAACAATTCTCAGGGATATTGAAAACGATGCCGTTCTCGACCTGGAAAAGGCAGATATCTCTGAATTAATTGCCGGGGGATGGGTGCCACCTGTTCCTTTCAGTGTGAAAGCACGAGACGGCGAAACAGACCTGTACGGACTTATGTTTAAACCGTCTGATTTCGACGAGTCAAAAAAGTACCCGATAATAAATTATATCTACCCGGGACCACAGTCAAGCAGCGTTCGATCAATGAATTTTTATGCTTCAAGAGGCGACAACCAGGCAATTGCAGAACTGGGATTTATCGTTGTGGCTATAAATGCAATGGGTACACCGATGAGGTCTAAATCCTTCCACGAAACATATTACGGCAATATGGGGGATAATGGCCTGCCCGACCAGATAACAGGGATGAAACAACTGGCCGAAAGACATAAATGGATTGATATAGATAAAGTTGGAATATATGGAAGTTCAGGCGGAGGTTTTGCTTCTACCGATGCCATTCTGAGATATCCTGATTTCTTTAAGGTGGCTGTCAGTTGTGCTGGTAACCATGATAACAGGAACTATGAAGATGACTGGGGTGAGAAATGGCAGGGATTACTTGAAGAATATCCTGATGGAGCTACCAATTATGACAACCAGGCAAACCAGCTGCTGGCAGGCAACCTTAAAGGGAAATTATTGCTTGCTCACGGGACAATGGATACCAATGTACCATTCTATAACACGCTGCTGGTTGTAAATGAGTTAATTGCAGCTAATAAGGACTTTGACCTGATATTATTTCCAAACAGGGGCCATGGTTTCAGTAATGAACCGTATATGATGCGCAGACGCTGGGATTATTTTGTCAAACACCTGATGGGGGCAGAACCGCCCGAAGAGTTTGAATTCACTGTTAATACTTCAGGAAGATGATGATATAAGATATAAGATTAACGATTTAAGATTCAAGAAATTCTAAAATCGTTAATCTTAAATTTTCAATCCTACGATGCAATATCAGAAGTAGTTTAAGAATGCCTTTATGGTTTTCAGGTAAAGATCCAGTTCTCTTTGACCTGAATCTGTAATCCTGGCAACAGTATGAGGCCGTTTGCCTTTGAATGTCTTTTCGATTTCAACATATCCTGCTTCTTCCAGTCTGGCAAGGTGTGAAGAAAGGTTTCCCTGTGTAAGGCCGGTACTGTTCATAAGAAAGATAAAATCGGCTTCTTCAACTACTGATAACAGGCTGATAATTGCCATGCGTGCCGGTTCATGTATAAGCTTGTTGATACCGGCTATGATTGAAAAGTCTGGATTAGTCTTCATAATCGGGATTTTTTGGGAATTGGTTTAAAAGATTGATTAACAGTATTATACCTGATACTATGAGTACTGTCCCAACGATAAACAACAATGCCAGTCCGTAATACCTTGTACCAAGATAAGGTTCAAGATAGATGGATACAGGAGAACCAAAACCCATGGCAAGCCCGATAATATAGAATTTATAATAATCGGTATAATACGCCAACAGGAAAAAAACAGACACAAGGAATACGAATTCAATAAGCAGGGAAATCCATTCATTTCCGTCCGATGAGTTTATTTTACCTCCTGCAGCCAGTATGTAAATGATTGTTGTAAAAACAAGAGCTGCTGTAGCGATAATAAAACTGATCAGTTTTTTCCTGTTCCTGCTTCGTTTGAATTTCACGTATCCTATCCTTTTCTGGGTAATGAGGAGCTTTATTGCGGCAAGAATAAGAACAACCGGGACTATCAGGATTCTCATAAATAATGATGTGTCAATATTATTAATATCCAGGTACATATTTATGCTGTATATAATAAACATTGATCCAAATGCGAGATCAAAAATACCATCACGGTAAATCATTCTGTAGGTATTTCTCTCAAGTGTTTTTCCGGTTAAATTATTTTTCATGGCGATGTTATTTAAATTGTAATATAATATAGTTTGCAATACAAACTTAATACATGTTTTTGAATAATCCAAATTTTTTTAAAAAATAATGTAATTTGCTCACTGTGTTCGCGTAATTGGCTCGCTTTGCTCGTGTAATTTGCTCTGCGTAAGCAGAGCGTAATTTGTCATGCTGACACATGACGTTACAGCAATTCTCGATTTGAACAACAAGCAATTTTTCTTAGCCTTAGCCTCAGTTCCGAATCTTCGATTCGAGAATCCTCGAAAAAGCATATGCTTTTTCGGGACCTTAGCCTTTTATAAGATATTCCCTGAAATCAAAGTAATTACCTGACATGCCCAGTGATGACCCTTCAGTCTCAAATTTGCTGAAATGAGAAGGTAGCTCAACCTGTTCCCTGATCTTTTCGGGGATTACATCAAGAAATTTCACAGGGTGAGCGGTAGCTATAAAGAAGCCTTTACGTTTTGATTTTTCAAGCGCCATATATCCTGTGGCACTATGTGGTTCAAGGATATAACCGGTTTCATCATATACTCTCTCTATACACTTAAGTATTTCCTGGTCTCGGAATTCATAAGCAGATACAAGTTCATTGATATTTTTCCATGTCCCGCCAATATATTTCATCCTTTCGAAGTTTGAAGGATTACCTACATCCATTGCATTGGTTATAGTCTGCACAGATTCCTTGGGTTCAAAGATGCCTGACCGCAGGTACAGGGGAATAGTATTATTAATGTTTGAAGCGGCAATAAACCCCGTAAATGGCATACCCGATTCATACGCCAGCATACCTGCTGTGAGGTTTCCGTAATTACCACTTGGTACAGATACAACCGGTAATATGCTGGGATTTTCTTTTACCCACTTTAGCAAACCCCAGCTATAGTAGAATGACTGGGGCAGCCATCTGCCAATATTTATTGAGTTGGCCGATGTCAGTTTGCGTTTTTTTCTGAGTTCATTATCTATAAAAGCTTCCTTCACCAGCCTCTGGCAATCATCAAAACTACCATCAACAGCCAGGCAGTCAATATTATCACCCAGTGTAGTAAACTGTTTTTCCTGGAATTTACTCACTTTGCCTGCGGGATAAAGCACTACCACTTTAATATTCTCTATTCTGTGAAACCCGGATGCTACAGCTCCACCTGTATCGCCTGAGGTGGCTACAAGGATAGTTATATCTTCATTATCCCAGTTTAATTCAGCCATCAGCTTTGCCATAAATCTCGCTCCAATATCCTTAAAGGCCAGCGTAGGGCCATGAAATAATTCGAGGGTATAGATATCTTCCTTTATCTTTTTGAGGGGAATTTCAAAATCAAAGGCCTCGGTAACTATTTTTCTTATGGTATGGTCATCCATATCTTCTTCAAGGTATGGTTTTGCGAGATTGAAAGCCATGTGAGAAAAAATTTCGTGCTCCTGGTTTTTGTAATTTCTCAGGGATAGAGGAGGGTACTTTTCCGGCATAAAAAGACCTCCGTCAGGTGCAAGGCCGGCATAAACAGTATCTTTCAGGCTGAACAGGCGGGACTTGTACCTGCTACTTACGAATTTCATGGATGAAGATATTAGATTTCACAGACACCTTTCCTGCTGATAGGTGAAACGAACAGTTGGCAACTGAGCTTATTCTTTTTGAATGTTTCAACCATGGCTTCACCTGCTTCCCTGGCTTTTCCGGGTTCTGTTGACAGGGCAAAGACCGCCGGTCCGGACCCTGAAATATTGCATCCCAATGCGCCGGCCCCGGTAGCAGCCTTACGCACGTCATCAAATCCCGGGATCATATCTTTGCGCCTTGGTTCGGCTATTACATCCACCATTGATCTTCCGATCAGTTCAAAATCCCCCGTGATTATTCCTGCTACCAGTCCGGCTGCATTACCTGTTTGTGTTATTGTCTTCTTTAATGAGTGTGATTTTTGAAGGACAGATCTTCCAACAGAAGTTTTTATCGCAATATCGGGTAATGCAACAGTACAATAAATAGTCTCGGGGTATGGTATTTCTATTATATCAAGCGGGCGGTATGACCTGATAATGATAAAACCACCGAGCATGCATGGTGCAATATTGTCAGCATGGCCGGCACCACTTACCATTCTTTCACCTTCCATTGCATATCTTATCAGCTCTTTTTTGATCAGGGGGTTTCCCAGGAGCTTGTTAAAGCCATATGCAGCAGCCACTGCGCTGGCAGCGCTTGATCCTATACCACTGCAGGGTTTGATTTTTGTAATAAATTTTATATTAACACCTACATCAATTCCAAGCTCTTCCTGGAGTGCTTTAATAACGGGATAAATAACATTTTCATCCGGATCAGCAGGCAGGGTTTCACCCGTGTCGTTTTCTATCATGAACAAAGAGTCGTTTCGTAAATCCATTTCGATGGTATCACCGATTCCTTCAATAGCAAATCCCATGATATCAAAACCACTCCCTACATTGGAAACTGTTGCCGGGGCAAAAATCCTGATTTTTTTATCAGTATTGTGATTCATATTTGGCTGTAGGTCAGTTAGTTAATTTCAAATTTCAATTAGTTACAGGATTTTATCCGGTTTGAGAACCGTTTCCTTTATCTCTCCATCTACTAATTCGACATAATATGCATTACTATGATTATCGCTTGCAATTACCTCGCTTACTTTGTTGTCAATAAATAAGATTGCAGCATTATTATCCACCGCATAGCCAGGTTTCAGTTCACCTGATTTTATAAGATTATGATACCTGGGTCTTCGTTCTTCTTCGCCATCATAATGTGGAGAGTGAGACCCTTCAAGAAATCCCAGGCATTCTATTTTCGTAAGCACCTTTGGCCTTGAATCCGTTGTACCTTCCTCGAACCAGCATAATGAACCGGCACTACCCCCGGAGAGGATTATTCCTTTTTCCCAGGCTTTGTAAAGAACCTTATCTATACCCTGTGCTTTCCATATGGCAAGCATATTAAGAGTATTTCCACCGCCCACAACTATTCCGTCCATTGACAGCAAAACATCTTCAAAAGATTCTTTCATGTAATAACTTGTGATGAACATATTCTGTACATATGGTACCACATCAAGATCTGCACATAGTTGGTACCAGTAAACTGCTACCCGCGGGTCATCAGCAGCTGCCGTGGGCAGAAAACACAAACGGGGCTTCTTTTTACCTATAAGCTTATTAAGATAAGTGATAAAGGATTTATTTAATCCACCACCTGAAATCAGTATTTTCTTTCGGCTGTCAGCAGGTTTGTTGTCTGCACTTTCAGCAACAGAAATATCACTTAAGCTAAGTCCGAGTGCACCGAGGCTTCCCGTTGTTATAAATGCGCGTCTTTTCAATGTATCCTTTTTTGCTTATTATTTCCTTCTGGCTTTTTTGGTATTGATGAGAATTACACCATTGGCTCCATTGACACCGTAGATTGTTGCGGAGGCACCTTTTAATATATCAATCGATTCGACGTCCATTGGATTGATATGTGAGATAGAACTAGCTATAACACCATCTACAACAAAGAGTGGCTCGTTGCTGGCATTAATGGTATGGATACCTCTTATGATTATCGTGTTACCTGAGACAGTAACTCCTGGTACTTCACCCTGGATCATGGTGTAAATATCAGTATAATGTGGCTGATTGATCTTTTCTTTACTTACGCTGCCAACGCTTGTGGTTAAGTTATCTCTCTTAACCTTTCCGTATCCTATATCAACATATTCCTCTTCTTCCTGTGGAATGGATACTCTGGCATTAAATGAACCCGAAAGGACAAAATTAATGGTGTCCTGACCTGTGTACTGTGCTTCCTCGCTACCACGGGAATCGGAATATACAGCAATAGTCCTGGTGCCCTTTCTTATTCTAATCTTATAATTTCCTTTCCTGTTGGTATTTGTGTTAATGCTCATACCGTCAACAAAAAGCAAGGCCCTCTTTACAGGGTCGCCTGATTGCGTTTTCACATGCCCGCTTACTGTTTTCCTGGTTTCCTGTTCCTTTTGTGTGGATGGTTGAAATGCAACCAGAAAGGCTGCAAGAATAATAATTGTCGCTCTGTTCTTCATATATGAAAATTCAATGATAATATATTTAAAACAGTCTATTAAAAATAACAGCTAATACAGAGTTATTCTTTTTTGTTACCGCTTTTCAATTGTATCACGATTACACCATTTGAACCCCGGGATCCGTACATATTTGCAGAGGCTCCTCTCAGCACTGATATTGATTCAACAGCTGCAGGTGAAATGTGAGTCACTGAGTTAACAGGCATTCCGTTAACTACGAACAGAGGTTCGTTGCTTGATCTCAGTGATCCTGGTCCCCTAATGGTAATACTGTTACCAATTACTGATACCCCCGGCAGCTCACCTTTGATCATCTCATATATATCATTGTAGTAGTTATCCTCACCTTCTTTTGATTCAACTATACCTACGCTGGATGTAAGCTTATCAGCCTGGATCTTATAGTAGCCAAGATCGATAAGTTTTTCAGTATGACCATCTGATATTATTTTGTTTGTATTAAGGGGTTCAGAAATGGTTACACTGAAATTTTTCCTGCCATTTATGTCAAGTTCAGCAAACCGGTTATTAATTGTATATACAGAGAGTTTTTCTGAACTCTCAGGTATACTTACTTTAAACCTGCCATTTGTACGTGTTTTAGTATCAAGTATTTTACCGTCAATAAATATAAAAGCATTGGCCACTGGTTTGTCATCGGCAGTTTTAACATAACCTTTAATTTTTATCATTTCTTCTTTTTCCTGTGAGGTGCTGCTCTGAAAAATGAATATTAAGAAAGGTAGAATAAATAATATTTTCCAGTTCATATTTGTATAATTTATTGATTTATTCAAAGTTATCAAATATACTCATAAAAAGCATTCTTTATGCCTTAATTAACAATTATTAAGTTTCCAGGGTTCTTAATCCTGATCTATAATTGTTAAATTTACATTTAAGTATACATTAAGTATACAAATATTGATCCAAAGTCTAACTAAATAAACGACCTCTATGAAAAAAATTACCCTACTTATATTAATTATTCTATTTCCATCCTGGATTTATTCTCAAAAAACTTCATTTACTTCCCAGGATGTCCTGAATGTAAAATCTTTCAGTGCAATGGATATCACCGATGATGGACAGTTGGTTGCGGGCGTCATAAGGGCACGGAAAGACCGCCTTAATATTGATCATGGAAGATACGGTGATCCAAATTATGTAGCTCCCTATACAAGTGAGATTGTGATTATTGACACAAAAGAAGATGCAACTGATATGATATTTGATACGGGGAAGATAATGGGAGGTTTAAAATGGAGCCCCGGAGGGAGCGATCTTGCATGCCTGGCATATGAAGAAGGTGAGTTCAGGTTGTATATACATAATACAGCAAATGGCAGGACAAAAAGCATAAAGTTGAAGACAGACCTTGATATAGCTTCCAACTCTTTGCTTGAGTGGACACCTGATAGTGAATATCTTATTATTTCTCTCAGGTCAGAAAACTGGAAGAACAAAGGTGATTCATTATTCAGGGAAGCAACTGTAGGACCTATTACAGTATATGACTCAAAAAGGCCCTTCCTCAAATGGGATGAGATTCAAAACCATTCTTCACTTTCAATCCCTGTAAAAGTGGATATCAGTTCAGGAAGTGTTGAACGATTACTTCCTGAGGGCAGGTATTCAAATGTTTCCCTGACAGAAGAAGGTAATAAAATGGTATTTGTTGAATTTGTTCCGAAAAAAACCAGCTATGACAGGCGTGGTGGTACTGATTATGGTTTGTATATGATTGACCTGGATACGCCATCAATGGTGGATACACTTAAGGAAAAATCTGAAAAGAGGATCAGTATCAGCTGGGATGACACGAAGACAAAGTATGCATATAGTGATTCAGATCATGTATTCATCAGATCAGTGTTTGATAAGGAAGCAGTAAAGATATCCTCTGATACAACCGAAGTAGTTAAGAAAGATACCTCGGAAGCAAAATTTTCAGTTATGAGGTGGAACCCCGATGGTCAATATGTGCTGGCTTCAACAAAAAAAGGATACTGGATGATCGATATTGATACCAAAGATATGGAGCTTGTGTATGAACTGCCTGAAGATGAGGAAGAGAGTCCCAGGCTCAGGATCGTTGACTGGAAGCCTGATGGGAGCTCATGGTACATGAGCTATTCAGCAAGGGATAAATGGGAAAGAGGCCTTGTGGAATATGATCTTGAAACCAGGCAATTCAGGGACCTCGTCAAAGACTCAAACCTGTATTCATCATGGCAGATGTCGGAAGACGGAAGCAAGTTATTCTATAGTCTTTCAGATGGAGACAAGCCTGAGGATTTCTATGTTTCGGATCCTGCATTTGAAAATATAAAACAACTTACAGATCTTAATCCATGGATTGAAAATAAGAAGATTACAAGGAGCGAGCTTGTTAAATACCTTGATGCAGATGGAAAGGAATTATATGGGATACTCTATTATCCTGTGGATTATGATCCCGAAAAAAAATATCCCCTGGTCTGTGAGATCTATGAAGATTTCTTTAATAACGGGTACAGTTACTCAATGAACCTGATTGCCAATGCTGGTTATTTTGGTTTTAAACCTTCAGTCAACCTTATTGAAGGTTATCCAGGCGAAGCATGGATAAAAGGGATTAGCTCAGGTATCAATAAACTGATTGAAAAGGGCCTGGCAGATAAAGATAAACTTGGTGTGCACGGTACAAGCTATGGCGGTTATGCTACATCATTATTAATAACACAAACCGATCGTTTTGCAGCAGCTATAAATATCTCAGGTAAAACAAACATAATAAGTTTTTTGGGCGACAGTCCCCGCATAGGAACACGAAATTATGCAGCAGCTGAGGTGGGGCAGGACAGGATCGGAGAAACTTTATGGGATGCACCAATGAAGTATTTTGCCACTTCAGCAATACTTTTTGCCGACAGGATAGAAACCCCTCACCTTTTGCTTACCGGTGAGGGAGACTGGAATGTGCCAGCACTGAATACCAGGGAGCTGTACTATGCCATGAGGCGCCTTGGGAAAGAAGTGGTATGGGTAAATTATGTTAATGGGGGCCACGGGGCTGGCATGGCCAGTAATGGAGCCGACTTTCATGACCACTGGCGGCGGATGATCGATTGGTACGAGACACATTTTGAAAAGGAATAACCTTTAATAATGTAACCTTCACTGGCTTCCCGGGTTATTATTAAAAAAATACTAATCTGAGCTTGGATGAGAATGCTATAATGAGGGATGTTGTCGGTGGTAATATCGACAGGTTCGGGATATTGTATGAACGATATAAAGTACCTGTTTACGGATATTTCTACAAGATTACATCAGGAGATAGTCAGGCCAGTGAGGATCTTTCGCATAGTGTATTTCTTAAAGCCCTGAAGTACAAACATAGCTTTAAAGGCACAGGCACTTTTGCAAAATGGCTTTTCAGTATAGCTCATAATCTGGGTATTGATTATTTGAGGAAGCATGCCCGGAATCGTCCCGGTGAGTTGAATCATGATCTTAAAGACGAGAATCCTTATGGGCCAGACCAGCTCGAAAAGAAGGAGAGTGCAGCAATCTTAAACTATGCACTTGAGAAACTAAAATCCCAGGACAGGGAAATTTTGCTTATGGCCAAGATCAGGGAATTGAAATACAGTGAAATTGCTGTGATAAACAATTGCAGTGAGAGTGCGGTAAAAACAAGGATTTGCAGGGCACTTAAGAGGTTAAAGGATATTTATCTGGAATTTGAAAAAACACCATATGAAAAAAAAGAACATCTCTGAACGAAAAATCCAGGATCTGCTTAATGATCAGAAAGGTATATCAGACGATGAGGTAAAGCACCTTAAGAAGATGTATGATATACTGTTGAATGAAGACATACCAGAACCACCGGATAGTCTGGACAATAGATTCTATTCTTTGCTGAAAGACTCAATCAGGAAAGGTGAAAGAAATTATAGTGCCAGATTATCCGGTTTATTTAAATCTGAATCATTCAGAGTAATGACGCGGATAGCTGCAGGAATAGCTTTATTTATTACAGGTTGGTTTGGAGCAGGGATAACAGGATCAAACCAGACTGATGATAAACAAATCGCGGAGCTTACCCGTGAAGTATCGGGGCTCAGGCAATCATTGGTTCTGACTATGTTATCGCAGGATTCGCCCTCAGAAAGAATACAGGCTGTAAATATGGTCAGTGAGATGAATGAGGCAGACAGTAAAATAATAAAAAGCATGTTGAGTACTTTGAATAATGATCCGAATAATAATGTCAGACTGGTAGCACTTGAAACGTTAACATTATATGTTGATTATCCCGAAGTCAGGGAAGGACTGGTAAAATCAATAAGCATGCAGGAATCGCCTTTGATTCAATACCGGCTGGCAGAAATAATGCAGGCATTACAGGAGACAAGTTCGGTTCCTGAATTTCAAAAAGTACTGACTGATTTAACACTGGATTATAGTGTCAGGGAAAGAATAAATGAAACAATAGAGGTATTATTATGAAAACCCCGTTTGAAAACAGATCAATAAGATTAGCATTCATAAGTATTCTTTTTCTAATGAGTTGCTGTGCTTTTACCCAATCAGAGGATCTGATTATTGAACTCGATAAGGTAAAACATTATGGTTACTTACAATTTGACAATCCTAAAGGATCTGTTAATATAAATGGATATGAGGGTAATATGATAATAGTAACAGGGACCCCAAGATTTAGAGAAAAAGGGCAAGACCAGCAGGTTTCCTACCGGAAAATCTCTCAGCCCAGGTTTTCACTTTCAGCTGAAGTAAAGGATAATAATGTATTACTTATATGTGAGTCGTACGGGAATACAATCGATTTTGATATCCAGGTTCCTAATAGTATGTCAGTTAAGATTAAATGCCTTGATAATGGTGAAGTGTCGGTATACAGTATTAATGGTGAAATCGAGATTGAGAATGAATACGGTAACATTTTTGCCGGAAATATTTCAGGATCATCTGTGATAAATACTACCTATGGTAATATCAGGGTGGTTTTTAAAGAATTGGTTTCCGGAAAACCCTGTATGTTCACCTCTTTTGATGGCGATATTGAAGTTGTATTTCCGGAAAATGAGAAAGCCAGCCTGAAAATAAGCAGCCCGGGAGGAGAAATACTATCTCAGGTCAACCTTAAAACTTATGAGCGTAAGGCAAGGCTGCAATCTGACCAGGATATAAAGAGGTATACACTCGAAAACTGGACCACGGCTACATTAAATGGTGGTGGCACTGAGATTATAATAAGCAGTTATTCAGGGAATATTATACTTAAGCATAAGAAAGATGTAACCTTTCAATTCTGAACAGGTTATTATTGAAGAATAATATAACTATAAACTATGAAAAGAATAATACTGATACTGATTTCGATTATCTTCCTGTCACCGGTTTTTGGACAGAAAGGGGCATTAAAAGGCTTCTGGTGGATTGAAATAAAACACGGGGAGCCACATCTTTATCTTAACAGTGAAAAAGATCGCAGTGGTTGGAACTATGGCAGCTCAGTTAAGCTTGAAAGGTTCAACGGATATAAAACAGGTAATAATGTTGTCTTTTCCCTTCGAAGCGAAGCTGGCGAAATAGAATTTACGGGCGATATTACAGAGCAATCTGGTGAAGGTACCTACGAATGTACAATAGATAAGTCGTATATATCAGGTATGGAAGGAATTGGCTATGATGACTTTGACGAGAGAGATTATTTGCTCTTTGTTCTGAAGGATTTCAGGATCAAAGCACTCAGTGATATTGCCTCACTGGGATATAAAGATATTCCATCTGATAAGGTAATTGCAATTGTTGCACTCAACATAAGCCCGGAATATATCAGTGATATCCATAATGCAGGATATAATAATATAAGGATCCAGCAGATAATATCATTTAAAGCCCTTGGTGTTGATGTAAATAAGATAGAAGATATGAAGTCATTGTTTGGTGAAAATATGAGTATTGGAGATATCATATCATTCACTGCCATGGGCATTGACGCAGAATATGTACAAGAGATGAAAAACACGGGTCTTGATCTTGAACCCCGGGATCTTTTATCATTTAAAGCTCTGGGTATTACTCCCGGGTATATTCAAGACCTGCGAAAGGCAGGCATTGGTGAGATAAATGCAGATAATCTTCCGGGATTAAAGTCACAGGGTGTGGATATTGATTTTATAAATGAATGCAAAAAAATGGGATTTAAGGATCTTGATTCGGGAGATCTGATAAAACTCAAGGTATTTGATCTTGATAGGTCATATATTGATATGATAAGAAATGCAGGCTATAAGGATGCAAGCCTGGAGCATATACTCCAGTTCAGGATAATGGATATTGATGAAGAATTTATCAAAAATGCCACAGAATTCAACGATGGAGTACTTCCAGATCCTGAAAGTCTTATCCAGTTAAAGGCAGCGAAAAACAAACCCTCAGGAAATAAATAAAGCAAGGATTAAAAGACTAGTTAATCCTTAATCCAAGATAACCAGGTTCAACTAGTCTTTTACAACCAGTATTCCTGTTTTTATCCCGAGCCTGTCCAGGTAATCATTAAATAATTTTAGTTCGTTTTCAATAAAATTCTCATATTGGCTGGTACATTCTGTTAATAGTTCATGCAGTGTTTCGTATACATCATACTGTTGCCGGGATGGGGCAAAATCAACCGATTCTGCTATATCAGCACCCAGCAATGCATATTTGAAATATAGTTTCTGAGCAAACCTGAATGATTTGGAATCACCTTCTGTAATGGTTGGCTGGAGAAGTTTATCCTCAATAGCCTGAAGTTTTTCCAGGAAGTGATCGGATTGATTTATAATATCATCTGTATGCTTCATCTCTTTGAGGTTAATCACCTGATTTTTCATCCACTCTATTTCATTTATCATACCTGTTGTGATCTCAAGGTCTTCCTGTACCTTACTATGCAATTCAAATTGTTCTTTGATGTTCTCCAGGCTTCCTTTTGAATGAGGATCCTTTTCCAGCTGAAGTGTTTGTTCCATTACCTTTCCATCTGCTTCAAGCCTGACTATATATTCTCCGGGCACAGCTTTTATACCTGTGAAACCTGCACTGGTGCCCCAGCTTAATATCGGATACCATCCTTCTCTCTCCCAGGTTGTGCGGAACCGTTTTTCTTCAACCACCCGCGGATTTCCGGGGGGCTTCGTCCTGAGTTTCCCCTGCTCAATGCTTTCATAGCGGAGATTCCACAATACCCTGTTGATACCCTTTTCACCAGGACCTCTCAGCTCCCTGATTACATTCCCTTTATTGTCAATAATTGCAACCTTTACCATCCCGTCTTTTGCTTCTTTGAGGTAATAATTAATTGAAGCGTTCGCATTTACAGGTGGTCCACCTTTAATCTCATTCATACGGTATGCTATTCTTGGTTTAAATAAATGGATGTCTGATTGCAGAACATCATCAGTCAGTTGTTGCAGCGGGGTAATATCATCCATTATCCAGAAACCCCTGCCGTAGGTCGCTAAAACAAGATCATTAAAGTGTTCCTGTACAACCATATGATGTACAGGTGCGTGAGGCAGGTTATTCTGGATTGGATACCAGTTTCCCCCATCATTGAATGATATAAAAATAGAATTTTCAGTGCCGAGATAGAGTAAACCCTCCCTTACCGGATCCTCGTGGATCCAATGGCAATAACTGAATACACTTTTAGGGATATCCGCACTGATAGATTTCCATGTTTTTCCGTAATTTGTTGTTTTATAAACATATGGATCGCGGTTATTCATCTGATGGAAGTCAACAGTAAGGTAGCATGTCCCTGCATCATACCTTGATGGTTCAAGGTTACTTACGGTTCCCCAGGCCGGCAGGTCAGGTATATTCTTTGTCACATTGGTCCATGTTTTACCACCATCCCTTGTTAGGTGAACCAGGCCATCATTCGTTCCTGCCCAGATCAATCCCTTTTCAACTGGTGATTCAGCAATTGCAAATACAATACATGCATATTCAACTCCGATATTGTCTTTTGTCAGGCCTCCTGAAGGCTGCATACGTGATATGTCATTTGTACTCAGATCAGGGCTTATTACCTGCCAGCTGGCACCACCATCCTGCGTCATATGTACAAACTGGCTTCCTGCATATATTTTATTATGATCGTGAGGTGATATAGCAATTGGGAAAGTCCAGTTAAACCTGTATTTCAGTTCGCCTGCAGCTGATCCGTAAGCTGATTCGGGCCAAATTTTCACAGTTCTTTCATGACCTGTACTGTAATCAACCAACGTGAAACTTCCATTATAGGAACCTCCCCATACGATATTTGGATCTACAGGATCTGGGATTATGAATCCACATTCACCTCCGGCAGTTGCTTCCCATGGATTTGAAGGAACTCCCCAGCCATGCTGGCCAGGCCTGTGGTAAGCAGGGCCCTTCAGTCCGTTTCCGTCCTGTTTCCCACCATAAACATAGTATGGTATCTGGTTATCAACAGCAACATGATACATCTGTGCATTGGGAAGTACTATACGCTCCCATGATTTACCCCTGTTCATGGTAATGATAGCACCTCCATCGTCACTTATCATCATCCTGTCGGGAATAAGTGGATCTGCCCACATATCATGAGTGTCACCACTCCACTGACTTACCTCGGTTGTTATACCGCCATCGTAACTTATACTGTGACTATTGGCAGCAAAATACACAAGGTTCTCATCGGCAGGATTGACCATTACCCTGGATGCATAATGAGGTCTTTCATTGAGTATACGGTCGTAGCTGACACACTGCCAGGTGTCAGCGGAATTGTCTGATTTCCAAAGCACACCCCGGTTAGGTGACCCTGTTTCGATCAATGCATAAACTATACGTGGATTACTCTGTGCAATGGCTATCCCAACCTTGCCAATAGGTGGTTTGGGCAGTCCTCTTCCCTCGAGATGTTCCCAGGATTCACCACCATCAGTTGACCTGTAAATACCTCCTTTCGGTCCCCCGCTTTCACGTATATAGGTTTCTATGGTCACAGGCCACATCCCTGCGAACAGAAGATCTGGATTGGAAGGATCCATGGCTATTTCAAAGCAACCTGTATTTTCATCAGCAAAAAGTACCTGTTTCCATGTCTTTCCACCATCGGAAGTTTTAAATACACCTCTTTCCTGCTGAGGCCCATAGCAATGACCCAGAGCTCCAACATAAACTATATCAGGGTTGGTCGGATGGATTACTATCCTGCCGATCCTGCCAGTTGCATCCAGTCCCATATGTTTCCATGTTTTACCGGCATTAACAGATTTGTAAACGCCATTGCCTATTGAAACATTACTCCGGATAAAAGCTTCCCCGGTGCCTGCCCATACCACATTATGGGCTGAGGGAGCAATTGCAAGTGCGCCTATTGATTGCGCTTCCTGGTCGTCAAATACCTGGAACCAGTGCATTCCTCCGTCTTCTGACTTATCAATACCACCTGAAGAGGATCCAATATAATAGATCAGCGGGTCACCCGGAACTCCGATTACTGCAGAAGTTCTGTTTCCAGGAGGGCCTATATATCTGTACTGTAATGATTTATACAAATCAGGAGTTATTTCCTGTGCTGCAGTTAATATAAATGCAGCCATAAACATGATCAGCATCACCGCATGCCTGGCATGGTCTCTGTATTTCTTAAAACATATCATAATTTAGCTTTTTGGTTGAGGATTATTGTTTCCATAAATTTATGAAAATGCTGGTATCTGCAACGAGTATTTAGGTTATAATGGATTTAAATAGTTTTAGATTCATATTATTGAGCTGGATAAAGGCAAAGATATGGCAATGAGGACCCGAAATCATTTTTTTTTGCATTATTGGGTATAAACCAGTAATTTATAGGTATGAGAAAAATAAGATATATATGGATTGTTATAATATTCCTGCTTACCGGTTGTACAGGCGCTTCCCAGCCTGACTATACCAGGTTAAGAGAACGGATGGTAGAAAACCAGATTGTGGCGCGAGGGATATCAGACATCAGGGTGATAAAAGCAATGAAAAAAGTAGAAAGGCACCTATTTGTACCTGAAAGAGCAAAACAATCTGCTTATAGCGACAGTCCACTGTCAATAGGCGAGGGGCAGACCATCTCTCAACCGTATATAGTGGCCTTTATGACTGAATGCCTTTCATTGAAATCCGACATGAAAGTACTTGAGGTTGGTACAGGCTCCGGTTACCAGGCTGCAGTGCTTGCTGAGATAGTAGGTGAAGTTTATACCATTGAAATAGTTGAAACACTGGGCAAGCGGTCAAAAAAATTGCTCGCTGACCTTGGGTATGATAACATCTTTGTTAAAATAGGTGACGGATATGAGGGCTGGATTGAGCATGCCCCATATGATGCCATTATTGTAACCTGTGCACCGAACAGGATCCCTGATCCTCTGAAGGAACAGCTTGCAGAAGGAGGCAAAATGATAATCCCGGTGGGTGGACAGGGAATCCAGTATCTTATACTTAACACGAAAAAGAACGGAAGGATAAGACAGGTAAGCGTACTGCCTGTAAGGTTCGTACCAATGGTAAATGAAAAGGGGGTAAGGTATTAAATAAGAACTCCCGGTTATTGAACATGTAACCAAATATGATTAATATCTGTGGTTGTATTGCCAGATATATTTCAGAAGAATACTTTTATACTCATTTTCAGATTTGTTAATAAGATATTTAGATTTTTATATTATCATGAGACACTTTAAAATCACTTCCCTTGCTCTGTTGCTTATCTTTTCGTGCTGCACAAACAGTACTGTAAGGGGTCAGGACGGAGGCTATGGAGAAGCTTTCAGGTTAAAATCGTGGAAAAAACACCTGCAAATGGAGAGTGATTCTCCTTTCAGTAATTTGCTATGGAGAGCTGCCGGACCGGAGCAACAGGGTGGACGTGTTGAAACAATAGCATTTCATCCGAATGAACCAAATACCATATATACCGGTTTTGGCTCAGGAAACCTGTGGAAAAGTATAAATAATGGTACGACCTGGAAACCAATTTTTGAGGATGAAGCCACATTTGCGATTGGCTGTGTCGCAATAGCTCCTTCCAATCCGGATATAATATGGGTTGGTACGGGTGAAGTACTGATGGCCAGGAGTTCATATGCGGGTCTTGGTGTATACAAATCGACCAACGGGGGTCAGACATGGGATAATATGGGACTTGAAGAAACATATCATGTTGCCAGAATATTAATCGATCCTTTAAACCCCGATATTGTTTATGTAGCGGCAATCGGTCATAATTTTACATTTAACCAGGAAAGGGGAGTGTATAAGACCATTGACGGAGGCAAAACATGGGAAAAAATATTATACGTCTCGGACAGGGCAGGTGCAATTGAGATTACTATGGATCCCTCGGATAGTGAAACACTTCTTGCAGTAACATGGGAAAGGGAAAGAAAGGCATGGATGAATACCAATACCGGTGAAGGAAGTGGTATATATAAAACCACAGATGGGGGTAAATCATGGCGGAGATTGACAAAGGGTTTCCCAATAGGCGGGTACGTGGGCCGTGCCGGTATAGCCTTCGCTCCATCTAATCCCGAAATTGTATATGCTGTACTCGATAACCATAAACCAGATGAGGAGGGAAACAGAAACAGAGGAGAAATATACCGGTCGGGAGATAAGGGTGAGTCCTGGGAAAAAACTCATAAAGGGCGGCTTCCAACAGGTATTGGATATGATTTCTGCCTTGTGCGGGTTTCACCAGATAACCCTGACGAGATCTTCGTATGTGGACAGAAATTACTTCATTCTGTGGATGGAGGAAAAACATTTGATTTTGTTGGCGAGACAGTTGTGCACATCCTTGATCATGACATAAAAGCATTACACCTTGATATGCACGAACTGAGGATAGACCCCAATAATCCAGACAGATTATTACTGGGTAATGATGGAGGTTTGTATATATCTTATGACAGGGGCAAAACGTGGATGCATTACAATAATATACCGGCAGGCGAATTTTATGCTGTGTCGGTCGATAACCAGGATCCTTATATAATTTATGGAGGAACCCAGGATAATGCAGCACTTTACGGGCCGGGTAATCATGATATAAACAAACGATTAACTGAATTTGGAGTTGAAGATCCATGGGAACACGTATACCTTGACAGGTGGGGAGGAGGGGATAGTTATTTTACCTATCCTGACAGGATTAACCGGGACCTCATATATTATGAACACCAGTTTGGTGAACTTAGAAGAAAGAACATGAAAACGGGCGAGACTAAATCAATTAGTCCGAAAGCTGATGAAGGTGAAACTGAAGTGAAATGTAACTGGATGACACCCTTCTTTCTTTCTGACTATAATCCGCCAACAATGTATTATGGTGCTAATCGCCTTTATAAGTCTGAAGACAGGGGAGATAGCTGGGAAGTAATAAGTCCTGACCTTTCAACAAATCCGGGGCCCGAGAAACAGGGGAATATCCCATTTGGCACAATTACCACCCTTGGAGAATCAAAACTGAAAAAAGGTCTGATATATACAGGTACTGATGACGGAAATATCCAGATTACACAAAATGATGGAAAGTCATGGACAAAAATTGATAATGGGTTACCTGAAAAATGGGTTACCCATGTGGCAGCCTCGCGGCATAAATTATCAAGGGTGTATGTAAGTATGACCGGATACAGGGAAGATGATTTCAATACATATATTTATATGTCAGATAATTATGGTATGAGTTGGGAGTCTATTGATGCTAACCTTCCTCCGGAACCCGTAAACGTTATTGTTGAAGACCCCCGTGATGAAAATATCCTGTATATAGGAACTGACCTTGGAGTATATGTAACTACTGATATGGGGGAGACATGGGAATCACTGTGCAACAACCTTCCGACAACACCGGTTTATTACATGGTAATTCAGGAGAGGGAACTGGACCTGGTGGCAGGGACACATGGCAGGTCAGTGTTTGTTCTGGATATTGAGGAGATAGGCAATGTTAAATAGTGTTGAAAAAGGTTGAATGAGGTTGAGAATGAGTTGAGAATGAGTCAGATCTGTACCAACAAGATTTATTGAGCCCGGCAAAAATAATTTTAATAAATTTGATGAAAATAAATTTTAACATATAAAACATGAAACAACTGAATCTTAAACAAATCTCGATCCTGGCAGCAATATTGCTGTTCGCAGGTTGTAAACAGGAAGTAAAAGAAGAATATACTATGAAAAGAGAAATTTTTGGTGAACTGAACGGTAAACAGGTGGATTTAATCACCCTGACCAATAACGCGGGAAACAGTATTAAACTCACCAATTATGGTGCCACCCTCGTTTGGCTTGAAGTGCCAGATAAAGATGGGAATAAAGACAATATGACTTTTGGTTATGAAACGCTGGAAGGCTACCTGAATGGTGATCCCTATTTCGGATCAGTAGTTGGGAGATATGCAAATCGTATTGCCGGGGGAAAATTTACTCTTGACGGAGTGGAATATAATTTGAACATCAATAATCAGCCAAACACTCTTCATGGCGGACCAGGAGGATGGCACAGCGTTGTGTGGGATACCGAGATAGTAGAAAAGCAGGGTGAGGAACCGTCAGTAAAATTCACTTACATCAGCCCTGATATGGAAGAAGGCTATCCCGGTGAGGTAAAGGCTGAAGCAATATATACCTGGACTGACGATAATGAACTGGTGATTGAATATAAGTGCAGCACGGATAAAAAGACCGTGTTAAATATTACAAACCATGCATATTTTAACCTGCATGGGGCAGGTAATGGTGATATACTTGATCATGAACTGATGATAGCAGCAGGTAAATTCACACCTGTTGATGAAAACCTTATACCTACGGGTGAACTCAGACCCGTTGAAGGGACACCTTTTGATTTTACCACATCACATGTAATTGGTGATCGCATCGAGGAAGATTATGAACAGTTAAGGCTGGGATTGGGTTATGACCATAATTTTGTACTCGATAATAAAACTGAACCTGATGCTGTTGTTTATGAACCTGAATCGGGCAGGATGATAGAAATGACAACAGATCAGCCCGGAGTACAATTCTATTGTGGGAATTTCCTTAATGGCCTGGAAAAGGGACACGGTGGAAAGTTTTACGAATACAGAAGCGGATTATGCCTTGAGACCCAGCATTTCCCTGATAGTCCCAATCAACCGGATTTCCCTTCAACAGTGCTTGAACCGGGTAAGCCTTTTACCTCAAAGACAGTTTATAAGTTCTCTGTTAAATAACCCTGTGGAATGTCGAATACCGAATAACGAATAACGAATTTCGAATTGGTGTGAGGAATAATTCATCATTCGTTATTCGGTGTTCGATATTCAATATTCAAAATTTTAATTTATACCACTAAAATGAAATTAACCCTGTCTGTATTATTATCTGTTTTATTTTCCCTGCCTCTTACTGCACAGGAAACATCTGAATTCCCCTTCATGAACCCTTCCCTTTCCTTTGAGGAACGGGTTGATGACCTTGTCTCAAGAATGACAATGAAGGAGAAGGCTGATCAATTGATTTATACAGCTCCGGCTATACCACGGCTGGGTATACCGGAATACAACTGGTGGAATGAGGCCTTGCACGGTGTTGCAAGGTCGGGATGGGCAACAGTCTTCCCCCAGTCCATTACACTTGCGGCTTCATGGGATGAAGATCTGATGTTTGAAATAGCAAGTATTATATCTGACGAAGCAAGGGCAAAGTTTCATGATTACCAGCGAAGGGGAATGAGAGGAATATACCAGGGGCTGACATTCTGGTCACCAAATATAAATATTTTCAGGGACCCGAGGTGGGGAAGGGGGCACGAGACATATGGTGAGGATCCTTACCTTACCGGAAGAATGGGTCTTCAATTTGTACTGGGGATGCAGGGGGATGATCCACTTTACCTGAAAACCGTGGCAACCGCCAAACATTTTGCAGTGCATTCAGGCCCAGAGCCAATACGTCATGAGTTTAATGCACAGGTCAGTGAGGTTGACCTGCGTGAGACATACCTGCCTGCTTTCAGGACACTGGTGGTTGATGGTAATGTGCAGTCTGTTATGGGAGCATATAATATGTTCAGGGGCCATCCCTGTTGCGCCAGCGAGGAATTATATGGTATACTGCGTAATGAATGGGGATTTGAGGGATATATAGTTTCAGACTGCTGGGCTGTATCTGATTTTCATACTTTTCAGGGATATACCCGGACTCCTGCCGAATCAGCAGCAATAGCTGTTAAACGGGGAACTGACCTGAATTGCGGTGTTACCTTCAATCACCTTGCAGAAGCAGTTGAACAAGGACTGATTACTGAAGAGGACCTGGATATTGCAGTTAGCAGGATTATGCTAGCCAGGTTCAGACTGGGATTATTTGACCCTGATTCAATCGTACCATATACAGGCATGCCACTGAGTGTTAATTGTTGTGATTACCATAATACTATGGCCAGGGAGGCCGCAAGAAAATCAATTGTATTACTGAAGAACGATGGTATCCTGCCACTGGACAGACATATAAAAAGGATTGCCGTGATTGGCCCCAATGCAGATAATTTTGAAGCGCTGATTGGTAATTATAACGGTATACCCAAAAACCCCGTCACAATACTTGATGGTATCAGGAATAAAACCGGTAAAACAAGCAAGGTGGTTTATTCAGAAGGAAGCCCCCTGGCTGAAGGATTACATAATCTGGTTCCGGTTCCCTCAGAGTATTTTTATACAAGTAGCGGTGGGCAGGGCCTGTATGCGGAGTATTATGATAATATAAATTGTGAGGGTGAACCAGTATTTACACGGATTGATGATAATATAAACTTTTACTGGGAAACGTACAGCCCTCATCCCGATATACCTTATGATAACTGGTCAGTTAAATGGACCGGCTGGCTTCAACCACCGGAGACAGGCAAATATTTTCTTGGCAGCTGGGGGTCATCAAACTACGAGATATTTATTAATAATGAAAAATTCATAAGCTATACCGGCAGTCATCATGCCTTTCACCGTGAGAAGGAGATAGAGCTTGAAAAGGATCAGAAATATAAGGTGGAGATAATATACCGGAATTATTCTGGTGATGCCGATATTAAATTCTTATGGGCGCCACCGCAGGAGGATATGCTGGAAAAAGCTGCAGGTGTGGCACAATCATCTGATATAGTATTGCTTGTCCTGGGCCTGTCGCAAAGGCTTGAAGGCGAAGAGATGCCTATTGATATTGACGGCTTCAAGGGAGGCGACCGTACGCATCTTCAACTGCCTGCAGCGCAGAGGGAATTATTTGACAGGATAAAACAAACCGGGAAACCTGTAATTGTAATACTTATGAACGGCAGTGCCCTTACTGTAAATGATATTGACAACAGGGCAAATGCCATACTGCTTGCCGGTTACCCCGGGCAGGAGGGAGGTAATGCAGTGGCTGATGTCCTGTTTGGCGATTATAACCCGGCAGGCCGCCTTCCAGTAACATGGTACAAATCAGTTGATCAGTTACCACCTTTCAAGGATTATGCTATGGAAGGACGTACATACAGGTACTTTAAAGGTGAACCACTTTATCCCTTCGGGTTCGGTTTGAGCTATACAACATTTGAATACAGCGGTCTTGAAATCCCTGAAAAAGTGCAGGCAGGAAAGACTGCTGAGATAAGCGTATCAGTGAAAAATACAGGCAAACGTAAGGGAGAAGAAGTGATTCAACTATACCTTACTGATGAAAAAGGATCTACACCACGGCCTGTGAGAGAATTAAAGAAATTCAAAAGGATTAGCCTCGAGCCGGGAGAATCAAAAACCCTGAAATTTTTTCTTCAGCCTCAGGACCTGTCGATGATCGATAAAAATAATAAGAGGGTTACAGAACCTGGGTGGTTTACAATCAGTGTTGGAGGAAAACAACCCGGATTTACAGGTAGACAGGATCCGGAATTTACCGGTGTTATCTCAGGACGGACCAGGTATTATAAATAAAACCAAAACACGGTAAGAGCTTAAATATTTATGAACAAACACTGTTATTTGTTGTTATTCCTTTGATGAAAAAAATGACATTATGAAAAGGATAATACTTACACTTATACTTATGACATCGATATTTTATGTACATGCACAGAACACCTCAATATATGATTTTACTGTAAAAACCCTTGAAGGGGAAAACTTCAGTTTTTCTGAACTGAAAGGGAAGAAAGTTATGATAGTCAATACAGCTTCGAAATGCGGCTTTACGCCCCAGTATGAAGAACTCCAGATATTGTGGGAACAGTACGGAGGTGATGATTTTATTATTATCGGTTTTCCTGCCAATAACTTCATGAAACAGGAACCGGGAACAAATGATGAAATCAAGGAATTCTGTACCAGGAATTATGGAGTTACTTTCCCTATGATGTCCAAGATATCAGTAAAGGGCAAGGATATGCATCCTGTTTATAAATGGCTGACTTCCAAAGAATTGAATGGCTTTGAAGACTCAGATGTTCAGTGGAACTTCCAGAAATACCTGCTCGACGAAAATGGGAAGCTTGTAAAAGTAATTAAGCCAAGAATCAAACCTACCGATCCTGAAATTCTTAACTGGCTTAATGAATAATAATAAATAAGTGATAATACATAATCCTGAATAGGTAATCTTCATTTATTTTATTGACTTACCGCATTAATTTTGTTACTGTTTATTGAACAGTAACACTATCAGAAACATAAGCAATACAGAATCTGTGGATTTAATTTAGATAATTTCTAAATAAGCTGAACGGACTTAAATTTTCAAAAAAATCATCTTGTAGAAACAAAATATTTCTTAATTTCGCTAGAGTATATAAGTGTAAATCGTACAATTAAAACCTAAGTTAAAATTTATTAGCTCTATTCTGTGTATTTGGTTCTCATAATAAGTGTATAAATTACAATAATAATTAATTGAAAATTAACCTTTGGAACCGTCATAAATTAACCAAGAAGATATAGAGATTATTCTTTATTTATAGCTTTTTAATTATCTGGTGCTCAAATCAAAGGCCAGATATACAGATTTTGAAGACAGGGAATTTACTAAGATTATTTATAAACAAATAACTAATTTAAACCTATTAAGTATGAAACCTGGATTACATGGTAAACTAAAATTACTGGTATTGTTGATTTTGCTTATACCGGTATCCTTATCGGCCCAGGTAAGGACAATCAGCGGTACTGTTACCAATGAGGCGGGAGAGACACTTCCCGGGGTGTCGGTAGTTATTGTTGGGACTACCCAGGGAGTGTCAACCGATATGGAGGGAAGATACTCCATTGAGGCATCTCCTGTTGATCAGCTACAATTCTCCTTTGTAGGTATGGAATCACAAACAATAACTGTTGGGGATCAGACCGTAATAGATGTAATACTTAGCCCTTCCGTTGCTGCACTGGAAGAAGTAGTCGTTGTAGGGTATGGAATACAGAAGAAGGAAACAATGGCTGGCGCAGTGTCACAGATCAGTGGCGACAGGCTAATGGATATTAAAATGGGAGGAAGTCTTGAGAATACCCTGCAGGGCAATCTGCCGGGTCTGGTTGTGGTGATGCAGGACCCAACGCCTGGAGAGGAGGCTAATTCCATTACCATGCAGATCAGGGGTGGTGCCTCCATGGGAAACAACACTCCTCTGATACTCGTTGATGGTGTGGAACGTTCCTTCTCAAACCTTGACCCGAATGAGATAGCTTCCATATCTATTCTGAAAGATGCCTCAGCAACTGCGGTATACGGTGTAAAGGGTGCAAACGGTGTAATTATTGTTAATACTAAGAGAGGACGGAAAGGTGCTGTCCAGCTAGATTTTTCAGCAATGACATCGGTTAAAAGCCCAACACGGTTGCCTGAATACATGAATGCTTATGAGACTCTTCTTCTCAGGAACGAGGCCTATAAGAATGACGGGCAATGGGATTTGCTTATCACAGATGAGGAGCTTGAACATTACAGGACGCATGATTCACCCTATCTCTACCCTGATTTTGACTGGATGGATTTCTATTTTACCACCGCGGTTGATCAGAACTATAACCTGAATGCACGTGGAGGTAATGATTTTGTCCAGTATTTTGTATCCGTTGGGTACCTTAATGAGGGAGATGTATATGATGTGGGAAATGTATTCCCTTATCAATACGATAAGAAGAATGCTCACTACTGGCATAACAGGTATACATTCAGAAATAACCTTGATTTTAATCTTACCAGGACAACTGATCTGGCGATCAACCTGGGTGGTTACCTGAAGGTATGGAATAAGCCTGAAGACTACTATACACAGGAAACATGGTTTGAGTCAGTTACCGCCATGCCATTTTATCCTGAAGAGGCTATTCAACAATTTCCGGATGACCTTATTCCCTATAATCAGACGGGTACAAGACCGTTTATCAAGACTGATCAGGGACAAATAAGGCTTATGTGGACGGGAGGAAGAGGTTTTCACAGGCAGAAAAGTAATGAAGTGACAACCGATATCGACCTGACTCAGCAGCTTGACTTTATTACTGAAGGATTGTCAGCCTCGGTAGGATATTCATATACGGGCAATGTTCAGTACAGGCAGATATTTTTTCTGAGTGATTATATGGGGTATTATCTTAATCCGGCTGATAGCATTTGGACCCGTTATGATTTTAACGGTAATGTAAATTATGATAAGCCCCAGCCAAAACTGGATGTGTCGGCAGATGAAACCCTGCAAGGTGCTTTCAGGAGCCATTACTACAATGCCCAGCTTAATTACGAGCGTTCATTTGGCAATCATAATATTACTGCAGTTGGAGTTTTCAGCAGAAGGCAGAGCCAGTCTAGGGCGGTTTTCCCGTCCTATGAGGAAAACTGGGTTGGAAGAGCAACATACAACTATAATGCGAAATATCTCTTTGAAGCAAGTGTAGCACATACCGGTTCAGAAAAATTTGCCCCGGGTCTGCGATTCGGTACCTTCCCGGCATTTTCAGTGGGATGGGTACTAAGCGAGGAAGATTTCTTCAGGCAGGCCCTGCCATGGTTTGATTTTTTCAAGATCAGGGGATCATGGGGCAAGGTAGGTAGTGATGCCGGTATTGCCAGATGGCTTTATATATCAGAGTTTACCAATGTAAGCGGAACCTCAGGTTTCGGGTACCCTATGAATTATTACCCATATATAAGTGAGGGTTCTATACCGGTTACCGATGCTACCTGGGAAGAAGCTATTAAAAGAAATATTGGTATTGAAACCGGATTCTTTAAGAACCAGTTAACTCTTACTGTGGACCTTTATAACGAATCCCGCGTTGGAATACTACAGTCAAGGCGCTCAGTCCCCTCGTGGGTCGGAGTCAGTTCAATCCAGGGTAATCTTGGAGAAACAAAAGCCCACGGGATTGAGGTTGACCTTGGTATAAACAAGACCTTTATGAACGGGATGTTTTTCAGGCTCCATGGAATACTTAACGCAAACGAGAGCAGAGTTGTATTCTATGACGAATCACCGACCGTACCTGAAAACCTGAAGGCTGAGGGTAAACCGGTTGGACTGGCACAGAGGATGAATTATTATACGCCTACAATGGGTATACAGTGCATAGGATTCTACCAGAATTTTGATGAGTTGTTTATGTATCCTCTTGCCAGCGGACCTGCACCTATTGTCGGAGATTTCAGGTATCTCGATTATAATGGTGACGGAACAGTAAACAGCCAGGACAGGGTCGTATCAACACATCCTTATGTTCCTGAGGTAACATGGAGTACCAGCCTTGAAGTTGGATACAAGAACCTTTCCCTCCGGGCTGACTTTTATGGTATAAGTTCGGCACAGTTCCCGATGCGCCAGGGTGGAATGTTCTACCTATATCCATTCACTCAGAATAAGGATAACGCTTACGTAATTCATGATGATCACTGGACCCCGGATAACACCGATCCACTTTATCCGGCAGTTCATTCATTTGCAACAAACCAGTATAACTACCAGATCAACAGTTTCAATGTTCTTGAAGCAAGATATACAAGGCTCAGAAATATATCACTTAATTACCGGCTGAGTAATAGCAGGATATTAAGTGCAATAGGAGCAGAGGCTGCAACATTCACGGTAACGGGAACAAACCTGTTTACATGGACTCCCTTCTGGCTTGGTGGAGATCCCGAAGGTTTCAATCTGGGAGTAGACTTTGGTGCCTACCCGATGATGAAGCGTTTTAACTTTGAGATAAGAGTAACCTTCTAATCCAAAAAAAGATAACAATGAAAAAGATAATATACCTTTTTATAGCAATAACCTTTCTGTTTCAGGGATGTGAAAAATATCTTGACAAGGTAGAGGATTCAGAAGGCATGACCGCAGAGGATATCTTTACCGACTACCTGAATTTCAGAAAGTTTGAAGACAGGATGTACAAGGATATGGTTGATCCTATTAATCAGTTTGATTATACACAGATTGCTGCACTATGTGAAGAAGGCTATAATACTTGTGAATGGGAGACCCTGCCGATTGCCCAGACAGGTGACTGGCTGCGCGCATATAATACCGGTCAGGCCCTCCAGTTTTATGCAATCTGGGATGCATGGGAGAGTATCAGGATTGCCAATCTCTCTCTTGAGAATATTCCTATGCTTCAGGGTAATGCCACACAGCAACAGATAAACCAGCTTAAGGGACAGGCTCATTTTATGAGAGCATGGTACTATTATGAATTCCTTATGCGCCATGGAGGTATGCCATATATTACCAGGGCATTACAGGGATCAGATAATTTTGCCCTGCCAAGGCTTTCATATCACGAAACAGCATTGAAAATTGTTGCTGATTGTGACACTGCAGCATCATTATTACCACAGGAATGGGATATGGCCAATATAGGGCGTCCCACACGGGGTGCTGCAATGGCACTCAAAGCATCAACACTTCTTTTTGATGCCAGCCCGACAAATAATACCGGCAACGATGCTGCAAGGTGGACTGCCGCAGGAGAAGCTGCATGGGATGTTATTGAACTGGCCAATACCACCGGCATTTACGAACTGATTGAATCGCAAGGAACAGATCAGATATCATACATGACTCCGGGGGGAGTAGAAATAATAAATTATCCCAGCGGGTATGATAGTATATTTATGTACACCCCATATAATAAAGAAATAATCTGGGAGTTTTATGAAAGGGTTAATAACGGCGGAACACATAATCCCTTTACTGTTGCCAGTCTTTCATCACCAAGTATTATTCAGGGGTTCAGCCCGTCTCAGAATATTATTGAAATGTATGAGACCACCAATGGCCTGGCCATTGAGGATGACCCTGCCTACGACCCTCAGAATCCGTGGGTTGACAGGGATCCAAGATTCTATCATTCCATTCTTTTTAACCAGGAGAGGTGGACGAGCAAGACCGATCTTTATCTTGAACTGTGGGAAGGTGGCCGTGACAGGATACAAACTAAACTTTACTACAGTAAAACAGGATACCTGGCACGCAAATTCTGGGGTAAGAACGTTGATTCATGGTCTGGAGCAGCTGCTCCCTTCACTCACAGCATCTATTTCAGACTTGGCGAAATGTATCTTATATATGCAGAGGCTGCAAATGAAGCCGGTGGCCCCAATCATACTATAACAGGTGCCACTATGTCAGCTGTGGAAGCTGCAAATATGGTAAGAGCAAGGGTGAATATGCCCGGTGTACATACTGATTACCTCGCTAGTAAAGAGACCTTCAGGGAGAGAATAAAGAACGAACGCGCCATTGAGCTATATCTTGAGGGTAAGAGGTTATTCGATCTTTCCCGCTGGGGCGATGCACACAAAATGGAACATAAGGCCGTTTACGGAATCACATTAACAGAAGATGCTACCAAACCAACAGGTTACACTATCAGTCGAACAGTCGACCCCGTGTTTACGTACACTTTTGAGCAGAAACATTACAGGTGGCCTATCCCGACTGGAGATGCACTTATGTTTGAAGCATTTAAACAGAATCCTGGCTGGTAAGCCTGATTTGATAAGTAAGCATGAATATTATGCTAACATCTGAAAAATCTAGAATTATGAATAAAATATTAAAACATCTGTTAATATTTATTGCACTCCTGACAATACAGGGTATTATGACACTTAATGCTCAGGATGTGCAAACGACAACAGTCACAGGTCAGGTGGTTGATGAGTCAGGCAATCCTCTTGCGGGAGTTACTGTTAAATCATTCAATCTTAAAAACAGTGTACTGACAAATAGTAATGGTGAATTTTCCATTGATGTTACAGCCACTCAGGAAGACCATGTCGTTATATCGGAACCCGGGTACAACCTTAACATCCTGGCAATAGAACCGGGGCAGTCGACCACAGGAGAAGTTTTACTGGTTAAAACCAGACTGATTGACCCGGAAGATAAAATCTCACTTCCTTACGGCTCATTAAGTAGTCTTAGCACTGTTGGTGCTGTAAGTATTATTACAGGCGAAGAACTTGAGTCATATCCTTCTGACAACATCTTAGAAGCCCTGGCAGGCAGAGTCCCGGGACTGGTAATAAACCACTATGATTATATGCCCGGGCAGGAATCAGTTGTTGCTTCTGTAAGAGGTGTCGGTGCTGCAATATATATAGATGGCGTTCCAAGGGATATAACCGGTTTAAGTGCGTCAGAGGTTGAAAGGATTGAAGTTTTGAAGGACATGTCAGGACGTGCCCTCCTGGGCTTATCAGGAGCAGGGCCGGTTATCTGGATTACTACAAAGAAAGGTGAGAGTTTTAACCGCAAGGTTTCCGTTTCTTTTGAAACCGGATTTCGCAATCCCGTAACTCTGCCTGATTATCTTGATGCCTATAACTACGCTACTCTTTATAATGAGGCACTTGAAAATGACGGCCTGGATCCGATATACTCACAACAGGCACTGAATGCATATCAGAATCAAAGCAATCCCTACCGGTACCCCGACATAGATTATTATGACGAATATGTCAGGAATACAGCGCCTTTAACAAAAGGGAATATAGATTTCCAGGGGGGCGATGACAGGGTGAATTACTTCTCCACATTTACATACCTCAGAAATGAAGGGCTGGAGTCGCAGGGAGAAGTTATTAAGAATAACCGCTACAAGGTGCGTGGGAATGTTGATATCCGGCTTAATGATTTTATGAGGCTTGGTGTGAATATTTCAGGTTCATATAATACACAACGATACCCCAATTCAGGAAGCGGATCCGGAGTATTCAATATGTTTGATGTATTTTCAAGATATCCGGCCAATGCACATACGATATACTACGGAGATAAGCTTATCATAAGTGATGACTATCCCACAAATGTTACCAACGAACTGCTTTACGCAGGATTTGCCCAGGGACAGGTACTTAATGCGCAGAATACTGCAAATCTGTCGATTGACCTGGGAGGCATTATTGAGGGATTGAGCTTTGATGCCAGAGCTTCCTTTGATATAATAAACAGCATTATTGAGAACAAAGGAGGCACAGCAGCTCTTTACAGGCTTGAAACCAGCGGTACGGGAGCTGATACTGCAGTGCTTATTGTTCCGGAAGAGAATGTTGTTTCAATGAGCGTGGGAAGTAATTATGTTACAAGGCGTACTGAAGCGATGACCTCACTGAATTATCAGAAAATCTCCGGACAGCATTCACTTTTATTGAATGCCGTTTTCTATATGGCACTTGATGAAACAAGGGTTACATATCCCGGCTACCAGCCCGACAAATTAGAGGATTTATCGCTCAGGGCAAATTATAACTTTGCCGACAGGTACATACTGCAGGCTGATCTTTCTTATACAGGGAGTATGAGGATGCCTGAGGGTGAGCGATTCTCACTATTCCCGACAGTGGGCGCTGCCTGGATTGCCAGCAATGAAGGCTTTTTAAGCGAGAGCAACCTGTTTGACTATCTGAAATTTCATTCCTCATTCGGTATAATGGGAGTGGGTAATTATAGTCTGGAAGGTTATAACCCGTATTATTTATATGAAACATTATGGGGTTCTGAGGGTACCTGGAGGCCTGGTGTTCCCGGCAGCTATGGTTACTCTGCTAATATCTACACTATCCTGCAGAATGAATCAACTGATTTCAAACTGCCGAAGAAAAGATATTTTAATATAGGAGTAGAGGGACAGATGCTGGGTAAGGCGCTTATATTTGAGCTGAACTACTTTAATGAATTCAATTACGATAAGATATCGAACAGGGCTTATTCAACCCCTTCAATTATCGGGACAGGATTCCTGCCTGCAGCTAATTATGGGGAGGATGTACGCTGGGGAATTGACGGTATGGTCAAATTATCAGGATCAAGTGGTCATTTTAAATATTCAGCAGGTATTAATGCTTTATATATGAGAGGCAAGTACCTCGTAGTAGATGAATTACCCTATCCTGATGATTACCGCCAGCGTGCAGGTAAGGATATAGACCTTTTCTGGCTATATAATGATGAAGGACTATACCAGACTGAACAGGAGATTACCAGCAGAAATGTTACCCAGGCGTGGGGAGATGTTCAGCCAGGAGATATAAGGTATGAAGATAAGAACGATGATGGATTGGTGGATGAAAGGGATGTGTATGCTCCCGGAGCTCATTCACCGCGTATTTTCTACGGAGTAAATGTAAGTCTTTCTTATAAAAGTCTGGGTTTATTCATATCAGGTTACGGACAGGCTGACGGAGATATTATGTTATCTTCCGACAGATACTTCAGAGTTAATAGCACAAACCAGGCTTACTCCGAGCTGATGCTTGACCGCTGGCCTGAAACCAATGATTATCCTAGACTTACTACTACGTCACCCAATAATGTCCAGAACTCAACTTTCTGGATAAGGAATGCAGCCTATTTCAAGATCAGGAACGTTGAACTGAGCTACAGGTTACCCGCTACCGCTTCAAGAAAGCTCTTTATGACAGATTCACGGATCTTCGTACGTGGAACCAACCTGCTTGCAATTTCAGGACTTAATAAATACAGCGTTGACCCTGAAAATATAGATGCAGGAATAACAGGATACCCTGTTTTCAGGACCTTTACTGCAGGCGTGTCATTTAGTTTCTAATTATAAAAACTGGAATTATGAAGCGAATAATAATAATATTTTTAGCAACGGTGATGGTTACAACAGCCTGTGAGTATCTTGAACCAAGACCCATTCAGGATCTCAGTACAGATGAATTGCTAAGTGTGGCTGATTATGGGGAAGGATTACTCAGTGCAGCTTACAGGAACCTGTATCCGTCATACGACATAAATTCGGAATTCTATACTGACAATGCAGTACCCTCAACAGCCGGATCAAATATCCTGGCGCTTGGAGGATGGACCCTGGAGACAAATCCTATAGGTGACTGGGATCTATGGTATACCTCTATCGAATACTGCAATCATTATCTTGAGCTTGGGAAGGACCTGCTTTACAGTGTGTCTGACCCTACACTCAACGAAGCTCTTCAGAAAAACCGCAGGGCCGAGGCATTTTTCCTCAGGGCCTGGTATCACTGGCAGCTTCTGAAAACTTATGGGGGATACGCGGCTGGTGAGTCAGAAGCACTGGGAATACCCATTGTTACTGAAATTCTTACCGCAGAGGATAACCTGGATCTACCGAGAAGCAGTTATGAAGATGTTGTAGCACAAATAGTGGAAGATCTGGATTCTGCTATTGCTGTACTACCGTTGACATATAGCGGTTCATCGGTTACAGATAATATTACAAACAGGGGAAGAGCTTCTGTTATGGCTGCAATGACCCTGAAAGCACGTGTATATCTCTATGCTGCAAGCCCGGCTTACGGTCCCTCAACACAGAGTTTGTGGGAGAGAGCTGCCGCTGCAGCAGGGGAGGCAATTGATGCTTCAGGTGGTCTGACAGACCTCGATTCTTATGAGAATTTCAATGATTTCTCCAGTTTTGATAATATATGGATACAACCACCCTATAGTTACAATAACTGGGAATATAGCTACTATCCTCCTTCACTTTACGGTGAGGGATCATGTAATCCTTCCCAGAACCTGGTGGATGCATTCCCCGCTGCCGACGGTTATCCTGTAGATGAGAGCTCTGCTTTTAATGAGAATTTTCCTTATTCCAATCGTGACCCGAGGCTTGAAAGGTTTGTTTTTCATAACGGGGATAATTATAACGGGACATATATTCGTACCTATGAGGGCGGAGCCGATGCTCCTGGAGGCCTCAGCCAGGAGGGAACAAGGACCGGCTACTATATGAAAAAACTCCTTAGTAAAAACGTACGGCTCACCCCGGGTGATGTTACAAGTGATAATAAATTCTATGCCTATTTAACGAGGACTGAACTATACCTTAACTTTGCTGAAGCAGCTAACGAAGCATTTGGTCCAACTGATGTAACATACGGATTTTCTGCAGCAGAAGCCCTGGCTAAAATACGGGAGCGTGCCGGTATTGATTCTGACAATTCCACAGGCGGATACCAGGATCAGTACCTGGATGACCAGGCACTTGCAGGTGAGGATGCCTTCAGGGAACTGGTCCATAATGAAAGAAGGGTAGAACTCTGCTTTGAGGGATTTCGCTTCTGGGATATCCGTAGGTTGAATAAACCACTGAATAATACTGTCATGGGTGTTGAAATTGTCGAAGCTGCCGTTCCTGTAGTACCTGATATTTCAAACATTGCATTGGAATCTGAGGCGTCAGCTGACTATGTATCACCTTACTCAAGACTTTCATATATAAATAATGGAAGTATCTCAACGCCGGCATTCCATAACTGGTGGAGTGCGGGACAATGGAGATACGTACAATATGATTTCCCCAGCTATTTCAAGGTTCCGGGAACAGGTAACGTTTACATTATTGACAGTACAGTTGTCCAATGGTGGGAAGAATGTCCCACATGTGGAGTTCAGTACCCTGACAGTGCATTTCTTGAAGTGTGGGATATGGACCTGAACGAATGGGTTGAAGTCTGGAATGATTATGACGGAATCACTGAGGATTATTGTCCCATAATACTTACCCCGGCGTTCAACACAAACAGAATAAGGTTGCACTTCAGAGACAATGAATCATGCGGTATAAGGGAATGGCTGGTCTGGGGTATTCCGGCTGAGGCTGCTTCTTTTGACTATGAATATGGGGATGTGGAAAATCATACATACCAGGATTACATGAGATATGTACCACTTCCATATTCACAGACATTGATAATGAATAACCTGAAACAAAACAGTGGATGGTAGAGAGGCTACATGAAATGATAATTATTAAATACCGAAATATGAAAAATATAGTTATTATCTTACTATTACTCGGCTTGATCACCACCGGTTGCTACGAGGAATTCAGAAATGATTACCCGTACACTACCGTTGCTTTCTCAACCGCCACGGGAGGATTGAATACCCAGGGTGAACTGGGAAGAAGTGTGGTAATGGGGGAAGGTCTGGAGCTAGACTTCGGAGTCTATATCGCCGGGTTACTTGAAAATGATAAAGATTGGTGGGCTGATTTTATTGTCGATCCATCGATGCTTAATGGTACACCATACGTGATTATGCCTGAAAACTATTATACGCTTAGTAATAATAGCAGGATAACAATTCAAGCAGGTGAATTTGTAGGCAAAATTCACATTACACTCGATTCTGCAAACTTTGTTTCAGATCAACTGTCTGTTGGTTATAATTACGCAATTCCTATCAGGCTTACCGATACCAATGCTGATTCCCTGTATACCGCCCAGAGCACCAAGATTCTGGTTATTAAATATATTAACAGCTATGAAGGCTATTATAACCAGACAGGGTCCTACCAGACATTTGATGCTTCGAGTGCAGTAATAAACGAGGGATCAATCAGCAATGTTATTAAGGCTAACACCCTTGCCCTGGATTCGATAGTTGCCAATGGCATGATCTATATTGGTGCTGAATACGAGGTGAAATATGTCGTACATAACGACAATTCAGTATATATGGAGAAATTGCCGGTTGAAGCACCACAGCCGATAAACCTTGCAGGTGCTGCAAGCGGACTTACAACCGATTATGTCAGTTCGTGGGAGAATATTGAAGCAATACGCGATAATTACGACCCCACAAGCTCAACTGATAAAACAGGCGGAGCCTTTGGTAACTGGTTTAGTGGTGGAGAATGGGGATGGGTCCAATATGAGTGGGATAACCTCTACTACATCACCCAGTCTGATGTCTACTGGTGGACCGACGGTGGCGGTATACAGATACCGGAGGAAGGTTATACTGAATACTGGGACATTAATACAGAAACATGGGAACCGGTCCCGAATTCCAGCGGCTTTGGAGTTGCTGCCGATCAGTATAATATCGAAACCTTCGACCAGATTATTACTGACAAGATAAGGATCAACTTCAGGGATGACGTTGAGTCATGTGGAATCCTTGAATGGAAAGTATGGGGTGTAATGGCTGCAGTAACTCCCGAGCAGGCAATTATATCATCTGTTACACCTGAAGGAACCTGCACATTTGACAGGGGAACAGATACCTTCAATATGGAATACCGGATTGATTATGATGGACAGGATTACTACACTATAGTAAATACTGAACTTGTTTGGAGAAACAGGGTCAGGGACGGAGTGAATGAATGGAGAAGATAGATTAGTTTTTGGGTTAATTTGGAGAAAGACTGCCATAGTGCAGTCTTTCTCTTATTAAAGGTATTCTGTTTATTGATGATTGCTCGATTGATAAATGTGTATCTTTGATTAACGGTAACATTAGATAAGAAAAAGTATACCGTGGGTTTACACATAATGAGCAAAAAATAAAGAAGTCATGAAAAATATTTTGATAAAATTATCCGGTAACAGGACAAAAACACTAATGCTGACACTATTTGTGTTAATTACATTAGCTTCGGGGCAGGATGTAGTTAATGCACAGATAACTGTGTCTGAAAAAATTCCGCAATACCTGTTTAACCGTTTTGCTGATGGTATTGTAGTAAAAAAGAGCGGAGATACGGTGGTTTCTCTCCTTAATTACAATATCGTGACCGAAGAGATGATCTTTATTGATAATGATCGTTTTATGGCCCTTGGCAATCTTCAATCCATCGATACTGTCTATCTTAATAATATGATTTTTCTTCCCGCCGGGAATGCATTTTATGAACTGGCAGTAATCGGAAGGGTTAAACTACTGGTTCAGTTCTCGGGAACAGTGCGGGTTGAAGGAGAAGATGTGGGTTATGGCATAACCTCAAAGACAAGCAGGGTAACATCATTGTCTGCCTTAACAAACAGCGGCGTACTTTATAATATGGACCTTCCTGAGAATTTAGAGGTTTCCAGGAAAATAACTTATTATGTTGAAAGGGAAGGCAAAAGAGAAAGGTTTATTAATAAAGGAGCCTTTTTGCGTATTTTCAAAGATAAAAGAAAGGAACTGGACCAGTATATAAAGCAGGAAGGTATTGACTTCGATAATTATAACGATGTAGTCAATCTTATCCAGCATCTTAACAGTGAGGTATAACTGCTTGAATATTTCCATGCCGCTATTATTATTTATTAATCAATAATTACAGGATAATTATGAAAACATGGATCATTATATGTTTTTCAATGGTCTGTTTCCTCTTTTTGCCTGATCTGTACGGGCAAAGAGGCCAGGACAAGTATGTAGTGGAAAATGATGTTATTAAGGCAACAATCACTACAAGGGACATCACATCTTTAGTAAGTCCAAATGATCCATATAAAGCCAACGTGGTAAGTGGTGCATGGAACAGACCCGAACTTGTGTATAAAATCCTTGAAGGTGACTGGTTAAGTATTTTGGGGGGGGCAAGGCAGCTTGTTCTTAATGAGGATTCCTCAATCAGCATTATTGATTATCAGCCCGGGATGCCTCAAAAAATGGAAACAAGGTACAGCCTGAATGAGAAAGGCATTGATATGGATATTATAATCGAATCAATGATGAAATGGTCATTTACTATAGGTGACCTTTTAATATCATTACCTGTGAGCAGACCCGGAGGTGGAAGCCCTGAACATATTTTCGAGGAGTGCTATACAACGCATAGTTATATTTCAGGTAACGGATCATTTATTTTCTTTGCCAGGCCTTCAGGTCAGCCTCCTTTTCTGATGGTATTGCCAAAGGGAAATACAAAACTGGAATATTCAGAAGGATCAGATTATTATATTCATTCATACCTTACCGGTAACAATGTCGAAAGCGGTACATGGAGACAGGATCATACCAAATATGTAGTCGGATCAGCCGGAAGTGATAACAGTAAGATGCATTGCGGCTTCAAATTCAGGTGGGCAGACAGCTGGGAAGGGATGAGAGATATTCTCTATGAAGAGGGTTTGTTTGATATCCAGGTTGTTCCGGGAATGTCAGTGCCGACAGATCTGAAAGCTATGTTTTCATTACATACGAAGAATAAAATTGAATCGATAACTGCAGAATTCCCAGACCAAACCAATGTAAATTTTGTGGGAGAGAACCAACCGGATCATTTTGTCTTCGAGGTGGAATTTAACAGACTGGGGGAAAATATGCTGACAGTTCATTATGGGAATGGTCAGCAGACTTACCTTGAATTTTTTTCTACCGAACCAATTGAAACACTGATTAAGAAAAGAGCCTCCTTCATAGTTAACAGGCAACAGCACCGCGATACCAGCAAATGGTATAACGGCCTTTTTTCAGTATATGATATGGGTAATTCAGTATTGAGAAGCCCTGATGATACCGACGGTTTTGATTACTGGTGGGGTTATGTACTCACCTGTGATGATCCCGCATTATGCAAGGCTCCTTATGTGGTAGCTAAAAATGTATACTTCCCTGTAGACAGCGAGATTAAGGCAGTTGAATATTATATTGAAAACTTCGTCTGGGATAAATTGCAGAGAACTGACACTGACGACCCATATCCCTACGGGATTTATGGAGTTCCTAACTGGAAGGCAGCACGGGATATTGATGCCAGGGCAGGGGTAAGAAGCAGGCAGCTCGACAGGATGCAGGTATGGCGTTCATATGATTATCCCCATATGTTTATGCTTTACTATCATATGTACCAGATAGCAAAAATGTACCCGGAGAAAGTTAAATACCTTGATGCTGACGGGTACCTTGATAGGGCTTTCATGACAGCAAGAGGATTCTTCCTTTATCCATATGAGATCTGGGGTGAGTACTATAAAGCATATGAGATTGGTTGCTATAATGAACTGGTAATAGAGGATATAATCGCTGCTCTTGAAGAAAATGGCAGGCAGGAAGATGCTGACTGGTTACGTGGTGAATATGAAAAGAAGGTGAAATTCTTTATTTATGACAATAAATATCCTTATAGCTCGGAGTATTCGTTTGACCGGACAGCTTTTGAATCATCGTATGCCTTTGCAAAATACGGGGCTTTGAATAAAATGCAATCCGATACAAACCTCTGGTATGATAAGATAAGAGAGTTATGGTATTCACATCCTGATGTCAGTACAGCTGATGCACTTGTGTTTATGGAAAAGCAATTATACGCCGGTTTGACTGTGAGGGGATGGCTTGAAACCAAGTATTTCCAGCTTGGTGCTGATGGTGGTATGAGCTATATGGCCAAGATGGGAGGCTGGTCAATACTTGATTATGGTAAATATTTTGCCAGCAATCCCTATAAGTGGCTGAGATTAGGCTATGCATCCTACCTCAGTTCATGGTCGTTGATGAATACCGGTACCGAAGAATCAAATTATGGGTTCTGGGCGCCAGGTAAAATAAACGATGGTGCAATGGGCTGGGCTTTTATGAGTTCAAAGCATGGCAGGGCATGGATAAGGAAAGAGTATGACAGGGGTGCATGGATGTACGACGGTGAGGCAGACCTTGGCAACGGGTCAGCCATCAGGATTGCAGAGACAATCCTTACTGATGATCCCCTTTTCGGATTGATGGCTTACGGGGGAATCCTCCGGGAAAACAGGAATAGCTATTCAGTTATTCCAAGGGATGGACTCAGATGCAGATTCTCTGTTATAACTGAAAAAAACAGGTTGAGTATTGAGCTTGATCGTGATGGCTTTGCCAGGGATGGGGAGATAGTTGTAGGGAGATCATTAAAAAGTATGACTTTTGAAGTTGAAAACCGGACAGGTGACAGTCATAATACAGGTTTGACAATATTCGTCCCTGATGGCAGGAAACTTAATATAAATATTGATGGCAGGGAAGTTATACCGGTCAAAGAAGCTGATCATACATACCGCATAGATATTAATATATCGGCATCAAAACATACTGTCAGGCTAAGCTATAGCTAACAATTGATAACAGGCTAAAAAAATATAGAATATTATGAATTCCGGAAGCTATTTTCTAAGAATTGCATTAGTTGTAATAATGCTGTTTGCGGGCGGATCAACACAGGCACAGATACTGAAATACGATAGCCTGCCTGTGACATTGGAAATAAGGGAGTCCGGGAGAGGCAGTATCCGTATAACACTTAAGCCTGATGGCATGAAAGGTGAGCTGACTTATACACCGGTTCTGGCAGATAAGGATTATCCTGAACCAGCAATATCTGTATGTGAGATCGATGGCATGCTGAAAGCTAAGGCTGGAAAGTTTGATGTTACCGTACTTGCTGAACCTTTGAGAGTAGCAGTCTATAATAATACTGGAAGATTAATACAGGAGCTTAGCTTCCGGGAGGATGGCAGTGTATCTTTTATTCTTGATGATAATCCCGTTCTCGGGATGGGCGAAGGAGGTCCCAGGATGGGCCGGGGATGGCAAAATGAGAAGATTGAATTTGATCGTCGTGGGAGGCTGCACAAAATGGAACCACGATGGCAGGCTAATGCATACGGGTCACGTAACCCGGTGGCAATGCTGGCAGGTACAGGCGGCTGGGGATTGTTCGTTGCATCACCCTGGGTGCAGGTAGACCTCACAGACGATAAGAAGGGTGTATTTATTCCCCGCAGAGAGATGGGAAGTGAAACAGAAGTACAAAACAGGGTAAACCAGCAGCAGAATTCCGGTAAAGGGATTCCTCCGGCCGATAGCTACATTCCGGGGCAATATGACATTTTTGTATTTGACACCGGGGAACCGGAAATATTTATGAATGATCTTGCTGAAATTACCGGCCGTGCGGTTATTCCCCCAAAGTGGGCTCTAGGGTATATGCAGTCGCACAGGACTCTTGAGGATGAAAACCAGATGATAGAGATTGTGGAAACATTCAGGGAAAAACAAATACCTGTTGATGCCGTGATATACCTGGGTACGGGATTCTGCCCGCGGGGATGGAATACTGAACAGCCCTCATTCGATTTTAACCCTGAAGTATTTAAAAGGGAGCCTTCTGAAGTGATCGATGACCTTCATGATTTAAATGTGAAGGTAATTGTTCACATGGTACCATGGGACAGGGATAAGTTGCCAACGCTGCATGGAACAATACCACCTGGTGCCGGTGAAGAGCTTGATGGATCACATATATTCAATTACTGGAAGCAACATATTGGCCTGGTTGAAAGTGGTGTCGATGCATGGTGGCCTGATGAAGGTGACTGGTTTGATCTTTATGAACGTATCAAAAGACACCAGCTGTATTACCAGGGACCATTGTATACCAAACCTGGTGTGCGTCCATGGAGCCTTCACCGTAATGGTCATCTTGGAATAGCCAGATGGGGCGGATGGGTTTGGTCGGGTGATACTGAATCAGCATGGAAAACACTCGATGGCCAGATAGCTGTCGGGATAAATCATTCTCTCAGCCTCTCACCATTCTGGGGGTCTGACATTGGCGGATTTTACCCGGGCGAAGAACTTGATGGTGAATTATATGCACGATGGTTCCAGTTTGGTGCATTCTGTCCTTCCTTTCGCTCTCACGGACGTACATGGTGGACACGGTTGCCCTGGGGATGGGGACTCAGTGAGATGGGACCGAAGGAAAACAGGAATAATCCTCTAGAATCTGAATTAAATAATCCCAAAATTGAACCTGTATGCCGGGAATATGACCAATTAAGATACCGGTTATTATCATATAATTATACTCTTGTCTGGGAGGCCAGGATAAAGGGCCTGCCTATGATGAGAGCTATGTGGATACACTATCCCGATGATATAATCGCAAGAGGTATCGGAGATCAGTACCTGTGGGGCCGGGATATGATAGTTGCTCCTGTTTATGAAAAGGGAGCTTCAAGCCGCGAAGTCTATCTGCCTGACGGGGAATGGTATGACTGGTGGGATAATACAGAATATGAAGGAGGGAAATTTATCAGGCGTAGTGTTAATCTGAGCATAATGCCTCTATTTGTTAGCGCAGGAGCAATAATACCTTTTGACCCTGTACGGCAGTATACCTCACAACCTGTAGATGAACCTCTCGAGATAAGAATATACACCGGTGCTGATGGTTCATTCATGCTGTATGAAGATGATGGAGTAAGTTTAGATTATCTTGAAAACAAGAATATTAACAAAACAAAATTTCACTGGGATGATAAAAAAGCAGTTTTGACTATAAAACCCCATGATGATTCATCTTTAAATGAAGTAAACCGTGAACGTAAATTCAGACTAAAACTGTTACCATCAGGGGAGGCAAAGCTTATCAATTATAAAGGAGAGAAAATCATAATTAGCTTAAAATATGAATAATTCATTGCCTAAACTAAGATTCGTAGCTTTATTTGCCTCTATTATAATCTGTCATAATGTTGTTTCCCAGACGCAGAAGCATCTTACAACAATAAATGATGATGATATTCAGGCAGACTTTAGTTGTACTGATGCAAGACGTGTGTCATTTTACGCTGATAAGTATAATTACAATTACAATAATTCAGGTATTACCCGTTTTTCATCTGCTTCGGATAGGTACCAATCAAATATTATCGCCCCGGGAAAGGTATGGGGTAATGCAAGGGTATTATATAAGATTGACCATGGTGACTGGATCCCGGTTTATGATGGTGATACCAGGGCCAAACTGGTTTCTGCCAATAAGATTGTCTATACAGATTATGAAGAAGGGATGCCTGTAAAGATGGAACGGGTAATTGAAAAGAAAGGTCATGGAATGGACGTAACATACAGGTTTCAAACAATGATGGAATTCCCGGTTACTATCGGAAATTTTGAGATACCTTTTCCAATTGCAAGCCCTCCGGGAGAAGGTTATGACCCTACCTTCAGACGTTATGATCATAATCATATATATGAACATACATTTATCAAACACCAATATATAGCAGGGGATGCTTCTTATCTTTACTTTACCCGCCGGTCAGGAGAGCCTCCTTACCTGCTGATTATGACTAAAACTGGAACTAAACTGGAAAATTTCAATGGCTCGGGTGTATTCATCCATTCAGGTATTGAAGATGGGGAGGATAAAAAGGGAAAAAGGATGGAGGGCACTACACTAACTCTGTCACCTGCCGGAGAAAGAGGTAGTGTAGTTGAATATGGTTTCAGGTATGTTTGGGTTAACAGTTACAATGAAATGCGAGAGGTTCTTTATCGTAACGGACTATTTGATATAAGGGTTATTCCTGGGATGACATTACCACAGGGTCTCAAGGCAAAAGTTTCACTTCGCACAAAGAATGACATAGATTCTATTATTGCCGAATACCCGGAACAGACTTCGATAAGGTTTCTGGAAACCCCGGCACCTGATCATCATATTTTTGAAGTTGAATTTAAACGCTTTGGTGAAAACATACTTAGTGTGTATTATAATGGAAGAGAAAAGTCAGTACTAGAATTTTTCTCCACCGAGCCGTTAGAGACTCTTATCAAAAAAAGGAGCGCATTCATTACCGTGAAACAGCAGCACCGTGACACTGCAAAATGGTATAATGGCCTGTTTTCGGTATGGGATATGGAGCAAAGCGTTCTCCGGGGACCTGACAATACTGATGGTTATGACTATTTTTATGGATTTGTCCTGTCCGGTGATGATCCCGCCCTGTGCAAGGCTCCTTTTATTGCAGCCAAAAATGTTTACCTGCCTGATGATAATGAGATAAGCTCGGTAGAATATTATATTAAAAATTTTGTATGGGGTGGTCTTCAAAGAACAGATAAAGAGATGCCCAATCCTTATGGTATATACAGCGTGCCTAACTGGCATGTAGCACGTGATAAATTCAGGTTTGCAGGAATCAGGAATAATAATCTGGACAAAATGAATATCTGTCGGCCTTACGATTATCCGCATATAATAATGTTATATTACCACATGTTCCAGATAGCGGACTATTATCCGGGAAAAGTTCATTACCTTGATGCAGAAACTTATCTTGAAAGAGCTTTTCAAACAGCAAAAGCTTATTTTACCTATCCTTATAAAATTTATCCCTGGGCGGATACGTATAAATGGGGTATAATGAACGAAGTGGTCATCCTATCTTTAATTGATGACCTTGAGGATCGTGGCAGAAAAGAAGATGCTGACTGGTTGAGAAATGAATGGGAAAAGAAAGTAAAGTACTTCGTTTATGATGATAAATACCCGTATCATTCAGAGTACTGTACTGGCGGAACAGCCTTCTCTTCAAGCTATGATCTTGCAAAGTACGGAACACTTAATCGTATGAAGTCCGACACAAATTTGTGGTATGATGTTAATCTTAAGAAATGGCATTCACATCCGGATGTAAGGCAGGAGGACAGTCGCTTGTTCATGGATCGTCAGTTAAAGGCGAATCTCGCTCACAGAGGATGTCTTATTCCAACTTACTACAACCTCGGATCAACTTCAAGAATGTATTATACGGCCAGGATGGGAGGGCGAGGTATTCTTGATTACGGTTTTCTGTTTTCCGGTAAACCTTGGGACTGGCTTCAGTGGGGATACGCTTCTTACCTTGGCTCGTTTGCATTGATGAATACAGGCAATGCCGAATCAAACTATGGATACTGGTATCCGGGCAAAGAGAATGACGGTGCTATTGGCTGGACATTTAATTCAGGAAAAGGAGAAAAAAGGTTCATGCATGGGAAATACAGAAATGTCCCCCACGGGGTACAGCCATATGATGGTGAAGCTGATCTGGGCAATTGTGCTGCTATCAGGATGGCTGAAACAATATTAACAGATGATCCCTTGTTTGGATGGTTCTGTTACGGAGGTAAGCTTGAGCAAGACAGAAAGAGTTTTTATGTTATTCCAAGAGACGGAATAAGAAGCAGGTTTTCAATTATTACTGAAAAAATAAGGATAAGTATTGAATTCGAACGTGACGGTTTTCTTAATGGCGATCAGATCACAATTGACAACTCTCTGAATACAATAGGATTTAAAGTTGAAAACAGGTCAGGTGATAAACATAATACTCATCTGGAAATTATAACATTACCTGCTGGTACGATTGAAGTAAGGATGGATAACAGAAAGCTTCAGCCTGTTAAGATCTCTGATACAAAACTCCTGTTTGACCTTGATATTATTGACAGGACACATTATATTGAAATAATATTTGCTGTAAATTAAATTATTAAATCTTATCCAAAAATGTATTCAAGTAACTTAAAGAAAATCAAAACATTAATTTTTTTGATCCTAATTTCGGTGAGTGTTATTTCTCAACCCCCAGGAATAAATAATATAAAGTGGAGATGTATTGGACCGGCTCATTTTGGTGGAAGAGTAACATGTATTGCCGGTATTCCCGGTGACTATAAGACTTATTTTATAGGAACGGCAGCAGGCGGACTGTTTCGCACAACTAACGGAGGTACAATATTCAATGCGGTCTTCGATGAAACAAATTCACCGTCAATTGGTGCTATAGCAATTGCTCCTTCAGATAAAAATATAATTTATGTTGGCACAGGTGAAGGGGACCCAAGAAATGATATATCTTTTGGTGATGGCATTTACCGCTCTGATGACAATGGAGAAACCTGGATGCATTTTGGGCTTGATAATACAGAGAGGTTCTCATCAATAGTCATTCATCCTGATGACCCTGATATTGTGTATGCAGCAGCTATGGGTGAGGCATGGTCTGAGAGTAGTGAACGGGGTGTTTACAAATCTGTTGACGGGGGAAAATCATGGGGAAAAATCCTTTTTGTAAATAATACCACAGGAGCTTCATCAATATGTATCCATCCTGATAAACCTGATATTATCTATGCCGGAATGTATGATTACCTCAGGAAACCCTGGCACTTCAGGAGCGGAGGCCCTGGCAGTGGTTTATACCGAAGTAAAGATGCAGGGGAGACCTGGACCCTTCTTACTGATCCTTCACTGAACAATGGCCTGGCGGGAAAAAAATTGTTAGGAAGGATAGATGTTGATATTTCATTGGCAAATCCTGATGTAATATATTCTATGATAGAGTCACAGGAAGAAGGAGAATTATGGAGGTCCGATGATGGAGGTGAAACCTGGAATATGGTTTGCGATAATCGTAGAATTAACAACAGGCCTTTCTATTATACGACGCTTTCTATCAGCCCTGAGGATCCTTATAAAGTATGGGCTCTGGCCGGTTCTCTTTATTTTTCTGCAGACGGGGGTCAGAACTTCAGCAGAAACAGGGGAACTACATTTGGTGACCACCATGCTTTCTGGATTGATCCTGAAGACCCGGATCATGTACTTAACGGATGCGATGGAGGGGCTTCTGTGTCATATGACAGGGGAGCCAACTGGACTTACCTTAATAATATTCCCATGGCACAGGCTTACCATGTTGGATATGACATGCAATATCCATACAATATTTATTCAGGATTCCAGGACCACGAGATATGGAAAGGACCCTCGCAACGATGGGCTCAGACAGGAGCAACAGGAAAGGACTGGACACGCCTGCGCGATATGGCTGACGGCATGAATGCATTTGCTCATCCTTCAGATAATAATATAATAATATATAACGGACACTTCGGGGATATAACAAAAACTGATTTAAGAACAGGTGAGGAACGTTTTATCCAGCCATATCCAATAGGTCCTTCAGGTACCAGTGCAGCCTTCGAAGAATACCGGTTCAACTGGGACTCACCGATTGTTTTGTCACCCCATGATCCTGAAATATTGTATTACGGAGGGAATGTGCTATTCCGTTCGGATGACCGAGGGGAGACCTGGAAGATTATAAGCCGGGATCTGACTACAAATGACCTACAAAAAATGAAATTGAGCGGTGGTCCCATTTCCCCTGATAATACAAGGGCCGAGTATCATTGTACAATAGTATCAGTTGCAGAAAGTCCTGTTAAACAAGGGCTCATTATTGTTGGTACTGATGATGGCGATCTGCAACTAACTGTGGATAACGGGGAAAACTGGAAAAACCTGACTGATAATCTTCCTGGCCCCGAATATGGCTGGATTTCAGAGATTGTTGCATCCGCAGCCAATGAAAGAAGAATCTATGTCAGTATTGATCAGCATCGGCTGGGTGACTTCGGGTCATATCTTTTCAGATCAGATGATTCGGGCATTACCTGGACGAAGTTAACTGAAGGCCTGGAGAGTTATGTCCATTGTGTTAAAGAGGATACTGAGAACACTGACCTGTTATTTGCAGGAACAGAGAGGGGTATATTTGTGTCATTTAATGCTGGTGATCAATGGCATTCGTTGAATATGGGGATACCGGAATTACCGGTATACGACATCCAGGTACATCCACGGGAAAATGATTTGATAATAGCAACACATGGCAGGGGAATATATATACTGGACGATATATCCTGGATGAGGAAAATATCTCATATCAAGCCAGACAGGCCCTGCTTATTGAGTACAAGGGATGCATACCGTTATATACCTGCAAGCGACAGATCAAGACAGGGTGATGATATTTATATTGCACCAAACCCTCACTACGGTGTCATCATAGATTATTTTGTACCCCAGGAATACCTTGATAGAAATCTGGAGATATTAATATATGATCCTGTAAACACTCCTTTTTGGCGTTTCAAAACAGATACCATGCCGGGTGTTCATCGACTCACATGGAACCTGGGAGAGGATCTTTCACTTGTTAATGAAGAGATTGAAAACGACAGGTATGCAGGGAGTCTCAAGATGCCCCCGGGTTCTTATTTTGTCTCAATGACTGAAGATAGCCTGGAATTTGACAAAAAGACAATTGAGATATATCCGGATCCCAGGCATGATATACCCACTGCTAATACGGTAAAATGCTATCTTTTAGTCCATGAGCTTGCTATAAGGATGAACCTGCTTCAGGTGGTGCTTTATGAAATGGAAGAGGCAGCTGAGTATATAAATGAATATTATTCAGGTGCAGATGCTTCAAAACTTATTAATAAGCTGGAAGAACTAAGGTCAGTTATTGTTCCTGATGATTTATCTCCCGACGGCCCGAATATCCTGAACAGGATGAACTGGCTATTCAACCAGGTCAGAAAGAACTCAGATAAACCAACACAATCGCAACATTACTGGATAAACCTGTTAATGGAACAGGCTGATGATCTGATGATTGAATGGAGAGGATATTATAAATTATTATATTGAATTATTTAAACTTTTTATTTTCCTTGACTTATTATTATAAATTTGCAGACGTTAGAATGTTAATAATTTTTAAAAATGCTTTCTTTCTGCTTTCTTGTTGAAATTAATAATGGTTAAGTTAAGTTTTATTTCAGAAAAATTAGTATTTTGCCAATTATAAAGTTTTAATTCATAATATAGTATCCTTTGTGCCCTTAATAATCTTAAGAATTTGCATTGTTTTTTTAATATTTTATAAGTGTATAAATAACATTTAATTTTAATAATTATTCCCTAACTAAAACCAAATTTAACAGCCCATGAATTTTAAAGACCGAATTTCGAAACAATTGGTTGTAATGCTGTTATTCGTTTTCATTGGAGGTGTTGTAATGGCACAGACAATGGTAAGGGGTACAGTGACATCCTCGGAGGATGGGGGACCAATTCCAGGTGTATCTGTTGTTGTTCAGGGAACAACATTGGGTACCACCACAGATGCTAATGGTCAGTATTCAATTACGGTTGAAGATCTGAATGTGACACTTATTTTCAGTTTTATTGGCTATTTGGAACAACAGGTACCTGTAAACGGAAGATCAGTGGTTGATATAGTTATGCAACCTTCGCTTGAAGAAATAGGCGAGGTTGTGGTAACGGCGCTTGGTATTCGAAGAGAAAGAAAGGCTCTCGGATATTCAGTAGGAGAAGTTGATAATGAGGAATTGGCCAATGCTCAGGAGGCCAATGTTATTACTGCCCTGTCGGGCAAAGTTGCTGGTGTTCAGATCTCAACATCCTCCAGCCAACCAGGAGGAGCGGCAAGAATTACTATAAGGGGTAATTCTTCGTTACTCTATAATAATCAACCTCTTTTCATTGTTGATGGAATCCCGTTTGATAACAGTGAAACAGGAAGCCAGGACGGCGGACCTGGTACATCTACAGGTTTAGACCTGGACCCAGCCAACATTGAGAACATCTCCATACTTAAAGGTGCTGCTGCTTCTGCACTCTATGGTTCAAGGGCGGCAAATGGAGTGATCCTTGTTACAACAAAATCAGGAAAACTAAACACTAAACCCACCTTAAAGATTTCTCATAGATCAACCTTTGATAAAATTTATGAAACTCCTCTGCAGGAGACCTGGGCTATGGGTTTATATGATGCAGGTGCCGGAGGCTATGTTTTGTATGATACTGAGGAAGGAGAATATACATCCTCAAGCTGGGGCCCGAAGATCTCTGATGTTGTAAACTCAGGTGAAGCGACAAAATATGACAGATGGAAGTATTTTAAAACAGGGTATACATCTGAGTCAAACTTCAGTATCTCAGGTGGCAGTGAAAATATCTCATATTTTGGCGCTATAAATCATACTGATTTAAGTGGAGTTTTGGATCCTACCAAACTGCGCCGTACCAGTTTTACGACAAATCTTACGGCTCAGGTGACAGACAAGGTTAAAGCTACAATAGGTCTTAACTATATTAATACGGATAATGACCGCCTTATTGAAGGATGGAGCTCCCTTTCATCATTTATGAATTCATTTCTGGGTAGCCCGTGGACATGGAACCCTGAACCGATACTCGATGAAAACGGACGTCAGCGAATATTTCGGTGGGCCGGTAGGAACAACTACCTTTGGATACAGGAAAATACAAAAAATAATGTTCAGCGGCACAGATTCAAGCCGGTATTTACACTCGATTATCAGATACTCGAGGGCTTAAACCTGACAGGAAGGGCAGGCGTTGATTTCTATAGTCAGCGACAGTATTTCTATATCAATGTCGGATCGATTGCCTATGGCTCTACGACAGGGAGTTATAGTCAGGCAAATGAAGAATATTTTAGCTTTAACTCAGACATTTTATTGAATTACCGGAAAGAGTTTATGGGTGGTGATCTGAAAACTGATTTTATGATCGGTCATAATATCCAGACCTACCAGACGAAGAGTGAAGGAATTGACGGAGCAGATTATAATATTCCGGAATGGTACAATATATATAACTGCTCAACACAAACACCCTGGAGTAACATCTGGCAGCGTCGTTCTTACAGTGGATACGGTCAGGCAGTTATATCATTCCGTGATTTCCTTTATTACACCTTCACGGGACGTAACGACTGGTCATCCACTTTACCAAAAGAGAATAATTCCTATTTCTATTCTTCAAACAGCCTGGGTTTTATATTCTCAGAACTCGTGGAAATACCTTTCCTCGATTATGGAAAGATTAGAGCGTCGTATGCATCAGTCGGTAACGATGCCCCGGCTTATTCAATCTTTACACGATCTTATGTTGCCAATGCTTATGGAGGAGCAGGAATACCATCACTTCAGTATCCCTACAATGGAGTAGGTAGTTATCTTGAAGGAACAGCTGCAGGCAACCCTGATCTTAAAAATGAGGAGACAAACGAATGGGAATTTGGACTGGAGTTAAGAATGTTCAATAACAGGATTGGATTTGAAGGAACTGTATATAATAAGATAAGTCTTAACCAGATATTACCTGCAAACACACCAATCACTACAGGGTTCTCATCTGTATTGATGAATATAGGTAAGATATCCAATAAAGGAATTGAACTCTCACTTAATCTGACACCGGTAAAAACCGAGAATCTGAGTTGGGATGTTAACCTTAACTGGTATAAGAATAAGAGTGTTGTTGAAAAAATTGCTGATGGAGTACCATCAATAGATATTGGAGGAAATTCATCCATTGTTGAAGGAGAACCATATGCAGTATTCCGTGGCTCTCAATATGTCCGGGATGATGATGGTAATAGGGTGGTAGATGACGACCCTGCGAGTTCTACATATGGGTATTACCTGATTGATTATGGTCAGAATATTATCGGAACAAACGAACCCGATTTTGCTGGAGGGGTCAGAAATACTGTTACATATAAGAATCTAAGTCTGACAGCCTTCTTTGACTTCAGGGTTGGTTCTGTAATAAGTAGTGGTACCGACTATTATCTGTTATATTATGGTATGGCCAAAAGACAGGAAGAGAGACCTGCAAATGGGATACTTGTACATGAAGGCGTAAAGGGACATTATGATGCAAGCAATAATCTGATTCTCTCAGGCGAGGTCAACGATATCGAGTCTGAAGTTGTAAAAGGATGGCAGTGGTATTATAGTTATGTTACCGAAGAGTCAATACAACCAGGTGATTTTCTGAAGTTACGTGACGTCTCTCTGACATATACCCTCCCCAGGGATATACTCTCAAAAGTGTCATGGATTGATAATGTAAGTTTTACTGCCCAGGGTAGAAATCTGTTGCGTATTTACGCCAAGGATTTCTCAGGTTCCGATCCTGAAGTCAATCAGAACGGAATCGGTAATTCCCAGGGATGGTCAACCTATATGATGCCAGATACCAAATCCTATTCATTTGGTATTTCAATTACTTTTAAATAATGGTTCATATAAAAATCGAGAAAAATGAAGAAATTATATAAATATTTAATTATGTTGGGCTTGTTTACCATGACCCTTGCTTCGTGTGAAGAATTCCTCGACGTTAATGAAGATCCGGACAGTCCTACATCAAGTGAGATTACAGAAGCAACAACTTTACCGGGCGTGTTGGGAAGATGGGCATATAATGGTGTATGTTCCCGTGGAATTGATGCTTTTTATCAAACTCTGCAATGGGTCAGGGTAGGTGCTCCACCTACAGGTCTCTGGGGTAACTACGTTCACGCTGATAACTCAGGCGGCCCATGGGGAATGTTTACAAGCATCCAGAAACATGCTGTCAGACTTGAGGCAATGGCTGCTGAAAATGGGAATCCTCATTATCAGGGAATTGCACAAATTATAATGGCATGGGGATGGGCTAATCTTACCGATTATTATGGTCCTATACCATTGACAGAAGCTTTTCAATTTCCTGAAATTACCAATCCTGCTTTCGATGATCAGCAATCTGTATATACTGAAGTGTTTAGATTGCTTGATGCGGCCATTGTAAACCTTCAAACATCAGAAGCTGCGCAGGCCAGGGTTGTAAGAAATGATGATCTTGTGTTTGAAGGTGATCTGGATAAATGGATAAAACTGGCTTATTCCCTGAAAGCTCGCTATACCATGAGACTTTGTTATGCCCCCGGGATAACAACCACTACACAGGCAGGTGCTGTCCTGACAGCTCTCTCAAATGGAATGGCCTCGAGTGATGATGATGCTTTATTCAGGCATTATACAGGTACAGGTTTCCAAAGCGGTTATTACGAGCATGGTCCCAACTGGACGGATGTCCAGAGACTCACACCCTGTAAATATATGGTAGATACCATGAATTATCATAATGATCCGCGCAGAGCTATATATTTTGACGTGGAAGAAACAGGAATATACCAGGGGTGGATCTCCGGTGAATATATACTGGGAGGCGATGCTCCCAGCTATATATCAGAAAGTTTTGTCGGACGAACATACCCGGAAACATTCATGAATTATGTGGAATGTAAATTCCTCGAGGCAGAAGCTTATGTATTACAGAGTGATTTTACCAGTGCTCAGGATGCATGGGAAGAGGCTGTTACTGCTAATATGGAAGGATTAGGATTGGATAATTCTGATATAACTCCATATATAGCACAATTTACTTTTCCATCAACAATTGAAGAAGCCCAGGCTTTCGTGATGATGCAGAAGTATATTGCTAATTTTACAACTAATAGTGAAGTTTATTTTGACTTTGTTCGTACTGGTTACCCTGTGATGAAATTTCAGGAATTTTTGCTAGGCGCAGTGTCAAACGAAACAACGCCAAGAAGATGGCCGTATCCCACAGATGAGAATGAAAGAAATTCAAACTGTCCTGATAATAATTTCAATGCATTGTTAACTAAGGTATGGTGGGATAATAAATCAATGAAGTAATTACTGAATAGGCTAATAAACATTTAATTAAAGATTAGGACAATACCGGAAAGCGTGGATCAGTGAAAATCCACGCTTTCTTATTATGGGATGGATTTAGCTCACCTTGATCTTTGCGACCTTCATGCGCGTTGTGATTAATATTTTTAAAAGACGCCCTGCCAGGGCGTCTCTACTTTATAAACCTATCAACTCTATAAACGTAACTTATCCGTAACAATATCCCTTCCACTCAGCAACCTGCCCGGTACCCTGAGAAACATCTTAAGACTGCTGGAATAGGAAATCGTTACCCCGTTTTTATCATTCTCAATGATCTTATTAACCAGGTATGTAGCAACAGGTTCAACTTCATCGGCAAGAAGGTTGTATACTCTTTTAAGTTGCCTGGAATTATCATCACCCTGTCTTATAGATTCGAGAAGCATATCGGTCAGAACCATTCCAGGGAGTAAAAGACCAATTTTAACGCTCTTATCTTTACGAATCTCCTTAGCAAAGGCCATGGTAAAATATTGCACTGCTTTCTTTGACATACCGTATGGGGTCAGGCCTTTTATCATCCGGCCGTCACTGCCCAGACCACCCGTATTGTAAATAACACCCTTGCCCTGCTTTAGCATATTATTATATGCCATATGGGTTGCATTCATCAATCCTTTAATATTGGTGTCAATAATCATATTAAACACTTCCGGTTCAATCTCGTTGAAAGAAGCCTGGGGATTAGTTATACCTGCATTATTGATCCATATATCAACATCGCCGAAAATCTTTGTACCAAAATCCCACAGGTTTATCAGATCCTCTTTTTTTGACACATCACAAACGACACCCCTGAATTTTTTTGATGGCCATTGCTCTGTCAGGGCTGACATTGCGTTCATTACAGATCGGTCTGTAGTGCCACAGAATGTAACATTAAATCCACGTAACAGGAATTCCCTGACCATACCATAGCCTATTCCCCTGGTACCTCCGGTTATTACTACATGTTTCATTATATTTTATTTCAATATTTTTTCTAAATTAATGCTTTTAAATAATTTTGGTTACTTTAAGCATAATATTCAGGGTTGCCTTAACAAATAAACATTTAAACTGTTATTCTATATAAACGCATAAACAAATAAACAATATTTATATGAAATCAGACATTGAAATTGCCCAGGCTACCAAAATGAAACACATAGCAGAAGTTGCCCGGCAACTTGGTATTGACGAGAGCTATCTGGAACTTTACGGTAACTATAAAGCTAAACTCCCTTTAAAGCTTATTGATGAAGAAAAAGTTAAGAAGTCGAAATTAATACTGGTTACTGCATTAACCCCCACTCCTGCCGGTGAAGGGAAAACTACGACTTCAATCGGCCTTGCCCAGGCTATGAACAGGATTAACAAAAAAACAACTGTAGTTTTAAGGGAACCCTCCCTGGGACCTGTATTTGGTATAAAAGGCGGTGCTGCCGGTGGCGGACATGCCCAGGTTGTACCTATGGAAGATATTAACCTGCATTTCACAGGTGATATTGCAGCAGTTGAAAAGGCTCACAATCTTCTTGCAGCTTTAATTGATAATAACCTGCAACAGAAAAGTGTCAGCCTGGATATCGACCCTCGTACTATTGGGTGGAAAAGGGTGATGGATATGAATGAAAGGGCACTCAGGGATATTATTATCGGACTGGGTGGTACAACACAGGGTGTGCCAAGGGAGACAGGATTTTATATTACTGCTGCCTCAGAAGTAATGGCTATCTTGTGTATGGCTACCGATATGGAAGATCTTAAAAGAAGACTGGGCAGTATATTTATAGGGTATACTTATGAAGGTAAACCTGTTTTCGCCCGTGATCTGAAAGCCCAGGGAGCTATGGCCGTTCTTCTGAAAGACGCCATCAAGCCTAACCTGGTGCAGACACTTGAAGGGACACCGGCTATTATTCACGGTGGTCCGTTTGGTAATATTGCACAGGGAACAAACAGTATACTGGGGACAAAGATGGGATTATCATTCAGTGATTATGTTGTTACGGAAGCTGGTTTTGCCAGCGATCTTGGTGCTGAAAAATTCTTTGATATCAAATGCAGAATGAGCGGCCTTATTCCTGATGCCGTAGTAATAGTGGCAACTATCAGAGCTCTTAAATATCATGGTGGAGCAGGAATTAAGGAACTTACAGAAACGAATCAGAACGCACTTAAAAATGGCCTTGAAAACCTTGATAAACATATCGAAAATATGAAGATGTTTGGTCTTAAGCCTGTAGTATCAATCAATCAATTTGATACTGATACTGAAGATGAAGTAAAGGTTGTGACTGAACATTGCCAGACACAGGGTGTAGAAGTGGCACTCAATGAGTCATGGGCAAAAGGTGGTGAAGGAGCTGTTAGCCTGGCTGAAAAAGTTGTAAAAGCAGTGGATGATCCAGGCAGAAAGTTTAAGACTCTTTATGAACTTTCTTCAAGCTATGAAGAAAAAATAGAAACCATTGCCAAAAAAATGTACGGTGCCGATGGTGTGGAATATACTGCAAAGGCGAGAAAACAGTTGAAAGCTATTGAAAGTCTCGGTCTCGACGATATGCCGGTATGTATAGCCAAAACACAGAAGTCACTTTCAGATGATGACAAGCTACGGGGAAGGCCAAGAGGGTATAAGATTTCTGTAAGGGAGGTTGAGGTGTCATCAGGAGCAGGATTTATAGTGCCTATTGCAGGTGCAATAATGAGAATGCCCGGATTGCCATCAAAACCAGCAGCAGAGAATATAGATATCGATGCCAATGGCAACATAACCGGATTGTTCTAATTGGATCCCCCTTTGAAGGGGGTGTCCCGACCGATCATGGAGAGTGTCGGGACGGGGGATGTCAGTAGAATTATCGAAGACGAACGACAACCAAGCCCTGAGAATTCAGGGCGAGTTCACGAGCCCCGAATCTTTGATTCGAGGATCCTCGAAAAAGCTCCAGCTTTTTCGGGACGGGCAGTGATTGTGGACTGCGGGAGTGAGTAAACGACGAAAGACCAAAGGTGACAACATCTTTGGTCTTTTTTTTCGCTTATACAGTCTGAAAAGATTAAGTATTTGCTTATTTGTCATTCAAATAGTAAAGTTCTCAAACGTTCAAACCTTTTTCGTATCTTGACTCCATAAATAACCTTATGGTTAATCTATGGAGCAGCCCAAAAACATATCTGACCTCACTGCCGCCATTCTTGCAGGAGGAAAAAATACGCGCTTCTCCGGTAAGAATAAAGCAAAAATGATAATCAATGGGAGACCACTGATTGAAAGAACCATAGATGTTTTACAGGCTGTTTTTAATGATATCATCATAATTACGAATAATAAGGACGAATTCGGTAAATACAAACATATCAGGATAGCGGGTGATATATATCATAATATTGGCCCTCTGGGTGGTTTGCATTCGGCCCTTAGGAATACAAATAAAGAGGCTGTTTTCATTGTGGCAAGTGACATGCCTGGACTATCAATTGATACAATCAGGTATATTGTCAGAAATTTTGAAGAAACCAGATGTGAAGTTTTGATTCCTCGATATCAGGGATATATAGAACCTTTGCATGCAGTATACACCCGCCAGGTACTTGGGAGACTTGAAGAATTTATCAAATCGGAAAGGAATTATTCAATCAGGGAGTTTCTTAAATTAGTGGATGATAAATACCTGGTAATTGAGGACAAGGGCAGTAGCAGAAGTCCGTTCCTGAATATTAATAATCCTGAAGATTTGCAGAAATGGTATTAGACAGATATATTGAAACATTATTTCACTACATATTTATAATTTTAAGATAATGAGTAAGGAGCTGGAAAAAATATTTACTTCCTTTTCAGGTAAATCTGAAGAACTTATACCTTTATTACAGGCTGTACAAAATGAGTTTGGTTATCTTTCGGAAGTTACAATGGAAGAGATTGCTCATTTTACAAAGGTACCGCAGAGCAAGGTATACGGTGTTGCCACATTTTATTCCCAGTTCAGGTTTACTCCTGTAGGCAAAACACATATTTCTGTCTGCAGGGGAACTGCATGTCATGTCCGAGGCTCAGGCAGAATACTACAGAATATCGAAGGTTTGCTTGGGATTAATAGTGGAGAAGTAACAGAAGATCTTAAATTTTCAGTTGAAACACTGGCATGTATCGGGGCCTGCGGATTAGCTCCCTGTGTGATGGTTAATAAAAAAGTCAATGCAAAAATGACACCCAATAAGGTCAGGGATATGTTTAGCAGGGATAAAGAGGATATTAAGTGATGACCAATTTCGATAAGTTGCGGGAGGTATCCCAGAATGCCTGGGAAAAACTTTCCGGCAACAATTCAACCGTGATATATATCGGCATGGCTACATGCGGCAGGTCTGCCGGTGCTGATGAAGTAAAGCATTCATTTGTAAAACACTTAAAGGAGACTGGGATAAAAGCAGATATTGTGGAGGTTGGATGTATAGGGATGTGTTATGCTGAACCCATTGTTATGGTAAAGTCTCCCGGGAAAGCCCTGGTATGTTATGGTAATGTCGGTCCGTCTGACGTAGGTGAAATAGTAGAAGCTCATCTTAAAAATAATATTATTGTCGATTCTCTTGCTCTTGGCATAATAGGAGATAGTAATAACGAAAATATTCCTTCATTGTTTGAGACACAGGTGATGAAGGGGCAGGTACGCAGGATTCTGTCAAATTGCGGTATTATTAACCCTGAGGTTATTGAGCATTATATAGCCAGGGATGGATATACCGGTTTACAGAAAGCACTCCAGATGGAGCCTTCCCGTATCATTGAAATTATCAGGGAGTCAGGGCTCAGGGGAAGGGGAGGAGCCGGGTTCCCGACCTGGAAAAAATGGACTTTCTGTTATGAGCAGGAAGCTGACAGGAAATACCTCATCTGTAATGCTGATGAGGGTGATCCCGGGGCTTTTATGAACCGTTCACTTATTGAGGGTGATCCGCATTCCCTGATTGAAGGGATGATAATAGCAGGGTACGCAATTGGGGCAGGCGAAGCTTATATCTATTGCAGGGCAGAATATCCGCTTGCACTTGAACGTTTGCGCCTGGCTATTACCCAGGCTGAAGAAAAAGGTTTTATCGGACCTGATATTTTTCATTCAGGCTTCTCCTTCAGTATTAAGATAAAGGAAGGGGCAGGCGCTTTTGTATGTGGTGAGGAAACAGCTCTTATTGCGTCAATAAAAGGGGAAAGGGGAATGCCTGTGCCACGTCCCCCCTTCCCTGCTGTATCAGGATTATGGAATAAACCTACAATAATTAATAATGTTGAAACTCTTGCTTCAGTTGCACTTATTTTAAGAAAGGGAGCTGAGTGGTACTCAGAATTAGGTACAGATAAAAGCAAGGGCAGTAAAACATTTGCTCTTGTAGGTAAAGTGAAGCATACAGGATTAATAGAGGTTCCGCTTGGAACAACAATAAGGGAAATGGTTTTTGGAATAGGTGGAGGTATACCCGGTAACCGGAAGTTTAAGGCTGTACAGACAGGTGGACCTTCCGGCGGATGCATACCTGAAAGCCTTATAGATGTGCCTGTTGACTATGATGAGCTTGCAAAGGTAGGCACTATAATGGGATCAGGTGGTATCGTAGTGATGGATGAAAGTACATGTATGGTCGACTTTGCCAGGTATTTCCTCGAATTTGCTAACAAGGAATCATGCGGTAAATGTGCTCCATGCAGGCTGGGCACCCGACAGATGCTGGATATACTCGACGATATAGTCAAGGGAAAAGGCAAGATAGAAGATATTGACCTGCTGCTGGAGCTTGCTGAAGGAGTCAAAGCCGGTTCCCTGTGTGGTCTCGGTCAAACAGCACCAAACCCGGTTATTACAACTATTAAATATTTCAGGCATGAGTATGAGGAACATATACTGCAGAAAAAATGCCGTGCATCAGTATGCACTGAGATTGTATCCTCTCCGTGCCAGCATACCTGCCCGATAGGCACTGAAGTCCCGGCTTACATTGGGTATATTGCCAGGAAAGAATACAGGAAAGCATATGAAATAATTCTCAAGGACAATCCTCTGATGTCGGTGTGTGGCAGAGTATGTCATCATCCCTGTGAGGAATTTTGCCAGACAGGTAACTGGGGTGATCCTATAGCCATACGTGCACTGAAAAGGTTTGCTGCCGACTGGGCAATTAAACATGGCCTGTATCCCACAAAGAAAAAATACGAAATATACAGGGAAAGTGTTGGGATTATCGGCTCGGGGCCGGGAGGACTGATGGCAGGCTACAACCTGGTGAAAAAAGGGTATGATGTCACTATTTATGAGTCTGAAGATATACCGGGAGGAGCGCTTTCAATGGCAATACCTGAGTATCGCCTTCCCCTCGATATTTTGAACCTGGATATTCAGAATATAATTACGGCAGGAGTGAAGATACGGACCAGTACCAGGATAGGCAGGGATATATCCTTCGATGATTTATTGCAAAAGCATAAAGCATTCCTGGTAGCCACAGGAGCCCATAAATCGAAGAAACTGGATGTTGAAAATGAATCGGCTGATGGTGTAATTGATGCACTGTCATTTCTTAAAAAGGTAAAAATGAACTTAGATACCCGAATAGGTGAAATTGTTGGTGTTGTGGGAGGCGGAAATGCAGCAATTGATGCTGCCCGTTCAGCTATCAGACTTCCCGGTTGCAGTAAAGTGATTATCATCTATAGGAGAACGGAAAAGGAAATACCTGCTTTCGCGGAAGAGATAGAAGCCGGTCTTGAAGAAGGAGTTGAAATAATGTACCTGGTATCGCCGGTAAAGGTCCTGACGGACCATGATAATAAGGTAAGGGGACTTACCTGTATTAAAATGGTACCCGGTGATTATGACAGCAGTGGCAGAAGAAGACCTGTTCCGGTGGAAGGTTCAGAGTTCGATATGCCATTGTCATCGGTAATAGTTGCTATAGGGGAAGATCCGGAAATCGATTTTTTGGACGGGACAGATAGACTTGAATTAAACAGGAATAACTCCATTAAGACTGATCCCGAGTCATTTGCCACGAATATACCGGGTGTTTTTGCTGTAGGGGATGCAGTTACAGGTCCTGATACAATTATAAAAGCTATGGGTGGAGGAATGGTAGCTGCGGAAATGATAGATAAATTCCTGCGTGGCGAAGCAGTAAAACCGGAATATAATGCCACAAGACCATCAGTATATGTTAAACCGCATGAACTGGATCCCGAGGCCCTGGTGGAATTGTACAGACCGAAAGTGGAAAGAATACCTGTAAATGAACGATCCGGTGATTTCAGGGAGGTAGATAAAGTACTGGATGAAGAAACTGCTATAAAGGAATCTTTCAGGTGCCTAAGATGTGATCTTGAGACAGAGGATGCCACAGCTGCTTTAAAAAATATCAAAGGATGAAAGAAATATGCTGTTATATCGACAATAAGAAGATTGTAACATCAGAAAAGATGACAATTCTTGAACTGGCCAGGGCAAATGACATATATATACCAACACTATGTTACAACCCTGATATCAGCCCATCCGGCAATTGCAGGCTTTGTCTTGTTGAAATAGAAGGAAGACAGGGACAGCATATCTCATGTATGACAGAGATTGAAGATGGTATGAAGATCAGGACCGACAGCCAGGAGATAACTGAAATAAGACGGATAACGCTTGAACTTATCCATGCCAATCATACACAGGACTGTACAACCTGTTCCAGCAATAATAACTGCCAGCTTCAGGAGGTAACAGCTTATATAGGGGTAAATGAAGAAAGACTGAATAGCCTGAGAAGAACAAGACCACTGCTTAAGATTGATGATTCCAATCCGTTCTTTAACCTGGACCATAATAAATGCATAACATGTGGTATATGTATCAAAACCTGTGATGAAGTTGCAGGAGTGAATGCCCTTGATTATGGATTCAGAGGTTTTGCTACTGTGGTAAGTACTTGCTGTGATAGACCAATAAAAGAATCTGCATGTGAATCATGCGGTGAATGCGTTGTTAGATGCCCTGTAGGAGCATTATACATAAAAGAATCCAGGCTGCCGGCACGTGAAATCAAGACTGTTTGTGCCTACTGCGGTGTAGGATGCAATATTTACCTCGGCGTGCGTGATAATAAGATCGTAAGTGCACGGGGCGACAGGGATAGTATTGTCAATAAAGGAAGGCTTTGTGTTAAAGGCCGTTTTGGTTATTCCTTTGTGGACCATCCGGAGAGACTTACTTCTCCCCTTATTAAAAGCAATGGCAGTTTCAGGGAGGCAACATGGGATGAGGTACTGGATATCATAGCTGAAAAATTTTCGAAGAACCGTAAGGAAAAATTTGCTGCTCTCACTTCGGCCAAAGTAACAAATGAGGATAATTATGTAATACAGAAGTTTACACGTGCAGTTATGGGTACAAATAATATTGATCATTGTGCAAGATTATGCCACGCCCCTACAGTCTCCGGACTGGTGCAGAGCTTTGGATCAGGTGCAATGACCAACTCCATTGATGAGTTTACATCTGCCCGAACGATTTTTTCTATAGGGTCAAACACCACTGCAGCTCATCCGATTATCGGACTGCATATTAAGGAAGCCAAACGAAAAGGAGCAAAAATCATAGTTGCCAATCCCAAGGAAATAGACCTCTGTCGCTTTGCTGATGTATACATGCAACACTATCCAGGCACCGATGTGGTATTGCTTATGGGGATGATGAAAGTTATAGTTGATGAACATTTACAGGATAAGACCTTCATAACGGAAAGATGTGAAGGTTATGATGAATTTATTGAGTCTATGAGTAACTATGATCTCGATACTACATCGCGGATAACAGGTGTACCTGCTGAAATTATAAAAGAGGCTGCCAGAGTCTATGCCACCAATACCCCTTCTTCCCTTGTTTACGCCATGGGTATTACCCAGCATAGTCATGGTACTGATAATGTATTGGCGGTTAGCAACATAGCCTTGCTTACAGGGAATGTTGGTAAAGCGTCATCAGGTGTTAATCCTCTTAGGGGACAGAATAATGTGCAGGGAGCCTGTGATATGGGCGGACTTCCAAATGTATACCCGGGTTACCAGGCTGTTACAAATCCTGAAATAATTAAAAAGTTTGAAAAAGCCTGGTCTGCTGAGCTCGACAGGGAAAACGGATTAACACATACTGAATATTTCACTGAGATTGAAAGGGGAAATATAAAAGTCTTGTACCAGGTTGGTGAAAATCCGGTGTTAAGTGAAGCTGATGCCAATCATGTGAAGAAGGCACTGAAGAAACTTGATTTCTTCGTGGTGCAGGATATTTTCCTTACTGAAACAGCAAGGTATGCAGATATTGTTTTACCTGCATGCTCCTTTGCTGAGAAGGATGGCACTTTTACCAATACTGAAAGAAGGGTTCAGAGGATACGCAAAGCAGTAAATCCTCCCGGCGATGCAAAGGATGACTGGTGGATTACCTGTGAGATTGCAAAAAGAATGGGAGCAAGGGGCTTTGATTATAAAAATGTAACTGACATAGTAGAAGAAATTAATTCCCTGACACCCAGCTATGCTGGCATTACATATGACAGGATAGAGGAAGAGGGCCTGCAATGGCCCTGCCCCGATAAGAATCATCCGGGAACCAAATACCTGCATGCCGAGAAATTTGCCAGGAGCTCAGGGAAGGGCAAATTATTTCCATTGCTTTATAAGGCCTCTGTCGAATTGCCCGATAAAGATTATCCATTATTACTCACAACAGACCGTAGCCTCTATCATTACCATACAAGTACTATGACGGGTAGGGTAAGTGGACTGAAAGAAATCGAGGAATCGGAATACCTCAGAATTAATCCTGAGGATGCAAAAAAAATGGGACTTAAAGAAGGAGAGATGGTAATGGTTAAATCAAGGAGAGGTCAGGTAAAAGTTAAAGTCAATGTCAACCGTATCTGCCCTGCAGGTGTAGCCTCGTTAACATTTCATTTTCCTGAAACACCTACAAATGAACTTACTATTTGTGCAGTTGATCCGGTATCCAAAATTCCCGAAACGAAAGTATGTGCAATTAAATTGGAAAAGGCTTAAACCTGATATAAGCAAATAAAATGGGAACATCTGAAATACTGAACAAATTTAGCCCTGAATATGATAATATGCTCGGTATTCTGCATGCACTTCAAGATAATAATCCATATAATTTCCTGGATGATAGTGACCTCGAAGCGGTTGCAGAATACCTGAACACAACCTTAAGTCATGTATATGGTGTCGCAACTTATTATACGATGTTCAGTGTTAAACCAAGGGGAAAATATATAATAAGAGCCTGCAATTCCCCGGTATGTAATATGGAGGGCTCAATCAGTATTATTGATGAGTTAAAAAAGGTACTTTCAGTAGATTTGGGTGAGACTACAAAAGACAGGTTGTTTACTCTTGAACTAACTGAATGCCTGGGGCAATGCGATATTGCCCCTGTAATGATGATAAATGGAAAGATTTACGGTAACCTTGATAAAGAAAAAATAGGATCTATAATTCAACAATATAAAAGCAAGTAAAGTGGCCAGGGGGAAAAGAATTACTCTTAAAAACTATGGGGTAATAGATCCCACAAGTATAGATGATTATATTGCCGCAGGGGGATATAAGGCAGCCAGGAAAGCGTTATCCTGCAAGCCCGTTGAAATAATAGATGAAATGGTGAAATCTAGCTTGAGAGGCAGGGGTGGTGCCGGCTTTTCAACAGGTTTAAAAAAGAAATTTACAAGTGAAGCCTGCCTGAGATGTGAACAGAAATACCTGGTTTGTAATGCAGATGAGGGAGAACCGGGAACCTTTAAGGACAGGATAATTATGGAGAATGATCCGCACAGGTTAATTGAAGGTATGATAATAGCAGCTTATGCCATCGGTGCATCAAAGGGTTTCATATACATCAGAGGAGAATACTATAACTCAATAAGAATGCTTCAGGAAGCTATTGCTAATGCAAGTAAAAAAGGTTTCCTGTGCGAAGACATTTTTGGGAGTTCTTTCACAACTGAAATAGAAATAAAATTAGGTGCAGGGTCCTATCTCTGCGGAGAAGAACTTACATTACTTGAATCGCTTGAGGGTAAACGGGGATACCCACGGATTAAACCACCATTCCCTGCCGAGAAAGGCTTAAACGGGTTTCCAACACTGGTTAATAATGTGGAAACACTTGCGACGATCCCTGCGATAATAGAATATGGAGCGCAATGGTACAATGAAATAGGTACTGAGAATTCACCGGGAACGAAAATATTTACTGTAAGTGGTGATGTTGAAAAGCCGGGTTTCTTTGAGCTTGAGCTGGGAGTCACATTGCGTGAGCTTATTTATGATTTCGCCGGTGGAATAAAGGATGGAAAGAAACTGCAGGCAGTACTGATAGGTGGAGCTGCCGGCACTTTCGTGGATGAAACAGTGCTGGATACTCCTATTGGTTTCGATACACTGAAAGAAAAAGGTGCTGTATTGGGGTCCGGGGCCGTAATCGTCCTTGGAGAAGATAAGTCCATACCTGAAGTTACAGGTTCAATACTGGAATTCTTTAAACATGAATCATGTGGTAAATGTGTTCCCTGCCGCGTAGGGATGACACAGCTCGTAAATATGATACATAAAAATAACACTTTACAGAAACGTAAAGGCAGCCTCCTGGATGAACTGGTTGCCGAAGCTGACTATATGGCAAAAACGTCATTATGTCCCCTGGGACAGTCACCAATAATACCTCTGAGAAGCCTGCAGAGATATTTTGCAGATCGTTTCTGATAATGTTCTCTATTTTTATGCTTATGAAGAAAAATGTTAATATAATAATCGACGGAAAGAAAATAAGAGCTGAAAAGGATGCAAACCTTTTACAGGTGGCTAGAGATAATGACATTGATATACCGGGTTTATGTTATCATAAGAAAATCAGTCCTACAGGCGCATGCCGCCTGTGTGTGGTCAGGATAGAAGGACAGAGGGGACTGGTGATGGCCTGTACGGTATCAATTGCCGAAGGGATGAGGGTAACTGCTTTTGATGAAGAACTGGAAGAATTGAGAAAACATACCATCGATTATCTCCTGGCAGAGCATAATGATGAGGACGATGGTACTTATTATGACGAACTGCATGACCTGACTATCAGGTATGGACTGCTTGAAGAATCGAATCGTAAATATCCCAAAATATACAGGGATCTGGACTATGGCATTGATGATACTTCCCCTGTCCTTAGATATGATGCATCAAAATGTATCAAATGCTTCAGGTGTATAAAAGCATGCTATGAGGTACAGGGGAAAAATGTACTTTCTTTCTCGCAACGTGGGATAAAATCTTATATTATTGCCGGATTTGATCACTGGTCTGAATCAGAATGTGATGGATGTGGTGAATGTATCCAGCTCTGTCCTACCGGGGCAATTGTAGAAAGGCCACACAGGGATACCATTAAACTGGACAATATAGATAAGAAAATTAAAACAACCTGCCCGTATTGCGGTGTCGGTTGCCAGATTGAATTGCTTGTAAAGGATAATAAAATAGTAAGGGTAAATGGTATTGAAGGTATATTCCCAAATGATGGTCGCCTTTGTGTCAAGGGAAGATTTGGCTATGACTATGTCGCGGATAAAGCGAGATTGACAAAGCCATTGATAAAACATAATGGTGTTTTTAAGGAAGCAGAATGGGATGAAGCATTAGAATTTATCGCTGACAGACTGGGTGCAATAAAGAAAAAATACGGATCTTCGGCCCTGGCAGGATATGCTTCAGCTAAATGCACTAATGAGGATAACTATTTATTCCAGAAATTTATAAGGGTAGTATTTGGCAATAATAATATAGACTATTGCACACGCCTTTGCCATGCCTCAACAGTTACAGCCATGCTTAAATCAATAGGTGACGGGGCCGGCAGTAACAGTATCGAGGATTTTGAAACAACAGACTGCCTGTTTGTTACAGGTAATAACATAATTGAAACGCATCCCGTTACCGCCACCTATGTGAAAGCAGGGAAAAGAAGGGGGAATAAAATAATAGTATGTGATCCCAAATGGACTCCACTGGTTAAATATGCAGATATATGGCTCCAGCCAAAGCTGGGTACCGATGTTGCCCTTCTCAATGGCATGATAAGACAGATCATACTTGATGGCGATATAGATGAGAATTTCATAAAAGAGAAGATTGAGGGAGGTATGAAAGCTTTTGAAGAATTGAAATCACAGGTTGAAAAATATACCCCGGGAGTGGTTGAGGATATTACAAATGTTCCCACTGATCTGATGATAAAGGCAGCAAGAATGTATGCAAGGGCGGATACTGCAATGATTGCAACAGGCATGGGGATGAGTCAGCAGGTAACAGGTACACATAACGTATTCTCACTTATTAATATGATGCTTATAACAGGTCAGATAGGAAGGGGAAGATGTGGTATAGACCCTCCACGCGGACAGAATAATGTGCAGGGTGCAACCGACGTAGGATGCTCACCTATTGTGTACCCCGGATATATACCTGTAGATGATGATGAAAACCACAGGAGAATAGCAAAATTATGGAATGTTGATTTTAAAGACCTGTCGGTCGAACGAGGCCTTTCAACAGTAGAAATAATGCATGAAGCACATAAAGGTAATATAAAGGGGATGTACATAATGGGGGAGAATCCAATGGTAACCGATCCCGACCTGAATCATACCGTAGAAGCCCTTGAAAAGCTCGAATTCCTTGTTGTGCAGGATATTTTTCATACAGAGACAACAAAATATGCTGATGTAATCCTGCCTGCTTCTTCATTTGCTGAGAAGAACGGCACTTTTGTTAATAGCGACAGGAGGGTTATCAGGGTAAGAAAGGCAGTGGAGATGCCCGGTGAGGCAAGGGAAGACTGGAGAATTATTAAGGAGATAGCTGAACGAATGGGCTATAATATCGGTAATTATAATAATGCCTCGGAAATATTTGAAGAAATAGCACAGGCAGCTCCTATCATGGGAGGAATATCATATGACAGAATTGAACGTGAAGGGATACAATGGCCCTGTCCGGATAAAGATCATCCCGGTACAGCCACCCTCTTCCTGGATAAATTCAATACACCCAACGGCAAAGCCAGATTAAACCCGGTTGACCATATTGAACAAACAGAAAAAACCAGTAAAGAATATCCTTTTATCCTTAATTCAGGACGTATACTATACCAGTATCACTCTGCAACAATGTCAAGGAAGAACAAGGCCCTTAATGACTATGCAAATGAAGCATATGTCCTTATGAATATGATAGATGCGGATAATTTCAGATTTAAGACGGGGGATAAAGTAAGAGTTTCAAATATCAGGGGAGAGCTCATAACCATATTACGGGAGAGTGATGAGGTGGCCATAGGAGAATTATTTATGCCATGGCATTTTTCTGAAGCACTGGTAAATAATCTTACCCGCGCTGAACTGGATCCTTATTCCAGGATTGCACCATTTAAATTGTCAGCCTGTAAAGTTGAAAAAGTAAAATAAAATACCATGAAAAAAAAGTACATGTCCTTAATTGCAGTGTTATTGTTTATCACTGCCTGTACCAACTATAGTAAATATGAGAATGTGGAGTTTGAGGAAAAGAGTCCACGTGACTGGGAAAACCCTTCAATGTTTCAGCAAAACAGGGAGCAGCCTCATGCTACCATGACAAGTTTCCCTGATGAAGAATCTGCATTAGCAGGGATTAGGGATGACAGCCCATATTATTTAAGCCTCGACGGAGATTGGAAATTTAACTGGGTGAAAACCCCTGCTGAGAGGCCTTACTGGTTTTTTAAGGATGATTATGATACCAGGGACTGGGCAGAGATAACCGTACCTTCAAACTGGGAAATGGAAGGATATGGTATACCCTTTTATGTGGATAATGGTTATGGATTCGAGATAAATCCCCCTTATATATCTCATGACTGGAATCCCGTTGGTTCATATAAACGCACTTTCAAAATACCTGCAGACTGGAATGATAAAGAAATATTCCTGCAGGTCGGTGCTGTAAGTTCAGCATTTTATGTATGGATTAATGAGCAACTTGTTGGCTACAACCAGGGGAGTAAAACACCGGCTGAATTTAATATAACTGATCATGTAAAGAAAGGTAAAAACAGTATAGCTGTTGAAGTGTATCGCTGGTGCGATGGAAGCTACCTTGAAGACCAGGACTTCTGGCGCCTGAGCGGAATACAGAGGACTGTTTTTATTCATGCCAGACCTAAAATAAAAATTGCCGATTATTTTGCGAAGGCCGGGCTGGATGAAAACTATGAAGATGGTGTTCTGGACCTTGATTTAGTTATAACCAGCACTGCAGAAAATGGAAAATCAGGTTGTACAATTGAATATAAACTATTATGGGATAATGACGAGATAGTAACCGGGGAAAAAGACCTGAATACAGAAGCTCAGACTGAATCGGTTAGTTTTAGTGCTGTCATCGATGATGTGAATAAATGGACCGCAGAAACACCGAATCTTTATACTCTTGTGCTTAATCTGAGGGATAACAGGGGGGAAATGCTGGAAAGCATAAGTACCGGTATCGGATTCAGGACGGTGGAGATAAAGGATTCAAAACTGTACATTAATGGTAAGTATATTTACCTGAAAGGTGTTAACCTGCATGAACATCATGATGTGAAAGGACATGTGACAGACAAGGAAACCATGCTTGAGGATATCATGATGATGAAAAGTCATAATATCAATGCTGTCAGGACCTCCCACTATCCGCAGCCTGAGCTCTGGTATGAGCTCTGTGATAAATATGGACTCTATCTTATCGATGAAACAAATATTGAATCTCATGGTATTGGCTATAATAAAGATGTTACACTGGCACATAAGCCCGAATGGGCTGCAGCTCACTTTGACCGTGCTGTCAGAATGGTAGAGAGAGATAAGAACCATCCTTCAGTGATTTTCTGGTCACTGGGTAATGAAGCAGGTGACGGACAGAATTTTGTTAATAATTACAACTGGATAAAATCAAGGGATAGGACGCGCCCCGTGCAATATGAAAGAGCTGAGAAATCTACAAACACACCTGAACATCATACTGATATATGGTGCCCGATGTATGCCGGTATTGGTTACCTTGAGAGATATGCACAGGAAAATGAGAGCTACCGTCCACTTATAATGTGTGAATATGCGCATGCCATGGGCAACAGCGTGGGTAACCTCCAGGACTACTGGGATGTGATTGAAAAATACCCCCTGCTGCAGGGCGGGTTTATATGGGACTGGGTAGACCAGGGTTTGCTGACAACAAATGAGGAAGGGGAAGAATTCTGGGCTTATGGAGGTGATTTCGGACCGGAGGGGATACCCAGCGATGGAAATTTCTGTATTAATGGGCTGGTCTGGCCCGACAGGAAAGGCCATCCTGCGATTGAAGAGGTGAAAAAAGTATATCAATATGCCGATTTTGAATTTCAGGATGCAAAAAGTGGGGTTGTCAAAGTCCATAATAAATATGAATTTACCGGGCTTGAAAACTTTATCCTGCAATGGAGCCTTATCAGTAATGGTGAAGAGATACAATCGGGGGAGCTGACAGATATCATGGTGGCACCCGGTGAGAAAGGTCTCCTGACGATACCTTACAACCTGGATGATATAGATGAAGATTCTGAGGTCTTTCTTAACCTGGCACTTGCAGGAAAAAAAGAATGGACAATACTGCCGGCAGGTCATATATATGCACGTGAACAACTGGAAATATCTTCTCCGGTTAAAGAATTTGCTGAACATGGTACCGGATCAGGTGAAGTATTATTAGATGATAATGGTGAAACGGTTATTGTTACCGGGCAGGGTTTCAGTGTAGATTTTGACAAGTCATCAGGAATTATTACTTCATGGAAGACAGGCGATAGACAACTTATTAAAGAAGGACTTATTCCTGATTTCTGGAGGCCCATGACTGATAATGATTATGGTAATGGCCTTGATAAAAGGGCCGCTGTGTGGAAAGAAGCTGGCAGGAATACAAAGGTTACCTCTTTTGAGAATACAAAGCTTGATGACGGTTCGGTGATGATTACCGTAATTTTGGATATACTCGATGAAGCTGGTAATGAGCTGGCAAAAGAGAATATAAGTTACAGGGTCTACGGTTCAGGCGATATACTTGTTGAGGTTGATTTCAGCAAAAGCAACAAGGAACTGCCAGAGCTTCCACGTATGGGACTGCAGATGCAGCTCGGTGCAGAATACGATAACCTGGAATGGTACGGACGTGGGCCGCACCATAACTATGCTGACCGTAAAACATCTGCTTTTATAGGTATTTATTCAGGGAAAGTATCAGGGCAGTATGTTCCCTATATCCGTCCACAGGAAAACGGCTATAAAACAGATACCCGGTGGTTGAGCCTGACTGATGATGATGGAAGGGGAGTGATGGTAAGAGGTAATCCCACCATTTGTTTTTCTGCACTTCATAACCTGCATTCTGATTTTGATTCTCCGGGGAAGCTGTCCACGTACAGGGCCGATGCCAAAACAGCCAATACCCATACCACCAGTATAATGCCCCGTGACCTTGTGGCTGTGAATATTGATTTCGGCCAGCTGGGTGTTGGTGGTGATAATTCCTGGGGTGCACGCACACACCCGGAGTATAGTTTACCGGATGATGGATATTCATATTCGTTCTGGTTGACGCCAATTACCGCGAATTAAGACGAACCGAATTCCGATTTATCGGGATAAGCTCGATGAAACTCGCAGAGATGGGTCAATTATCGCGAATGATGAATGAGGAACACCGGGTAACAATTCAGTCCTGGATCGTTACCCGGTGTTTATAACTAATAGTCAATAACTAATAACTTTTTATTGTCTCCCGGATGAAATATTGGAATCCCAATAGATCTGGCTTCATCTGAGCCTGACTTTTCATCGATAAGGCCTATGTCACGTACTGTTTTCACAAGCCTGATAAATTCCCCGCGATAACCTTCCTCATCGGCTCCTTTGGAATTAAGGGCCATCTCAATTACTGAATCGAGGCTGGCAGTACCTTTGTGCTCAGAGTCCCTCAACAACATTCCAAAGCCTGCAACAGCAGCAGAGAAGCGAAGGTGTGCCGATGATTCATCAAATGCAAGAACTTCCTTTTTAATCGGTATTTCCATCAGAATACTCTTTTCCCCTTCAGGTTTTTTGTACCTTAACTTAATGGTTAGGAGCTCTTTACTGATTCCCTGTTTAACTACCCTTCGTTCCTCCTGGTATTTAAGTGGATCAATAGATGGACCCTCCTCCTCTGAACCTACAGGAACCAGCTCATATATAGCCGTTACGGTGTGCCCTGCACCCATTTCACCGGCATCCTTCCTGTCATCATTAAAATCTTCATCGTTAAGCAGGCGGTTTTCATAACCTATTAACCTGTAAGATTTTATCCTTGCTGGATTAAATTCAATCTGGAACTTTACATCTTTTGCTATTGTAAACATTGTTCCGCCAAACTCACTTACCAGTACTTTCCTTGCTTCCTGGATATTATCAATATATGCGTAATTACCGTTGCCTTTATCGGCTATTATTTCCATCTTATCATCCTTGTAATTACCCATTCCAAATCCCAGAACAGTCATAAATACTCCTTCGTCACGCTTCTTCTCAATAAGCCTCTCCATCTCGGCATTGCTTGATATACCAATATTGAAGTCACCATCTGTTGCAAGTATTATTCTGTTATTACCCTCTTCCATGAAGTTTTCGGAAGCAAGTTTATATGCCAGTTGCAGACCTTCGCCCCCGGCTGTTGATCCTCCAGCATTCAGGCGGTCAATAGCCTGCAGTATTTCTTCTTTATTATTACCGGGAGTAGGTTCCAGCACAACACCTGCTGCACCGGCATATACAACAATAGATACCCTGTCTTCGGCCCTGAGCTCATTTACCAGCAGGCGGAAAGCTGATTTCAGCAAAGGGAGCTTGTTAGGGCTGTTCATTGAGCCTGATACATCTAAAAGGAATACCAGGTTGGAAGCAGGTAAACTTTCCTTGTCGATACTTTTACCCTTTAGCCCTATATGCATCAGGTAGTGACTGTCATCCCATGGGCATTCAGCTACCTCTGTATAAACTGCGAAAGGATGATCATTACGTGGTTCCGGATAATCATAATTAAAATAGTTGATCATTTCCTCAATCCTAACAGCATCTACAGGAGGCCTCTGCCCCTGGTTAATGAACCTTCGGATATTGGAATATGAGGCACGGTCGACATCTATTGAGAATGTTGAAAGAGGATTATTAAGCACACTCTTATAACCGTTTTCATGTATGGTACTGTATCCTTCGGTATTGAAGTTATTATTGTACCAGCCTGACTGGTTGTATGCTGCCACACCACCTGTCATCTGGTAAGAAGCTGATGTTTTTTTCTGCCTGCCTGACATATCCGGAAGCAACGGCCGGGTTTTGTCTGCTATGACATATTCCATTTCGGCAGCGATGATTTCTATCTCTGGTTGAACAGCCTGCATGGTAATATTTATAATAATACGGTTACCAATTTTTTTCTCTACGGATTTATATCCTTTAAGTGAGAAAACAAGATAACCTTCATTTTCAGCTACCCTGATGGAATAATAACCATTTACGTCAGTAAGGATATTTGTTTTGCTATTCTTAAGCTTTACAGATACACCCGCTAAAGGCTGACCACTCTCATCAGTAACCGTACCGGTGATAATACCTGATCCGCTAAACCCAAGAGATAATCCAGATAGGATCAGTATTGTGATAATTGATGTTATTGTTTTCATGATTTGATATTTTTTGATTTGAACTTCTGTAAACATGATGCCGGCATTAAAATAATTCCATAAAAACTTTGATGATTTTTTCGTAATATTGAATGTAATTATGTTTTTTTGAGTCCTAAGATATTTGTATTCATGGCATTAGGCCTGCAAGGAAAAAAGAATGAAAGCCGCAGTGATGGACAATTGATCGATGATTACCTGTCATCAGGCAAGCTCGATGCAGTGGGCATCTTATATGGCAGGTATATGGATCTGGTATATGGTGTATGCCTGAAGTATTTCAAAAGCAAAGAGCAATCGCAGGATGCCGTAATGGAAATATTTGAAAAACTGGTAACTGAACTGGTAAGGCACAACGTGGAGAACTTCAGGAGCTGGTTGTATGTTCTTACGAAGAACTATTGCCTGATGGAATTAAGGTCGTCAAAAAAAGATATTAATAAAGTAATTAATATTGAAGATCACGAATACCTCTTTATGGAAAATGACTTCGAAATGCATCCTGTAGATAAAAGTGATATTAATAATAATGAAATACTTGAGAAATGTATTGAGGAACTGAAGGAAGATCAGAGGAATTGTATCAGGTTGTTTTATTATGACAATAAATGTTACAGGGAAATTGCTGATCTAATGAAGATGGATGAGAAAAAGGTTAAATCTCATCTGCAAAATGCAAAAAGAAACCTGAAGATATGTATGGAAGAGAATTATGAAGAAGAATAAGAGAAATATTAGTAGTCAGACTGAAGAGATTATCCGATACCTGGAGGATAAGATGACACCGGCTGAAAGGAATGCTTTCGAAAGGAAGCTCCAGTCTGATCCCTTCCTTGCTGAGGCAGTGGAGGGTTATTCTCTTATTGATCCAGGCAGGCTTGATAATGATATCGAAGAATTGAAGGGAAGGATCAGGGCTCGTACACATGGAAAGAGTACCTTATTATACCGGGTGGCTGCAGCGGTGATTGTTTTAATAGGGATTTCATCAGTTTTGCTTGTCAAGAATCTCAGGCAGCCCGATCTTAAGATGGCAGAAGGCAGGGGTATAGAAGTACGGGAAACACCACAGATGACTGTTCCTGAACCTGTGAAAGCAAAACCATTAACATCAGAAGATCTTGATATTGGAAAGCAGGAGCTCAAGGAATTACCTGAAGAAAAAGTAATGACTGAGCTTTATGATCTGGTTGCTGATTCGGTAGTTGAAGATGCAGTAATGATGGCTGAAGCAGAAGTGGAAAAAGGTGAGAAAGCTGAAGCGATGGCAGATGCAGCAATTGAGGAAATACCTGAAAAAGGCAAAGAAATTGAGGCTACTGAGCGTATTGCAGGTGTGACAGCCAGGCCGGAAACAATGAAGAAAGCAGTAAGGATGAACGAGGTTGTTGCTTTGCAGGTTGCAGCATTCAATCTATCAAGAGATGCACAGCCGGTAGTAGGTGAGGAGGAATACCTAAAATACCTTGAAGAAAAACAGGTTTACCCTGTTGGATATGAAGATGCAGGCAGGGTTGTTGTCAGGCTTGAGCTGATTGTTGAAGACGATGGAACCATAGGAGAAATAAAGATCACACGAAGCCCCGAAAAGGCATTCTCTGATGAGGCCATGCGACTGGTAAAAGAAGGCCCTGCATGGCTGCCCGCCCTGAAAGAAGGCCAGGCTGTCAGGGATACCTTAGACCTGGAAATTATATTTAAATAGACTTTCCCCTTCCTTTATCAACTTCATGAAATCACTCAGGAGAATCTCAAACTCAAATCCATAAACCTGTTTAAAAACCCTGTCATGATCGTGTTCTTCTATAAGGGCTTTCATATAATCCAGGAATTTTTCTTTACCGTAATTCTCAATCATACAATCAACTATACATGCAAATTCAGAATAGATGAAGTTTATTCTTTCAGGGACTTCAAGCTTGATATTATCTTCTTTTCTTGACTTGTAAGCAGCAGGTGGTATAAAGTTTCCCCGGGCTATTAGAGAATATGTTTCATTTTTATCAGGATAGGAAGATGTACCCATTTGATTACTGCTGTAAACAGCAAGCCCCTCAAGCAGCCAGGCAGGGAATTTTATTGCACCCAGAAATCCTGTATGCTGAAAAATAAGGCTATGAGATAGCTCATGTCTGAGATAAATCTCAAGAGAGATCTTTTCTTCACTTGCCTCTGACATAGCCCATGGGGTAATAAATATCCTGCTGTTGGGGAAGGTACAGAACCTGGCTTTTGAAGGAGAATGTTTGATATAGCTGATGCTGTCACGAAATAGAAACAACTCTGGCTTACCTTTAAATTCAAGCTCATGGAATTTTTCCACACTGGTAATCAATGTATCAACCCCGGTAATGCCTTGAAATTCGGATCCTTTCTGGTAGTATATTATAATATTTTCCAGCTCATTCTTTTCAAAACCCGGTAACAGGGGTGAATAGGGTAACAATTTACCGAAAAGAAATAACCAGGCAATGAGCATCACCACAGCCAGGGATATTAAGGGAATAAATATCCGTTTATATTTATTTTTTGCTGACATTATTCCTGAGTACTGTCCAGAAATCAGGTGCTTCGGTTCCAAGCCTCCATACCGATATACCTCTTAGTTTATATTTTTTCAGGATATCAAGTTTGGGTTTCAGGGACATACCGTCTTCAATAAAGATATACTCAAACGCGCCTCCGTTTTCCCATAGAGCATAATTACACCCGGCCTGGTCGTGCCAATGTATGCTGGCATCGTTCTGTCCCAGGAGATGTTCAACCATACTGTATCCTACCTGGCGCCCGTTCTGAAATCCTCCCCGGGATTCGGAATAATCGGCATACCAGTGTACCGAGTAAGTTGGTATACCAAGTGATAATTTTTCAGGAGCCACTCCTTCGTCAAGAAGGTATTTCACCACCTCTTCCATCCAGTGTGGACCTGCTACTGGTCCCGGCGGTGTGCGGCGGGTATGCTGGTCGTAGGTCATGATGGATATGAAGTCACCTATCTCCGACAGTTCTTTTGCTGCATATCCGGCCCGCCAGTTTTCGTACAGGTATAGCTGGTATTCTGAAGGTCCGCCTACATTTTCAAGTACATGAACCATGGCTGCCGATAATTGCAGATTATTCTTATGCATGGCTTCAGCTGTCTCCCTGAAGTACAGTGTAAAATTATCCCTGTCAGAAATATGCAGGCCTTCGAGGTCGAACTGCCAGCCGTCAAGGCTGTAACGTTCAGCATATTCAAGCATCATGTCTATTGATCGTTTGCGTGCAACCGGATCGCTGATTATTTCATGCAGTAATTCCTGGTCAAAACCTTTGTTGACGATAAGGGGCATCACCTTGATGTTTTTGGCTTTTGCTATATCCAGGATACGCCTGTCAACTGATCCGTAGACCACACCTTCAGTGCTGATATTGAATGTCTGGGGGCAGACTATGGAAATCTGGTCAGCGTTCTCTTTAAAACTGCGGAATGAATCCGGGTTGTCAATCATGTAGAACAGGTTCTCGGATTTCATTTGGGAATATGCAGTTACCAATGTAAACAAGAAAACAGCGGTAAAAATGGATTTTTTCATATTAATCGGTTTTTATCCTCAATTCCTCTTTAATGGTAAATGTAATAATATTTTATTATGCTACGATGGGTGTGGATTTAGCTCATTCCGATGGTCGGGGATTTGTAATCCCCGACATCCCTTAGACCAAATCCACGACATTCTGGGCACTAAAAATTTAATACCACATGCAAATATTCCTCGTACCCTGTGAGCAGGTTTTTTATGTCCCATTCGAGGATGTTCTCAGAATCTTTTTGTATACGTAAGGTTGTAATACTGTTTGCTTCAATGGTGAATTCTTCGTCTGCATCTGGTTTTCCATTGATCATATGAAAGGGTATATCCGATTTGTTGGTTATTTCAACCCATTTGTACCTTTCATTTTCATAATAAGGCTTACCAATGGATATACTTGCTTCAAATACCTGCCTCAGTAATTCTTCCCTGCCTGCCAGGGTATTGTAGAAATATGCAAGTGTACGTGCATCGAATAATGCCTCTTTGAGTGACTCCTTGCTCCTTTCTCCGGCAAAGACAAGGGTCATGGGCCTGGTGTTATGACCGTAATTTTCAGAAATGACCTCGTGTTCATCGCTGTTGGCCATTACAGCAAGGTTATATTCCTTACACCATTCAAGTACATTCGGGTAGTACTCGTTATAGTTAAAAAATTCGATACCATGGATATATCCTTTGCCCAGCAGTTCCCTGTGTATATCATATAACTTGGGTATGCCATCCGGTTCCTGGGCTTTCCATCCGGGATGGTTCCATTGAATAAATGCTCCCTGTCTTACGGCTTTTTCTATTGTTTCAGCCGGATCATCAACAAATATTTCTGCTGCATCTTTCAGGAAAAGTGCATTCAGATGACCGGGAGGCATGCTGCGTGTAATTTCCGTGGCATGCACAAGAATAAGATTCCTTTCTTTCGCCAGGTTGCCCGCAATTTCGTAAGCTGCGTTATGATCAGCGGGTATATACTTTTTATGTGGCAGATATTCGAGATGGTCCGAAATAGCCAGAACATCGAGACCATCTTTCCAAGCTTCATCGACCCTGTAGGTAGGCCATACCTGGCCGTCAGAAAAGACAGTATGAATGTGGAAATCGCATTTAAGAGTTACATAACCCGGGATATCTGGAATGTTGATTATCTTCTTCTGTGCATTAGATATGCTGAGGCTTAATAAAGCCATAATAATTATAACACTGAGCTTCTTCATGATCTTATTTTGATTTTACAATTATTCATGAAACCAAAGATAATAGAATAATGTATTACTGAACCGCATTAGCTTTTCCTTTCAGGATAAACCTGTCGTAAAGAAGCAGGAAGAGACTGGCTGCTACGGCAATACCAGTAAACAAAAACCATACATTGGATGGATGATAGGTATCCCAGAGGTATTGTGTAAGCCGGTGCCCATCCATACTGAACAGTTCCTGTGCCCTTTCAAAATACTGTGTCTGCGTAAACTGGTCTGATATAGGCTGGATGGTATAACCCTTTTGTTCTATGGCCCTGCCCAGCAGGTAATACTTATCGGCCAGCACTTCGAAAGGCCTGCCCGATACCCACCCGGCGAGGAAATGCCCTATAGCTATTGCAAGGAAGACAGTCCCCATGTAAAGAGCTTTCTTATCAGGGGGTGCTATACGCCCGACATATTCATTGAATTTTGGAGATGATGCCATTTCACCTAAACTGAAAATGAGCAGGCCTATAAGCATTATCCACGGATTTTGAGTCAGGAACATTAGCAACAGTCCTCCACCCAGTATCATGATACCTGTCATCATAGAATGAAGAGGCCGGTATCGCATACTTATTGAAGACACCCACATTTGAAGAACAATGATAAAGAATGCATCCATACTGGTGATTGTGGGGGCGGTAATTGTACCAGCAGCCAGTCCCAGGAAGGCACTGAGCTTATCCATATCTACCCAGTGCTCAAGAAAAACGGGAAACGAGTAATAAAGCTGGTTGAAGGCTGTCCAGAACAAGCCCATTATCACTAGAAACAAAACATACTTCCAGTTTTTAAGTGTTATCCAGATATTTGTAAAAGCTATCCCGATGTTTTTCAGAAATTTAACATCTGATGGCTCCCTGTATGGCTCTTTGAAAAAGAAGAAAACGAAAATATAATTGATGGCTATTGTTACTATAGACATAAGGAAAACCAGGTTCCAGTCTACTTTATAAAGGAAACCGGCAATGAACGGACCGATAAATCCACCTACATTAACCATGACGTAAAATATACCAAAACCTACAGAGGCAGTTTCGTCCGTTGTGGTCTTGGCTATCATTCCTGAGATAATAGGTTTGAAAAGTGCACCGGCAATAGCCAGGAATATATAGGCAGCGAAAACCAATCCGTAGGAATCAAAAGTACCAACCATAAAATAACCGGCAACATATGCCGTAAAAGATAGTATCAGTACTTTCTTATATCCTATCCTGTCAGCTATTGCACCGGTTATTACAGGCAGAAAATACAGCAGCATTGAACCTGTTCCTATAATCGCACCTTTTTGTACCTGGGTAAATCCCAGCGCACCTGTATCTTTTGAAAGTGTGAGATAAAGGGCAAAGGCATTATAAAAACCGTACCATGCCCACCTTTCAAATAATTCCATGATATTGGACACCCAGAAAACACGTGGGAATTTTTTCAGTACTTCGCCTAGCTTGCTCATGTTGCTATAGTTTTAGAAAGGAACAGTAAATATAAAAGAAAGTTGATAAAGTCCAGAAAAAGCATGGCTTTTTCAAGGATCCTCGAATCAAAGATTCGGGATTGATAAAGTTGATTTCAGGTCCCTGCCCTAGCCACCCGGTTCACAACTCATCTCTCGCATCTACTCGCTCCCACGGTCAAAAATCATTGTTCGCTCGTGAGCTCACAGCACTCACTTGCCTACTGCAAACTCGCGCTGCTCGGTTCATAATTAATAATTAATAATTCATAATTACTTTTTTGTGTCCTTATAAAAATATGCTTCTTTCCTGTCGGCATCATCCCAGGTGATGATCCTCTTATCACGGTTGATCCAGTAAAAATTGATAAGGGCAAAATCGCCGGCACACATGGTGGTATGCATAAAAAGTGTGCATAACAGGCTCCAGCTCCAGAGTGGCGACTGTAAAATAAACACAAGGTATATGAGGGCCGCACTTATCAGCAGGAAGGGGGTAAGGGCAACACTGATATATATAAAAGGACCAACGGGGGAAAGGTGGGAAGTGACATAAAAATAGTATTGCTTCCAGTCGGCACCAACGCGAATATTCCTGGCTCCACCCAGGAAATAAGGGATGATATGAAGGAATTCATGGGGTATAACAAGTATCAAAGGAAATATTATCAGTCCAATGCTGCTGTGCATAAGTATAGTCAGGAATCTGTATTCCCCTGCAAGGGCAAAACGGGCATCTGCCATCAATATCACTATGGCCAGGAGAAACGACCAGGCTGATATCATTGGAAAGGTATGCTTTTTGATATATTCAAAGACAAAGGGAACGATATCATCATAGGATAAAGTAAACAGGTGCCGGAACCGGTCATTTTTTACAATATCGTCAACCTTTTTACTCATGGTAATACAAAAGTATTTATACTGACTAATAATAACAATATGTACCTTAATTAATTAATTTTGTGGTTGAGATGTTGAGATGGATTTTAAATATTGCAGTAGTGTTTACAGTGATTATGCCTCTGAATGGGCAGGATACATTAAAACAGGCCAGGGATTCCCTTCCGGGCAGGTTCTATATACTGGAAAATGTTACTCGTGACGGGGTGACTATGCCTGAGATTGAAATTGATGAGGTAAACGTCGTGAAGAAGGTTGGTTTCATCCAGCGTTTCCAGTGGTGGAAATACAGGAGACTGGTGCAGAATGTTAAAAAGGTATACCCTTATTCACTTGTTGTGAGGGGAAAATTTACAGAAATAAATGATACTCTTCAGCAGATGGAGGGCGAAAGAGAAAGAAAACAGTTCCTGAAGGATTTTGAAGCCGATCTTTTTGGCCAGTATGAGGACGATATCAAGCATATGACATTAAGCCAGGGCAAAATACTTATTAAGCTCATTGACAGGGAAACACAGAACACGTCGTATAAGCTTATTCATGATTACAGGGGAGCCGTCTCAGCTATTTTCTGGCAGGGTATTGCCAGACTCTTCGGCTCAAACCTGAAGGCTGAATACGATCCTTACGGAGAGGACTACCTGATAGAGAAAGTTGTTTATGAGATTGAAAACGGGCAACTCTAACTAGTTAACCATCTCGATGATTGCTTTCACAACATTCTCTGCCCCATCGTATATATCTGCAATGTTCGAGTCAAGCATATATGCGGGAGTAGTAACTATCCTGTTTGCATTGTCCACAACTATTTCGCCCGGTCCTGACTCAATGTGTACAGCGCCAAGCTTTTCAATATCAGCCACTGTGTCTTTATCTTTGCCGATCGTGACATCAATACCGTCAAATACACCGGCCAGGAGAACAGGTGAGATACATAATGCTCCTATAGGTTTACCTGCTGCATGGGTAGATTTTAACACTTTCTCTACTATTTTGTCTACCGAGAAATCAGTGCCGTCAAAAGCATATGTGCACAGGTTCTTTGCAACCCCAAATCCACCCGGAAGTAAAAGGGCATCATAATCTTCTGCCCTGTATTCAGTAAGAGGTTTAATTTTGCCCCTTGCTATACGGGCTGCTTCGATCAGGACATTACGTTTTTCATCCATCTCCTTACCATTGAGGTGGTTAATAACATGATGCTGCCTGACATCAGGGGCAAAAATATCGTAGGTGCAGCCATTTCTCGTTATTGCCAGCATTGTCATGGTCGATTCATGGATCTCTGCACCATCAAAGACCCCACATCCTGATAAAATTATTGCAAATTTCATATAACTTTATGGTTTTGATTAAAGATAAAGGACAACAGATAAAAGTACAAAGTAAAAAGGTAAAAGTAAAAAGTTGAAGCGAAGCCCCGAATAATCGGGGCGAAGCGGAAACCCCGGCTGAACGTAGTGAACGCCGGGGGAAAAAGGTAACCGAGCCCCGACTTCTCGGGGCTACTGTGGTCAGAGGAGGAGCCAGATTGTGGGGAGGAATAGAATAAGGCTGAGGCTCCCTCCTTCGCTAAAGCTCCGGAGGGCAGGGAAGGCTAAGGCTAAGGAAATCAAACTAATTAAATGAATAATACCAGATAATGCTCAGAAACAAACCACAGGTAAGTGCTGAAGAAATAATAGGATTTGTTAAGGAGAAGTATGGACTTCCCGTCAGCTGCAGTGAACTTGATGGGGAGAGGGATCAGAACTTCCTGCTAACCACAGGTGATGGTGCCAGGTATGTTCTGAAAGTTACAAATCCGGATGAGAATGATGTATTTATTCAAGCACAGAATGATGTACTTAAATTTCTTTCAGGTAAGGTATCGTTATGCCCGGCAATTGTTAAGGACAGGGAAGGAATTGATATTCCAGAGCTTGAAACATTGTCAGGTGACAAATATCGCACCAGGCTGGTGACATACTTCCGGGGGAAGCCCCTGGGCGTGCTGAAGAATCATCCAGTGGAAATGATCAATGATCTGGGGCTGAAACTGGGCAGAATTGATAAAGCCCTTGAAGGTTATCAGAATAAGGGATTTAATCGCGACTTTTTATGGAATCTATCAGATTTTGAGACTGTGGTAAACAAGTACCGCAGCCTTATCATCGATGATAAACTCAGTACATTTATAGATAATACAAGGGGGAAATACCTGGAAATAGTAAAACCTGAATCGGGTAATTTACGCTGCAGTGTAATTCATAATGATGCCAATGACCATAATATAATAGTTAATTGTGATCCCGGTCAGTTTGAAAAAGGACCGGGAATAGAGGGGTTTATTGATTTCGGTGATATGGTATACAGTTATACTGTTGCCAATCCTGCTGTTGCCATGGCTTACATTATGCTTGGCAAGGAAGAACCACTCCTCGCTGCCGCAAATTTGTTGAGTGGTTATCATCAGTCATTTATGCTGAAAGAGAATGAAATCAGGGTGATTTTTACCATGGCGAAAATGAGACTGGCCCTCAGTATTTGCATAGCAGCCTCACAACAGAGGGAACGGCCTGGCGATAATTACCTTGCCATAAGCCAGGAACCTATAAAAAACATAATTCCTGCCCTTGAAAAAATACATCACTTATTTGCTGAGACTATTTTCAGGGAAGCCTGTGGCATGAAACCTGAGCCTGGAATAAATAAACTTACCGGTAAGATAAAAAACATGGGGAAGGATGCTTTCCCGGTACTCGGAGAAAAACTGACCGATGAAAATTGTCTGGGTATGGACCTTAGTGTTGGAAGCAGGATCATTGAAGGTGACGCGGAACAGAATTCGGCAGCCAGGCTCGGGGACAGAATATACAACGAATTAAAGCGAAACAATAAGAAATATGGTGTTGGCCGTTTTGCCGAACCGAGGATATTATATTCATCTGCTGTTTTCCGGGGAGAACAGTTTACATATAAACAGGACAGGACAATACACCTGGGAACAGACCTTTTTGCCCCTGCCGGTACACCTGTTTATGCTCCTATTGATGGTACCATATATGCGTTCAATTATAATCCTGGCAAACTGGATTATGGTTATATGATAATCCTGAATCATAACACAGGGAAAGGGAATGAATTTTATTCCCTTTATGGTCATTTAAGTAAGAAGTCATTTAAGAATATCAAAGCTGGAGTGCAGGTAAGGAAAGGTGAAAAATTTGCATGGATAGGAGAATCTGGTGAAAATGGAGGGTGGAGCCCCCACCTTCACTTCCAGCTTATAACCGGTCTGCTGGGATACGGAACTGATTTCCCAGGTGTTTGTAAACCATGGGAAAGCAAAGCATGGCAACTATTATCTCCAGATCCGAACTTTTTGTTAAATATACCCTCAGGATGCTTTCCGGTGAAAGAAACTGCGCTTAAAGAGACATTAAGAAAGAGAAAGCAATACTTTGCAGACAATCTTGGCTTGAGCTATAAAAAGCCTCTTAAGATAGTGAGGGGCTGGCAGCAATACCTCTTCGATGAGAATGGGCAGCAATACCTTGATGCATATAATAATGTTCCGCATATAGGTCATTGTCATCCGGAGGTTACAGAGGCAGCCTGTGAACAGATGAGAATACTCAATACAAATACGAGGTATTTAAATGATCATCTGAACGATTTTGCTGAGTTGTTGCTAAGTACTTTTCAAAAACCACTTGAAGTGTGTTTCTTCCTTAATTCAGCAAGTGAAGCAAACGAGCTGGCCCTTCGACTGGCTTTTACATACACCGGGATGAAAGATGTAATAGTGCTTGAAGGAGCATACCATGGTAATACCAGTACATTGATTGATATTTCACCTTATAAACATAACGGTCCCGGAGGTAAAGGGGCACCACCATGGGTGCATGCTGCACCTGTACCCGATTGCTACAGGGGTAAATATAAGTACAATGATAAGTATGCAGGGCATAAATATGCCCGGTATATTGATAAGATAATTGAAAACCTGGAAAAGAAAGGCAAAGCTCCTGCCGCTTTTATTGCTGAAACCTGCCCCAGTGTCGGTGGGCAGGTAATTTTCCCCGGCGGTTACCTGGAGGGAGTATACAGATTTATTAGAAAGAGCGGTGGTGTATGTATAGCAGACGAGGTGCAAACAGGCTATGGGCGCATGGGGACATCGTTTTACGCTTTTGAGGAACATGCTGTAATCCCCGACATAGTCGTTCTGGGCAAACCAATAGGTAACGGTCATCCACTGGCTGCTGTTGTTACAACCCGGAAGATTGCTGCTGCCTTTAATACGGGCATGGAATTCTTCAGTACCTTCGGAGGAAACACAGTATCTGCCCTTATCGGTAAGAAAGTGCTGGAGATAGTCCTGAGAGATAAGTATATGGAACATGCTCAAAAGACAGGATCATATCTCCTGGATCTTCTCAGGCCCTTTAAAAACAGATATCCACTGGTTGGTGATGTAAGGGGCTCGGGCTTATTCCTTGGCGTTGAACTGGTCAGGGATCATGACAGTCTTGAGCCAGCAGGTGAGGAAGCATCTTATATAAAAGAAAGAATGAAGGAAATGAAGATATTACTGGGGACGGACGGCCCATATAATAATGTTTTAAAAATACGCCCACCGATGCCCTTTGATAAAGGGAATGCTGAAATTCTGGCAGCCAGGCTTTCAAAGGTATTTGAAGATGATCCCTTAATCAGGTAAAATACATTTTTATGAAAAGGATTTTCATAGCTATTGATATTAATAGAAACAGAGCTCTAACAAGGCTGGTTGAGTCATATAAATTGGCTCTTAAAGATGAGAAGATAAGATGGGTAGAACCGGCCAATATCCATCTTACACTCGCATTCCTGGGAGAGAATGATGAAGATCAGGTCAGTAAAGCGGGTGAGATAATGCGTGAGGCTGCTAATAATTATGAGCCTTTTGAAATAAATTTTAACGGTACCGGCGTATTCAGGGATATAAGACAGCCAAGGGTAATCTGGCTGGGTATAGAGGCGCCGCAATCCCTGTATGACTTGAGGGAGGTGATTTGTGAAGCACTTAAAGAGGAGGGTCTATACCGGGATGAAAAACCATTCAGACCCCATCTCACGCTGGGGAGAATGAAGTATATAGCTAAAAAGAATGTGCTGGCGGATATATTGAAATCATCAGACAGCCATGATCTGTCCCCACAAACTGTTAATGAGCTGATATTGTATGAAAGTATACTCAAACCCGATGGCCCTGTATACAGCCCTCTGAGAAAAGTCCGATTAAAAACCCCGGCCCCTGAAAAACAGTATAGTTAACTTCAAATGTGTCAGTAAGGGCTCATTATTCATGGTAAAATGGCTGCTTTTATTATTTTTGTCTGACATTAATACTTTATGATGATATCAGAGCACGATTCATTTCTTGCAAGGGGGAAAAGACAGAAGTTGATTGATAGTCTCAGGACCAAAGGTATAAAGGATGAGAACGTTCTGGAGGCTATGAACAGGGTACCGAGGCATGTCTTCATGGATAATGCTTTCCTGCATCATGCTTACCAGGACAAAGCCTTCCCGATTTCGTCAGGGCAGACAATATCCCAGCCATATACAGTTGCTGTACAGACAGAGTTACTTAACGTAAAAAAACGTGATAAGGTTCTTGAAATAGGCACGGGATCAGGTTACCAGGCTGCTATACTTGTTGAGATGGGAGCCAGGGTATATACTATTGAAAGACATAAAGAACTGTATAACAAGGCTCAGAAAACACTGGCAAAGCTTGGGTATAATGCCCATTTCTTCTTTGGTGACGGGCATGAAGGCAAACCGCAGTACGGGCCTTATGATGCAATACTAATCACAGCAGCCATCCGTGAAATACCGGGAGAATTACTTGACCAGCTGAAGACAGGAGGATGCCTTGTTGCACCTGTAGGAGGATCGCACAGCCAGGTTATGACCCGCATTTGTAAGAACGAGGAAGGTGAATTTGAGGAGACTCAACATGGATTGTACGTATTTGTCCCTATGCTGTGGGGGACCGTGAATGATAAATAAATGATTTATGAAAATATACAGGCTTGTTTTTTCACCTATAGAGGTTAATACATACATATTGGCTGATAAAAATGGTGAATGTGCAATTATTGACTGCGGGTGTTATGATAATTCTGAGTTCACTGAATTGAAAGCCTGTATCAATAAAAATAAATTACAGCCTGTAAAACTGCTTAATACACATCTGCATCTTGACCATATATTCGGCAACGGGTTTGTACTTCAGGAATACGGTCTTAAAACACATGCATCAAGGGAGGAGGAAGAGAATCTTTTATCGGCCACCCGGCAGGCTGATATGTTTGGACTGAGTATGCCGGAACCACCGGGTATTGGCACCTTTATTTCGGGAGGGAATAAGATAGCGGTTGGGGATATAAGCCTTCAATGCCTTTTTGTACCGGGTCATACATCCGGGAGCATTGCATTCTATTGTGAAGAGGGGAATTTTGTTTTTACGGGTGACGCATTATTTGCCGGAAGTATAGGTCGTTCTGACCTGCCCGGGGGCGATCACAACACTTTGCTTAAGAGTATCAACAATAATTTGCTGAATCTACCGGAAGATACAACCGTTTATCCGGGTCACGGCCCTGAGACTAAAATAGGTGTTGAACGACAGAATAATCCTTTTTTAACATGACACATTAATATTATCTTTAGGGTTTCTTTAAGTTTATGAATTTGTAGAATAGATTTATAAATTAACCCAATTGAATAAATAATAAATCATAAATCATAAATTACATAGTATGGAATTTGATAAATTCGTTAACAGACATATTGGCCCCAGGGATAATGAAATTTCCCGTATGCTCGAGATTGTGGGAGCTGATTCGCTTGATGGACTTATAAAGGAAACAGTTCCTCCTTCAATAATGATAGAGAAACCCCTTGAATTGCCGGAAGCGATGAGTGAGTTTGAGTATCTTAACTATATACGTAAAATAGGTTCAAAGAATAAGCAGTATCGATCCTTCATCGGTATGGGATATTATGGTACTGCTTCACCATCGGTAATTATCAGGAATGTGCTTGAAAACCCGGGATGGTACACCTCGTACACCCCTTACCAGGCTGAAATTTCGCAGGGCAGGCTCGAAGCATTATTAAATTACCAGACCATGGTAAGTGAATTAACCGGCATGGAGCTGGCAAATGCCTCATTGCTTGATGAGGCCACTGCCGGTGCCGAAGCCATGATAATGATGCATAATGCACGATCACGGGCTGCTGTAAAGGCTGGTGTTAACAGGTTGTTTGTTGATGAAATGATCTTTCCCCAGACACTTGATGTAATACTTACCCGGGCTGAACCACTGGGTATAGAACTGGTTATGGGTGATTATGCCGAACAGGAATTAGATAATTCTTTCTTTGGGGCTATATTGCAGTATCCATCAGCCGACGGGGATATAATAGACTATAAAGGTTTTGTGGATAAAGCGCATTCAGTTGAAGCACTTGTTGCTATTGCTTCAGACCTGATGAGCCTTGTACTCCTCATACCTCCGGGTGAGTGGGGAGCAGATATAGTATTTGGTTCCAACCAGCGTTTTGGCCTTCCAATGGGATATGGAGGACCACATGCAGGCTTTTTTGCCACCCGGGAATCATTGAAACGCAGTATGCCCGGAAGGATTATTGGTGTTTCAGTCGACTCAAATGGTAAACCGGCGCTCAGAATGGCATTACAGACCAGGGAGCAACATATCAAGAGGGAAAGAGCCACATCAAATATATGTACAGCCCAGGCACTTCTGGCTAATATGAGTGGAATGTATGCCCAGTACCACGGCCCTGAAGGATTGAAAAGAATAGCATCACATATACACCAGAGTGCATGCACCTTTGGTCAGTCTGTGGAAAAACTTGGATATAAAATTGCCAACCAGGAATTCTTTGATACCCTTGATATAAGACTTCCCGATGGTATTGAATTAAAAACCCTTGAAGAGCTTGCATTGAGAAAGGAAATAAACCTGAACTTTTTTTATGAAGGAAAGGTAATTGTCAGCATGGATGAGATTACCACGGTTGAAGAAATAAATGTACTGATTGGGATATTTGCGGAAGCCGCAGGGAAAAAAGCTGATAAGGTTGAAGATATATGCGACTGTATTTGCATTGGTGATAAATTCCGTAGGAAAACAGAATTCCTCCAGCAGGAAGCATTTAACCGTTATCACAGTGAAACCGATATGATGAGGTATATCAAGCTCCTGGAGAACAGGGATATATCATTGGCATACAGCATGATACCATTGGGCTCATGTACAATGAAACTGAATCCTGCAACCTCAATGTTTCCCCTGAGCTGGCCGGAATTTGGCAATATACACCCTTTTGTACCGGAAGAACAGGCAAAAGGCTATTACCAGATAATGGATGAGCTCGGTGAAGCACTCAAACAAATAACGGGATTTGAAGCTGTTTCTTTCCAGCCTAATTCAGGTGCAGCAGGTGAATATACAGGACTGATGGTAATACGTCAGTATCATTTAAGCAGGGGAGACGGTCACAGGAATATTGTGCTTATTCCATCATCTGCTCATGGCACCAATCCTGCCAGCGGAGTGATGGCAGGCATGAAAGTGGTTGTTGTTGAATGCGATGAAAATGGTAATGTTGACGTTGAAGACCTGAGGACAAAAGCAGTTGAAAACAAGAAAGAGCTTGCAGCATTCATGATAACATACCCTTCAACTCACGGTGTTTTTGAAGAGGCTGTGAAAGAGATGACCGGTATTATACATGAGAACGGAGGGCAGGTTTATATGGATGGTGCAAATATGAATGCAATGGTTGGATTGTCAAACCCTGCCATTATTGGCGCTGATGTTTGCCATCTTAACCTTCATAAAACTTTTGCTATACCTCATGGTGGAGGCGGACCGGGTGTGGGACCGATATGTGTTGCCACTCACCTGGCTGAATTTCTTCCGACACACCCCCTTATTTCAACAGGCGGGAAAAATGGTACGACCGCCGTAGCTTCTGCCCCGTTTGGCTCAGCAATGATACTGACAATATCACATGCATATATAACTATGCTGGGTGAAGACGGACTTACAAGATCGACAAAAATGGCAATAATGAATGCCAATTACCTGGCCTCAGCCCTTGAAGAACATTTTAATGTCCTGTATAAAGGAAAGAAGGGAAGGGTAGGTCATGAGATGATATTGGATTGCAGGAAATTTAAGGGTGAGGCCGGAATATCTGAAGAAGACATCGCAAAAAGATTAATGGACTATGGTTTTCATGCACCCACATTATCATTTCCCGTTCATGGTACCCTGATGGTTGAACCAACGGAAAGTGAGCCACTTTATGAGCTCGACCGGTTTGTCAAGGCAATGAAATCAATATGGAACGAGATACAGGAGGTGAAAGAGGGGAAAACAGATAAGGAAGATAATGTTCTCCATAATTCACCTCATACAGCTGCTATGGTTATTAGCGATGACTGGAACCATAAGTACAGCAGGGAGAAGGCAGCATACCCGGTGGAAGGCCTTGCAGAGAACAAATACTGGTGTGCCGTAGGCAGGGTTGATAACGGTTATGGCGACAGGAACCTGGTATGTACCTGCGATCCTATAGATGCATACAGATTTGAGGATGTGGAGATTAAGATAGAAGAATAATAGCCCAATACACGATGAGGTTGTCTCATAAGTCCACCACCTCCCCCCCGAGTACTCGGGGGTACTCCTACTCTAAAGAGGAGGAGAAAGTTATAGGTCTGATAATCAGTATTTTCCCCTCCTTTTTAAAGGAGGGGTATCCCGACTGTAAGGTCGAGGATTGAATAATATAGGCTAAGGCTAAGGTTTAGCATTATGTAAAGGATATCTTACTTAGCCTTAGCCTTAGCCTTAACTTTAGCCTCTTTCTTTTATCGCATCTTCAATAAGCATCGAGTACAGTTCCCCCGGCTCAATGCCGTATTCTTTCATCTGTTTTGGTACTATGCTCTCTTCGGTTATCCCGGGGATGGTATTTACTTCAATAAACACAGGTTCATCATTTAAAACTATAAAATCTACCCTTACCAGGCCCCTGCAGTCAAGGAATGAAGCAATATTGGAACTGGCTTGCTGGATTGCTGCAGTGACAAAATCAGGGAAACGGCCCGGTGTTATCTCATCAGCCATGGAAGGATCATACTTTGCCTCAAAATCAAAAAAATCATTCTTGCTAACTATCTCGGTAACAGGCAGAACAATAGTCTGTTCTGACGTTTTTAAAACACCGCAGGCAACTTCAGTACCATTGATAAATTCTTCTGCAAGTACCTGGGGGCTTTCAGTAAAAGCAAGCTTTATGGCTGGCATGATTTCATCAACATTCGCTACTTTGCTTACCCCAAAGCTTGATCCACTCTCATTGGGTTTGATAAACATCGGTAAACCTATTTCTTCAGCAAGGGAGATGGGATCAGGTATATTGTTTTTGTTAATCAATACTGAACGTGCCATCTTAACAGAAAAATTCTTCAGGAATGACTTACATGCATTTTTATTGAATGTTAAGGCCGAGGTATAGGTGTTACAGCCTGTGTATGGTATTCCCGTTATTTCGAAATAACCCTGAAGAAATCCATTTTCACCCGGATTGCCGTGTATTGCAATAAAAACGGCATCAAATCTTACCAGCCTGTCGTGGAGCTTTAGTGTAAAAGTGTTTTTATCGACTTTGTAAATTTGCCCCGAAAGATCTTCCCAGTACCAGTCCGGTCCCTTTATCATAATGAGGTATGTATCGTAGCGGTTTGTAAGTGCTCTTTCTACTGCCCGTGCGCTTTTAACTGATATTTCATACTCTGAAGAGTTGCCTCCTGCAATTATGGCTATGGTCTTCATTAGAATGTCTAAATTATGATTTCCAAATATACGAAATTATGTAGCTACGAATACATGTTACTCGTTGTTCGTTTCTCGGATGATCACATATCACTCATTACTTCTGATTATCCTCTGCTGTCTCATTGTGCTGCACCTGGCATCATAGCGAGTTCACGGTTATCCCCGGGTGTGACCGGGGCTATTATTATTCACCACCCTCCGGGGGTGTATAGATATTTGAAAACCTATCGCCTCTCTCCCTAGACTCAGCCTTAGTCTAAACCTTTTTTCACCTCTCACCTCTCTCATTTCGTATCTCTCACCTCTCACCTCTCACCTCTCACCTCTCACCTCTCACCTCTCACCTCTCACTTCTCACCTCTCACCTCTCACCTCTCACCTCTAATAATTTATAACTTTCCTCTCCCAGCTATGTAGTTCCGCCACTTCTCAATAAGCTGGCTCATATCATCGGGCAGCTTCGATTCAAACTCCATGCGTTTACCACTTACAGGGTGAATGAAGGAAAGGTATCGTGCATGCAGTGCCTGGCGTGGCATTATATTAAAACAATTCCTGACAAACTGCTGGTATTTTGTAAATGTAGTACCTCTAAGGATTTTATCACCCCCGTAGTCAGGATCATTAAAAAGTGGATGTTTCAGGTAGCTCATATGCACCCTTATCTGGTGTGTTCGCCCGGTCTCCAGCTCGCATTCAATAAGTGAGACATATGACAGGTCTTCAATGAGCCTGTAATGAGTCACAGCAGGTTTGCCATCACTTCCATCCGGGAAGACATACATCAGCTTACGGTTCCTGGGGTTTCTGCCTATATTGCCTGTAACAGTGCCACTGTCACCTGGATTGCCCCATACTACTGCCGTATATTTTCTGCCTGTGTTGTGTTCATAAAACTGCCTTCCAAGGTTATTGAGGGCATATTCAGTTTTGGCTATTACCAGAAGGCCGGAGGTATTCTTATCAATGCGGTGTACCAGTCCGGGTCGCAGCTCCCCGGTTTTAAAAAGCGGAATATCCCTCAGGTGGTACATAAGAGCATTTACAAGCGTCGCGGTATAATTTCCGACCCCGGGGTGTACAACCATTCCTGCTTCTTTGTTAACTATTAGTAAAGAGTCATCTTCATATAGAATATCGAGAGGCAGGTTTTCAGGCAAAATCTCTGTTTCCCTGGGAGGGTGAGCCAGTAATATCTGTATAATATCACCCGGCTTTACCTTATAATTAGGTTTAACAGGCTGGTCGTTAACAATTATATTACCTGCCAGGGCAGCATTCTGAATACGGGTGCGGGAAGTATTATCTATCCGGTTTACCAGGAATTTGTCAATTCTGAGTGCTTTCTGCCTTGCATCTGCTTCAATACGGTAATGCTCAAATAACTCACCGTTATCAATATGATCATCCGTTTTGCTCATGAGCAATCATAATCGTATAAATCTGTTATAACCAATTACCCTTTTGCCTGAGCTTATAATAAGAAGATAAACACCCTGGGGCAGGGCTGTTACATTAACAGTGCGGGTTTGTTCATCTGACAGGAGCCATCTTCCGTTACTGTCGTATATATTAATCTCAATGCCCATGGCAAGGTCATTTTCAGGAATATCAATATTCAGTATATCATTTACCGGGTTTGGCCATATTTTTATTTTATTTTTAGCCGGCAGGTCAATATCGTCTATTCCTGATGGAATAATCGCACTGCCCATAACTGGCCTTATCATAAGGCTCCCGGCTATTTCGGATTCACTCCATAAGCCGTTAATATAATAATGGCGTCTGCCTTCCGGCAGGGTATTCATATCGAGGCTTACATTGAGGAATGTTTCCGATTGCTGCGTCCAGCCAATGTGAAAATAACCCTCAATTACCAGGGGATCATTTAAAACAAATTGTATAAAACCGTTAATATCTTCCCCGGGATCAACCATCTCTTCCTGTTCATACAGCAGATCACCGGGCATACCATTATTGTCACTCCATACTGCAATATTAAAATATCTCTGGTTTGAAGATTGATAACTGTCATTGAAGGCCATTGATATTGCTCTTAAAGTGTCGGGCTGGAAGGTTCTGAACCTTGTAGCAACCATTGCATTGGAAGCGCCCTGTCCATTCACCCCATAGCCGTTTTCAGCCGAGCCGTCATCATAAGAGAAGTAGTTACTGAACATCTGGAAATAGTCAATTGTGTCGTTTACCTTCTGATCAAACTCATCCGTTATTAATATTGACCTGACTCTGAACAGGGCTGAGTCGGTGTAATCAGAATCAAAAGTGTATATCAGGTTGGCATTATATGTAACCCATTCGCCGGGGTCAATATTTGTTGCGCCGGCCGAGAAAGTATGTACCTCCGAATCTTCATACATATCCCTGATTTTAAAATTCCTTGTAACATTCCGAGTCACTTCATCATTATTCCTGTAATTAATCCTGATAAAGGACCCCATCTCTGAAAGGAATACCTTCCTGAACTGTTCCCATGGCATGGATTCATAAGTATTAAGGACAGAGCGTATGGGCTCAGTGAACGCTACATCCACGGGTATGGTATCAGAGGGAGAGCGGTTCTTATCAATAAACACATAATCGATATTCCAGTGGTCTGCATTCCCCGCCATGGCCGGGTCGCTGAGGGTGGAGCTTAGACTTGCATAGTTGATAAATCTGAACCTGAAGCCCCTGTACAGGTAATCAGGGCTGTCAATCTTTATAATTACCGGTTTGAAATTATGTAGGTTAGTACCTTCAGCTTTCCATATATGTTGCCATTCATTATCAATGACAGAATAGAATTGTAATACAAGGCTGTCCTGTAATTCCGGAGGGTCGGCAATGCCCTGAGGCTGGTAAAAGAAACTGAGGTAAACATTTTCAGTTGGAGCAACATCAAGGTCAATGGGAACAGATGTCAGACGGTCGGCCTCGAAGACAAAAGAGCCGGCTTCTTCATATAATATACCCATGTTATTGATTGCGTCAAAGGTGGCAACACCCTGGCTCACCTGGTTAAAGGGATAAGTATTGTTTATATAAACATAGTTATCGGTCCAGCGTGATGACGAAGGCCATATATTGCCAGGTATAAAATCATCAAAAAAAGGCAGATCAACAGTGTCGGCAGGAGAGGCTGACTTAACCAGTTTCCTTTTATGCCAGGCATTATTTATATCGGGATTTGTAAGTAGTCCTGTCACTATCTCCTGGCCAGAGCTGTTTAATATTAGCATAAATGGCAATAAAACAGTCAGATATTTTCTTATTATAATCATCAAAGCCTGTTTTTCCAGTTAGTTGCTGTCCCGTATCGGCAGGGTATCCATACTGCTTATCATGGTTGAGTCAACCGGTAGTTTCATTGAATCTGTTGTAAACCAGACATATACAGCAGAGCCCAGTTGCAGGGTTGTTTCTTCAGTATATAGAGGGTTTTGTTTAAATACGAAAGCATTTGCTGTATCTTCGGCGTTATTAATGGTATTGTCAAAAGTAAATGTTCCTATATTCAAAGATGCAGCAAGTATCCTGTTTCTTGCTTCTTCTATGTTAAGTCCAATCAAGTCAGGGATAGGAGTTCTTCTATTGCTCAGGCCCTTGCCAAGCACCAGGTCAATAACCGAACCTTTTTGTACTGAATCACCGGGTTCCACATGCTTGCCATGATAAAGTTGTTCAAGAACATAATCAACGGCAAGGTCGGGTTTGTAATTGAGTTTACCGATTTCAAGCCCTGAACTTTCAATAAGCGACAGTGCCTGCCGCTTCGATAATTCCAGTAAATCAGGCATCTCAACCATCTCAGGATTGAATGCATTTATAGTTGCCATTATGCGACGGTTCTTTTTGACTCCGAATCCGGCTACAGGATTTTGCTCAACCACGCAACCCCTTGGGACAATATTGGTATAAACAGAATCAATAACCTGGAATCTCATTTTGTTCTTCGTAACAGTTTTTTCAGCCTCTTCTATAGTTAAGCCATAAAGGTCGGGAACCGGGCGTGATTGGCCATGCCTTGTATATACGCTCAACCAGAGCAGGGTTAAGAAGATAATAATAATGGCTGTTGCAATGGCCAGGCCGAGATGCTTCAGGAAATCCTTACTGGCAAGGAATTTTTTTAGGCTCATAATTCAGCTTTATTAAAATAGTAACGTATAGGCAAAGATAAAATTATATGATGACGAAAGACTAACGACTTAAGACAAAAGATAAAAGATAAAAGATAAAAGGAATAGGAACAAGATGAAATTGTGAGCCAGGTCTGTATAATTATGGGATGGTAGGGTTTTGGTTAATTCATTAATTCTAATAATACAAAGTTATTTATTAAATTGCTTGTAAAACCTGTTACTCTGATCTGTTAAGGATTTATAGAGATGATGGTAATAAATTAAAAACCATGAAACCCCATGTACTTCTTATTTTATTATTCCTTTCCCTGACAGGTCTGGAAGCCTTTTCATGTACTATAATAATGGTCAGAGGTGAAAATACCGCAATTGCCGGGAGTAATGAAGATTTTTTGACTCCGCTGACAATGATGTGGTATGTGCCTGCCACTGACAGGTATTATGCCAGAATCTGTTTTGGTTTTAATATGGGAATGAATTCTACCCAGGGAGGGATGAATGAGCATGGACTGTTCGTTGATGGTAATTCTGTGGCAAAACAGGGATGGGAACCAGATAATTCTAAAAAAAAATTCCTGGGTTCGGTCATCGAACATATACTGGCAAGCTATAAAGACATTGAGGAGGTAAAGGAATTTTTCCGGACCTTTAATAATCCTTCACTTGATGCAGCAAGAATTCCGGTAATGGATAAAAGCGGGGCGTCAATGATAGTTGAATGGTATAATGGCGATGTTGTTTTTCTGGAAACAGGAGAGGATTTTCAGGTAGCAACGAACTTTATTGGATCAAAGTATTTAAATAAAGAGAAACCCTGCTGGAGATATAAAAAGGCAGTAGAACTTCTTGATAATCAGGACATCTACTCTGTTAATACAGTCAGGGATGTTCTTAATGCCACCCATGTTGAGGGCAATAGTTCCAAAACGTTGTACAGCTTTATCTGCGATTTGAAATCAGGGGAAATCCTTGTTTATAATTTTCATGATTATGCGAATCCCATCAGGCTTAATTTCAATGAAGAGATAAAAAAGGGAAACCGGTCATATTACCTGATAGAACTTTTTAAAAACCATAGTGAAGAATATATGAGCTTCATTGAGCAGGCTCCTTTGTATATGCTTGAGCGCTTTTCAAGGACCAATAATGTACAGGCAAGTATTTTTTATGGTATAATGAAATCTAAGTATCCTGATATTTTTAACATGGAGATAGGACCTGAAATCCTCAGTGAATTGGCATCAGAACTTTTTGAGGAGGGCAGGCTTGATGACAGTATTTTCTTCCTCGAAAGGAATGCAAGGGATTTTCCTGAGAATCCTTCAGTGCATTTTGAACTGGCCGGATTCTTAAGAAAAGCAAATCAAACAGACAGAGCTATTGAAGAGTACAAAAAGACTCTTGAACTCGATCCGGAACATGCAGGGGCAGAGAAAGCGATTAATGAATTGAAATAATTTGATTCTCACCGGTCTTACCAATCCTTTACCACATTATAAAGAGTATCCCTTTCAACGGGCTTAAATCCTGCTCCCCTTATCAATTCGCAGATCTCTTTTGTTGTCATTGACGGGTTCTGGTCTTTGGCGCCGGCCATTGAATAGATTTTTGTAGTATCATCTATTGTACCATCCACATCATCAACCCCGAAGGATAAGGCCAGTTGAGTTGACTCTTTACCCAGTGCCGGCCAGTAGGCTTTTATATGAGGGAAGTTATCAAGGAAAATACGTGATACGGCATAGTTTTTCATATCCTCTATGATATTTACTTCACCGTACTGCTGCATTTTATTATTTTCCATCTTGAATTTAAGTGGAATGAATGAATTAAACCCGCTGGTAATGTCCTGAAGCTTCCGCAGTCTTTCCATATGGTCAATCCTGTGTTCATAGGTTTCCATATGCCCGTAAAGCATGGTAGCGTTTGAAGGTATACCGACCTTATGAGCTTCCTCATGTATCCTGAGCCACGTTTCCGATGATGATTTATCTTTACATATTATTGCCCTTAACTTTGCATCGAATATTTCTGCTCCCCCACCGGGTATTGAACCCAGGCCATCCTTTTTCAGTTTAAGCAGGCCATCTCGTATATCAAGTCCTGATTTCCTTATAATATAATCAAGTTCAATAGCTGAAAAAGCTTTTATATGCAGACCGGGCCTGTGATCACGTATCATCCTGAGTATTCTTCCATAATAATCAATATCATGATCAGGATGTACTCCTCCGACAATATGTACTTCAGTAACCGGTTTATCATCAAAACGACGAACGATATCAAGTATTTCTTCGGCACTGTAATTCCATGCATCCGGGCTTCCTGCCGGTTTCCTGTAGGAGCAGAATTCGCAGTTGTAAATACATATATTGGTAGGCTCGATATGAAAGTTACGGTTAAAAAAAACCCCGTCACTGTTTTTTCTACTTCTAACTATATCAGCAAAATAACCAAGCAAACCTGGATTTTTAAAATTATACAGGAGCAAACCTTCTTCAGCCGTTATTCTGGTATTATTTATTATCTTATCATATACAGGCTTGAGCTCTGCAGGTATAAATTTTATCATGGTTTAATAACAAAAATGTGGGTGTAAAGTTAGTAAGAAAACAAAGATAGACGAAAGACGAAAGACAAAACAAAAAATGCCCCGCCAACTGCGGAGCACTTTTTAATGTAAGGTGGGAGGTAAAATTTACCCTTTATGTTTTGGTTCGTCTGATACACTAAGCTTTTTTCTGCCTTTGGCACGACGCCTTGCCAATACCTTCTGTCCGTTTGGCGTGGACATCCTTTCCCTGAAACCGTGTTTGTTCGATCTTTTCCTTCTTGAAGGCTGAAATGTTCTTTTCATCTTATACTGGGTTTCTTAAATTCTTATTAACTGTAATCGAGCTGCAAAAATAATGATATTTTTTGAAAAACAAAAAGTAATTTGCTCGCTTATCTCCTTCGCTCTTCGAGCTACGGAGGTTACAGTGCTCACGTAATTGGTCTCGCTAATGCTCGACGTAATTTGTTCACTCTGCTCACGTAATTTGCACTGCTGACGCAGTGCGTAATTTACCCCGCTAGCGCGGGGCGTAACTAGCTCGCTCCGCTCGCGTAATTTGGTTAGTCGACACTTTCTTAAACTCGGAAACCGGAACATGGAAAATGGAACTAAACTGGCATATAGACAATTTTCTTGGCCCGGAAGTATTCCTCATCGAAAAAATCCTTAAGCTCATAGATACGGCATTCGGGATAATTCTTTAATTCATCGCCCAGGTCTCCTCCCTTAAGGGTAATAATACCATTTGCCAGGTTGTTAAATGATTGCTTCAGGATTAGATTGCCTGTCCATTTAACCAGGTTGGGGAAAGGAGCTACAGCCCTTGTAACAACAAAGTCGTATTTGTCTTTTATGTTTTCAATCCTTGTCCAGACAGCTTCAACATTATTAAGATTAAGGCTTTCGCTGATATCATTGACAGCAGTAACTTTTTTCCTGACGGAATCGACCAGGGTAAATAAACACTCGGGGAATACTACAGCAAGGGGAATCCCCGGGAAGCCCCCACCGGTTCCTGCATCCAGTATCCTTGTTCCGGGACTGAACCGGATTATCCTTACTATACTGAGTGAGTGTATGACATGGTGGAGAACAAAATAATCCATGTCTTTACGTGATACCAGGTTAATCTTATTGTTCCAATATGCATAAAGCGTCTCAAGGCGGTTTAGCTTATCTTTTTTTGTTCCTGGTAAGGTGTTGAAATATTTTGTTATGGGGTTGTCCACTAGATATTCTCTGTCTTGTTAAGAATATTATAAAGTAATTCCTTTGCCCTGAAAATCTGGGCTTTGACAGTTCCCAGGGGAAGCTTCAGTTCGTTGGCTATTTCTTCATAAGAGTATTCTTTATAATATCTTAATTCAATCAGTTGTCGATACTTTGGTTTTAACTGGCTTACCACGTGACTGAGATGTCTGATCTTCTGTTTCTGCATCATTTCTTCTTCAGGCCCGGGCATATCAGACTGCAGGTGTGCAGCAGGGTCATCCTGTTCATCCTGTTGCTGTTCGATAGCTGTAGGAGCAGATTTTTTCTTCCTGATAAAATCTATACAATTATTGGTTGCTATCCTGAATAGCCAGGTACTAAAGGCATAGTTAGGAGTATATAAATGAATATTTTTAAATGCCTTCCCGAATGCTTCGATAGTAAGATCATCAGCATCAGAAGGGTTGTTAACCATTTTCAGGAGCATGTAATAAATAGAGTCGCGGTACCTGTTCATTAATTCAGCAAAAGCTTTCTCATCGCCATCAACAGCTAGCTTTACCAGTCTTAAATCATATTGAGCTTTTTCTGAAAGGTCAGGTTTTATTTCCATTCGTAATACTGGTGTCGTTTAAAAGCAACGTTTAATAAAAAAGAAACGTTTAGAAAGGGAGAAATAATATCAAACAAAGGCGAAAATACTAATAAATCTTTTTCGTTCAAATTCTTTTGGGCCTGGGCAAGTATGATTATTTTGGTCAGGATGACAATTCCAGCTACTATACCAAGGGGAAGATAAAGATTTGTTAACAGCACCAGAACAATGAAAAGTGTATAGAAGAAAAGCCTTGAAACCGGCTCTGTAAAAAGTAATAATTTTGTTAGCCCACGGTAGTGTGAGGCTGTAGATATATGCCTGGTCTTTTGTTGCCGGTATTCTTTCCATGTACCTGAAGGTATTGAACGTGTAAATGATTCAGGAGCCAGGTTGACACATGTATTTTCTTTCCTTGCCAGTAAATTAACAAACAGGTCATCATCACCTGACTGAAGATTAAGATGAGTTCCGAACCCCTTATTTTTCAGGAAGACGGTTTTTCTGTATGCAAGATTCCGCCCCACTCCCATATATGGTATCCCTGCTATTGCCATACCTGTGTATTGCATGGCGATGAACATTGAATCATACCTTATATATTTGTTCAGCAGTCCTTTCTTCTTGAGATATCCCCCGTATCCAAGGACAAAATCAGTTTTCTTGGTAAAGGAGGATGCAAAACTGGCAACCCAGTCTTTACTTACCGGTTGGCAATCTGCATCTGTTAGGAGCAACAGGTCATTCCTGGCTGCCTTAATGCCTATAAACAGCGCCATCTTTTTGCTATGTCTCAGGCTCGATTCCTTGTGTATAGTGGTCACCTTCAGGTTGTCGTATTCCCTGGTAAATTTCTTAAGAATTTCTTCGGTTTCGTCATCAGAACAGTCATTTACCACGATAACCTCAAAGTCATGATAATCCTGCTCCAGTACGGAAGGCAGGAATGATGCCAGGTTTTCAGCTTCATTACGGGCACAAATAATGACTGATACAGGCTCGGTCTTCATGCTCTTTCCGTTATACCTGTACATACCGGCACGCAGGTAAAAGACCAGGTAATATAATAATTGTATCAGGGCACTTGATGCAAACAATACAATTAAGATCAACTCAGTAGTTGTAATATGAAGCTCGAACATCTGCTTTATTTTTGCTGCGGCAATATTAATAAGTTTACTGAATCCTGCAAAGCGAATTACATATTATAAGCTTTTTTTTATTGCTAATTTTCAAAGACAGTATCTAAGCACTACATTTGTGCAATTATAAAAATGATTATATACGGTGTTCGAGGTTCATAAAAAGAGTCTGGATTCACAAGCGAGAACTGGAATTCTCCATACTGATCATGGAACAATCAGGACTCCGGTTTTTATGCCTGTGGGAACAGCCGGAACGGTTAAGGGGGTATTGCAACGGGATTTGAAAGAGGAAGTAAACGCAGAAATCATTCTGGGGAATACCTATCATTTATATTTAAGACCGGGAACAGATATTCTTGAAAAATCAGGGGGGCTCCATAAATTCATGAACTGGGACAGGGCTATATTAACGGACAGCGGGGGCTACCAGATTTTCTCACTTTCTGATAACAGGCAATTGACGGAAGAAGGGGCACATTTCAAGTCTCATATTGACGGTTCAGCTCATATATTTACACCTGAATCGATTGTAGATATTCAGCGAATAATTGGTGCAGACATAATTATGGCTTTTGATGAATGTACGCCGTATCCATGTGATTATGATTATGCACAGAGATCAATGGATCTTACCCATCGGTGGCTCGAAAGGGCTATGGAAAGATTAAGAAAGACCGACCCCCGGTATGGTTACAGGCAGGCTCTCTTTCCTATAGTACAGGGCAGTGTATATGCTGATTTGCGTAAGCAGTCGGCTGAATATATAGCTGAAGCAGATATGCCCGGTAATGCTATAGGCGGTTTATCGGTAGGTGAACCGGCTGAAATTATGTATGCCATGATTGATATCGTTAACAATATACTCCCTGAGAATAAGCCACGATATCTAATGGGTGTTGGTACACCGGTAAATATCCTGGAGGCTATAGATCTTGGTATTGATATGTTCGATTGTGTGATTCCTACAAGGAATGGGCGCAACGGAATGCTTTTTACCAGGGAGGGAATAATTAATATTAAAAACAAAAAGTGGGCAAATGATTTTTCAGCCATTGATAAAAACGGACCGGCAGATATAAGCCGTTATTATTCAAAAGCTTATCTTAGGCATCTAATAACCTCGGGCGAACTGCTTGGAGCACAGATAGCAAGTATACATAATCTGGCCTTTTATTTGTGGCTTGTTAATGAAGCACGCAGACATATTGAAAAAGGGGAATACAGTATCTGGAAAAATCAAATGATTGTTGCACTTGCACGAAGGATATAATGAATATTGAGAAAAAAACCATAGATGTTTTTATTATTAAGAAATTCCTGGGAACATTTTTTCTGGCCCTGGTCCTTATTATGTTTGTGGCCATCATATTTGACTTTTCTGAAAAAATTGATGATTTCCTTGAAAAGGAGGCACCTTTAAGAGCCATCATATTTGATTATTATCTGAATTTTATTCCATACTTTGCCACTCTTTTCTCCCCTCTGTTTACGTTCATCTCGGTTATTTTCTTTACCTCAAAGATGGCCTATGATACAGAAATAATAGCTATACTAAGCAGCGGAGTGAGTTTCAGGCGAATGATGTTACCTTATTTCTATTCTTCACTTCTAATTGCTGTTATTACATTTTTACTTATGAACTTTGTAATACCGCATTCAAGTAAAAAAAGGATTGAATTTGAGGATAAGTACTATCGAAGCCGGAGCAGGTATTATATGACAAGTGACATTCACAGGCAGGTTTATCCCAATGTATATGCCTTCATGGAGACTTATCGTTCATCTGTACAGATTGGTACTGAATTCAGTCTCGAGCGCTTCAATGAAGATGGGGAACTTGTTTCGAAACTAATGGCAACTAATGTTAAATGGGATTCGACAATAAATAAATGGAGTGCAAGAAACTATGTTATAAGAGATATTGTTGATGGCAAAGAGTATATAAGGAAAGGAAGGAGGATAGACACTACACTTACAATTACTCCCAGCGATTTTGAGAGAGGAAAGGATTTTGTAGTTACAATGAACCTGTTTGAACTGAATCACTATATTGATGTTTTAAAATTGCAGGGATCTGAAGAGGTTAAGCTTTGTCTCAATGAAAAACATCAGCGAATTGCAAATCCATTCTCTGTTTTTATTCTTACACTTATTGGTGTCTCGCTTTCTTCAAAGAAAGTGCGTGGTGGCATTGGTATGCAAATAGGATTTGGACTTGCCCTTAGTTTTTCATATATATTCTTTATGCAATTTGCAACACAATTCTCCCTTAAAGGCAATCTCAATCCAATGTTTGCTATGTGGCTACCTAATATTATTTACCTCAGTATTGCAATATTATTGTATAAGCGAGCACCAAAATAATATGCGGTCGAAAAATATTGTTCTGTAATTAACTGATATTATATAATCTATTACTGATTCCGGTTGCCTCTATCCTGCTGTTCGAAAGAAATTGATTTATGTTCTTCTTTTATTCATTTGATTTTATTAATGTTGTATGCTTAATATCAGATAAAATCAGGTAATTATTTAATATTTAGGTTAACAACAAATACATACAAATATGCCGATAGACCAGAAAATCCGTGAACTTCAGGAGAGGCGCCAGAAAGTACTTCTTGGTGGTGGTGAGAAAGCCATACAAAAGCAAAAAGCGATGGGGAAAGGTACGGCCAGGGAGCGAATAATGATTCTCCTTGATGAGGGCTCTTTCAGTGAATATGATATGTTCGTGGAACATGAAGCCCGCGATTTTGATATGGATAAGAAAAGCCTTCCAAGTGATGGCGTAATAATAGGAACAGGAACCATCGAAGGTGCTCCAATAGCTATTTTTGCACAGGATTTCACTGTAGCAGGAGGCTCTCTCGGCCTTATGCACTCAAGAAAGATAACGAAGATAATGGACCATGCCCTCAAGATGAGAATACCCCTGATAGGTATTAACGATTCGGGTGGAGCAAGGATACAGGAAGGGGTGAATTCGCTTGCAGGATACGGGGAGATTTTTTTCCGTAATACCCTGTCAAGTGGTGTGATACCACAAATATCAGTTGTTCTTGGGCCCTGTGCCGGGGGGGCGGTTTATTCACCTGCACTTACAGATTTTGTATTTGTGGTACAGAATATCTCAAAAATGTTTATTACAGGCCCCGAAGTTATTAAGACTGTTCTGGGTGAAGAGATATCAATGGAAGACCTGGGTGGTGCCATGGTGCATAGTGAGATTACCGGTAATGCTCATTTTTATTCTAAAACTGAAGATGAATGTTTTGCTAAAATTAAGGAACTGGTAAGCTATATACCATGGAATAATCAGAGGAAGTCCAGAGCTATGGAACCTGCAGATCCTCTCGGGGATTGTAATATAGATAATATCGTTCCTGCTGACCCAACATTACCATATGACGTTAAAGATGTTATACGATCCGTGACTGACAAGTCAGAATTCTTTGAGATACAAAGACACTGGGCTAAAAATATAGTTGTAGGCTTCGGCAGAATTCATGGTGCCACAGTTGGTTTTGTTGCCAACCAGCCATTGGAGCTTGCAGGTGTGCTCGACGTAGATTCTTCTGATAAGTCAGCCCGCTTTATCCGTTACTGTGATGCCTTTAATATACCAATTATCACTTTTGTTGATCTGCCGGGTTACCTCCCGGGTGTTGACCAGGAACATGCAGGTGTAATAAGGCATGGCGCAAAACTACTTTATGCCTACAGTGAAGCAACCGTTCCAAAGATCACAGTTATTATCAGGAAAGCCTATGGTGGAGGATATATAGCTATGGGATCAAGACATCTCAGGGCAGATTTTGTATTTGCATGGCCCGGTGCTGAAATTGCAGTGATGGGGCCTGAAGGAGCTGCAAATATTATTTTCAGGAAAGAGATAATGGCCTCTGATGACCCGGATGCTACACGGAAAGCCAAGGTGGAGGAATATAAATCCAAGTTTGCCAATCCATATGTCGCTGCAGCCAAAGGATATGTGGATGCAGTAATCGAACCTTGTGAAACAAGGAGATTGCTTATTCATGCAATCGAAGTGTCAGATAATAAATCTGTATCAATGCCATTCAAGAAACATGGCATACCACCAGTCTAAAACCTTCTGTATTATTAATAAAAATCTATGGAAAAGAAAGATACCAAGCTGGAAATACTCAATATAAATTATTCGGAATATACTACCAGGCTAAGCACTAAGTTCAAAAACAGAGAACCTTATAAGCATCCTGACAAATTCAAATTATTAAGCTTTATCCCCGGGACAATTATTGAAATACTGGTGAAAGAAGGAGATAAAATAAAAAAGGGAGATGAAGTACTGGTACTTGAAGCAATGAAAATGAAGAACAGGATAAAGTGCCCTGTTAGCGGCCTGGTAAAACATATTGATACACATGTTAATGATGTTGTGCCAAAAGGGAAGCTTCTTATTGAGTTCAGCCCGGAAGAATAATTTTCTTTAAAGCTTACCCCTCCAGGTCCAGTAATCATTATTTATACTGGTCGCAGGCAATTCTTCAAATATTCCGTATACTGCTGATCCACTGCCACTCATTGAGCAGTATAATGCGCCATCATGATAAATCTTATCAATAATCTCCCCGATAACCGGATACTTCGATATAATGGCATCCTGGAAATCGTTCAGTATGTTGTTTCTCCATGTACCTACAGGTTTGTTTATATTTTCAGCAATACTGTTCACCGGACTATGAGGATTTACCATCCTGTATGCTTCAGCTGTACTTATATGAATACCGGGATATACAAGCAGTAAGTGTTTCCCCTCTAAGCTGAAACCTGTCTCTGTAATTACCTCACCACGGCCACTGATAAAGGCAGGTTTGTTACTGATAAAGAAAGCACAGTCACTGCCTATCTGTAATGCCAGGTCAATGAGTCTGTTACTATCAATGCCAAGGCTGAAATAACGGTTCAGATACCTCAGCATAAACGCTGCATCTGAAGACCCGCCTCCAAGTCCTGACCCGGGTGGTATGGCTTTGTGCAGATGTAGCTTCAGGGGTGGGATGCTGAATTCATTTCGTAACAGGTTCATGGCTTTTATTACAAGATTGTCATTCATGCTGCAATCAGTTTCAATCCCTGTAACATTAATCTCATCAGAGTCTTCGCCTGTTGTCTGCACCACAAACTCCAGGGCATCTCTTAAATCAACAGGATAAAATAATGACTCAATATTATGATAGCCATCCTTCCTTTTACCGGTAATGTTTAATCCTATGTTGATCTTGGCATTCGGGAAAATAGTCATAAGTACCCTGTTAATTTTGATGCAAATTACAAAAAAAGGTAATTGGCTCACTGCGTTCGCGTAATTTATTCCGCTTACCGCCTACGCTCTCCGAGCTTCGGCGGCCAGGGCGCGGAATGTAACTGGTCCCGCTAGCGCGGGACGTAATTTGTTTCCTTTGGTCGCGCAATTAGATTAAAAACAAAACCCTTTCCTATTTACTTTATAAACCTTATAAACATTATCAACCCTATCAACTTCCTTAGCCTTAGCCTTAGCCTGATTTCTATATCAACAAGATATCAACATTAAAATGTTTGTAATATTTACCCGCTGTTACTGGGCAGAAGCCTACTATTTTCTAACTTTGATCCGGGTAATTACGGCCACTTTAATAAAACTTATAACTAATAGATAAACAGTATTTTATGGCTGAGAGAAAGGCTAAAACCAGGCTTGTCACAAATCCATTGCCTGATATGGGCAGGGTACCTCCCCAGGCTATTGATATGGAGGAAGCAGTATTGGGTGCAATAATGCTTGAAAAAGAGGCAATAATAACGGTAATTGATATTCTGAAACCTGAAAGTTTTTATAAAGATGTTCACCAGAGAATATATGAAGCCATTCTCTTACTTAACCAGAAAGAATTACCAGTTGATCTGTATACTGTTACCGAAGAACTAAGATCAGAAGATGAACTGGACAATATTGGTGGCCCGGTTTACCTGACACAGCTGACTTCAAAGGTAGTGTCAGCAGCTCATGTTGAGTTTCATGCTAAAATAGTAGCGCAGAAATTCATTCAGAGGGAACTCATCAGGGTGACTTCGGAGATACAGGGCCGTGCATTTGATGACTCAAACGATATAAATGAGCTGCTTGATTACTCCGAGAATGAGTTGTTCCAGATAGCCGAGGGCAATATCAAAAAAGAGGTGGCGCCTCTGAACATTGTTCTAAAGGAAGCAATACATGAGATAGAGGAAGCGAGTAAAAGGGAGGATGCCCTGGTTGGTGTACCTTCAGGATTTACAAAGCTCGACAGGCTGACATCAGGCTGGCAAAAATCTGACCTTATAATAATTGCTGCCAGACCCTCAATGGGTAAAACAGCTCTTGCATTATCCATGGCCAGGAATATGGCAATCGACCATAAGAAATCAGTAGCTGTCTTTTCACTGGAGATGGCGGCGGTTCAACTGGTAAACCGCCTGATAGTTGCTGAAACAGAGTTACCATCAAACAGGATTAAAAATGGACGGCTTAAAGAAGATGAGTGGAAACAACTTGAGACAAAAATAAAAATACTGGAGGATGCCAGTATCTATATTGATGATACCCCGGCTATCTCCGTGTTCGAACTCAGGGCCAAATGCAGGCGCTTATCTGCACAGCATAAACTGGATATAGCCATAGTAGATTATCTGCAGCTGATGACAGGACCAAAGGATGCAGGTAGCCGTGAACAGGAAGTATCAAGTATTTCCAGGTCACTGAAAAGTATTTCAAAAGAACTTAATGTACCAATTATTGCACTTAGTCAGCTTAACCGCTCAGTTGAAGTTAGGGGTGGTAACAAAAGGCCGCAATTGTCCGATCTAAGAGAATCAGGAGCTATTGAACAGGATGCTGATATGGTAGTTTTCATTCACAGGCCCGAAAAATATGGATTCACAACACTCGATAATGATATGCCCTCAAAGGGTATAGCTGAGATCATCCTTGCAAAAAACAGAAACGGCCCTGTTGATGATGTATTGCTGAGATTCAGGGAGGAAAGGGCACAGTTTATTGATATTGAGGATCTTGACTATGAAGCAATAGGGCAACAGAATGTGTCTGATTCCTTTACGGTGAGCTCAAAAATGAATAATGATATACCTTCTGATGGCAATAGCCTTGGCAGTGAAAATGGATCAGACGATGAAATACCATAGATTGTAATATAAAATTATAACCTGGTGGTTTACTGTGGATTATAAATATTAATAAAATACCTTGAACCTATGCTTGAGAATAGTGTTTTTTTCCTGGCAGGACTGGCAGCAGGCGTGTTATTGATGGTAATTATACAGGTGCTGAGAAAAAAAGCTGCACGCGCTACAGAAGGTATTCATATTAATGATCTCAGGACAACTATATCTGAATATAAGACTGACCTGGGAGAGAAAGAGGGAGAGATAAGAAAGCTGACAGCCATGGTTGCATCAAGGGACGCTAATATAGAGGCACTGGGTGAGAAACTTAAGGATCAGAAAAAAGAGCTTGAGGAAATACAGGAAAGGATGAAAAAGGAATTCAGGCTGTTGGCTGATGAAATCCTTGAGGAAAAAAGCAGGAAATTTACCAGGGAGAATACTGAAAAGCTGGATAATATACTGAAACCTTTTAATGAAAACCTGAAAGATTTCAGGGATAAGGTTGAGAAGACAAGGCTCGAAAGTAGTAAAGACCGTGCTTCGCTTATGACAAAGATTGCTGAGCTGGAAAGGCTGAACACAAAAATCAGTGATGAGGCCAATGCATTAACCAGGGCGCTTAAAGGAGATTCGAAAGCAAGGGGTAACTGGGGTGAGATGATACTCGAAAGTATACTCGAAAAATCAGGACTGGTAAAAAACAGGGAATTCTTCGTGCAGGAATCATATAGCACGGATGAAGGAGGAAGATTACAACCTGACATAATTGTCAAGTATCCCGGCAACCGCAGCATAATAATTGATTCAAAAGTGTCATTAATAGGTTATGAGCAGTATGTTAATGCAGAAACAGACACAGAAAAAGAAAAAGGTATAAAAGCTCACCTGCAATCAGTAAGGACACATCTTAATAAACTGGCAGCTAAAGATTACCAGGATGAGTATATGCTTGAGACAGTCGACTTTGTAATGATGTTCATGCCTGTTGAACCGGCATATTTCCTGGCACTGCAGTCTGACAACAGGCTGTGGTCTGATTCATATGAGAAAAGGGTGCTGATTATCAGTCCAACTAATCTTATTGCAGCTCTTAAGATGATAGAAAGCATATGGAAACAGGAATACCAGAGCAGGAATGTCCTTGAGATTGCACGGCAGGGTGGAGCACTGTATGACGATTTTGTTCTTCTTCTTGAAAGACTTGAAAAGCTCGGTAAGAAACTCAATGAAACACAGAAGCAGTACGACGAAACTGTAATGAAACTGACAGGGAGGGGAAATCTCATTAACAGGGTAGGCCACCTTAAAGAGCTGGGCGTCAAAGCAAAAAAAGAAATGCCTGATGCATACAGGGATGATGAGCTTACTGAAGGTACTACTGAAAGATAAGAGTAATTTTTACTCCTGCCGATTTGAAGCTGAGATCCTCAAAGCCTGCAAATACGCCTATCTTGCCAATTAGAAAAATCTCACTGAGTCCATATCCCAGTTCATAATAATTGTTTGTATGAGGACTATATAGGTAGGCCAGGCTTATATTCTCTCTAATGAGGGTGTTGCTGAGAAAAGGAAGAAGTTTGATCAGCAGGTAAGGCGTTGTATATCTAAAATGAGCTTCAATATAATATTCAGGTGTTGCCAGTGTGTAGTAATCAGGAAGCATAAATGCGTCCTGGTGGTTGCGGATCATGAAAGGCAATGATTGTATATTAAAGTGATTGAAGTCCTGGAACTGTAGTTTCTCATTATTCATGAACCAGCCTGCCCTAAATCTCCATGAATATTCACTGAAAGCACCGATAGGTTTGGTCTTATTTGCTTCAAACTCGATATGATCAAAGTGATATTTTTCGTTATCAGGGGTAATATTTATACCATGATCATAATATATCTTGAAAGTGGGATAGTTAGAACCGGCTGAAGATTTCCTGCCATTGTTTATCCTGTATCTCTGTCTTGGTATATAGGATATCCTTGTGGAGAACTGGTGATGGATATGGTTGGTAAGCAGGTAATCGGCATCTGTATCACCACCTGCTCCAAGGTACTCGTTAAATGGGATATTCTCTGAGTAGTCCTCATCTCTTCTGAAGAGTGAGAAATTGGTATTGTTATTCAGCAGCCTGCGGTCATCGTAAGCATACTTCAGTTCGATATAAAATCCATTGAAATATTCACTGAGTTGACTTATTGTCAGATACCTGCTCTCATACAGCCTTAAATAGTTGTCTTTAAGAAGAAGTGAGGTGGCCATATTAATGAAAGGGCTTATCCCTGCCGAATTTGTAAAATCTTTGCTACCCATCCCCAGCCAGAAAACTAAACGCGACTGCCTCATATGGTTATAGGTGATCATCCCGCTTACACTCCAGTCAACACTTTCCCTGGCGAAATCCCAGCCAAACTCAGGACTTAATGATAATGTCATACCTGAATCCCATTCATTATAATAATTAAGATCAATTCCATATTTAAATCCATCAACACTGTTAAAACCAAAATGGCCTGGATCAATTAACCCTCCAGATGTGAAACGGCTGTTCCTGTTTTTACCGTACCATGTTTCACCCAGGAGTATATCCTTCATGACGCTAATAAATTTACTTTTACTGGTATCACCTTCACCATTTGCAGTACTGTCCTGTTCGGTTGCCAGTTTCTTAAGTCCGGCCTCAACCTTTAAGCTGTCACTTATACTTATACTTTTCTTTTCTTCTTCTGAAAGTGGGATGGGACGTATTTCAGTCCAGTATTCAGAACTTTTTTGAATGGCATCTTCTTTAACGGTATAGCTTGTGGTTTTCTTTATTTCCAGGTCATCTTCCGCGGGTTCTGATTCTTCGGCTTCCTTTTCCATCAGTCTTGACAGTTTTGCCATATCCCTGTTACTGAGTTCTTCCTTTTGAAGTATTTCCTCAATTTTTTGTTGTGTTTTTGATGCTTCACGTTGTTCTTCAAGAATACCCTGTTCAGCAGTGGGGTTGAGATTCAGTGTTTCGGGTCTGGGTAGTTCCGTATTCGGCTCTACTGCAGTATATGTAACTGAACTGCCGTATGTTCCATCGGCATCGACTCCCACAATAGATACTTTAATATCAAAATTATGGCTTACGGGCATCCAGATATCATCCTGTACAGGAGTGTAAACCTGTTTGATATTTATTGAGCCTGCCAGGTTCTCATTGGTTAGGTCAAGGCTATGGAGGCACCACAGGTCCTCTATTATATAGAGAGTACCCTCAAAAACCTGCTGGCTTTTTCTTTTTGGTGTTACCTTTATTTTATTAACAATAAATTTTCCCTGGGGTGTTGACCCTTCATAGCTGAATCTGTAATGTGACATTGCGTTCGGTGAAAGGGGGCTGATAGCTATATCGGCAAGGACGGGCTGGTAAAAACTAGCCCTGACCACATCCATGGGAGATATGTCAGTTTCCTGTACTTCGGGGAAAGTGCTTTGCTGTGCGATAACTGTTTGCCTGTATACATCAGGAGCATCATATTCAATTTCATTAACCGACTCAATAAGATAACTGTCACCTTCCTTTATGTCAATACCGTCAGCATTTATGTTCCTTGTTAACAGGCGAGGAATCTTATTCACTACTACACTGCCTTTTATATATACCTTGGCTTCGTAATGCTTTATCCTGTTCAGGTGATAGGGAGCCAGTCCGATAGCTTTTCTCATTATACCGTATGCCGGATCTTCCCCGGTGGCTGTGACCCTGACCTCTGGTATCTGATAATATTGTATGGTGAGAGTTATGTCCAGATTCTTATCTGTCTGTCCTATTGTAACGTTTCTAACTTCAGGTGAAAAACCCAGGCTCTGGAAAAAGACTGTATAACTCCCTGGTTTTAGTTTTATATCATATTCACCCTTGATGTTTGCAGTGGTTCCGTGCCTCAGCTCATTTACATATACCGTGGCATACCTTACAGGTTCTCCCCCGGTATCCCTTATAATACCCTTCAGGCTTTGAGCCTCAGAGATGATTGCTGTGAACAGTATAATATATATTGTAAAAACAACTTTCTTCATAAACCATTTTATATAATAACGGATTTACCCGGAAAAGTTTTCAGGAACCAGCCACAAAAATAGCATTTTTTTAAGCTAAGTCGGAATAATATCGAATATCGATTAACGAATTATGATTTAAGAATTTTAGTAATAATCCCTTCAAAAATCGTTATTCATTATTCGAAATTCAACATTCTAACCTTAGATTTATTATACTATACCAAAGTGGAAAGTTAAAGATGACAGTCCACAGATCACCTCTCATCGCTCACCGTTTTTCCCTGCTCCCTGTTCCCTGCAACAACCAGCACATATTCACCCCTTGGCGGGACATCTTTAAGCTTTGTGGCAATTTCGTCCAGGCTGCCCCTGAGATTTTCCTCATGTATTTTGGTAAGTTCTCTTGATAATGATGCTTTTCTCTGTCCTCCGAAAACATTAATAAGCTGATCTATAAGTCTTGCTATTCTGTGAGGTGACTCATAAAAAACCATTGTCCTCTCTTCATTTTCAAGTTTTTTTATCCTTTTCATCCTGCTTTTTTTCTGTGGCAGGAATCCTTCAAAGCAAAACCTGTCACAGGGCAGGCCTGAATTGACAAGGGCAGGGATAAAGGCTGTAGCTCCGGGGAAAGTCTCCACCTCAATTTTTTTCGCAATACATGTTCTTACAAGAAGGAAGCCAGGGTCGGATATCCCCGGAGTACCTGCATCGGTAATCAGGGCTATATTTTTACCTTCCGCTATCTGCTCGCATATTTTTTCTGATTCCCTGTGCTCGTTGAATTTATGGTGGGAGACAAGAGGGGTTTTTATATCAAAGTGTTTTAAGAGTATACCTGATTTGCGGGTATCTTCAGCAAGTACCAGGTCAACCTCCTGTAGGGTCTCCACAGCCCTGAAACTTATGTCTTTAAGGTTCCCGATAGGTGTCGGAATTATATACAACCTGCCCATTTTATTTTGCTGAGAGTTTCCTTTCAACCAGTTCAAACAATTGAAGTGCAGGTTCCGAGTCTGCCCTTTCTTTTACAGCTTCCCTGAGAATGCCGATGGCCTCTTCTTTACTGGATGCATTATTCAGACTGAAGATTGTTTGCCTGTATGATTCCTCTTCACCGTTAAAAAGCTCTCTGATAAAGTAAAACCTGTCGTTAATACCTATTGCCTTGTTCAGATCATTAACCGGGATGATACGTATTTTGCCTTCAGTCTTCTTGCTGTCGCCTACCTTCTCATTTATCCGGCTCGAAAGGTGGGCAAACCTGTCAGCAATTATCTGTTCACTCTTATTCTCCGTTTTCTTTTCGCTGCTGCCTTCAGATCCACCACTGTATATTACCTCCTTGTCAGGCTTCCCTTCAGCAGGCTGTTCCGCCTTACTCTTCTCTTCATCTTCCTCTTCAGTAATCTTATCCTGGATTTCCAGGATCTCATTATTAACTATGCTTTCTGAAATGCCAGGCTTCATAACATCTTCAATCCCTGCTTCAGTGATAATATCGCCTATTATCTTAATCAATTCCTCGGCACTCCTACATTTTGACCTGGTAAGCTCAATCTGGAGTTCAGGAAATTTGGGTTTGTTTTTAAGGTCATCAATCAGATCACCGGCTTCCTTAAGATCGCGAAGAATAATATTGATAACTGATTTCAGATCCATGAAATTGGTTTTATTTAAAGTCAATTTTCTTTACCTTGCAAAGGTAATTAATATTTATCGTGACAGAAATTATCCAGGCTTCATAAACATAAGTGTTTGATGCATTTTCTTGAAAATTCTGTTGACCATGTTAATAAACGTGGATCAATAGAGGTTATTGCAGGATCAATGTTTTCAGGTAAAACTGAAGAATTGATCCGGCGACTTAAGAGAGCCAGAATAGCAGGTCTTAAAGTTGAAATATATAAACCTGCATTGGATACAAGGTATTCAGATACTCTTGTCGTATCACATGATGAGAGATCAATTACATCAACACCGGTTGAGAATGCTTCGATGATACTGCTTCTTTCAGAGGGTGTGCAGGTTATCGGCATTGATGAAGCCCAATTTTTTAATAATGAAATAGTTGATGTATGTAATGAACTGGCCGACAGGGGAGTAAGGATTATTGTGGCAGGGCTTGATATGGATTATAGCAGGAAGCCATTTGGTCCGATGCCTGATATCATAGCTATAGCTGAATATGTTACCAAGGTGCATGCTATATGTGTGGAATGTGGTAATCTGGCTAATTACTCTTTCCGAAAGGCAAAGGATAAGAATGTGGTACTGCTGGGAGAAGGGGATATATATAAGCCCCTTTGCAGGAATTGTTATAATAAACTTTCAGAATTAAAGGAGGAAAATTGAAAATAGACGTCAGGATTATTGCTGAAATCACAGGATCTGATTTTACCGGTGATCCCGGTCTTGAAGTTCAGGAACTTCTGATCGACAGCAGGAAAGTCTCGGAATTGTCCGGCGGAACTATGTTTATAGCCTTGAGGGGAGAGAAAAATGACGGTCACAGATATATCCCTGATTTGTACAGGGCAGGAGTAAGAGCTTTTCTGGTCGAAGGAAAATATTACACGGGGAAAAAAGAAGATTACCCGAGTGCCAGCTTTATTATTTCTGAAGACAGTCTTTCTGCCCTGCATAAAATTGCTGCATGGAAAAGACAAAATTACCATGGACGCGTGATTTCTATTACCGGGAGCAATGGTAAGACAATAATTAAAGAGTGGCTCTCAGATATACTGGGTAAATATGAAAGTGTTATACGAAGCCCCAGGAGCTTTAATTCCCAGGTTGGAGTGCCATTATCACTGTGGAACCTGAGTGACGAATATGATACTGCAGTGATAGAAGCAGGGATGTCAAAACCGGGTGAGATAAGTAAACTGGAAAGGATAATACAACCCGGTATAGGTATTTTTTCACATATCGGAGAAGCACACCAGGAGAATTTCAGAAGTATTGATGAAAAAATACATGAAAAACTTAGCTTGTTCATAAATTCTGAGGTGATTATTTACCCGGCAGATAAGGATAACATTCACAAAAACATTATTAATGATCAGCGGCTGAAGGGTAAACACTTCTTTTCCTGGTCGGCAGGGAAAAACAAAGCAAATATTACCATTATTCCTGATTTACAGGACAGGGCAGGTCCGGCATTGAGAGTAACCTTTAATAATAAGGAGTTTTTATGCAGCATTCCTTTCTCGGACAGGGCATCAGCAGACAATATATCCACTATAATTGCTACCCTTGCTTTTTTAGGCCTTAACAGTGAACAGATATCAGAAGGGGTAAAAAACCTCATTCCGGTTGCCATGAGAATGGAGCAGAAAGAAGGGATAAATAACTGTTTGTTGCTCGAGGATTTCTATAACTCTGACCCCGGGTCGCTGCGGATAGCCATGGAATACCTCAGAGGGATATCCGATAAGGATATGACAGTTATATTGTCTGATTTTATCCAGGGCAACAGGAACAAGGATCAGCTTTATAGTGAAGTTGCAGAAAGCATTAAGAAAGCGGGGACCAGGAGACTTATTGCTATCGGTAAGGACCTGCAGAAATACAGTAAGTATTTCAGCATTAATACCATGGTCTTCTTTAATGATACAGATGACTTTATTAGATCATTCTTACCAGCAAGTTTCAGGGATGAGGCAATATTATTGAAAGGGGCCAGGATGTTTGAGTTTGAAAGTATAGGGCGACTCCTTGAACTGAAAACACACCAGACCCAGCTTGAAATAAACCTCAATTCAGTGCTCGCAAACCTCGATACTTTCAGGACATACCTTCATAAAGACACAAAGATAATGGCTATGGTAAAGGCTTTTGCCTATGGAGCTGGACCGAAGGAAATATCAGAATGGCTTACTTATAACGGGATTGATTACCTGGCGGTTGCATACCTTGATGAAGGTATAAGCCTGAGGAAAAACGGAATAAGGAGCCGCATAATGGTAATGAATCCTGATCGCTTTTCCTTGAGGTCATTATTGGAATATGACCTGGAACCGGAAATATTTAGCCAGGATATACTTGATTGTTTCATCAGCGAGATAAAGCGCTATGGGATTCATGACTACCCTGTACATATTAAGCTGGATACCGGTATGCACAGGCTCGGTTTCATGGAAGAAGACATTGATGAGATGGTGAGTGCTTTAATGACATGTAAGGCAATAAGAATAGCCTCAGTCTTTTCACACCTTGCTGCAGCATACGATCCGGGGATGGATGAATATACCCATAAACAGGCAGGTAAGTTTGCCAGGATCAGCAATTATATTCGCAAACAAACAGGCACTGCTTTCATGCAGCATTTACTGAATTCAGCCGGCATAGTCAGGTTTCCTGAATACCAGTTTGATATGATACGCCTTGGTATAGGTCTCTACGGTATTACAGAGGTTAAAATGGAAGGACTTAAAACCGGGCCGGCATTCTATACACGTATATCACAGGTGAAAACTGTAAAAGCAGGTGAGGGAATTGGATATGGATTGAAAAATGCCAGTAAAGAAGAAAGAAATATTGCAATACTGCCTGTAGGTTATGCCGATGGGCTGAGAAGAATAATGGGACAGGGAAAAGGGAAGGTATATGTTAAAGGTAAATACCTGCCAATAGTAGGTAATGTGTGCATGGATATGTGCATGATTGACATAAGCGGGACAAATCTTAAACCAGGAGATAAGGTTGAAATATTCGGGGAAAATATCTCAATAAATGATGTTGCAGATATATGTGATACTATCCCGTATGAGATACTAACAGGTATTCCAGCCAGGGTAAAGAGGATCTTTTTATATGAATAATTAACCCAGTGTACTTATCCTGTTAAGCTTTGGTGGATCAAGGATCTTTATTTTCCTGCCGTCAATCGAAATGACCTGTTCGGCTGCGAATGTTGACAGTGTCCTTATTGCATTCGACGTTGTCATGTTCGACAGGTTGGCTATATCTTCCCTTGAAAGATAAGCTTTAATGGTCTTTCCATCTTTCTCAAAACCGTACGTGTCTTTTAATACGATTAAAGATTCTGCAAGTCTTCCCCGTATGTGTTTCTGCGTTAATGATACTGTACGGTTGTTGGAGAAACCAAGTTCAAGGGATAACATTTTGATTATCATGATCGACAGGTCAGGGCTTTCCTCAACCAGTTTGAAAAAGGCATCTTTTTCAATAATACATATGGTAGAGTCTTCAATTGCAATAGCAGAGGCTGAATAGGCCACTCCAGCAAACAGGGCCCTAAATCCGGGAAGGCCCGCAGGTTTTACCATTCTCAGTATTTGTTCACGACCACCCACTCCTTCTTTGAATATTTTTACCTTTCCACTGGCCAGGGATATCAGTCCTGGTGGCTTTTCACCTTCTTTAAAAATGATTTCCCCCTTGCGATAATGGGAGTATGAGTGATTTTTAACCAGAACTTCCCGTTCAGCTACTGTGAGATTTTTGAAAATTGATCCTGGGCTTTCTGTACAAGTCTGGATGTAGTGATTTTTATATAATGTCATTTTCATTGGGAATTATGTTACAGAACATATACAAAAGTAATAAAAGATGTTTACATATGCTAAATTAACATTTTTTAACACATTCATTCACAGCATGTTGTAAAGTTCACGATTACAGATTATTACTTATTATGTTATTGAACATACCACTGAAAGGAAAGACGATCCGTGTTATTTGTATTTCAATAAAAACCTTATCCGGAATAGGTCTAAATAATAATCAGTATATTCCTACAAGTGGCATTCGTCTACCGATTCCGAAAGCTTTACTTGATATTCTAAGGATAGGAGGGGCCTGGAAACGTTTATATTCATTCTTATTTATAAGATCGATTACCTTCTGCACGAGATCCTTATTAATATTATGGCCCTTGATATCTGAAACGGGCTTCTGCAATTCTATATACTGGTACAGTATTGAGTCGAGTACTTCGTATTCAGGCAGTGAATCAGAATCTTTCTGCCCGGGACGAAGCTCCGCTGATGGTTCTTTACTAATAATACTTTTTGGGATTACAGATTGTTCTTTATTGATATGATCGGCCAACCTGTAGATGTCGGTTTTATACACATCTCCAAGTACTGAAATACTTCCTGCCATATCTCCATAAAGGGTACTGTAGCCGACAGCTGTTTCGCTTTTATTCGATGTATTAAGGAGGATATTACCAAATTTATTAGAGACAGACATTAGTAGGAGGCTTCGCAGCCGTGATTGCATATTTTCTTCTGTAACATCAGGGGTTGTTCCTTTCATAATATCCGAAAGCGATTTTTCTATATGCCTGTATGCGTTTTCAATATTTATGATATCATATTTTACACCCAGCTTATTACTAAGGGCGATAGCATCCTCAACGGAGTGCTTGCTTGAGTACATCGAAGGCAATAACAGGGCTCTCACTCTTGAGGGACCCAGTGCTCTTACAGCAATACAAAGGCAGACAGCTGAGTCAATCCCTCCTGAAAGGCCCAAGACGGCAGATGGGAAATTCATTTTACCGAAATAATCTTTCAGGCCAAGGACCAGTGCTGAATAAATCATTTCGATATGGTCTGTTTTAAATTTGATATCAGTCCTGTTATTAATTATATCAGCAAGCTCATAGCTGGCAATATGTTCACTGAAGGCCGGAAAAATGTCAATAATGTTCCCTTTCGAGCCTATAACCAATGAATTGCCTTCAAAAATAAGATCTGTATTTGCGCCAACCTGGTTAACCATAAAAACCGGAAGCTTATATCTGGCAGCTTTACCGGTAAATATTTTCCGTTTGCTTTCAGTTCTATTATAGGCAAAAGGAGACGCTGAAATATTTATTATAACGTCAGGATTTAGTTTTGCCAGTTCGTTCATTGGTGATAGGGCATACAGTCGTGTACTGCTGAATTCATTTTCAAAACCCTGTTCATCCCAAAGGTCTTCACATATTGTTACGGCCAGTTTTTTCCCCTTGAGATCTATGACTTTAAAATCAGTTGATGGTTCGAAGTACCTGTATTCGTCAAAAATATCGTATGTGGGAAGCAAGCTTTTATATACCTGATCCCTGATTTTCCCTTCGCTCAGGAAATAAGCTGCATTATACAGTTTTTTGCCACTGCTTTTCCTGTTTATTGCGGGTGCTCCAATAATAGCAGATACCCCTTGGCATTCATTTGCTATTTTATCAATATAGTAACTGCATTTCTCAATAAAATCCCGGTGTTCAAGCAAATCATGGGGAGGGTAACCTGTTAGAGAAAGTTCAGATAATACTATAAGGTCTGATTTATCTTTTTTTGCCTTACCGATTGCATCAATTATGAGCTTACTGTTTTTCTCAAAATTTCCAACATGATAATTGATCTGTGCAAGGGTAATTTTCATTACTCTGATGGTTAAAAGTTTAATCCTATTCTGAAACGTAACATGTGATGACTTATCTTATCTTCGGGCTGTCCGGGGTAATCTTTCGTAACATCCATGAAATTATCTTCATAAGCAATTCCGAGCACAATGGCAGTTCTACCGCTAAGTGAATATTCTGTACCGATTGTTATATAATATCCCAGGTTAAAGAGTCTCAACTCTTCTGTAACATTTACTTTTTCAATATTCTTTGACGGCATATCCCCCTTGCCCCCAATTATTACTTTAGGACTTATCCCGGTATTGGCAAAAAAGGTCATATACCCTATCTGGTTTGTCTTGAGTTTAATTCCCAGGGGAACTGAAAGGTATTGAATCCTGTAAGTTATATTATCACCTGCATTGAGTTCGGTTTCAGAATTTTTGAATCTTATTAAAAGGGTGTCAGAATAGCTGAGTCTTCCGGAGGCATTTATTATGCTTATACCTGAAGAGAAAGCATAATTCCTGGCGAAGTATCTGTCATAGGTAAGGCCAAAAGCCAAACCCGGACGGGCACCGTCATTTACTGAAAGATCAGTATCTGAAGAAAACCAGCTTATAAGTGGTTCAGTGTATAGGCCAATCTGAATTTCCTGAGAAAAAGATTTTTGTGGTATTAAGCTTAGCATTAAGCTTATAAGCAGGATTTTTATTACGTACGTTCTTACTTTCATTGCAATTACATTACAGGATTAGCTTTAATATAATTTTTTACATTTGCCTTACGAGATACGAAAATAAGAATTATATATCAATCAAATGTAAACAGGGCTTAGCTGAGCAAAATAAATCAATATTTTTGTTTTCCACTAAATAAGATCTGGTATAATGAGGCATACAGTAAAAATAATTTCTTTAATCTTTTTATCACTTTTCACAGGATCATGCGGGGATAATTCTTATTCAATAAAGAAAAACATACCGGGACCTGAAATAGAAATACTTAGGCTTGAAAAGGATCTTTTTTCTTCTGATCCTGCTTCAATAAGCTTAATGAAGGACAGCCTCCGTACGAAATATGGTACTTTCCTCCAATTATTTGCATATGTAATTAATGCCGGCAATTTAAATGACAGTACTGCTTTTGACAGGGTGATTGATTTTGCCACCGACCGTTTCAATTACGAGGTGTATGAATCTGTTATAAAGAAGTATCCTGACCTGTCTTATTATGAGAAAGAATTTAAAAAAGCCTGGGCAAACTACAGGTATTATTTCCCTGATTCTGTTATACCGCGTATGTATACTTTCATTTCAGGTTTTAATAACAGTATAATTGTGGGTGATTCAGTTCTTGCAACAGGGCTGGACAGGTACCTGGGAGCTGGCCACAGGTACTATACTGAGCTCGGAATATATAATTACCTAACGCTTAAGATGGTACCTGAAAAGATTGTTCCTGATGCTATGTATGCATGGGCAAAGGCAGGATGGCCAGATTCTGCCAAAGATTCATCCGGGGATCTCCTGTCCACAATGCTTTACGAGGGGAAATTACATTATTTCACCAAATGTATGCTTTATGATTATCCTGACCCGGTTTTATTCGGATTTACGTCAGATCAGATGATGTTCTGTAATAATAACGAATACAGGATGTGGGAATATCTTATCGAGTATGATATGCTTTTCAGCACTGATATGATGCTGATACGCAAACTGACCGGCGAGGCACCTTTCACAACATATTTTACATCCGAATCGCCTGGCCGGGCCTGTGTGTGGCTGGGTTTCAGAATAATAGAATCATACATGAAAAATAACCGGGATGTTGAACTAAGTCAGCTAATGACTGATAATAACTACAGGAGAATACTTGAGGAGGCAAAATACAATCCTCCAAAATAAAAAAGGGCCGTATTAAATTAACGGCCCCTTACTACCTTCTTTGCTGTTTGCTTTTACTCCGGATGAATTGCCTCTACAGGGCATACATCTGCGCATGCACCGCAATCAGTACATAATTCCGGATCAATTTTATAGATATCACCTTCAGAGATAGCTTCAACAGGGCATTCATCTATGCAGGTTCCGCAAGCAGTACAATCATCAGTAATAACGTAAGCCATTTTGATTATTTTTAGTTATAAATTCATGTTAATGACATTGCAAAATTATCTATATTTTTTAATTACAAAAAAATAAAAGGGTTTTTTAAAACAGGCTTAAAAACAATATTATTTGAGTGTAAAAATAATAGGACAATGGACTTCTTATCAGGCTGAGGCTCCTCCTCCGATGTCGGGGATTTAAATCCCCGACAATCTACGGCGGACAAAGTAAGGCTAAGGCTAAGGAAAAGATAAAAGATAAAAGTTTGATCCAGAGGTGTTATTGTGACTATTGCTTTTAGGGCTGTATAATAACCACAACAATAGGATTTTTATTTCTTAGTAAACTTTATTCCAAGATAGCAAAGTGTTCGTATTCCAGTAATCATAGCTTTTTCATCGAGGGTAAAGCCCGCGGTATGCAAGCCGTTTATACCCTCTGTTTTGCTCCTGATACCTAAACGATAAAAAACTGCGGGATATTTTTGCGAATAGAATGCAAAATCCTCCGAACTCATCCTGCGGTTGAGTTCTTTTACCATCTTTTCACCATTGATTTCTTTTGCCAGGTCAACAGCTCTTCTGACAGCCTCATTATTATTTACAAGCACGGGATATCCGTCGGGGATTTTAAGATCAATATGTACTCCATATTTATCTTTTGTCTCTTTACATATATCGGCGACACGTTTCTTTAAATCCTTTCTTACTGTCTCATCAAATGTTCTTATGGTTCCCTGTATATTAACTTCTTCTGGTATTATATTGGTTGTTCCTGCCGCTATAAAACTTCCAATACCCAGGACCACTGGTTCGCGGGTTTCATAATTATTTACAGCTTCTTTAAGTCTTACAACCAGTTCGCTGCCTATAAGAACCTGGTCGCTGCTTTGTTCCGGCAGGGCAGCATGTCCTCCACGGCCACGTATGCTGATATGTATTTCATCACTTGAAGCCATGTATTTACCAGGCCTGAAGCCAGTCATACCTGTCTCAAGTTCAGGCAGTACATGCTGGGCAATAACCAGGTCCGGATTCAGATCTTTAAAAGTTTCTGTTTCCATTAAAAGTCTTGCACCACCGGGTGCCAGTTCCTCGCCGGGTTGAAATATGAAAGCTACCTTGCCTCCAAATTCGTTACTGATATCCCTTATTATGATTATTGCAGACATTAGCATAGCCATGTGTGCGTCATGCCCGCATGCGTGCATTATACCGTCATTCATACTTGAATATTCAAGTCCGCTGGCTTCTTTTAGGGGTAATGCATCCAGTTCAGCCCGGAGGGCAATTACATTACCATCACCTTTTTCACCGTTCACCCAGGCTATTATACCTGTCCCTGCAAGGTTTTTATGATACTCTATATTATGTTCATCAAGGTAATTGCATATGAATTCTGAGGTTTTATACTCTTTGAAGGATAATTCAGGGTACATATGAAAATGTCTTCTGAGCCTGACAGTCTTATTAATTATTTCATTGGCCCTCTCTGTAATTTTTTCCGCTATACTATTCATATAATGCTGAATAATGTCTAAAAGTCGAGGCTGAAAGAAAGGTAGAAGATTCCTGGAAGAACAAGAGAGTTTTCGACTCCCCAGGCCCAGTCGGCTCTGACGAAATACCCGAAGAGGTTTGCTCTAAGTCCGAATCCAAAGCCACCAACTATAGGCTGCCTGTTGGTGTCGAGGTACACTTTAACCGGCCCGTTTTCAATAATCTCGGTATCCCATTTGTTTTCCCCTGACCATGGATCCGGACCGCTCCATGCTGTCCCCAGATCACCAAAAGCCACTATCTGGAAATCATTCAGTATTTTTGATTTTAAGGGTCGACCTGCTATATACCTTATTACCGGCCATCTTATTTCACTGTTAATAAGTGCGAAATTATTTCCGTTCCTGATATTCTGGCTGAACCCTCTCATATTTGTTGCGAGAGTATGGAAGCCATAATTTGCTGTAGGATCAACCTGGACTGATTCATCGAACATTGGTATATCATTGAACAGGAAGCCTAGCCAGTTATCAACGCCACCCAGGTAATACAATAGTTTTGTCGGGCCGAATGAGGAGCTGGCTGCAAACCTGTTAGCCCATATCAGGTCGCGGTGTATCCTGAGATAGTGCCTGAAATCGGCTCCAACAACAAACATATCTGATTTTTTTCTCTGTACATCCCTGTAATATTCACCAAATATTTTAAATCGTGTTCCAAAATAAATATTTATACCCCTGTTTCTTGTATTATCATAGACAAGTTCAGATTTCAATCCTGCCCAATTCCGGTAGATGGCATCACCGTTAAGTGTGCTTACGTCTGTTGACAGTGCAACATACCTGTCGTTCCTGTAAATTACAGTACCTTTAAGGGCCAGGACTGGTGTGATTGGTTTGGCCATGGTGAAATACAGGGTATGGCTGTGTATTTTAAAATAGTCTGAACCGTTATAGCTGCTCAATGCCTGGCGATGGAAGACAAATTGTTTGTCAAACCTGCCTTTCAGGCTCTCAAGACTTATCAGGTATTCATTGCTGTCAAAATTACCGGCAAACCTGAATCCGCCAGTTATCTTATAATCTTCAAAAAGATCAACGGCTCCTATCTGGGTGAGCATGTTAAATCCCGGGTTGAAATATGGTGCTCCTCCGCTGTATGCCTGGTAAGACTGGTTCAGGAAATTGAAATCTATCTGGTTAGCAATATAATTATTGTAGAAAGATGTCTCGTATATTCTTATTGACGGGAATGTGAATTTGCCGGTATCGAGTTCAATATCCATGTATTCCTTGCGCCACTGATGCTCATAATAATTCTCTTTCTCCTTTTCAAAAATATAATAATTAATATCTATTGGCTCATCAGTGGAATAATACTCATACAACGGTTTTGTTAGGGTATCGTGTCTTCTTCTGTCTATCTCTATCAGTTTTTGCTTCAGCTGTTCAATGCTGTCGGCTTCACTGAGTATAACCGTCTTCTCCTCCCTGTAAGGAGTTCTGGCAAGATCTTCTTCCTGTATGGGTTGCTGTTCATTTACCGATCCCGTATAGAGATTGTATCTGCCATCACTGAACTTGATCTCAGCCACCCTGTTATCGGCATAGTCATGTTTAATAATATTCCTGTTGTAATTGGTTACAGGGTCAGATTTAATAAAATACCTGTAATGCGTAGTGGTATCGATATAACTGATCGTGCTGTCGAACCTGGCGAGGTATTTATTAATTGTTCCGGTCATATCCCCAAGGTAATAGATTTCCCTGCTGTTCTTTGTTGCCGGCTGCAATCGTTCGATATATTGATCTTCAGACAATCTTACAGCCACCTTATCATCTTTCTCCAGGTCATAAGTAAAAAGATCATATGTCAATCCTGTTTTTGCAATAGGGTCAAACGGGATATCGAGTGTATCGTTCAGCCTGTTAGAGCTGAATATGATACTGTTAGCAGCAGATCTTATATATCTTGGATTAAGATCGTCTGCAACATCCTTTGTTATCTGTTCATTGGTACCGGATGCTATTGTATGTACGTATATATCAGTCAGGCCGTTTTTTACTGCAGATATTACCAGCCTGTTACCGTTGGGTGAGTAATCAAAATCCAGCACTTTTTCAAAATATAGCAGGTTGCGGCTTTCGGTTTCACCGCTAACCAGGCGGTGAAAATATATTTTCAGGTCGCCTTTTTCTTCATTTATAAAGGTAAGTATGCTACTGTTCGGGTGCCATCCTATCACGGGGTAGCTGATATCTGCTACCTGCTCGTACCTGGGTTCAATAGTAAAGACCTTTTCCTGTTTCCCGGTCTCTGTATCATATACCCATATCTTACGTTTACCCCAGTCATAGGTTATGTACGCAACATATCTGTGGTCGGGACTTATGCTTACATCCTGGATTATCCTTCTCTTTTTTGTTTCATATATCTTCTCCCCGGGTTCATCGGTTGGATTACCATTTTCAATATTTTCATAATATTCTTTATAGTGTTCGTACCATTCTTTCTGCAGGTCTTTCAGCTTCATTCCGAGAACGTACATCAATCCGTCTTCAACATTTTTGTAAATCTTTGTAAGATATATGACATTTGGAATTATAGGGTCGCCATATGTCTTAGCTATGTATCTCCAGAAGGAATGGCCTGCATATACAGCATCATCGTACTCAAGGAAGTTAAGCTTCTTATACCTGCCTGACATTATGCCATCCCTGACCCTGTTCTCTGTCTCATAATCCCAGCCCTTGGCAATATAATTTATCAGGCCTTTTAAATACCAGTCGGGAAGACTGATTTGTGATGAACCCGATATCCTGTCCCTGCGGTCGGCATCATAAAGCATCTCGTTTATCATCACCTCTGTAACAGCAGCTGCTATCTGGCGCTCATATGCTTCATGATCGCCTTCGTAGTAAAGCATAACCTTGTTCTTGATTGTCCGGTTAAATCCCCCGATATTATAATCGTTTTGACCGGTTACCAGGCCTATATTTGTTTGTTTTTGCTCTCCGCGAATATTATATGTGATGAATATAAGTCTTTTTTCAAGTATATAATCAAAATAATCCTCTATCCCGGCAATTTTATCCTCGGCTACACTGGCAGTATATTGTGCCAGCTCTTTCCCGTATTCGTTAAAATATACATCGAAATAGTCAAACCTGTAGTACGACCAGTAGAAGTCGTAATATTGCTGCCTGTTTTTTCCAAATGTCATTTGCAGGCCGTTGTAAAACTGGCTTTTTGCAAGCAGGCTGATTGAGGAAAGGAGTATTGCCAGAATTATATGTCTGATTCTTATATTCAATTGCACATATGATTTTCGTGAAATAATGACTTCAAATTTTATTCCAAAAGATTGCCTTAATAAACAAAGCTAAGATAATATGTTATGAATAAATAGCGAAAAAGTTCAAACTTTATTAATTTTGTTCCGTTAAACGGATACTGATTTCTGTTTGTTGTTATAACAATCAGTGCAACTATTTGGTTTTATACTTTGTCTTAATTACTAAATACTTAATACGATATTAAATTTCATTCGATATGAAAAGGATTCAATTTATACTTGTTATCATATTAACAACATTGATAGCCCAGGCACAGCCCAGCGGTGCCGGCATAAAGTTTAACGATACTACGCATGACTTCGGCAGGTTCAAGGAGGAAGCCGGACCTCAGACATATAAGTTTGAATTTGAAAATGCGGGAACATCCGATCTGTTGATCAGCAGGGTTACAGCATCATGTGGTTGTACAACACCTGAATGGACCAAGCATCCCGTAAAACCGGGAGAGAAAGGATATGTTGAAGTTACATACGATCCAAGAAACCGTCCAAACAAATTTAAGAAAACAGTGGCAGTATATACTAACACACAACCTGCCGTTCACGTTCTTATAATTGAAGGGGATGTTATCCCCAGGGAGCTGACAATAGAGGAAATTTACAGGTTTGATGCCGGTGGTGGTGTGAGGTTCAAAACCAACCACCTCGCTTTCACAGATATAGCACAGGGTAAGAAGAAAATCACGGTAATGGAAATAATCAACACCTCGGATAATCCTGTCACCATTGGATTTGACAGGGTGCCGGAACACCTGAGCCTGAAAACAAAGCCTGCTACACTCAATCCCGGGGAAAAAGGAATAATAGAAGGCACCTATGATGCAAGCAAGATAAATGACTGGGGGTATGTGAACCACCTGATCCGTATTACCCGTAATGGGGAAACAGTAAATAATCTTTATTTTGTTGTTTCTGCAAATCTGATTGAAGATTTCAGTTCATGGTCAAAAGAGGAACTTGAAAATGCTCCTGCCTTTGATATAGAAAATACAAATTTTGACTTCGGTGAAATAAAACAAAGAGAGAAAGCTGATATTGTATTCGAATTTAAAAATTCCGGGAAGAGTGATTTAATAATACGTAAAGTGAGATCATCATGCGGTTGTACAACTGTAACACCTGCCAATACCACTATCAAACCCGGTGAATCAAGTAATATAAAAGCTGTCTTTGATGCAGGTGTACGTAAGGGTAAGCAGCATAAGGTAATCACCGTAATAACAAATGATCCGAAGAAAAGCCAGATAAACCTTGTGGTTAGTGGTACAGTCCTTGAGAATGACTAGTTAATGATTAATGCAGGATAAGAAAAAGAAGAACACCGGAAAAACAGCTCTGTCAGTTAGTAAAGGTATTCCTCAACCACCATCTGTTAATCCTGAACTGCTGGGGAAGGTCAGGAAAAAGAGAAAAAAATATTCAGTAAATGAATATGTTGATGGCATCCTGGATGGTAATATAACCTTATTGAGCCAGGCTATAACCCTTGTAGAAAGTAATAAGAAAGAACACATCGAGCTTGCCCAGAAGATAATAGAGGCGTGCCTCCCTTATGGTGAAGACTCTGTAAGAATAGGTATTACTGGTTTACCGGGTGCAGGCAAGAGTACTTTTATCGAAACCCTGGGGAAGAAGGTTACAGCAATGAACAGGAAACTTGCTGTACTGGCGATTGACCCCAGCAGTGAAAAGTCACAGGGAAGCATACTGGGCGATAAGACCAGAATGGAATCACTGGCGGGCGATCCGCAGGCATTCATACGGCCATCTCCATCGGCAGGTTCGCTGGGAGGCGTGGCCAGGAAAACCAGGGAATCAATAATACTTTGTGAGGCAGCAGGATTTAATACCATTTTTGTGGAAACGGTTGGCGTGGGACAATCCGAAACGATGGTTCATTCTATGGTCGACTTTTTTCTTTTACTTATGATATCGGGCGCGGGTGATGAATTGCAGGGAATAAAAAGGGGAATTATGGAAATGGCCGATGCAATAATAATAAATAAGGCCGACGGAAATAATATACACAGGGCTGAAATGACAAAGACAGAATTTCAAAACGCCCTGTCGCTCTTCCCACTCAATAAATCAGGATGGAAACCAAGGGCCTTAACCTGTAGCGCCGTGGAAATAACGGGTATAGATGAAATATGGGATACAATAAACGAACAGATAGAACTCACTAAAAGGAATGGTTTCTTCATTGAGAAAAGAAAAACACAATCGGTAATCAGGATGCATGATGCCATTTTGGAGAACCTGAAATCATCATTCTATAACGATCCTCAAATCAGTGCAATACTGCCCGGCCTTGAGTCTGACCTGTATGAGGGCAGAATAACATCATATGCAGCAGCAGCAGAGATGCTGAATAAATATTTCAAAAAGAAAGAACATTGATATTTTTTTACTTCTTTTGTAGGCTTAATAAAAAATATCAATATGAAACGTATGGAAAAACTATTTTTTTTTACTCTTGTTACAGCCCTTATTACAGACTGTACAACTGATCCACGATATATAGTGGAAGGTGAGCTGGCAGGCATTGATGAAGGGACAGTATACCTTCAAAAACGTGAATCGGGACAGTTTATAAAAATCGATTCTGCTTCTGTTGAAGAGGGGGCCTTCCAGATAAACGGTGGTTCAGTTAATTACCCTGATGCTTATTATTTATCAGTTGATGGCAAAAGAGGTTACTTAATGTTCTTCCTCGAAAATTCAAAAATCATTGTAAATGGCCATGCCGATTCATTATTTGTGGCAGAAGTAGAAGGATCCGCAACACAGGATGAATATGATGAATTTAATAACGGGCTGGAACCCTTTTATGAGAGGAATAATACCCTGTTCCAGGAAATCAGGAATGCACAACAGGCAGGCGATGAACAAAAAGCAGCTGAGCTCGAAGCAGAAAGAAATCTTCTTTTTGATGAGATAGATGAGTATTATGTTGAATTTATAGGGTCGCATACTGCATCATATGTTACACCAATGATACTGCGGTCCATTTCATATGACCTGAATGGTGAGGAGATTGAATCATATGTCGAAGAGCTCGACCAAAAACTAATGGAAACACAAATCATTATTGACCTTAAGGACAGGATTGAAAAACTCAGAAAAGTGGCTGTAGGTGAAACAGCACCTGATTTTACCCAGAATAATCCGGAAGGAAATCCTGTAAGCCTTTCTGATGTCATTGGACCGGAGATTTTGCTCATTGATTTCTGGGCAGCATGGTGCGGACCCTGCAGGCAGGAGAATCCAAACGTGGTAGCCGTATATAATGAATTCCATGATAAAGGATTTGACGTGCTGGGTGTATCCCTCGACAGGGAAAGGGATGACTGGCTTAAGGCAATTGAAGATGACAAGCTTACATGGACACACGTGTCGGACCTCAAATTCTGGGAAAATGGAGCTGCGCAGCTATATGCAGTGAATTCCATACCGGCTAACTTCCTGCTCGATTCCGATGGGAAAATAATTGCTACAAATGTAAGAGGGGACGAATTGAGAAAGAAAGTTACTGAAATACTCGGGGAATAGACTAGCATACTGAGTGGCAACACCAGTGCCATCTAAATCATACTGGCCTCATACAAACGACTGGAATAATGGAATAATGGAACCGAGGAACCTGAGATTGCGAAGCGAGCAAAGGTGACGAGCTCGAAGAATCCCTGCTGTACGGATCTGGAGATCCGCGCAAGCAGGGTGAGTCAATATTGGATTAATGGAATAATGGATAATAGGCAACCACCTACTGCTTTTGCAGTATTCCAACATTCCAATATTCCAGAATCAATATATTACCTTCGGCAGGTATTGTCAACCCTGAACCTTGAACTAACAACTCATTATACCATGAAAAAGCTCAACACCTATTCTCTGATTATTTTATTTTTACTTCTAACATCGAATCTTGATGCCCAGAAAAAACCACTTAAGCATGACAATATTGAATCATGGAAGAGGATTACCGAAAGGGTGATCTCTGATGACGGTGAGTGGGTAGCTTACAAGACAGAACCATGGAGGGGCGACTCAAAAATATACCTGTATACTAAAGAAGGCCAGAAAAAATTCGAATCAGAGTGTGGCACTGATATAAAGATCACTGATGATTCAAGATTTTTGATATTCACCATAGAACCGGGCTATGAAATTGTGAGGGAACTGAAACTGAAAAAGACAAAGAAGGAGGATATGCCGGGCAATATTCTTGGCATATATTCAATAAATACCGGGAAAATTGATTCGCTGAAAGAGATTAAGAATTATAAGGTACCTGAGGAATGGGCAGCATTTTTGGCCTACCAGCTTAAACCGGCTGAAGAAGAAGGGAAAGAAGAAAATGAAGGAGATGAAAGTGAAAATAAGGAGAAGGACAAAGAAGAGTCGGATAAAAATGGTTTTGTTCTGAACCTCAAGAACCTAGAAAATGAGGAATTGTTATCCTGGCCTTTCGTTACCGAATATAATTTTGCAGAAAAAGGCAGGAAACTGTTTTTTGTATCAACTGGCGATGATATGGAATTCAAATCAGGAATATACCTGTATGACCTGCATGCGGACAGGCTTGATACGGTTATGACCGGTGAAAACGAATACAAGCAGGTCACGATTACGGAGAAAGGTGATACGATGGTTTTCCTGGCCAAAGATAGTGAAGACAAGGATTCGGGCTATTCCCTGTACATCTGGTCAGGTAATGAGCCTGAAGAAGCAGTTACCAATGATAATACCGCTTTCCCGGAAAACTGGATAATCAGTGAGAATGGCAGGATATCATTCTCTGATAACGGGGAAAGAGTGTTCTTCGGAACTGCCCCCGAACGCCCTGAAAGAGATTCTACCATCCTTGATGATGAATATCCTGATGTTGATATATGGCATGGCAGTGAGGGCACACTGCACACAGTCCAGGTTATAAATAAAGAAAATGAATTGAAAAGGACTTATATGGCAATGTATGATATAAAGGATAAAAGACCATTGCAGGTTGAAACCAAAGCCATACCCGATTCAAGGCTCCTTGATGATGGGAATTCCAATTACGTACTTCTTCTTTCAAACAAACCATACGAGCTGCAATCAATGTGGGAGGGCAGTCCTGATCATTATGACGTTTACCTTCTTAACCTTGACTCCGGTGAGAGGGAAGTGATAAAGAAAGACATATGTGCCAGGGTAGAGGCCTCCCCCGGTGGCAATTACCTGGTATGGTTCAATTACCCTGATTATTCCTATTATACATATGATATTAAGGCAGGTAAAGAATACAGGATTACAGAACCGGGCATAATAAGGGCTGAGGATGAATTGAATGATGTCCCTAACTATGCTTATCCCTATGGATCGGCAGGCTGGCTTGAGAACGATGCTTCTGTTTTCATATACGACCGGTATGATATATGGAAGGTGGATCCCGAAAATGGTTATGATCCTGTAAACATGACAGCATCCGGGCGTGAAGATAAAATTTCATACAGGCTTATAAGCTTTGACAGTGAAGAAGATTTTCTTTATGATAAAGAAGCACAATACCTTATTGGAACCAATGAAGTAAGCCGTGAGTCGGGTTATTATAAATGGGGGTTGAAAAGGGCATCAGAACCCGAACTATTAATTAGTGGTGAGTACGAACTGTCACGGCCGGTAAAAGCTGATGATGCTGAAATTGTAGTTTATACAAAAGAGACATTCAATGAGTTTCCTGATATCCTGGTATCAGACCTGAAATTCAGGAATAGCAGAAAAATAAGCAATGCCAACCCGCAGCAGGATGATTTTTTATGGGGGACAGCCGAGCTTTACAGGTGGACATCTCTCGATGGCCGTAAGTTGGAAGGGTTGCTTTATAAACCCGACAACTTTGATCCTTCAAAGAAATACCCAATGATAGTAAACTTTTATGAAAAGTCATCCGGTGGCCTGTATAGTCACAGAACACCCGAGCTGCACAGGTCGACCATCGATTACCATTATTATACCAGCAATGGTTATATAATATTTAACCCTGATGTTTATTATGAAGATGGCTACCCGGGCGGGAGTGCATATAACTGTGTTATGCCGGGTGTGACTGCCCTGGTTGATGAGGGATTTGTTGATCCTGAGCATATAGGCGCTCAGGGGCATAGCTGGGGAGGTTACCAGGTGGCTTATCTTGCCACACGTACCGATATGTTTGCTGCCATTGAATCAGGAGCCCCCGTTGTTAACATGTTCAGTGCATATGGTGGAATACGCTGGTGGACAGGTCTGAACAGGTCGTTCCAGTACGAGCATACCCAGAGCAGGATAGGTGGTAGCATATGGGAATATCCCTTAAGGTATTTTGAAAATTCTCCCTTATTTACAATGGATAAGGTTACCACGCCTATTCTTATTATGCATAACGATCAGGACGGGCATGTGCCATGGTACCAGGGTATTGAATATTTCATAGCCCTTCGCAGACTGCAGAAACCAGTATGGTTACTTAATTATACCGGGGAACCCCACTGGCCACAGAAGCTTAAGAATAAGAAAGATTTCCAGATACGCCTGGCACAATTCTTTGCTCACTACCTCAAGGGAGAACCAATGCCCAGATGGATGAAGGAAGGTATTCCCGCAGTTAACAGGGAACATGACCTGGGCTACGAACTCATGCACTAATATTATCAGAATGAGCGCATAAGCCTCAGATCGATGAAGTCGATAACCTGATAATGTGATTTGGCATTTACCCCGATCCATGTTGAAGGGGCAATCCTGTAAAGCAGGGCATACCTCTGATACCACGGATTGGGTGCCTTCACAGGAGCATAAAGATAAAACCCTGCATACTGTGAAAAGAGAAAACTGCCCAGTACAAGCTCATGTCCAACCAAAATACTAAATCTCTTATGGTCAGGTACCTCATCAATAACACCATCAATATAATCCTGCCAGACAATTTTCTTGATCAGGTGGTCGCAAACAAGCTCTGCCCCGGTGTAGAAAGCACTTACCCTTCCAATCATCCGGCTGTAGCCACCCCATATACCATAAACCCCAAACCAACTATCAAATTGCTTACTCTCGCGTCCGGAAAAGAAAAGCGCAATATCAAAGCGGTTCTTGTCCGGATTCAGAACAATATCCCTGTTCTTTTCCCTTTCTTCAAAATCATATGGCTTAATAATATAGTCTAAGCCCAGCCCAAAAAGAGGGTAATTAATCCCAAGGTTAGGCATGTTGGTCCCACCGTTTGAGATATGGTTATAATTGAAAGTTAATCTACAGGTCGTATTTTCATTCAACTTAAGATTCAGGCTCGTACCAAGCATGGCAATAAAGGCGTAGTGGGAACCGAAAAATAAATTACGGGGATTGGTAATTGAGTCGTAAACAGTGGTCTGATACGAGAATCCTGTGCCAAAACGTACAGCTAAGCTAAGCCTGCGCCCTGCCCCTATAAAAGGTTCGATATACGGATAAACTGCAAATGCTGAACCCAGCTCCTGCCTGTTTCCAAAATCGACATAGTGAATAGCTACCCCAACCCTCGGATAGCAGAAGCAATATTTCCAGACGTTTTCAGCAGTGAGGTGCAGGGCAGTATTCAGCTCAAAAGAAAACGGATTTGTATGTGACAATGGTTCAATTTTCCTGGAATGTGGAATTATGAATCCATATGAGCCCTGTAAACCGACCACAATCGGATTATGCAGACTGTCAGTCTGCGACAACAAGGTACCCGGTTTACCTGTTAGAAGGAAAACAAGTATCAGAGGAATAAGCCTTTTATTCTTCATGCCTGTCGTTTTGAATCAAGCAGGGTTAGTAGTCAAAAATCCTTGCCTGACCGGTCTCCGGCGGCCAAAGCCTCTGGCGACGGCTCGCAGCCAGCCCCGAAACAGCAAGTGCTTCTTCGGGAAAACGAGTAACGAGTTGCAGTGCATCGACAATCCCGACTGAATGTAATGAACGTCGGGGTAACAAGCAGCGAGCATCTGACTTTATCTCATCGCTCAAATCTCATCACTCATAACTACTCTTTCATCTCTTCCAGAACGAACCCCGTCCCCCGTATGGTCCTGAGCTCCAGTCCCGGGTCAGGCGACAGGTATTTCCTCAGCCTGCTGATAAAAACATCCATGCTGCGCCCCAGGAAATAATCATCTTCTCCCCATACTTCGTTGAGTATAGCGTCACGGCGCAATATACTGTCCTTATTGGCCATAAGATACCTCAGAAGCTGTGCTTCCTTGAGAGTTAATTTTTCTTTTTTCCCTTTGCAGTGCAGCTCGAGGGTGTTAAATTTCAGGGTTGTGGAAGATATCGTATATTCATCATTGATTGTTGAATATACTCTTCTCAGGATATTATTCAGTCTCAGGATAAGCACTTCAGGGTCAAACGGTTTTGTTATATAATCATCGGCACCCATTTTGAGACCTTTAATAATATCTTCCTTAAGAGTTTTCGCCGTAAGGAACACAAATGGCATATCGGAGTCATTTTGCCTGATCTTCTCTGCCAGTGAGAAACCGTCCATTTCAGGCATCATAACATCAAGAACACAAATATCCGGTTTTTCCTGGTTGAAACTGGCCCAGGCTTCTTTGCCGTCGCGAGTGAGAACAACCTCAAACCCGCTGATAGAGACGTACTGACTGAGTATATTGCCAAAGTCAATATCATCTTCTGCTATTAAAACTTTCATGGCTCTGGTTATATGGTTTTCGGTATACTTACTATAAAGACGCTTCCTTTACCCTTTTTGCTGCTTACACTTACTGAACCGCCATGCGCTTCGGCAATTCTTTTCACATAGTAAAGGCCCAATCCAAGACCTTTTGACACATGTATATTACCTGTGCTGACACGGTAAAATTTGTCAAAAATATTTTTCTGTTCACTCCGGCTTATTCCAATTCCTTTATCCGCAACTTTAATAATAATATCACTGTTATTTGCGTGTGCTTCAAGACGAACTTCGGGAATGTTTCTTGAATATTTTACAGCATTATTAAGAAGGTTATTGATCATAGTGGTGAAATACAGGATGTCAATTTCTGCTTTTGCTCCATTCAGATCATAATGTTCAGTAAAATTACATCCTTCCCCGCATCCGTTCATGAAGTTTTCGCCTATCTCCCTGAGGAGGTCTTCAACAGGTGTTTCTTTTTTATCAACCTCGAACTGTGTCCTTTCCCACATACTTATTTCAAGGATAAGGTTGATCAGTTTATTCAGGTGCAATGATTGTTTACCAATCATATTGGCAGTTTCTATTATCTTTTTCTTGTCGTTAATAATGGCATCATGCTTAAGAGTTTTTCCTGCCACAGTGATGGTTGAAAGTGGAGTTTTCAGTTCATGAGTCATATTATTGATAAAATCTGTCTTCAGACTTGAAAGACGTTTTTCTTCAAGGTAATTTCTCATAGTGGCAATATAAATAGCGCTTATTACAATGAAACTGAGTATGCTAAGAAAAAGTGTCAGGCTCAGTTCACGGAATATTATTTTTTCTTTATTTGCTATATCTATATAATAATCAAATGATATTTTGTATTTATTGCCTTCGCTGTTAAAGGTATAAACAAGAATACTTTTGTTAGACTGTTGTTTTTTAAGTTCACTAAGTGGTGCCTTATAAACCCTGATATTATCCTGTATGTCAATAAGATCGATATAATTAACATATATAATGGGCTTTATCTTGTTTTCAAGGCCCAGTTTCTCGTAATATTTACTGAGGTATTCTGAAAGTAGCTGGTCTTCGGCCAGTATTTTAGTATAATTTTCCCTGATGTCTTTGGCAAATAAGGCAGAATCCCCAGTGTTTAACAGTGCCCGGCTTTCCTTTATATACAGGGGTGTAATATCATCAATAATAAAGTACGCCTTTTTAAAACCATTATATGAATCGTAGGCAGCCATCTCCTGTATTGCTTCCTGTGATACCGAACGGTACCTTAAAGCAAATACCTCATCCTTCTGTAGCCATACCTGCCGTACAATATAAAACTGTGCCAGTATAAATATTGCCAGGGCAGCAAATACAGGTAACAGAGTCTTAAATTTCTGCATGATCATTTTTTTATACCTGATCAAATTTAAGTAATTATAAGACAGCTCAGAAGCCTTTAACCCTACTTTAACCCGCTGTTAACAAAATCTGCTGCAATTTGTGTTTAAATTTGAAATGTGAATAATAACAAATACTAAATATCATGAAAAGAAAGGTTACCATATTATTTATTGTCTCTTTCTTACTGGCTTTCGGAGCTGTATCGGTTTACGGTCAGACAAAGGAGGAGGTTGAAAGGAAAAAGCAGGAGCAACTTATGCAGCAGAAGATCCAGGAACAGGAGAAGAAAGCCCATGAAGAACAGGAAAGGATTATGATCCGTGAGAAAGAGATTGAGCGGGCTGTCAGGGATGCTCGTGAAGCATATGCAGAAGCCTGGACTGTACGTGATCCAATGATGCTATCAACAGGTTCTGACCTGAATAATATCTATTTTATTGGTGGTTCACAATCCTCAAGCAGCCTGCAGTATACTAAAAATGTTAATGAGGCCAGTTTTACCAAGAATCTTAGTTTTGAAATAGAAAAAGATGCAAAACGGGCATCCATTAATGTTTCGGGCACTTGTAAAGAAGGTGAAATACGAATAAAGATCACCATGCCTTCCGGTAAGACCTATACCGAGGTGCTTATTGATGAATACGGATCGGTTAACTGGTCCAAGACCTTCAGTATTGATGAAGAGAACGGCACCAAAACCGGTGAATGGAACTTCCAGGTTACAGCCAAAGAAGCCATAGGCAACTTCAGGCTCTCATTGAGGAGCTATTAACTATATACTTTTTACCTGACTCGTTTTTTTAGGCTCCGGCAACGGGGCCTTTTTTTTGATCCCCCTTTGAAGGGGGTTGGGGGATGTAATGAAAGGTGAAGGAATAATGGAATACTGGAATAATGGAACCGAGGAACCTGAGCCCCGAGTACTCGGGGGCGAAGGTGACGAGCTCGACGAATCCCTGCTGCACGGATCTGGAGATCCGCGCAAGCAGGGTGAGTCAATACTGGAATAGTGGATTATTATTGATAGCAGGGAAGGACAAAATATGACGTGTTCTCTCATACGGTAAGCGTCGCATAAGTGCAGATGCGGAATTGTTAAAACGGACCGCAAGTACTCTGTTTGAGTCAATCATGAAACCAAATACCGCCGGAGGCGGTAAATAGCAATAGCCCCGGTGTCACCCGGGGATATAGGCATTTACCCCACCACCCTCTATCCACCGCGCGGCGGCCGTTGGTGTGGTGGGATCAATATTATTACCCACAGGTGTGACTGTGGCTATTACTATTAACCCACTCCGTGGGTCATGCATAGGGAAATAATATTTAATAAATGTTAACCTGTAAAACTCAACCCTACTCAATCTAAAATTAATATCGTAACTTGTGATAACTGTTATTGAATCTGATTTAATACCCTGTTCCATGAGAAAGATATTGCTCAAACTGTTACTAATATTTTTTTTTTCGTTTTTACTTGTTTGTACAGTATTTTCACAGGAGGGGTCAAAGATTCTGGGTATAGTGTACGATGCTGACAACAGGCTTCCGCTTGTGAACGCAACTGTTATTATTGACAGCACCTCTGTTGGTGTGGCATGTAACCGCGAAGGAGAATTTGAACTCAATATCCCACCGGAACATTTCGGTAAGCTCATCAAAATATCATACATAGGTTATAAGCCTGAATATATTTCTGTTACTGAAGAAATAATGACCAATCTGAGAATTTTCCTTGAACCTCTCGATGTGGTGCTTGGTGAGGTACTGGTCAAATCAAAGAGATTAAACGCATGGGACATTGTTAATAAAGCTATCTGGGCGATCCCTGATAATTACGAGATTAAACCAAACAAGCTGGAGTGCTTTTACCGTGAGATTACCTATGAAGATAATTTAGAATCGGCCGTTACTGAAGCCCTCCTGGAAGTTTACAAGTCTTCATTTAATATGACAAGGAACGAGGACCAGGTTAAGGTGGTAAAGGTTAGTGGTGCAAGTACCGGTAGTGGCTTTAATTTTGAAGGAGGGGCATTTTACCGTATTAATGATGACGTAATTAAAAACAGGATTAGCTTTCTTAAAAAAGAGGATTTGCATTATTATAAGTTCGATCTTGACCGGGTCCTTGGCGGGGGCGATGAAGCTATCCTGGTAATATCCTTTACGCCTGACAGGGGTGAGATAAGCAGGGAGAATGCTGACCTGTGGCGAAGGTACAAACGAAATTATGAACGTACCCTTAACCTGTATTCCGGTGAAATATATATAAGAGAGATCGATAATGCGATTGTAAAGGTTGAATACTGGCTGCAGGATGACCTGCTGAGAAATGCTGATGAGATATATTTAACGCGGACACCCGAAGGGTCAGTTGTTGAAATGACAGATGCCAGGTTCACGGCCGAATACAGAAAAACGGATAGCAAGTACTATTTATATTATACCGATGGCCAGATATGTTTTAGACTGGAAAGAAAAGAAACAGGAGTGTCCAGGGATTACAGGGTTTACAATCAGATTGTCACTGTAAGCAGGACAGATAAGAATGTAACACGTATTCCTGCAGATGAAGTAGCTGATTATATGGACATGATACCCGATTATAGGGACAGGTATGACAAAGACTTCTGGAAGGACCAGAATATTATAAAAGCATATTCAGGCCTTGAATTGATGGGTAATACCGGTGTAGCCGGGGCACTGCTAAAGGATGAACTGCTTACAAAACTCAATAATTACTGGTATGAGAAACCGGTAGAAGAACTCTTCCTTCATACCGACCGCAACAGGTATATTTCCGGTGAGGAGATCTTTTTCAAGGCTTATGTAAAAGAGCTGTCGACAGGGTATCCGTCGGAGTTGAGTAAGACTTTCTATGTATTACTTGTTGATTCTGCAAATACTATCGTTGATACGGCCAGGTTTGCTTTGAGCGGAGGTTTTGGTGCAGGGAGCATGGAACTGCCTCAAAATATGAAACAGGGAGTATACAGGCTTGTGGCATATCCGTCTTATCTCCAGAACTTCAACCCGGATGATTGCTTTGTTCAAAGCATAGAAATTGAAGATAAGATCAGTTTTGCTGCAGAACTCAATAAAAGAGCTAGTGTGAAGAAAACAAATCTGATAACAGAAGAAATTGATGTTCAGTTTCTGCCTGAAGGAGGGCAGCTTGTGGCGGGTTTAAGAAATAACATGGGCATATGTGCTGTTTCGGAGTCAGGTAAACCACAGAAATTGAAGCTTGCATTAATGGATGAGGCAGATAATAATATTGATACTGTTGAGACAAATGAACTGGGTTTGGCAAAACTCACGTTTATTCCGGAAACAAACATGAGCTATACCGCCAGGATTCTTGAACCGCTTAATCGCAAGGGCAACTCTTTTGATCTTCCCAAATCCCTGCCCCAGGGTATTGCTCTAAGTATAACCGGTAATTATCAGGATAAATTAACTATCCGGATCAGTTCTACAGACAGGGAAAAAGAAAACCTTCACCTTGTATTGATCAAGGGTAAAATGGTTATAGGTTCGGCAGAAGCAGTCTTTACCGGCTCAACCGAAGTAAACCTGGAGTTTAATGAAATTTCCAGCGGTGCAGCTAACCTGATTGTGTTCAGAGGTAAGATACCTGTAGCTGAAAGACTGGTTTTTCTTGATACAGGAAGTAGATTAAAAATTGAGGCTTCACCTGAATACGGTGCATATCCGGCAAGGGGAAGTATGGAGATAAAAATAAAGGTCACCGACCAGCATAACAAACCTGTAAGTACAAACCTGTCATTATCAGTGATAGATAGTATCAATTGCATATCAGACAAACTCGTGCTGAAAAATATTCAATATACTTTCTGGTTGAAGTCATCATTGAAAAAGGCAATACCTGTTAATATTCCTTTGTATATAATTGATAATTTAGGTGCAGATAATGAGAACTTTAAGACAAATATTGATCTTTTATTGTTAACCTACGGATGGCGCAGGTTCTCAATGGAGGAGATAATGAAAAGGAATGTGGCGGGGTTAGCCAGAGAGGGAAGAAGCTATGATATAATATCAGGGAAGATAGAACCTCTTGCCAGGAGAAGAAGAAAAGCATCAGGCAGGGAGATACTGGTACTGGATCCTTCCAGATACTATTTTGAATCGATCTATACCGACAGGGAAGGCAGGTTTACATATAAGCCAAACAGGTTATCCTACAACAAACAACTGGTATGGGATTTCCAGGATAAAAGGGACAGGCAGAGATGGAGTATGACTTTTCAGGAGAGTGAAAATAAGTTATTCACACAACAGGCTCTTTCCGTAAATGGTTATGATAAGAAATTATTGGTATTGACACCTGAAACGGCTTTCACTAAACCTGATTCAAGCATATTTGCCGACCTGATAAATATCCCGGAAGTGACTGTTACACATAAGCGGGAACTACGAAGGGCAAAGGATTTTACATTTGCAGAGACACTCGAGAATATTGGAAATGTTTCCACCGCTTCTCCCGAGGGTTTTAATGTAAACCTGGATATTAAACAATTGATTTATAATGTCAAAATGCCCAGACGGGAGGTTGTTGATGTATTATCTGGTGAATACATACATTATTTTTATTACAGAAGCCAGTTAGTAAATTTCTTGGAAGGATTCAAGGAATACCCGGCAGTATTTGTAATTGATGATATACCTATCTCTGTTAATTATTATGATGTAAACCACATTACTCCTGAAATGGTGAAGTCAATCAGTATAATATCCGGTCCGCAGGCGCATTTATTCTTTGGTTCAAAGGCTTTGGGCGGGGCGATTATGATATACCTTAAAGACGACCTTGAGGATTACCTGAATAAAGCAGAAGAAGAAATCACCTCAGTTATAACTGATCCGCTGTGTGATACATACAGGGAGTTCTATAAACCCAATTATGAGATTGATACCCTTGATATGTCAAGGGCTGATTACCGTTTATCTGTTCACTGGGACCCCGCAATCACAATCGATGAAAACGGAGAAGCTACCGTTACATACTTCAACGCGGGTTATAATTCATATTCCGTGGGCATAATAAACGGCATGAGCTATAAGGGAGAACCGGTTTACCACAGGTTCAGGTACAGGGTGGTGAAGGAGGATTTTTGAATGTAGAATATCGAACCGAGCAGTGCGAGAGTGCCAGAGGCGCGCGAGTGCTGCGAGCTCGACGAAGGCAGAATGCCTGAGTCAATATCGAACCGAGCCTCGAGTATTCGAGGCAAGCTCACCGAAGGTCGCAGACCTGAGGTAATGATGATGTGAATGTTTAACTGTTGAACTGTTAAAACGTTTAATCGGGATCTATAACAATCCCAGTTCAACAATTACACAGTTCACTGTAATTTATTATGTATTTTATCTGTGATATTTAAATATCTGAAAAGCCTTAATTAACCAACCGTATAATATAATGAGAAACCTTATTTTTTTAATTATTATCCTGTCGTTGTTCTCATGTAATAATATTGAGAACAGGGTTGTAACTACCGTGAATGTTGACGGAAGAAAAATTCCTGTTATTCATTTTGATAACCTGCCTGATGAGGTATATGAAATGGGAATCTCTGATCTCATTGACGATTACAAAGTAATACCCCTGGAAACAAAGGAGGAATGTCTTGTTGGTAATACCAGGGTCTTCCTTTTTAACGAAAATATTATTGTCGGAACACAAATAGATTTTCCCGGACCGGTTACCTGTTATATGTTTGATAAGACAAGTAAATTCATAAAAGAGGTGGGAGGAAGAGGAGCCGGACCTGGTGAACATACCGGTTATTTGCTGTCGGCAATGTTTCCACTTATTGCTAATGAAATGTTTGTGCTTAATTTCGGGGGTGAGAACCAGTTGTTTAACAGCAATGCAGAATTTGTGTGCAATATTAAGCAACCTTTTGATCTTATGGGTAATGCAATTAGTTATTCCGGTGATATTTGGTATAGCCCGGGATCTTTAACAGGTCATCCAAATTATCCCCGAGACTCCGTTTTTCTTGTTATTCATGACAGGAATGGGAAAATAATTGAAAGAATAAACAGGGTTGAATATCCTCCTTCTCCTGAGAAAGGATTCACACCTGCCATAGGAGGACGTTCACTCTATATTAATGATGACAGATGGATAATATATTCAGCTGGGAATGATACCGTATATTCAATATCAGGTAAGTCAATTGTACCTGAATACATATTTGACCGGGGGGTACGGGGACATGATTATAACAAAATTGTTGAACCGGAGTCAGTAATAGGGGAATACAACTTTTCAGTCGTAGCAGAAACTGATGATTACTGGATAATTAATTGTTCCGAAATAATAGAGGCTGATATTAATGAATACCGACCGGGTAGATGGGGTGGAAGTTATAATATGCATTATGAACTGGCAATAATTCATAAAGAGAAAAACAACTCAGTTAGGATTGAAGCCTTTGATGATATATATGAACTTGTGGATAAGAGAAACTTCAACAGTCAATTTTACTTCAATCCGGGTAATACTCTAGTATTCGCTCTTCAAGCACCGGATATTAAAAGTAAGATAGCAGAAAAACTGGAATCGACTGATATCGAACCTGAAAAGAAAAAACGTCTTGAAGAGCTTGACAGCCAGCTCACTGAAAACAGCAATCCTGTGGTATTTATTTTCAACCTTAAGGATGAATTTGATCTCTAGAAAAAGATATTATAGAATGAAAAGGATCATTTTCCTGGTTATACTTTCTCTCCTTGTATCCTGTTCCGATTCAGTAAATAAGCCCCACGGTCCTCCTTATATTATTGACCTGACCAGGAACATGCCGGAGAGTAATAATAAACTTTCAGACTTTGTGGAAAGTATTGATTACATAAAACCTGATACCAGCAGTGGCGGCTTTCTTAGCTGGATCTACGGGATAAATATTACAAATGAGAAGATTTTGGTAAGAAACCTGAATACAATAAACATCTATAACTGGGAAGGTAATTTCTTAACAGGGATAAACAAGATTGGAAGGGGTCCTGGTGAATACTCACACATTCTTGATTTTGATATTAATGCCGGGACGGATTCAGTTATTATTCTCTCAGGGAGAACACTTCATTATTATTCAATCAGTGACGGTTCTTTTTTGAAAGAGCTTAAACTGAACTACCCGGCCTGGACTTTTAAGGTCCTGGATGACGAACATTTTTATCTAGGGACACCTCCTATAAGCGGAGAACCTGTACCAACTCATATAATACTAAACAGAGCAGGGGAAATGGTGAAATACTCCATAAATAAATTCATTTTTAAGTCTGATTTTAATATTGGCATCAATAATGAAGTTTCCAGCTATCGTACTATGAATGGTATTTTCTATTCGGAATTCCTTGATGATACTTTGTACTCGGTATCTCCGGAAACAGGTTTCTCTCCGTATGTTATTTTCAATAAGGGTAATATAGGCTTAACTATCGAAAAAAGAAATTCGCCATCATTAGAAAAAGTGTTTCAGGAATGCATGATAACAAGCGGTTTTTTTGAAACGAATACATTCCTGTTTGTGGGATTAACATATAAAAACACAACCGGTATAGTCTCATTAAATAAAAAAACCGGGGAGTATTATTATAATGAGAATGGGATAATAAATGATTTAGATGGAGGACTTCCTTTGAAATATGCATTATTATCGAACGATAGTATTTTGATAAGTACAGTTTTGCCAACGGAAATAATGTCTCATAAGGTTGATGATAAGTTCAAAAATCAAAACAATGAATTTATGAAGCTTAAGTCATCAATTTCTGAAGAAGATAATCCGGTGCTGGTAATATTGAAATTGAAATAGATATATGGTTGTTATTCAATCCTTCCCGGATAACCGGATAGAATTGGGCTTTTTGGCTGTAATTATATGAACCCGAGCTCAGCACCGGAGTGAAGTTGAGCGGACTTAGCCCTGTTGAGATTGATGAATTGCGTGAAGATTATAACGCCGGAGGCGTTAAATAGTAATAGCCACAGTGGCAATCATTAAATGCTATTTTTCATTATTCTACCTGCCATCAGGTATCAAATCATAAAAATATCTACATTATTTATATTAATAATATAAATTTATGTATATTCATACTGTACAAAAGTTTATAATAGTAATATAAAAAATAATTATGATACTGAAAAGAGACCTGAAAATGGTTTTTTCAAAACAACAAGAGGACCTGCAGCGTGATCTGGGTGTTGAGAGGGACAAGTCGCTGAAGCTCATGTCAAAATTTGCCACCGTAATCTCCGGTGTACGAAGGTGTGGCAAATCCACCCTGGCAAGGCAATATCTCCGTGATACTTCTACGGTCTACTATATGCGGTTTGAGGATATTAACCTTACGGGTTTTGAACTGAGTGATTTCGGTAAATCCGAAGAGATCTTACATGAAATGCTGGGTGAGGGCGGGACTTATTTCTTTGATGAGATCCAGAATATAAAAGGATGGGAGAAATATATCAGACAACTTGTTGACAGGGGAGAAAAGGTCATTATTACAGGCAGTAACGCTGCCATGCTTAGCAGCGAGCTGGGTACCAGACTGACGGGGAGGCATCTCTCAGGTGAACTGTTCCCGTTCTCATATAAAGAGTTCCTGAAACTTCGCCGGGAAAAACATTCCCTTTTATTATTTGACGAATATCTCGGGGAGGGTGGATTTCCGGAGTTTTTAAAAGCAAATGATCCGGAGATCCTTCGAAATCTTTTCCAGGATATCTTTTACAGGGATATTATGCAACGGAACGAATTACGAAGTGAAACCGCCATCAAATCATTGCTTCAATATGCTATTTCCAATATTGGCAGGGAGACGTCATATAATAAGCTGAAAAATCTGATAGGTGTAGGGTCGGCAAATAGTGTCAGCCAGTTTATGCAGCATTTTGAGATGGCTTATGTGCTGTTTGAGGTAAGGAAGTTCGATTATTCGGTAAGAAAGCAGATGGTAAATGCCAAGAAAATATACTGTGTCGATAACGGGATCATTAACCAGAATGCTTTTACTTTCAGTGAAAACAGGGGCAGGATGCTGGAAAACCTGGTATTTCTTCAATTGAGAAAAGAAGGTAAGGAGATATTTTACCATAAAGAAAAACATGAATGCGATTTTGTTATAAGGCAGGGGACAAAAGTCAGGGAAGCCATACAGGTATGTTATGAACTCAATTCAGATAACCGTCTCCGCGAGGTGGAGGGGCTTATTGAAGCAATGAAAGCCTATGGACTAAAGGAGGGGCTCCTTCTTACATATGATGAAGAAGACACACTCAGGATTAATAATAATACCATCAGAGTCATCCCTGTATGGAAATGGCTTGAGTAAAAAGTTTTAATTTTACATTTAAAATCAACACCTTTCAGTTGAAAACACTGTTTAATCTGACTATCGCAAGAGACATAATTATTGTTTGTATAATCCTGTTCTCAGATCGAGGCACATTAAATGGCATGATGGAAAACTGTATGTAGGCGATTTATACAATGGGCGCATCTACAGGTTTACCGAAAATAAAGCTAAAAATGCAGGAAATTGCTGATACACTTACACATGGAAGATAATCCGATGCTGATGTTATTAAAATTGAAATAGACTGAAGCTTATTATTCGATCTCGACGCGCAGAGGAGGAGGAGGGGTATAATAACAATAGTCGAGCGGAGCTAAGACCCTGACGCTCCCTGCGGGAGGTAAGGGACTACTTCCCGGGCTATTAATATTAATCCACTCCGACTTCGCCCTGATGATTCAGGGCTTCGTCGGACGCAGTCTGTGGATTTTTGGTTATAATTATAAGGCTTCAATTATGTGATCCCTGACGGGGTCAGGGAATATCGAATGATGAATATCGATTAACGCATGAAGAAGTACGTGATTATCTCTAAGGCGTTATGAATTCATTGAAATTATCTTTGTTTATTACTTGAGACGTACTGTCAGGATATGCTTTTTTAAATGTCTTGGAAAAAGAAGGATTCTTAAGCGGATTCCATTTGAATTCAAAAGCGCTTATTTTACCACCGGTTTCTTCAATGAAATCTATTTCCTGCTGGTTTTTTGTTCGCCAGAAATAATAGTTTACCCATTTCCTGTTATAATGATTAAGCTTAATCCTTTCACATATCAGGAAGTTCTCCCACAAAACGCCGAGATCCTGTCTTAATTCGATCGGATTGAAATTAGATATGAGTGCATTTCTTATTCCGGTATCATAAAAATATATTTTTCTGCTTGTCCCTATTTCAGAGCGTAAATTCCTTCTGAGGGGATTGAGCCTGAAAATCACATATGCTTTTTCAAGAAGGTCAATATAAGTACTTACAGTGTTTTTATCAACCTGCAGCAGGCGGGCCAGTTCATTATATGATACTTCCGAACCCAGCTGAAGGGCCAGGGCTGTTAGAAGTTTTTCCAGTATTTCAGGTTTCCTGATATCCTTATATGCAAGAATGTCTTTGTAAAGATAGCTGCTGCTTAATTGCTTTAGCAGCTCCTTTTCATTCCCCGGGTTATTTATTATTTCCGGATACATACCGTATATAAGCCTTGTTCCCAATTGTCTCTGAACAGTCAGATAATCCCTGTCATTCAATAATTCTGCCCAGCTTATCGGATATAAGAAGTACTCTATTTTTCTCCCGGTAAGGGGTTCATTTATCTCTGCCTGTATATCGAGCGAAGAAGAACCGCTAACAAGAAGTTGTATGTGCTTGAACTGGTCGGTTATGATCTTCAGTGTTAGACCAATATTTTTCACCCTCTGAGCTTCATCTATGAAAACATATTTGTATTTACCTATTACCTGCCTTATACTTTCTGTATTTGCATCCTGAAGTTTTGTCCTGCTTAGAGGGTCATCACAGTCAATAAAAAGGTAATCTTCCGAGGCCAGTACTTTTTTCATTAATGTTGTTTTACCGGTTTGCCTTGGACCAAGTAAGATTATTGCCTTTCCAGGGGATGATGATTTTAATATTTGATCTTCAAGCTTTCTTTTTATCATAATATTGAGATTGTATTCACCAAATATATATAATATTAGTGAATACACACACATGTCTGAACATTTTCTTACGGATAAATATGGGAAATAGACTCAACAATGAGGATCTTAGACGTTAGCTTTTGAGTTTTTGAAGCTCATAACTGAATAGCGTTGAAATTCACCTGATGACTTAGTGACGAAGAGATAGATGAACAGCATGAATATAATAACGCCGGAGGCGTTAAATAGTAATAGCCACAGTCACACCTGTGGGTAAATATATTGCCCGCACACCCCGGCAGCCAAGCGGCGGCAGGGGTGGAGTAAATGTTTTTATCCCCGGGGTGTAACCCTGACGCTCCCTGCGGGAGGTCAGGGACTATTTTTCGGGCTATTATTATTAATCCACGGAGTGGATTCTTATTTTTAATAATCAAGCTATTTTTCGAGTATGCCTGCTTACATGCATGAATGTAAGCAAATATACTCTCCTGGGAATCCGATGCAGATTAATGCAGAAAAACACATTAGTAATGAGACACTTGTTAAATTAAAAGGAGGTGGTGGATGGTGTTGTGCTTTGTATGTTGATGGCGCATTTGAAGGTTGTTATCCTACAGCGGTATGGGGTGAATGTCCCCAAAATGACGGTTTTGGTATAGAATGGGTAAATGTTAGTTGTTATTCTTGCGGGTAGAAACCAATTTTTTTGTATAGCGCCAACTGTATTTGGTAACTGTTTTAAAAAAGTGCAATTTGCTATAAATTTAAATGCCGGGTTACTTTAAGTATTTTATTTGAAAATATTGTTATCTCTTCCATAATATAGACCATATTTAGAATGAAGCCTGTAGTTGATATTTTTGTTATTTACTTCATATCCGTTTTATTTCTAATTGCATCTTGTTCAAGAGGAGATCAGAATCCGGTAATTCCAACATTACCTGTATCGTTTGAAGAATATGATTTCTCATTGGATGATATAGCAAAGGATTTAGTTTTTCTTCCCTTGAAGTCTGATTTCGTATTACCACGCATAGATGAAATTCAGTGGGCAGATTCGGTTTTCTATATTAAATCACAGGGTACAAAAATCTTCACCTTCAATCATGAGGGCGGGTTTATGGACGTTTTATCAAAGAATGGAAGAGGTCCGGATGAGTATCTCGGGATAAACAGTTTTCATGTGGATGATAAAACAGGCAACATATATATCAATACGTCAGGTAAACAAAGGGTTATGGTATATGATAAAAGATTTAATCATATTCGTAATATTTTACTTCCGACCAAGGGAGCAAGTTCGGAAATGTATTGGTTAAATGACACAATCTATTTTTTTCCAAAAAGCGCTTCTGTAAAACAGGATTATGACTGGTTTGCAATGGATACATCTGGTATAATTCTGAATTATAAAACCAATTTTTCACAAGATGAGATAACCAGTTTTTCAACCAATAGTTCTTTAATAATATTTAAGGGAAGGGATGAACTTTTTCGGTATTATAATTTGGAGGATACAATATTCAGAATCAGTAACAAGGGATTTCAGCCCTTATATGTAGTTAAGCGTCAATTTGAAGATGGCTTAAGAATGGAAACGAAAGCAGAACTTACGAGAGAAATCAATTCGCTTGAAGATTTAAAAGCAATGTCACTCCCTGACAATATTAGGTCAATACATTCGATGGTTGATATCGGGTCATACTGGATAATAGCATATCGAAAAAGAGAAAATGGAAATTTGTCATATGAAACTACACTTTTAGATTTGTCTACCAATAAGTCATATCTTCTTCATTCAGAAAAAGGACTTCCCAATATTCCGAATGACTGGATAGGTTCGGGTGGGATATATTTTAAAAAAGTAATTAATATAAATGATAAGTGCTATCTGTTCTCTTATATTGATTCTTATGAGCTTATTTCTTTTGTTGAAAGCGATGCGTTTAGGAAGGGAGTGCCTGAGAGACCAAGATTAAAGCAACAGATGATAGACATTGCCGATACCTTGACTATTGACGACAACCCTGTATTGATATTGCTGGAATTAAAATAGGAACAGACTGGTTAAACAGGTTGAATTAAGTGAAGTGGTAACTTAGCTCGCCTCCCACCTTGGCTGATGCCCGCCCTATTACTCAGGCTCGACAAAGCGCTAGCTGAGTCAAACCTTCAAATCTTAAGTCTAATTTTCATACAAGCACAGAAAAGTAAATTGTCTAATATGTGCATTAGTAATGTGAAATAATGTATATATGAGTCCACTCCGAAAAGTCCAAAACTGAATATTCGACCCGCTCCGGGGTCGGGTTGAGGGGTTTGCAAATGACCTACAATTATGTGACCCCGAATTCTCGGGGTCAGAGTATCCTCGTTAATTTCCTTTTTCGGAGTGGTCTCATATATGTAGTATACAAAAGTATATAATTATAATATAGACTAGTGAAATGATGCTCAAGAAGGACCTGAAGAAAGTATTGCTAAAACAGCGCGAGGATCTGTAACGTGATCTTGGGATAGAGCGCGAGTGAGCCGGAGGCACGCGAGTGCTGCGAGGAGAGGGAGAGGAGAGGTTGATTGAAAAATGAAAATTGAAGAATTGTCCATGCCTAAATAGCATTGAGCCAGTATATAATAATCAACAAATCAGCTAATTAACCATAAACCCACAAATACACCAATATACTAATACAAATTAGCATTATTGCCGACTGAGGACTTCCCTAGCCCGAAGCATGAAAGGAGGTGAAGAAGGGCCAGCAAGGGTACAGAATTGCATTTTAATTGCAAAATTGTACTTATTGTAGTATATTTGGTTAATGATTAAGAGAGAATTAGAAAGCAAGCTGCTTGAAATGGCAGGAAAGTTCCCGGTGGTTTCTGTTACCGGTCCCAGACAGTCAGGGAAAACCACCTTGTTAAAGAAATCGTTCCCGGATTACACCTATACATCCCTTGAAGATCCTGATACTAGAATAATTGCAAGTGAAGATCCACGATCTTTCCTGGGCATATCAGATAGAATGGTCATTGATGAGATACAACGTGTGCCGGAGTTATTTTCGTATATACAGACACTTACTGATAAAACAGGTATAAGTGGTCAGTTCATTATATCCGGCTCGCAAAGTTTCCTGTTAAATAAGGATATAGCTCAATCCCTTGCAGGCAGGGTTGCTGTACTGCGCCTGTTGCCTTTTAGTTATTCTGAGCTATTAGAGGGAAGAATCAAATTTGGTTCATATGAAGAACTTATCTATAAGGGATTTTATCCAAGGATATATGATAAGGGAATAAGCCCGTTAGATTTTTTCCCGAGCTACATCCAAACATACATTGAAAGAGATCTTAGATTACTACAAAACATCAGGGATCTGAATCTGTTTGTCAGGTTTATGAAGTTATGTGCAGGGCGCACCGGGCAATTACTAAATATGAATTCTCTGGCTAATGATACCGGGGTAAGTGTAAACACTGTTAAATCATGGATATCTGTTCTGGAAGCCAGTTTTGTAATTTTTTTACTGCAGCCACATCACAAGAATTTCAATAAGCGCCTGGTTAAGATGCCAAAGCTCTATTTCTTTGATACCGGACTGGCTTGCTCATTGCTTGACATTGAGTCAGCATCGCAGCTGGAGACACACTATCTTACCGGAGGCTTATTTGAGAACTTTGTTATTTCAGAATTAATAAAGAACCGGTATCACAGGGGCTTACGTAATAACTGTTATTTCTGGAGAGACCATAGGGGAAATGAGGTAGACTGCCTGATTGAGAAAGCTCAGACCTTGATCCCTGTTGAGGTAAAATCAGCAAGGACTTATACAAAGAAGCTCCTTTCCAACCTGGATTATTGGGCCAAGATTTCCGGTGATAAAACAACAGAAGCATTTCTTATTTATGGTGGAGATAATGAAAGTCAGGTAGGTAAAAACAGGATTATTCCATGGACAAATATCGATAAATTTGTAAGACAGGCGAACAGTTAGATTTAAATTTGTCCATGCCTAAATAGCATTGAGCCAGTATATAATAATCAACAAATCAGCTAATTAACCACACACAAATACACCAATATACTAATATACTAATATACAAATTAACATTATTGCTGACTCAGGGTAGGCGAGCTCAGGGCTGGAGCCAACTCTTAAGCCCCTTAGCTAAGAGAATATACCAAGGCCCTGCTTCGCACATCATAGCCCACAGGGCGAAGGCAAGAGTAAGCGGTGAGAATCGCGAACCGCGCATCGAAGGGTGGTTGCTCTTAAGTGCCAGATTGTTAACATCTGAATTTACTGTCAGACTCCTATTTTATGGCCGGATTTATTCCCCCTTATTATTCAATGCAGATTAATGCGGAAAAATGCAGAAGATTGTAGTTTTATGTAGAAGAATGTCGAAAATTTCCGGACTCGTTATGATTATATTTCCGAAATTTGAATAAGTCTTATGATGGTGGCCACCATCCTTCTCCCAAAAATGAAAGGAGGTGATGTGACAAAGATAATTTTAAAAAGTAAAATGCAGAAATTTCTGCAGGACTTTGAAATGATAAACAAGGCAGTCAAAAATTAAGTATTAACTTAAAGCTTTAATTATGAATTTACTTGAAGAACTTAACAATTTAAATGATAAAGTAATAAATCGCGAGAGGCTCTCACATATAAAAGGTGGCAATGGATGGGTATGGTGTTGCGAAACCTATATTAGAGGTCAACAAAATGCTTCATTTTGTGACCCAACGGGAACAGGGGATTGCCCGCCGGATGATGAGGATTATACTTATACACTTGTTTTATGCACAGAATGTGATGAAGTATAATTATTTTTTATTTATTAGTCTTTGAGCTGGCAGATTATATATATAATCTGCCAGCATAAATCTATGTATACAAAATAGTTATGTATTTTTATGTTTGTTATGAATTCGGTTGATTGTATAAGAAAACTTTAATCAGTGGTTAGGATTACACAATATAGTGCTGTCTTTGTATTAATGTGTGGGATAATTGCCTGTGTAGATTCTTCAAAGATAAGTTTACATAAATTTCCCACAGATTTTCAGACTGTTTCTTTCTCATTATCAGATATTTTCTCAGAACTTGAAATAATACAACTGGATAATATAGAACCTATTACTAAACCCTTAGATATTATCTATAGTGACTCCACTTTTATTATCCCCACATGGACTGGAAAGATCTTTAGGTATTACCGTGACGGTACACTGATTGATGTAGTTGACATGAAAGGTTCAGGTCCGGGTGAATATTCTGGTATAGTCGATCTAATAATACATGATGATAGTATCTATATTAATGTTGGTGCAGCGGGTAAAAAGATATTGGTATTTGATTATGAGTATAATTTCCATCGCGCTATAAACTACCCATATGATATAACATTCGGGAAGCTAATAATGTATCATAATTCATTTTATATGTTTACAAGACCCTTGGGATACATGCCTGAAATCGACTGGGTATCATTTGATTTGTCAGGAAATGTTATAACTGTAAAACCATTCGATGAGTCTGTTAAGCCTCCTATATCATCCTGGATGAGTTCACTAATATTATTTGAGAATAGTGATACATTCTATGTGTACAGAGATATTGCGGATACAATTTTTGCTATAAACGAAGTTTCAAATTATCATCCTGCATTTCTTGTTAACAGGAATTTTAATTCAGGTGCACCTCTGTTGTCAAAAGAAGAACTGGCAAGCAGAGTCCAAAAACAGGCATATCGGAGAAGAATAAGTAATATTATAGGCCTTGGAAAATACTGGCTTGCTATGATTGATCATAACGATAGAGTACCTTTAGTTGAAACGATTTTGTTTGATACAGAGCAGGTGAAAACTTATTTATTATCTTCTGAACAACCAGAATTTGGTACACCGTTCAATTTAGGAATACCGTTTACATGGGTAGGGGCTGGTTTCTTATATTGGAATTTTAAGGTTAGCATTAATGGGGATGAATATATAGCTTGTTTTATAGATGCTTACAAGGTAATTGAGTTTGCCCGTGGTGAAGAATTTATTAATTCTGCTCCTGAACGGCCGGATTTAAAACAAAAATTTCAGGAAATTGCCAATACTTTAACTATTGATGATAATCCGGTATTAATTCTGTTAAAATTGAAATAACTTTTTTTGAAATATCCCTTTTACGGGCGATTGGATTCAATAGACTATGGCCTGTCAGACCCTAGTATGATATCTGCTGCCTATCTCCCTTAACTCTTTGAGTTTTGGCGGACAAATCTTCCAACTTTATTATGAGCCCAATATTTCAGCAATCTGTAGATGAAACAGTGAATACCTGCTTTGCCTGATTGCTCAACTACCGGACTAATTGAATATTAATTCCCGCTTCAATAAATTGTCGGTTCAACCCCGCAGTAATAATTTTGTGGTTATATTTTTTTTTCTAAATTTGGTGTAATATCTGTACTACTGTCAATTATGGATTCTTCATTCAAAACAAAGCAGAATATAGCTGATGAGTATGGAATATGTGTCCGTACACTTAATAGAATCTTCAGAGAAAATGATATTATTGTCAGAAAAGGACACATTTCGCCTAAAGAACAGCAAAGAATATATGAGGTACTTGGCAAACCACCATTGAAAAGAAAATAGATATACTTTTTTATTCCTTTTTCCATAAGTTCTATTCTTAATGTAGATTCATGCAGTTTTATGAACAATTATGCAGTATTATGAAGAAGAATGAAGATTTTTTCAGTTGACTCATATCTTGTATTTGACGAAATTTATAATAGTCAATTGCAATAAGAATACGAATGGGAGCCCGGAAAAGAAACGAAGATAATGTTGTAGCAGTTATTTATGAGGCCGTGAAGTATTACAGGATCCGGGTCAGTATAACAACAATTAGGGATTATCTTCACAGACATCCTTATTACCCAAGCCTTAAAAGTGTTTGTGATGCCTTCACAAAATGGAGTATAGATCATTATCCTTTAGAACTTACGGATGATGAGATAAGGAACCTGGAGATTCCTTATATAGCTCACAGGAATATTGCCGGGGGACAGTTGGTTTTTGCATTAAATAATGAAGATAATACTGTAAAATATACCACAGGAAAGGGGAAGGAAACAACTGAAGCTATTGAGGTGTTTCTTAAAGACTTGTCAGGGGCTGTAATAGTATATCTACCTGCTGAAGGAAGTGGTGAGAAAGAGTACAGGGCCAAAAGGCAACATGAAGTATTGAATAAACTTCTGATTCCTTTATCTGTAGTTTTTAGCTTAGTAGTACTCGTCGGTTTAATGGCTGAAAACCAAATAATTAAAGGCAGTGCCAATAGCTGGAGATCCTGGTCATTATTATTTACTAAAACTCTTGGCTTGCTTACATCTTTCTTTCTTGTTCAACAGGAATTAAAAGTAAAGAATCCATTTACAGACAGGATCTGTCATTTAACTGAGAAAACAGATTGCAATACTGTACTTGAATCCGGTAGTTCTAATGTTTTTGGATGGATTAACTGGGCAGATATTGGTTTCATATATTTCACCGGAGGATTAGCCTTTTTGATTACTGCGTGTGATGATTATGGTATTAGCATATTAACAATCTTAAGCATTCTTGTATTGCCTTATCCATTCTATTCTTTCTATTTACAGGCATTCAGACTTAATAAGTTTTGCCCTCTGTGCCTGACTGTTCAAATTACCCTTGTTGCTGAATTCCTTATTTTGTTACCAGTACTCAATGGACTGACATTGGTTGCAGGTCATATTATTACGTTTTTAGCGGTTTTTTCCTTAACAGCTGTTATTTATCTTATGATCCGTGAAATTTTAAGTCTGAGAAGCCGGTTGTTGAGCAAAACGTATAGGTATAACACTTTTAAAAGAAATCCAATAATTTTCAGATACCTGTTTAATGAGGGATATAAAGAAAAATTAACAATACCTGAATGCCTTGTGGTTGGAAATGAGGATACTAATGTTGTTTTACATGCTTTTCTAAGTCTCTATTGTAAACCATGTGCAAAAGCATTCAGGAGCCTGGAATATCTTTTTAATAATTGCGATAATCTTAAATTCAATATTATACTAACAGGTAATCAGAATATCAGGGACTTTACAATTATAAAGTTATGTTATGATTTTTATATCGAGAGAAATACTGATAAAGTAATGAACGTTTTGTCGGAGTGGTACAGGAATCTTGAGAACAGGACCCGGATGCAATTGCCAGTATTAAGAAGTAGTGAATTACAGGTATCTGAAGGAATTTTGAACAAAAACAGAGAACTTTATAGAAAGAATGAGATATCAGGAACACCAACCCTGCTGATCAATAGTTTTAAATATCCCGGTCAATATGAAATAACTGATCTTGAATATTATATAGATGATATTATTGAATTACTGGAGAAAAAAAAGCAGGAAGCCTGCAATTATTGAAATATGTGACTTCCTGCACCGCACACCGAAGCAATGCGAAAGCATAGCATAGGTGCGCTCCCATCCTTCTCCCAAAAAGAAAGGAGGTGTTGTGACAAAGATAGAATAATAAGTCAATATTTCTCTACATGAGAAAGCCTTTGAAATGATAAATAAGGTATTTGATACAATATAACAATTAAACTACTATAGTTATGAATAATCAAAGTTTTCGTTCAGACAAGATTCTTTCGAAAGATCAGCTAATAAGCTTCAAAGGCGGTGACCATGATTACGGGTGCTGTGAATTAATCTGTTTTGGTGAACAATATGATTGTGGATATTCCGGTACAGGTTACTGTGGGGGAGCACCTAATCCTGATCCTCTGAATTGCTTTTGGTCGGCAACCAGCTGTGATAATTGTTAAATGAGGTGGAATGATTGGTACCTTGTACCAATCATTCCTTAATATAATAAATTATGAAAATCAGACTGCAGATAATTACTGTTATAAGCTTAATAATTTTCATAGGATGTAGTCATAAAAGCGGTATTGGTTTAGAACTAATGCCTGGCGTATTTATTGATAGGGATATTTCCCTTGATGATATTGCAGATGATCTTGTTTATATTCCTCTTTCAAACGAGTTACCTGTATACAGGAGCACTAGTATTAAGTGGTATAATAACTGCTTTTATTATTGTGATGAGGCAAAAAGAATTCTCAGATTTGATAATGATGGAAAATATATTGATGCTCTTGACAATCAGGGAAGAGGTGCAGAGGAATATCAACTTATTGTTGATTTTTCGGTTGATTCTCTTAATGGAAATATTTATATAAATTCAGGTATAGATAAGATAATTGTATATGACAATAAGTTAAGATATTTACGAAGTATAAAGTATCCAATTAAAAGAGCTGGTCCGGTTTATACAAGAATGCTCAATAGTCAAATTCATTTTTTTTATTTTAATATTGACGGGCATGGTTATAACTGGGTTTTAACAGATACTCTTGGCAATATTATCAGTAATAAAAAATCGGTTGATACATATAAGTTGCCTATAAGAATGTCCGAAATACAAATATTTTCTAATAATACAAACCTATACCGATATTTCAATCACAATGATACCATTTATGAGATAAACAAATCAGGCTATAAGCCCTATCGCCTAATTAACCGGAATTTTAAAGATGGTTATGATCTGATTGATAATCCTGCAGAATATAACACACGCGAAAGTGAAAATCCGTACAGAGTTGTACGTTCGATTTTTGGCCTAGGTGATTACTGGCTGATTAATTATATCAAAATTATGCATTCAGAACGCAATCCCAGGCAGGAAGAGACAGTATTGTATGATTTTAATAATAATTTGTCATATTTAGTTAATAGTGCCACAGCTCATAAAGATAAGCTAACCCAAATTGGACTCTATAATGATTGGATTGGGGCAGGAACCATTTTTCCAAATAATGTACTTAAGATTAATGATTACTTATACCTACTTTCAGTGAAAGATGCAAGCAGGTTATTACAGGAATCAAAAACAAATGATTTTATAAATGGTATACCCCGGAGACCGGAAATAAGAAAAAGACTTCAGGAATTAACAGACACATTGCAATTAGAAGATAATCCCGTATTAATTTTGTTAAAACTTAAATAACCTCCTTTGATTTTTCCATTTTATACGCAATTTGACATTATGAATTAAGGCACATCTTACCTCGGGATGCTTCCTGCTGCCAGCCTGTTAATTATTAATACATAAGTATTTTTTTTAACTACAGGGTATTTGAAAAAGCAGCCAGGCTGCCGGATCACCTCAGGGCTTTTAGAAACATTAAAGATGATGATAATCCTGTTATAGTCGTTGCCCAGCATAAAGAATGAATTTGAACTTGTGAAATATAAAAAACCTAAAAAGTTCCCATATTATAAACAACTGGATGCCATGGACTGCGGCCCGTCCTGCCTCAGGATGATCGCAAAGTATTACGGGAAGGCCTATAGTCTGGAATACCTGAGATCAAGATCATATATCACCAACCGGGGAGTATCAATGCTCGGTATAAGTGATGCTGCGGAATCAATTGGGTTAAGGACAAGGGGATACAGACTTACCTGGGAGGAACTGCGTGATGAAGTGCCGCTGCCCTGCATTGTCCATTGGAAACAGAGACATTTTGTAGTAGTATATGATATAGTAAAAAAGAAATCGATATTCGGTAAAGGAAAAGCAAAAGGCGAAGAAATTGTTAAGGTGGCCGACCCTGCTTCCGGTTTGCTGAAATATAAAAAGGATGAATTCCTCAAATGCTGGTTGTCAATAAAGAAGGAGGAAAATGAAGGTGCAGTTTTATTGCTCGAGCCTACACCTGACTTTTACAGATCGGAAGATGAGGCAGGAAAGAAACTTAAATTCACTTACCTTATCGATTATGTCAGGCCTTATAAGAAATATCTGGTTCAACTGGCACTGGGAATGCTGACAGGCAGTATTATCAGCCTTATATTCCCTTACCTGACACAGTCGGTGGTTGACATAGGCATCGGTAATTCAAACCTGTCTTTCGTACTGATGGTTTTGATAGCCCAGGTAGTGCTCACTTTCGGACAAACGGCAAACGGGCTTATAAGGAACTGGATAATGCTTCATGTAACAACAAGGGTTAGCATAGCCCTGATAACTGACTTTCTTATCAAGCTTATGAAGCTGCCTATAGCTTTCTTTGATAGTAAAGTCATTGGCGATCTGATGCAGCGTATCCAGGACCATAACAGGATACAGACTTTCCTGACACGTTCACTCATCAATATTGTCTTTTCTGTAATTACCCTTATAATTTATGCTATTGTTCTTGCCGGTTACCATCCCATATTACTCGGTGTTTTTATTCTGGGCAGCATAATGTATATCTCATGGGTCATTCTGTTTCTTAAAAAACGGAAGGAAATTGATTATAAAAGATTCCAGCAAATGTCAGCCAATAAAAGCAGCATAGTACAGATGGTAAACGGTATGCAGGAAATCAAACTGAATGCCTGTGAGAAGCAAAAAAGATGGGAGTGGGAAGGAATACAGGCAAGACTTTACCGTGTTAGTATAAAAGGGCTGGCCCTGAACCAGAACCAGCAACTCGGGGCAACGCTGATTAACCAGGTAAAGGATCTGTTTATCTCATTTTTATCAGCTAAAGCTGTTATTATGGGAGATATGACCCTCGGGATGATGATGGCGGTACAGTATATAATAGGGCAATTAAATGCACCTATTCAACAGTTCATAGGTTTTACACAGGAAGTACAGGATGCCAGGATAAGCATGGAGCGCCTGGGAGAGATACACGATAAGGAGGATGAAGAAACACCTGAGGAGAATAAGATTAAAGAAATACCACCGGGAAAAGAAATATGCCTGAACAATATCATGTTCCAGTATGAAGGCCCGCATTCTGAGAAGGTGCTTAATATGATAAGCTCAGTAGTACCCGCCAGAAAAGTTACGGCCATAGTTGGTACAAGTGGGAGCGGTAAAACCACTCTGATGAAACTGACACTAAGGTTTTATTCTCCCATTGAAGGACAGATTGACCTTGGAGGGATATCACTTGCCAGGTACAGCGAGTCGAACTGGAGAAAACGTTGTGGGGTGGTAATGCAGGAAGGTTATATTTTTTCGGATACAATTCTGAGAAATATTGGCGTTATAGATGACATCCCTGACCAGGAAAAGGTTTCGGAAGCTGCCCGGACTGCCAATATTGACGAATTTATTGAGTCACTTCCAATGGGTTATAATACCATTATCGGTGATCAGGGTCATGGACTGAGCACAGGACAGAAGCAACGAATACTGATTGCAAGGGCCGTTTACAAAGACCCTGATTATTTGTTTTTTGATGAAGCCACCAATGCACTGGATGCAAATAATGAAAGGATTATTATGAATAACCTGCAACGGTTTTTCAGGGGGCGGACGGTTGTAATAATTGCACACAGGCTAAGTACCGTTAAGGAAGCTGATAAAATTATTGTGCTTGAAAGTGGAAGGATAACCGAAGAAGGGACACATGCAGAATTGGTTAAATTAAGAGGAGCTTATTATAACCTGATCAAAGACCAGTTGGAACTTGGAAATTGAAAAAACTGATTTAATACCTGGTGATGCCGGTAGAAGAACGGGAAAATATATACAGTGCTGAAACAAATGATATAATGAAAAGCATACCCGGGCGTTTAATCCGCTGGGGTATGTCATTGTTTTTCTTATTTCTGATTATACTTTTTGTTGGTGGTATTTTGTTTAAGTCGCCGGGCAAAATAACTATTCCAGTAATAATAACATCAAATAACCCACCTGCAATAATAAAAGCCGTAAAAGGAGGTAATATTGAGATACTTCTGCCGGATGAATCTTCTGAGGTAAAAAAGGGTGAGATAATAGCGGTCATCGAAAACAGGGCAAAAACAGAGGACATTTATGCCCTGACAGGTATTATTGAAAGTATTGGAAATTTCGATTGGGACAGCCTCATATATGCTGATGTTCTTCCAAAAAATCCTTCACTGGGAGAAGTTCAGGGCAGCTATATTTCATTTCAAAAGGAATTCAACAGGTTCAGGTACTATATCGAGCAGGGTTTTCTGGAGAATCAGATCAGATTGCTCAAGCAACAGCTTATAAAACAGGATGAGTACCAGAAAAAACTCCTTGAACAGCACGAATTTCAGAAAAACGAACTGGATTTAGTCATCAAAGGTTTTGAAAGAGACTCATTATTGTATTCCGGAGGATATATTACAATTCCTGAATATGAACGATCAAAGCGAGATATTATTCAGAAGAAATCAGCATTTAAAGGTTTTGAAGCTTCATTGATAAATAATGAACTGGGCAGGCTCAGGCTTGAGGAAAGTATTATACAGATGAAGATGCAGCTTGATCAGGAAAAAATGCAGTATAGGATTAATCTTGATGAAAAACTCAAGGTACTTAAATCGGCAATTGATCAATGGCAAGAATAGTATGTTCTTAAGAGTCATGCAGACGGTATAATAACTTATACACGTTACTGGAGCGAGAATCAATCAGTAAGTGCAGGAGATATAATTGCTACTGTAGTACCCTCGGAGGTCAGTTCAATAGTAGGCAAAGCATATATACCTGTTTCAGAAATAGGTAAGGTAAAAGAAGGATTAAATGTAAGTATAAGCCTGCCCGGTTATCCATATATGGAATATGGAAAGCTGAGCGGGATTATAAAAAGCATATCACTTGTTCCTGACAAGGAGGGATATGTAGCAAATATAAGTTTACCGGAAGGAATGAAAACAACATATGGAAGGGAACTGGATTTTATCCAGGAAATAAGCGGCACAGCGGAAGTAATTACTGAAGAAAGATCAATTCTTTCCGGGTTTATCGAACCGTTGAAGTCGATATTGAAGATTGAATAAGATAAGAGTAGTGTCTTTTGTTTATAACTTTAACATTTCAACACCTAAACATCTAAACAATTAAACAAAACTACCTTCCTGGTATTCCAATGCAGATTAATGCAGAAAAATGCAGATATTTTCAGTTTTGTGTAGAAGAATGAAGAAAAATTCTGTCCCTAATAGGAAAGTAATTCCGAACTTTGTATATGTCTGACAGCAAAATGCAATAATGATATCAAGAATTATTATCTGAGAAGCAAAAGGCAGGAAGCATTAAGTCTGTCTAACAACCAGCTTCCTGCCGGACCTTCTCCCAAAAAAGAAAGGAGGTGATGTGACAAAGATAGAGAAAATTTGACTAAGAGACTGAGAGACTCGGAGAGGTTGTGACAAAGGGAATTTCAAATATAAATACCCGGTTTAAAAATTCGAAAATTCATCCTGGTTTTTCAGTTATAAAAACTTCTATAAAATATTGGAAGAAGCCTTTGAAATGATAAATAAGGCATTCAAAAATTAGTTATTAACTTAAAAACTTGTAACTAATCAGTATCCCCCCAAAATAGGTAGATATTAACAATAAGACAAGGGTTCTCCACGGGAATCTGAAGTGCTTATCCAGGGATTTTGAAAAATCAGTAGATATTAACAAAAAACTGCAGCC
>Ga0315543_1000020_pt1 | contig 206514 bp, 216 predicted proteins | sample SalMarSW160210MG_2_FD_203098 | JGI IMG/M metagenome (GOLD analysis project Ga0315543, IMG submission 203098) | Salt marsh sediment microbial communities from the Plum Island Ecosystem LTER, Massachusetts, United States - Salt Marsh Sediment SW1601-210 ...
AGGGCGGTCAACGGCAACACTCACAGCGCCTGGAGCGCCGTCGGCGCCTTCACCACCGAGTCGGCGCCATCACTGGGCTCAGGCATTATCGCCGAGGCATCCCCACCACCCCAGCCGCCAACCAGCGACTGGTTTGAGTGGCTGACGCCAGCGGGCGGCATCATGTTCCTGGTATTTATGCTGGTGATGGCGGTCATGCTGATTGCCATGGTGATACTGGTAATCAAGGTCTCAAAGCTTTAGGGGACTTAGTGGGGATAATCTAGTAAGAAGACCTGGGTGCTGGGCGGCAGGCTCGACTTGCTTACCGAGAGCTTGGGCAGGGGACTCAGCTCTTTGGCCCCTATCTCTTTAAGGAACTTGTCCACCGGCTCCAGCTCTTTATTCTTTAGCGCCGGGGTCTTATAGTGCATGGGAATCACCACCTTGGGCTCAAGCTGTCTCACCACCTCGGCGGCTTTAGCGGCGTTTATCGTGGACACCCCACCCACCGGAAGCAAGAGCACATCCACGTTGTCTATCTCCTCAACCTGCTCGCCGGTGAGCACATGCCCCAGGTCACCAAGGTGGCACACCGATACATCATCTATCTCCATAAGATAGACGGTGTTTTTGCCCCTCTTTTTGCCCCTTTCCCCATCATGAAAGGTGGCTACCCCTATAATCAAGACGCCGCTGATTTCATACTCACCCGGTCCCTTGACCACCCTTGGCTGACCGCCAACGCCCTGCTCATAGCAGTGACCGGGGTGCTGGTGGGATAGGGTGACAATACGGGCGGTAGTCTTGCCCAATTTGTAGCCCAGTTCCGGTGAATAGGGGTCGGTAATAACGGTGGCATGGCTGCCCTTAATTTTAAAACAGGAATGGCCTAACCAGGTAATATCCATGGCTCTAAATATAGCATAGCTTGAGGTCGCCATTCAAATCCGGGGCCTGATTACTTACCGCCCCTCCCCCTGGGTTCTTCTTCCCACCCTGACCCACCCTCGAAGGCTTTGCCCCACAAAAAACGGGGGTAGGGCAAAAGGGCTTTAGCCCGCTTACCTTAAGGGCGGCGGGTGGGAAAAGATATAAAACGGGGGTGGGGTTAAAAGAGTCTTAAAGGGGTGAAAACGGGGCCCCCGCAAAAACAAGGTTTTTGTGGGGTAAAAACCTTTTGGGCGGGCTGGGTGGGAAAAAAGAAGTTTGTTAGCAAGGGTGGGGCGGGGGGCAACGCCACAGTAAAGACCCGCCCATCTCTTGACAATCAGCGGTTAAAGTGGTAATTTAGATGTGATTAGCAGTCTAACCATTAGACTGCTAACTTCGAAAGCAGGGAGAAAGAAATGCCATCGGCTAGAAGCGAGGCAATACTAAAATCCATCGTCGGGCAATACATCGCCCGGGCGGTACCGGTACCCTCGCAGAGCATCATTAACGACTATGAGCTGGCGGTAAGCCCAGCCACCATCCGCAACGAGATGGCGCGCCTGGAGCAAGAGGGCTATATCATCCGCCCCCACCCCTCGGCCGGCAGCATCCCCTCGGACAAGGGCTACCGCTACTATGTAGAGACCCTGAGCGACATTGAGCTCCCCTTAGCCGAACAGCTCTTAATCAGCCACCAGTTCCACCAGGTGGAGAGGGAACTAGAGGAATGGCTGAACCTGGCGGCGACACTCACCGCCCAGCTGGTGCAGAACGTAGCTATCGTTACCATGCCCAAGACGGCCAACTGCCAGTTAAAGCACCTGGAGCTGGTTGCCCTCAGGGACTCGCTGGTGCTGGTTGTCCTCGTCCTTCACGGCGCCCGGCTGAGACAGCAGTTGATAACCTTCGACCAGGCTATATCCCAGCCCAAGCTGACCGCCATGGCCAACAAGCTAAGCACGGCCTACTCCGACCTGACCAGGGCCAAAATTTCGGCCAGGAAGCTGAAGCTTTCCCCTGCCGAAAAGCAGGTAACCGATTGCCTGCTCAAGATAATGCAGGCTGAAGACGAGCAGGAGTATGAGCACACCAGCCTCGACGGACTGCACTTCACCCTTAACCAGCCCGAATTCCGCCAGGGCCAGCGTGGGCAAATCCTAATGGAGCTGGTCGATGGCCGCAGCCTGATGCGAATCATCGCCCCCGAGGATTTCGCCAGCAGTGAGGTGCAGGTAATCATCGGCAAGGAGAACAGGACAGCGGCTATCCAGGACTACAGCGTGGTAATCAGCAAATACGGCCTATCGGGAGAAGCCGCCGGCATTTTGAGTGTGGTCGGTCCCACCCGCATGCCCTACGGCCGGACCATCTCAACGGTGGGCTATCTATCCTCGGTCTTAAGCCAGCTGGTAGCCGAGCTCTACGGAGAAAGGCCCAGTTAAAAAAGGTTTTAAGAAATAAGCCCCACAGGGCGGGCTAGGGTGGGAAGAAAGACCAAAAAAGGGGGGAGGGGGTAAGATAATCATGTTGCCTCGAGAACCTGAAGAAGAACAGAACAACGAAATAAAAGAAACCCCAACCGGCGAGACGGAGCCGGAGGTCGCTGAGATAGAGGATGTAGAAACCTTGAAGCAGGCCCTCACCGAAGCCAGGGCCAAAGCCGAAGCCAACCTGGCGGGCTGGCAGAGAGCCCAGGCCGACTTTATAAACTACAAACGGCGCAGCGAGCAGGAAAAGGAAGAACTCACCAAGTTCGCCAACGCCATACTCATGCTCAACCTGCTGCCCATCCTCGACGACCTGGAGCGGGCCTTCACCTCCATTCCGCCCCGCCTGGCCAAGCTCAGCTGGATGGACGGCATAAAGCTCATTGAGCGCAAGCTGTGGGCGACCCTGGAGGCACAGGGGCTGTCCCCCATTAAGGCGCTGGGCGAGCCCTTCGACCCCCAACTCCACGAGGCGGTAAGACAGGACAAGGGCAAGGAAGGCATAGTTATTGAAGAGGTACAAAAGGGTTACAAAATAGACGACAGAGTAATTCGGCCCACTATGGTCGTAGTGGGCAACGGAGAGGAGGACTAAAAAATGGGAAAGGTTATAGGTATCGATTTAGGCACCACCTTTTCGGCGGTAGCCGTTATGGAGGCGGGAGAGCCCAAGGTCATCACCAACGCCGAGGGCGGGCGCATCACCCCGTCGGTAGTGGCTATCAGCAAGACCGGGGAACGCCTGGTGGGGCAGGTAGCCAAGCGCCAGGCTATCACCAACCCCGATAACACCATCTCAAGCATCAAGCGCCTGATGGGGCGCAAGTACGATGAGCCTACCGTGGAGTATGACCGAAAACTACTGCCCTACAAGATAACCAAGGCGGCCAACGGCGACGCCTGGGTGAAGATGGGCGATAAGGAGTACAGCCCGCCGGAAATCTCGGCCATGATTCTGCAAAAGCTTAAAGCCGATGCCGAGGCTTACCTGGGGGAGAAGGTCACCGAGGCGGTAATCACCGTGCCCGCCTACTTCAACGACTCCCAGCGGCAGGCGACCAAGGACGCCGGCAAGATAGCCGGTCTGGAGGTCCTGCGCATAATCAACGAGCCCACCGCCGCCTCTCTAGCCTACGGGCTGGATAAGAAGGAAGAGGAGACCATCGCCGTCTACGACCTCGGCGGCGGCACCTTCGACATATCCATCCTGGAGCTGGGAGAAGGCACCTTCACTGTCAAGTCAACCAACGGCGATACCCACCTGGGAGGCGATGACTTCGACCAGAGGGTCATGGACTGGCTCTGCGACGAGTTCAAGAAGGACCAGGGCATCGACCTCAGGCAGGACAAGATAGCTTTGCAGCGCCTAAAGGAAGCCGCCGAGAAGGCTAAAAGCGAGCTTTCCACCGTACAGCAGACCGAGGTAAACCTGCCCTTCGTTACCGCCGACGCCAGCGGGCCCAAGCACCTCAACATCACCCTGACCAGGGCCAAGCTGGAACAGCTGGCCGGCGACCTGGTGGAAAAGAGCATCGAGCCCTGCAAACAGGCGCTGACCGACGCCAAGAAGAAAGCCGCCCAGATAGACGAGGTAGTCATGGTCGGCGGGCAGACCAGGATGCCCCTGGTGCAGGAGAAGGTAAAACAGTTCTTCGGCAGGGAACCGCACAAGGGCGTCAACCCCGACGAAGTGGTCGCCGTCGGTGCCGCTATCCAGGCCGGGGTGCTCAAAGGGGAGGTCAAGGATGTCCTCCTCCTCGACGTTACCCCCCTAACCCTGGGCATCGAGACCTTGGGCGGAGTGGCTACCCCCCTCATCCCCCGCAACACCACCATCCCCACCGCCAAGAGCCAGATTTTCTCCACGGCGGCCGACAACCAGCCCAGCGTTGAGATTCACGTCCTGCAGGGGGAGAGGCCCATGGCCGCCGATAACCGGACACTGGGACGGTTTATGCTCGACGGCATCCTGCCGGCACCGAGAGGCGTGCCCCAGATAGAGGTCAGCTTTGATATAGACGCCAACGGCATCCTCAATGTCAAGGCCCACGATAAGGGCACCGGCAAGGAGCAGAAGATAACCATCACCGCCTCGTCCGGGCTTTCCAAGGAAGAAGTGGACAAGATGCAGAAGGACGCCGAGATGCACGCCGCCGAGGACACCAAGCAGCGCGAGTCAATAGAAGCCCGCAATATGGCCGATACCCTGGCTTACACGGCGGAAAAGACGCTCCGCGATAACAAGGACAAGATACCCGCCGACTTGAACACGGAGGTGGAAGGCAAGATTAAAGCGGTAAAGGACGCCCTGCAGGGCAGCGATACCGAAGCCATCCGCAAGGCGACTCAGGAGCTAAACGAGGCGATGCAGAAAGTCGGCTCCACCGTCTACGGACAGCAACAGCAACCACCCCCCGGCGAACCGCCGCCACCGGAAAAGGAGGGGGGGGGAGAAGGCGGTGAAGAAGGCACCGTGGAGGGTGAGTTTAAAGAGGTGTAAATAAAGAAAGTCTTCTTTCCCATAAATTTTATATCTTTTCCCACCCACCGCCCTTATAAGGAAGGGAAACTTGACCCCCACCCCAAAGGGGCGGGGCTGGAGAGTTCAAGAGGGTGAAAACCCTTTTAGGGCGGGCTGGGTGGGAAGAAAGACAAAAACAGGGGGAGGTTTAAAACGAAATGCCACCAAAGCCAATCTATGAAGAAAAGCTAAAAGCAAACTCCACACTGGTAGCCGGTGTTCTGCTCTGGGGGCTAGTCGTCGGGGTAATCCCCGGTATTATCATCGGCGGGCTGTGGTGGCTCTTCACCCTCTACATCGCCCTGACGCTGGCCATCCTCTACGGACTCTACCAGATGAATGTAGAGCTCTTTGAGGACAGGCTGGTGGTAAGATTCGGCTTTCTCTACCGCAAGGTCATTGCAGTGGCCAAGATAAAAGACTGCTCCCCTCATAAAGTACTCCACCCGTTGAGGACATACGGCGGCTGGGGCATCAGGAAGGGGACAGACGGGACCTTTGCCCTGACCCAGGCTTTCATCAACCAGGCGGTAAAGCTGGAAACCCCGGAGCAGACCTTCGTCATCTCAACACGCAAGCCGGAAAGCCTCTGCGAGGCGATTAAAGTATTAAAGGGCTAATAAAAACATGACAACCAAACGAGACTACTATGAAGTTCTCGGCATAGACCGAAACGCCACCGACGAAGAAATAAAGAAGGCGTTCCGTAAGCTGGCCTTCAAGTATCACCCCGACCATAACCACGAAGACAAGACGGGGGAGAAATTCAAAGAGGTCAACGAAGCCTACGAAGTGCTCTCCGACCCGGACAAGCGGGCGTCTTACGACCGCTTCGGGCACGGCGACACCGAAGCGCTCTTCGGGCGAGACTTTGCCGGCTTCGACTTCGGCGGCTTTGGCGACATCATCGATGCCTTCTTCGGCGGGACAACCACCGCCAGCCGCCGCACGCCGCGCCGTGGCGCCGACCTCAGCTACCTGACCGTCATCACCCTTGAGGAAGCCGCCCGCGGCTGTGAAAGAGAGATAGCCATAACGCGCACCGAGAACTGCTCATCGTGCCAGGGCACGGGATGCCGGCCGGGGAGCAAGCCCGTCCGATGCTCCAACTGCAACGGCAGCGGACAGGTGCGGCGGGTCCACCAGAGCCTCTTCGGCCGCTTCGCCCACACCGCCATCTGCGATAAGTGCCACGGTGAAGGCAGGATTATCACCGAGCCCTGCCCACGCTGTCAGGGCACCGGTAGAGAGAGACAGGAGCGCCATATCTCGGTCACAATCCCGGCCGGGGTGGACAACGGCTCTCAAATACGCCTCAGGGGCGAGGGGGAGGCGGGGACGAGGGGCAGTCCCGCGGGGAGCCTCTATATCAACATCTCAATCAAAGAGCATGAAATCTTCAGCCGCTATAACGACAACGTCCTCTACGAGCTGCCCATCAACTTCGCCCAAGCAGCCCTGGGCACCGAGGTAGAGATACCCACCCTGAACGGCAATACCAGTTTAAAGATACCGGCCGGCAGCCAGACGGGGCAGGTCTTACGGCTCAAAGGGCAGGGCATTCCCCACCTGCGCGGAGACGGCTGTGGCGACCAGCTGGTCAAGCTCTTCGTGATTACCCCTGAGAAGCTGAGCAAGAAACAGCGCCAACTGCTGGCCGAGCTGGGCGAGAGCTTGAGCTCAGCCAATATACCAAATCCCAAAAAGTGGAAGGGGTTATCTTAAAGCGGGGTGTTAAAGACCTGACCCGGGAATAATCAGACGGCCTCTAGCGCCGGAACAGAGAGAACAACTGCCACCTCCGCCCCACCAGCTCATGCCTGGCCTCAGCCTCCATCAGCTCCAGCGCCGCCTGACGGGTGTCAAGCCCCTCGTAGAGCACCTGATAAATCCTCTCGGTAACCGGCATCTCCAGCTCGAACTGCTGGGCCAGACTACGGGCAACAATGGTGGTGCTTACCCCCTCAGCCACATTATCCATAGACTTGAGTATCTCCTCCAGCGGGCGCCCCTTGGTCAACTCCACGCCTACATAGTGATTGCGGCTTAGAGGGCTGGCGCAGGTAGCGATGAGGTCGCCCAGACCGGTCAGCCCGGAAAAGGTGAGCGGATTCGCCCCCAAAGCGACCCCCAGGGCCGTTATCTCGGTCAAGCCACGGGTTAGCAAAGCCGCCTTGGTATTGTCCCCGTAGCCCAGCCCGTCGGCGATGCCCGCCGCCAGGGCGATGATATTCTTCAGCGCCCCCCCCAGCTCAACGCCGATGACATCGCTATTGGTATAGAGACAGATGCTGGGGGTACTGAGCAGCTTCTGGGCCTTTCTGGCTATCATTTCATTCCAGGCCGACACCACCGCCACCGCCGGTAAGCCGCGGAGAATCTCCGCCGATAGATTGGGCCCGGAAAGAACGCAAATATTGGGCCAGAAAGCAGGTTTCACCTCATCGGCGATTACCTGGGACATCCGCTTGTTACTATCAACCTCCAGCCCCTTGGCGGCGCTCACTATCAGTATTGAACTGTTAAGGCAGTCAGCCGCCGCTTTTATATTCTGGCGCACCTTCTGGGAAGGAACGGCCAGGATTAATACCCTGGCCTCGGCCATGGCTTCAGGTAGTGAGCTGGTGATTGATAGCTGGGGAGGAAAGACGACACCGGAAAGGGCGTCGAGATTATATCGGCCATTTCTTAGCTGGGAGGCTTCTTTCTCTGTCCGCGCCCAGAGGCTGACATCTATCCCGTTACGCGCCAGTACCACCCCCAGGGTCACCCCCCAGGTAGTGGTGCCCATAATGGCCACCTTGGACATAGCCTACCCCGTTCCCCTTTTTCGGCCGGGGGGGGAGGGCGGGGTCATCCCCTCCGCCTCCTCGCCGAGCTTGCGCTCTTTACCCGTTACCAGGCGGCGGATGTTATCCCGGTGCATGACGAAGATTATTATCGCCCCTATCAGGGCGTAAAACAGGTACTCTACGGGGAAGCCGCTTAAAATGGTAAGCGGGACCAGTATGGCATAGCTGCCTACCGCCCCGGCGAGAGAGCCCAGGGAAGCAAACTTGGTCAAGCCGGCACCTATAATCAGAATCTCGCCGCCGAATAGGGCCGCCGGCGGGCACAGGGCGACCAGCCCGCCGAAGAAGGTGGCCACGCCCCTGCCGCCGCGAAAGCCGAGGAATACCGACCAGTTATGGCCGATTATCGCGGCTAAGGCGGCCATAACCTGGGCTACCAGAGAGCCTAAAGCAACGTTACCCACCACCAGGTAGCTTTGACCCACTATCAAGCCGGCGAATATCACCGCCAGCACTCCTTTTATCACATCCAGGGCCGCCACCAGAATGGCCCACTTGCGGCCCGCGGTGCGCAGCACATTGGTTGCCCCGGTGCGGCCACTGCCATACTGCCTGACATCCACCTTGGCCTGCCGCCGGCTCAAAAGGTAACCGACGGGTATAGAACCCAGAAGGTAACCCAGTACCACCACGCTGACAAACTTGACTATAGCCAGTGCCTCAACTGTCACGCTCTTCACCTCTGGTCTTAAAGACTAAGCGAAACGGGGTGCCAGCGAAGCCGAACGACTGGCGCAGTTTGTTTTCCAGGTAGTGCCGGTAGGAAAAGTGTACCAGCTTGGCATCGTTGACGAAAAAGACGAAGGTCGGCGGGTTGACCTCGGCCTGGGTGGCATACAAAATCTTCAGCCGCTTGCCGCCCTTGCGGGGCAGGACATGAGCCGCCACCGCCTGCTGAATCACATCGTTAACCTCGGTGGTGGGCAGCCGTTTCAGCCTCTCCTGGTAAACCTGAAAGGCTTCGGGCATCACCCTGTCCACGCCCCCGCCGAACTTAGCCGAGGTATAGACCACCGGCGCATAGGGCATAAACTTAAGCTTGCTCCTGATATAGCGGTTGCTTTCAGTCATATCTTTATTTACCGCCAGGTCCCACTTATTGACTACCAGTATAATCCCTTTAGCCGCCTGCTGAATATAGCCAGCGATGTGCTCGTCCTGAGAGGTAAGCAGCTCGCTGGCGTCCAGGACCAGCAGGGCCACATCAGCCTCGTCAATAGCCCGCAGGGCACGGATTACACTGTACCGCTCTACGCCCCTTCCCCACCGGCCCCGCCGCCTGATACCAGCGGTATCAATAAGTATCACATTTTGCCCCCCAAAGTCAAGTAGGCTGTTTACCGCATCGTGGGTAGTCCCGGGGACTTTATCGACAATCGCCCGCTCCTCACCGATAAGGGCGTTCAAGAGAGTCGACTTGCCCACATTAGGTCTGCCGACGATAGCCAGCTTCATAACCTCCACTTTTGTCTTGACCGCTTTGGGCGCCGGCAGCAGGGAGACAACCCTATCAAGCAGTTCGGCGGTGCCCCGCCGGTGATAGGCGGAAATAGCCAACGGCTGGCCAAGCCCCAGCTGATGAAATTCCACCGCCTCAGTTTCAAGCTTGGCATTATCCGCCTTATTAGCCGCCAATACTACCGGCTTGGCCGACCGGCGGAGCATCTGGGCAATCTCCGTATCAGGGGGCACCACCCCGTCAGCGGTGTCCACCAGGAAGATAATAACATCGGCCTCGGCTATGGCCGCCTCCACCTGCCCCTTGATTCCCTGGGCAATAGCCGAACTGGGGCTTACCTCCAGGCCGCCGGTATCAACCAGGGTAAAGTCAGCCCCTCCCCAGGAAATGTCAGCAAATATGCGGTCGCGGGTGGTGCCGGGCATATTGCCGACAATAGCTATCCGCCTGCCCGCCAGGCGGTTCAAAAGGGTAGACTTGCCCACATTCTGTCGGCCGACAATAGCCACAATTGGTTTACTCATGTTTTATTAACTCTATCCCCGTTTTTAACATTTGTTTTGTTTCCCACCCAGCCCGCCCAAAAGGGTTTTTACCCTCTTACCACACCCCCGAAATCTCCCCCTTTTTAACTTGTGGGGTAAGAAGCCTCTATAGGGTGGGTTAGGGTGGGAAGTGAGACCTAAAAACCTTCGGGACTAAAATGCCCCACAAAAGCTTTGTTTAGCGGATGTCTTATAAAGAGGGGCTAATATCCCCTGCTTTGTGCCCCTTACCCAAAAGCCGGTTTTAAGCGATATGGCCCCTCTCGTGGGGCAGCCTGGGAGGCCTGGGAGGCCCGGGCGGCTTGGTCTCTTCCTCCGGCGGCGGGGCAGGCTGCCTCCCCGGCAGCTCTTTAGCCAGCTTGACGCTGGGGGGCTCAATCTCGGTCCTGGCCACCCGCCTCAGCTCGGCGGCATTCTCCCTGAAATTCTGAATAAAGGCGTTATATTCCACCACCAGCCGGTTATACTGGTCCTTGGTCTCCTGCGGGATTTCAACACTCTGCGCCACCTCGTAAAACTGCTCAATAAATTCAAAATAATGGTTGTTAATCTGCCAGAGCTCACTCTGATAGGTGCGCAAATAGACACCAAACCTCCTGGTCCTGAGGTCGCTCTCCACCCTGTCGATGAAACCATCGCACCAGGTATTGAAGATGCGCTGTGCCGCCTCGCACTCCCTGGCCCAGCCCCAGACCCGGGCGTTATCACTGGTCAACAGGCTGCGGATGACAACAAAGATAGACAGCGCCGAATCGCCGGTAAAGCGGCGGGTAAAGTATCCGGCCAGCTGTTTGAGCCTCATCGAGGCGCGCTCCACCTCCCTCTCCCCGGCCCTGGTTATAGCCACCATCAAGCCGATGATAAGGATAATAACCATAGCTGTAGCCAGGACCCACATCGGCCATTCGTTGGCATGACCGATGATAGCCACTGCCGTGATTAGAATCGGGCACCAGCCCCAGGTTACCATAGGCCTTAAGATATGCATAACAGCCTCCTAACCATAGCCAGCCAGCGGAATTTCCAGACCACCCAGTATTCCCGCCAGCAGGGCTTTCTGCATGTGCAGTCTATTTTCAGCTTGGTCAAAGACCACCGAGCGCGCACCGTCGATGACCTCGTCGGTTACTTCCTCCCCGCGGTGAGCCGGCAGGTCGTGCATGAATATGGCGTCTTCCTTGGCTAAGGAGAGCAATTCATTATTCACCTGGTAGCCGGCAAACGCCTGGCGCCGGGCTTCGGCTTCGCTCTCCTGCCCCATGCTGGCCCAGACATCGGTATAAACGATATCAGCCCCGCTAACCGCTTGCCGCGGGTCTTCGGTAACGGAGATTTGGCCGCCGCTAGACGAAGCCTGGCTCTTAGCCAGATTCAGCACCTTGTCCTCGACAGCGCGGGCCGCCGGGACAGCCATCCTGAAATTCATCCCGGTAAGCGAAGCCGCCAGCATAAGACTGCGGGCCACGTTATTGCCATCGCCGACAAAGGCTAGAGTTAAGCCGCTCAAGTCCCCCTTCTTCTCATAAATGGTAAGCAGGTCGGCCAGAGCCTGGCAGGGGTGCTCCCAATCGGAGAGGGCGTTTATCACCGGCACGCTGGAATGCTGGGCCAGAGATTCAAGGTCCTGGTGAGAGAAGGTGCGGGCGGCGACGGCATCCACATAGCGGCTGAGCACCCTGGCCACATCCGAGACCGCTTCCCGCTGTCCCAGTCCGACCTCGGCCGGGGATAAATAAATAGCCTCGCCGCCAAGCTGGCGCATAGCCACCTCAAAGCTCACCCTTGTCCGCAGTGAAGGCTTCTCAAACATTATCGCCAGCGTCTTGCCGCTCAAGATAGAAAGCCAGCCCTGCGCCTTGAGGTCAACGGCATCTGATATCAGCAGGCGAATATCCTCGCCGCCGAGGTCAGTCACCGAGAGCAGGTCTTTCCCCTTCATGTCCTAAAGTATATCACGAAAAAGGAAATATTCAACTGGGGACCGGGGCTGGAATGGCTATCCCTGCAGGATGGAATAAGCGATAAAGCCGGCGTACAGAGCGATGAAAATAATGCCCTCCCACCTCTCCAATAGATGCCTTTTTGCCCCGGTAAACATGACAATAAAGAGCAGCACCGAAGCCACAATGGTTGCCCCGGTATTGATGTTGCTGGCCGTGTTAAACGGCAGTGGCGTCACCACCGAGCTTATGCCGAGTATGAAGAAGATGTTGAAGATGTTTGAGCCGACAATGTTGCCGACGGCGATATCGGTATTCTTCTTATAAGCGGCTACCGCCGAGGTCGCCAGCTCGGGCAGGGAGGTGCCGACGGCGACTATGGTCAGCCCAATCAGCGACTGGCTGGCGCCCAGGGCTTCGGCCAGCTTAACGGCGCCGTCGACCAGCCATTTTGAGCCCAGGGTCAGGCCGGCGAGTCCCAGGACGATATATAATATGGTTTTTATAAGCCCGTATTGTTTAGCGCCGGTGGGCGGTTCCTTGACATCTTTGCGCTCCCGCCTCGCCCTCCCCAGAACATAATAGATGAAAATCATGAAGAAGACTAGGAGTATTATGCCGTCTATCCTGCTTAAAACGGAGGCTCCGGCCCTGTCTATCAGCGCATCGTTAGCCAGAATGCCGAGGACTACCGCGGCGAAAAAGGTCATCGGGATTTGTTGCCAGACCGTATCCCCCCTGACCAAAAGAGGGTAAATAATGGCCGAGACGCCAAGGATAAAGAGGATGTTAAAGATATTGCTCCCCAGGATATTGTTTATAGCAATATCGGTAGTACCTTGAAAGCTGGCGTACAGATTGACGCCCAGCTCGGGGGCCGAGGTGCCAAAGGCAACGATGGTCAAGCCGATTACCAGGCCGGATACCCTTAACCTTCCGGCTAATACCGAGGCTCCGTCAACGAGCCAGTCCGCCCCTTTGACCAGAAAGACAAAACCGATGGCAAATAGTATGTAAGTTAGCACCAGACCTCTATGGCATTGGCTATTGGTAAGAGGTATTATCATACAGGACAGCCTTTTTGACAATACTCTTTGGCCAAGAACTCTTGACACCGCAGCCGGGACAAATCTAATATGCTTTAGAGAGCTAAAAGGGGGGTAAAAAATGGCCACCGAGGAAAAGTTCACCGTAGACGGAGACAAGCTGGTTGAAAAAATCAAGCAGCTCATCCACGAAGGCAATATCAGGAGAGTGCGCGTGATTCACGAGGAGCGGACGGTGCTGGAGATTCCGCTGTCGGTGGGGGCACCGGCCGCGGCGGTAACCATCATGATAGCCCCGGTGCTGGCGGCTTTGGGCGCCTTCGCCGCCCTGGTAACCGAGTGCACCATTGAGGTGGAGAAGATAGAAGAGAAATAGGCGGATAAACGGTTGTCTTTCTTCCCAGACCCACCCGCCCAAAGAGGTTTTTACCTCTTTAAGACTCTAGGGGAAATGGGGGAGGATAATTGCCCCTCTCTGGGGGTTGGGGGAAAGAGAGTTAGAGAGAGGCTCTAGCCTTTGTGGGTGGGTTGGGTGGGAAGTAAAACACCGGTAAACAATCCCGGGGGAAACCCCTCCCCGTTTTCTATCTTTTCCCACCCGCCACCCTTTAAGGAAGCTCCTCCCCCTTAATTTTTGGGGTGTTGTAAGAGGGTATAACCCTTTTGGGTGGGCTGGGTGGGAATAAAGACCTAAATAAACAAACGCTTGAAGCCACTTTTTAGCCCCACTCTGCTATAATAGACTCATGGAAAAGCCCAAGCTGGTCCTCTTTGACGGCAACGCCCTGATTCACCGCGCCTTCCATGCCCTGCCCCCCTTAACCGTGCCCAAGACCGGCGAGACGGTAGGCGCCGTCTACGGCTTTGCCCTGATGCTGCTCAAGGTAATAAACGAGCTAAAACCCACCCACTGCGCCATCGCCTTCGATATGAAAGGTCCTACCTTCAGGCACAAGCTCTTCGACCAGTACAAGGCGCAGCGCCCCCCCGCCCCCGATGAGCTGGTGGGACAGCTGGGGCGGGTAAGAGAGCTGGTGTCAGCCTTTAACATTCCCATCTTCGAGCTTGAGGGCTACGAGGCCGACGACCTCCTGGGTGCCTTGAGCCAGCAAGCCGCCGAGCAGGAAATTGACACCATCATCGTTACCGGTGACGCCGATACCATGCAACTGGTCTCGCCGCGGGTAAAGGTCCTTTACCCCAAACCGGTGGGAGGTTTCAGCAACACCATGCTCTACGATGAAGCCGAGGTAAGCCAGAAGTACGGCGTCAAGCCGGAGCACATCGCCGACCTCAAAGGCTTAGCCGGCGACCCCTCGGATAATATCCCCGGCGTGACCGGCATCGGCAAAAAGACGGCCGTCAAGCTCATCCAGCAGTTCGGCTCCTTAGAGCAAATCTATGAGCACCTAGAGCAGGTGACGCCGCCCAAACTCCAGACGCTACTAAAAGAGAATGAAGCCGCTGCCCGCCAGAGCAAGAAGCTGGCCACCATCGTTACCGAAATGCCGGTAAGGCTGAATCCCGAAGACTGCCGGGTGAGCAGTTACGACCGCAACAAGGTGACCGAATTCTTACGCGAGCTTGAGTTCGCCAGCCTGCTGCCCAAACTGCCCCGGATGGAAAGCGAAGAGGCCGCCATCGAAGCCAAGCCAGCTGAGGGCGACTACAAAATCATAAACACCGCCGCCGACCTCGATAAGCTGATAAAGCGCCTGTCGGCGGCGGGAGTATTCGCCTTTGACACCGAGACCACCGGCCTCGACCCGATGTCGGCCCGGCTGGTAGGTATATCGTTATCTGTAGCGCCGGGAAAAGCCTACTATATACCGGTGGGGCACGTGGGGCTGGACCCGGTCGGGCAACTGCCCCTGGAAGAGGTTACCGCCAAGCTCAAGCCCCTCCTGGAAGACCGGAAACTAGCCAAGATAGCCCACCACGGCAAGTATGATATGTCGGTGCTGGCCTCATACGGGATAGAGGTGCAAAACCTGACCTTCGACACCATGGTTGCCGCCTACCTGCTGGGGGAGAAATCCATGGGCTTGAAAAACCTGGCCTTCAGCAAGCTGGCTATCGAGATGACGCCCATCGCCGACCTCATCGGGGCCGGGGCGAAGCAGGTTCCCATGTCCCAGGTGGAGATTACCCGCGCCGCCGACTATGCCTGCGCCGACGCCGATATGACCTTGAGGCTAAAGGAAATATTCGAACCAGAACTCCGCCAGCAGGGGCTCTGGCAGCTCTTCGCCGAGGTCGAACTGCCGCTGGTGCCGGTGCTGATGGCGATGGAAAGGAACGGCGTGGCCCTGGACGCCAGATTGCTCCAGCAGATGTCCGGCCGCCTGGGCGAACAGCTGGCCAAGCTGGAGAAGGATATCTACGATAATGCCGGCCACCAGTTCAACATCAACTCTCCCCAGCAGTTGAGCGCCGTCCTCTTTGACGAGCTGAAGCTGACGCCGGCTCGCAAGACCAAGGGCGGCTACTCCACCGGAGCATCGGTATTAGAGGAACTGCGCGGCGTCCACCCCCTAATAGAATTAATCCTTGACTACCGCCAGCTGAGCAAAATCAAGTCGACCTATATCGACGCCCTGCCCGGACTAATCAATGCTAAGACCGGCCGGGTGCACACCAGCTTCAACCAGACGCGCACCGCCACCGGAAGGCTTTCATCCAGCGAGCCGAATTTGCAGAATATCCCCGTCCGCGGCAAGCTGGGTAAAGAGGTCAGGCAGGCTTTTATCGCCCCGCCGGGGTCTTACCTGCTTTCCGCCGATTATTCGCAGATTGACCTCCGCTGTCTGGCCCACCTCTCCCAGGATAAAAGCCTGCTGGCTGCCTTCCGCCACGACGAAGACATCCATAGCGCCACCGCCGCCCAGGTCTTCGGCGTCGAGCCCTCAAAGGTTACCCCCGATATGCGCCGGGTGGCCAAGACGGTCAACTTCGGCGTTATCTACGGCATGAGCGACTACGGCCTGGAGCAGGCGACCGGCCTATCGCGTGAGGAAGCCGCCGCCTTCATCGCCGCCTACTTTGAAAAATACCCGGGGGTAAAGCAGTACCTGGAATCGACCAAGGAAAAGGCGAGGAAGGAGGGCTATGTCCAGACCATCCTGGGCAGAAGGCGCTCTATCCCCGAAATCAACCACGCCAACCGCCAGCTGCGGGAGGCCGCCGAGAGGATGGCCATAAATATGCCGGTGCAGGGCACCTCGGCCGATATCATCAAGGTGGCTATGATTAACCTCGACGGCGAGATAGCCAAGCGCAAATTAAAGAGCAAGATGATACTCCAGGTGCACGACGAGCTTATCTTTGAGGTGCCCGAGCCTGAGCAGAAAGAGATGCAAAAGCTGGCCCCGGAACTAATGTCCACCGCCCTGGAGCTCAGCGTACCCTTGAAGGTGGACATCAAGACCGGCCAGAACTGGGGAGAGATGAAGCCCTAAGGGGAAAAAGCCCCGCTCCCCCCAATCATTTGGTATCTATTCCCACCCACCACCCGATAGAGGTTTCACCTCTCTTAACACTCCGGGGGAAAAGGGGGCTCACTTCCCACCCTAACCCACCCTAAAGCGAGAGATTGGTAGCACCAGCCCCTGTAGGGCGGGCTGGGTGGGAAGAAAAACAAAAGTTAAACGGGAGGCGGGGTAAAAAGCCCTCGTATCTATTCCCACCCACCACCCTAGAAAGGTCTGCCTCTGAGACTCCCCTTTCTGGGGGGAATAGGGGGATAATTGCCCCCCCTTGGGGGGAGGGGTTTTAGAGTCTTAAGAGGGTGAAACCCTTTTGGGCGGGCCGGGTGGGACGAAAGACTTTGGAGAAATAAATGCCGGAACTTCCCGAAGTAGAAACAATAAAAAACGAGCTGGCCCCTCACCTGATTGGCCATACTATCACCGCCATCACCCTCTTTGACGATAAGATAGTGCGCCAGCCCCCGGTGGAAGAATTCGGCTCCCGCCTCATCGGGCAGAAGATAGCCGGGATGGAGCGGCGGGGCAAATACCTCATCTTCGGCTTGACCAGCGGGGAATCACTGATTATTCACCTGAAGATGACCGGCTCGCTGTGGCTAAAGCCGCCAGAAAAGTTCACCCGCGCCATAATCCACCTGGACGACGGCACCAATGTCTACTTCCGCGACCCGCGCAAGTTCGGGGTGATGTGGCTGGTGGCGGATAAAAAAAGCGTTGGGGACAGGCTCGGCCCCGAACCACTGGAGGCTGGCTTTACCGCCAGAGTCCTGGCTAAAGCACTGGCCAAGCGCACGGCGCCGATAAAAGCCCTGCTCTGCGACCAAGGCCTGGTGGCCGGCATCGGCAACATGTACGCCGACGAAGCCCTGTTTCTGGCTAAAATCCACCCTTTGAGGGCCGGGGGAAGCCTGTCGGCGGAAGAGGTCAAGCGCCTTCACCACGCCATCAAGCAGGTGCTAAAGAAAGCCATCGGCGATAAGGGGGCCAGCACCGATACCTACTTCCGCCCCGGCGGTGAGATAGGCACCGCCCACTTTCACTTCCGGGTGGCCCATCGGCGGGGAGAGTCCTGTCCTGTCTGCGGCAGGCCCCTCCAGCGCTTAGCCATCCGAAATCGGGGCAGCTACTTCTGCCCCCGCTGCCAGCAGTGACCAAGCTCAAGCCATGACGAAAATGCTCAGGTTCCAGCTCACGATGAGGGCGTAGAATACGGTGAAGCACGAGGTGATTATAAACGCTACCCGCGGCAGCCGCCTATGTACATCCCAGAGAATAAGGGCGCAGATGAGCCCGCCTACCACTTTGAGTATGAGGAAGTTGACATCGCCGACGATGGACTGCAAAAAGGGGTTGGCCTCGTGGCCCAGGCCGTTTTTGATGAGGAAATAGGTTAAAACGCCGTCCGCGATTTCAAATCCGACTAAAAGACCGAGAAGATACTTCAACTAATACATTCTCACGGGACTGTAAGTATCAAAATAAGCGGGGAAATTATAGTATGCTAGCTGGCCGATGTCAACGAAGGCAACCTAACCTTAGCTAACTTTTCCCCCCGAATTTAGTACTTGTTTCCTATAGATTCAGACCACGCCCTGCCCTTTAAGCTCGGCCAGCTCATCACGGCTTATTCCCAGCAGCCTTCGGTAGACATAGTCGTTGTCCTGGCCCGGAAGCGGCGCCACCCGGTTATATCGGGCCGGGGTAGCGGAGAGCCTTACCGGCACGGCATCGGATATTGTCTTGCCCAGCTCAACGAAGAAGCCTCGTTTCTTTAGCTGGGGGTCTTTAGCCAAATCGCCAGCATCCTGCACCGCGCCGGCGGCCACCCCATGACGCTGGAGCAGAGCCATTACTTCCTCAGCGGTCTGTTTTTTAGTCCAGCCCTCCACCAGCCCGTCCAGCGCTTGCTTGTTCTTGATACGCCCGCTTGGTGTGGCAAACCTCTCGTCCTCGGCCCAGGGCGGACTGCCCAGAGCCTTCTTGAACCCCAGCCACTCGTCATCGCTGAAAACGGTGATGGCGCACCAGCGGTCGTCGCCCTTACAGCGATAGACGCCCTGAGGCGCCGCCGCCTCTTCATTGGGAATGAAGGCGTCGCCGAGCAGGCCCGCCATCGCCTCCACCTGGGAGACATCGATGTACTGCCCCTGCCCCGTCTTGAGCCGGTACTCAAAAGCGCCGAGCAGGGCCAGGCAGGCGAGCAGGGCGGCGACATGGTCGGCGTAGGCATTGCCCAGGCCCAGCGGCGGCTGGCCGGGGTAAGCGGTGAGACGGGTCAGGCCGGAGAAAGCCTGGACGGTGGGGCCAAAGCCGGTATAGTCCCGCCAGGGGCCGCTGTTGCCCATGGTGGAAAGACTGAGCATGATGATATCGGGGTTTACCTTTTTGAGGTTTTCGTAGTCAAAGCCCCAGTTAGCCATCACCCGGGGGGTAAAGTTCTCCACCACGGCGTCGCTAATCTTGACCAGCTTCTTGGCCAGAGCCACCCCCTGGGGTTTATTGAGGTCTAAGGTTATGCCCAGCTTGTTGCGGTTCCAGGTGTTATAGTAGCCGCGGGCAAACTCGTCTTCTTCCTGGGGCATTAGGGGTTGGACATTGATTACCTCGGCGCCGAAATCAGCCAGCAGGCGGGTGGCGTAAGGGCCCGCCAGCACCCAGGTGAAGTCTAAGATTCTAATGTTTTTTAGGATTGGGGTAGTCATTTTTTAAACTCATCCAAAGTGCGGCCTATTTGAATCCACCAATCTACAATTTCTCGCCCCTCATGGTCTGCATCCAAAATCTTCTGTGCCTTCGGAAACAACCCGCAATATTCCCGAACCATGTTAGCAACTACCACGTTTACAATACCCATTGAACTACCGAGAGCCTGTTCATCCTCTTTATCTACGTGATCTCCTATCATTTGAACAATACTCAGACTGCTAGAATGGACTCGGCCAGATAGAAACCTGTACATATCTGCGGCCAGCGTCTCACTCAACCCAGCATCAACGGCAAGCTCCCGCCAAGATTTTAGCTTCCACTTGCCTTTCAGAATTTGCCCTTTTTGCTTACTGATAAGACCTTGAAACACTGGATTTAACTTTAGCTTTGCATGGACTTCATCAAGCTCTTTCTTCTCCTCTGCTTGCTTCTGCCTGTGTTCATCAGTAGACACGCGAGCATTCTGCCTCTCTGCAATTCCTGCTGCTTTATAGCACCAATATCTATAATCCTTCTCCTCTCTTGTTTTGGGGGCATAGAACACGTAGTGGAAAGTTACAAATGCCTCAAATACTGCCCTAGTTAGTACATCAATTGAGGTAGAATCAAAGAAATTGAATTCGAATGATGGAAGTTTTTGCTTCGTGCCACGAGAAAGATAAAGTATGGTAACAGCATGTTCTAAGAGTTTATTAGTTAGACCGCGGGCGATTAATATCCTCTCATTGTCACCGCCCAAAAAAGATGAGTAGTCGTCTGCGCCAAGAACCCGACCGAGCAAGTCAAGCAACTTCTTATAGTGCTGTTTAATGTTCTCTCCAAACTGCTCCAACTCTGACTGTGTCATACCTTCCACCTCCCCTTTTTATCTATTCCCACCCGCCGCCCCTAAAGGGTATTAAAGGGGTGAAACCCCAGCACGGCAGGGCGGGCTGGGTGGGAAGCAAGACCTTAGATAACACCCTCCTCTATTAAAGCCTCTACCTCCTTTTCCGATAGCCCCAACTCCTGATAAATATCTTTATTGTGCTCACCAGTCCCGGGCGCTTTGTTGCCCACCTTCCAGGGCGAGCGGCTGAGTTTGGCTGGCGCTCCGGGGAAGCGGTATTTTTTGCCTTTATCAGAGTCCTCCACCTCAACCCAGAAACCGCGCTCTTCCAGCTGGGGGCTGGCTAAAAGCCCGGGGATTGAAGCGACCTCCGCCCAGGGGAAGCGCATCGCCTGCCCCTTCTCCACCAGCTCGGATACGGCATGGCTCTTTGCCCAACGCCCCAGGACATCGATAACATGGTCAATATGCTGTAATCGATAATCTCTATCCCGCCATTTCTCGTCGGCCAGGTCCTCAGCCATGCCCTCCGAGGCCAGCCACTCCACCAGCGTTGGCCACTGATAAAACAGGGAGAGCAAGACATAGCCGTCATTAGCCGGGAAGACATTGAAGGCATTGTTCCAGTGGAGACTGCCCTGCCGCTTAGCCACCTCGCCCTGATAGAAATAGCGCACCAGAGCATAGTCGAGGGCTGAAGCGACGCACTCCTGCAAAGAGATATCAATGTGCTGTCCGCGGCCCGAGGTATGGCGCCCCACCAGCGCCACCAGGACGCCGATAGCGGCCAAGATAGAGGCCAGGTAATAACTCTGGTCGCCGAAGGGTTTTAGCGGCGGCCAATGGGGCTCTCCGCAGAGGTAGAGCTGACCGCCCAGGGCGCTGGCCACGAGGTCAGACGATTTGTAGTCCCGGTAGGGCCCGCTCTTCCCGAAAGCGGTCACCGAAGCCACGACCAGGCGGGGGTTTATTTTACTTAAAAGTGAGTAGCTCAGACCCAGCGCTTCAAGGTAGCCCGGCGGGTGGCTCTCCACTAGGACGTCGGCGGTTTTGACCAAGCGTTTCAGTATCTCCCGCCCCGGCTTTAGCTCTATGTTGAGGGTTATTGAGCGCTTGCCCAGGTCCTGCCAGTGAAAGCTGGAATTCTCCCCAGGCTTTTCTAGGCGGATGACCTCCGCCCCCATATCGGCCAGATAGCGGGGACAGAGCCTGGCTTTGTCATCGGTCAAATCAAGGACACGATAGCCGGAGAGGACAGAACCCCTGTTCATAGCTTAGCCAGTGCCGCTTCAATCCGCCTTAAACAGCGCTCTTTGCCCAGCACCGCCATGGTATCAAAGAGGGGCGGGGCGGCGGTACGACCGGTAACGGCTACCCTGAGCGCGGCGAAGAGCTGGCCGGTCTTGAGCCCCAGCTCGGGCGCCAGGGGGCGGAGCGTCGCTTCCAGAGAGTCGGTATCAAAGGCCGTTAGCGGGGTGAGCCTATCTTGAGCCGCCTTTAACGCTTTAACGGTGGCGGCTTTATCCATGTCCTTGCCGATGAGCAGTTCGGGCGCATATTCAAGCTGGTCGACAAAGAAAAACCGGGTCAGCTCAATTACCTCAAGCAAGGTGCGGGCGCGCTCCTGGACGAGAGGCAGGACGGCCCTGACGTATTCCTCGTCTTCTATCAGCGCCTTGCCGGCGTCAAGGTCTTCCATTATGTAGGGCTGTACCGCTTCAAAGAACTCCTCGGCGGTCAGCTGGCGGATATAGACGCCGTTCATCCAGTCCAGCTTCTCCCGGTTGAAGATGGCGCCCGTCTTGCCGATTCTCTCCAGGGAGAAGTTGTCTATCAGCTCCTGCCTTGACATGAGCTCGGTCTTATCGTCCAGAGACCAGCCGATGAGGGCCAGGAAGTTGAACATGGTCTGGGGCAGGTAGCCCGTCTCCCGATAGTCGAGGATGGATACGGCGCCGTGGCGCTTGCTCAGCTTGGCGCGGTCGGGGCCCAAAATCATGGCGTGGTGGACGAACTGCGGCGGCTCCAGGCCGAGGGCTTTATAGAGGAGGAGGTGGCGGGGGGTGCTGGAAATCCACTCCTCGGCGCGGATGACATGGCTTATCTCCATGGCGTGGTCGTCGACGACACTGGCCAGGTGGTAGGTGGGAAAGCCGTCCGATTTGAGCAGAACGAAGTCGTCCAGGGTGCTGTTTTCAACGACGACCTGGCCCCATATCACGTCTTTATAGGCGGTCTGCCCTTCCAGCGGGGTCTTAAAGCGCACCACCGGCTTGATGCCCTCGGCTTCCTTTTTAGCTCGCTCCTCCTCGCTTAAGTTACGGCAGAGGCGGTCATATCCCGGCGGCTGTTTTCTCCTTACCTGCTCGGCGCGCAGCTCCTCCAATCGCTTCGGGGAGCAGTAGCAGTAGTAGGCGTCTCCCTGGGCGATAAGCTTTTCGGCGGCTGACTTATAAAGCTCCAGGCGCTCTGACTGATAGTAGGGACCGTAGTCGCCGCCGACATCGGGGCCTTCATCCCAGTCAATGCCCAGCCAGCGCAGGCTGTCCATGATAGCCTTCACCGCGCCCTCCACCTTGCGGGCGACATCGGTGTCCTCAATGCGCAGGACAAACTTGCCGCCGCTGTGGCGGGCCAGGAGCCAGTTGAACATGGCCGTGCGGATATTGCCCACATGGGGATAGCCGGTGGGGCTGGGGGCAAAGCGGACTCTAACTTTTTGGGTCATTTAAGAGCCTTTCTTGAATTGACTTCAATGCTTTTTCCAGCTTCCTAATCTTCCTACTCGCCCGGACGATAAATCCTATGATCAGGAGGCTAAACACAGTCAGCGCCAGCAGGATAATCTGGAAGCCGATGTCCGGCTCATCCAACCACACCAGATAGCCCACCAGCAACCCGCCAATAACCGGATTTATGACAGCGAGTATAAAGCCTACTATTGCCAGTATACTCATTTTGCCCCCTTTGCAGGCTATATTTCTTCCCCATTCTACCACCTAATTCCCCGACATTCTAGAGTGCGTTTTGCTTCCCATACCCTCCCACCCTATAAAGGTAAAACCTCTATAAACTCTTCTGTGGGGAGTTGTAAGAGGGTGCAACCCTTTTGGGCGGGCTGGGTGGGACGAAAAACGTGGGAAGAAAGACCTGAGGGGCGGGGACTAGACAGGGAAAATCCCCCTTAATCCCCCTTTTTCAAAGGGGGAAACCTTACCCAATATCTTTAAGCGCCTGCTCTAAATCCGGCGGCAGTTCGGACTTGAACTCAATGTACTCCCCGGTTGAGGGCAGCTTAAAGCCCAAACGGCAGGCGTGCATGAACTGGCGCGATAAATGCGGGGACTTAACCCCGTAGACCTTGTCCCCCACCACCGGAAAGCCAATCGCCGCCAGGTGGACCCTTATCTGGTGGGTGCGCCCCGTCTCCGGTCTGACCTCAAGCAGGGTGTAATCGCCGATATACCTGATAACGCTGTACTCGGTGCGGGCCTCCCTGCCCTTGTCTACCACCGCCATCCGCTTGCGGTTATGGGGGTCGCGCCCGATATCGGCCTCGATAACGCCGTTCTCCGGCTCTAGCTTGCCTTTGACCAGCACCAGATAGGCCTTGGACACCGAATGGCTCTTGAACTGCTGGCTGAGATTTGCTTGAGCCGAGCTGTTCTTAGCCACCAGCATCACCCCCGAGGTGTCCTTGTCCAGCCGGTGGACGACCCCCGGGCGCAGTGAGTCGCCGATATCAGCCAGGTGGGGAAAGTGGGCAAGGATAGCATTTACCAGGGTATGGCTGGGGTGTCCCGGGGCGGGGTGGACGGTTAAGCCGGCGGGCTTGTCCACGGCCAGGAGGTCATCGTCTTCATAGAGGATATTCAGGGGCATTGCCTCAGGCTCCAGGCGGCTGGGCGGGGCGGGGGGAACAACAACCTTTAGCCTATCACCGATATTAAGCCGGTGCCCCCGCTTGGCCGCCTGCCCGTTGACGGTGACAAGGCCATCATCAATGAGCCTCTGGACGTGGCTTCGGGAAAGCTCGGGGTGCTTCTCGGCGACGTACTTGTCCAGACGAGCACCCTTCTCATCGGCGGTAAAACTATATACCTTGTCCATCATCGGAAAGGAAGATTTTAGCGCTTCTCGAAAATCAAGACGAGCAGGGAATAAGCGAGGAGAATAGCGCCGACAACTATAGCCGAATCGGCGACGTTAAAGGCGGGCCACCAGCCGACGCCGATGAAATCGGTGACGCCGCCAAACTGCGAAGGGGCAACCAGACTGCATATTCGGTCAATCAGATTGCCGATGGTGCCGCCCAGAATCAAGCCCAGGGCCAGCTTACCCAGCAGACGATTGGGCGGGAAGAAGCGAGGATAAAGAATAAGGGTATAGACCAAGATAAAGGCGATACCGACGATAGCAACGATAGTCAGGGGCAGCAAGTGGCCCCGAAATAAGCCGAAGGACGAACCGGTATTCTCGATGCGGGATATCTGAAAGATTCCCGCCTCCCAGAGCGTTTCCCCTACCTCAAGGCTGGACCTTATCCAGAGCTTGGTGAGCTGGTCGGCAATAACCACCAGCAAGGCGGCAAGGAAAAAGAGCACATGCCCCCGCCTGACCTGGGGACTACTTGCCTTTGGCATCCTTCGCCTGAAGCTCCTTACAGCGCAAGCACAAGCTCGCCTGAGGCAGTGCTTCCAACCGGGCGGGGTCTATCGGTTCCCCGCAGTTATCACATAAACCGTAGGTCCCGTCTTTGAACTTTTGCAGAGCGTGCTCCACCCCGGCCAGCTGGTCGATAAGACGCTTCTCCATGGTCAGCCGCCTCTCCAATTCAAAACTCTCGGTAGCCTCCTCCTCCCTCTTGCCAAAGGGGCTGCCCTCCCGCCTTTCCTCAGCCGGGCGGACGCTGGATTTCAACTGCTCCAACTCTTCACTTAACCGCTTTTGCTCGCTCTCCAGGCGAGAACGAAGCAGATTGTGACCTACGTTCGTTTCATCCATCTTCTTCATCTTCCCTACCCTCCGCTTACCTCCCGCTAACAGGTAAGCACCTATAGTTGACTGTTTTTAAAGAGAACAACGATTGGGCAGAAGGGGTTAATCCTACATCACTCGTTTATGGCGAGTGTAATTTACCTCACCTATATCAGATTCACGGCCGTAGCCGGCCAGCCATTGTTTCCCAGGCAGGCTTAAGGGGCAGGGGGTCCCCGCCCTGTTACCATAGTTCATGCCTGAAATAGCTAAGTACACCACACCTCAAGTGTATCCTAATTATTTCATTTGGTCAATGCCCTATAGGGGGAATTTCAAAATTTGTATCTTTTCCCACCCGCCACCCTTTTTAACTGGGGTTTTAATTACCCACCCTCCCACCCGAAAGAGGGAGATTGGGGGAGCTGACCCCCGAGGGCGGGTTTGGGTGGGAAGAAAAACCTGGGGGCGGGGGGCTGAAAAACCCTCGTATCTATTCCCACCCACCGCCCTACAGAGGTGGGGAGGTAAGCGAGTCTTAAAGGGGCACAGCCCCTATAGGGCGGGCTGGGTGGGAAGAAGGACTAACTATTGACAAACCGCTAATTTTATACTATAAATGAAAATGTTTTTCATTTAGAGGGCAAAATGAGGCTTACCGAGAGAAGCATAGCCGCCACTTTAAGAGCGCACGGCTATAAGCTCACCCCGCAGCGAAGGTCGGTGATACGGACCATCGCCTCCAGCCAGGACCACCTCACCCCTTCCGTCATACACCAGAAGCTGCGCCAGGACCACCCCCGCATCGGGCTGGTAACCGTCTACCGTACCCTGGAGATACTGGCCCGCCTGGAACTAATCTGCGAGCTACACGCCGTGGGCAACTCCCGCAGCTACACCATCAGCACCCCGGAGCACCACCACCACCTCATTTGCTCCGACTGCGGCGAGGTTATCAACTTCGCCGGCTATTACCTCACCGAACTAGAGCAAAGGCTTTCCCAAAAGACCGGCTTTGAGATTGAAGGGCACCTGCTTGAGTTCACCGGGCGGTGCCAGAAATGCCAGAAAAATGTTCAGACTGATATTAAGCGAGCTTAAAGAGCACGTCCCCTTCACGGCGCTGGGGGCTGTCACCGGGATTATTATCATGGTGATAATAGTCTTTACCGATGTCCCCTCCCATATTTCCCAGGCCGTCTTCTATAGCCTGCACCCCCTCCATGTTGTCTTGAGCGCCCTGGTGACTACCGCCATGTATATGAAACACAGCCGGGGCAAGCTCTGGGCAGCCATTCTAATTGGTTACGCCGGTTCCATCGGCATTGCCACCTTGAGCGATGCCGTAATCCCCTATCTGGGAGGGAGTATGCTTAATATCGGCATCGGCTTCCACCTGCCCTTTATCGAGACGGAAGCAATGCCCTACCTCGGCGTGGCCAAGTGGATAGTGATAAACTCGGCGGCCGTTATCGGCATCGCCATCGGCTACTGGAAGCACGCCACCAAAGCCCCCCACTCAGGGCACGTCCTGTTGAGCACCTGGGCTTCACTCTTCTACTTCACTTCTTTCGGCACCGCCTCCTGGCTACCGCTGCTGCCCCCCATCTTCGTCTTCCTGTTCCTGTCGGTCTGGCTTCCCTGCTGTATGAGCGATATCGTCTTCCCCCTGCTCTTTATAAGAAAAGCGGCCCCCCGGGAGAGTCATTGACTTTTTCTGGGCTCTAAGGGTTGCCACTCTCTTAAGCGATGGCATATACTAATCACACCACATAGGGGAGGTTAAAGATGGAGCTTCGTATAACCACCCTCAGCGAGAATACCGCCGCCATAGGCAACTTCCTGGGGGAATGGGGCTTAAGCATCCTGGTAGAAAGCGACGAGGCCAACATCCTCTTCGATACCGGACAGAGCATCTCCGCCAGCCATAACGCCGAGCTCCTGGGCACGGACTTGAGCCGGATTGACAAGATTGTCTTAAGCCACGGTCACTTCGACCACACCGGCGGGCTCAAGCAACTCCTGGGCAGGATGGGCAAGGAGATAGAGATAATCGCCCACCCCGATATCTGGCAGGCTAAATATGCTGTTGGCGAAGGCGAGGAGAGATACATCGGCATACCCTTCTCCCGGCAGGAACTGGAAGACTTAGGCGCCCGCTTTAAGCTGACAGCGGAACCGGTGAGAATAAGCGAGCATATAATGACCAGCGGCGAGATTTCCATGGTGACCGATTACGAGGTTATAGAGCCCAACCTGGTGGTGAAAGAAGACGGCGGCTACCGGCCGGATAGTTTCCGGGACGACCAGGCGCTGATTATAACCACCGAGCCGGGGCTGGTGGTCGTCCTGGGTTGTGCCCACCGCGGCATCATCAATACCCTCTACCATGCCCAGCATCTTACCGGAGTAAAGGCGATAGATACCGTGCTCGGCGGCTGCCACCTCATGAACGCTTCCGAAGAAAGGGTATGGCTGACCATCGCCGCCCTGAAAGAGCTGGGGGTGAAAAGGCTGGGCGTCTCCCATTGCACCGGCCTGCCCGCCTCTGTCATAATGGCCCAGGAGTTCGGTGAAAGGTTCTTCTTTAATAATGCCGGCACTATGGTCAGCCTGCCGTAAGGAGTATGATGAATCTCTCGGTCCAACTGGCGCCCAAGAATAAAAAGGGGCTGTTACTGGCCAACCCAGTGATGACCGCCTCGGGCACCTTCGGCTGGGGCACCGAGTATGAGCACCTCTTTGATATTCAAAGGCTGGGGGCCATCGTAGTTAAGGGGACTACCCTCTCACCCAGGGAGGGCAATCCCCAGCCGAGGCTGGCGGAGACGCCCTGCGGCGTGCTCAACTCCATCGGTCTGCAGAACATCGGCGTTGAAGCCGTAATCAAGGAAAAGGCGCCGCTCTGGGCGGGGTGGCGGGTGCCGGTGGTGGTCAACATTGTCGGGGAAACCGTCGATGAGTATGCCCAACTGGCGGCCAAGCTGGACGGGGTAGCCGGCATCGGCGGCCTTGAGGTGAATATCGGCTGTCCCAACATCGAAGCCGGCGGCGCCGAGTTCGGCGCTCATCCCAGTCCAGCCGCTAAAGTTACGGCGGCGGTAAAAGCGGCTAGCTCCCTTCCTCTAGTGGTCAAGCTGACCCCGAACACGGCTGACATCGCCGCGGTGGCTAAAGTAGTGGCTGAAGCCGGAGCCGATGCCATCTCTCTAATCAATACCCCGCGGGGCATGGTCATTGATACCGCCAGGCGCCGCCCGCTGCTGGGCAGTATATCCGGGGGGCTATCCGGCCCGGCGATAAGACCAATCGCCCTGTATATGGTCTACGAGGTGGCTGGCGCCGTAGAGGTGCCGGTGGTCGGCATCGGCGGCATTGCCACCGCCAGCGACGCCATAGAGTTCATCATGGCCGGAGCCAGCGCCGTCCAGGTGGGCACGACCAACTTCACCAACCCCCGCGCCCCCCTCGACGTGCTGGAGGGGATAGAGGAGTTTATGGCCAAAGAGGGGATAAAAGATATCACCGAGCTTATCGGGGCGGCAAGATTAGCTTAAGCCTGCACAGTTTTGCATCTGGGATAACTTTTCCATTTGATGTGGCTATACTAAACATGCTAATATTTTGTTCCTTACCACATTGTAACCTTCGGCAGTACTGATCATGAAATTCAACAAAAGAACATATAACAACCCAAAAGAATTATTTAGCGACTTGTGCTTTCCAATTAGAAACAGGAGGCGACTGAAGGAAGTAAAGAATAAGGGGTTAATATCACCGGCTTTCCAAGAAAGGCTTATGCTGGCTGTAACCGCAGTAGAAGGTTGCCGTTATTGTTCCTACTTCCATGCCAAGCAAGCGTTGAAAAGCGGGGTTGCCCCGGAAGAGATTAGCCAGCTACTGTCAGGAGACGTTGATAGTTGTCCAGAAGAGGAGGCTGTGGCTGTAATCTATGCGCAGCACTGGGCTGAATCCAATGCTCATCCTGACCCCGAAGCCGTCCAAAAGTTGCAGCAGACATATGGCTTTGAAAAGGTTGAAGCCATTCACTTAATGCTTCGAATGATCCGGCTTGGCAATCTCTTGGGCAACTCGTGGGACTATTTATTATACCGCATATCCTTCGGTAAGTGGCGAGTATAGGTCTGCACATTCTGGCTCTTTGTGCATCACCCATCAAACAGCGCTGGTGCGGAAGCGCCATAAGGCTATGGCGCCGAAGATTACGGTAAAGCCCACCAGGGCTAACATCTCCGGGACCACAGCGCCGAAGTCGGCGCCGAAGAGCATTAGTTCGTTGAAGCCGGTGGTCGCCCAGCCGTGCGGAGTTATCTTGGCCAGGGACTGCATCCACCCGGGCATGATGAACAGCGGCCACCAGCAGCCTCCCAGCGGCGCCAGCACCAGTGAGGTGAGCACGGCGATAGAGCCGGCGCTGCGCTGGGTCTTGACCAGCGTCGCCAGCATAATGGCGAAGGCGGCCGACATAATCACCATCAGGATGGCAAGAACGATTACCGCCGCTGGCGAGTTCCCCATGTCCATGTTGAAGAGCAGAAGACCGACCACCAAGAATATCAATATCTGAATCAGCCCCTTGGCCGTCGTGCCGGTGAAGATGCCTCCCAGGATAGACTCCCGTCTCACCGAGCTGGAAAGCAGCCGCTCCAGAGTATTATTCTGGCGCTCGCGGACGATGGCCTCGGCGCCGACGGCGGCGGCGAAGAAGACGAACATCACCAGGTAGCCGGGAATGACCCAGTTAGCCGGGCTCACCTCCTCCACCTCGCCCACCCTCTCCGTGCTGTATTCGATAAAGGACTGTGAGCCGACCCCCTGCCCGGACAGGGCCTGCTGGATAATTTGCTCGATAATCTGGTCAATCTGGGCCATCTCGCCGGGGGTAATTGCTCCCTGCCCTTGCAATTGCTCCAGGCTGGAGACAATAATGCGCACCGCGCCGACCTGCGAGGCGATAGACCGGCTTAAGCCCAACAGGGCCTCCCTGTCTTCGGTGGCTTCGGCGTCGGTCACCACCTCAAGCTCGGTGCCCGCCCCGGTAAGAATCCCCTCGGTGAAGTCGGCGGGGAAGGCAATGAAGCCGCTTATCTCCTCATCCTCCACGGCCTGGTAGGCCTGGTCGTAGTCCATGACGATTATCTCGAAGTCGCCCGAGCTCTCCAGGGCGTCGATTATCTGGTAGCTGTAACTCCCCTCCGCCTCCCCGCTGACCAGGTGCAGTTGCAGCCTGGCCTCCTCAGTGACGCCGAGATTCATAAAGTTGAACAGGACGATAAAGAGGAAGGGAAAGAGCACAAATAGAATCAGCGCCCCGCGGTCGGTGGAGAAGAGCTTTAGGTCCTTAAGGGCGATGAACCATATATGCTTCAGTCTTTGCATCAGTGTCTATTTGCCTCCGGGCATAACCTTAAAGAGAATTCGGCTTAAAATAAGCCCGACCACGGCGACGCCGGCCAGTATCCCCAGCTCCACGCCCAGATTGGCCAGCGAGCCTCCCTCGGCGATTACGCTGTTAAGGGCGTTGTTGGCGTAGGTGTTGATGGAAAACTGGCTTAAGGTATAGAAGACCGAGCCCTCGCCGACTTCGAAGAAGGTGCCGCCCAGCATGACCATAACCATGGTGAAGAAGACGGCAATCCAGGTAGCCCCGTCCTCGCTGCGGGCGATGGCGGCGATAACCATTCCCAACGCGCTGGCGGCGGCGGCAAAGATGAGGACGATAAACAGGGACTGAATAAAGGAAAGGGGGGTGAACATCTGGAAGACGATATAGGCCAGGACCAACAAAATGAGCGTCTGGACGAAGCCGCGGGAAACATTGGCCAGGAACTTGCCCGCAAAAAGCTGTCCAACGCTTAAGCGGGTGGTGAGCAGCCTTTCCAGCGTTCCCTTCTTGCGTTCCTCAACGATGGCGCGGGCGCTTAAGGTTATGGCAAAGAGGACGAACATGGTAACTATACCGGGCAGGAACATGTTGACCGGGTCGACGCTGGTGCCCACCGTCTGCTCGTTGACGACGACAGCCGGCTGTGCGCGCTCCTGGTCGAGGTACTGCTGTACGGTAGCGCTTATGCTTTCCTGGGGAATACCGAACCCGGCCAGGGCGCTGTTTACCTCGTTATGGACCTGGAACTGCTGGTTCATCCCCTCGGCGACGCCGCGCACTATGCTGGCCACTATCTGCCCCTCGTCCCCGCCGTTGCCCCTCTGCCTGAAGACCAGCTCCGTCGGCTCTCCCGCAGCCAGGCTCTCGGAGAAGTCCTCGGGGATATAAATGACCATGAGCAGGCTGGAGTTATCCAGCTTGGCCTCGGCGTCCTCGGCGGAAAGCAGCTCGACATCGAGGCTATCGATAGCCTCAAGCTGCTCTAAAAGTATGGTGGAGTAGGCGCCCCCCTCGTCCTCGTTGACCACATTGGCGGTGCCGTGGAAGAGGATACCCCCGCCGAAGGCGCCGTACATCAGGGCGAAGAGGATTATGGGCAAAAGCAGGCTGAAGGCAAGGTCACCCTTGTCCTGCAGGTAGGTGCGGACTTCGCGTAAGGCGACGAAAAAGGGTCTGCTCATAATCAGCTAATCGCGGAGGCTCCGGCCGGTCATTTTCAAAAAGACATCCTCCAGGGTTACCTTGTCCGGCGGCCCTATCTGTTTCTTGAGGTTATGCGGGGTATCCAGAGCGATTATCTTTCCGCCATCGATAATGGCCACGCGGTTGCAGAGGCGGTTGGCCTCCTCCATATAATGGGTGGTATAGAGGATGGTCATCCCCTTGTCCCGCAGGCCTTCGATAGTCTCGTAGATATTGTTCCTCGACTGGGGGTCTATGCCCACCGTCGGCTCATCCAGGAAGAGAAGCTTGGGACTGCCGACCAGGGCGATGGCCAGGTTGATGCGCCGCTTCATGCCTCCGGAGAACTTGCTTATCTTGCCCTTGGCTCTCCCCTCCAGCCCCATCATCTTCAGGTGCTTCATCGCCTGTTCCCTGGCTTCCTTGCCGTCCAGCCCAGCCATCCGGCCGAAAAAGACCATGTTATCCAGTGCGGAAAGGTCTTCGTAGAGGGCTAAGTCCTGCGGGCAGACCCCGATGAGGGCGCGCACGGCATCGGCGTCACGCTTTATGGAATGGCCGCCTATGGTGACGTCGCCCTTGTCGGGCTCTAAGACGGTAGACAGCATGCGTATGGTGGTGGTCTTGCCGGCGCCGTTGGGCCCCAGAAAGCCGAAGATTTCGCCCTTATGGATGCTAAAAGAGACGCCGTTGACGGCTTTGCGCTCGTTGAAGCTCTTGTGAAGGTCCTTGGCTACCAGAAATTCTTCAGCCATAACCTCAAACCCCCCTTGATTTACTTTAAGACTATGGAACGCAAGTCGCCAAAGGTTAGCCCGCATTATACAGGCTTTAGGCAAAGATTGACAATACCCTGTAACTTAACAATCTGACGTTTAGTGCAACATCATTTAGATTCTGGCAGGAGAGTGCTGAAATGTGCAGTAATAATGCCAGTGGGTACGCTCGCTACGAGCAATCTGATGAAGGAAAGATGGCGCTTGGTAATAGTGAGCCGCGGAGGATTCGAACCTCCAACCGGCTGATTAAGAGATTGCTAAGAGACAAGCCACCGATTGCTTGCTAGGCCAACCGCTTGCCTCCTTACTGGTTGTATCCTACCTCCCAGCGTTGCGGCAGTCAATCCCCCTGCATTCTGGGTTCGGCGTACAAGCAAACAAACCGCCCAATTGTTAGTTACTCGCGAAGCCTAGGTTCGGAAGAAGCCAAATCGCTTCCCTACTATCTCTTTCATGCCGATATTCTAAGTCCGCCTCCACAGCAGAACAAAACCTGCAACTAAACCGATAACCACCAGTGAGAATGCCCCGATTATGATTGCCAGTATCCTGTTATGGGCATCTCTCAAGTCATTTACCTCGGCTGTAATCTGAGCCTGCTGGCTCTCCAAGGTGCTCATCCGCTGCTCCGAAGCACTTTCCATGAGACTCGCTACGTGACCTTGGCTGTCCAACGATTCCGCCAAGGTGCTGATTTCGGAGCTATGCTCTTGCACCAGCAAAATTACCCTAGCCAACCCTTCTACTGTCAACTCTACCGTGTCACCATATTCACTTACCCAAGACTGGAAAGGTGCTAATTCCTCGCCGATTCTCTGATTAACCCATCCAATGTCAACTCCACCCCCGCCTCGAATAGTGTAAACAGCGACAGGGTCGTTGAGATTATGACCGTTTATCCAGACCTGAGGATTATCCCCGAATATGTCCAAGTCCACATTAGGATTGTCTCCCGCCACCACTATGTCAACATCCAGACCGGGACCAGGCGGGTCGGCGGCATAGGCGACCGAACTGATACAAAGAAATATTCCTACCACTAGAAATGCTGCAAATACTATTTTCAACCACTTCATTTTTTCACCTCCCTTCATTGTTTACTTTGTTTTGAGCTCTCCTCCTGATTAAGAAGAAAGCCAGCAATCCCGCCGCCGGGAATGCCCCCGATATAACTGGCACGATACTCCCCTGTGCCGGCTCATCAGACTTCTGGGCGGGGTTGTCAAGGCTGTGGTCATCTAAAAAGACCTGAGACTCATCGCTGGCTTCAATATTAACGCTTACCTCATCACCGGCATCAATGTGAACCTCTGAGGGTCCTTCCACCCCGACATTGAGCTCAGCAGGACCTCTTACCCCAATGTCAACCTCTAATTCGCCATCTATACCAATATCAATAACCGTGTCCGAATCTTCGTCAGGGGGGTCATCGGCATAGACAGCTGGGCTGGCAAATAAAAGCATTGCCAGCATTAGAAATATTACCGATAACAACCTAAACCACTTCATTTCTAACCCCCCTTTATTCTGGGCTGTTGCCCCCACCCCCATAGAGATGGGGGCAACCTACTTTCCCCTCTGCTACTTTGCAGTCACTGAGTAATCATTGTAGTCAAAGCCGCTGACAAAAGTGTGAATTATATGAAGAGCAGCAGTACCATAACTTCCAGTACCAGTAGCCTGTACTCCATTGCCAACAGTACTTAGAGTGCCTGTCCATGAACCCGAACTACCCGTAGAGCCAGTTTGGGTAAGGTCATGGAAGGTTACTGAAGTAGTGCCAACAGCATCCAGAGCAAAGGTGCCGGAACCAGTAAAGTGTGCATCAGCATCAGTGTAGCACCCACAACCACGACCAAAGGTAACAGTACCATCACCAGAGTAACTAGCTGAGCTATGCCCCATATCGATGTTTGCGGTACCACTACCGTCGGCTATAAGACCTGCCCAATTGTCTATCAAGTTTGAAGGGTCGCCATCCTCGCCGAACCAAGATACTATATAGTAGCTAGTGGCATTAGCATCAAGTTAGCTTGTTGCGAAATGCTCTTGACATTTATCTTTAAGGTGTTAGAATTACTAAAAGTCAGAATAGGGAGGGGGATTATGGCTAGCAAGTTATCTTGCCTTGATGTGGCTGACTATTTCCTGTCGTTGACTGACGACGATGCTGGTGACCTCATTTCCAATTTGAAGCTACAAAAATTGGTTTATTATGCCCAAGGCTGTCATTTAGCATTATATAAAAAGCCACTATTTTATGAACCAATAGAGGCATGGATGCATGGCCCTGCTATCCCTAAATTATACCGCAAGTATAAAAAATATGGGGATAGCTTTATACCAAAACCAAAATCACTGTCAATGGATAAATATAACAGCAAAGTAAAGGAGCTGCTGGACGAAGTCTACAGAACCCTCGGGCAATTTTCAGCGTGGAAACTACGTGCTATGACACACGAAGAACCCCCTTGGAAGGTTGCCTATCAACAGGGAGATGGAACTCCCGTTTCACAACAGGACTTAGCAGACTATTTCAAAGCCTACATAAAGGAAGGCTAATGGGGCATAAAAAGAAGCCCCTAATCAATATACCACCAGAACAGGGAAAACATTTTAGTGTTCCAGTAAGACCAGCAACCCCCCTTGTTCAACAGAGACCCAGTTTTGTGTTGGAATGCTGTCATAAAAGAGACTTCTGTTTTATCCAATGCGATACAGCACAGAAGGTAGGTTTTGCTGACAAGCTCCATGAACTCAGCCAGTTAACATGGAACCAGATAATCAATGCAAACCGGCAGGGTATAGGGCAAGAGAGAATTCCCGAACTTGACCGTAAGAAACCTTCCAGTGTTCCTAAAGAGGCAAAGATTATTGGTTTAAAATATCATGGAAATAGACGCATGGCTGGATTCAGGGATGATAACGGGACTTTCCATATATTATGGTTCAACCATAATGACAAACTGTATAAACATTGACTTCTTAAGCAAGAATACAATTCCTCGGTGTATTAGGGAAAGCCAAGGCCACAGCTTGCGTAACTATCACTGGAATCAAGCTATGAACTGTCACCTTCTTTAGGCGCCTGACCGTGATGTTATTGAGGCGCCGATGGTTTTTCATCCTGGCGAACACCCTCTCCACAGCTACTCGTCGGTTGAATATTACTTTCCATTCGGGCGTCTCTTTTGCAACCCACCTCTTTTGATTCCTGGGGGCTTTGATAATAGCCTGTGCTGCCCACCATCTTTTGATGGTTATCCGGAGTTGTCTGCTACTATATCCTGCATCGCAAATTACATATTGCGGGTAAAATTTGTTATAAATTTTGCGTGCCTGTGATAAAAGAGGCGTAGCTTGGCGAATATCTGCAGTATTGCCCGTTGTGATATTGACGGCGATGGGCAATTCGTGCCTTGTATCCACCATCAGGTGCATCTTATACCCCCATACAAACTTACGCTTCCCGTTAGTATCGGCCTTTATTACCCATCCGGCGTCTGGGTCAGACTTATGCTCTTTAGTCCCGCTTGACCATGCCTTTAAATCTGTGGCATCAATGGCAACGCTCTTACCGAAATCGGGGAAGGCTTCATAGCACCTGCGGGCCAAAGCTCGCATAATTTTCTTGACACAGACAACATACCTGGGTTCCTCAAGTTTGCGGAGGAAACGAGAATAAGCGAACTTGGATGGGATAGTGTCAGAATTGCCAATACCACAAGCTTGTGCTAGGTATGGGTTATTCTCTAAGGTCCTAATCAAGGCAGCAAAGGATGGCAAGTTCAGGACAACCATAGCTACATAAGTCCGCCATAAGACCCTGTATGTATAACCACACCTGCCTGCATAATAAACCTTGAGTGCTTTCAACAGGTCATCTTCGGGAATTATGTTGAATAAGGCTTCAAGTTGTCTAGCGATGGGTATGCCATCTTGACTTTTTGTTTGTTCTATGGCACCATTATAAATGGTTGGGGGTTTCTTCATAGGGGGCCTCCTGACTACGCTCCCCGTCGTGTTAGCGACTATGGGGGCGTTTTTATTTCTTGGTAGGTATCATCGTCTCCTTCGCTTATCTCCTCTCTTTGCTGTCAGGGACTTATTCCAATAGGGTGAGTGGCAATTTGGACAAACAGCGGGCGACGGAATTCTAGGTATCCACTTATGCCCACATCGTTTGCAGGTGAGAACCGGCAGGTGAGTATGCCTCTTTGTCATTTCTACCTCCATTTCTGTGGTTTCTACGGTCTGGTTAGTCATCTGATATCCTATCTATACTATAGTCATTATTATAATAATATACTATAATAATTGATTTGTCAATACCCATTTGGGGGTTTTTAGGGATTTCTTGTCATAGGTGTAATTTTGTATTCGGAAAATCAGTTAAATGTGGTATAATTATATTATTCATAAACGTTAAGGAGGGGTAGGTGAACTGATGGATGTAGCTATCGACTCAATCAAATCAAGTCCATACCAGCCAAGATTATTTTTTGAAGTTGAGGATTTGAAGGAAGAGATACAGAGGGATGGTCTTTTGAGCGCATTGGTTGTGCGTAAGCGAGATGAATATTATGAGCTACTAGATGGCGAAAGAAGGCTCAGGACGCTCAAGGAGCTGGGCTGGAAATCGGTGCCGGTCGATGTAAGAGATGTAGATGATAAAACCGCTAGGCGCTCCGTGTTTAAACTCAATTCTATCCGAGAGAATTACAGAACGGAGGAAAAGGCACGGTATTTCAAGAAGCTGGTTGACCATGAGAAGATGAGCGCCTATCAGATAGGGTCAGAACTCAATATTGATGACAATTGGGTGCGTGCACACCTAAATATTTTCGTGTTCCCAGATGACGTGCAGCAGGCTGTGTGGGCAAACCAACTTTCTGTTGCGACCATTCGTGAACTGGAACCAGTTATCGGGGCTAACCTTGAGGAAGCTACTACTGCCGCTAGGGAGGCAATTGCGAGGAAACTAACTAGCCAGCAAGTGCGTGAAACTTTAAAGCCAAGAGTTGAGGAAATAGAGAAGGCACGGGTTGAAGCCGCACGCAAAGCGCTTGAAGCACAGGCAGAAAAAATAGGTGCGGCCGCACCTATTTTAATGGAGACACCTGAAGACCTCGAAAAGGCAGCTGAAGCTTTAAAGAAAGAAGCTCAACGGCAACGTGAAGAGGCGATGACACCCGAAGAAAGGGCTGCTCTAGAAGCTGAGCAAAAGGCAAAGGCAGAGGCTCAAGCAACAGCTAAGGCCCAGAGAGAAGAGGAGAAAAGGCAACAGAAAGCCGAGGAGGAGCAACACCGACAAGAGCGAGCTGACAGAAAGGCAAGAGCAGAACTGAAAGGGGATAAAACCTTTGTTCAGGAGGCCCTGAGAGCTATGCCCCAGGAAGAGAGAATAGAAATCCTCGGCCTAGTCCCCAGCCCTACGAAACCAAAAGAGCCAAAGAGCTTAAACGACCAATTTCAGGAAGTGATAAAAGAGGCATCACAGCTAGTAACGAGAATCGAAAAGCTAAGAGCAGAACCCAGATTTCACGAACTTGACTTGAAGCCATTCGCACTTGACGTGTACATGTTGGCAGACGCATTCACTGAATTTGCTCAGCAAATAGGAGGCGACCGTGGGGAGAAGAAGTGAAATTATGAGCCCGAAATACGTACTGCGAGATATGGTATTAAAGAGGGGCGGGGCAATGAGCATAACCCAGGTCCTAGCTAGCCGTGAGTTCAGGCACGGTTGGGATGCCAATGATATTCGCCAATGGGTCTACCAGTTGCGAACAGAAAATAAGGGAAAGGACTCTGGTTACGGCACGGAGGCATGGGAGCTCCTAGATAAAGTGGTAATAGGACTGGAGAGGTGCCTAACTCAAAGTATGCGCAGACGGATTCAGCTTAGGAGACATGCCAAGGAGAGAGGGGTAGCCGGCCAAACCATCCTCGATAATGTAATCTTTGGTGCAAAGATTCAACAAGACGGCGTAGTCCATAAAACGGAGATAATTGACAGTCTTAAAGCCTCTACCAAAGATTTGGGGGAGGCTGCTAAATCTTCCGCCTCCGTGAGAGACACATTAGTAGAACACAAAGAGGACTTCCCCAATAGAGAGTAGCTAAAGGGCATTTCGCAACAAGCTAAAGTGAACCACTATGAGTATACATACTGGCATAGTTACTCCAGCTACCTACTGATAAATGAGCAGCTCCGCCGCTTGCCCCTACATAGTTGTAGGAGTGCTCACCCGCATATCCATACATGTATGGGGGGCCAGCCTCATCCCAACCGGCAGCGAAGTCAGTTCTCTCAGTCGAGATAGTAGCGTAACCGTCGGTCACATCAGCACTAAAACTGGTAGTGAACTTGTCCACAAAGTACATTGTAGAGTCATCGTTGAAGTCTCTTGCTGTAAACTGCCCCAATATGGCGTTTCCTGTTGTGGAGAAAGTAGTTGTGGCGTCATCCCCAGCAGTTACCGTAGCACTAACCCAACCAGCACCATAGTCTGTAGGATAGCCACCTGAATCAACAAGGCCTCCTCCCCACGTTATGGTAACATCAGTGGGGGGGTCAGCCAGGGCAACACTACCAAGGGACAGGACAGCTAGCACCGCCAATACTAAGGCAATTCCAAAAATCTTTTTCATCTAGGTTTCCTCCTTTCTCATAAATTTTTTCTTGCCACCCGACCGACCACGGGTATAGGCAAGTCCTCAGTCTCCTGAGAGCCAATTTTCTATAACTATCACCTCCCGTTTTAACCTTTAACCTGATTATTGGTTAACGCTTCCCTAGCATCCTGCAATGATTTTCTCTGGTCTTTGGTAAGCCAGCCACAAGCAAGATATACTCTACTTTCCAACTCCGTAAGCCTCCGCAAAACAAAAAACCGACCCAAATGGATCGGTTTCACTATTGGCTCCCTACAGCCCAAGTGACCAACTACAGGCCGTAGTTCAAAGCCCCCTATGAGTATGGTACTGGCGTTGCCATGAGGTTATCTTTTTTCTCGTTAACTTAGTCGCTCTACCTCCTAAGCCTACTTAAGCGGACTTGTATCTTACCTATACAGACATAAATTGTCAAGATATCCAACCTAACTTTTCCTCACCTTTCCCCCCGATTTAGGACTTCTGAGCTATTACTATTTACTAGTCAAACTGGGCCATTCAGGGACTACTTGTGGGGATACAAGTAAAAACGGCTTTGGCTTAATATTATGCCGAATTTTGCCGCCTGGATTTGCCTCCGTTTGCTTCCCACTCCCCCTCTCAGGTATAATTTAAGCGCAGGTGTGAATCTTTGTTTTAGAGGAGAGAGAGTAGTGAAAAAGGACAGTTTTAACCAATTCAGCGGCTCGGAGGATTACGTTACCTCGGAACCGCTAGAGAATGCGGTCAACGTGGCTATAGCCCTGGGCAGACCGCTGCTGGTCAGGGGGGAGGCGGGAACGGGGAAAACGCTATTGGCCCACAGCATTGCCGAAGGGCTGGAGAAAAAGCTGATAACCTGGAACGTAAAATCGACCACCAAGGCCCAGGAAGGGCTTTATGTCTACGATACCGTCCAAAGGCTAAACGACAGCCGCTTCGGCGATAAGGACATCGCCGATATCAAGCAGTACATAAAATTGGGCAAGCTGGGGCAGGCCTTTACCTCGCCGAAGCTGGTGGTCCTGCTCATAGACGAGGTGGACAAGGCGGATATTGAGTTCCCCAACGACCTACTCAACGAGCTGGACGAGATGAGCTTTTATATCCCCGAGACCAACGAGACCATCTCCGCCATCCACCGCCCGATAACCATCATCACCAGCAACGCCGAAAAAGAGCTCCCCGACGCCTTCCTGCGGCGCTGTATCTTCCACTACATTGAGTTCCCCACGCCGGAGCTGATGGAGGAAATCGTGCGGGTGCACTTCCCCGATATCAAGGACAGCCTGCTCAGCGAAGCCCTTAAAGCCTTCTACTCCTTAAGGAAGATTGACGATTTCCGCAAAAAGCCCTCCACCAGCGAGCTCATCGACTGGATTCGGGCGCTTATCGCCGACGGTATACCCCACGACCAGCTGGCCAAAAAAATCCCCTTCGTCGGCACCCTGCTCAAAAAAGAGACCGACTACGACTACTTCGTCAATAACTTCGCCAACCGGCGCTGGTAGAAATGTTTACCGATTTTTTCTATATCCTCAGGCAAAACAAGGTCCCCGTCTCCATCGTGGAGTGGATGACCCTGATGGAAGCCCTGGCCAAGGGACACATCCATAACCTGGATGAGTTCTACTTCCTGGCCAGAGCCATACTGGTCAAGAGCGAAGCCTACTACGACCAGTATGATGTCGCCTTCCAGCAGTACTTCCAGGGAGTGGAAGCCCCGGAGGAGATTGCCCAGGAGGTGCTGGAATGGCTCAAAGACCCCTTGAACCGCCTCTTCCAAAGCGAAGAGGAGCAGGCCCTCTTTGAGAGCATGGACTTTGATAAGCTGATAGCAGAGCTGGAAAAACGTCTGCGAGAGCAGACCGAGCAGCACGACGGCGGCGGCCACTGGATAGGGCGGGGAGGCACCTCTCCCTTCGGGCATTCCGGCTATCACCCGCGGGGCATCAGAATCGGGGGGCAGCCGGGGGGAAGGCATGCCGTGCAAATCGCCCAGGAGAGGCGATTCAAGAACTACCGCAGCGATTTGACCCTGGACGTCCGCCAGGTGGGCATGGCGCTCAAGAAACTGCGCCAATTGCGCCGCACCGGCCTCGAAGACGAATTAGACCTGGAGGGCACCATCAAGGCTACCGCCAAGAACGCCGGCGACCTCGATTTCATCTGGCAGCGGAGCCGCAAGAACACGGTTAAACTGCTTTTGCTAATGGATGTCGGCGGCTCTATGGAGCCCTTCGCTCAACTCTGCAGCCGGCTCTTCTCGGCGGCCCACTCCAGCACCCACTTCAAGGACTTTCAGTACTACTATTTCCACAACTGCATCTACGACTATCTCTACCGGGATATCGAGCGGGAGGATGCCGTCAGCACCCTCCACCTGCTGCACACCCTGGAGCCCGACTACAAGCTTTTGCTGGTGGGAGACGCCAGAATGGGGCCCTGGGAGCTGACCGAGCGCTACGGGGCAATAAATTACTACGAGCGCAACGAGATACCGGGCATACTCTGGCTCAAAAGAATCGCCGACCACTTCAGCCACTGCGTCTGGCTTAACCCCGACGACCAGCGCTTCTGGGTCCACGCCACGGTGCAGATGATTGGCAAGCTCTTTCCCATGTACCCGCTTACTCTTGAGGGGCTGGAGCGGGCGGTGGGCAAACTGGTGGTGAAGAGGTAACCAAGTCGGCTTCTGAAGCCGCACTTGCACACTCTGGCTTTTTGTTAGCGCACTGGTTCCGACCTTAGTGAGCATATGCTATACTTGTCACTAAGGCAATATAGTTTGCAGGCTATTTGTCTTGTGGTGGGACTTGCTTAATTAAAAAAAGAAGGAAGGAAAGGAGGTGAAGCGGGGTGGTACAGGTGAAGAAGGCGGCGGTCGACGTTGTTCTATTTACCCAACAACAGAGGATAGAAGGGAAGGCTTACATGCATCTCGGCGGCCGGTTTACAGATTTTATGAACGCCCCGGGGGGCTTGGGCTTCGTAGCAATTACCCATGCCAAAATTTACACCCTGGCTGAGGACAAACTTCTTTATGCTATCGACCTCTTGAATGTAAATAGAAACTTTGTCGTCATGGTGTTCCCTAAGACTTGACAAAATTCTCAGGGCTGAGGTTTGGGTTGTTGCCGAGCATGCCGCGGCTGAGTATCAGGCGGTCATGTGGCGGGATATACTTAACTGAAAGGGCAAGGTGATTGAACGAAATGACGAACTGTGCAGTCTTTATTCAGCCCCAATCCGTAGCCGGCTTCCCTTCACTAATGGTTTTACATTATAACTACGAGGGTAAAACCAGCAATTAGTGCCAAAATGCCCATCCCTAACAGGCTATATAGAGTACGTAGTTTCATTTGATTACTCACTTTGAATTCTCCTCCCGCTATATAATTCCCCGAAAGCTGTGAACTCTTGTCGAACGTGTCTTGCCTACATCAAGCGTAGAAGGCACAAAACATTCATCACTTGGAACTGTAGCTGTAGTTGCCACTGCCGGAACGCCGTGCTTTGTTAGCTCGACGGCATGAGGGACAACGCTTAGGCTCATTGGTAAAGCCTTTAGCTTCGAAGAACTCTTGCTCTCCAGAGCTGAAAGTAAAGGTAGTCCCACAATCGGAACATTGGATAGACTTGTCCTGAAAACTCATTGGATGACCTCCCTTCTCCTAATAATTGGCTAGAGTAAGGTCATCCAACGCCTAAGTAAATCTGAGGTTAACTTAATTAAGTATCTAATAACCTAAACTGAAACCACTATACATAGTATACCCTAAAGGGAAGCACTTTGCAAATTAGTGCAGGCATTCTCATATTCCATCAGTAAAGTCTCAATAAGCTCCCTAACGGAGATGATTGTATCAACCCTAAAGGCATTAGCCCCGGCAAAGGCAAAGCCCTTTTCAAGTCTCCCCTTTTTGGCATTGGTCAAGGCAGCACAGATGCAGTATGGCGCACTTTCAACATCGCAGGCTTTCAGACACCTCCAGGGGCACTTAATTGGTCTCTTAATTCCCGACGATATCTTCTCAAGAAACCTATTCTGTATGGCTCTTCCCGGCAATCCAACGGGGCTGTCAATTATGGTAAGGTCCTCCTCTTTACACTTTAAATATGCCTCTTTAAATGCTGCAGAAGCATCGCACTCGTGAGTTGCCACAAACCTGGTTCCCATCTGCACTCCCTGAGCCCCCAGTTGGATAAATTTATGAATATCGGCACCAGTGTAAATACCCCCGGCAGCAATTACGGGAAGGCTTTTGTTGAAGTCTTGTTCATAGGGCTTTATCTCAGAGATTACTTCTGGCAGTATCTTTTCTAACGCGTAGTCAGGGTTACTGAGATGCTCCTTCTTAAATCCGAGGTGTCCTCCGGCTAATGGACCCTCAACAACCACAGCATCGGGTACACGATTGTAGTGCTTCCCCCAATATTTAAATATTAATTTTGCCGCCCTGGCCGAAGACACTATTGGAACAACTTTAACTGCAACCTTTCTCGATTCCTCCGAAAACAATATTTTAGGAATCCTCAGCGGAAGTCCAGCGCCAAGAAAAACCAAATCCGCACCTTCATCCAGTGCAATCTGCAGAAGGTCGTAATAATCTGACATGGCTACCATTATGTTAACGCCGATAATGCCCGTTGTCATCTCCCGTGCCTTTTTTATTTCTCTTGCTAACGCTCTTTTGTTGGCTTCCTTGTAGTTTCTGTTAAAATCAGGCTGAAGCATACCAATCCCGGCAGCGGAAATAACACCAATGCCACCCTCGTTGGCAACGGCCGAGGCTAGACCTGACAAAGAAATACCAACGCCCATTCCTCCCTGAACAATTGGTATACTAGCCTCCAAATCACCTATCCGCAGTTTTGGTATTTTCTTGAAACCCATACATTGCACTCCTTCAGTCAAAGCCGTACCATTTAGCCACGCTATCCAGCGGTTCCCTCTCCGAGCGGAACTGGTTTATGGGGTCTTCTTCATCGGGGTAGCCGATGGCTATTCCCAGTACGATGAGCTTGGAGTCGGCTATGCCCAGCGCCTCCCTCAAGACATCGGGATAGCTAACCGCCTGCGCCTGAGCCACCGTGCCCAGACCGTAGTCGGTAGCCAGGAGCATGATGTTCTCGGCGACCAGACCGCAATCAAAGAGCAGCCAGGCGTTGATGCCCTCGCCTTGAAAGTAAAAGTCGCGGTCGATGCAGATATAGATAACGGCCGGGGCGCCGTAGTTTCCCAAGCCCTGCAGCCGCCACCAGCCCCTGCCTTCCCGGTCTTCCCGTTTTATTCCCTTGATTTCCTGCTCGGTAGCCATTAGCCGGCCGATGCGGCTGACATAGGGCTCGGGGAAGCCCCAGGGGCGGGCGATATCGAGGGCGGGTTCTTCGTCCAGTTTGGCAACGAGGCTTTGCTTTATCTCTTCGAGCTTAGCCCCGGATACGATGGCGAATTCCCAGGGCTGGGTGTTCGCCCAGGAAGGCGCCCTCAGCGCCAGCTCCATTATCTCTTTTAGAATCTTCCGGGGGACGGGGTCGGGCTTAAAAGCCCGCGTGCTCTTTCTCTTGTTGACGGCGGCAACGGTATCCATAGCTATCCTCCTGTCGATGCCTAAATTTTCAAATTCTGACTAAACCCCGAAAGCCAAGAACACAGCTATATTCCAGAACAAGATGGCAGTATATAGGCCAACAAGGCAGACACTGACAATGAATACAAGTCTGGGTAATCTTTTTGCCATGTTCCAGAGTATTAATACACAAAGGATAGCACCGCACATTTTGACGATTAGGAAATTGTCCTCGGCAACTAAAACCTTTAAGAATGGGTTCCCTTCTTGACCTATTCCGCTTTTTATCAGGAATTGGCTTATGAGACCATCGGCTACGACAAGCGATAACAATGTGCCCAAGAGGTATTCTACTCTACGTAGTCTGATAAAATCACCCATGGTTAATAACCCTCTTGTAATTATAGCGCTGAATGCAAGGGCTGTATATCAGCCAATTATTAGGCAGACGTGCCTATGCTTCCACCAGCTTCTGGCCGGCGGTAAAAGCCTGCTTTAAGGCGCCGGGGTGCTTTGTTATCGCCCCCTTCTCGTCCATGCCGGAGAAAAGCAAATCACCAGCGTAGTCGACATCAATGACCTTGAACAGGGCCCTCACCGTCGCCAGCGACGGCTCGAAGAGCTTGGCCAGCTTCATGCCGCCGACGGCGATAAACAGGCCCTTTCTCTGCCGCCTATCGCCCAGAGGGGGCTTTTCCAGGATGTACTTCCTCGCCCAGAGCGCCTGGCAGCGGTCAACCATCGCCTTAGCCTGGGCGGTCAAGCCCATAAAATGCACCGGCGAAGCCAGCACGATTCCATCCGCCTTTTCCAGCTCTTGATACACCATCTGCATATCGTCCTTGATGCGGCACTGGCCCGCCTCGAAACAGGCATCGCAGTGCTGGCAGGGGGTAATATCAAGGTCGTTCAGGATAATGGTCTTGGTCTCAGCCCCTTGGCTTACGGCGCCCTTTATCACCTCGGCCAACAGCAGGTCGGTGTTACCGCCGCGCCGGGGACTGCCGGCAATGCCCAGAACTTTCAATTTAAGCCTCCTTCAACATAGCTCAGGAGCTCCGCCTCTCTGGCCCTCATCTGGAGCTCTAAACCGGGCTTATCGTGCTCATAGCCCAGCAGGTGAAGCAGGCCGTGGATGATAAGAATGGCCAGCTCTTTTTTCACCGAGTGGCGGTGCTCCTCGGCCTGTATTTCCGCCTGAGGGTAGGCGATAATCACCTCGCCCAGGTGGAGAACGCCATCGGGGGGCTGGACGAAGGGGGACTCATCGGCTCCTTTTTCCTCCCTGGAGGAGAAGGCAAGGACGTCGGTAGGCTCATCCCTTCCCCGATAGTCCCGGTTCAACTGCTTGACCCTTTCCCCGGTGGCGATGACCAGCCCCAGCTCAACTCCAGCGCCCGCCCCCTGAGCCTCCAGCACCCGCCGAATAATGCCCTCCAGCCAGCTTTGGGTGGGGCACCCCTCAACGCCCTCGTCGATTAAGACATTTATCTCCATCTGTATCAATCATAGCACAAGGGCTTGGGGGGGCAAAGCCCCCAATGAGGTTTTTGGTATTTCTTCCCGCCCCGCCCCCTTTTTAACTGTGTTTTTTCTTTCCCACCCTAACCCACCCTCATAGGCTTCTCCCCCCTGATTCTTTGGGGTGTTGTAAGAGGGTAAAAACCCTTTTGGGCGGGCTGGGTGGGTAGAAAGACCTAGCGGGTTTGAGCAAGCCAAAGGGTTATGATAGAATTATTATACCAACAAGGAGGGGTCGCATAGTGGTCTAGTGCGGGCGCCTGCTAAGTGCTTACCCTGGGAAACCGGGGTCGAGGGTTCGAATCCCTCCCCCTCCGCCACATTAAAAAAATATGGGCAACCGGGCAGATAAAAGGGCCAAAGCATAAAGGAGGAGGGGTAAGATGCGCTGGCTATTTGCCTTTCTGGGGGTAGTGTTGGGGGCGGGGGTGAGCGTCTGTTTGGCTATCGCCATCTTCGGTTTTCTCCACCTCAACTTTGATAGCGCGCTCCGTGACGCTCTTAACGGTTTCATCGGTTTCCTGTATCTTGCTATCCTTGTCCTTATCCCGGTGGGCGGCGCTTTTGCCGGCGGTTTCTTCGGCTACAAGTTCGGCAAGAGCCTTCGCTAGAGCCAAACCAGCCAATGCTATACTGGTGATAACTAGAACAATGCCTAAATATCATATCTGGACCATCGGCTGCCAGATGAACAAGGCGGAATCGGAGCGGCTGGGCAGCTACCTTGAGCAGTTGGGCTATCAACCCATAGCCACCGCCGATGAAGCTGACCTTATCGTGCTCAATAGCTGCGTGGTGCGCCAGAGCGCCGAGGAGCGCGTGGTCAACAAGCTCCAGAACCTCAAGCAAATAAAGAAGGCAAAACCGGCTGCGGTCATAGCCGTCACCGGCTGCCTGGTCAACGCCGACACGGCCAAGCTCGAGCAGCGCTTCCCCCAGGTTGACTACTTCTTCGGGCCCGGTGAATACCCTCAGTGGTTGGAAAGCCCCCCCGAGCCACCCCTCCCCGAAAGGCCGAATGTGGCCGCCTACGTGCCCATCATCCAGGGGTGCGATAACTTCTGCACCTACTGCATCGTCCCCTACCGCCGGGGAAGGGAAAAGAGCCGACCGCTGGAAGAAATCGTTAAAGAGGTCGGGGAGCTGGTAAATCGCGGCGCCAAAGAGGTTACCCTGCTGGGGCAGAACGTGGACTCGTACGGCAAGGACCTGCCCGGTAAGCCCGACCTGGCCGACCTGCTCTACGAGCTGAATACCATAGAGGGGCTGTTGCGGCTCCGCTTTTTGACCAACCACCCCAAGGACATGAGCCCCAGGCTGATTGAGGCAGCAGCCTCCTTAGACAAGGTCTGCGAACAGCTCAACCTGCCCGTCCAGTCGGGCAGCAACCAGACCTTAAAGGCGATGAGGCGGGGCTACACGGTGGAGCGCTACCGCCGGCTTATCAGCCAGATACGGGACAGGATAGCCGGGGTGGCTTTGAGCACCGATGTCCTGGTCGGTTTCCCCTCAGAGACCGAGGGGCAGTTCCGGCAGACGTTCGACTTGCTCTCCGAGCTAAAGTTTGATACAGTCCATGTAGCCGCTTATTCACCAAGGCCGGGGACTGTCTCGGCCCGGGAAATGGAGGACAGTATCCCGCCCGCCGAAAAGAGGCGACGCTTTGACAAATTAGAGCGCCTCCAGGAGGGCATCGCCTCCGGGATTAACGCCCGCCTCCGGAATAAGGTGGTTGAAGTGCTGGTGGAGGGAAAGAAGGGGGGCAGGTGGCAAGGCCGGAGCAGAAGTGGTAAACTGGTATTCTTCGATGGCAGTGATGACTGCCCGGGCAAACTGGTGAAAATCAGGATTGAGAAAACAAGCCCCTGGGCGCTCCAGGGCAGAATTGAGTGTTGAAGGAGGAGTAAATGGGTAAGAGGAAAACACTAACCTTAGCCTTAATAGTCGGATTGCTTATCACCACCCTGGTATTTGCGGGGGGTTGCTTCACGGCGACAGAGGGAGAGGAAGGCGGCGGCGGATTTGACTGGACGATAATCATCTTTATAGTGCTCATCTTCGCCGTATTCTATTTCCTCATGATTCGCCCCCAGCGCAAGCGGCAGAAGGAACACCAGCAATTGATGGAAGAGCTGAACAGGGGAGATAAGGTAGTCACTGCCGGCGGCATCTACGGGGTGATTGAAAGCGTCAGCGAGGATAGCGTAGTCATAAAGGTAGAATCGGGAACGACAATGAGGGTGTCTAAGGGTAGCGTAGCCATCAAACGAGAGCAGTAAGAGCTTTAAGCCACCCGCTTTATAATCGGCTTTCTGGGGAGAGGTTAGCGTATCTCTTTCTCCCCCCCCCTTTTTAACCTATCTTTTTGCCCCACCCCTCCCTGTTTTTGGGTTGTCTTCCCACCCTAACCCACCCTGCACGGCAGAGTAAAGAGGGGGCTTTGCCCCCTCTTCAACTCCCCCTGTTTTTTGAGGTGTTGTAAGAGGGCACTGCCCTTTTGGGCGAGAGGGTGGGAAAGAAAAAGCTTTGTTCGAAACAGGGGTGGGGAGCGTTTCCCATAGCCCCCCACCCCCGCTCTTTAAGATTTTCCTCTCAAGACCTTCTTTACGACTCCCTTGGGGTCGCTGACCACCAGCACAATCTCCCAAACGAAGAGGGCGAAAACGATTACCGCAATGCCAAGCAAGGTGGCATCTAGATTCACCTCCAAAAACTCTCCCCCTTCGGTTGCGTACGCTATCACGTGGTCAACCAACCACATCAGCGTTGCCCCCCAGAAAAACAGGCTCAACAAGCCCAGCTTATACTTGTCGTCCGGAGCCTTGGCATACCATATCGCCGTGGTGATTACCGCGGCTAAAGCGGTCAATATAAGCCACATCAGGCACCTCCGCTGGCAGGGCTCTCTTTAACTTTGGGCATAGCCGCCCTAGACTTCAGTTCAACAACCAAAATCATTATGCCCCAGACGACGGTTACGGTTGCGGCCATAGCTCCACCGAATATCGCCATTTCGTGAAGCATCGGCCCTACTTCTGACGGGGTCTCCATGGCGGTCAAGAAAGGCGGCCAGAGGACGACCTCTCCATGCCATATATGCTCCAATGCCAGCAGTATAGTGCCACCCCATAACAGCTTATTCAGCCAGCTCAACCTCCGGCTCCAGGTCAACCCTGTTTTTTTAGCCTTTTCCCCGCCGACCTTCTTCTCCCTTTTCTCCACAACCTTCTGCACCACAGTGGTCACAATAGCCTCTCCCGCAGGTACCAGAAAACATGCCATATCTTTTTACCTCCTTATATTTTTGGCCTTGTACCCTTTGTTTATCTCCAAAAATTGTTTCAGCTTGTAAGCCGAATGCCTTCTCCACTCAGCATGTTATATTCTTCACCAGCACAGCCGAGGCAAAAATATTTGCCTTCTTTTTCTATAATGCGAGTTCCCATGGCATTTTCCCCGCAAACAGAACACCTCTTCCAATCAAAAATGGGAGCATATTCTGGAATCTGAATAGTCATTTTGGTGATACGGAACATCTTGTCAAAGGGAACGGCTAGCTCCTCAGTGGACATCCCACTGAACAACTGCATCATCTCGGCATACTCCGCTGGGTCAGACGGCTCTCTTCTGGCCACTATCTTATAAAACAATTCATAGGCACGTGGATACTCTTCCCCACGGCTATCCTCAAAGTCGGGGTCCAGAGCAATCCTGATAGCCTGCCCGTCTCGTTTACTTACGGTTACCGCCGTCTTCCCCCAGTCGCGATAAAGCAAAGAGTTATTGCCAAAACTACAGCCGGTGACTACCTGGACACCATCGCTAAAACAATTATTGGTCTCAACAATGGCAATGATTTCCTCCATGCCGGTATTGGGAACCCCCATTTCCTTGATGGCATAATAGCCAGCCTTCACTCCGTAGGTGAGGTAATTGCACCAATGACCGTGTAACTCACCCGCCTTCTTTAACAAACCGTTCAGGTCATCTGCTCTAATAAGACTTTCAATCTCGCTCCGAAACGGGTTCCCCTGTGCTTGCAAAACCTGCCTCCTTAATATTAATGCAATAAAACCTCAAAAAAAAATTAGCTGCACTTATGGCAGCGACCAAAGATGGCCAGGTGCCTCAAATCGGCGCTGAAGCCGTACTCCCGGAGCAGGTCGTTTTTAAGCGGGGCCAGCACCGCTTCCTCAAGGTCGATGATGGCGCCGCAGTCCTGGCAGACCAGGTGATGGTGGTGGCCCTTCCCCGCCGGATGGTACCTGACCCGCCCCTCGCCGAAGTCGGTCTCGGTTACCAACCCCAGTTTCTTGAGCAATTCCAGGGTGCGATAAACGGTCGAGATATTGACCTGGGGATACTTGGTTATCACCTGGGCATAGATTTCCTCGGCGCTGATATGGCCATCGCTTTTCTCAATCGCCGAGATAGTCATCATGCGCTGGGGCGTCAGCCGATAACCCTGCTCGGCCAGCTTTTTGACTATATCTCCGGATTGGTGCATTTGACGGCAGGTATTATAGCAGAGTTCAGGGGATATTGCAAGCTCTTGCAGTTACAATTATTTGCAACAGGGGCTTTTAGGCCTTGTCGCGGCTGTCCAGCATGATGGTTACCGGCCCGTCGTTGTGGATTTCAACCTGCATATACTGCTGGAAGCGCCCGGTGGCTACCTTGAGCCCGGCGGCTCTCACCTCCTCCACCAGCTGCTCAAACAGCTTCTCCGCCTTAAGCGCCGGCGCGGCATCGCTAAAACTGGGGCGGCGTCCCTTCCTGGTATCGGCCAGCAGGGTGAACTGGCTCACCAGCAACAGCTCAGCCCCGGTATCCAGAGCCGAGAGGTTGAACCTTTCCTCCCGTCCCGAAAAAATGCGCAGATTGGCCAGCTTCCGGGCCAGATAATGGACGTCTTTTTGGCCATCGCCGACGGCAACGCCGACAAAGACCGCCAGCCCCCGGCCGATGCTGCCCACCACCTCCCCGTTCACGCTCACCGAGGCAGCGGTAACGCGCTGCAGAAGCGCCTTCACTTCTTACCCTTCTTGCCGCCGGATTCTCCGCCCGTATCGGGCACGCCCTTGCGGCTATCGGTGACATAGAAGCCGCTCCCCTTAAAGATAATAGGAGAGGGATGAAAAACACGCTTGGCCTTGCCCCGGCACTTGGGACAGACCGCTACCGGCTTGGCGTCAAACTTCTGCTTTCGTTCAAAACGGTGATGGCAGGAACTGCACTCATACTCATAGGTAGGCATATACTATCCTCATGGGTGTTTCTAGATATTTTAGCCTAATCGGGGGCATCAAAGCAAAATTTTGCTCGCCTCCATAGCCTCGGCGACGACGAAAAGGGAACCGGCGGCGCAGACCAGGTCTTTCTCCCCGGCCAGGGCCAGGGCTTTGGACAGCGCCGAGGGGATATCATCAGCTACTTTAGCCTCTATCCCGTGCCGGGCGAACTCGGCTACCAGGAGCGCCGTCGCCATCGCCCGGGGGTGGCGGGAGCGAGTGACGATTACCTCGTTAAAAAGGGGGGCCAGCTCCGAAACGATGCCGGCTATATCCTTATCTTGCGATGTCCCCATAACCAAGATAGCCCGCTCAAAATCAAAGAACTGCTTTAGCGACTGCGCCAGGCTGCGGGCGGCGCCGATATTATGGGCGCCATCGACCACCACCAGGGGGCAGCGGCTGAGGACCTGGAGCCGCCCCGGCCAGCTCACCAGCTCCAGCCCTTTAGTAATGCTTTCTCCGGTAATATTAAAGCCCTTATCGGCTAAGACCTCCAGTGCCGCCACCGCCGTAGCCGCATTGACCAGCTGGTGCTGGCCCAGCAGGGGAATAGAAAGCTGGTAGCTCCCCTTTCTGCCCTCCACCCTAAGCCGCTGCCCCTCCAGGTCGAAGCCGAGGCCCTGCCAGGTGACGTCTTTGCCGACGGTTATCAGCTCTGCCCCCCGCTCCCTGCAGCTCTCCCTGATTACCGCCAGGGCCTCATCGGGCTGGGGGGAGCTGACCACGGTGCTGGCGGGCTTGATAATGCCGCACTTCTCTCCAGCGATTTCAGCCAGGGTGGTGCCCAGGACATCGGTATGGTCAAAGCTGATGGGGGTGAACAGGCAGACCAGGGGGTTAATGACACTGGTGGCGTCGAACTTGCCCCCCATCCCCACCTCCAGCACCTGAAGCTCCACCCCCTTCCGCCCGAAGTAGGCAAAGGCCATCACCGTCAGGAGCTCAAAGGTGGTCAGCTTGCCGTAGGTGGCTCTCTGGTTTACCGCCTCGACCGGCGGCTTGAGAGCAGTCAGCAGACCGGCCAGCTCTGCTTCGGAGATTAGCTCCCCGTCAACGCGGAGGCGCTCCCTCCAGCTGTGCAGGTGGGGCGAGGTGTAGAGACCGGTTGTGTAACCGGAGGCGGTCAGGGCCGAAGCCACCATGGCGGCTACGCTCCCCTTGCCGTTGGTACCGGTGATATGAACCGAGCCAGCCTTTTTATGGGGGTTGCCTAAAAGAGCCAGCAGTTCATCCACCCGCCTGAGGTCATAGAAGGCCGGGTCATGGGGCATGCCGAGCTTCTCGTAGTCGGTATAGCTGTTGATATAATCTATCGCCTGCCGGTAATCCATATCGGCTAATTATATCACTGCGCCACCAGGGGGACAAAGACACTTGACCTGGCCCAGCGGGGCTGATATTATCACCCAAGCGGGGGTGAGAAATGAACTTCGAAGAAAAGCTGATGGAAGCCGAAGAAAAGAACAAGAGCCTGCTCTGCATCGGGCTCGACCCCGACCCGGAGCTGATGCCGCCCAAGATGGGCGTTTTTAAATTCAACAAGGCGATTATCGACGCCACCGCCGACCTGGCCTGCGCCTACAAGCTCAACCTCGCCTTCTATGAAGCCCTTGACGATGAAGGCATCGACGCCCTGAAGCGCACCATCAAGTACATACCGGCTGATATCCCCACCATCGGCGATGCCAAGCGGGGCGATATCGGCAACACCGCCAAAGCCTACGCCAAAGCGCTCTTCGACACCCTCGGCTTCGACGCCGCCACGGTGAACCCCTACTTGGGCTTCGATGCCGTGGAGCCTTTTATTGAATACCTGGACAAGGGGGTATTCGTCCTCTGCCGGACTTCAAACCCCAGCTCAGCCGATTTCCAGAGCCTGCAGTTCGTCCTAAAGCGCCAGCGCCTCCCCCTCTTTGAGATAGTCGCCCTAAGAGCCGCCCAGTGGAATAAAAAGGGTAATAACATCGGGCTGGTGGTGGGCGCCACCTATCCCAAGGAGCTGGAACTGATAAGGCAGAACCACCCCAACATGCTGCTCTTGATACCCGGCATCGGCGCTCAGGGTGGAGACCTGGCTTCAGCGGTCCGCGAGGGGGTCGGCGCCAAGGGGCACGGGGCCATTTTCGCTTCGTCACGGCAAATCATATACGCCTCCGCCGGCGGCGATTTCGCCGAGGCGGCGCGGCGGGTTGCCTCATCGCTCAAGGACGAGATTAATTACCAGCGCTCCGCCCCGAGCTAAAAGCCCCCTGGAGACAAAAAGCATGGTCATGGAGATAAAGCTTGGCGATACCGTCCGCCTCAAGAAGAAACACCCCTGCGGCAGCGACCAGTGGCAGGTGGTCAGGGTGGGCGCCGACATCGGCATTAAGTGCCTCAAGTGCCAGCGCCGGGTGTTATTAGAACGGCCGGTATTTGAGCGCCGGGTTAAAGAATTCATCTCGCGGGGTAGCGATACAACAATACCAGGCAAAGACTCCCTAAAGGACAAAGAGGAGGTAAAAAAGTGAGGATGCGTTTCTTAGGTAAAACGGGCGTCAAGGTCTCCGAACTGTGCCTGGGGACGATGACCTTTGGCGACCGGGGCTTCTTCAAGAACATTGGCGGCCTGGGGCAGAAGGAAGCCAATACCCTGGTGAACATGGCCCTGGAGGCAGGGATAAACTTCTTTGACACCGCCGATGTCTACTCCGAGGGGCTATCGGAGGAGATACTGGGCAAGGCGCTGGGCAGCCGGAGAAAGGGCATTATTCTGGCCACCAAGGTCCGCGGCAGGATGGGCCCCGGGCCCAACGATATCGGGCTTTCCCGCTATCACATCATCGAGGGCTGCCACGCCAGCCTGAAGAGGCTGGGCACGGACTATATCGACCTCTACCAGGTCCATAACTTCGACCCCGAGGCACCGCTGGAGGAGACGATGCGGGCCCTGGACGACCTGGTGCGCCAGGGGAAGGTGCGCTACATCGGCTGTTCCAATTATTCGGGCTGGCAGTTGATGAAAGCCCTGGCTATCTCCGATAAGCGCGGCTGGGAAAGGTTCGTCACCCTGCAGGCTCTATATTCGCTGATGGCGCGCGAGCTGGAAAACGAGCTGGTGCCGCTATGCCTGGACCAGGGGCTGGGCATCATGGTCTGGAGCCCCTTGAGCGGCGGTTTCCTGAGCGGCAAATATCGGCTCGGCAAGCCCCAGCTCAAGGGCACCCGCTTAAGCGGGCCTCAGCCGAGGTTCCTGCAATTCGACGAGGAAAAGGGGTTCGATATCGTCGAGGAGCTGGACAAAATCGGCAAAAAACACAACGCCACCGTCGCCCAGGCGGCGCTTAATTACCTGCTCAGCAAAGAGGGGGTGTCTTCGGTCATCATCGGCGCGCGGACGCCAGAGCAGCTTGCCGATAACCTCAAAACCACCGACTGGGAAATGAGCGCCGAAGAAGTCAGCCGGCTCGACGAGATGAGTAAGCCCCTGCCCCTCTATCCCTACTGGATGCAGGCGATGCCACCGCCCGAACCGGAACCGGAATAAGCCAACAGAGCCTTATTGCGCTATAATAAAGGCGTATGTCTGGCCGCATTATGCATATCGACCTCGACGCCTTCTTCGTCTCGGTAGAGCAGGCGGAAAACCCCCGGCTCAAAGGTAAATCGGTGGTGGTCGGCGGGAGGCCGGAGGGGCGGGGGGTGGTCGCCGCCGCCTCATACGAAGCCCGCGCTTTCGGACTGCATGCCGGCATGCCCTTAGCCAAAGCCAGCCGCCTCTGCCCCCAGGCCGTCTTTATACAGGGCAGTTTCCCCAAGTACCGCGACGCCTCGGCCAGGTTCATGAGCATCCTGGCCGACTTCTCCCCCTACCTGGAGCCGATGGGGCTCGACGAGGCCTACCTGGACGCCACCGGCTTTGAGTCCATCCACGGCTCAATTCACCGGATGGCGGCCAAGATAAAGCAGAGAATCAAAGCCGAGCTGGGCATTACGGCTTCAATAGGCATCGCCGGCGGCAAGGTGGTGGCCAAGGTCGCCTCGGAGCTGTCCAAGCCCGACGGTCTGCTGGAGGTTGCCCCCGGAGAAGAGCGCTCTTTTCTGGCGCCCCTAGCTATCGCCAGACTGCCGGGAATAGGCAAAAAAACGGAGCAAAAATTAAACGGCTTGGGCATTGACACCATAGGCAAACTATCTACCCTGCCCCTAAAAGCCTTAAAAAGCCATTTTGGTGCGTCTGGTGAGGTTCTGCACCGCTTCGCCAGAGGCATCGATGACCGGGAGGTTGAGCCCCCGGCCGCCGCCAAGTCCACCAGCCGGGAGACCACCTTCAGCCGGGATACCAAAGACCGCTCACTGCTAAAGGCGACCCTGCGCTACCTCGGGGAAAGGGTGGGCGCCGACCTGCGCCGGAGGGAAAAGCGGGCCAGGTGCGTAACCCTGAAGCTCCGCTACGCCGATTTTACCACCATCACCCGCCGCCAGACTTTGAGCCAGACCACCGATAGCGACCAGACCATCTTTGATACCGGAGTGACTCTGCTCAACAAAGCGCTAGCCGGGGAGAGCCAGCCGGTGCGCCTCGTTGGCATCGGGGTATCAGAGCTGGTGGAGGCGGGCCGGCAACTGGAGATGCTGGACACTTCAACCCAGAGGCAGGAGAGCTTGAACAAAGCCATCGACCGCATCCGCAAGAAGTACGGCTTTACCGCCATCCAGACGGGGCGGACACTGAGGCTGAAGGATATCTTCCCCGAGGGCGGGGAGGGCTACACCCTGCAGACGCCGAGTTTATCGAGGTAGGGGGATAAGACTATTTTCTTGGTCGTAGCCCAAGGGTGGCATTGTGGAGTCCTTTAACGAAAGTGTCAAAAGTGCTCTTTGCCTCTTCAGCATATTGCCGATTCGGAACTATTGGCTCTTGTGGCGGAACTTGCTCTTGGTTTAACCAGCCCAGCAAAGGAGATACGTGAACTATTTTGTGGCGGAAGCCTATGAGGCGTTGAATCTCCTTTAAGAGCATATCGGAAACACCGATGTCCTTCTCAAATTCAATGCCGTATCCCTTATTAAACGCCCATCTGCAGCGCTCATAGTTCTGAAAGTTTATTCTACCTTGGTCAACTATTTTTCTAGTTGGAGAAACACCTTCCGCTAGCGCTTCTTGTGTAATTGCTTCTATCTCCCCTTGCTGACGCTCCCTGTTGGTCAACTATTTTTCTAGTTGGAGAAACACCTTCCGCTAGCGCTTCTTGTGTAATTGCTTCTATCTCCCCTTGCTGACGCTCCCTGCGTGAAAGAAATTTCTTGGCTAAGCTATTAAAATCTATTGAGATCCCCTCTTCTTCAAGTTCCAAGAACCTCCGTTTACAATATGCCTCAAAGCCAGTCACTAGCATTACAATGGTCATATTTGTAGAAACTGCCTCAAATATAACACCTTCAGGAGATACACCTGTTAGAAGGATCTTAACAGCTTCGACTGTGCTATCCCATGCTTCAATAGCGGTGGGTTGTAGTATAGGCCGTCCTCCTTCAAAAATCCTAGTACCCATTACTTTAACGCCCTTATCACCCACCTGGTAAACTGCGCCGTTAGCACCTACATGAAATTGGCGTGGCGAAGGTTCACCAACCCCCTTTAATAATAGCCCACTACCCTCCCTCAAATCCCCTACGTGCAAACGAATTTCATCAGGCGACCATACCAAGAAGATCTGCACTTTTGTGCTACCTGCAAGAGGCTTTATATCTACGCTTGCTACTCGGGTTCCGGTGCCTGGTGATGAATGGAAAAAGTGGAGATTGAGCTTAGGGTCTCGCTCCAACCTAAAGATAATTGCTCCCGTAGCCAGTTCAAAAAGAATGCCGTAGCCAAGAGCAGGGTCAAAAAGGCCATCAAATGAATAAATAAAACTTAGCGTCCCCTCGGGGCGCTTCATAACGTCCCGAAGTCGCTTAACTGCTTCAGGCGGAACACCTGGAATATGCATACTAAATACCCTTACCCCTCATCCAGCAATCTCTTCTCCCCCTCTATCTTCTGCAGCTCGGTAATGTCCTGGGAGACCTCCACCACGCCGATGTACCTGCCAGCTTTATCCTTGACCGGGAAATACCTGATATATACCCTGCGCCCTTTAAGCTCAATCCAGAACTCGGCGAACTTTCTCTTGCCGCTCTTTAAGTCGGCGACGACCTCGTTCACCTTGTCTATGCTCTGCTGTGGATGGCAATTCTGCACCTTCTTGCCGATGACCGCCGGCGTCCTGCGGAATATGCGGTCATCATGCCGGCTGTAGTACCTGACGGTATCGGCACCGTCAACGAAGGTTATATCCACCGGCAGGGCGTCAAAGATAGCCTCCAGCGTCTCAGTAGAAAGCGTCTCCAGCATAGCTCACCCCCAATCCTTATTACCTAATATATACCACTTTAAGCCGACTTGAGTCCAGCTTCTGATAAAGATATACTGTGGTATAATAAAGCAAGTTTCTCAAGGCAGGTGGTTAGCATGTGGGACTGGTTCATGTCTAACGGGATATGGATACTGATTGCCGTCGTTGCCGCCTTTATCCTCTACTTCATTCTCCGGCGCTTGGCTTTCCGGGTTACAGGCAAGCTAGTGCCCCTGCGGTGGCGGGAGAAGATGAAAGGCGTCCAGAAGGTGGTAAACTGGGTAATCATCGGCATCGGCGGGGTGATACTGGCCCTGGCCGTAGCCGCGATTATCGTCGACCGCTACGGTGGGGATGCCTCCCCGACCCTGGACGCAGTAAAGAACTGGATGGTGGAGCACGGCATTCTTATTTTTGTCATCCTCCTGCTGACCTTCCTGGCTTACCGGATAACCAAGGTATTAACCCCCAAAATAGTGAATAGGTATATCACGACAAGGGGCAAGGGGCGCCACGCCCGCGCCGAGCATGCCAAGAGGGCGGAGACACTAAGCAGCGGCGTCACTCAGGTTATCGGCATGGTCCTGGGTATAATTGCCCTATTTATGATTCTCTCCGAGATAGGGCTGGACATTACCCCCCTCCTGGCCGGGGCTGGAGTTGCCGGCGTTGCCCTGGCCTTTGCCGCCCAGAACTTCGTAAAGGACTTAATCGGCGGCTTCTTGATTATCTCCGAGAACCAGTTTGACATCGGCGATGTCGTCAAAATTGCCGATGCCACCGGCCTGGTGGAAAGTATTAACCTCCGACGGACCCACCTCCGAGACCTGGATGGCATCCTCCATATTGTCCCCAACGGCGAAATAAGGGTAGCCAGCAACTATACCATGATGAGTTCCCGGGCACACCTCGATATCAGTGTCGCCTACAAAGAAGACCTGGACCGGGTAATGGCCATAATAAGAAGGGTCTGGGAAGAAATGGCCTCGGAGCCGGACTGGGAACCGCAAATGACCTCCAAAACGCCCCAGATACTGCGGGTAAATAAGTTTGGCGATTCGGGAATTGAAATCAAGGTAGTAGGTGAAACCCGGCCTATGAGCCAGTGGGATGTTATGGGAGAACTGAGGAGGAGAATCAAGATGTCCTTTGACGAGGAAGGGATTGAAATCCCCTGGCCTCACGTCAAGCTTTACATGGGGGAAAGCCAAGCCAGCGGAGGGCAAACCTGTTCCGCTTGCTCCGGGGTCAATCCTCCCGGCAGTAAATTCTGCGCGCACTGTGGCGCCAAGCTTAAGCCCACCAGAGTAAAGAGAGTGACTAAGGGCGCTGCCGCCAAATACGGCGGCCCACCCGGTGGTGAGTCGGGGGGTGGGGGAGACTTTTAAAATCTTAAAGCCCGTATAGGGCAGGGCTGGCAAAAGTAGAAAGTATTCTTTCCCACCCCACCCCGATTTTATCTATTCCCGCCCGCCACCCTGCACGGCAGGGTAGAGAGGGGGCAAAGCCCCCTCTTCAACTCCCCTAAAATTTTGGGGGATAAAGCCTTTATAGGGCGGGCCCGGGTGGGGAAGAAAACCCTCCTTGTCTTACTTACCATTGATGAGCTATGATGAGCTATAATCAACGCTATCTAACCGGGAGAAAAGCAAATGCCGTCTTACGCCTATCTTAACAAACAATTCGTTCCCCTGTCCGAAGCCAAGCTGGGGGTCATGACCAACTTCCTCCACTACGGCACCGCCGTCTTTGAGGGTATCAGGGGCAACTGGAACAGCCAGCAAGAGCAGATTTACCTCTTCCGCCTCCGGGAGCACTTTGAGCGACTGCACAACGGCTGCCGGGTGATTAAGATTGACCTGCCCTATACCATAGACGAGCTCTGCCGGCTAACGGTTGAGCTGGTAGAGAAGTGCCAATTCAAAGAAGATGTCTATATCCGCCCCCTGGCTTATAAGAGCTCCCAGGCGCTGGGGGTGCGCCTAGACGACCTGGAGGCTGACTTCCTTATGCTGGTTATCCCCTGGGGGCCTTATCTGGATATGGAAAAGGCCAGGTGCGGCATCTCTTCCTGGCGGCGCCCTGACTATAACGTAATCCCGCCCAACGCCAAGATTTGCGGGCTCTACGTCAACAACGCCTTTGCCCGCTCGGAAGCCACCGAGAAGGGCTTTGACGAAGCTATCATGCTCACCCCGGACGGCCATGTCTCCGAAGGCAGCGGCGAGAACATCTTTCTGGCGCTGGACGGCAAGCTGGTCACCCCGGCCAGCGATAATCATATCCTGATGGGGATTACCCGCGATACGGTGATAAAGCTGGCTAAAGAGGAACTGGGCGTCGAGACCGTAGAGAGAAAGATTACCCCGGAAGAGCTTTACGCCGCCAGCGAGTGCTTCCTCACCGGCACCGCCGCCCACCTGACCCCGGTAGCCGAGGTAGACGGCCGCCAGATAGGCGATGGCCAGGTCGGGGAAATAACCAGGAAGCTAAAGCAACTCTACTCCGAGGTAATACGGGGCAGCAACCCCAAGTACCTCGACTGGTGCACGCCTGTCTATAAGAAATAGCTACGTCTTGGGCACGTTTTTGGGCACGCCCTCCCGCAGTGACTTGAGCAGGCAGATTACCTGGCAGCTTTCCTCCAGAGTGGCGGTACAGTTATGGGCTTCCTCGAGAAGCTGACCGGTGGCAAAGCTGCCGTGACCGTGAACCATAACAATGCGGTGTTTCTTTAACGCCTGGGCAATTATGTCTGCCAGACCGCCGGGTTTAACCTCCATATTCCAGCCCAGGACGGGGACCTTGCCTATCAAAGACAGGCCTTCGGTATCAATGGGCACAATCTCGGTCTCAGTCAGTGACAGGGCGACGGCATGAGGGGGATGGGCATGAACCACGGCGCTGGCCGTGGTCTCCCCATAAATAGCCCGGTGGACGGCCAGTTCTGTCGAAGCCAGCGGCGTGTTGCGGTCATTCCTGTTTATCCCGGTCTCTATAATGTCGCTCTCCCCCAGACAGCCCAGCCGGCTGGTGCGGCGGGTAATAATAAGCCGCTCTCCCAGCCTGATGCTCAGATTACCGCTATGGGAGGAGACCAGACCCTTGGTAAACAGGTCATGGCCGACCGTCTGAAACTGAGATAAAATCATGGCACCCTCGGAGCATAAACCCCTTTAGCCTCCCGAGTCAAGTTCTTCCGGGGCGGGCTTCTCCGCCTTCGGCTTAGCCTTAGCCGCCTTCGGCTTGGCCTTAGCCGCCTTCGGCTTGGCCTTGGCCGGAGCCGAGGCCTGGGCTTCATTCAGCTTCTGCATCAACCTTGACTTGCGGCGGGCGGCGTTGTTGGCATGGATGACGCCCTTTCCCGCCGCCCTGTCCAAGGAACTGATGGCAACCGCCACCGCCTCCCTGGCCTTATCAAGCTCGCCCAGGGAAATAAGCCTCTCCGCCTTGGCTATATTGCTCTTGCACAGACTGAGAATAGGCTTATTGCGGAGTCTCTTTCTCTCCGTTTCCCGTACCCGTTTTTGCGCCGATTTAGTAACTGGCAATATCTACCTCCTTCAGTTCGAGGGTTTTGTTTTTATAGTGGCTTCGTCTCCAACCCTGGAAACGCTAACCACCCCTCTAATGCCGTCGATTTTGCCCATGAGCCGACTTAGCTGGGCCAGGTCCTTGGTCTGCAAGGTGAAATACACCGCCACAGTATGGTCGTCATGGTGGACGGTGCTTACATCAGCAATGTTGACCCCCTCCTCAGCCACGATGGTGGAAATGTCACGGATGAGCCCCACCCTGTCCCAGGCGTCGACCTGAATGCTAACCGGGTACAGGGCATCGCTCTGCCCCCACTCCACGGCAACGAGGCGCTCCTTCTCATCCTCATGAATCACATTGTAGCAGTCATTGCGGTGAATAGTCACCCCCCGACTGCGGGTGACATAGCCGATAATCTTATCGCCGGGCACGGGGTGGCAACAGCGGGCCAGGTGGGTCACCAGATTGCCCGTACCCAGCACCCGGATGGCTGTCTCCGGGGGCTCGGGCGGGGTGGTCTCCACCTTCGGCGGCGGCGGCTCCTGCTGGGCGGCCAGCCTCACCGCTATCTGATGGGTGGTAACGCCGCCGTAGCCGATTGCCGCCAGAAAATCATCCAGGCTGTCATACTTTAACAGCTTAGCCAGCGCCTCCCGCTCGGTGGACTTTATCCCCAGGTGCCTCATCTCCTTTTCCAGAAGCAGGCGGCCCCGCTCGATATTTTCCACCCGCTCCTGCCGGCCGAACCACTGGCGTAGCTTCTCCCGGGCGTGAGAGGTCTTGATATAGCCCAGGTGGGGGTTCAGCCAGTCCCGGCTGGGCGCTTTATCCCCCTTAGCCGAGACAATCTCGACCACATCGCCGTTATTAAGCTGAGAATTGAGGGGCACCAGTTTGCCGTTTACCTTAGCCCCGATGCAGCGGTGGCCCAGCTCGGTGTGGACCCGATAGGCAAAATCGAGGGGGGTGGAGCCCTTGGGCAGGTCCTTTATCTCTCCCTGAGGGGTGTAGACAAAGACCTGGTCAATGAATATATCGGTCTTAACCGATTCCAGGAATTCCTCAGCCCCGGCTAGCTCCCGGTGCCACTCAATCAACTGGCGCAGCCAGGATATCCTCTCCTCAAAGTGAATATCATCCTTCTCGCCCTCTTTATAGCGCCAGTGAGCGGCGATGCCGTACTCGGCAATATGGTGCATCTCACGGGTGCGAATCTGGACCTCCAGCGGGACTTTGCCCAGACAGACGACGACGGTATGCAATGCCTGATAACCGTTGGGCTTGGGATTAGCGATAAAGTCGTCAAACTCACCGGGCAGAGGGCGCCACAAGCTGTGGATTATACCTAAGACATTATAACAATCAGCCACCGAGCCGACTAATATCCGCAGGGCTAAAAGGTCATGTATATCGTCAAAGTGCTTGTCCTGGGCGGCGTACCTCTGCATCTTCTGGTATATGCTGTAGATATGCTTGGGCCGGCCCGATATATCAGCCCTCAAGCCGGCGCGCTTGAAATCCCCTTCCAGCATCTTGATTATCCGGGTTATAAAGCGCTCCCGCTGGGCGCGGCGGGCGGCGACCAGCTTGGCAATCTGGTGGTACCTCTCCGGCGCCAGATAACGGAAGGACAGGTCCTCTAACTGCCACTTCAGCTCCCATATCCCCAGCCGATGGGCCAGGGGGGCATATATCTCCAGCGTTTCCTGGGCGATGCTGCGCTGCATCTCCGGCTTGAGCGCACTCAGCGTGCGCATATTGTGCAGGCGGTCAGCCAGCTTGATAAAGACAACCCGCAGGTCCTCAGCCATAGCCACCAGCATCTTCCTCAGGCTCTCCGCCTGCGATTGCCTGGTGGCGGCGCTGGGAGCATGCAGGGAGAGCTTGCCCAGCTTGGTGGTGCCGTCGACCAGTTTAGCCACCTCGGCGCCGAACTTAGCTTTAAGCTCGTCAGAGGATATGCCGCAGTTCTCGGTAACATCGTGAAGCAAGGCCGCCGCCAGAGCGCTGGCGTCGAACTGAAGCTCGGCCAGAATCATGGCAACCTGCAAGGGGTGTTCAATATAGGCATCACCCGACTTGCGCACCTGCCCCTCATGTGCCTTGGCGGCAAAGCGGTAGGCGTCCTCCACCAGGGCTACCTTCTTGGGCGGCAGATACTCTTTTACCTTCGCTATAAGCTCGGCAAAGCTCATATTGCAAGTATAGCGCAACCGAATTGCTGGTTGCAAAATATCTTTAAACTACCTTACAAGGGCGGCGGGCGGGAAAAGATTTAAAAGGGTTGGGGGTAAGGGGCTTTGCTCCCAACCCCTCCCCTTTTAAAGGAACTCTCCTTTTCCCACCCTGACCCACCCTCGAAGGCTAAAGCTCTTGAACCCATGCTTCACCGTAGAGAGGTTTTTGGGTATTGTCTTACTTCCCACCCTGACCCACCCTCAAAGGTTCTTCGACTATCAAAAGCTACCCCTCCCCCAAAGGGGTATTCAAGGGGGTAAAACCCCCATAGGGCGGGCCGGGTGGGTAGAAAAACTACAGTTAAAAAAGGGGTAGGGCTGGGGACACCCCCCAATTCAGGGAGTTTTAAGAGGGCGTAGCCCTTTTGGGCGGGCTGGGTGGGTAGAAAAGCCTAAACTTAAAAAAGGGGGCGGGGCAACGCCTCTACCAGGACCGATACACCGGGAACACCGGTGAGAGGATGACAAAAGACACCAGGTGAGCCAGGAGAATAAAGACAACTATCCCCAGCAACGTCCATTTGAGCTTGCCGGCTTTCCTCTTCTTAAAAATGCCGAGCAGTTCAGCCAACCCCAGCCCCAGGCCGAGACAGACAGCCCCTATCGTCGGGTAGAAATAGTAGATATAGCTGACCCGGTTGGTAATGAGGCTGATTGGTATCCAGAGCAGGTAGGTGCCGGCAAACCAGGAAGCGCCGAAGAGCCCGGCATTGCTGCCCTTAACCGTCTTATAGACCAGGTAAGCGAAAGTGGGGATGATTAAAGCCCAGAGGGAATAGCTTATTGAGGCGGAGTAATGGGGGGAGGTATAGTAACCCATAGGCCGGTAGAATATCAGCCACTCCCAGGGACGGCTGGCGCAGGGATGAGTGACATTGGCAAAGGTAAGGCTACCGCTCAGGCTCAACATGGACTTTATTCGGGCAATCGGGTCCACCAGCGCCGTGGTGCTCTGGACGATGGCCAGGTCGAACAGGGGCATCAGCAGGATAAAGGCGGCCGGGGCGATAACCACGGTAAGGACGAACCACCGGGAGCGCCCCTGCCGGTCGAACAGCCAGTGTATCAGCATGGTCGGCAGGGCCAGAACGGCGTTGAGCTTGGCCAGGACGCTTAAAGCCACGGCCACCCCTGAGGCTATGTATTTCCGGCTGGCGTAAAGCAGAAAAGAGGCCAGCATAAAGGTATAGAAATAGACATCCAGCATAGCCACGCCGGCATGAACGAAGGTCATGTTCTCAAAGGCCAGCAGAAAGGTGGCGATGTTGGTGGCGGTCCGGGACATGCCCAGCCGGCGGCAGAGGAAATAGAAAAGCACGATACTGGCCGTGCCGAACAAGACCGAGAAAAAGCGCCACCCCCAGGGATTGTCCCCGAACAGCCTTATCCCGGAGACGACAAAAAGTTTAGCCAGGGGCGGGTGTTCTAAGCGCAGGGTCTGGTGCTCTTCTATGATATTAAGGGCATCGTTAACGTAGTGCTTCTCATCCAGAATAAGCTCCGACGGGTTGTCTATGATGACGAAGTGCATTGCCAGCGTTACCGCCAGCAGAAGGCAGAGCCAGAAATGCTCCCAGTGGTAGATTCGTAATAAGGTCTTCTTTATTTCCAAGCCCACCAGCTACTCACCAGGTAGTTCCAGAGGAAAGCAATGGCTATGGCGATAAGGTTGGATATCAGATAGTATACATCAAAGACGCTGGTAAACAGCAGGAGCAGCCCGTATTGAATCCCGGCCCCGGCCAGGCAGGTCAGGTTGAACTTGAGCAGGCGCCACAGGAACGACTTGCCCTTGCCTCTGCGCCGGTCGGCGAAGGTGAAATAATCGTTGAGGATAAAGTTAGAGACTATAGAAGCCTCAATACCGAAAAGGGCGGATACGTAGTATCTCAAGCCGGCGAAGTCGGTCAGGACCCAGAGTAAGCCCTGATTGCCGATAATGCCGCTTATGCCCACCAGGCAAAATTTCAGGAACCTCTTGAGCTCGCCGGTCCGGAACATCAGGCTGAGGACATGCCTCAAGTAATCTATATGCTGGCGGGGGCGGAGTTTGCTTTTGCCGGCGCTCCGGTCCTCGAAAACATAGGGCACCTCGACCAGGCGCTTAAAACCGCCGACCAGCATTATCTCCAGGCTTATCTTATAGCCGATTGGTCTAAGCTTAGACGGAGTGATGTTCCGCCTCCGGAAAAAGAAAAACCCCGATAGCGGGTCTTTTACCCGCCTTGTTGATGGCAGGAGCAGGTGAGCCACCAGCAGGGCTACCCTGGATATAACCCGCCGGGACAGCCCCCAGTGCGGACAGCCGCCGCCTTCCACATAGCGGCTGGCCACAGCCATATCGGCCCCGCCCTGGATGGCTTTAATCATATCGGGGATGACCTCGGGCGGGTGCTGCAGGTCGGCGTCCATAACCCCGATAATCTCACCGCTGGCTGCCTTCAGCCCCTTGACCACCGCCGTCGCCAGCCCCCTTTTCCCCCGCCGGGAGACTACCTTGAGCGGGTAGCGGGACGCCAGGCTTGAGGCAACCTCAACCGTCCCGTCTTTACTGTCATCGTCAACCAGCAAGAGCTCATAGTCATAGCCGGAGAGAGCCCGATGTACCCTTTTGACCAGAGGAGAGATATTTCCCTCCTCGTTGTAGGTCGGTATGATGATGGAGATTTTATCCTTCACTATCGTCTTGCTCTCTGCCGATATACCAGACCCCCCGTATTCTACAACAATAGGGTGCCTAATACCTAATGGAGGAGTATAATTAAGCAGTAAATCGGTGACGGCAAGGCAGTATCAATGCCAGATATTATTAACAAGCTCCGCCACCTGGCTCTAGGGTTAGTCCTGGCCCCGGCAGCCTTCTTCCGGTTCTGGGCGGCGCCCCTCTCGGCGGGGCCCGATGTCTCCCAGTTCTGGGCCTTCGCCAGGGTATTCCAGCTCCACGGCCTGGACTTTTACCGCTACGCCGACGGCACGGCGGCTATCTTCCCCTTTAAAGGCTGGGGCTTCGTTTACCCTCCGGTATGGCTCCTGACATCGAGACTGTCCCTGATGGCGGCGCCGCTGAGTTCAGCGACCAACATCATGGTGGACACCAGCTGGCGGCTGGCGATGAAAACGCCAATCATAGCCGCCGACCTGGCCATAGGCTGCCTTTTATACTGGGCGGTTCCCGGCTCCAAAGCCCGCAAACTGCTCTTCGCCAGTCTCTGGCTCCTTCACCCCACCGCCTGGTACGAGTCGGCCGTCTTCGGGCAGTTCGACGCCATAGCCGCCGCTTTCTTGCTGGCTTCAATAATCCTGCTGGCTAAGAACAAAGACTGGCTGGCGTTCCTATTCGCCGGACTGGCCGTTATGACCAAACAGCATACCCTGATACCGATAGCGGTGATGGTGGTGATAGCCGCCCGCCAGATGGACTGGCAGTGGCTCAGCAAAAACCTGGCTATCCTGGCCGGAGTGGTTCTGCTCTTCTCCATCCCCTTTCTGCTCACCGGCAACTTCTCCGCCTACGCCGAATCGCTTTTCCTACCGGGCAAGGCGGTGGGCTACCAGTACCCGCTGGTCTATGCCTTCAGCGGCAGCGGCGCCCTGCTCACCTACCTGCACGATGTCTTCGGCTGGGAGACCAGCGGTATCTTACCCTTCACCGTCCCGGTAATGGTGCTGGCCATACTGGCCGTCGCCGTATTGAGCTACCGGAAGACAATCACCCTAGCCCAGGGGGCGCTGGCCGGCTACCTCGTCTTCATTGCACTCTCCTACCAGGTCAACTACCAGTATCTCATCATCTTTATACCGATAGCCCTGCTGGTGGCCGCCCAGACACGGTACCGAAGCGAAAGAATCTTTGCCATAGTGCTGGCCCTGCTCCCCGCTGTCTGGCTGTGGCTTTTTGACGTCTCTTTCTGGTTCAACTACCTCGAGCCCACCAACCCCTGGGTAAGAGCTATCTTCGACCACATCGGCTTGACCCATCGGGGTCTGCCGGATTATGCTTTCGTATCCTTTGCTTTAGTGCTCATGGCCCTTTCCCTGGCCTACGTGGTCTGCCTTTTCCTGCGCTGGCGCGATAAAGGAGAAGGGGTAAAGCCCCTTCAACCTACCCTGTCTTAATAGACAAAGAGGTTAGAGCACAGCCACCGAAGGGTTTTAAGGTTTCACTTCCCACCCTGACCCACCCTATAGAGGTCTGCCTCCAAAACTCTCCTTACAAAAGGGGGATGATGTAAAAGGGGTGCCACCCTTTTGGGCGGGCTGGGTGGGAAAGAAAGACCAAGGGGGGCGGAGTCTTGGGGGTCTTAAAACATCCCTTTACAAACCCGCCCCCATAATGTATTCTAGCTCAAGAGAAAAGCCATGTTATATCAGGCACCGCGCGGGACCTCGGACATACTCCCCCAGGAACAAGCCCACTGGCGCTACATAGAGCAGAAGGTAGCCGAAATCGCCCGGCTCTACGGCTACGAGCGCATCGACGCCCCCGCCTTCGAGGACACCAGGCTCTTCGCCCGCAGTGTCGGCGAGGACACCGACATCGTCAAAAAGGAAATGTATACCTTCCAAGACCGGGGGGGCAACCAGCTCACCCTGAGGCCGGAGGGCACCGCCCCGGTATGCCGCGCCTACCTGGAGCACGGCATGAAAAATCGCCCCCAGCCGGTAAAGCTCTACTATATCGCCTCTATCTTCAGGTACGAAAGGCCCCAGGCGGGGAGATACCGCCAGCACTACCAGTTTGGCTACGAGGCTATCGGCGATGACGACCCCGCCCTCGACGGCGAGGTCATCGACATGGCCTGGCGGTTCTTAGCCTCGGTAGACCTTGCCAAATTAAGCCTCCAGCTAAACAGCATCGGCTGTAAAAAGTGCCGCCCGGGGTACATAGCCGCCCTTAAAAGCTATTATGCCGGCCACACGAAAGAGCTCTGCCCCGACTGCAAGACCAGACTCAAGAGAAACCCACTCCGCCTCCTCGACTGTAAAAAGCCCTCTTGCCAGCTGGTAGCCGAATCGGCGCCCAAGAGCGCTGACTATCTATGTCCGGAATGCGCCGGCCACTTCAAGCAGTTGAAGAGATACCTGGAGCTTCTCGGCCTCCCCTTTGCCGTCAATCACCACCTGGTGCGGGGGCTGGACTACTACACCAGGACGGTATTCGAGATTCTTCCCCAGGGAGGCGGCGCCCAGAGCACCCTGGTGGGCGGGGGGAGATACGACGACCTCATTGAGGAGCTGGGGGGCAAGCCAACGCCAGCCCTCGGCTTTGCCGCCGGCATCGAGCGGATAATACTCAACCTGAAGAAGCAGAAGGTGGCCGTGCCGGCACTGCCCGGGCCGCGGGTCTTTATCGCCTATCTCGGCGATGAAGCCAAAGAGGGGGCGCTCAAGCTGGCTGCCGCCTTGAGGGGGGCGGGCATCGGGGTGATAGAGGCCCTGGGCGGTAAGAGCCTGAAGGCGCAGTTGAGGCAGGCCAATAACCTCGGCTCGCGTTATGCCGTTATTATCGGGGAGGAGGAGGTAAAAGCGGGGACGGTGATACTGCGGGATATGGTAAGTTCCGAGCAGAAGAGCGTGGCGGTTGGTAAGCTACAGGGCTTGCTAAAAGAATAACTCAAGCTTTGCAGTCAGTGACCCCACCCCCGCCTTGAACCCTTGTTTTGTTTCCCACCCTAACCCACCCTCGGAGGCTTTATCCCCCCTAATTTCAGGGGTATTCAAGAGGGTGCAACCCTTTTGGGCGGGCTGGGTGGGACGAAAAGGTTACGCTTGAAACGGGGGGTCGCCAATCTAACAAAACGACCTCCCCACCTTCACCCCAAGGCCAAATTGTGCTATAATAGCTATGTATGGCTGCCTTGCTATCATCTGAAATCGCCTCGGGGAGGGTAGCCTCTTCTTCATTTGTAAGCTACTTCAGGCCTCACCATCCCTTTAGCGGCATCTATGGCGTTTTGCCCTTCTCACGCCAGTAACGGAGTAAAAGACAGCGATGACACAGGATAAGCCCAAAGCGGCTAAACAAGCCAAGAGGAAATACCGGGCCGAGGATATCCAGGTCCTGGAGGGGCGGCAGGCGGTGCGCCTGCGCCCGGGGATGTATATCGGCAGCACCGACCAGCGGGGCCTGCACCACCTGGTATATGAAATCACCTACAACTGCATCGATGAGGCTATGGCCGGCTACTGCGACCAAATCTCGGTCACCCTGGGCGAGGACAACAGCGTCAAGGTTGAAGACAACGGGCGCGGCATTCCGGTAGGAGTTCACCCCACCACCAAGATATCCGCCCTGGAAACGGTCATGACCATCCTGCACGCCGGGGCGAAATTCGGCGGGCATACCTACATGGTGTCGGGCGGCCTGCACGGGGTGGGCGCCTCAGCGGTAAACGCCCTCTCCGCCTGGCTCAAGGCTGATGTCAGGCGCGAGGGCAAGGTCTATCACCAGGAATACCGCCAGGGCATACCCAGCGGGCCTGTGACCACCGTCGGCGAGGCTACCGATACCGGCACCACCATCGTCTTCCTCCCCGATACCGAGATATTCGGCAAAGCGGAGTGCGAATTCAATATCATCTGCGAGCACCTGCGCGAGCTGGCTTACCTCAACAAGGGGCTGGAGATACATATCTACGACCAGAAGAAGGAGCGGGAAAAGACCTTCTACTTTGAGGGCGGCATTACCGGATTCGTCCGCCACCTCAACCGGAACCGGGTGGTGCGCCACCGCTGGCCCATCTACATCGCCAACACCGTCAACAGCACCATGGTTGAGGCCGCCCTGCAGTATAACGACGGCTTCTCCGAGTCCTCTTTCAGCTTCGCCAACTGCGTCAATACCATAGACGGCGGCACCCACCTTACCGGCTTCCGCTCGGCGCTGACCCGCGTCCTCAACGACTATGCCCGCAAGAACAAGATGCTCAAAGAGGACGAGGCTAACCTCATCGGGGACGACGTCAGAGAGGGCCTTACCGCCATTATCAGCGTCAAGCTGGCCTCTCCCCAGTTCGAGGGGCAGACCAAGGGCAAGCTGGGCAACGCCGAGGTGAAGAGCCAGGTGGAGGGCGTGGTCGTGGAGAGCCTGTCTCTCTACTTCGAGGAGCACCCCGATGACGCCAAAAGAATCATGGAAAAGTGCCTCCTCGCCGCCAAGGGCAGAGAGGCCGCCCGCAAGGCCAGGGATTTAATCGTCAAGAGGGGCAGCCTGGACACCGCCACCCTGCCCGGCAAGCTGGCCGACTGCTCGGAGAAAGAGCCCTCCCTCTGTGAGCTTTATATCGTAGAGGGGCCTTCGGCCGGCGGCTCGGCCAAGGAGGGCAGGAACCGCCGCTTCCAGGCTATCCTCCCGCTTAGGGGCAAGATACTCAACGTGGAGAAGGCGCCGCCGGACAAGATGCTGTCTCACGAAGAAATCCGGGCCATCATCACCGCCCTGGGGGCCGGCATCGACGATGAATTCGACCTATCAAGGCTCCGCTACCACCGGGTTATCCTGATGACCGATGCCGATGTCGACGGCTCTCACATCCGCACCCTGCTGCTCACCTTCTTCTTCCGGCACATGGCAGAGCTAATAAATAACCGCCACCTCTATATCGCCCAGCCGCCGCTTTACCGGGTCAAGGCGGGCAAGCTCCAGCAGTGGGTATACTCCGAGCCGGAGAAGGAGGGGGTCTTAGCCGAGCTGAAAGAAAACAGGAAGGTGGAAGTCCAGCGCTATAAAGGGCTGGGCGAGATGAGCGCCGAGCAGCTATGGGATACCACTATGAACCCGGCCACCCGCACCCTGCTTGAGGTAAACGTGGAGGATGCCGCCAAAGCCGACCGCATCTTCCACATCCTGATGGGAAACGAGGTACCGCCGCGCAAAGCCTTCATCCAGGCGCACGCCAAGAGCGTCAAGAACCTGGATATCTAAGACCTACTCACTCGAGTATAGCTTCTGCTCCCTGATATACCTCTCCACTGCCTCGGGGACGAGCTGGCTGATAGAAAGCCCCCAGGCAACCCGCCGCCTGATTTCAGAGGCGTTGATATCCACCCTCGGCTCGTCCAGCCGGACAACCCGCTGGGACAAACCGGGTATCGCCTTTTCCAGGGAGCCAAGGTCGGGGAGCGCAGAGTCCACCCTGGGGACAGCCACCAAGCGGCAGAGCTTTATCAGCCTTGCCGGCTCCCGCCACTGGGGGAGCTGGTTCAGGTTATCCCAGCCCAGGATAAAAAAGAGTTCATCGCCGGCATTAAGCCGGGCCTGAAGCTCAGCGATGGTGTCAACGGTATAGGTGGGGCCGGCCCGCTCTATCTCCGTGGTGGATAGCTTAAAGTAGGCTTTACCAGCAATAGCCAGGCGCACCATCTCCAGCCGGTGTTCGGCCGGCGAGATAGCGTTGTTTGCCTTCAGCCAGGGCTCACCGGCGGGCACAAAAAGCACTTCCGTCAAGTCCAGCTTAGCCTTCGCTTCCTCAGCCACCAGCAGGTGACCGAGGTGAATGGGGTCGAAGGTCCCCCCCAATACGCCGATATTCATGCTACTGGCTACTCCCGTTAAAGATTACGGCAACCGAGCCTTCTTGCTCACCCTGGGTTTAGGGCGAAAGACCTTCCGCGGCGTCTTAGCCCCCGCCCTGCCGGCAGTGGTTGAGCGGAGAACCTCGAGCGCTGCTTCCATGAGCCCAGGTAAGCCCTCGCCGCTGGCCGCCGAGACCAGAAAGGCCCTGGTGCCGATAGCGGCCAAGCTCTCCTTTATCTCCTCCCGCCGCGCCCTGACCGGGGGCAGGTCAATCTTATTTACCGCCACCAGCTGCGGCTTACTCGCCAGGGCCGAATCAAACAGGCTGAGCTCGGTATTCACCCGCACCATATCCTCCGCCGGTGACGCCGAACTGCCGTCCACCAGGTGGATTAGCACCTTGGTGCGGGCGATATGGCGCAGGAAGTCATGCCCCAACCCCTTGCCTAAGTGGGCGTCGTCTATCAGCCCCGGAATCTCGGCCAGGATGAAGCTCCGCTGGCCGACCTCGACCACGCCCAGAATCGGCTCGCGGGTGGTGAAGGGGTAGCCGGCTATCTTGGGCTTGGCCGCCGAGACCGCGGCCAGCAACGTCGACTTGCCCACATTAGGATAACCGATAAGGCCGACATCGGCAATGAGCTTTAGCTCCAGTAATATGGAATGCTCCTCACCGGCCTCCCCCTTCTCGGCAATCTGCGGCGCCTGGTTGGTCGAGGTAGCGAAGCGGGCATTGCCCAGGCCACCTCTGCCCCCCTTAGCCACCACCACCTCCTGTCCCGGTTTTTCTAAGTCAGCGATGAGGCTGTCACCGGCTATCTGTAGCTTATAAGAGACCACCGTCCCCACCGGCACGCCCAAGACCACGTCTTCCCCCTTCCGCCCGTGCTTCTTCTTACCCCCACCGTTGCCGCCGCTGGCCACCTTGAAGCGCCTCTTCTGCCGGAAAGGCTTAAGGCTGGTAACCTCCTTATCGGCCCTGACGACGACATCACCGCCGTCACCGCCGTCACCGCCATCAGGCCCGCCAAAGGGAACAAACTTCTCATGGCGGAAGCTGACCACGCCGTCGCCGCCATCACCCGCCTTCACCTCAATTTCTGCCCGGTCAAACATAAGGCAACCCCCTAAAATCTATAAACTTTCTCAAAGCCTTATTACTTATTAAAATAGTTATTCTAAAATATACTGATGTCTATGGTTAACAGTACTAATTATAATACCACAACCCGTTTGGTGCTAGCTGGGGTTTTAACCTCCGCTTAAAAAAGGTTCAAATTAAGGCTAGAGTATTTAGAACTTTTCCACAAGTTAGCCGCGGTTATCCACCGCGGTGAGGAGAGGGCTGTTTATAGACGGTTGATTGCCGGTGGGAACTATGGTTAATAACCCCGCGGGCCTGGCTTTAGGTGAAAGCCCTGCTGGATGTCAAGGACTTTGCGCCGCAAATAGGGGTCGTTATCCATATCAACGGCTATCTTTCGGGAGGCATAGACGACGGTGGAGTGGTCCCGGTTGCCCAGCTCCAGCCCGATTTGGGCCAGCGAGCAGGTGGTGGCCTCTTTGAGGAGGTACATGGCTACCTGCCGGGCCTGGGCGGTGAGACGGTCTCTCTTCCGGCCCTTGAGGTCGGCGGGGGTCAGCTGGAAGCTGCTGGCCACGGTTTCTATTATCAGCTCAGGGGTAAGCGGGGCGCTCTGGGTGCCCTTGCTGGCGATATCCTCCAGCGCCCGGGCGGCTAGCTCGGGGGTGAGCAGGGCCCGGAAAAGCCTGGCGTAGGCGATAGCCCGGTGCAGGGAGCCTTCCAGCTCCCTGATGTTCTCTTGGATGCGGTTGGCGATAAACTCCAGCACCTCTATGGGCACATTGGCCTTTTCCTGCTCCGCCTTAGCCTGCAGGATGGCCAGGCGGGTGTCGAAGTCGGGCGGCTGGATATCGGCGATAAGCCCCCATTCAAAGCGGGAGCAGAGGCGGTCCCCCAGCCGGGACATGGACTTGGGGGGGCGGTCGCTGGCCAGGACAATCTGGTGGTGGGCGTTGTGCAGCTCGTTGAAGGTGTGGAAAAAGCTCTCCTCGGTCTGCTCCTTGCCGCTGATGAACTGGATGTCATCTATCAACAAGATATCAACACTTCTAAACCTGGTGCGGAACTCCTCGGTGCTCTTCTCCCTGATGGCGGTGACAAACTCGTTGGTAAACTGCTCGGCGCTGACATAGAGCGCCCAAAAATCGTTAGCCCGAGCCGCCTGATAGGTGGCCTGCATCAGGTGGGTCTTGCCCAGCCCCACTCCCCCGTATAAGAATAATGGGTTATAGCTGCGCCCCGGGTTTTCGGCCACGCTCATAGCCGCCGCGTAGGCCAGGCGGTTACTGTCGCTGACCACGAAGGAATCGAAGGTATACTTGGGGCTGTGGCGGGGGCGGCTTACCGCTTGAGCCGCTGGTTCCGGGCCCGGGCTCACCCGGAAGGAGACCTTGATATCGGGCCGGGTTAAACCGATGAGCGTTTTTTCAATCAAAGAGCGCTGGTTTTTGTCCAGGTATTCGGCGACAAAGGTATTGGGAGCCCCGATGACAAACCGGTTGTCCTGGTAGCTCAAGCCGGTGGTTTTTTCCAGCCAGGTGCGGTAGTATGACCTGGTTACCTGGACCTGTAGTTCGCCCAGAGCGGCTTCCCAGATTTCTTGAGCTGACCTGGCTCCCATAGATTCCTTTCCTTGCTTTATCGTTTAAAGCCGCGCTGGCACTCCGGGCGGGGGGAGGATAACTAGCTTTAGTTAGGGGCTGTGGGTGGAAAATTTAGGGGCGTGTTAATAGAATAATAGCCCGCTTGGCTGATGGCAAACTTTTTGATACTGATTGTTGGCGATTGGAAACCCCACTTCTCCCTTGCTTTCTCCATCGGGCTTACTTTTTTGCCCGATATTGAGCTGATAGATATAAAAGGGAAACTTGTTGGCAAAAAGTTTTGGTGTTAAAATTTTAGGGTCATGGAGGCTTTATAAAGATGCGGGTTGTTTTCATGGGCAGTCCCCAGTTCGCCGTCCCCCCTCTGCAGCGCCTGTTGGACGACTATGAGGTGGCGGCGGTATATACCCAGCCCGACCGGCCGGCGGGGCGGGGGCGCGGCTTGGCCTCCTCCCCGGTGAAGAAGGCGGCGCTGGCGCGGGGGCTTGAGGTGGTGCAGCCGGCGAACTTAAAAGAAGCGGGGGTGGTGGAACAGCTGGCTGGCTTTCATCCCGATGTTATCGTGGTGGCCGCCTTCGGCCAGATTCTGCCCCAGACGGTGCTGGCCCTCCCCCGCTTAGGCTGCCTTAATATTCACCCCTCGCTATTGCCCAGGTTCCGGGGCGCCTCGCCGGTAGCCTCGGCTATTCTGGCCGGCGAGATTTTTAGCGGGGTGAGCATTATGGTGATGGACGAGGGCCTGGATACCGGCCCGGTCCTGGCCCGGGCGCAGGTCGCCGTTTCCCCCGGGGATACCACCGGCTCGCTTACCGCCAAGCTTGCCTGGCTGGGGGCCAGGTTGCTGGGGGAGGTCCTGCTCGGTTGGGCGAGGGGCGAGCTTACCCCCCGGCCCCAGGATGAAGCCGAAGCCAGCTACTCATCGGCCATCACCAAGGAAGAGGCCGAGATTGACTGGCGCTTGCCGGCTCTGGATATATGGCGGCGGGTCAGGGCTTTTACTCCTTGGCCGGGGTATTACACCAGGTGGGGCGGTAAGCGGCTTAAGATTATCGAGGCGGCGCCCTTGCCCCCGGAGAAGACCTCTAAAGCGGGGCAGGTGCTGGCACTGGCCTCTAAAGAGGCTTTCGGCGTGGCTACCGGCGGCGGTGTCCTGGCCGTCTTGAGGGTACAGCTGGAGGGGAAGCAGGTCTTAGCCGCCGCCGACTTTTTGAGAGGTCAGCGGGACTTTATCGGCGCGGTGCTGCCTTAAAAACCTAAAAGCTATGAGGAGGCTCTTTTGTCTAAGCCAGAAAATCTAGACCGGTTCGCTACCTTGGTAAATATCATCGCCGCTTTGAGGGCGCCCGACGGCTGTCCCTGGGACCGCAAGCAGACCCATGCCTCGCTGCGGGAGAACCTGCTTGCCGAGTGCTACGAGGTGCTGGAGGCCCTGGACGAGGGGGACTCGGGCAAGCTCGGCGACGAGCTGGGCGACCTGCTGATGCAGATTGTGCTCCACGCCCAGATTGCCGCTGAAGCCGGCGAATTTGAGATCGGCGATGTCATTGAAAACATCAACACCAAGCTTATCCACCGCCACCCCCATGTCTTCGGTTCTAAAAAGGTGAAAGATGCCGAAGAGGTGATACATAACTGGGAGGAGCTCAAAAAGGAAGAGAGAGAGGAGGGCGCCTCCATCCTGGGGAGCGTGCCCAAGGGTATGCCGGCCCTGGGCTACGCTCATGAGGTTCAGCGCCGGGCGGCCTGGGTCGGCTTTGACTGGGAGGATGTCGACGGCGTTATTGATAAGCTGGCTGAGGAGGTCGGCGAGTTCAAGCAAGCGGAGGCTAAGGAGCGGAAAGCGGCTGAGTTCGGCGACCTCCTCTTTACCCTGGTTAACATCGCCCGCCGGATGGATATAGACCTGGAGGCGGCGCTCCGGGAGGCAAACAGGCGCTTTTATCAGCGCTTCACCGCTATGGAGGAAGCCTGCCGTAAGCGGGGGCTAAACCTCGCCGAGCTCTCCTTCGATGAGCAGAATAAACTTTGGGAAGAGGCCAAGGAGAAGGCTAACGACATATAGACATATCGGTGTTTGTATGTTATGCTTTATAGAGAGGTGAAGGCTATGGTTCTGAAGAGGACGACTATTTTCCTTACTGAAGAACAGCATGAGAGGCTGCGTCGGCTGGCATTTGAGCAGCGAACTTCTATGGCTAAGCTCCTGCGTGATGCTGCCTTGGAGATACTGGAGGACGAGCAGGACATTCGGGAGGGATTGAAAGCCTTAGCTGATGAAGCGGGCACTATCACCTGGGAGCAATATCAGCGCCAAAGGACAAAGTAGAGGCTTCTAGGTGAGCTACAAGATTAGACTTAGGCGGGCAGCTCAGAAGCAGTTAGATAAGATTGCCGAGCATGATTATGAAGTCGTAGCCAAGACTATCTCAGCTTTGGAGCAGGAGCCGAGGCCACCGAGGGTTAAGAAGCTGGCCTCAAGCGGCCTGTGGCGGGTAAGAGTGGGGCAATACCGGGTGGTATATCACATAGACGACAAAGGGCATCTGGTTATAGTGGTACGGGTAGCCAGACGAACAGAGGATACCTACAAAGGGCTATGAAGCCCAAGGGCCGGAGGCTCTTAAGCCCCCGCCCTAGCTATTAAATCAGACTAGCTGAAGTCCCTCTTAAAAGGGCAGGACCTTCCTGTCCCACGTATTGTTTATCAATATCGCCGCCGAGTCGTACCAGGCGATTAGGGCCACCAGAATCCCCAGGTAGCCCCCGGCCAGCTTGAAGCCGGAGATATACTCGCCCGCCGCCAGCAAAAAGAAGGTGATGGTCAGCGCCACGAAGAGGGCTAGCAGCGCCTTCGAGGTCCTGGTAGCGGCTATCGTCGCGTAAAGGGTGAATAGCCCCCAGGCGGACAGGAAAACAGCCAATCCGGCCGGCGGAACCGCTGAAATTATGCCCGTCGCCTCCAGGACTTTCATCAATGCCAGCCCCAGCCAGAACGCGCCGAAAGAGGTAAAACAGGTGGCACCAAATATATTGCCACTCTTAAACTCCCACATTCCCGCCAGTACCTGAGCCAGCCCTCCATAGAAAAAGGCCATGGGCAGGACCATCCCCAGGCTTTCCGGGGCAATCACCTCGGCATTTATCATGCTCAATAGAAATGTGGTCAGGGCGAACGCCCCCAGTCCAAGAGCACCAGGATTAGCCGTTTTTTCCGACACGCAGAGTCCCTCCTTAATGCTTTATTTTTGTGCTATAATGAATGGCGTCAGCGGCCGAAAAAGACCTTAAAAAATCGGGGCGAGAGGATTTGAACCTCCGACCTCAGCGTCCCGAACGCTGCGCGCTAACCAGACTGCGCTACGCCCCGATGGCATTATTATAGGCTGATTTAATTTCTATTGCAAAATGGGGAGGGGGATAAAAGAGAGGAGGGTTTCGAAGCCGAAGGGTTTTAGGTCTTGTGTCCCACCCTCCCGCCCAAAAGGGTGGCACCCTTTTACAGCATCCCCTTGGGGGGAGTTTTAGAGGAAGACCTCAGCTCGGCAGGGCGGGTTGGGTGGGATAGCAAGACCAAGGGGGAGGGGGCACTAAAGATAAAATGAAGTACTGCGTTTTGATAATTGACGGCGCCGCCGGCTTACCGATTCCAGAGCGCGGCGGCAAGAGCTGCCTGGAATTAGCTAAAACTCCCAACCTCGACGCCATGGCCGGCGAAGGTCTCCTGGGGCTGGTGCGCACCGTGCCGGCGGGAATGGAGCCCTCCAGCGCCTGCGCCTGCATGTCGGTGCTGGGCTGCGACCCCAAGGTCTACTACCGGGGGCGGAGCGCCATTGAAGCCAAAAGCCTGGACATACCCATCGATAAAGAGGAGGTCGTTTTCCGCTGCAATCTGGTGGCTATCCGACAGGGCAGGATGTGGAGCTACAGCGCCGGCTATATCAGCACCGAAGAATCGAAAGAGCTTATTACGGCGCTAAACGATAGCTTAGGCGATGATAGTATTCGCTTCTACCCCGGCGTCAGCTACCGTCATATATTAAAGCTTAAAGGCCGGGAGGATGCGCTCCTCGCTGTTTGCACCCCCCCGCACGATATCCCCGATAAGCCGATTAAAGATTTTCTGCCCCGCGGTGGGGGAAGCGAATTTCTTAGAGAGCTGATGGAGCGCTCCGAGGCGGTGCTGCGGGGTCATCCGGTAAACCTTAGTAGACAGGCGCGCGGCGATATTCCCGCCACCACCATTTGGCTCTTCTGGGGCAGCGGCCAGGTGCCGGCAATGCCCGCTTTCAAGCAGGTCTACGGAAAGAGCGCCGCCCTGACCTCGGGCGTCGATTTGCTCAAAGGGCTGGGCAAGATGTCGGGGATGAAAATCCTGGAAATAGCGGGGGTGACCGATGGCCTGGACAACGACTACGCCGCCCAAGCCGATGGCGCTCTGGAAGCCTTGGATGATGACGATTTGGTGGTGATTCACATTGAGGCGCCCGATGAGGCGGCTCACGCCGGCGCCGTTGATGATAAGATTGAGGCTATCCGGAGGATAGACGGGGAGGTTATCGGCCGCTTGCGCTCTCGGAGCGGCGAGCTTCGGCTGCTGGTTATGCCCGACCACCCCACCCCGATTGAGAGCCGCACCCACAGCCCGGAGCCGGTGCCATTTATGCTCTGGGGGGCTGGTTTTAAGCCCAACGGGGCTAAGAGATTCACCGAAAAAGAGGCAAAAAGTACTGGTCTTTTTATTGACGATGGGTATAGAATAATGGGTAAGCTTATAGGAGGGTGAGGTCTCGCGTCCCGCCCAAACCCACCCTGCCGTGCTGGGGTGGTACCCTCTCACCGAACCACCTTCGGGGGCGGGCTGGGTGGGAAGTAAAACAAAGGGGATAGGGTTAAAAGCTAATGGCTCTAGTCGTTCAGAAATACGGCGGCACATCGGTGGCTGACGCCGAAAAGATAAAAAACGTGGCCAAGCGTATAGCCGCCACCAGGGCAAAAGGTAAAGAGGTGGTGGTTGTCGTCTCGGCGATGGGGGGTACCACCGATGAGCTGATTAAGCTGGCCTATTCGGTGGCGGAAAAGCCCAGCGACCGGGAGCTTGACCTCCTGCTTTCCACCGGCGAGGTCGTCACCAGCACCCTGCTGGCCATGGCCCTGGAGGAAATGGGCCTTGAGGCCATCAGCCTCTCCGGCGCCCAGGCGGGGATAAGGACCGATGCCGCCTACAGCCGGGCCCGCATTCAGCGGGTTGACCCGGAGAGGGTGGTCGCCGAGCTGGACAAGGGGAATATCGTCATCGTTGCCGGCTTCCAGGGGGTTACCGATGAGATGGACATAACCACCCTGGGGCGGGGCGGCTCCGATACCACCGCCGTGGCTCTGGCGGCCAGCCTGGGGGCGGAATCCTGCCAGATATATACCGATGTTGAGGGGGTCTTTACCGCCGACCCCCGCCTCGTCCCCGAAGCCAGAAAGCTGAACGAAATCGGCTACGAGGAAATGCTGGAGCTGGCGACCTACGGGGCTAAGGTGGTTCACCCACGGGCGGTTGAGCTGGGGGAGTTGTTTGAAATCCCTATCCTGGTAGCCTCCAGCTTCAGCGATAGCCCGGGGACATTAATTCATGGAGGGGCAGCTATGGAAGTGAGAAACAAAGTGAGGGGCATAGCCCATGACCTTGACGTGGCCAAGATAACGGTGGTCGGCGTGCCCGACCGGCCGGGCATCGCCGCGGCTATCTTCGAGCCTTTAGCTAAGGCCAATATCAGTATCGATACCATCGTTCAGAATGCCAGCATCGATAACATCACCGATTTGACCTTCACCGTGGCTAAAAGCCAGCTGGATAAGGCCATGAATGTGGTCAAGCCCATTGCCCAGTCAATCGGCGCCAGGGAATGCTTGAGCGCCGCCGGGCTGGGTAAGGTCAGTATCATCGGGACCGGCATGCAGAATACCCCCGGCTTTGCCGCCAGGATGTTCAGCGCCCTCAGCGAGCAGAAGATTAACATCCAGCTTATCGCCACCTCGGAGATAAGGATAACCTGTATTATCGATGAGGCTAAGGTCGGCGACGCCGTTAAAGCCCTGCACCGCGCCTTTGAGCTGGAAATAGAAGAGTAATTTTGTCCGATAGCGAGTAAAATAGTATCTTCTTACGCCTGAACTTGCTTGTTAAAGCTGCTCTGGCTGGAGTAAAATATATAGTTTAGGTCAGAGGTGGCAGGATGGCATATCAGGAAGAGGAACAGGTAAGGCTAAGGCGGCAGCGCAGCAAGCAGGCTATAACCCTGGCGATGCAGGGGCGGTGGCGGGAGGCGGTGGCGGCTAACCAGGAGATAATCGCCAGCTTTCCCACTGATTTTGATGCCTATAATCGCTTAGGCAGGGCCTATATTGAGCTGGGCGAGTACCCGCTGGCTAAAGAGGCCTACGAGCGGGCTATAGAGCTCGACCCCTATAATATTATCGCCCAGAAGAACCTTAACCGCCTCTCATATTTAGGAGAGGCCGACGCCGGCCTGGAAGACGATTCCGACCGGGTTGAGCCCCAGCATTTCATCGAAGAGACCGGTAAGACGGGCGTGGTCGACCTCCACCGGCTGGCGCCGCGGCAGATACTGGCCAAAATGGTGGCCGGCGACAGGGTCTACCTGAAGGCGAACGGCTCCGGTCTGACCGTGGAAAACGGCCGCGGGGAGTACCTGGGGCAGGTGGAGCCCAAGCACAGCCAGCGGCTGGTCAAGCTGATGGCGGGGGGTAACCGCTACAGCGCGGCTATTGTCAGCTCCGCCGAGGACAGGGTAACGGTCATTATCCGGGAGATATATCAGGACCCCTCTCAGGCAGGACAGCTTTCCTTCCCGCCCAAGGGGGCGGAGAGCCTTCGTCCTTACTTGAGCGATAAGATGCTACGGCGCGAGTTGGAGTATATGGAGGCGCTGGCCGACGAGTCCTCTGATACTAATGATAAGAGCCTTGATACTTAGCAGCAGGAGGTTTTAACCAAGCATGGTTTTAGGCAAGACCAGACCGGTAAATATAGAAGATGAGATGAGCAGCTCTTACCTCGATTACGCCATGAGCGTCATCGTTTCCCGCGCCCTGCCCGATGTTCGTGACGGGTTAAAGCCAGTGCAGCGGCGCATTCTCTATGCCATCGACGGGCTGGGGCTATCTCCCACCAGCCCGCACCGGAAGAGCGCCCGCATCGTCGGCGAGGTTTTGGGTAAGTATCATCCTCACGGCGACGCCCCGGTCTATGAAGCCATGGTGCGCATGGCCCAGGACTTCTCCATGCGCTACGTGCTGGTCGACGGGCAGGGCAACTTCGGCAGTGTCGATAACGACCCGCCGGCGGCTATGCGCTATACCGAGGCGCGCCTGGCTCCCATCTCCGAGCAGATGCTGGTCGATATCGACAAAGAGACCGTCGACTTCATGGCCAACTTTGATGACAGCCTCAAGGAGCCGACGGTCCTGCCCACCAAGCTGCCCAACCTGCTGGTCAACGGCAGCGCCGGCATCGCCGTGGGCATGGCTACCAACATCCCCCCTCATAACCTGACCGAGGTCTGCGATGCCATCTCATACCTCATCGATAACCCCGAAGCCACCGTCGACGAGCTTACCCGCTTTGTTAAGGGACCTGATTTCCCCACCGCCGGCATCATCCTGGGGAGCGACGAGATTAAGAACGCCTACGCCACCGGCCACGGCCGGGTGGTGGTTCAGGCTAAGGCTGTGGTCAGCGACGGCGCTGGTGGAGGGAAACGCCAGATAGTGGTTACCGAGCTTCCCTATCAGACCAATAAGGCGGCTCTGGTGGAGAGGATAGCCGAGCTGGTCAAGAACAAGAAGATTGAGGGCATCAGCGGGCTGCGCGATGAGTCAGACCGCCAGGGTATGCGCATCGTTATTGAACTTAAACGGGAGACTCAACCGAGGCAGGTGCTCAATAACCTCTATAAGCATACCGCAATGCAGTCGGCCTTCTTCGTTAATATGCTGGCCCTGGTCGACGGTCAGCCCCGGGTAATCAGCCTTAAAGAAGCGCTCCAGTATTACATTGATTTCCGCCACCAGGTCATCACCCGCCGCTCTAAGTTCGAGCTTAAGGTAGCTAAGGACAGGGCCCATATTCTGGAGGGGCTTAAAATCGCCTTAGACCAAATTAATAAGGTGATTGCCACCATCAAGAAATCGGCCACGGCCGAGGTCGCCCGCAAAGAGCTTATGAGCGGCTTCAGCTTATCCCAGGCGCAGGCGCAGGCTATCCTCGATATGCAGCTCAGGCGCTTAGCTAACCTGGAGCGGCGCAAGATAGCCGATGAGTATGCCCAGCTGGTAAAAACCATCGCCTACCTGGAAGAGCTGCTGGCCAACCCCAAGAGAATCTTCCTGCTGATAAAGGAAGAAGTAAGCGAGTTAAAGTCGAGCTACGGCGACCCGCGGCGGACCGAGATAAGCGGCGAAGAGGTGACCGAATTCCGCGAGGAAGACCTTATCCCCCACCAGAGGGTGGTGGTTACTTTAAGCAAGCGGGGATTCGTCAAGCGGGTAGCCTCTCGCAGCTACCGCCCCCAGCACCGCGGGGGGCGGGGTATCATCGGCATGGTGACCAGGGAGGCCGATGCCATACGGCTGCTGGTGGTGGCTGATACCCATGACCACCTGCTTTTCTTCACCAACCGGGGGCGGGTCTTCTACCTTAAGTGCTATGAAATCCCCGCCGATAGCTCCCGGGTGGCTAAAGGGACGGCGGTGATTAACCTCTTCTCCATCGCCGATAATGAGTGGCTGACGGCTATGGTAGCCCTGGCTGATTTTAAGCCGGCTGCCTATCTATTGATGGCTACCCGCGGGGGAGAAATAAAAAAGACGACAGCCGATAAATTTGCCGTCGTGCGCTCCAGCGGGCTTATCGCCATGGACCTGGAGCCGGGGGACGAGCTGGTGGCCGCCTGCTTGACCACCGATAAAGACGATGCCCTCTTAATCACCGAGGGGGGGCAGGCCATCAGGTTCGCCGTCGCCGAGCTGAGGGCTGCCTCCAGGACCAGCGGCGGGGTGCGCGGCATCCGCCTTGATGGCGGCGACCAGGTGGTGGGCATGGATATTATTCGCCCTAAAGGCTATGTCCTGTCCGTTACCAGCGGCGGCTTCGGTAAGCTGACCCCGGTGGATGCCTATCCCCGGCAGAAGCGGGCCGGCGGCGGGGTGAGGACATTTAAGATTATTGAAAAAGCGGACCGGGTGGCTGCCACCGCCGTGGTCTCGCTCTCTCAGCAGGTAATGATTATCTCGGCGGAGGGCATCGTCATCCAGACGCCGGTTAAGGAAAAAGACCCCAAGCAGGGCATTTCTATCCAGGGCCGGAGCACCCAGGGGGTGAAGCTGATGAGGCTCGACCCGGGTGACCGGGTGGTGGCTATCGCCTGTTTCGATAAGGAGGCTAAATAGTGAGCTCTTTCTCTCTGCCGGGGAAGACAGCTATTATCACCGGGGGGAGGCGGGGAATCGGCAGGGCTATCGCCCTGGCTTTGGCTGAAGCCGGGGCTGACATCGCCCTCTGCGACCGGGTTATTGATGACGGCCAGCTTGAGAAGGTCGCTGCCGAAATCAAAGAACTGGGCCGGCGCTCTTTAGCCCTTCAAGCCGATATAACCAAGAAAGCCGACGTCGATGGCCTGGTGCAAAAGACAGTCGCTGAGTTCGGTGCCGTTGACATCCTGGTCAACAACGCCGCCATGAACATCAGGGCGCCCCTGCTTGAGCTTGGCGAAGACGGCTGGGACAAAGTTATCGACACCGACCTTAAGGGCTATTACCTCTGCTCCCAGGCGGCGGGCAGGGTAATGGTCGAACAGAAGCGGGGCAATATCATCAACATTGCCTCCACGGCGGCGATGTATAGCGCCCCCGAGATGGGCGCCTACTGCATCGCCAAGGCGGGGGTGGTTATGCTCACCAGGATTCTGGCGGTGGAATTGGCCCGCTATAATATAAGGGTTAACGCCGTCGCCCCCTCCATGGTCAAGACCAAGTTCAGCCAGCCGCTTTGGGCTGACGCCAAGACCTTGAAGCAGATTGAGTCGGAGGTACCGCTGGGCCGGCTGGCGGAGCCGGCGGATATAGTCGGCTCGGTGCTGTTCCTGGCCTCCGATGCCGCCGCCTATGTCACCGGCCACACTATTGTCGTCGACGGCGGCTCAAGCGCCTAGCTTTTGCCGGCAGTCGGCGTTCAATCTTTCCAGCCCGCAGGCATTGCAAGAATTGTAGTGGCAGTCCGGTGTTTCCTCGCCCTTCAAGGCGCGCTGGTATTCTTTCTTGAGGAAGGCTTGAGTTACCCCCACGTCGATATGGGACCAGGGCAGGAGCTCGTCCAGTGAACGCTCCCGGTGGGCGTAGAAGCCGGGTTCCAGCCCGTTTTGCTTAAAGGCGTCGAGCCAGGTCTGATAGTTAAAGCCTTCGCTCCAGGCATCAAAGGTCGCCCCCGACTTCCAGGCTTGATGTATAACCCGCCCCAGCCTCCGGTCTCCCCGCGAAAGCGCCGCCTCCAGCAGGCTGACCTCGGGGTCCTGCCAGGATAGGCGGCTCCCCTTGCGGCGCAGCCCCGCCTTGAGCACCTCGTGTTTGGCGCTTAAGTTTTGGGCGCTTTCCTGGGCTACCCATTGAAAGGGGGTGTGGGGCTTGGGGATAAAGGTGGAAAGGCTGATTCTTACCTGGGGCATCCCGCCCTTGGTCTCTCTGCCGGCGGCGCGGATTTTAGCCACCAGCTGGATAATCTCCTCAACGTCCTCCATGGTCTCGGTGGGCAGGCCGAGCATGAAGTACAGCTTGAGGCTCCTCCAGCCCCGGGCGAAGGCAGCCTCGGCCGTTTCCAGGATTTCTTCCTCGGTGGCGCCCTTATTGATGATTCGACGCAATCTCTGGCTGCCCGCCTCCGGGGCGAAGGTAAGCCCGGGCTTGCGGCGGGTGGGTAAAGACTCCATCAGTTTCACCGAGAAGCTGCCGATGCGCAGGCTGGGCAGGGACAGCGCCAGGTTTTTATAGTTGTGGCCTAAACTGGCTACCAATTCCTCGATTTTAGGGTAGTCGCTGGTGCTCAAAGAGACCAGGGAGACTTCGTTATAGCCGCCGTTGGCGATGAGCTCCCCCACTGCCTCTATAATCTCCGTCTGGGGGCGCTGGCGCAGTGGGCGGTAGATAACCCCTGCCTGGCAGAAGCGGCAGCCCCGGGTGCAGCCCCGCTGAATCTCCACCGCCCCCCGGTCGTGGACGACCTCAATATAGGGGACTACGGGACGGGTGACCGGAGGCGGCAGTTCGGCTAATATCCGCCGCTCGATAACCGGTTTAGCCTCAGCCTCAGTAGGGGTAAGGCTCTTGACCAGCCCGTCGGCCCGGTACTTCACATTATAGAAGCCGGGGACATAGACGCCGTCTATAGCCGCCACCTGACGGAAAAGCTCTTTCCGGGGAGCCTTATCCTTCTGCCACTGCCGGAAGCTTTCAAGCAGTTCAGGCAGGGCCTCTTCCCCCTCTCCGATGACGAAGAAGTCAATAAAGTCAGCCATGGGCTCGGGGTTGAGGCAGCAGCTACCGCCGGCAATGACTATGGGGTGGGAATTATTTCTCTCCGATGCTAGGACTGGTATCTGCCCCAGGTCGAGGATGTTCAGAACATTGGTGTAGGTAAGCTCATAGTCCAGGGAGAAACCGATGACATCAAAGTCCTTTAGTGGCCGTTTCGACTCCAGGCTGAGCAGGGGGATGCCGGCGGCCCGCATGGCGGCTTCCATGTCGGTCCAGGGGGCGAAGGTTCTCTCGGCGAGGACATCGGGCTGGCTGTTCAAGATTTCATAGAGTATGGGCAGGGCCATGTTGGACATGCCGATTTCATAGAGGTCGGGGTAGCAGAGGGCAAAGCGCAGAGCGGTCTTATCCCAGTCCTTTATTACGCTGTTCCACTCGCCGCCGGTATAGCGGGCCGGTCTGGTTACCTGATAGAGAATGCTATCGGGGTAGCTCAAAGCAATTCCTCTCTTATGATTCGGGGGACTCCCGGCGCAGTAGCTTGCGGTAATAGGCGGAAGGGGCCAGGTATAAGCCCATCACCGGGTTGTGGCCGAAGACCCTGTCCTTGGCTACCAGAACGGTAACCGGGGCTTTGGAGTATTTAAAGAACAGGGAATCATGACCGACGCAAAGCCCCACCAGTATGTTAAACTCCGTCCCCTCGTCGTTTAAGATTTCGGCCTGGGTTATGGGATTGCACATCGCTTCAAAGGCGCCGGGGCCGGCTATCTTCTGCTCCTCGGTGATGCCGATCCTTTCCTTGGGTACGGCTCCTGCCTTACAGCAGACGGAGGCGACCTCAAAGCCCCTGTTTTCTAAGATTCTGGTCAGCATCTCCGCCTCGTCCTTGAGGCCGATGCAGGAGGCAATACCCAGCTTCTTATAGCCCATCTTCTTAGCGAATTGCGCCACCTCTTCTACCCTGGGGTAGCGGGTGGTCATCCCTTCGGGCAGGCGCATGTAGCACTCGAATTCCTGTATGGAGGCTTGGCGGGCGAACTCCCTGGTCTCCGGGTCGTCGTATTCAGCCAGCGCTTTCTGGATAATCGCCTGTTTGGTCTTGGTCGGGCAGTTGTCCGGCCCTTTGAGGGATGCCTTGCTGTTGCAGACTACCTTGGTGCACTTGGCGCACTCGGTTTTCTCGTTCATGTCCCCGCCTCCTTCGATTGTAGCCATATAACTATAGACGATAGCCTTGGTTTTTACAATCGTAACCTTTTCTACCCACCCAGCCCACCCTAAAGGGTGGTACCCTTTTACAACTCCCTAAATTGGGGGGTTTCCCCAGCCCCTCCCCCTTTTTAACAGTTCTCTTTCGTCCCCACCCGGCCCGCCCTATGGGGGTTTTACCCCCTTGAATACCCCTTCAGGTGGGGGTAGCTTTTGATAATCGAAGAGCCTTCGAGGGTGGGTTAGGGTGGGAAATAAGACAATCCCCCAAAGAGCTTTTTATAGGGGTATAAATCCTAGTGGGCGGGTCAGGGCGGGAAAGAAAAACCTAAAGTCGCCGAGGAGGAGGGGCACCCTTTGACGGCTGGGGTCAAGCCGTCTAAAATAGCACTAATCGGACGGCTTCAAGGAGAGTGAAATGGAGCATATCTGGGCACCGTGGCGGATAAAGTATATCCGGACGGCCAAAGAAGGAAAAGAAAAGGGCTGTATTCTGTGTGACAAACCCAAGGAAAACAAAGACGCCCCCAACTATATCCTGCACCGGGGGCAAAAAAACTTCGTCATTTTGAATAGCTACCCCTATAACCCCGCTCACCTGATGATAGCCCCCTACCGCCATGTGGCTAACCTGGAGGAGCTAAGCAACGAGGAGCTTCATGAGCACTATGAGATGGTCAGCCGCAGTATCAAGGTCCTGAAAAGGGCGTTTAAACCCGCTGGCTTTAACATCGGCATGAATCTGGGCAGGGTGGCCGGAGCCGGCATCGACGACCATATCCACACCCATATCGTGCCGCGGTGGTCGGGGGATGCCAACTTTATGCCGGTAATAGCCGACGTCAGGGTGTTGCCCGAAGCCCTGGCCGAGACCTACGATAAGCTAAAAGGCAAATTTTAGTCCGGGGACTTCTTCCTGAACTTGGCTTTGAGCTCTTCCGCTTCCTGTATTTTTTTCAGCTCTTCCTCGGTGAGGGGTTGGCAGGAGACGACCTTGTTGTTTTCTATCTTGATGGTAAAGAGCTCCCGGCATTTCCAGCAGCGATAAGGGCCCTCGTAGTTCGGCTCAATCAGAGACTGGCTGCCGTCGGTGCCGCATTTGGGGCATTTTATGGTTATCATCATGGCTATACCCTCCTGGTACGCAAGGCAAGTGCCCCCAAGCGAATTCGAATCGCTGTTACCGGCTTGAAAGGCCGGTGTCCTAGGCCTCTAGACGATGGGGGCATGCTTGAATAAAGTATAGCAGAGATGCGCCCGTCCAACAATGCTGTAATGTGCTACAATACTCTCTAAATGGGCAAGGGACAGTGGCTTAAGAAGAGAACCATCCCTATCTTGACTGTGCTTCTGACGATAGCTCTTACCGTTGTCCTCTTCATTTATCGGGACCAGGTAGCCGAACTCGGCAATTACGGCTATCTGGGCGCCTTTCTGGTCAGCCTTGTTAGCAGCGCGACCATCGTTTTACCCGTGCCTGGCATCGTGGTGCTCTTTGCTCTTGGTGCCGACCCTAATTTGAACCCGATTTTGGTTGGAGTAGTCGGGGGTACCGGGGCAGTTATTGGTGAGATAACCGGTTTTCTGGCCGGCTACGGCGGACGGGGGCTGATAGAAGGCAAGGGTCGGGTATATACCATGGTGGAGAATTGGATGAAGAGGTGGGGAAGTTGGGCCATCTTTGTTCTTGCCGCCGCCCCTTTGCCTTTCTTTGATATAGCTGGGGTGGTGGCTGGTGCCAGTGGCTACCCGGTATGGAAGTTTTTGCTGGTAGCTTGGCCCGGTAAGGTCATAAAATACATCGTTCTGGTTCTGGCTGGTGCCTGGGGCTGGGAAACATTACTGCCCTATATTAGTTAGCGGCGCTTAATTCTCATCAGCAGAATCGAGCCGATGATAAAGTAGATAAAGCAGGCTAAGAGCATCACCGAGTAGCCCAGATTGGGGCTCTGGGCGTTGAAGAAGTCAATCGCCGGCCCGATGAGGCGGGCCAGGGCGGCACCGCCGGCGGTAGCCACGTTGACCAGCCCCAGGTATCTTGCCTCCTCGCCCTTGGCTACCAAATCGGTGGCTAGAGCCCAGTTGCTGCTCAAAAAAGCCCCGAAAGAGATTCCTATCAGCCCGCCGCAGAGAACTATAGGCAGGTAGCTGTCTTGAAAGAAGAAAATCAGGGCAATCCCCAGAGCGCCGATCAGCCCAGCGGCGATTCCGATTGGTCGGCGCCCGATTTTGTCCGATAGACGCCCCGCCGGGTAGGCGATAACCAGCATGCCAATTATAGCCACTATGGAAAACCTGGCGGTGGCGGCGGCGGGGTCGGGCACGCCGACAACATCCATTAGAAAGTATAGAGTGAAGGTCTGCAGGGTGGTGAAGGCCATCATGATAAAGAGGCGGGATACCAGAAACCAGATGAAATCACGGTTGGCCTTTAAATCAATCTTAAAGATTTTATGCAGGGCGGGCATCAGGGTCGGTTTGGCGCCGCCAGCCCCCGGCCGCTCCTTGACCATGAGGATGGTGGCCAGCATGGTTCCGCCCAGGATAACCCCCGGTATTGCCAGGGACAGCCAGAGCCAGGAGCTGCCCTCGCCGGCGGAGTAGCGGTCCATGAAGAGGGCTATCGGGTAGAGCAGGGCAACCCCGCCCCCTATCTCCAGGAGGCTCTTTATCCCTGAGGCTACTCCTCTCTTCCCCTCAGGCACCAGGTCGGGGATGAGGGCCTGAAATGGGCCCTGCACCGTATTGGAGGAAATCTGAAGCAGGCAGTAAATAACGAAAATGGCGGCGTAGCTGCCACTCCAGCCTATGCCGGGGAGGAAGAGCATGACCAGTATGGTGCCGGCCAGGATAAAGGGGCGCCGCCGCCCCCAGCCGAAGCCGGAGCGGTCGCTGAGCGAGCCGGCTATGGGCTGAATAATCATGGCCAGCATCAAGCCGACGAAAGTGAGCAGCCCCAGGTAGGTGTTTTTTTCCGCTGCCGGCACGAAGTCCAGTAGGCGCTGTTGGATGACAATGGTGTGCAGGCAGCCCCAGAGGGCGGCCAGGGCGAAGCCGAAGATGGTAATCTTGAAGTAGTCTGTGCGGTGAAAGGCGCTTTTATTGGCCACCGTTTTTCCTTCTGGTTTAGCATAGCAGAGGTGGCTTGAAGAGGCAATGCCTGGGCGGGCCTGCCCCACCCCACCCCGATTTTATCTATTCCCACCCGCCACCCTGCACGGCAGGGTAAAGAGGGGGCATTGCCCCCTCTTTAACTCCCCCAAAATTAGGGTGGGGAAGGGCGGGACCCTTCAGGGGGATTTAAAAGGGGTATCACCCTTATAGGGTGGGTATTGGGTGGGAAAGAAAAACTACAGTTAAAAAGAGGGCTACACCTTTTGTCCTGGCTTTGTTACTGTGGTATAATCTTGACGATTATTTTCACGGAGGAGGGAAAATGCCAGGAATTTTCTGGGTCGTGCCGGCGGCGGGAATCATAACCATAATCTTCGCCATATTTTTAGCCCGAAACGTGCTCAAGCGTTCCATGGGCACGCCCAAGATGAAAGAAATCGGGGACATTATCTTTCAGGCTGCCTGGGCTTTCTTGAAGCGCCAGTATAGCACCATCGCCATCTATTCGGTGGCGATTGCCGTTATTATCGGGGTCCTGGTGGGGGTGCTGGGAGGAACCGAGGTGGAGGGCCTGAGTGCTCTTGATATCGGCTGGCGCACCGGCGTCGCCTTTCTGGTGGGCGCGCTGTGCTCCGGGGTGGCTGGTTTCATCGGTATGTACATCGCCGTGAAGTCCAACGCCCGCTGCGCCGCCGCCGCCCAGAAGAGCCTTACCGAGGCGGTCAACGTCGCCCTGCGCGGCGGGGCTGTTTCCGGCTTTCTTATCACTGCCTTAAGCCTTATCGGCGTAACCGTTATCTTCTTCGCCTACGGCGGCGCCAGCAACCCCGATATCGCCCCCCACCTCATCGTCGGTTTCGGCTTCGGCGCCAGCTTCGTCGCCCTCTTCGCCCAGCTCGGCGGCGGCATCTACACTAAAGCCGCCGACGTGGGCGCCGACCTGGTGGGCAAGGTCGAATCGGGCATTCCCGAGGACGACCCGCGCAATCCGGCTGTCATCGCCGACCTGGTTGGCGATAACGTCGGCGACTGCGCCGGCCGTGGCGCCGACCTCTTCGAGTCCACCGCCGCCGAGAACATCGGCGCCATGATACTGGGTATCGCCGCCTACGTAGCCACGGGCAACATCGCCTGGATACTCTTCCCTCTCTGCGTGCGCGGCTTCGGCATGCTGGCCAGCATGATAGGTATCCTCTGCGTGCGGGCCAAAGAGAAAGAGAACGCCATGAACGCGCTTAACCGCGGCTACTTCGTGGCTATCGGGCTCTCCATAGTGGGCCTGGCGGTCACCGTTTACTTTATGCTGGGTAACTGGTGGCTCTTCGGCGCCGGCGTCATCGGCATCGCCGCCAGCGTGGTCATCGTCTTCGTCACCCAGTACTATACCGAGTGGCGCTTCAAACCGGTGCGCGAAATCGCCGAGGCCTCCAAGACGGGGCCGGCCACCAACATTATCATGGGCACGGCGGTGGGCTTCGAGACGACCTTAGCCACCGCCCTGGTCATCGGCATCTCGCTTTTGCTCGCCTTCTGGATGGGGGATATGAGCGGGGTTCACGGTGCCGGCGCCTTTGGGACGGCGGTGGCGACCATGGGCATGCTGATGACCTGCCCCTATGTCCTGTCCATGGATACCTTCGGGCCCATCACCGATAACGCCAACGGCATCAACGAGATGGCGGGGGCGGGGCCGGCGGTGCGCAAGGTGACCGACCGCCTCGACGCCGTGGGCAATACCACCAAAGCCCTGACCAAGGGCTACGCCATGGTCTCGGCGGGGCTGGCCGCCTTCCTCCTCTTCCAGGCTTTTCTGGACAGGGTCTCTTTTATCAAGTTCGGCGAGGTCGGGCTCTATAGCGTCGTCAACATCGCCCGCATCGAGGTCTTCGTCGGCGCCCTGCTGGCGGTGATGATCGTCTTTCTCTTCAGCTCCTGGGCTATCAAGGCGGTGGGTAGGACGGCCTCCAAGATTATCGAGGAGGTGCGCCGCCAGTTCCGCGCCGACCCCGGTATTTTGAAGGGGACATCCAAGCCCGATTACGCCCGCGCCGTGGACATCACCACCCGCGCGGGTTTGCGAGAAATGATTGCCCCCGGCCTTTTGCCCGTGCTGGGGCCGGTTGTCATCGGCGTTGTCTTCCGCTTTATCCCCGGCTATGACGGCGCCATGGTGGTTGCTGCCCTGCTCATGGTGGGCACTATCGCTGGTATCATGATGGCATCCTACATGAACAACGCCGGCGGCGCCTGGGACAACGCCAAGAAGATGATTGAGGACGGACAGCTGAAAGATGAGAACGGCAAGGTAATCGGCAAGGGTTCGCCGACTCATGCCGCGGCTGTGGTCGGCGACACGCTGGGCGACCCGCTTAAAGACACCGCCGGGCCTTCGTTGCACGTTCTGGTCAAGCTTTTGGCCACCGTTAGCCTGGTGATGTGCCCGCTGTTTGTCTAGGGGTAAACCGCCATCGCCTCCAAGCCGGTGGTCTCGGGCAGCCCCAGCATCAGGTTCATATTCTGGACGGCCTGGCCGACGGCTCCCTTGACCAGGTTATCGATACAGCTGATAACAATCAGCCTCCCCGCCCGCTGGTCGATGGTGGGGTAGACCAGGCAGAGGTTGCTCCCCGAGGTGTGCTTGGTGTGGGGTGGGGAGTCGGTCAGGCGGACAAAGGGCGCGTCTTTAAAGAAATCGGTATAGAGTTGTTTAAGCTCTTTCTCCCCTATCTTTTTAGCCATCGGCGCATAGCAAGTGGTTAGTATCCCCCTGGTCATGGGCACCAGGTGGGGGACAAAAGATACCGATGGCGGCTGGGGGCAGAGCTTTCCCAGCTCTTGGACGATTTCGGGCAGGTGGCGGTGTCCCTCCAGGGCGTAGGCGGCGGTGTCTTCGTTGGCTTCGGAAAAGTGGGTGGGCAGGGTGATAGTCCTGCCGGCGCCGGAGACACCGGACTTGCTGTCGATAATTATATCGCCCTTGATTATATTCGCCTTCAGCGCCGGGGCCAGGGCCAGAATAGCCCCGGTGGGGTAGCAGCCGGGGTTAGCCACCAGCTTAGCTGAGGCAATCTGGGCCCGGTATAGCTCAGGCAGCCCGTAGGCCGCCTCTTTCAGCAGTTGGGGGGCGGGGTGGCTAAAGCCGTACCAGCGCTCATATTCGGCAGAATCTTTAAGCCTGAAATCGGCGCTGATATCAATGACCTTTACCCCCTTTTCGAGCAGGGGCATAATCTCCTTGGCGCTTTCCTTATGAGGCATGGCCGAAAAGACAAAGTCCACCTTGCCCAGCTCGGCTTCAATAGTCAGCTCGATGCCAGCCAGGTGGGGGAAGACCTCGGCCAGCTTTTGCCCGGCGGCGCTCCGCCCGGTAACCGAAGCCAGCTCTACCTGTGGGTGCTGATAGAGCAGTCTTGCCAACTCGACGCCGGTATAACCGGTAACATTAATAATGCCGACCTTCATTTTCTCCTTCTCCTCCCCTCAAAGATACTTTCCAGAGCCGCCAGGCGCTTTTTGGTGCCGATGACAATCAGCCGGTCGCCGTCCTCAATCATCTCTTCTTCCGGCGGGTTAGCTATCAGTTTGCCGCTCCCCTTCCTCATGGCCAGGATAGTGATGCCGGCCTGGCGCCGGGCTTCCTGCATGGTCTTACCGACCAGGCGGGAGCCACTGCCCACGGCGGCATTTTCCAGCTGTAGCTCCCGGCCACGGCCATAGGTCACGGTATCAATAAAGTCGACCACCGCCGGGCGCAGGGCGAGCATGGCCATGCGGCGACCGCCGATGGCATGGGGGGATATTACCCGGTCGGCGCCAGCCCGGTTCAGCTTGTCTTCGGCCTCTATGCCGGAGCTGCGGGCTTCAATGAACAGGTCCGGACGTAGCCCCCGCGCCGAGAGGGCGATGTAGGTGTTGGTGGCATCGCTGCCCACTGTCGCCACCAGACCGCGGGCCCGCTTGATGCCGGCCTCTTTTAGCGTCTCATCGCTGGTGGCATCGGCATGCAGGCAGAGATAGCCGTCTTCTTCAGCTTTAGCCACCGTCTCCTCGTCGTTGTCGATAATGATAAAGGGTATTCCCTCTTCACTGAAAACCCGGGCTATCTCCTGCCCCACTCTGCCGTAGCCGCAGAGAATAAAGTGGTTCTTCAACCTGGCAATTCTTGTTTTCATTCGTCGCCTCCCCATGGTGATACCAAATTGCCCCTCCAGTATGTACCTCATAATGGTGGTTAGAACATACAGCGCCCCACCAACGCCGCCGATAATTATAAGGATGCTGAAAATCCGCCCGGCATCGCTAAGCGGGTGGACCTCCCTGAAGCCCACCGTGGTTATGGTGGTTACGGTCATGTAAATGGCGTCGAGGAATGGCCACCCCTCGATGACCATATAGCCGATGACACCGATGACGACGATGGCGACAAGGGCGCCCAGACTCCATACCAGTCTTCGTAACGAGTTCACGATTATCTATATTAGCCCTAAAGATTAACAAATATATTGTAGCATATAATCGCTTCCCGTGCTTACATAAACCCCTAGCCAGGATTTGCCAATCAGGGCTGAAATATGGTATTATTTAGTTTCGCAGGAGAAAAAATATGGCTAAACCTAAGCATAAGATTTATCTGCTTGATGTAACCAATCGGGACGGGGTGCAGACCGCCAAGCTCGGCTTGTCCAAGCTGGAGAAGACGATGATAAATATCTACCTCAACGAGATGGGGGTCTTCCAGTCCGAGTTCGGCTTCCCCACCACCAGGCACGAATCCCTCTACCTGCAGGCTAACCTGGAACTGGCCGAAATGGGAGTGCTTAAGCCTATCCGTCTGGGAGGGTGGCTGAGGGCTGTCGTTGACGATGTGGAGACGGCCTTCAGGCTGGTGCCCAGTCTCAGGCATATCAACCTGTCCATATCAACCTCAGAGCAGATGCTGAAGGGCAAGTTGAAGAAAACCAGGGATGAAGTCTTAAGGAATATGACGGCGGCGGTTGATGCCGCCAAGTCTATGGGCGTTGAGAGCATCGGTGTTAATGCTGAAGACGCCTCGAGGACAGAATTGGACTTCCTGATAGAGTTCGGGCTGGCGGCTAAAGAACACGGGGCGGATAGAATCCGCTACTGCGATACCCTCGGTTACGATAACCCCTTTACCATCTACGAGGCCTGCCGGGCGCTGGCGGAAAATATTAAACTGCCTATTGAGCAGCACTGCCACGGTGACCTGGGGATGGCGGTGGCTAACTCTCTGGCCGGTGCCAAAGGGACTATAGACGGCGGTCAGGACGCCTATATCAACACCACCATCAACGGCATCGGGGAGAGGGCCGGCAATGCCGACCTGGTAGCCGTCATTCTGGGGGGTAAAAAGTCAAAGGAGTTCGCTAACAATTATCAGTTTGGCCGCAAGATAAAATTGACCAAGGCGGCCAAGATAGCCGAGTTTGCCAGCTATGCCTTCGACGTGCCCATTCCCATAAACCAGCCGGGGGTCGGCGCCAACGCCTTTGCCCATGCCTCCGGTATCCATGCCGATGGCGTCTTGAAAAACCCGGCTAACTACGAGCTTTACAACTTTAAAGAGCTGGGCCGGGGCAAACCGAAGTTCGTGGAAACGGGCCGGGAGATTATTACCGGCCAATATAGCGGGGTAGCCGGTTTCAGCCACCTGATGGGCAAGATGGACGTATCTTTTACCAGCAGGGATGAAGCCAACGAGATTCTGGAGCTGGTGAGATACGCCAATGTGGAGTCGCATAAGCCTCTGGTTGAAGATGAACTGGTGTTTATTGCCAAATACCCCCAGATTGCCAAAAAGCTCTTGACCATGGCGCCAGTGACTTAAAGCTATCACTTTTAAGACGGTAATCACCGGGGCTGTTTTTGACCAGGCAGCCCCTTTTATTGAGTAATTATAAGCAGGTCTGTCGAAATGACCAACAAACTGCCCGCCATGACCTTAAAAGCCATCGGCATCGTCAGAAGTGATATCAAGCAGCCGATAAGGCATGGCTGGAACGAAGTCGTTTCCGAAATCGTTATCGACAGCGCCCTGACTGAAGCCCTGGAAGGGCTGGAGGAGTTCTCCCACCTCATCGTCCTCTACTGGATGCACCAGCTGCCGCCCAGGACGCTTTCGCTGAAGGTTCATCCCATGGGCAAGCCGGAGCTGCCGCTGGTGGGGCGTTTTGCCAGCCGCTCCCCGAGCCGCCCCAATCCGGTGGGGCAGTCTACGGTCAGGCTCCTGGAGCGGCGGGGTAACATACTCAAGGTCAGGGGCCTTGATGCCATTGATGGCACCCCGGTAATCGATATAAAGCCCTACCTGCCGGGATACGATTCAGCCTCCGATGCCAAAGCGCCTCCATGGACGAACGAGCACTAGAGCCAGCCTTAATCAATATCTACCGCCGCCTTTTGGCCCGCTTCGGGCCCCAGCACTGGTGGCCGGCGGAAGAGCCTTTTGAGGTAATCGTCGGCGCCATACTTACCCAGTCAGCCGCCTGGGGCAATGTGGAAAAGGCGATAGCCAATCTAAAGGCGGCCGGGGCGCTGTCAGCGGGGGCGCTGCGCCGTATTCCCCTCTCTAAGTTAGCCAAGCTGGTCCACCCCTGCGGCTACTATAACGCCAAGGCGTTAAAGCTCAAGTCTTTCGCCTTCTGGCTGGGTAATCACTACGATGACGACCTGGGCAGGTTTTTTGACCATAGTATCGATGACCTGCGCCAGCAGCTGCTTTCCATCCACGGCATCGGCCAGGAGACCGCCGATTCGATAATACTTTATGCCGCCGCCAAGCCCGTCTTTGTCGTTGATGCCTATACCTGCCGCATTATCAGCCGCCTGGGCCTGGCCCCGCAAAAAGATAGCTACGGCGCCTATCAGGCGTTTTTCACCGAGCACCTGCCGTCTGATGCCAAGTTGTTCAACGAATACCATGCCCTGCTGGTTGGCCAGGGTAAGAGCGTCTGCCGCCGCCGCCCTCTCTGCTCCCAGTGCTGTTTGAGTGATATCTGCCGGTTCACGGCGGCAAACCCGCCTTCGTAGTTCCCCCACCCCCTGAGTTTTTCTACCCACCCAGCCCGCCCAAAAGAGGTGAAACCTCTATAGATTTCTCTCCCCGCCCCCCTTTTTGGGTTTTTCTTCCCACCCAACCCACCCTCAAAGGCTTTGCCCCTTAATTCTGGGGGTATTCAAGAGGGGTGAAACCCCCATAGGGCGGGCTGGGTATGGGAAGCAAGACGATTAAAGTGGGTGAGGTTGATAACTAATCTTGACGGCGGGGTAAGCGTTGGTTAAGATTGATAGGTGGGGAAAACCATGCCCTATTCCACAGTTATTTACACCAAGAAAGACCATGTCGCCTCCATAGCCCTTAACCGCCCTGAAGCCGGCAACCGCATTAACCTGAAGCTAGCTCAGGAGCTGGAAGCCGTCGGCAACCAGGTAAACCAGGACGAGGCTGTTTATGTCGTTCTCCTTACCGGTGCCGGGAACAAAGCCTTCTGCCAGGGAGGCGAGCCGGAGGAATCGGGCGCTGTCTGTAGCGCCGCCGAAGCCGTCGCTGGAATCGGAAAGCCGGTTATCGCCGCCATAAACGGGGATGCCCTGGGGCAAGGGCTGGAGCTGGTTTTGAGCGCCGACATCAGGCTGGCTTCGGATAAGGCGAAATTCGGCTTCCCCGAGGTTTCTAAAGGGGTAATACCCTCTGACGGCGGAACCCAGCGGCTGCCGCGCATTGTGGGCAAGGCTAAAGCCCTGGAGTTAATCCTGGCCGCGGAGACTATAAACGCCGGGGAGGCATTGGGGATAGGGCTGGTGAGCCGGGTGGTTGAGGGGGCAAAGCTGGCTGGAGAGGCTGAGGCGCTGGCGGAGACTATAGCCGGCAAGGGGCCGGTTGCCCTGCGCTTTATCAAGGAGGCGGTAAACAAGGGGCTGGAGCTGACCCTGGAGCAGGGGCTTCGCCTTGAAGCCGACCTCTATTTTCTGCTCCACACCACCGCCGATAGGACCGAAGGCATCACCGCCTTCCTGGAGAAGAGAAAGCCGAGGTTTAAGGGGAAATAGATACAGGGGTCTTCTTTCCCGCCCTGACCCGCCCGATAGGGTAAATCCCCCTTAATCCCCCTTTTCCAAAGGGGGAGAGGTTTCCTTGAAAGGGTGGAGGGTGGGAAAAGATTAAAATGGGGGTGGGGAGAACCCCCCGATTTTAAAACGATGAGCGTTTTTGAGACTATTATCTACCAGAAGAAGAACAGCGTCGCCTATGTTACTCTCAACCGACCTCACGCCCTCAATGTCTATAACCTCAAGATGAGGGACGAGCTTTATCAGGTGCTGGGCGCCATCAGGGACGACGACGAGGTCAGGGCGGCGGTATTCGGGGGTGCCGGGGAGAGAGCCTTCTGCGCCGGCGCCGACCTTACCGAGTTTCTTACCGCCCCTTCTCCCATACTGGCCCGGCAGGCGCGCTGGGAAAGGGATATCTGGGGGCTTTTTTTGAGCCTCGCTAAACCGCTGATTGCCGCCCTTCACGGCTATGTCTTAGGCTCCGGCGTGGAGATAGCCCTTAGCTGTGACATCAGGCTGGCCGCCGAGGACGTCCAGTTCGGGTTGCCTGAGCCGCAGTTGGGCATAATCCCCGCCGCCGGCGGCAGCCAGACCCTGCCCCGGGTGGTGGGCGGGGCTAAGGCTCTGGAGATACTGTTATCCGGGCGCTGGCTCAAGGCTAAAGAAGCTCAACGCTTGAAGCTGGTCAACCGGGTGGTGCCCCGTAAGAAGCTAATGCCCGAAGCCGAAAAGCTGGCGGAAAGAATCGCCGGCTTTGACCCCGCTATCGTAGGCTATGCCAAGCAGGCAATCGTCAGGGGACTTGACCTTAATTTAAGAGAAGGGCTGGAGCTCGAAGCCAGGCTGGCCCGGTTATCTTTATTAAAATAGAGGGGGGAAAATCGTGGAGGCAAAGAACCTTGAGGCTCTGGCGGGAGAGGTAGCCGAGTTGATTATCGGCGCTAAAAAACTGGTGGTCTTCACCGGAGCCGGCATCAGCACCGAGTCCGGCATCCCCGATTTTCGCAGTCCTGGCGGCATCTGGAGCCGCTTCGACCCCGAAGACTTCACCTACCAGAAGTTCGTCTCCGACCCTGAAGCCAGGAGGAAGCAGTGGCGGATGCTGGGGGAGGGGCATCTCACCACCGAGGCCAAGCCCAACCCCGCCCACTACGCTATCGCCGAGCTGGACGAGTTGGGCAGGCTGGACTGCGTCATCACCCAGAACGTGGACAACCTTCACCACAAGGCGGGGGTGCCCGCCGAAAAGATATTCGAGCTCCACGGCAATGTGCAGTGGGCGGTCTGCCTGAACTGCGGTAAGCGCTATTCCTTCGAGCAGATTAAAGCCAGGCTGGAAGCGGGCGAGGAAATCCCCGACTGTGAAGAGTGCCAGGGGATGCTGAAACCAGACGCCGTCCTCTTCGGCGAACAATTGCCGTCGGCGGTGCTGGAGGAAGCCAGCCGCCGTTCGTCCAACTGCGACCTTTTTATCGTGGTCGGCTCCACCCTGGTCGTCTACCCCGCCGCCTATATGCCGCTCTATGCCCTTCAGGCGGGGGCCAAGCTGGTTATCGTCAACCTCAGCTCTACCCCAATGGACGCCGAGGCCGCCGTCTTGATTGAGGCTAAGGCGGGGGAGGCGATGTCAAAGATAGTGGAGAAGGTAAAAGAAAAGAAAGGTTAGGCAATGATTGTAACCGAGTTCCTTGACCTGGCGGCGATGCTGGTGCCGCAGAGAGCGGCCATCGCCTTTGAGGGCAAAAGGTATAGCTACGCCGAGCTCAAAAGCAGGGTAAACCGCCTGGCCGATGCTCTTAACCGCCTGGGGCTGAAAAAGGGAGAGCGGGCGGCTATCCTTGAGGTAAACTGCCCTGAATACGTGGAGGCCTGTTTTGCCGTCATCAAGGCGGGGGGCATCTTCGTGCCCTTGAACTTTCGCATAAGGCAGGACGAGCTGGCCTACCTGGTGGGGAAAGCCGAGCCCAAGGTTCTCTTTCTGGGTAGCCGCTACGCCGATATGGTGGCAAAGGCTAAAGTAAAGCTCCCCGGGGTAAAACACTTTATTATCATCGGCGGCAAGCAGGAAGGGATGCTGAGCTACGACCAGCTTATCGCCTCGGGTTCGGCCGGGGAGAAGAGCTTGGCCCCGATAAAAGAAGAGGACGTGGCCATGCTCATGTTCACCGCCGGCACCACCGGTTTCCCCAAGGGAGTCCCTCAAGACCATAATGCCTATAGCTCTTACGTGCTGCCTAATGTCGACCCCCCCGATATGGAAGCGCCGACGGAGACCAACGTTCTGGTCATGCCCATCTACCACGTGGCCGGGATGCAGGCGTTGATAGCGGGCATCTACGGCGGCCGGACCATTGTCCTGATGCGCCAGTTTGAGGAGAAGGAGTGGTTTGAGACTGTGCAGAGGGAGAAAGCCACCCGGGTGATGGTGGTGCCGACCATGCTCAAACGAATTATTGAATACCCCGACTTCGATAAGTATGACCTTTCCTGCGTGCGGGTGATAACCTACGGCGCCGCTGCCTGCCCCTACGAGGTGCTTAAAAAAACCATCGAGCGTTTCCCCGGCCGAGTGCTGATAAATGCCTTTGGCGGGACGGAGACCTCGGCCACCATCGCTGCGTTGCGGGCTGAAGACCAGGTAATCACCGGACGGGAGACCGAGGCGGAGAGGGAGAAGAAGCTGCAGAGGCTGGCGACCTCCATCGGCCTGCCCATGGAGGACGTGGAGATTCAGGTTCGGGATAGAAAGGGGCGCCAGTTACCCGCCGGGCAGATAGGCGAAATCGTGGCTAAGGGCCAGAGGATAATGAAGGGCTACTGGAAGGACGCCGAGAAAACGAGGCGGGCTTTTACCGCCGATGGCTGGTACCGCACCGGAGATATGGGCTATAAGGATGAGGAGGGCTACATCTATCTTACCGGCCGCGCCGATGATGTCATTGTCAGGGGCGGCGAGAATATAGGCCCCGACGAGGTGGAGAGCGTCCTCTATACCCACCCCCAAGTCGAGGAGGCGGCGGTGATTGGCGTCCGGGACGTCGAGTGGGGCCAGCAGGTCAGGGCCGTAGTCAGGCTCAAAGAAGGGGGAACCGCCACCGAAGAGGAAATCATCGACTTTTGCCGCCCCCGCCTGGCCGGCTTCAAGCGTCCCAGCTCGGTGGTCTTTGTTACCGGTGAGCTGCCCAAGACCTCCACGGGTAAGATTCTGCGGCGGGTGCTCCGCCAGAAATACGGCGAGCCTTAGCCACGGAGGCGGCGGAGCTCAAAGACCACCGGGTTATCGGGGTCGGGGCAGGCGACGGTGGTCTTATCAGGGTCTTTTTCCCAGGGGAAGGCCCCGCCGTGCATCAGCGGGGTGAGGAAGGGAAGCAGTGAGGCGAAGGCATAAAGGCACATACCTTCGGGCGTTTTTTCGCCGACCAGCCACTCATCGCCGACCTTATGCCCCGCCTCGCAAGTCCCTTTCTGGCTTATTACCTTAACTCTTACCTTATAGCTTTCGGCCATTTACCTTAACTCCAGGCTTTATTCTTCTACTGAGGCGGCTATCAGCTCGGCGATATCCATCACTTTCAGCTTTTCCTCAGCCGCTTTAGCCTTGATGCCGTCGTCGAACATCTGCAGGCAGAACAAGCAGGCGGTAACCACCGTCTGGGCTTTGGTCTCCAGCGCCTGCTCGGTGCGCATCTCGTTGATGCGGCGCCCGGTCGACTCTTCCAGCCACATGTGCCCGCCGCCGCCGCCGCAGCAGAAGCTGTTCTCCCGGTTGCGCTCCATCTCTACCATCTTTATACCGGGGATGTTTTTAATAACCTGTCTCGGCGGCTGGTAGATATCATTGTACCGGCCCAGATAGCAGGGGTCGTGGTAGGTGACAAGCTCGCCCCGACCTTTGGTAATCTTGAGCTTACCTTCTTTTATCAGCTGGGCGATAAGCTGGGTATGGTGGACAACTTCAAAGTTTCCGCCGAACTGGGGGTACTCGTTCTTCAGGGTGTTGTAGCCGTGGGGGCAGGCGGTAACGATGCGTTTGACCCCGTAGCCCTTTAATAGCTCAATGTTTTTCTCGGCCTGCATCTGGAAGAGGTACTCGTTGCCCAGGCGGCGGGCCGGCTCGCCGCAGCAGCTTTCCTCAGTCCCCAGGATGCCGAAGTTAACCCCAGCGATTTTGAGCAGCCTGGCCGTAGCCTGCACCACCTTGGTGCTTCTCTCCTCCAGGGCGCCGGTGCAGCCCACCCAGAAAAGGATATCTATGTTCTTATCCTCGGCTAAGGTCTTGATTTTAAGCCCCTCCGCCCAGTCCGTCCGCGATAGGGTTGTTCCCCGCCAGGGGTGTCCCCTATCTTCAATACTGCGCAGAGCCCCCTCGGCCGTCTCTGGGACCTTGGCCTGCTCCATCACCAGGTTTCGCCTCAGGTCGATAATCTTGTTTATGTGCTCAACGCTGACCGGGCATACCTCCTGGCAGGCGCGGCAGGTGGTACAGGCCCAGATTACCTCCTCGGTTATCACCTCTCCAACCAGGGCTTTGGTGGGCTCGCCTCCCTTGACCAAGACGGGTCCTTCGGTGAGCAAATGGTCCTTGAGGTCGTTAATCAGCTTCTTGGGATTAAGCGTCTTGCCGCTGGCGGTTGCCGGGCAGACCTCCTGGCATTGGCCGTAGATAACGCAGGAATAGAGGTCTAAGAGCTGTTTCCAGGTAAAGTCGGTTATCTTTGAAGCCCCGAAGGTCTCCTCTTTCTCCAGGTCGATGGGGCGCAGGGCTCCCTTGGGCGGCGGCGACTGGAAAAGGACGTTAAACATGCTGGCTATCATATGCAGGTAGCGGGAGTAGGCGATGAAGACCAGGACGAAGAGGACGAAGCCCCAGTGCGCCCAGAAGAAGGCGATGTTGGCCGCTTCAATCGAGCCGGTGCCGGCACCGGCAAAGAGGTTGCTCAAGGCGTTGCTTATCGGGGGCAGGCTGGCGCCCAGCCCCACCGGGGCGTAGCCCAGGGCGATGCCCGTCGCCTCCTTAAAGAGGTGAGTCAGGGGGTGGATGAGCACCGTAACCAGGATGACCATAGCCTCAACGGTCTGCTCCCCCTCGAGTCTGGGCGGGCGGACGACATAGCGGCGGATAATGGCCCACAGGGCGCCGACCATGATAAAGGGGGCGGCTATGTCCATAACCCAGGCGTAATAGAAGAAGAAGCTGGAGTGTTCTATGGTCTCGGCGAGACCGAGACCGCCGCCGATGATAATGAATATCAGGTAGAAGGGGATGTAGATAAAGAACCCCCAGGCCATAAAGACATGGCCCAGGCTGGCCCTATCCTTGGCCGTCAGGTTTCTAAGTTGGCACCATTGCCCCAACACCCTGACGGCGGTGGTGAACAGCCTTTTGGCCATCTGGCCGAAGCCTGCCTCGCCTCGGCCGAGGAACATGTAGCGCCCGAGCTGAAACAGGCGGCGCAGGAAGAGGCCCAGGGCCAGGGCGAACAATACCCAGAAGATGGCATACCCCGGGACTATTCCGTAGGTCATGCTAACCGGTGACATAATATCTCCTGTCTAGTCCGACTGGACGGCAAAGTCTCTAGCGCAGGCGGGTAACGGCAACAAAGATACCCAGCCCCAGAGCTATTATATGATATATCGCCCTGACCGCAGTCAGCGGCAGTGCTTCGTAGAAAGAGATATCGGATAGAAGACCGGTAGACCAGATACCGACCAGGTAGCTTATGACTAAGGCGGCGGCGCCGATGACGGCCAGGCTGGTGCCGCGCTTACGGTTGACCGAGAGGCTGGCCACCTCGGCGATGGCATAGCCGGCGGCCGGCGCTAGCAGCAGATTCAGGGAGAAGAAGGGAACCGCCCACTCTATCGCCCCCCAGGCAGCGCCGCAGACAAGAGCCATGCCCAGCGCCGCCCCCGCCCCTATCAGGTAGTATCTAGCCGAGAAGCGGTAGGTGGGCAGTTTACGCGCCCCGGCACAGTCTGGGCACCTGGCTCCCACCGGCGTCTCCACCATGCACCTGGGGCATATCGGCTTACCGCACTTGCCGCACCTCAGGTTGGTTTCAACACCGGGGTGATAACTGCATTCCACGGGCTTTAAGGTTAGTCCTTCCCTCTTTTTTCTTTAGGCTTCGCCGGCTTGCGGTTCAGCCAGGCCTCTTTATCCCTTATGTCACGGTCGAAAAGCAGGCGGTTAATAAGCAGTTCCCCGGTAGATACCGAGGCCGCCAGCGGGGTCTTGGGCGCGGTCAGCCGCCGGATAACCATTATCAGAAAAATGGCCAAAAATCCCCAGGTCATCTCTGGTGGTTTACCGTCTAGCCAGCTAATTAAAGCCGCCGGGGCGACACCAATCACCATTCCCATCGGCACGTTATGGACGATAAAGGCTCCGATGGTGATGATAATCATAGCGATGGTCGCTTCCCAGGGCACATACCCGTTTACCACGGGGAAGATAAAGGCGACCCCCAGCGTGGTCAGCATCCCCCGCCCCCCGCTAAAACGGAGAAAAATCGGCCAGTTATGTCCGATAATCCCCAATATACCTATGGCTACCTGCTGGTAGATATCCAGCCCTATCGCCCAGGCTACCACCACCAGCGGCATCCCCTTAGCTAAATCAAAGATAATCACCGCCAAGAATGTCCATCTGGAGGTTAGCTTCCTTATGTTGGTGGCGCCGACATTACCGCTGCCGTATTTCCTGATGTCTACCCCCCGCGACCACCTGGCGGCTAGATAGGCAGCCGGGATTGAACCCAGCAGATAGCCACCAACCAGTAATAAGACAAACTCGGTAATCATGACCTCTCCTTTTAAAAGATAAGGTTCGGGTTCTTTGCCTTAGCCAGGGCGATGAGCCGCTCGGCTGATTCCAGGGGCACCTTGGCGCCGCCAATAGCGGTTTCTTTAGTCGGCTCCAGGCCGTGATAGTCGCTGCCGCCGGTGGCGATAAGGTTATACTTCTTAGCCAGCCCCAAAAGCTGGTCGATTTCCTCGGCGCTATAGTCTTTGTAGTGGACTTCAATGCCGGCCAGGCCGGCTGGCTTCAGTTCCGAAATCAGCCCCTCGGGGTCTTCGATGGTGAAGGGGTGGGCCAGCACGGGCAGCCCCCTGGCTTTGATGATCATAGCCACCGCCTCGGTGGGGAGCATCTTTCCCCGCTCGACGTAGGCGGGCTTGCCGTGCCCCAGGTATTCGTCGAAGGCGTCTTTGAACGAGGCGATATAGCCCTTCTCCAGCATGGCTTGAGCGATATGGGGGCGGCCGAGGGTGCTGGTGCCGGCCAGCTCCAGGACGCGCTGCCATTCGATATGCACGCCCAGCTCGTCCAGTTTAGCCACCATCTGCTCGGCGCGCCGCCGGCGGGAATCCTTGAAATCCTCCAGCTGAGCCAGGAATTCGGGGTCTTTATAGTCGATAAAGTAACCCAAAATATGCACCTCGCCCTGGGGGATGTCGGTGCTTATTTCAATGCCGGGTATGACCTTAAGCTGAGGGAACCTTTTGGCCGCCTCTTGTGCCGGGGCAATCCCGCTCACGGTGTCATGGTCGGACAGGGCGATGTAGACCAGGCCCTTTTCCGCCGCCTCCCGGACAACATCGGCCGGTTCTAGCTTGCCGTCGGAGGCGGTGGAGTGTATGTGGAGGTCAACGCGGCTCACCGCTACTCCGCCTCCCCGGAGATTCGCTCGATGCTTAGCGCCTTGCCCGTGTTTTCGTCTATCTCTACCATCACCGCGTTAAGGGCGGTCTTGCCCTTGCCCACCGATAGACGGTGGGGCATGGCGGTGAGAAAGCGCTTGATTACTTCTTCGGCGTCGTCACCGATGACCGAATTCACAGGGCCGCACATGCCGATATCGGTGACGTAGGCCGTGCCCCGGGGAAAAATCTGGGTATCGATAGTGCCCACGTGGGTGTGGGTGCCGAGCACGGCGCTTACCCGCCCGTCCAGGTACCGGCCCATGGCCACCTTCTCCGAGGTTGCCTCGGCGTGGAAATCGACGATGACAACCCGCTGTTCAAGCTCGGCCAGCAGTTGGTCCATAGCCCGGAAAGGGCAGTCGAAATCGCCGATGAAGGTCCTGCCCAGCAGGTTGACCACCGCCACCGCCCCCATGGCGATATAGCCCCTGCCCGGAACCCCGGGCGGGTAGTTCAAGGGGCGCAGGATGGGCATTTCGCTATCAAGGTCGGGGATTATCTCCTTCTGGGCCCATATGTGGTTGCCCGAGGTAATCACGTCAACGCCGCTGGAGAGCAGTTCCCTGGCGGTTTCCGGGGTCAGCCCTACGCCGCCGGCGGCGTTCTCGCCGTTGGCGATAACCATGTCCAACCCGTATTGCCGACGGAGGCCTGGCAAGAGCTGGCTTACCGCCTTCCTACCAGGCCTGCCTATTATATCGCCTATGGCTAATATCAGCACTAGTTTTCCCCCTACTTGGCATAGTCTACGGCTCTGGTCTCCCTGAGCACGGTAACCTTTATCTGCCCCGGATACTCCAGGCCCTCTTCTATCTTCTTAACGATGTCCCGGGCCAGCCTCATCGCCCCCAGGTCGTCGACCTCTTCGGGCTTGACCAGGATGCGGATTTCACGGCCGGCTTGAATAGCGTAGGACTTCTCTACCCCCTTGAAGCCGTTGGCTATATCCTCCAGCTCCTTCAGCCTCTTGAGGTAGTGGTCTAAAGACTCTCGCCTGGCTCCGGGCCGGGCGCTGCTGATGGCGTCGGCGGCGGACACGATAAAGCCCCAGATACTGGTGGTAGCGGTCTCAAAGTGGTGCTCGGCGATGCCCTGGGCAACCTCCGGGGACTTATCCCACTGCTTGACCAGGTCGGCCCCGATGGCAGCGTGGGAGCCTTCCACCTCCCTGTCCACCGCTTTGCCGATGTCATGAAGCAGTCCCGCTTTCTTGGCCAGGTCAACATTGATTTTCAGCTCCCCGGCAATCATGCCGGCGAGATGGGCGGTCTCGATGGAATGGGTTAACACATTCTGCCCGTAGCTGGTGCGGTACTTGAGGCGTCCCAGAAGCTTGAGTATCTCGGGGCGCAGTCCGTGCACCCCTACCTGGTAAGCCGCCTGCTCTCCGGCGCTAAAGATAGCCGCCTCCACCTCCTCCTTGGTGGCGTTTACCACCTCTTCAATACGGGCCGGGTGGATACGGCCGTCGACGATAAGCTTGGTTAAGGCCTGGCGGGCTATCTCCCGCCGCACCGGGTCGAAGCTGGACAGGGTCACCGCCTCCGGGGTATCGTCAACAATCAGGTCGACACCGGTAGCCTGCTCCAGTGCCCTGATATTGCGCCCCTCTCGTCCGATGAGCCTCCCCTTCATCTCGTCGCTGGGGAGGGGAACGGTTGCCACTGTTGTTTCCGATACCACCTCGGAGGCACAGCGCTGTATCGCCTGCGACAGGATATCTTGGGCCTTCCTGTCGGCTTCCTCCTTGAGCTGGGCTTCCCATTCCCGTAGGCGCCGCGAGGTCTCGTCCTGCATCTCGGTCTCTACGGCATCGAGGAAGATTTTTTTGGCCTCGGCGGTGGTCATGCCCGAAATCAGCTCCAGTTGCTTCAACTGCTGGCTCCTGATTTCACCCAGCTCATTGCGTACCGAGGCTATCTCCTTTTCCCTGTTGGTCAGGTTGCGCTCGCGCTGCTCCACGCCCTCCAGCTTGCGCTCCAGGCCCTCCGTCTTTTGCGAAAGGCGGTTCTCCTGGCGCTGTAGCTCGGAGCGCCGTTCCCGGTATTCGACGTCGGCGGAAGACCTGACTTTGTCCACCTCCTTTCTGGCCTCGGCCAGCATTTTCTTGGTCTCCTCGCTGGCTTCAGCCGTTATCTTGGAGGCTTTCCTCTGGGCAAGGCGAATCTGGCGGTTTACCATCATCCTCCTGAAGAGGAAGATAGCCATGCCGCCAAAGACTACGCCGATGACGAAGCTAAAGAAAACAGCTAATATTGGTCCTACTCCCGTTACGTCCATTTTTCACCCCCTTTATTGGTGTCTTTTAATCCTCCCGGGAATAGGCTATGGATAGCTAATACTAACCACTTTGCCTCTTTCAGGTCAAGGCAGCATGGCCTGCTATCGGCACCTATTCCCCCCTTTCCTGCCATACCCTTTTCACGGTACTGGTTATCACTCCGTAATTAAAACCACGACGCTTGAGATAGTCGCCTAAGCGGCGGCGAAAGCTCTGGTAATCAGCCGCTGACAGGCTGCGGGCTTTGGCGCTGGCGGCCCGGTAGGCGCTGTCTTCATCGTCGAGGTCGGCCACCACCTGGCCTATGATGTCGTCGGCTACTCCCTTTTGCCTCAGTTCTGCCTTGGTTAGCCACTGGCTGCGCGGGCTGAAAGACTGGCGGTTCTCCTTCCAAAACTGGGCGAAAGCCAGGTCGTTTACCAGCCCCTGTTCCTTAAGCCTGGCCAGCACTGCCTCCACCCTGTCTCCGTCAAAACCGCGCCGGTGAAGCCGCTGCCTTAGCTCGGCCTCGCTCCGCGGCCGGTAGTCTAGGTAATGAATTGCCGCCTCCAGGCAGCGCTGTGAGAGGTCGGCCCCGGTAAGCGCTTCAATATCTCCTTCGGATAGCTCTCGCCCCACCCCCAGCCCCTCTCTTACCGCTACCTCAGCTTCCAGGCTAAAGGCAAACCTGCCATCTAAGAATACGTTTACCCGCTTGCCCCGCCTCTTCCCGTCGCGGATGGCGGTAACCTTTTTCATCTGTCTTTTTTTACCCCTTTTAAAGACATAAGGCTAAGGCACCAGCCTCAGCCTTATTTATATCGCCGGTTAAGTTATTCTAAAGTAATCTATCGACTAATTATGGTTGGTGACGGCTGAGGCTCTAACCTGCTGCTCAATCTCCTCGGCAAGCTCAGGATTCTGACTCAGGTAGTGTTTGGCGTTCTCCCGACCTTGCCCCAGGCGAACATCACCATAGGAGTAAAAGGCGCCGGTCTTGTTCACTATCCCCAGCTCTACACCCATGTCAATAAGGTTGCCCTCTTTGCTTATCCCGTGGTCGAACATGATGTCAAACTGAGCACTTTTGAAAGGAGGGGCAATCTTATTCTTGACCACCTTAGCTCGCACTGTGTTGCCGATGGCGACATCTCCCTGTTTGATGGTTTCGATGCGCCTCAGGTCTATCCGCACCGAGCTGTAGAACTTAAGAGCCCTGCCCCCTGGCGTCACCTCAGGGTTGCCAAAGATAATACCAACCTTCTCTCTTAGCTGGTTGATGAATATCACTGCTGTGCCTGATTTACCGATGGCGGAGGCTAGCTTCCTCAGGGCTTGAGACATGAGGCGGGCCTGTAGGCCGACGTGGGTGTCCCCCATCTCCCCCTCAATCTCAGCCTGGGGTACCAGGGCGGCTACACTGTCAATCACGATGACATCAACAGCGCCGCTCCTGACCAGCGCCTCGGTAATCTCCAGAGCCTGCTCCCCGGTATCGGGTTGGGAGATGAGTAGGTCATTAATATTGACGCCGCAATTGGCAGCATAGGTGGGGTCCAGAGCGTGCTCGGCGTCAATATAGGCAGCCAGCCCCTCTTTCTTTTGTGCTTCAGCAATAATATGTTGACCGAGGGTGGTTTTCCCTGATGCCTCAGGACCAAATATTTCGGTAATCCGCCCTTTGGGGATACCGCCGATGCCTAAGGCCAGGTCTAACGCCAGCGAGCCGCTGGGGATAGCCTTCACCCGTAAGGGCGGGCTCTCTCCCAACTTCATCACTGAGCCTTTGCCAAACCGCTTCTCTATCTGGCTGATAGCCAGATCCAGCGCCCTCACTTTTTCTGTGGTCATATTCGCCTAGTTTCATAATAGCACAGACATTTCACCAAAACAAGCGGGAATATTCGTTTTATGGCCTGGCGGCACATCGGTTTTTTAGGTCTTGCGTCCCACCCAAACCCGCCCTCATAAGCTGCGCTTCTAAAGCTCTCCTTTAGGGTGGTGGGTGGGAAAAGATACAAAATATTTTTGGGGGGAGAGGGTTTTTCCTCGGGATTGTTTACCGGTGTCTGCTGTTCCCACCCAGCCCGCCCAAAAGGGTTATACCCTCTTACAACACCCCAAAAATCAAGGGGACAAAGCCTTTGAGGGTGGGAGGGTTAGGGAGAAAGAGGAATTCTAAAACGGGTGGGGCGGAAAATTAAGACCTTAATGAAGCCTAAGCCACCGGCGGCGGCTGGCGCTTGTGTTCGCTGGCGGCTATCATCGACTCTAACCTTTTCTTAAGCTCCGCCGGCACCTCACCGTTTGCCAGATAGCGGTCAAGCTCATCGTAGCTAAAGCCCAGCTCCCCTTCGTCGGTCTGCCCTTCCCATAAGCCGGGTGACGGCGGCTTATCTATAATCGGCTGGGGGATGCCCAGAAACCGGGCCAGCTCCTTTACCTCTCCTTTGAGCAGGTTGCCCAGGGGCAGGATATCCACGCCGCCATCGCCGTATTTGGTGAAGTAGCCCACGGCAAGCTCGTCGCGGTTGCCCGACCCCACCACCAGGTATTTGAGCTGGTTGGCGAAGTAGTAGAGGGTAAGCATTCTCAACCTGGCTTTGATGTTGGCTTTAGCCAGTCGGCTGACATCAGGGGATTTACTCTCCTCAGGGAGTACCTTGAGCAGGGCGTCAAAGGCGGCGTTGAGGACTATTGTCCGGGTGGGGATGGAGAACTTTTCCGCCACCATGCGGGCGTGCTCTATGTCCTGCTGGCTGCTGTGGCAGGGCATAATCACGGCCAGCGTGCTTTGGGGAAAGGCGCGCTGAGACAATACCGCCGCTACCGAGGAGTCAAGCCCGCCGCTTAAGCCCAGCACCACCCCCTTGCTCCCGGCCGCGGCTACCTTCTCCTTTATCCAGGAGACCAGCTTGTCAGCTAACTTTGCTGAGTCCATCGCTTTTTGGTTGTTGCTTTAAGGTTGCCAGTAGTATACTACCCTGTAGCTATCAGGTCAAAAGATTGGGTGCGTTTTGTTTCCCTAACCCACCCACCCAAAAGGGTTGTACCCTCTTATAACACCCCCTATGGGGCGGGCTGGGTGGGAAGAAAAACCAAAAAGGGGGGAGGGGTGGACCAAGAAGATGCCGGAAGCCGACCTTATTCTCCATAACGCTAATGTGATAACCATGGACCCGGCTTGCCCCACTGCCGGGCTGGTGGCAGTCAGGGGTAACAAGATTCTATTGGTTGCCGCTGGTGAGGAGCTGGAGTCGGTGAGGGGGGCTAAGAGCAAGGTAATCGACTGCCAGGGCAAGACGGTGGTTCCCGGCTTCAACGACGCCCACTGCCATATTTTCGGCTTTATCAGGAAGCTGCGCAGTCTTGACCTCAGCCCTTCCTCAGTCGGCTCTATTGCTGACATAAAGGCAGCTATCCATCGCCAGGCTCAGAGCCTGCCCCCGGGCCAGTGGCTCATCGGCACCGATTACAACGAGTTCTACCTGGCCGAGAAGCGGCACCCCAACCGCCGGGACTTAGACGAGGCGGCGCCCGACCACCCCGTAGTCCTGGCCCACCGCTCCCTGCACGCCTGCGTGCTCAACAGCAAGGCGCTCTCCCTGGCCGGCATTACCAGGGAGACCCCGGAGCCGCCGGGGGCGCTTATTGAGCGGGAGCTTGACACTGCTGAGCCCAGCGGTCTCCTCTTTGAGATGGTGGGCTATATCAGGGATAAGGTGCTGCCCCCGCCCTCCGAGGAAGAGCTGGCTGAAGGCATGGCCCTGGCTAATGAGCATTATCTGGCTATGGGCATCACCTCGCTGCAGGAGGCCTCCGCCGCCAACGATTACGCCCGCTGGCAGACACTAAAGCGCTTTAAACAAAGCGGCCAGCTCAAGAGCCGGGTTTCGATGATGTTTGGCTTTAATTCTTTAAGCCAGTTTCGGCAGGCGGGCCTGGCTTTCGGCTCGGGCGATGCTCAACTGCGGCTGGGCGGGGTAAAGATAGTGCTTAACGAGACCAGGGGAAATCTGCAGCCGCCGCCGGATGAGTTAAAAGGGCAGGCAATGAGTGCCCACCGGGCGGGATTCCAGCTGGCCGTCCACTGCGTTGAACCGGGCACTGTGGAGGCGGCTATCGCTGCCCTGGAGCATATCGCCGGCCGGTCATCGTTGGCGGGGCGCCGCCACCGTCTGGAACACTGCTCCGAGTGCCCGCCCGAGTTGTTGAAGCGGCTAAAGAATCTTGAAGCGATGGTGGTCACCCAGCCCCCGTTTGTCTACTACAGCGGGGAGAGATACTTAGCCACCTTATCTCCGGAACGGCAGCGGTGGCTATACCGGATTAGGTCCTTTCTTGACGCCGGGCTGGTGGTTGCCGGCAGCTCGGATTCGCCGGTGGCTTCGGATAACCCGTTGGTCGGCATCTATGCCGCCGTCAGCCGGCGGGCGGAATCAGGGCAGGAGCTTTTGCTTAATGAAGCCGTCTCGGCAGAGGAGGCGCTGGCGATGTATACCGCTAGTGCCGCCCGAGCCTCGTTTGAAGAGGATATAAAAGGCTCCATCGCTCCGGGCAAGCTGGCCGACATGGTGATTTTAAGTGCCGACCCCCTGAAAGTGCCCCCGGAGCAGATTAAGGATATCAGGGTGGAGATGACCATTATCGACGGCAGGGTGGCCTGGGAGGTTTGACTGGCTGTTTGAGATAGAAGTAAACTGGAGATTAAATGGGGTGAGTATATTGTGAAAGGTGGGAAACTATGAAGATAATTCGGCTGTTCGGTTCGCTGGTTTTCGTACTCGGGCTGTTTACCGTTATCTTCGCCGGGATACCTTGGTACATCTACAACGAGCCCCTGCTGCCCTTATGGTTGGGGATTGCAGTTTACGCCTTTCTCGGTGGCATCCTGCTGGTCTTACTGACGGTGGCTGTGGAACAGCGAAGAAGCAAGGCTCCAACGGAGGAACTCCCGTCCCTCAAGTCCCAGCCTCGCGTCTTGCTCCAGAATTCGGCAGAAGTCCCCGGTCGCCAGGTAACCGAGAATTTGGGCTTGGTCAAGGGGCACACTATCTTCGCCATCTGGCTGGGCAAGGATATTTCTGCTCTGGTGCGACTGATTCTCGGCGGTGAGCTGATTGAGTATACCGATATGATGGGGCGAGCCCGCGAGGTAGCTACGGCTCGGATGATAGCCCAGGCTGAGAAGCTGGGGGCCGACGCCGTTATTAACGTTCGTTTCGTGACTACCAGTGTCATCGCCAGCGCCGCCGAGCTTCTAGCCTACGGCACGGCGGTCAAGCTCAAGTAACCCAGGCTCCCAGGAGCGGAGGTAGCGTGGTGAAAGACGAAGAAGTCATCAAAAGCCCGGACACGGAGAGAGAAGACAGAGTCCCGCCGGGTCAGAAGCTCACCGAGAAGTGGCCCGCCCTTCACGAAGGCTCGGTGCCTGATATCGATATCTCCAAGTGGCAATTCACCATCTTCGGCCTGGTGGAGAAGGAGCGTAAACTTAATTACCAGGAGTTTACGGCTCTGCCGCAGGTGAAGGTGTCCTCCGATATTCACTGCGTCACCGGCTGGTCAAAGCTGGACAACCTCTGGGAAGGGGTGAGCGCCAGCCAGATAAAGCAGCTTGTCGGCATCCTTCCTGATGCCGGGTTCGTCATGGTGCACTCCGAAGGCGGCTTTACCACCAATCTCTCTTTTAGCGATTTCTTCCAGCCCGACGTCATCTTTGCCACTAAGCACAACGGCGCCCCGCTGACGCCAGCGCACGGCTACCCCTTGAGGCTGGTGGTGCCCCGCCTCTATTTCTGGAAGAGCGCCAAGTGGGTTAACGGCGTTGAGTTTATTGACGAGGATAAGCCGGGCTTCTGGGAGTCTTACGGCTATCATAATCGCGGCGACCCCTGGAAAGAGGAGAGATACAGCCGTTAAGCTTTAGCTCGCCTTCGGCTAAATATTATATACCCTCCCCCCACCCCACCCAGAATCACCGCCATCCCGGCTGTCCCTAAGGCGCAGAAGAGGGCGGCATCGTAGAAGAATTCCTCGGTAAGGAGCAGGAGCATATAGCCCTCTGCCGACCAGAACTCGTTGGAGAAGAAGAGCAGGTGAAAATTCCAGAAGAGGCGGTCAAAGCCGAGCAGTGTCCCCAGCCCCAGCGCCAGCATCAGGGCCAGGGTAATGCCGCCCCCGATAACCAACCCCCAGGCCAGCCTCGGCCGGTACCTTCTCCGCCGCCAGAATAGACTAACTGCGGCGTAAGCCAGGGTATAAGCCAGCGTTCCGCCTAAAAGCCAGTAATCCAGCCGTACCAGCCCTTTTACATCCCTGAAGTGGATGGTTTCCTCCGTGGTAAACAGCTCGGACGGCTCACCGTCTTTTATCACGGTGATGCTTAAGGGCTCCTCACCGGAGTTAAAGTAGCCGATTATTTGGTCGGCTATTTCTTCCAGGTCGAACTCGGCGAGCGCCGGAGTCTGGGGCAGGCTGTATTTTTCAAAGCCGTAGTTATAGAGCCAGTGGCTGTTTAGCGCCCAGCAGAGGCTGGCGGTGAGCAGTAAGATTGGCAGGCATAGTATGAATAGCCACTTGGCGATAATGCCCAGGATTTTCAGTTTCATTGCTTTTAGAGATTTTACACCGTCGGGGTTAAAAAGAATAGGGTTTTTCTTCCCACCCAGCCCGCCCTCATAAGCTCCGCCTCTGAAACTCTGTTACCCCGCCCCCATTTTCATTTGTCTTTCGTCCCACCCAAGCCCGCCCTCATAGGCTTCTTGCCCCACAAGTTGAAGAAGGGGGAGGTTGATGGGGTCTTAAATGGGTGTCAACCCCTGTAGGGTGGGAAGGGTGGGAAGCGAGACCTAAGACCATCTATTTCCCCACCCCAAAATGAGAAAGTCAAAGAGAGGTGAAGCCTCTTTTGGGTGGGTGGGTATGGGAATCAAGACAACCGATGAAAATGGAGGGAGCTTCCTTAAAGGGCGGTGGGTGGGAAAAGATACCAACTCAAAGATTTCTTTAATTTTTAAAGCCGTTATGCCTTAAAACCGTATTCCCAAAAACCCACCCTGTTGTTATAATAAACCAGAGCCATGTTCAGCCACCTCCATGTCCATACCGAATACAGCCTGCTTGACGGCATGTGCCGCATCCCCCATCTGGTGGAGCGCGCCGTAGAACTGGGTATGGACAGCCTGGCTATAACCGACCACGGGGTTATGTACGGCGCTATCGAGTTCTACCTTGCCGCTAAGGAAGCGGGGATAAAGCCCATCATCGGCTGCGAGGCCTATCTAACCCCCAACAGCCGTTTTAGCCGTAATGCCAGCGATAAGAGAAACTACCACCTCGTTCTGCTGGCCAAAAATCAGAGCGGTTACCGCAATCTAATCCAGCTCATCACCAGGGCGCACCTTGAGGGGTTTTATTACCGGCCCAGGGTGGACAAGGAGCTTTTGGAAGAGCACCATGAAGGGCTTATCGCTTTGAGCGGCTGTCTGGTCGGCGAGGTCCCCCGCCTTATTCTGGAGGGACGCCACCAGGAGGCGAAGCAGGCCGCCCTATGGTATAAGCAGACCTTCGGCGATTTTTACCTGGAGATACAGCGCCACCCCATCCCTGAGCTGGAGCCGATAAACAAGGGCCTCATCGCCATGAGCCAGGAGCTTGATATACCGCTGGTGGCCACCAACGATGTTCACTATGTCAATCAGGAAGACGCCTCGGCCCACGACCTGCTGCTCTGCATCGGCACCAACTCCTCCATCTATGACGAGAAGAGAATAAAGATGGCCGGCGACTTCTATTACCTCAAGAGCCCCCAGGAGATGGCCGAGCTTTATCAGGATATTCCCCAGGCGCTGGAGAACACCCAGCGCATTGCCGATATGTGCAGTTTAAAGCTCGAGTTCGGCCGTCTCCACCTTCCCGAGGTGGACTTGCCGGAGGGTGAGACCGCCGACCAGTTCCTGGCCGAACTCTGCCATCAGAGTTTGTCTAAATACTACCCCGACCCCGCCCCGGAGATAAAAGAGCGCCTTGACTATGAGCTGGAGGTAATCAAGCAGACCCAGTTCGCCAATTACCTGCTGGTCGTCTGGGACATCATCTCCTTCGCCAAGAAGCAGAACATCCTCTTCGGGGTCAGGGGCAGTGCCGCCGCCAGCATTATCCTTCGCTGTCTGGGCATCACCGAGGTTGACCCTCTGGAGAATAAGCTGGTCTTTGAGCGCTTTCTCAACCTGGAGCGCAAGGAGATGCCCGATATAGATTTGGACTTTGAGGACGCCCGCCGCGACGAGGTCATCGCTTACGTCTCCAAGAAATACGGCCAGGACCATGTTGCCCAGATTATCACCTTCGGCACCCTGGGCGCCAGGGCGGCCTTGAGGGATGTCGGTCGGGCGCTGGGTATGCCCTATAGCGAGGTTGACCGCGTCGCCCGCCTGATTCCCTTCCGCCCGGGAATGACCCTGGAGAGGGCGTTGGATGAGAACAGCGAACTGCGCACCGTCTATGAAGATGATAAGGTTATCCGCAACCTGGTTGACTCCGCCCGCCGCCTGGAAGGAATCGCCCGCCACGCCAGCACCCACGCCGCCGGCGTGGTTATCTCCCGCCAGCCGCTGACCAAACATGTCCCCTTGCAGCGGGCGAGCAAGGGAGACGGTGAGGCGACCACGGTCATGACCCAGTTTAGCATGGAAGACATTGCCCGCATCGGGCTGCTCAAGATGGACTTTCTCGGTCTGGCTAACCTGACCATTCTGGGCAAAGCCAAAGAGATTATCGGCCAGAGCCGCGGCGTTGAGATTGACCTGCACCACATCCCCATGGATGACAGCAAGACCTTTGCCCTCTTGTCTTCAGGGGAAACAGTAGGCGTCTTTCAGCTGGAGGGGGCGGGTATGCGCCGCTATATCAAAGAGCTCAAGCCCACCACCTTCGGCGATATCGCCGCCATGATAGCCCTCTACCGCCCCGGGCCTATGGAGCACATTCCCACCTTTATCAAAGCCAAGCACGGCCTTGAGCCTATCCGCTACCCCCACCCGGCTCTGACCAGCATATTAGAGGAGACCTACGGGGTGATTGTCTACCAGGAACAGGTATTGTTCATCGTCCAGGCCCTGGCCGGCTACAGCCTGGGGCAGGCTGATATCTTCCGCAAGGCGATGGGCAAGAAGATTACCTCGGTTATGCAGAAGGAAAAGCGCAATTTTGTCGCCGGCGCCAGGGAGATGGGCTATTCCGCCGATGTCGCCGACGAGGTCTTCGCCCTTATCGAGCCCTTCGCCGGCTACGCCTTCAACAAGGCGCACAGCTTCAGCTATGCCCTTATCGCCTATCAGACCGCCTATCTCAAGGCTAACTACCCCGCAGAGTATATCACCGCCTTTCTGATTACCCACTACGACCAGTCGGAGAAGGTGGCCACGGCCGTCGCCGAGTGCCGCCGCTTAGGTATTGAGGTCTTACCCCCGGACGTGAATCGGAGCCTGACCAGCTTTTCCATAGAGGGGGGAGGCGACGGCAATGCCGCCGCCATCCGTTTCGGGCTGACGGCAATCAAGAACCTGGGGCTGGGGGCGGTGGAGCCCCTGGTCGCCGAGCGCCAGAAGGGCGGCCAGTTCAAGTCTATTGAAGACCTCTGCCGCCGCGCCGACCTGCGCGCGCTGAACCGGCGGGCGATGGAGAGCCTGATTAAGGCCGGCGCCCTGGACTGCCTGGGCGACCGCGGCACCCTGCTCCACAACGTCGGGCGCATTATGGCCCTGGCACAGCGGGAACAGCACCTGAGGGAGACGGGGCAGACCACCATGTTCGACCTCTGGGGGGAGGGAGTGCCCGCCCCCCTGGCCAGCCTGGAGATGGAAGCCGCCGAAATCTCCCTCAAGGAGAAGCTGTCCTGGGAGAGGGAGCTGATGGGGGTATACCTCTCGGAGCACCCCTTCGCCGCCTTTGCCGGCAAGGTGGCGGCGGAGGATACCGTCCTCTGCGGCCATGTCGATGCCGAGCTGGTGGGGCAGACCATCGTGGTGGCGGGAATGGTAGCCTCGGTCCGCCAATCTTTCACCAGAGACCGCCGCCCCTTTGCCAGCGTTATGCTGGAAGACCTCGACGGCAGGGTGGAGGTGATGGTCTGGCCCGATGTCTATGCCGGCACCAGAGAGCTCTGGCAGGAAGGCGATATACTGCTGGTCGAGGGCAGGGTAAGGCTGAGGGATGAGCGCCTGCAACTGAGCTGCGAGAAAGTGCGCCGCTACCAGCCGGAGGCGGCCCCGGAGGAAGAGCCAGCGCCGGCTCAGCCTGAACCGGTCAAGAGCCGCCGCCTGACCATAAGCATCAAGCAGACCGAAAACATCGACAACGACGTCGCCTGTCTCAATAAACTGGTCGATACCCTGAGAATCTTTCCCGGCGATGACGAGGTCAACATGTGTGTCGTCAACGGGGATAGGGTAGTCAACCTCAAGCTTTCAAATATATACACCAACTACTGCCCCGAACTTCACCAGCGCCTGGTGGAGCTGGTGGGGGAGGAGGGGCTGAGGATGGAGCCCAATGGCTGAAGCCAAGGGGTGGCTGATATTAACTACTGCTCCCGACCAGCTCGCCGCCGAGATATGGAAGGACATACTGCTCCAGAACGGCATCCCGGCTATGGTCAATCCCGGGGATGCCTCATCGTTCATGGGCGTTTCCACTTTTCCCTGCCGGATAATGGTGGCTTCCGGCTATCGCAAACGGGCTAAGGAAATCTTGGACAGCCTGCAACCGGAAGACGAGGAGGGGGTCGATGCCGAATAAAGAAACGGCGCAGGGTCATCGGAAGAGGTTGCGGGAGAGGTTCATCAAGTCGGGGCTTAGCGGCTTTCAGGACTATGAAGTCATCGAGCTCCTTCTGACCCTGGGCTCGCCCCGCAGGGACTGCAAACAGGCGGCCAAAGAGGTGCTCAAGCGGTTCAAAACGCTGAGGGGGGCGCTATCGGCTTCTCCCCGGGAGCTACAGCAGATAGAAGGCATCGGCGCCCATAACGCCTTCGGCATCAAGCTGGTCTGGGAGGTAGCCGAGGAATTCCTCAAGCAGAGAATTATGGACAGGCCGGTCTATAAATCGGCCAAGGAGATTTTTGATTATCTCTACCTCTCCATGCGCGACCTCAAGAAAGAGGTGTTCAAGGTTATTTACTTGAGCGGGCAGAACCAGATTATTGAAATCGCCGACCTTTTTGAGGGGACGGTTAATGCCAGCTCCGTTTATCCGCGGGAAATCATGAGGGAGGCCATCAGACATGACGCTATATCGCTCATCTTTGTCCACAACCACACCTCCGGCGACCCCGAGCCCAGCCGGCAGGATAAAGAGGTGACCCGAGACCTGGTCTTCGCCGGCAAGATTATGCAGATTAGGGTGCTGGACCATATCATCATCGGCGAGAATAAATACTACAGCTTCGCCAGCGAGGGGCTGATTGAAAAGTATGAGGAGGACTTCTTAAACGTAAAAATCAGAGACCGCTTGAGCGCCAGCCGCTACCGGGCTAAACCGCCCGCCCCCCGCCCCGACTGGCTGCCCTAGGGGCTAACCTTTTTTCTCTTTTTCCGTTATAATAGATAGTAGTGGGCAAGTGACAACGAGGAGGCTCCGGTGAAAAAACTTCTGATATTGGCCACGGCGGCATTACTAACCGCGGTATTAATCATCTGTTCGACGACGGGCTGCCTGGAGGTGCAGACCTCCACCGATGCCGGCCAGACGATAGAGATTGGCCTCGGCGAGGAGTTTTATATCGCCCTCGGTTCCAATCCCACCACCGGCTATAGCTGGCAGGCAAGCTACGACGAGACCATGCTGGAGCTTATCGGCGGCGAGAGCGAATACCGGCCGAGTGAAGAGGGTCTTATCGGTGGCGGCGGCATCGAGTTTTTCCACTTCCTGCCGCTGGCGGTGGGGGAGACCGAGCTGACCCTGACCTATAGCCAGCCGTGGCAGGGCGGCGGTATAGGCGAGACCAAGGTATTCACCGTCATCATAGTGGACTAGCGCTTGACTCTAAAGGGCGGCTTCCCGCTCCAGCAGATACCGCTTCATCTCTATTCCCCCGCTGTAGCCGCTTAAGTTACCATCACCGGCCACCACCCGGTGGCAGGGGATGACAATGGGCAGGGGGTTTTTAGCCAGAGCCTGCCCCACCGCCCGCACCGCCCCAGTTTTGCCCAACTGTTCGGCTATCCAGCCATAGCTCTTGGTCTCTCCGTAGGGGATAAGCCTGGTTAACTGCCATACCCGGCGCTGGAAGGGGGTAGCCGTGGAGAGGTCGAGCTCATCGGGGAAGTCTACACGCTTACCGGCAAAGTAGCTTTTCAGGCGCTCCACCAGCTCGGCGAAGGGGCTTTCAGATAAGTTGGCCTTTTTTACCCCATCGCCCAGCCGCCTCTCGGCTTCCTCGGCTCCAGGGCAGGGCAGGGTGGTCTGCCGCAGTCCGCAATTAGAGCCCAATATCCCCACCCAGCCCCATTCGGTATTGGCGATAAGGTATCTCAACTCACCGGCTAAAACGGTCGGCACCTCTTTTACCTCAACTCGGGCTCAATCAGGCCGTAGTTGCCGTCCCGCCGCCGATAAAGCAGGTTAAGCTCCTCGCTATCGGCGTTGAAGAAGAGGAAGAAATCATGCCCCAGGAGCTCCATCTGGTCGGTGGCTTCGGCTACCGACATGGGCTTAACGGCAAAACGCTTGACCTTGACCACTTTTCTGGCTGGTTGGGCCGGCTCCTCTTTGAATTCGCCCCTGGCCAGCGAGTTTCCCCTCCCCTTTTTATAGAGCTTTCCCTTGTGGTGCTCGATTTGTCGGTTCATAACCGCGGCTACCTTGCCCACAGCCTTGAGCAGGTCTTGCCCCCTCTCCACGCCCCGGAGCAGGGTGCCGTTGCTGTCCAGGGTCACCTGAACGACGAAGTGCTGCTCCGGCGATTTGGTCTTCTCCGCCGAGATTTCTACCTTGTACTCGGTGATATTGGGCAGGTGGCGCTCCAATTTGCCCAGCTTTCGCTCAATGGACTGGCGTAAGGCGGGGGTTAATTCTACGTTTTTGCCGGTTATCTGTAGCTCCATCGGTTCACGCTCCTTCTTAAAAGCCTTAATCTCCTTAAACCTCCTTGGCCAACGCCAGCCCCCACACTGAAGCGGCACCAGACGCCTTCAGCGCCTGCGCACAGGCATCGAGAGTGGCTCCTGAGGTAGAAACATCGTCTATGAGCAGGACCTGCTTGTCCTTCAGGGAGAGGTCGCGGCAGGAAAAGGCGTCGGCTACGTTACTCCGCCGCTGGTCGACGGTGGGCGTTCTGGCCTGGGGGGAGCTATGGCGCTGCCGGATGAGGCAGTCGTCTACTACCGGTAAATCGTTGAGCTTGGACAGCTCTCTGGCCAGCAGGCGGGACTGGTTGTAGCCGCGTTCTCTCAGGCGTTTGCGGTGCAGCGGCACCGGCACCAAGACCTCGCCGGGCAGGGGACTGGCGCTGAGATAGTCATAAAGCAGACGGGCGAGGAGCCCGGCCAGGGCTCTCAAGTTTCTATACTTTAGCTCGAGGATAGCCTGGCGTATGGCTCCCTCAAAGCGAAACGGGGCGCGGATGCCGTCTATCTCCGCCGTCCAATCAGCGCAGTTGGGGCACAGTTCGGCGCTGCCTTGGGGCTGGCCGCAACGGGGGCAAAGCGGGGGCGTAATTCTGGGTAGAGACTGCCGGCAGGAAGGGCAGATAAAGTCCCCCTCCTTTCCACAGCCAACACACCAGCGTGGAAACAGAAGGTCGAGTGCTATCCCCTTGAGTCTGGTTAACTGAGGAAGCACATTCAGCACCAATAGACTAGAGCTTTTACAACGACCGGTTTTTAACGAGCTCGCGGGTTGTGGAGCGCCCCGCTGACAATGGGTTCGTTAACATAAACATCACCGTTCCTGATTTTCAGGTTGAAACCGCAATCAGGGTTGGTGCAAACCCAGGCTTTGTAGTGAATGGCTGCCCCCTGGCTGCCGAAATCAGACAGGGGCACCAGGTCTCCAGAATTACACTTCTGGCATTTGGGGAAATTGGATTGTTCCATGAAGTCCTCCTCCCAACCGAAATTAGGTTTGAATCTTACGCAGTATACACTATAACGGCGGTTGTTGGCAAGGGCTTATTTGAGCTCCACCGAGCTGATTCGGCTATAAACAGCGCCCTCCCTGGTTAGCTGGCTCCTCATCAGGTTGACGGTTGTTACCGGCCAGGAATAGCCGGCCTTAAATTCGCTGTCGGCGATAAGCTGGCCGAATCTCTGCCGCTCGTCGGCTGAGGCCCGGTCGTGGAGGCGGGCCAGGGTCAGGTGGGGGGTGAACCTTCTGTTCTCCGGGGCAAAGCCCAGTGGCACTAGCTTAGTTTCAAGGCGCCGTTGGAGATTAGCCAGCTTTTCCACCTCCCCGCTTACCCCCACCCAGGCTACCTGGACCCGCCTCGGGTTGGGGAAAACGCCTAAGCCCTTGACCTCAAGGTTAAATGGAAATAACCCCCGCGATGCCTCTTCCATAGCCTTGGTTATCTCGCCCAGCCTGTCCTCGGCAACATTGCCCAGGAACTTCAAAGTCAGGTGAGTGCTGTAGGGGTCGACCCACTTTGCCGGGAACTGCCCCCCCGACTTTAGCTGGGCCTGGAGGTTTTTGAGCCCCTTCTTTATCTCCTCGGGCAGCTCGACGGCGATAAAACAGCGAACTGGCTCCACGGCTATTTACCTTCGAGACCAAGCAGTCTCCGGGCATTACCGCCCAGGATTAGCTCCTTTGTTTCCGGGGGTAGTCCCGCCTCTTCAATCTCCTTGAGCAGCCGGCCCGGCGCCAGCAGGGGATAATCACTGCCGAAGAGAATCCTGTCTCCGCCCACCAGCTGGACGACCTGCTGGTATACCTGGGGGCTATAGAGAAGGGGTGAAGCCGCTGTGTCGAAGAAGACGTTGCCCATAGCCTTCTTGACCTCGGGCATCAGGGAGTAGAAGGGCAGTCCTCCCCCCCAGTGGGCGCAGACCAGCTTCAGCTCGGGGAAGCTGGTAATAAAGGGATAAAGCGTATCCGGGGTGATGCTCCCCTTGCCCGGATAGTCGTGGCCTACCGGCTCCGAGGCGTGGATGAGCATAATCAGCCCGTTTTTCTTTAGCGCTTCAACCAGAGGCGCCATCACTACCTCGTCGGTGAGGTCGAATAGCTGCATATCCGGCCTCAGCTCGCCGACACCTTTTATTCCGGCCTTGGCGCAGCGCTCGATTTCGGCTACGGCGGCCTGCGGCGACTGCGGCTGGACGGCGCCGAAGCCCACCAGCCTCCGAGGGTAGCGGGCTACCGATTCCAGGATATAGTCGTTGGTCTCGAGACAAAGCTCGTGGGTAGTCCAGCCGTAATTGAGAATGACCGAGATGTCAATCCCGGCTTCATCCATGCTGGCGATAAGCTCCTCGGCGGTGGCTATCTTGGCCTCGGGCTTGGAGTAGAGGACGGCGAAAGAGGGGTCAAGCTCGATGTACTTGCTGCGGTCTTTCTTTATCTGGGGCGGGAGAACATGGGTGTGAAAGTCGATAATCACGAGCCGATTATAGCAGGCAACCCCGACTGACTTCAAGCGGATTAAAGGCTCTAATCAGCAGACTCTTCTGCTTTTTCCTCGCCTTCCCCTGCTTCTTCGGCTTCCGCCTCTTCACCGACTAATTCTTCTTCGGCTACCGCCTCTTCAACTACCTCTTCCACCTCAATGCGCGCCTCGCTGACCCTGACCACCATCTGGTCGGGGTCGGTGATAACGGTGATATCGGGGCCGAAGGCGAGGTCCCTGACGAAGATTGCCTGCTCTATCTCCTCCAGAGGGCTCAAGTCAACCTCTATATGGGGCGGGAGATTATCGGGCAGGCACTCCAGGCTCAGGCTGGTCAGGCTGTGGGTCAGGACGCGCCCCTTTTCCTTCATCGCCGGGGCTTCACCAACCAGGATGATGGGCACATCAAACCTTATCTTCTCTGTCTTTCTCACCTGGTAGAAGTCAACGTGGAGCAGTTCCCCGCTGCAGGGCTCTCTCTGAATCTCCCGGATAAAGACGCTCCGGGGCTGTTTATCCCCTTCAACGGCAAGGGTAATGAGGCGGGTCATTCCCGCCCGGGCTATAGTCCGCTGGAGGTTGGGGGTATCGCACTGCAGCGCCAGTGAATCAAGGCCGTGCCCGAAAAGGTGGGCCGGGGTTACACCCTGGCGGCGCAGGAATCTGGTCTTCTTGCCCAGTATCTCTCTTTTGCTGGCCTTTATCTTCAGTTCGTCCATATCTTTTCCTCTTGTTATCCCGTTAATTAAACCAGAGACGGAGATAAAAATCAAACCAGGTGGCTATTTTGTGGCCTTTCGTCCCACCCGGCCCGCCCTATGGGGGCGGGTTCCCCCATTACACACCCCTCGTAGGGGGTAAAGAGGCAAGTAAAAGAGTGGAAGAGAGGTGAAACCTCTTTTGGGTGGGAGGGTGGGACGAAAAACAACCGAAAGTGGGGGTTAGGTGCGGGACGAAAAAGGTATGTAGAACCCTCCCCCACTCCCAGGTCTTCTTTTCCCCCGCCTCACCCTGGCTAACAAACTTCTTTTTTCCCGCCCAGCCCGCCCGCAAAGGCTTTGCCCTTAAACCTCTGCTTTAAGGTGGTATTTAAGAGGGTACAACCTTCTTGGGTGGGTTGGGTGGGACGAAAGACACTGAATAAAAATCAGGCTTAAAAAATGTAGACCTGGCCTATACGACTGTAGTATAATTAAACTGGCACAGGGGGTGCTGATGTCGTTACCCAAAAAAGGTAATCCACCGTCAATCTCTGATAGTGCAAAGACCTTGGCCGATAATGTATCAGCCGAGGTTTTTTCTTTATCGGCCTCGGTAGCCGAAATGGAGGCTATGGCCAAAAAACTGCGCCGCCACATCATCACCATGATAGGGAAGGCGGGTAGCGGCCACCCCGGCGGCTCCCTTTCCTCGGTGGAGATTTTGACCGCCCTTTATTTCAAGGTGATGCGGCATAAGCCCTCAGATCATCAGTGGGCGGATAGAGACCGCTTTATCTTAAGCAAGGGTCATGCCGCCCCCCTGCTCTACGCCACCCTGGCCGAGTGCGGCTACCTGCCGGTGGCTGAACTGGCTACCCTGCGGCAGATGGACAGCCGCCTGCAGGGGCATACCGATAGAACGATTACCCCCGGCGTGGAGATGTCCGCCGGCGCCCTGGGACAGGGGTTGTCCTTCGGTCTGGGCGCGGCTCTGGCCGGGAGGCTTAACGGGCAAGACTATCGGGTATATGTTCTGCTGGGGGACGGGGAGTGCGACGAGGGACAGGTGTGGGAGGCGGCGATGGCTTCCACCCACTTCAAGATAGATAGCCTGGTGGCTATAGTGGACAACAACGGCCAGCAGATAGACGGCTGGAACCGCGATGTGATGAACCTCGACCCCTTCCCCAGTAAGTGGCGGGCCTTCGGCTGGGAGGTTATTGAGGTTGACGGCCATGACCTCAACCAGCTTATTCAAGCCTTTGGCGAAGCCGAAAAGGTCAAGGGGCAGCCCACGGTCATCATTGCCCATACCATAAAGGGCAAGGGGGTCAGCTTTATGGAGAATAACCCCGATTTTCACGGCAAGGCGCCCAACGCTATTGAGGTGGAGATAGCCTTGAAGGAGCTGGAGTAATCATGGAGACGGTTTCAGTCAGGGAGGCCTACGGCCGGACCCTGCTCGAACTGGGCATGGAAAACCCGGACATCGTGGTGCTGGACGCCGACCTCTCCCGGTCGACGATGACCCGGTTTTTTGCCCGCCAGTTCCCGGAGCGCTTCTTTGACTGCGGCATCGCCGAGCAGAACATGGTGGGCGTTGCTGCCGGTCTGGCGGCTTCGGGCAAGACACCCTTCGCCAGCACCTTTGCCGTTTTTGTCCCCGGGCGTTGTTTTGACCAGGTTCGGATGTCTATCGCCCAGCCCCAGCTCAATGTCAAGCTGGTGACCAGCCACGGCGGCATCAGCGTTGGCGAGGACGGCACCTCGCACCAGTCTATTGAAGACCTGGCCCTGATTGGTTCCCTGCCCGGTTTTAACGTTATCGTGCCCGCTGATGCTATCGAGACCGTCCAGGCGGTGAAGGCGGCGGCGGAGAGCTACGGCCCGTTTTACATCAGGCTGTGCCGTCCCAAGGTTGCTCCGGTCTTTGGCGAGGACTACCGCTTTAAGCTGGGCAAGGCGGCGACCATGAAACAGGGCGGGGATGCCACCATCATAGCTATCGGCTTGATGGTCAAAGAGGCCCTGGAAGCCGCCCAGAACCTGGAGCGTGAAGGCATATACTGCCGGGTACTGAATATGTCCACCCTCAAGCCAATTGATGAAGAGGCTATCATTAAGGCGGCGGCTGAGACCGGGGCTATCGTTACCGCCGAAGAGCACCTGGAGCACGGCGGCCTGGGTAGCGCCGTGGCTAGAGTTGTTAGCCAAAACCAGCCGGTGCCGATGGTGCTGGTGGCGCTAAAGGATACCTACGCCAAGTCGGGCAAACCGGCCGAGCTTCTGGAGAGGTACGGTCTTACCGCTAAAGACATTGAGCAGGGGGTAAGGTCGGCGATAAAAAGGAAGTGACTTTTAAGTCCGGCCTGTCCCTGAGGTCTCAGCCACGCGCCTTGTCCTCAAGAAATGGGTGAAGCCCACCAGGCAGGGCATACCTATACTGTAAGCGATGAGCGCCCCCGATTGCCCCGTCAGCCAGCAGACCAGTGATAGCGGTACGAAGAGGACGGCGGCCGATTTGGTGGTATCCCGGAAGATGAGTTGAGCGGCTATGGTCGGCGCCGCCATTATCAGCATCGGCTGAGTGATGATAACCAGCAGTACGCCGATGGTGGTCGCTTCCCCCCGGCCGCCGCGAAAGCCGAGAAATACCGGCCAGTTATGACCGACGACGACGGCGGTTCCGGTGAGCAGGACAAAGACCAGGGAAAGCCCGACCGCCTGGGCGATAAAAACAGCCAGCGCCCCCTTGGCGGCATCGATGACCCCCACCGTTACCCCCGTCTTGGCCCCGAGCTGGCGATAGCTATTGGCGGCGCCCATGTTGCCGTCACCAATCTCCCTGATGTCGACGCCTTTTACGATGCGCCCGATAATATAGGCGGTGGGGATGCAGCCCAGTAGGTAACCTAGCGCTAATATTAGCCAGGGCATAGCCACTCTCTAATGGTGCCGGGAGTGGGATTCGAACCCACAAGGACTAAGTCCGGCGGATTTTAAGTCCGCTGCGTCTGCCAATTCCGCCACCCCGGCATTTAGTATGGGTTATTTTACCGCTTTTGGCAAAGGGGTTCAAGCTAGTATTGGGTCTTTTTTCCCACCCACCCACCCAATAGGGGTGGCACCCCTCTTAAATACCTCCTTAAAGCAGGGGGTTCAAGCAGATAGAGAGTAAAAACCCTTCGTTACAAGACTGAGTAGTGGTATAATATAACTAAACATAATATTAGGGGATAAGTAGATGGCGGCTAATTGGTATTTGGATTATTTACCAGCATGCCAAGCGTCATGGTCGCAACATAGTGCGTTGGACTACAGGCGCTGTTGAATTCTCACCTGTCTTGGCTGGCATAGTTTATGGTTTGACTTGGCCTAAGGGTCAGCCTACGGCTTAGTCAGGAACAACCTGTCCGTTTACCACCTCAGAGAAGTTTATGATACTGCCAGGAGGGTCTCCAGCTTCTGCTACAAAACCTCCGTCTGGTAAGACCAGCGTAGCCGGTTTACTGAAGTGGATTGTGTCAGGCTCAAAAAGCACCGGGTGGGTCTCAAGCAGGGTAATTCTATTGACCCTAGCACCGCTAGCGTCTGTCAAGATAGTTCCGGCCGGTATCTGTAAAAAGTAGCCGTCTCCCCAGCTAATGGTGATGCCTTCAACGATTATCCCATCCCAGTATAGGAACTCTTGGTGTCCACCATCTGCTATTACAAAGAAACTCTGTTGAAGGCGTAAAAGGGGGATAGCATTGATCTCAAGGTCTACCTGGCAGTCAGCATGGGCAATTCCTTGGTCAGTCAGCCAGATTAGGAAAAAGGCCATCCACTCAGCATCGGCAGAGCCGCCGTGGGAGAACGTCCATAAGCCTGCCTGGTTAAGAAGAACATCAACTGACCAGGCGAAGACCTGTGAAGAATCACTCACGGCAGGGAAGTTCCAGGGACCAGGTGGATTGACACCAGCACCAAGGTTCCATTCGGCGTTTGATCCGTTAGCTACAGAAGCACCGTCGGGAGCCGCGATGTTAAAGAAACCTTCACTAGCTGTCGTTGCGAAGCCCCAGTGCCAAGTATCAAGGTTAACCTCTGCTTCAGCCACTATGGCAACAGCACCAGACACGGTGACTGTTCTACCAACAATCGGGGCTCCATCAACATCAATGCCGCTGCAAACGACACTGGCGTTCTCGTTTCCATCGTCCGCTAAGACAGGAATCGCAAGTGTGGTAAGCAGAAACGAAGCCAGTACTACTGCCACTACAAATTTTCTCATCGCTTTAATTCTCCTTTTTTGATTATTTCCCGCCACCGGTCCCCCGATAGGCCATTTCAGGAGTATTATCGCCAACAATCATTCTCTGCTATCCCCTCTTCTGCGAGAGTGGGAAAATTATACTGTACCAAAAGTCCTATGTCAACGCAGGCAAACTCACTTTAGCTAACTTTTCCCCTCGAATTTAGTACTTATTTCCCATGACTATTGTTCGAGGTTAACTAAGCGGCTTTTAGACTACGCCGCTAACGGGGACATATACTACTGGAGTATGCTGGATTTTGTTGACAGCCTACAATGGTACGGAAACTGGCGATAAAAGGATGAGCTATCTACTGCAACTGTGGTATTTGGGAGATTTTTGCGTTTGCGGTAGAGCTAACTGTTGAAATGCGGTAAATAAAAGACTGGAGGCGACGACCGGATTCGAACCGGTGAATAGGGGTTTTGCAGACCCCCGCCTTAACCACTTGGCTACGTCGCCCCTTTGGAATTCTAATTGGAGCGGAAGATGGGATTCGAACCCACGACCCTCTCCTTGGCAAGGAGATGCTCTACCACTGAGCCACTTCCGCTCTTGTCACCGGGGGAGCCGTATTTTGGTGCCGAGGAGGAGATTTGAACTCCTACGAGCTTACGCTCACCACCCCCTCAAGATGGCGTGTCTACCAATTCCACCACCTCGGCCCCTGTTTATTGCTTTTCCTGTCTCCCCCCGGGGAAGTACCAGCCGCGCCATCCCTGCCCTCTTCGGCAAAATCTGCCCACGATGAAGGAGAGCCCCAGAATGATGAGGATGGCGGGCCAGGTATAACTCCATAGAGAGCCGCTCAAGACATCCAGCTTAATCAGCAGGGCTAAAATGCCCACGGCGATTAAAATGGCGCCGACGACTATCATCGCTATCCTCCCGCTGTCTTCTAAAGAGACTTGAGGCGTTACCACGAAATATTACTAGATAGTGCTGGGTATCGTCAAGTACCCGGGCGGCTGGAAGCTGATAAGCACCTCTAATTTGACAGAAGTGCTGTTATCGACTAATATAGCGACAGAAGGCAGATATCGGGCTATTTGAAGGGCTACTGAAGGCAAGTTTTACCGGCCGAATCCGATTCGGTGCGGGAAAGGGGGGCCGAGATGACAAGCAATGAGCCTTCCGCAAAGAGGGCTTTGGTGGTTGAGGACGAGCCGTCAATCTGCCAGTTCTGCAAGAGGGTCCTTGTCGGTGAGGGGTTTGAGGTGGACACCGTTGGCGACGGAGCCAGTGCTCAGAAGATGCTTCGGGAGAAGGGCTATGACCTCTGCCTCTTTGATATCAGGACACCGGTAATGGACGGTAAGCAGCTCTATCAGTGGGTAGGAGAGGAACACCCTGAGCTGCTGAGCGGGGTGATATTCATTACCGGAGATTTGATAAGCGGGGATACCAAGAGTTTTCTGGAGCGGGCTGACCGACCATTCCTACCCAAGCCGTTTACCCTGGATGAGCTGAAGGCCATGGTCAGAGAGACTCTAAGGCAGATAGAAAAGTGAGCCGGCAGTGGCAAGGAAGAAGATACTGGTAACCGATGACGAAGAGAATATCAGGTTACTGGTGAGCAATATGCTGGGCAAAGACTACGATGTTCTCGGGGCGAGTAACGGCAGGGAAGCGGTAAGCATAGCTCGCCAGCAGAAGCCCGCCCTCATCCTGATGGATATTTTGATGCCCAAGATGGATGGCTATACCGCCTGCCACAAAATCAAGCAAGACCCGCTTACCAGGGATATTCCGGTGGTCATGCTCAGCGCCATAGGCCATGAGCTCAACGTGGAACTTGCCCGGCAGATGGGGGCCAGTGACTATATAACCAAGCCGTTTCAGCCCGGTGATTTGCGGGATACCATTGCCCGATTCCTGAAAAGGCCTGACTGAAGGACTACTTGCCCCCCGCCAGGGGCAGGGTGAAGGGAAAGGTGCTCCCCCCCTCCGGCTGGCTCTCGACCCAGATTTTACCCCCGTGGTGCTGAATAACCGCCTTGCAAATGGCCAGCCCCAGTCCTGTCCGCTGGGGGACTTCCTTGTGCTCGGTCTTATAGATCTGCTCCAGCGGTTCGAATACTCTACCTTTGATATCGGGGGTAATGCCTATCCCGCTATCGGCAACATAAACCAGGGCGCTGTCCTCTTTCTGGCCGACGCCGACCTTGACCGTCCCCTCTATGGTGAATTTGATGGCGTTATCTATCAGGCGGCTCACCACGTCTTTAAGGCGGTCGGCGTCCCCGTGAACGAGCCGGGGGGCGGCGCCGCTAAAAACTGTCAGCTTCAGCCCCTTCTGTTTAGCCGAGTCCTGCATGGCGGCCGCGGCTTCGGTGACCAGTTTGGCTATGTCCGTCTCGGCCATATGCCATTCTACTTCCCCTGTTTCCAGGTTGGATAGGTAGAGGACATCGTTCACCAGGTGGGTCAGGTGCTTGGACTCCCGGTATATGGTCTCGGTGAATTTTTTCCGCTGCGCTTTGCCTTCATCCTTGGCCAGTAATAGCTCGCTGAAGCCCAGGATTGAGGTCAGGGGAGTGCGGAGGTTGTGGGAAACATTGACTAGAAGGCGAGTCTTACTCTCGTTCGTTTTCTGGAGCGCCTTATATAGCTTCTCCAGTTCTTTTTTCTGTTCCAGCTCTTTTTCTCGGAACTTCAGTTTATTGGAAAGATTGCCGCCGAGGAAGGCCACCAAGCAGAGTAGGATTCCCTGGAATACCAGCCAGATGACGGTATCGGTGAGCTCGGAGGCGGAGGTCGGGATAAACTGGGATGAGGCGGCAATTGCCCCCCCAAATTCTAGTGCCCTGGTGGCGCCGACCACTATCACCGTCCAGGCAATCATAAGGGCGCTGAACTGCAGGTTCAGGAACAGGCTTACCCCCAGTATCTGGACTAAAAAGAGGGCGAAGAACATGCTGTTGAAACCGCCGGTAAAGTGTACGATAGCGGTGATGGCGATGATGTCGATAAGGGTTGATAAAACGGCAACGGCCAGAGGGAACTGCCATTTTCGGGTCAGGTAATAGCTGACGGTATTGAGTAAACATACGGTTCCAGCCACGATATGGATGGGTATCAGGTAAAAGTCCATCCCCCAGATGAGGTAGGTGGCCATGATAAACGTCCAGACGCCCAGCGCCAGTAGATAGCGCGTTCTGATGGCCTGCAGACATCTATCCCGGTTGCCTATGTCTCGTAGCTCTAGGATGAACCTGGGTAGGGCCATTTGCCCTCCTTAAAAACCTGGCTTTACCAGCTTTGATATATGCCGATGCTATCCTTACAGCCCGCGTTTGTCAACTCCCCGGCTAAAAGGGTGCCGGCTTTAAGGAAAGGGGGCTATTTCAGGCGGCTGGTCACCACGTCCCAGTTTACGTTCTGGAAGAAGGCGTTTATATAGTCGGCCCGCTTCAGCCCGTAGTCGGTCATGAAGGCATGCTCAAAGACGTCCATCACCAGGATGGGCTGGCATCCGGCGGCATGGCCGACCTCGTGCTCGTTAATCCACTGGTTGAACAGCCATCCGCTCACGTTGTCCTGATAGAGTATCACCCAGCCGATGCCGCGCATGGCCCCGGTAGCCTTAAAGTCCTGCTCCCAGGCATCAAAGCTGCCGTAGGCACCGGGCACCTTTTCGGCCAGCTTGCCCGTTTTCTCCGGGGGCTTTTTGCCCCCCAGGTTCTCAAAGTAGTATTCGTGGAGGCGCATGCCGTTGAACTCGAAGCCGAAGCGGCGTTTAAGCTCGGAGTACTGGGGGGTGCCCGCCTTGCCTTCTTTGAGCATAGAGTTGAGCAAATCCCAAAGCTTGTTGGTATTGTTCACGTAGCCCTGATAGAGAGTAAAGTGGTTGTTAAGCAGGGTCTGGCTAAAACCCTTCATACCGATGAGGTTGCTGTAGTCCTTGGCTGAATAACCCATTGTCTGCCTCCTTAAATTAAAGCCCGCTTAAGTAAAGAAACTCCCGTAAGTGGCGGGGAGCTCTAGCTGATAGCCTTCAGGAACTCCTTGACCTGATAGTCCCACTCCCGGGAGAACAGCTCCACCGAAGTCCCCTTGCCTTGGGCCGAGGCGTTAACCTCGACACAGCCGGCTCCTCCTTCAAAGTAGGCGGTGCCGACGGAGTGCTCTTTGACCTCCAGCCCGTGGCCTTCGGGACCGAAGAAGGTCACGGCGCGCTTGACTATCTCTTCCGGGGTCAGCTTGGTTTTGGCCGTCATTCTAATCATCTTACTGCTCTCTTTAAAAATGGCTCCGGTATTGATTTAAGCGCCGCCGGTAAAGCCCGGCGCTTTCACCATCAGGACGGGAACGCCGCTGGCCCTGAAGACCTTGTCGGCGACACTGCCGTGAGCCCATCGGCTAATGCCAGAGCGGCCATGACTGGATATGATAATCAGGTCGCACTTCTGGTTGGTGGCGTAGATGATGATTTCCTCGGCGGGTTTGCCTAAGAGCACTTCGGTGAGTACCTTGATTCCTTTAGCCTCCAGCGCCTCGGCTATCTTGTCCAGGTATTTTTGAGCCTGCTTCTCTTCCTTGCCCACCGCCTCGGGCACCAGCCTCTCCCCTGGAGCAGGCGACAGCCGCTCCGCCAGCGGCTCGGTGTAGCCCTCTACCACCCTGTAGCCGGTGACTCGCTCGGTGACGCTGACCAGGATGACCTGCTCGGCGCCACAGCCAGTTGCCAGCTCTTCCACATGGGGAAGGACGCACTCGGCCAGCTTGGAGCCATCCAGTGGGGCCAGAATCTTCTTATACATTTCCCCCCTTTCCTTAAAAGAGTATAACTAAAAGGTAGCTCCAATATTAGCAGATGTTAGCTGGTCAGCCAACCACCATCGATGACGATAGCCGAGCCGCTGATGTACTCGGCTTCTTCAGAGGCCAGGAAGACGGCCAGGTTGGCGATCTCCTCCGGTTTGCCCAGCCTGCCCTTGGGGATTCTGGTCAATAACTGCGCTAGCCCACCGCTTTCCTTGACTCCCTTGACCATATCGGTATCTACCGCTCCCGGGCAGATAGCGTTGACGTTTATCCCCTTGGCGGTCAGCTCCAGCGCCAGCGCCTCGGTCAGGGCCATAACCCCGCCCTTGGACGCCGTATAATGGGCAATCAGGGGGAAGGCGATACCGCATCCCCCCGATGATATCGAGGCGATGTTGACAATGCGCCCCCACTTGTTCTTAATCATCTCTCTGGCCGCCGCCCGGGCGCAGAGAAACTGCCCTTTGAGATTAACGCCCAGAGTTTTATCCCAGTCCTCGTCGGTGAGCTCAAGGAAGGGCTTGTAGGAGATAATGCCGGCATTGTTTACCAGTATGTCCAGCTTGCCGAATCTGGCTACCGTTTTCTTGACCATGTCTTCTACATCAGGGGTGGAGGTCACGTCGCATTTCAGCGCCAGCCCTTTTCGGCCCAGCTTTTCGATTTCCTTGACCACCTGCTGGCACTCTTCCGGGCTGATGTCGCTCACCACCACGTTTGCCCCTTCTTTAGCCAGAGCCAGGGCGATGGCACGACCGATACCCCGTCTGGAACCGGTAACGATAGCTGTTCTACCTTCCAGTTTCATTTTCAGCCCTCCCGTAATGCTCTTTTAATGCCCCGGTCGGTGCCTCTATTTATCCGCCTCTGGCTCTTTTTCGATTATGTTGCCGCAGCCGCACTCACATGGACCCCCGTTGGCGCAGGACTCGCAGCAGTAGACTGTTCCCTCTTTCTGGTAGCCTCCATCGACAACGGTGCAACCGCATACCGGACAAATATGCTCTGCCATTCTTAAATCACCTCCTTTCCTTACAAAACCTTAAATACGCCTAAACCTGGTCGCTGCCGCTAGTAACAATAATAGCCAGCGGGCGATTACGAAGTCATAAAATGGGGGGGGAAAAGATTACAGAATTATGACATTAGAGGCTATGGTCTGTGAGGGGGGCTTAAGCTTTGGCTTTGGGCTTTAGAGGCAGGGTAAAGAAGAAGGTGGAGCCCCGCCCCGGCTCTGACTCAACCCATATCCGGCCGCCGTGAGCTTCCACCAGCCGCTGGCAGACCAGCAGCCCCAGCCCTACCCCCCTGGTTCCCTTGGGCCGGAACTCCTCCAGGCGCTGGAAGGGGGCGAAAAGCTTGGCCTGGTCGGCGGAGGATATGCCGATACCCTGGTCGCTGACCCCGATAACCAGGTACTCTTTATCCGCCTTGACCGAAACCTTTATCTCGCCTCCCTGCGGTGAATACTTGACCGCGTTTTCCAGGAGATTATAGAGGATGCGCTCCAGCCTTAACGGGTCGGCGTGGAGCGGGGGGGTTTTAGGGGGGATAACATAAACGAACTTATGGGCTGAAGACTGGCGCTTTATTCCCTCAACGGCGTTTTCAACTACCCTCTTGACATCTATAGCTTCGGCGTGGAGGACGAGGCGCTCCGCCTGGGCTCGGGATAGCTCCAGGAGATTGGCCAGCAGATTGGACAGCAAATCCGCCTCCGAAGCGGCGTCCTGCAGTAACTGGCGCGTTTCTTCCGGAGAAAGGCGTTCCGCTTCGGTCAGAGCGGTATTGATAGCCCCGGTAATCACCGTCATCGGACTGCGCAGTTCGTGGGAGACGAGGCCGATAAAATCGTCTTTTAGCTGGTCCAGCTTTCTGTGCTCGGTGATATCGGTCGCCACCGAGCGGCTGGCTACTACTCGCCCCTCCTTATCGCGTATCGGCCGCACTGACAGGTTAACCCATACCTTGCTGCCGTCGGCGCGGCGCATTTCCAGCTCTTGGTCACGGATTTCCTCACCGCCGAGGAAGCGCTTAAAGACTTCCTGTGCCTTGGCTTTGCCGTTGGGCGTATCGGCGTAGAGGTCGGATACCGGCCGCCCCACCAGCTCGCCGCGGCTGTAGCCGAGCAGTTCCCTGGCTCGGCGGTTAGCCCGCTGGATGATGCCGTCTGCCCCCACCGAGAAGTAAGCATCGGGGGCCTCTTCATAGAGGTCTCGGTAGCGTTTTTCACTTTCCCGAAGTGCTTGTTTGGTCTGCTTATAGATATCGCTTTCGATGATATCCCACTTTCCCTTCTGCTTAATAAGGGCAAACTGGTGGTTCTTGACCACGTCGATTACGGCGGCGCCGTCACACTTGTCCAGGCAGTAGGTGCATAGAGCTAGCATATTGTATTTCCCGATAACATCGTTCACCTTGGCTTCATATTCTGTGAAAGCATGCCAGTGGTTTCTTTCCAGCCAGAGCGTGTTGCCCGTCAGCCTCAGCCCGGAGTAACCCTTGGCCAGGGCCTGCTCCAGCTTGCTGACCCAACCAGCGAGTACGCGGTCGTCATTGAACTTGCCTCCCAGCAGGTACCATTCCTGGTAGGGGATTAACTCTATTTGCCCCTTACGCAGGTATTCATCAAAATCTTTGACTGCTTTCCTCATTGCCTCCTGCGCCTCTGACACCATAAGGGGCTCGGAGGTGACCCACATGCAGAATTCATTATTCTCGAGGCCGGCTTTGAAGTAGGGGACAAGTGTTTCAATCAAATCCTGCTTGGTCTGGTAAAACTGGCAAAAGTGGGTGCCCCAGGGTACGCTGCCGATCACATCAATGCCGCTATTTCTAAGTTCGCCTTTCATAGGCGTCCTCCCTAGCGCCAAACTCTAGCCGGCTTAACGGTCATATTCTAGTTCTACTTTATGCTTCAGTCAACAAAAGGCACGGGGCGCATTTTGACATCGTTCTCACTTACCTATATGATTTGGGTAAATAGGCGCGGGCAGATAAACCATGAAGCGATTTCGCATACTGGTGGTTGACGACGAAGTAAGGATTGTCAACTTCCTGGAGTCCAAGCTTAAGGCTTCGGGGTATGAGGTATTGACCGCCGCTAACGGCATCGAGGGTCTGGAGCAGGTCCAGGCCCAGCAGCCGGACCTGGTTGTGCTTGACCTGCTGATGCCCAAGATGAACGGCCTGGAGATGCTCAAGCAACTGCGCAGTTTTTCGGCGGTGCCGGTTATTGTTCTCACCGCCATGGGCGCCGATGCCGACCGGATTAAGGGGCTGGAATTGGGCGCCGATGACTACCTGCCCAAGCCCTTCAACCCCGACGAGCTGGTGGCCAGGATTGAGGCGGTCAGGCGCCGGCTGGAACCCGCCGAGAGGGACAAGACCCCGGAGGTTATGAAACTGGGCGAGGTAACCATCGATTTTAAAAAGCGCAGCCTCCAGGTCGGGGGTAAGGAGCAGTACCTGACCCGCACCGAGTGGCTCCTGCTCAGCCAGTTGGTTAACAACGCCGGCCGCCTTATGCTCTATGAGGAACTGCTAACCCGGGTCTGGGGGCCGGAGTACCGCGATGATATTCAAATCCTCAGGACATGGATAAGCCGCCTCAGGGGCAAGCTGGAGAGAGCCCCGGGCAGCCCCCGGCTGATTCGCACCGTCGCCAAGACGGGTTACATAATAGACCATCCCGCTTAGCTAGAAACAGCTTGAGGTCAACCTCTTCAATGTCATAATTCTGTAATCTTTTCTCCCCTTTATTTATGACTTCGTTATTGCCCGCTGGCTATTATTGTCTTGTTGAACGCTTCTTTATATAAGGGAGTTCCCCTGACGGCAGCAGTAGTCAGAAAGGGGGTGGGGGAGTTGTTGAAACTTAAGAGTTGTCCCAGATGCAAAAAGGGTGATATCGGGCTGGATAGAGACCACCACGGCTGGTATGAGTACTGCCTCCAGTGCGGCTACGTGCGTGACCTGGTAAGCGTGGTTGAGTTAGGCAAGGAGCCGGCTGGGGGTGGCGAGAAGAAACGGGGAAAGGCTAAAGACTTAAGGTAAGAGGAGAGTTTAAGGGCGTGCTTGACGGAAAGACGATTGCCATCCTGGCCGAAGAGGACTTTGAGGACTCCGAGCTTACCATACCAATGTGGGGGATGAAAAACGCCGGCGCCAGGGTGGTGATTGTGGGCAGTGGCTCTCAAGAAGTCTATAAAGGCAAAAGAGGCCAGGCTACGATAAGGGTTGATGTTGCCGCTGATAGGGTCAAGCCCGCCGACTTTGACGCCGTTATCGTGCCCGGCGGCTCTGCTCCCGACAAGATGCGCTTGCATAAGCCCCTGGTCGAGCTGGTGAGGAAGGCGAACGAGCTGGGCAGGGTGATAGCGGCTATCTGCCACGGGCCGCAGTTGCTCATCTCCGCCGATATAGTCAGGGGGCGCCGGCTTACCTCCTGGCCCTCTATAGCCGTAGACCTCAAGAATGCCGGTGCCGAATGGGTTGACCAACCCGTAGTCCGGGATGGCAATCTCATCACCTCACGCAAGCCCGCCGACCTGCCGAGGTTCAATAAAGCCATAATCGAGGCTCTGCAGGACGGGCGATAGATTAATTCTTCGTAAAAGACGAAGGAGGTAAACAATGGCTATTGACCAATCTATCGAACGGCGGCTTGACCGATTACGTATCTGGAATATCGTTGTAGGGCTGATTCTGGCGGTACAAGCTGTTTTGATGGCGCTACTCACTAACAACTTTTCTCTTCCGGTAACAGCCGGCTTCATGAGCGGCCCGCCCGGCAGCTCGCCCGAGCTTCACCACCTGTTTAATATCGCCACCGGCTGGGGCGTTTTCATTTTCCTGGCAATCTCGGCGGCTGCTTTGTTGATAATCGCATCGCCTCTCGTTTTCCCTTGGTACAAGCGAAACCTGCTACAGAACCGTAACTACGGACGCTGGATAGAGTACTTTTTCAGCTCCTCTATCATGATCGTGTTAATTGCCCAAATCACCGGTATCAGTGATATTGCCGCCTTGATAGCCATCTTCAGCGTCAACGCTTGTATGATACTTTTCGGAGCACTACAGGAGAAGTATGAGACACCGGGCAAGCCTAGCTGGCTGCCCTTCTGGTTCGGCAGCTTTGCCGGCATCATCCCTTGGGTCGCCATCGCGATTTACGTCTGGGCGCCAGGGCTTGATGTATCGCCACCTGGGTTCGTCTACGGTATCATCGCCTCGCTGTTCGTTTTCTTTAACTGTTTTGCTATCAACATGGTATTGCAGTACAAGAAGGTGGGACCCTGGCAGGATTACCTGTTTGGGGAGAAGGTGTATATACTTCTCAGTCTCACGGCTAAGGCGCTGTTAGCCTGGCAGGTGTTCTTCCCAGTGCTGATGTCAGCCTAGTTGCCAAGTCGGCGCTGGCCCGGCAGATTTTGGCTGGTACCTTGCGGCCGGTGTAGTGGTAGAGAGATTTTAATAATTAATTCTTCTTAAAGACGAAAGGAGTGCGCCATGAAGATAAGAGCACGCCACCTGGGGCTGGTGGTAATTATCTTGGGGGTGGTCGCCCTGGCTATGGGCATCGTCTTTGTCCAGCAGGGTTTTGCCAGGGAAGCCTGGCTGGTGGAAGCGATGACGGATGAGCAGATAGCCATGCCCGACGGCTCCGGCACTATCGTCAATAGCGCCCAGCTGGCCGAAACCGCCGGCGACCTGGTCAGGGAGCACCGCCACGGCATTGCCCCGACCTACGGCGACCTCTTGGGAGATGAGCATTTTAACCCCACCGACCCCGCCCAGCTGACCTACGCCCAGGCGATGAATATTGAGAACTACCTCTACCTGGCGGTAGCATCCTTCGGCGTCTTCACCGTGGTCAAAGCCACCGGCGCTTTCATGATTGTGATGGGCCTTGCCCTCGGCGCCACCGGCTACGCGCTCTGGAGGAAGAGCTAGAGAAGGCTAAAGCAGAGGGGGTGATGCCTTGGTGACAGTGCCAGAGGCAAAAATGCTTAACTCAAATAATAAAAAAACAACTAAAGGAGGCGAACTATGGCTAAAGTAGCCCGAGAAGTGGTGGAGATGGCCGGGGTAGACGTTGACGAACTGCTGGAGCTCCTGGTCAACAACGCCGCCGCTGAACTGACCACCTATTACTACTACACGATTCTGAGAGCGAACCTCATCGGACTAGATGGCGAGACGGTAAAGGAGATCGCCGAGACCGCCCGAGTTGAAGACCGGAACCACTTTGAGGCTCTTGTCCCCCGCATCTACGAGCTGGGCGGCAAATTACCGGAGAGCATGGTCGAGTTTCACGATTGTTCTGCCTGTCCACCGGCCAGCCTGCCCAAGAACCCGAAAGACGTTAAGGCAATGTTGGCGGTGCTGGTAGAGGCGGAGCGATGCGCCGTCAGGGGGTACACCCACATCTGCAATCTGACGGCGGGCAAAGACCACCGCACCTACGATTTAGCCCAGGCTATTCTCAACGAAGAAATAGAGCACGAATCGTGGTTCTCTGAGTTCCTGGGCGAGGGCCCCTCCGGTCACTTCCTGCGCCGCGGCGAGACCTCTCCCTTCGTCTCCAAGTTCCTGAAGTAACCGAGCCCAATGATATGTTATAATGGGGAGGCTTAAACGGGCCTCCCCAGAAATTGTAGGCAGCCGGGCCAAAGATGGTAATTAACTTCTTTCAGAGCCTTCATCCGGTAATACAGGCGCTGCTGGCAACCTGTTTCACCTGGGCGATGACGGCTCTGGGGGCGGCCGTGGTCTTTACCACCAAGGGAGTAAACCAGCGGCTCTTAGACGCCATGCTTGGTTTTGCCGGCGGGGTTATGATTGCTGCCAGCTACTGGTCCCTGCTGGCGCCGGCTATCGCCATGTCCGAGGGCAAGGCTATCCCGGCCTGGGTCCCGGCGGTTGCCGGCTTCCTGCTCGGCGGCATCTTCCTGCGGGGTATCGATAAAGTGCTGCCCCACCTGCACCTCGGCTTTCCCACCACCGAGGCTGAGGGGGTCAAGACAAGCTGGCAGCGGAGCACCCTGCTCGTTCTGGCGATAACCCTGCACAACATCCCCGAGGGTCTGGCCGTTGGCGTCGCCTTCGGGGCTCTGGCCGCTGGTATGCCTTCGGCCTCTTTCGGCGCCGCTGTTGCTTTAGCCATCGGCATCGGCATCCAGAACTTTCCCGAGGGGCTGGCCGTTTCCCTGCCTCTTCGCCGCGAGGGCCTGTCCCGCCGCAAAAGCTTCTGGTACGGGCAGCTATCGGGGCTTGTCGAGCCCATCGCCGGTGTTATCGGCGCCGCCGCCGTTATTATCGCCCAGCCTATCCTGCCCTATGCCCTGGCTTTTGCCGCCGGGGCGATGATATTCGTCGTCATCGAGGAAGTGGTCCCGGAAGCGCAGCGCGGCGGCAACGCCGACCTGGCCACCATGGGGGGTATGGTCGGCTTCGCCGTAATGATGTTGCTTGATGTCGCCTTCGGCTAAGGCAATGAGAGCATTTACCAGGGAAGAACTAAAGCAGTATGACGGCAGAGACGGCATTGCTTACATCGCCTATGACGGCAGGGTGTACGATGTCTCAAGTAGCTTTCAGTGGCAGAAGGGCGTCCACCAGGTCAGCCACCGCGCCGGCCGCGATTTGACCGATGCCTTAAAGAAAGCCCCGCACGCCGCCGATGTTCTGGAGAAGTTCCCCGTAGTCGGTGAACTTGAGGGATAAAGGGCAAAAATAAAGCAGGAGTGGCAGGATTCGAACCCGCGACCTGCGGTTTTGGAGACCGCTGCTCTCCCAACTGAGCTACACTCCTACAAAGAACGATATTTATATTACCATAAATTTGGCTAAAAATTAAATATCGCCGCTGGCACTACAGCCTAGCCGCGGCCCTTTTTCTTGACGTAGACCTTGATTTCCCCGCCCTCCTCTTCAACCCCCAGAAACTGGTTTCCCGTGGTCTGGCACCAGGCGGGCATGTCCTGTTTTATGCCCTTGTCGTCAGCCACTATCTCCAGGACCTCGCCCGGCTTTAATTGCTTAATCCTCTCCGCCGTTTTGACAATAGGCATCGGGCAGTATAAGCCCACACAGTCCAGGGTATGGTCTGCTTTCATCTATGCCTCCCTCGGCTCGGTTCTTTAGCTATACGGCTAGATAAACAGGGTTACCTTTGATTGGCGGGCCTCGTTCAGGAAATAGGCGGCGCCGGCCAGGCTCTCAACTTCACTGCGGAAGGCGTCCTGCTCCAGCCCCATTACCCCGCAGCTGGTGGAGCAGGGGACCATTTTCACTCCCATCTGCTTGGCCATGGCGATGAACTCATCTATGGAAGGCAGGTTGCTCTCTTTCATGAGTTTTTTCATCATCCAGGTGCCCAGGCCCAGCATGTGGAACCGGGAGAGCTTGAGTCTTTTGGAGCCGCCCCGGTTCATCAAGTTGAGCATTTTCCTCATCAGCCCTTGGCTCTTGATGCCGCCCTCGTTTTTCTTAATGATATTCAGCCCCCAGAAGGTGAAGAGCATGGTGACGGTCATTCCCATGCTGGCGCCGGTGGTGGCCAGCATGAAAGCGGCTAAAGCCTTATCCAGCTCGCCGCTGAAGACGACGATGGTCAGCTTTTCCTTCTCGGCCATTTTAGTCTATCCCTCTTTGGTGGCTTCTTCCCGGATATCGGCGCCGCAGTTGGGGCAGACCTTTTTGTCGCGGGGTAAAGGCGCTCGGCAGACGGGGCAGTAGAATATGGTCACGCCGCAGGCCTGGCAAAGGGGCAGGTTGGCCTCGGTTATCTCGACATCGCAGTAGGGGCAGTAGAAGTGCTCCTTTTTCTGGTTCATTTCTTCTTGCCTCCTGTTTTCTTCTGGCTCTGGTAGTTGTTTATGGCTTTGTTCAGGGCCTGGGCGCCCAGGTTGGAGCAGTGAAACTTTTGCTTGGGCAGACCTTCAAGCTGGTCGGCTACCGCCCGGGGAGTAATCTTCTTGGCTTCTTCCAGCGTCTTGCCTTTAGCCATCTCGCTCACCATGCTGGAAACGGCAATGGCCGCCCCGCAGCCGAAGGTCTTGAACTTAACGTCCTCCAGGCGGTCGTCCTTGACCTTGATGTAGAAGGTCATCATATCTCCGCAAACCGGGTTGCCTACCTCGCCGACGCCATCGGCATCGGCGATTTCCCCCACATTGCGGGGGTTCATGAAGTGGTCCATTACCTTCTCGTTATATACCGGCATCTTATTTGCCTCCTTTGCTGGCTTTAGTAAATTTACTGTAGAGGGGCGACATCTGCCGCAGTCTGTCAACGATAGGGGGCATAGTCTCCAGAACGTAATCTATATCCTGGGCGGTGTTATCTATGCCCAGGGTAAAGAGAATGGAGCCCTGGGCCAGCTCGTGGGATATTCCCATGGCGATGAGGACGTGGGAGGCTTTGAGCGCCCGTGAGGTGCAGGCCGAGCCGCTGGAAACGGCAATCCCCTGGCTGTTGAGCAGCATGAGCATGGCTTCGCCTTCGATGAACTCTACGCGGAAGCTGGCGTGCCCCGGCAGGCGGTTCTGGGGGTGGCCGGTGACTACCACGCGCTCGATTTTGGCCGGCAGCTCCTTGAGCAGGCGGTCGCGCAGGGGGGTCAGTTGGTTTACTCTCTTTACGGCGTCGCTCTTAGCCAGCGCCGCTGCCTTGCCTAAGCCGGCGATGGCGGCAACGTTCTCGGTGCCGGCCCGCCGCCCCCCTTCCTGGATACCGCCGTCGAGAATGGGCATCAGCCGCAGGCCCTTACGCACCCAAAGAGCGCCGACGCCCTTGGGGCCGTAGAACTGGTTTCCGGCCAAGCTCAAAGCATCTACACCAAGCTCGCCGACATCGGATGGTATCGTTCCGGCGGCGGCTATGGCGTCGCTATGAAATGGGATTTCCCGCTCCCCTGTTATCCTGGCTATCTCGGCTATGGGCTCTATAGTGCCGACTTCACCGTTAGCCTGCATTATGGAGACCAGCGCCGTGTCCTTTCTCAAAATACGGCGGACTTCTTCAGGGTCAACCAGACCGTGCTTGTCCACCGCTACTTCGCTTATCTCGAAGCCCCACTTCTCCAGGGTCCTGGCTGAGTGCAGTACCGAGAAATGCTCTATAGCCGAGACGACTACGTGTTTCCCCTTTGCAGTTTGAGCCAGCGCCAGCCCCTTGACGGCGAGGTTATTGGCCTCGGTGCCGCTGCCGGTGAAGATTATCTCCTCAGGTTTGGCCCCGATAAGCCCGGCTACTTGGGCGCGGGCCGTCTCTACGGCTTCCCGGGCGCCGTCTCCCCAGTCGTGCAGTGACGAAGGGTTGCCGAAGACATCGCCTAAATAGGGCATCATGGCCTCGCGGACTTCTGGCAGCAGCGGCGTCGTCGACGCATTGTCCAGATACACCTTTCTCATCCCGGCACCTCCCTTCTCTCCCTATTTTATCACCTTATGGGCTTCTTGGCTGGCAGCGCCTTTAGCCCCCGTCGGTCTGGGGGAAGGCGACCTCGGTGTATAGATATTCTACTTTCTGCTTGTGTTCCAGTTCCTGCGCCGCCAGCTTCTCCAGCATTTTCCTCACTTCGCCCCGGGGGTGAAGCCCGGCCAGGCCCAGGTAGAACTGGTGGGACGCCTTTTCCCGGTTGGCCGCCAGTAGAAAGACCTCCTTGAGGCCCATATCGGGGGACATCTCCGGTTGCTCCAGGTACTCGGCAATCCGGTAATCTATGACATGGGACGCCTTGAGCGCCCCTTCCTTGAGCTCGCCCCGGCGGTATCTTTCCAGCATCAGCTGGTGTCCCTTTTCGTACTTCACCATCTCCTGCAGGGCGTCTCTGGCTTGGCGGTTGCTGACGCGGCGGCTCAGCGCGCGGTAGAGGTCTTGCGAATCGATTTCCTTCTGGATAGCCCTTTCCAGGATTTCCTGGAGGGTCAGCTCTGCAACCATCACTGCCTCCTTGTATCATTTGTCTGCTGGGGAGGTCTTTAAGCCCAGGCGGTCCAGGGACAGGTTTTTGACCACCGCGGCTACGGCCTGGCTTTGATTGAGCGTGTAGAAGTGGAAGTAGTTAACGCCGTTCTCAAGTAAGTCGGCGCACTGCTCGGTGGCTACTTCTATAGCTATCTTTTCGGCCTCCTCAGGGGAAGCGCCAGTCCGGCTGAACCTCCGCGCGATGTGGTCAGGCATGGTGGCGCCGCTTTTCTGGCTGAACTTGGTAATCCGCTCAAAATTGGTGATGGGCAGGATGCCGGGGATGATGGGGATAGCGATGCCCGCCTTCTCCGCCCTTTCTAAGAAATCGTAGAAGAAGCGGTTGTCGAAGAACATCTGGGTAATGGCGAAATCGGCGCCGGCATCAATCTTCTGCTTGGTATAGTGCATATCCATTTCCAGGCTCGGCGCCTCGATATGCCCTTCGGGGTATACGGCTACCCCGATGGAGTAGCCGCCGATGGAGACGGCCAGCTTCACCAAATCTATGGCGTAGCAAAAACCGTTCTTGGGGGCAACGAATTCCTTAGCGCCTTTGGGCGGGTCTCCCCTTAGCGCCAGGACGTTATCGATACCGTGTTCTTTATAGTCGTCCAGAATCTTAGCCAGTTCGTCCATGCTCTGGTCGACACAGGTGAGGTGGGGCATAGCGGTGAGCCGGGCCTCCCGCTTCAGGCGCAGTATTATGTGCCGGGTGTTCTTCATGGCGCCGCCGCCGGCGCCGTAGGTCACCGAAACAAAGGTGGGCTTAAAAGACTTTAGCTGGGCGACGGTCTGGAATAGCTTCGCCTCCGCGGTCTCATCTTTGGGGGGGAAGAATTCAAACGAGAGGCTGCTGCCGTGTTCTTTAATAAGCTCGCCTATTTTCATCTTTTAACCCCTGGGCTTTCCGGAGATAGAGTTAGATTACTCTCTTCGGGCCCAAAAAGGTCATCAACGCACCCTTCGAGAATGCTCATGCTGACATTTTAGCGGCGCGGTGATGGCAAAGTCATAAAATGAAAAGGGAAAAACTTACAAAATTATGACATTAGCCGCTTTTGGCTTGACTTTAAGACTGGCCGCCTTCTCCTTTATCCTCGTAGAGTCCCCACCGCTTGAACAGCGTCTGGTACATCGGGGGGTGGGGGAAATCGGGGAGCATGTACATGTTGGCGCGGGCATAGGAGAAGAATTCCCTCATTTCTCCCTCTTCAAATTCCCTGACTCCCTCCACCAGCTTGGCCATTTTATCCCCGGGCACGGAGAGAACGACCTCGTCTTCTGCAGCCAGGGCGCGGTGGTAATCGCCGATATCGGGCAGGGTGACCATGAGCTGGCCGCTGGACATTACCGGCACAATCTGGTAAGCGCAGGCCGGAGGGAAGAAGTGGGAGTCCACCTTAGCCTCCTCGTTTCTGAAGTGGGTCGGCATCAGCATACCCCTTAGCTGGGCGGGGTTGGAATAGATAAGGACCACGTCGGGCTCGAAGTTGGCCGTCGGCAAAGGGGCGGAGACGATACCGATGTACTTGTCCCTCTCAAAAGTGGGGAAAGAGACGAACTGCTGGAATTCGGGGTCATCCGGTTTATCCACCAGCCCGTAGGCGATGAGGGCGGCAAAGCACCAGTTATCCTCTTTGAGCATAGCCACCGTCTCTTTCTGGCGGCGGGACATGGCGAAAGCCTGGCACTGGGCGATGTGGATGCCGCGGTCTTTCTTCGGCCTGATAGCGCCGGCGGGTATATCAGCTTCTTTTTCCAGCATTTTTACGGCTATGGGAGAGGTCCTCAACGGCAGTAGTCTCTCCAGCTCCTGTCCGTAGCGGTTGAAATCACTTGAATTCGTCATCTAATCTAATCCTCCTAGAGTTGCTATCCCGGCGGCGGATAAAGTATTATTCATAAATAATTTCAACCTCTCCTGGTTCCAGCATGCTTTCAAGCTCATCCTGGAAGAAAAATTTTTCTTCTCCAAAGGCCGGTTTCAGGTCGGTGTACCAGGTGGCCTTTTCGTCGTACTCGGCGAAGAAGGGGCGGGCTACCCAATCCGGGTTTCTGCCCTGAATCATCCTGAGCGTCATTACCTTGGTGCCTCCTACCTCGGTTACCCCCAGAATCTGCACCTTTCCGGGGAGGCAGGACATACTCGGCCCGCGCACGGTGCGGCATATGCCGCTCACCGATTGGTAGGCCTGCCTGAAAATCTGCCAGGCTTCCACCAGGGGGACCGAGAAATAGTGTTGCGCCCCGGTGTTCCGCGCCACGAAAAGGTAGTAGGGGATGCAATTGAGCGAGACCTGCCTCTTCCACATCTCTGCCCAGACTTCCGAGGAATCGTTTATGTGCCTCAGTAAGGGAGACTGGGTCCTTATTACCGCCCCCGTCTCCAGGATTCGGCTAATCGCCTTCTTAACGGTATCCCCCTCAAGCTCGACGGGGTGGTTGAAGTTGGCCATAAAGGCCAGGTGCTTTCCGGCGCGCTTCACCTTCTCGAACAACCGTAATAAATCGTCGGCGTCATTATCCGTTAAAAACCGGTAGGGCCAGTAAGACAGCGCCTTGCTGCCTATCCTGATATTGCGAAGACCGGGGAGCCCCGATTCGAGCAGGGGTTCGATATAAGAAGCCAGAATCTCCGTCTTCATTACCAGGGGGTCGCCGCCGGTGAATAATACGTCGGTGACCTCGGGGTGCCCGTCCAGATATTGCAAGAGCAGCCCCGCCTCCCCGGAGGCAAACTTAAGCGCGGTCATGCCGGCAAACTGCGGCCAGCGGAAACAAAAGGTGCAGTAGGCGTGGCAGGTCTGTCCCTGGCTGGGGAAAAAGAGGGCGGTCTCGCGGTATTTATGCTGCATGCCGTAGAGCTTTTCCGCCTGCAGCACCGGCACGTTGTGTTCCATCTGTCCGGCGGGATTGGGGTTCAATTGAAGCCTTATTTTATCGGCTTCCTTTTTAATCTCTGATTTACCGGCGCCGTTTTTAAACAGGGCCTCTATTTTCTTGTAGTGCTCCGGTATGAGCATATCCTTTTGTGGAAAGGTGCTAATGAACATCGGGTCATCGGGGACTTTAGACCAGTCGATTAATTCATCGACCACATAGTTGTTTGTCTTAAAGGGCAACACCGAGGATACTATTTCAATCGCCTGAACCTGTTCGTCTGAAAGCTGTTTTATCTGGGGAATGGTTTTGAAATTCTGGGTAACGTAGGCTTTGTACTCCATAATCGCCTCCCCGTCACTTATTGTTGACCTGCTCTGACATTATAACACGATATACTGCTCGTGGGGAACACATGGTTTACCGCCCGCACCTGTATGCTATAATTGGCGGTGAAGCGCCATGATATTTTTGGATATCGACGATACGCTGATAACCCATACCAGAGCGCTGGATGCGGCGGCGGTTGAGTTCGGGATGCGCTTCAAAGACAGACTGCCTCATTACCAGGACTTCCTCTCGGCCTGGAGCCAGAGCTTCCAGCGGCACATGCAACCCTTTCGGGAAGGCAAAATCTCATTAGAAGAGCAGCGGCGCCGCCGAATGCGGGAGATATTCCAGTCTGATTTGAGCGACGGCTCCGCCGACGAGTTGTTCTCCTCTTATCTGGAGCTTTATGAAAACAATTGCAAACTGTTTGACGATGTCCTACCCTTCCTGGACTCTCACTCCGGGGAAAAGTTGGGCATAATCTCAAACTGGCGCACCGAGCCGCAGGTCGGCAAGCTGGAGAAAACGGGCATCCGGGGTTATTTCTCTTCCATCGTGACCGAGGAGATGGCTGGCGCCCCAAAACCGAACAGGAAAATCTTTGAATACGCCCTCCGGGTGTCGGGCTGCAGAGCGGAAAACGCCGTCTACATCGGCGATAACCTGCGGGAAGACGCCAAGGCTTCTGGTGAGGCTGGATTCAGAGGCGTCTGGTTGAACAGGGACAATTTAAAGTGTGAAGAAAACATAGAATCAATACCCCGTTTAACCGAATTCAGGTTATTGCCAAACCAGAGTGGTTATAGTAACATCGGCTAGTCGGGCCGACCTGAAAGAGACTTTTTTAAAGAAAAGGAGCGCCAGAATGGGGAAGGAAATTTCTATCTACAACCTGGCCGACGGCGTCACTGACGAGCAGTACCAGGAGTACGTTAAAAAGGTTAAGGGCCCCTTCCTGGAGAGCCTGCCCTCGGTCAGGAAGTTCGAGTTGGTCAGGATAAAGGGGGCGGTAACCGGGGATTCTCCCTATACCTATATCGGCATCCTGCACGTAGACGACCTGGACGAGTTCTACCAGAAGGGCACCACCACGCCGCAGTTCCAGGACTTTATGAAGGAAGTGCTGCCGATGATTAAGCAGGAAGGCTATCATATGATGTATGGGGAGGAAGTCTATTAGGCTAAAGGGGCAATAATCATCAGGGAGGAGCCATCATGAATTTAGAGCACCTATTGACCGATGAAGACCGCCAAATCAGGGAGACGGTAAGGGATTTTACCAAGAAGGAGATAATCCCCAATACCAAGAAGCTGGAAGCAGACTATAGCCAGGTGGAAAAAGTCCATCAGAAGCTGGTCGACCTGGGGATTCAGGCGCTGGGATACCCGGTCGATTACGGCGGGGGAGACGGCACCAATACCGCCCTGGGCATTATCTGCGAGGAGCTGGCCAAGGGCGATGGCGGCATAAGTCTATCGGCGGGTATCAATTGGGGCATTATTCTTAAACCGGCCATAGTGGTCAAAAACAAGACGGTTATGGACAGGTTCGTTCCCAGTTTTTGCGGCGGCAAGTTGGCCTATGCCTGCCTTTCCATGACCGATGAAGCTGGGGGGGCCGATTCCGAGAACCCCCTGCTGGCGGGGGCCGGGATTAAGACCACCGCCAGGCTTGAGGGCGATGAATACGTCATCAACGGTAGTAAAGCTTGGCCGACTCACGGCGGGATTGCCGAATGCTACCTGACTATCTGCACCACCGACCCCAAAGCCGGAGACGAAGGCGTTGCCCTGATTTACGTTCCCAAGGATGCCCCGGGGCTTTCCTTTGGCAAGCCGGAAAAGAAGATGCTGTTCAAGACATCGATAAATAGCGCCGTGCATTACGATAACGTCAGGGTGCCCAAGGAGTTTAGGCTGGCTGGCCCCGGTATGGATGCTAATTTTTACCATTTCTTGGAATCGGGGACGGGGTGGCATTCGGCGACGATGTCTCTGGGTATCGCCGAGCGCGCTTTTGAGATAGTCCTGGATTATACCGGAACCCGCCAGGGCGGATTCAAGCCGGTGAGGCAGCACAGCATGGCCGCTGGTATTTTAGCCGATATGGCAATCGGCCTGGATATGATGAGGGCCAGCATTTATAACCTGAGTTGCATGATGGACCACCTCGACGTATACGGCCCGCCCTGGTCGCCGGCGTTTATCTCCAAGGCAGCCGCCACCAGAGTCTTTGCTTCGGACATGGCGGTGGCCATAGTCAACAAGGGCGCCGAGCTGCTGGGCTCGATGGCGATTTCAGAGGACTTCCCTTATGAGAAGTGCCTGAGGGATGCCAAGGTAACCCAGCTCTGGCTGGGCGGGCAGCAAATCTGCCGCTACCGCGTTGCCAGGGGTTATTACGACCTGAAAAACTGGGCTTAAAACTATTGCTTGACCAAAATTATAAACTAAAAGGAGGGAACCGATGTTAGACCAGAGCAGTCAGTGGTACAAGCTGCAGTACCCGGAGTGTTTCGTTAATGAAGAGGCACGGATGATACAGAAGACTTTTGCTGATTTTGCCGACAAGGAGATTATGCCGGTCCGGGACAAGATTGACGATGATTTGACCCATGAAGAAATAATTACCCCCATCCTGAAGAAAATACAGGTCGGCCTTGGCGGCCAGAAAGCGATGATACCGGAGGAGTACGGCGGCCTGGGGGCTGGTTCTATACTTACCGCTGCCCTTAAACAGGAGCAGTTGGGGCGCGCCGACTATGGCATAAGTATGCACTGCGCCTGTACCGACTGGGGGTGGACGCCGGTTTTCATTGCCCATATGGCGCCCCTGCCTGAGGAGGCGAAGGCGTGGGCGAAGGCGGTGTTTACTGAATTTGCCCCCAAGTTCACCGGCGATGAGCTGGCCGTTGGCTGTTTTAACATGAGTGAAACTGAGTCGGCCACTGATGCTGAGAATCCATATAATGAGGGTAGGACGATAGGGGTGAGGGCCAAGCTCGAAGGTAGCGAATGGGTAATCAACGGCAGTAAGTTCTGGGCATCTAATAGCGGCATAGCCGACCTCAACTGCGTGGTCTGCAACATGGACCCCAAGCAGGGGATAGACGCCTTTGCCTTGATTTATGTCCCCGAGCCCTGGCCGGGGGTCTCTCACGGCAAGTTCGAGGTCAAATGCGGTATGCAGGGTGACCGCAATACCTCCACCTATTTTGACAATGTCCGCGTGCCCAAGGAGTGGGGACTGCAGGGACCTTTAGCCTGGGCTATCTATAAGAATACACTGGCTGGCCCCATGGCTATGAACTCGGGGCATGCCACCGGTATCCTGCAGGGGGCCTTCGATGTCCTCCTTGACTATACCGGAGAGAGGGTGGCCGGGGGTAAGCCAATCAGGCAGCACCTCCACGCGGCCATGATATTGGGCGAGATGGCATCGGTAATAACGGTGAGCAGGTCCGCTTTCTTAGAGCTGGCCCACCAGTTTGACCACCAGGAGATTTATGGTGCCTGGGACTCGGTTAGTATGCTGGCTAAAGGGCACGCCGTGCATGTCTTTATTACCACCAAACTGCCAGAGCTTATCCTGAAGGGCATAGAGCTGATGGGTTCCTACGGTTACGTTAGGGAAAACCACTACGAGAAGTATTACCGTGACTCTGTGGAAGCGAAGCTGGTTTTGGGTGGTGCGCATTACGGTTACTTTCTCACCTGCAAGCAGTTCTACGACCTGGACTTCTCCGCCTTCGGCCCGGGAAAGCTGCCCCAGCCGGCTTGAAGGATGCGCTATTAGCAAATGTGAGCGCCTCAAGGGCACTTTCTGGCGGATAGTGCAATCCTCTCCACTTTAATAACAGCCTATTGACAAATTGGGGGTAAATTTTAGAGAGGGGCTTTAAAAGCCCCTCTTTTTTGTTTTAGGTATCTATTCCCACCCGCCGCCCTCTAAGGTCTGCGGCTATTTCCCCCTCCTTATAGCAAAGGAGGGGGACCGAGGGGGTGGATTTAAAAATCCCTCTTAAATCTCCCTTTACGAAAGGGAGAAGCAGTGTACTGAGGGGGTGGGGCAACAGAGTCCCGGAGGTGAATACGGGGTCCCCGCAAAAACAAAGTTTTTGTGGGGTAAAAAAGACCTGGGGGGATAAGGTAGGTTAAGGGAACTTGACTTTCAGGCACGCTTTTTGTATGCTATCAGCTAGACATCGGCGATAAAAGCCTTCTGGTGGTTAGAGCGGGGTGGAACCACCCGTTCCCATCCCGAACACGGAAGTGAAACGCCCCAGCGCAGACGATACTGAGGGGGCAACCCTTTGTGGAAAATATGCCACTGCCAGGAGGCTTTTGACCTTTGACTTTGCTTGATTTATAGACTTATAATATTAGTGTAGGAGCAAGTATTAGAAGATGGCCAGCCGATTTGAGAAATTCTCGGAGCGAGCCCGCAGGGTGCTCACCCTGGCTCAAGAAGAGGCGAAGCACTTCAACCATAACTACATCGGCACCGAGCATATCCTGCTCGGCCTGGTGAGGGAAGAAGAAGGCGTAGGCGCCAAGGTGCTGGCCAACCTCGGTGTAAGCTTAAGCAAAGCGCGCTCGGCCGTGGAATTCATCATCGGCCGCGGCGAGAAGCCGGCCACCGGTGAAATCGGGCTAACCCCCAGGGCCAAGAGGGTCATTGAGCTGGCCATAGACGAAGCGCGCCACCTCGGCCACAACTACATCGGCACCGAACACCTCCTCCTCGGCTTACTGCGTGAGGGAGAGGGAGAAGCCGCCGAGGGCAGAGGCATCGCCGCCGACGTCTTAGACAGCTTTGGCATCACCCTGGAGCAGGCGCGCAACGAGACCAACCGCGTCCTCGGCGAAGGTGTCGCCAGAGCCAGACCCGCCCGCTCTACCAGCCGCACCCCGGTCCTGGACCAGCTGGGCATTGACCTCACCGCCGCCGCCCAGGCCGGCAAGCTCGACCCCGTCATCGGAAGGGTCAAGGAGATTGAGCGGGTAATTCAGATACTCAGCCGCCGCACCAAGAACAACCCGGCCCTCATCGGCGAGCCCGGAGTGGGCAAGACAGCCATCGTTGAGGGCCTGGCTCACCGCATCATCGTCGGCGATGTCCCCGAGACTCTGGAGAGGAAAAGGATAATCACCCTGGATATGGGGGCGGTGGTGGCCGGGACAAAGTACCGCGGCGAGTTTGAAGAACGCCTGAAGAAGGTCATTGACGAGATAAAAACAGCCGGTAACTGCGTGCTCTTTATCGACGAGTTCCACACCATGGTGGGGGCTGGGGCCGCCGAGGGGGCGGTTGATGCCGCCAATATCCTCAAGCCTTCGCTATCGCGGGGGGAACTGCAGTGCATCGGCGCCACCACCTTAGACGATTACCGCAAGTATATAGAGCGAGACGCCGCCCTGGAGCGCCGTTTCCAGCCGATTCTGGTTGAAGAGCCTTCGGTGGACGAAACCCTGGAGATACTGCGCGGGATTAAGGAGCGCTACGAGGAGCACCACCAGCTGGTAATCAGCGAAGAAGCACTGGGCGCCGCCTCCACCCTATCGGCCCGCTATATCCCCGACCGCTTCCTGCCCGATAAGGCGATTGACCTCATCGACGAGGCGTCATCGAGGGTAAGAATCAGGCACCGCACTATCCCCATTACCTTGAAGGAAGCCAGGCGGGCTGAGGACAACGTGCGCAAGGATAAAGAGGCCGCCCTGGCTACCCAGCAGTATGAGTATGCCGCCGAACTGCGCCAGCGCGAGCTCCAGATTGAAGAGAAGATAAAGAAGATGGAGGAGGAGTGGCAGGCGGAGCAGGGAGAGGAAAACCCGACGGTTACCGAAGAAGACATCGCCGAGGTAGTCAGCATGTGGACCGGCATTCCGGTGGTGCAGCTTGCCTCTGACGAGACCAGCCGCCTGCTCCAGATGGAGGAAGCGCTGCATAAGCGCATTATCGGCCAGGACGAGGCGATTAACGTCATCGCCAAGGCGGTAAGAAGGGCCCGGGCCGGAATAAAAGACCCCCGCCACCCCATAGGCAACTTCATCTTCTTAGGTCCCACCGGCGTCGGTAAGACCGAGCTGGTCAGAGCCCTGGCCGAGTTCATGTTCGGCAGCGAGGACACCCTCATCAGGCTTGATATGTCCGAGTTCATGGAGAAGCACACCGTATCCCGACTGGTAGGAGCGCCCCCGGGGTACATTGGCTTTGAGGAAGGCGGGCAGCTAACCGAGGCGGTGAGGCGTAAATCATACTGCGCCATACTCTTAGACGAGATTGAAAAGGCCCACCCCGATGTCTTTAATATCCTTTTGCAGATATTTGATGACGGCCATCTGACCGACGCCAAGGGTCGGCGGGTTGACTTCCGCAACAGCATTATCGTCATGACCAGCAATATCGGCGCCGAGCTTATCCGTAAGGGAAGCACCATCGGTTTTACCTCGCGCAGTGACGAAGCCAAGTCCAAGCAGATGGACTACGAGAAAATGAAAGAGAAGCTGCTCGACGAGCTGAAGAAGTCCTTCCGCCCCGAGTTCCTAAACCGCATCGACGGGGTGGTGGTATTCCACGCCCTGACCAAGGAGCACATCCGCAAGATAGTCGACCTGATGCTGGCCCAGGTCTCCCAGCAGTTGGAGGAGAAGGGGGTAAAGCTGGAGGTAACCGATGCCGCTAAAGATTTCCTGGGAGAAAAGGGCTACGACGAGGTCTTCGGGGCTCGTCCTTTGCGGCGGGTAATCCAGGATATGGTTGAAGACAGGCTCTCGGAGAGCCTGCTCCGCGGCGAATTTCGCTCCGAAGATACGGCTGTAGTCGACCTTGAGGGTGGTGAGATTGTAGTCCATCCCGCCGCCGTGGAGGCGTTAGCAGGAGACGATAAACCGTAATTTACCATGGCTAACAGGCTAGCTTTTTGTATATAAAAGGGCGGGAAAACAGATGAATTCTAGAGCCGCCCTTTTAGTTCGCCCAAAATGGGACGGGTAAGGAGAAAGGAGAATAGAAATTGGCACAGGAGAACATTGAAATCCCGATAACGGGTAAGATAACCAGTGTGAACGTCAGTCAGGGGGATAAGGTGGGTGAGGGGGATGTACTCTTCATGTTAGAATCAATGAAAATGGAGAATCCGATATTGGCTCCAGTCGGCGGCAAGGTTACCAAGATAGAGCTTTCGGTAGGGCAGGTGGTTGAGGCTGGTGATTTAGTAGCTATCATTGAATACTGATAGCTTTTAATAAATGAGGAACATTTTAAGATGATAGACTGGAGTGTAGTAGCCAAGGTTGCTGGGGGTGGCTTTGGGGCGACCATCCTCGCCTTAGTAATCCTGTCCTTGGCAGCCTGGATACTGGGGTTGATAATGCAAAAGACTAAAGCCAAGCCAGAAGAGCCCGCAGCAAAGGATAAATAAGTGTTTGGTCTATATGATACTGCCTTCGGGGCTTTAAGCTGGGGCAACATTCTGATGTTTCTCATTGCCGGGCTCCTTATCTACTTAGGCATCGCCAAGAAGATGGAGCCCATTTTATTAGTCCCGATAGGCTTCGGTATCCTTATGGTCAACCTTCCCCTCGGCGGCTTGATGGTGTATACCCCCGATGGCCTCCCCGCTGAGGTACCAACCTTAGGTGGGCTTATACAAGCCATAGGCAATGGAGAGATAGGCCTATTAAACGTGCTTTATACCTACGGGATTGAATCCGGGGTAATTCCCCTGCTTATCTTCCTCGGCGTAGGCGCCATGACCGATTTCAGGCCCACTATTGCCCGCCCCATATCCTTTCTTTTCGGTGCTACCGCCCAGCTGGGTGTTTTTGTTGTCTTTATTATTGCCTACTGTTCCGGGCTTTTCACCGCCAATGAGGCAGCCTGTGTCGGTATCATCGGCGGTTCCGATGGGCCGCCAACCGTTTACCTTACCGCCGCCTTAGCCCCGAAGCTTCTGGGAACGATTACGCTGGTAGCTTATTCCTACATGGCCCTGGTGCCTATTATCCAGCCTCCGGTAATAAAGGCACTGACGAGCAAAAAAGAGCGGGCGATATTTATGAAGCCTCAATTGCGCCAGGTCTCCAAGTTGGAGGAAATCCTTTTCCCTATAATAATATTTATTGTCTCGGCGTTGCTTGTGCCCAAGTCAATGCCCCTTATTGGCATGTTTATGTTTGGCAACCTGTTACGGGTCAGCGGAGTTACCGATAGGCTAGCTCAATCAGCGGGTGGGGTGTTCATAGATGTTCTCACCTTTCTCTTAGGCTTAACGGTAGGGGCACTAATGCCAGCCGAGGTGTTCTTCACCGGTCAGACCCTGGCCATTATTGGTCTGGCAGTAGTAGCCTTTGCCCTCGGCACTGCCGGGGGGCTGTGGGCAGCCAAGCTGGTCAACCTGTTCTTGAAGGAGAAAATAAACCCAATGATAGGCGCCGCCGGCGTCTCGGCAGTGCCCATGTCGGCCCGGGTAGTGCAGCGTATGGGGCAGGAGGCTAACCCCAGGAACTTCCTGCTGATGCATGCTATGGGTCCTAATATGGCGGGGGCAGTCGCCACCTCTGTGGTTGCCGGCATATTCCTGGGAATGCTCATGTAACTGTAATTCCGCTTTAGCTCACCCTCCCCCCGTCTTTGATTTAAGTTTTATTTCCCACCCAACCCTCCCAAAAGAGGTTTCACCTCTCTTACAACTCTTCTTCATCCCCTTATCCCCCCATTTTAGAGTGGGTCTTTCGGCCCACCCCAACCCACCCTACAGAGGCTTTGCCTCTCTTTAACTTTCTTATTTTGGGGTGGGGGGAATAGATGGTCTTAAAGGGGTATCTGCCCCTATAGGGCGGGCAGGGTGGGCAGAAAAAGTTACGCAAAAACTGGGGTGGAGGGAGAGCAAAACCCTACCTCTTTTGTATCTTTTCCCGCCCACCGCCTTTAAGGAAGCCTTTACCCCTATTAGAAAGTCTTTGAAGCGGAGCTTATATGGGCGGGCTTGGGCGGGAAAGAAAACGTTAATAAACCTTGCATTACCCCCCTAAAATCGGGTAAAGTCAAGCTATGGGCAAAACGGACAGAAGCGGCTCCAGGACTATCTTCGTCTGCCAGAACTGCGGCAAGGAGAGCCTGAAATGGCTGGGGCGCTGCCCTAACTGCCAGGAGTGGAACAGCTTTGAAGAGACCGTGGTCTCAACCGCCGCTCCGGCCAGCATCTCCGCCATGGGAAACCCGCCCCAGGAGCTATCCCGGGTGATAACCGGTACCTCCGACCGCCTTCCTCTTCCCCTGTCTGAGTTCAACCGGGTGCTGGGGGGAGGGGTGGTCGCTGGCTCGCTGGTGCTCATCGGGGGCGACCCCGGCATCGGCAAGTCCACCATCCTGCTCCAGGTCTCGGCCCTGGCCGCTCAAGCAGGGGGCAAGGTGGCTTACGTCTCCGGCGAGGAATCGCTCTCCCAGATAAGGCTCAGGGCGGAGCGCCTTGGGGTGAGTGGGGAGAGGCTCTACCTGCTGGCGGAGACCGACCTCGGGGCTATCTTAAGCCACCTGGAGCAACTGGCGCCGTCGCTGGTAATCATTGATTCCATCCAGGCGGTCTCCCTGCCCGAGCTGGACTCGGCGGCGGGCAGCGTCGGCCAGGTGAAAGAGTGCACCTTAAGGCTGATGCACTGGGCAAAGCCCAACGCCGTGCCCGTTTTCATTGCCGGGCATGTGACCAAGGACGGCGCTATCGCCGGTCCCAGAGTGCTGGAGCACATCGTTGATGTGGTGCTCTACCTTGAGGGGGAACCTTTTAGCGCCTACCGGGTGCTGCGCGGGGTTAAGAACCGCTTCGGCTCCACCAACGAGGTGGGCGTCTTTGAGATGAAGGAGCAGGGTCTGGTGGAGGTGGACAACCCTTCCAAAGCCTTCCTCTCCCAGCGCTGGAGGGAAGCCGTAGGCTCGGCGGTGGTGCCGACACTGGAGGGCAGCCGACCATTGCTGGTGGAGATTCAAGCCCTGACCACCCCCACATCTTTCGGCCTGCCCCGGCGCACCGCCAACGGCATTGACTTCAACCGCTTGCTATTGATTACGGCCGTGCTGACCAAACGGGCCGGCCTGAAGCTGGGCAACCAGGATATTATCGCCAACGTCACCGGCGGGCTTAAAATTGCCGAGCCGGCGGCCGACCTGGGCATTGCTCTGGCTATCGCCTCCAGCGCCCGCGACGTGGCTGTTGACCCCGGCCTGGTAGTGGTGGGAGAGGTTGGTTTGAGCGGGGAGCTTAGAGCCGTCTCCCAGTTAGAGCGCAGGGTGGCTGAAGCCGCCCGGCTGGGCTTTGAGCGCTGCCTGGTGCCCAAGACCGGCGCTAATATTGCCAAGCCTAAAAATATCAAGCTGGTGCCGGTGAGCACCCTGAGGGAGGCGATAAAGATGGGGCTGGTGGGGGGTAAGCCAAGAAACACACAAAACGAGGATTAAATGGGGCTATCTTACCTATAGCTGCTTCCTCCAGCGTGGTAACTTTTGAAATGGATCAGAGCCAAATCGCTTTGCGAAGTCAAGCGTAACAGATAATTTCTCGCGCATCACATTCCTTGTCCCTCTAAAGAATTCCCTATGTGAGTATGTTTCTGGTTTTGCCTTTCTCTCAGAATCTACGGCCTCCCTTAACGTTTCTCTAGCTATAAAATATAATGGCTCGAACCAGTCGTCTATCGTATTGGTCAAAGCGACAGCTAAACCCTCTGGAACTACTTCTCCACTACCAATCCCATAGTGGTGCCGGATTAGTTCCCCAGTCAGCCAAACTGAGTGAAGCCGTCCATATCCTGGATAATCACTAGCGGTGTTTTCAGAAGCCACAACAGCTTTGATTTTAATAAGAATTAGCCAAGACAAATACAATTGCTTGGCTGTAATTAACGGCGCAAATACATCTTCATAGTGGTTTTGCGTATCATCATCAGATATCTTGTGTTGGAATATAGTCTTAGTATGGTCTTTGGCCTCGCCCGGCATTCCTCTAAGTGCTAATGCAGCTTGGGCTACATCCTTGATTTGCATAACCCTGTATGTCCCATCTGTCCTACGATATTTTTGTTTATCAGTAAGACTTATCATTTTAGTCCATTCCCCTCTTCGGATCTCGTAAAACCAAGGTTCGGGTAATGCAGAAAATTGTAGCTGTAGTTCATTTTGGCGCGGGTCGGTCGAAATGAAATCTTGCGCTTTCAGTCCAGCTTGTGTATTGGTTGTCTCGGCTATCTTTGGTGCCATCTGAGAAGATTCAACGATTTTGATATCCACCAGCACTGTGTCATCTATGAAAGGGCTAGCCTTGGAAAGCGTAACTGTGGTTTGGCACCCATTCACTATTTGGAAGTTGCTAACTTTAAGCCGGGACCCTTCAACTACGTAGCTATCGCACGTTATTGATAGGCCATTGTTTAGCAGGTGGAATATTGGCCTATATACACTACTCTGCAAGGATGCAAACATTTCTCTATTTATTTTGTTCACCAATGGTCCCCGCGGATTAAGCCTGAAAATTCTAAAGCCATTCTCTTTAAATATTCTTACTATCTCTTTCGCGTAAATTGTAGCTTCTATAGCGTTGAATGTTTTAGGTATTTCATGAAACCGTTCAGGAATTAGCTCGATAAATACATCCGGATGATCAACTCCAATCCAAGACAAATGGTTTTCAAACAGCTCAATAAGTCCGCTTAAATCATAAGCCTCAAATTCAATAGTGGCATTGATTTTGGAGCTTCCTATAAGTATTGCATCTTCTACATTCTTATGAGCCTCAGCAAAGTCTTTAGAAGACGGGCTCAATTTTCCTGTGGTCGCTATAACCATATGCAATGCGTAGTTCTCAGGTATATACTTCATAAACTCGTCTGATAGTCTTCTTGTTTCCTCATTTCTACATTTTACTATTCTAGTCGGGTCAACAAGCCGCTTGGGTGATTCCCAGAAATCAGTCATAGAGGCCTCGTCTAGGCGCCCACCAGGCCCAATGTGTTTTGCCTGAAACAAGTGAATGGTTTTCGATTCATGGTCTATAAAATATCCATCTATTTCAAAATCATCAGGCCCATCTATAGCTGTATGAGTAACTACATCATTATCCGAGAAGTCTTCTTGAATAAAGACTTCAGAGAAAGACCAGTGGAGGAATCCTTTCTCTAGATTACCGTTATGGTAATCTCTTGCAGCTTGTTCTATATATGGAAGAATTCGCTGATAGGCTTCCTTATCTTTCATAGCAGTTTTCATTAGTACCACCCCCTTTACACATCTCCATGCTTTAATGCAATTTTATATATTCTACCATTTTTGTGTGAGAATTGCTTATTAGGTTATCGCAGTAGATATACAGCCTTTTTTGCTTTATAATTCAGGCGATGAACTCAGAGACCAAAGCAGCCGCCATAATCGCCGCCGCTGGCGAAAGTCAGCGCATGAAAGATATAGATAAGGTCTTAGCCCCGCTTGGGGGCAGGCCGGTCATATCTTATGTCCTCGCCGCCTTCGACGATTGCCAGTCGGTTGACCATATCGTGCTGGTGGTGAACGAAAAGAGCCTGGAGGCTTGCCGTAAGCTGATAGCTAAAGAAAGACTGTCCAAGCCCATAGAGGTCTGCGCTGGGGGGAAAAGGCGGCAGGACTCGGTGGCGGCGGGGCTGTCTAAGCTAAAACAATGCCAATGGGTGGTAATCCACGACGGCGCCCGCCCCCTGGTAACCAGAGGGCTAATCGAGGAAGGACTAAAAGCAGCTCAGGAGACCGGCGCCGCCGTAGCCGCCGTTCCCGTCACCGACACCATCAAGATTGCCGGAGACGATGGAATCGTGTTGGAGACGCCAGTTCGTCAAAACCTATGGGCGGTGCAGACGCCGCAGGTCTTTAGACTTGATATAATAACCGAGGCTTATCAAAAGGCAAAGGGCGAAGTCACCGACGACGCCGCGCTGGTGGAGCAAGCGGGCTACAAGGTCAAGCTGTATATGGGCTCTTATGATAATATAAAGATAACCACTCCCAGCGACCTGCTTGTCGCAGAGACGATAATCAAGCATGGAAAATAATATGCGAATCGGCATCGGCTATGACATTCACCCCCTGGTCAAGGGCAGGAAGCTAATTATCGGCGGCGTGGAGATACCCTCCAAGAAGGGGCTTGACGGCTGGAGCGACGCCGATGTCCTCAGCCACGCCGTTATCGACGCCCTGCTGGGGGCGGCGGTGCTGGGCGATATCGGGCAACACTTTCCCGCCGGCGAGGCGCAGTATAAGGATATCTCCAGCCTGACCCTGCTCAAAAAGGTGGCTGATGAGCTTAAAGAGAATGGTTGGCAGATAGCCAATATTGATGCTACCATAGTAGCCGAAGAGCCGGAGCTTTCCGGCTTCATTGAGCGGATGCGGCAGAATTTGAGCCAGACGCTGTCTATCGATATAGAGCGGGTAAGCGTCAAAGCCAGCACCTCAGCCCGACTCGGTTTTATCGGTCGGGGGGAGGGGATAGCCGCCCATGCTGTAGCCTTAATATCGGGAGAATGATTCTATGGGACTTTTCAGCGGCATAAGAAAGGATATCAAAGCCGTCTTCGCCCACGACCCGGCAGCGGTCAGCACCCTGGAGGTGCTGCTGGCTTACCCCGGCTTTCACGCCCGCCAGTGCCACCGGATAGCCCATACCCTGTTTCGGTGGCATATTCCCCTCCTGCCCCGCCTTATCTCCCACATCAGCCGCTTTCTCACCGGCATTGAAATCCACCCCGGGGCTAAAATCGGCGACGGCTTTTTCATCGACCACGGTATGGGCGTGGTCATCGGCGAGACCTCGGAGATTGGCGACAACGTCACCCTCTACCAGGGGGTAACCCTGGGCGGCACCAGTCACCAGCGGGCCAAGCGCCACCCGACCCTGGGCAACAACGTGGTGGTCGGGGTGGGGGCACAGCTTATCGGGGATATCACCATCGGCGATAACACCAAGGTGGGCGCCGGCTCGGTGGTGGTAGATTCGGTGCCGGCTAACGCTACCGTGGTCGGCGTGCCGGGGCGGGTGGTGGCGGTGAGGAACCCCGATACCGATACCGTGGAGAGATTGCCCGACCCGGTGGGAGAGAAGCTGGAAAACCTGGAAAAGCGAATAGCCGAGCTGGAGAAGCGCTCAACCACCGGAAAGAAGCGAGAATGAAGGTCTATAACACCCTCTCCGGGAAAAAGGAAGAGTTCTCACCGCAGGGCAAAGAGGTCAGGATGTACGTCTGCGGGGTCACCCCCTACGACGAAGCCCACATCGGCCACGCCATGAGCTACATCATCTTTGATGTCATCCGCCGCTACCTCCGCTTCCGCAAATACAAGGTCAAATACGTGCAGAACGTCACCGATATCGACGATAAGATTATAGGCCGTGCCGCTAAGCTCGGTATCACACCGGCGGAGCTGGCCAAGAAATACACCGACAGCTTCGATGAAGATATGAAAGACCTGAATATTATCAGGGCGGAAACCGATATCTACCCCAGGGCTACCCAAGAGATCCCCAAAATCATTGAAGTCATTGCCGGCCTGGTGGATAAGGGCTATGCCTACCCCGCGGGGGGGAGCGTCTACTTCCGGGTGAGAAACGACCCCGACTACGGTAAGCTCTCCCACCGCAGTCTTGAGTCGATGAGAGCCGCCGAGTGCGCTGTGGGCGAGGGGGAAAAAGAGGACGCCATGGACTTCGCCCTCTGGAAGGCGTCAAAGCCGGGGGAGCCTTTCTGGGAGTCTCCCTGGGGCGAGGGCAGGCCGGGCTGGCACATTGAGTGCAGCGCCATGTCCCTGAAATACCTGGGAGAGACCCTGGATATCCACGGCGGCGGGCAGGACCTGATTTTCCCCCACCACGAGAACGAGATTGCCCAGTCGGAGAGCTTTACCGGCAAGAAGCCCTTCGCCAAATACTGGCTGCACAACGGGCTGTTGCAGTTCGGCGAGGACAAGATGAGCAAGTCCCTGGGCAACCTGATAACCATCAGGGAGGCTTTGAATAAGTACAGCCCCGATGCCATCCGCATCTTTGTCTTGAGCTCCCACTACCGCAGTCCGCTTACCTACTCTGAGGAAGGGCTGGAGGCGGCGGAGGGAGGAGCTGAAAGAATAGCACGGGTGATTGCGAGAGATGACTCCACTGGTGGTGTCGGGAAGGCTCTCGATGCTGAACCTTACCAAAAGCAGTTTCTTGAGGCGATGGACGATGATTTTAATACCGCCCAGGCCATAGCCACCATCTTTGATTTAGCCCGGGAGATTAACCGCGCTGATGAGGCCGGCGCTAACGCTAGCGAGGCGCGCCAGTTGTTCAGAGAGCTGGCCGACATAATGGGGCTAACGCTATCAGAAGAGGCGGTGGATATCAATAAACCCGTCGAGATTTCAGCATCCGAAGCCAAAAACTGGCAACTCAATACTGGTACAGTCACAATCGGCGACCTGATTGCTCTCCGCGACAAGTTCCGCAAGGACAAAAAGTGGTCGCTTGCCGACGAAATCAGGCTAAGCCTGGACAAAAAGGGGTTAGTCCTGGAAGATACCCCTAAGGGAACGGTCTGCAAGCGAAAGCGATAATGATTAAATCTACTCTGGAGGTGAGTCATGAGAACATCAGGCAAAGTCTTCATCGTCCTAATGGTTTTAGCCCTTGTCCTGTTCCCAGCGATGAGTTGTGCTGGAATCACCCTTGGCACTTATAGCGTGGGTGAGTGGCCTTGGGGCATCTGCTTCGACGGCCAGAACATCTGGGTGGTAAACTCGGGGAACAATGATGTCACCATGCTCAGGGCTAGCGATGGCACTGTCCTTGGCACCTATAGCGTGGGCGCCACGCCTAGTGATATCTGCTTCGACGGCCAGAATATCTGGGTGACAAACTCGTGGAGCAACAATGTCACCAAGCTCAGGGCTAGCGATGGCACTGTCCTTGGCACCTATAGCGTGGGCGCCACGCCTAGTGATATCTGCTTCGACGGCCAGAATATCTGGGTGGCAAACTCGGAGAGCAACAATGTCACCAAGCTCAGCGCCAGTGATGGCACAGTGCTCGGCACCTATAGTGTGGGTGATAGGCCTACGGGTATTTGCTTCGACGGCCAGAATATCTGGGTGACAAACTCGTGGAGCAACAATGTCACCAAGCTCAGGGCTAGCGATGGCACTGTCCTTGGCACCTATAGCGTGGGCGCCACGCCTAGTGATATCTGCTTCGACGGCCAGAATATCTGGGTGGTAAACTCCTTCGATGACAATGTCACCAAGCTCAGCGCCAGTGACGGCTCAGTCCTTGGCACCTATAGCGTGGGTGATAGGCCTTACGACATCTGCTTCGACGGCCAGAATATCTGGGTGGCAAACGCGGGGAACGATAATGTCACCAAGCTCAGGGCTAGCGATGGCACAGTGCTCGGCACCTATGGCGTGGGCGATTACCCTGTGGGCATCAGTTTCGACGGCCAGAATATCTGGGTGACAAACAATGGCAGTAATAATGTCACCAAGCTCAGTGCCAGCGATAATAATTAAATATCTGGAGGTGCGCTATGTGGCAGAATGTAGCCTTCATCCTGATTGGCATCGGCATACTGGTGCTAATCGGCTGGGCGGTTCAAGGCTTCTTTATGGCGGCTGATATTCCCCTGCTTGTCCGCATCGCCGTGGGCGTTATCGGTGCAGGGATACTGGTGCTCATCGGCGTAGCCATCAAAGACCGCATTAAAAAGGCTAAGACCGACGATTTCAAGGAGGTAGAGAAATGATTATCACCACCTCAGCCCAGGTGGAAGGCAAGACCATCGCCAAGACAATCGGCATGGTCAAGGGCAACACCATCAGGGCCAGGCACATCGGCCGGGATATTATGGCCGGACTGCGGGGTATAGTCGGCGGCGAGATAACCGAATACACCAAGATGATGGCCGAAGCCAGAGAAGAAGCCATCCAGAGAATGAGAGAAGACGCCGAGGCGCAGGGGGCTAACGCCGTGGTCAGTATGCGCTTTACCACCTCAATGATAATGTCAAACGCATCCGAGATTTTGGCCTACGGGACGGCGGTAGTGCTGAAATAGCTTACTGCCCCTTCACCCACGACCAGAAAGAGCGCCAGACCTTCAGCTTAACCCTCCCCACCGGCAGCTCCAACTGCTGCCTCTCAACAATGGGGAAGGCGTTTATCTCGTCTATCTCCGGTTTAATGCGGGCAATCTCCTTATAATCGCCCCGGGACAGCAGACCATCAATGTGGCTGGCCATCTCCCAGGCCCTCTTTACCCGTTGCTCCCCGGCATCGGCCATCTCCAGGGAGATAACGGCGTGTTTTGCCTTCACCCGGTTGAGGTGCAGTATGGCGTCATAGGCGGTGTCTACAATCTGCTGGCGCGTCATCCATTCCGTCTCGTAGTTAAGCGAGTATTTCCAGTTCGGGGTTACCAGCGCCTGGCGGTGTTCCTCCAGCGTCCGGAAGAGGACGCGGTAGCCGTAGCGCTCCGGCTGCTCAAAGGCGAGGCTACCCGGGTCGAGGAAGGGGGAAAGGGGGGCGATGAACAGGAAAAGCCGCTTATCTCCCTTGAACCTCTTGTATAAAGAGTCGCAGTAGTCAACGGTAGCCATCACCGAACTTGACGTCTGCTTGGGCAGGCCAATCATAAAGAAGACGTCCAGCCGCCCGCAGCCGACATCGAGGGCATCGGCTATCGTCTGCTCCAGCTCCTCGTTGGAATAATTTCGGCCGGCGGCTTTCCTCACCTTGGGGTCGTGCGATTCGGGGGAAATCTCCAGGCAGAAGTTGGGGCAGGCCCGGCCCATCTGGCGCAGTAGTTCCTTGGGGGCGGGAGAGAATAGCTCCAGGATAAGCTGGTTCTTTAACTCCTCCCTCTCCAGCAGGCGCAGGACCTCCTGGGCGTAGTCTTCCCCGCCCTGCTGCAGGTCTCCCAGGATAAAGATAGGGCCGGTGCTAAAGCGCTCTATCTGCTTTATATCCTGAACCACCGCCTGAGGAGAGCGAAAGGCGGCTTCATCGCGCTGGTAGCATTGTTTGAAGGCGGCGGCGGAGCCGCCGCAGATAACGCAGTTCTGGGTACAGCCCCGGCAGGTGAGCACGGCGGTAATGGGGTAATGCGCCCAGCCCTTGAAGGGGGCATAGCTGGCCAGGTCATGGTATCTGATAACCGAGCGCACGGTGTTGGCATAGTGGCTGACCATAACCGAGCTTAAGTCGGTGGGGACGTAGGAGAAGGGGTTTTCCCGCACCTCGCCCTTCTCGTCCCGCCAGACCAGGTTGGGCACCGCCTCCGGTTCAACCTTGTCCCGGATACAACCCATAAGCTTCCTGAGCGGTTCCTCGGTGGAGTCGCCCCTCATCACGTAATCAATCTCCGGGTATTCCATCAGCTCTTTATAGAAATAGGTCGAGGAAAACCCGCCCAGTATCACCTTAGACTGGGGGTGGCACTTCTTCACTATCCGGGCCACCTCAATGGCGCCGTGACAGCTCACCAGCCAGTGCAAATCGATGCCGAAGAGCGGCGCCTTGAGCCGCTTGATAAAGGCCTCGGCATCGAAATTGTCATCTTCCAGCATCCGCACCGCTAGGTTGACGATGCGCACCCGGTAGCCGGCGCTCTCCAGGTATTCGGCGATGCTGGTAAAGCCGATGGGGTACATCTCAAACATGGACGACGAGGGAATCAGGTCGCTGACCGGCCCGTAGAGAATGGCTTTCCGACGAAAGTCATAAACGCTGGGTGGATGAAGTAAAACCAGGTCTACTGCCATTTTTAGTCACACCATTATTTTTTAGAAAACTCTGGCCAGAATATAGCCGATACCGAGCAAAAACTGGGTTACCAGCACCACCAGAACGTTGCTGGCCATGGCCGGCACCAGTTGTTTTAAGTCCTTGTGTTTGATGGCGCCCCACATTGCCTTTATCGCCAGGGGCAGGGTGAGCAGGGCTATCAGCGAGAACGCCGGCATCTGCCCGCTTACCACCCAACCGATTATCCATAGATAGACGGCTATGGTCAAGACGGAATAGACTATAGCCGCTTTCTTCTTGCCGATAGCGATGGGCAGGGTTCTCCTGCCCGCTTTCTTGTCGGCGGCGACATCGGGGAACTCGTTGAGCAAGAGCAGGTTATGCACTAAAATGCCGGAGGGAATGCAGGCGATAACGGCGGGCAGGGTATAATCGGCGGTCTGGATGAAGTAAACCCCCAAAACGGGCAGAGCTCCCATCCCCGCCCCCGGAGCCCACTCCGGCCAGCCCAGCCTGGTCAAGAAGGGGGTATAGAGGATAATGCAGACCGCGCCCACTATCATCAAGGGCAGAAGCGGCCAGCCCTGGACAATGACGAAATAGACGCCTATCGGTATCGCCAGAATAAAGGAGCCCATCCCCAGCCAGAAGACCTGCCTCGGCGTCATCTGGGATGCCGGCAGGATGCCGCTGCCTCCACTGAAAGGGGTGCGCCTGACTTCAAGGTCTATGCCGCTCTTATAATCAAAGTAGTCATTGAGCACGTTGACGCCGATGTGGGCTAAGAGCAGGCCGAGGAAAGCCAGCAGGGCATGGCCGAGATGAAAGGCGCCGTCATACCAGGCGATGCAGGTGCCGAGGAAGACCAAAACCACCGAGAGGAGCAGGAAGCGGGGTCTGGTCTCGGCAAACCATACTTTAAGCTTCATTCCTCTTCTTTATGAGCCGTCTCCAGGTGCTTCCGCCAGCACTTTTCGTGCACATAAACGGCACACCGGGCGCAGTAGTAGATATGGGCTCGGGCATCCTTTCCGCAAACCGGACACTTCATTAACTGCCTCCGCTCTAAGCTCTTGCCGCCGGTTATTTAGCCGATTCTCAGGGCGACCATAGAGATGATAATGAATAGAGCCACCAGGACGATGGTAAGCTGGAACAGCGTCTTCTCTACGCCCCGCCTGGTCCGAAAGACGGTGTCAGCCTGACCGAAGATACCCCCCAGCCCCCCACCTGTAACCTGAAGCAGGACGGCTACTATCACGGCGGCGGCCAACACAATCTGAGCGATATTAAAATAGTCCAGGAGTTGCATCTTTATACTTCCTCCAGCTTTTTCGCCAACAGTTCGTTTATCAGCCCGGGGTCGGCACGACCCCTGGTAGCCCTCATTACCTGCCCGACCAGAAACTTCAAGGACTGTTTCTTCCCCGCCTTATAATCGGCTACCGCCCGGGCATTGTTTTTTATAGCCTCCATAACCTCTTTTTCAATAGCCCCGCTATCGCTTATCTGCCCGAGCCCACGCTGGGCGATAATGTCTTCGGCCGGCTGGCCGCTGGCGAACATCTCTTCCAGCGCCGACTTGGCGGCGGCGGCGCTGACCTCGCCCTTCTTTCCTAAGGCCAGCAAGCCGACCAGCCGCTCGGGGCTGACCTTTTTCCTAAAGTCGGCAATATCTATACCGTTAGCATTTATTATACGGCTGACTTCGCCTAAAAGCCAGTTGCTTATCTCCTTGGCTGCTGCCGGGCTGGCTTTATCTGCCTTCAGGCAGTCTTCGAAGTAGTCGGCCATAGCCTTTGAGCCGGTAAGCAGGTTGGCGTCGTAGAGGGGCAGGTCGTATTGGGCAAGGAATCGGTCGCGCCTGGCTTCGGGTAGTTCGGGCAGCTTTGCCCTTAGCGACTCCACCCACTCCTTGCTCAGCACCAGCGGCGCCAGGTCGGGCTCAGGAAAGTAGCGGTAGTCGTGGGCGTATTCTTTGCTGCGCTGGGCGACCGTTATCCCCTTGTCCTCCACCCACCCCCTGGTCTCCTGGGCCAGCTTCTTGCCCTCGGCCGCCCTCTTTCTCTGTCTCTCGGCTTCATACGTTAGTGCCCGGTAGACCGCCTTAAAGCTATTCATGTTCTTGACCTCGACCTTGGCCAGAAGCTCCTGGCTCTTCTTGGGGCGGATGCTGATATTGGCATCGCACCTGAAGCTGCCTTCCTCCATGTTCCCCGTAGATACACCGAGGTACTGGAGTATGCTCCTCAGCTTTATAAGGTATTGCCTGGCTTCCTCCGGGGAGCGCAGGTCGGGCTCGCCGACAACCTCCATCAGCGGCACCCCGGAACGATTAACATCCACCAGGCTGTAAGAACCGTTGCCGGGGGAGGCGCGGTGGACCAGCTTGGCGACATCCTCCTCAAGGTGCACCCGGGTTATAGCCACCTTTTTCTTCTGGCCGTTGACCTCAATGTTGAGCCAGCCGTGATGGCCGAAGGGGGCGTCATACTGGGAAATCTGGTAGCCCTTCATCAGGTCGGGATAGGGGTAGTTCTTGCGGTCGAACTTGGTGTAATCGGAGATGGTGCAGTTGAGGGCAAGGGCGGTCATCACCGTATATTCCACTGCCTGCTGATTGATGGTGGGCAGGACTCCGGGCATGCCCAGGCACACCGGGCAGACATGGGTATTGGGCGGAGCGCTGGCGTAATCGGTGCTACAGCGGCAGAACATCTTGCTCTTGGTCAGGAGCTGGGCATGAACCTCCAGCCCGATAACGGTCTCGTAGTCCATAGCACGTTTTAGTATAGCAACAATAGTGATGGCTGACAAGAAAGGCGCTGTTTCCAAATGGGGATTTAAAAGGTCTATCTTCCCACCCAGCCCGCCCTCATAAGCTGCGCTTCTAAAACTTTCTTTCCCCTCCCCCTTTGAAAAAGGGGGATTAAGGGGGATTTCCCCCGTAGGGTGGGTTAGGGTGGGAAGAAAAACTAAAGTATCCAGGGGTTGGGGGCTTCTTTTGGCGGTTATTGCCCAGTCTACAAAAAAAGGAGCGCGACTTTCCGGCAAAGGACTCATCCTCCTTAACTGGACTATCAGTGCTCTTTAGTTAGGCTTATCTTAAGAGATAGTCTATCCGATGCCGAAGGCAAAGTCAAAACGTCTATCCCTTAATAAGAGGCACCAGAATATGTTATAATCTTGGGGAGGTGGGGATATAGCTCAACTGGGAGAGCGCTGCCTTCGCATGGCAGAGGTCGGGGGTTCGAATCCCCCTATCTCCACCAAAAGGGACTTAAAGCCCCTGTAGCTCAGATGGATAGAGCAACGGTTTCCTAAACCGTGTGTCGCGCGTTCGAGTCGCGCCAGGGGTACCACACTCAAGCTAAAGAGGGCCGGGAGTTTATCTCGACCCTAGAGCAGTTCGCAGGACAACCGTCAGTGGAGGTGGTTGTGAAAGCGGTTATAATGCCAGGTTTTTCAGAATTGATAATCGTGGTTAATCCTACCGGGGAGGTGACTCGGGAGGGAATGCTCTCTATTGTTATGCCCTGGCTTTACGCACCCTGGCCAGGTACTCAGGAGAGAGGGATAATCGAGATGACAGTGCCGGGTGATACATTAAGGGCGCTGCTTGTGGAACTATCGGAACGATATAGACAGGCGAATGTCGATTTTGAGCTAATTAACCCCAGAACTAATGACCTTGATTTCGACTATGATGTTTTGGTTGACGGCAAGAATTATGTAGCTTTAGCTGGCGGCCTTGATGCCAAGCTGAAAGCTAATGATACCGTAAAAGTTAAGGTACTTTGGCGCTGGGACGGTTAACTGACACTGGGGGGAAAGATGCTGGACCAAAGCGAGTTGCTCAGATACAATCGGCAACTGATAATCCCGGATTTTGGTGAAGAGGGGCAAGGAAAGCTGAAAGACTCTCATGCCGTAATCGTAGGCGTGGGTGGGCTGGGTTGTGCTTCGGCAACCTATCTAGCTGCGGCTGGTGTCGGCCACATTACTATCGTTGATTTCGATACCGTGGAACTAACTGATTTGAATCGGCAGATTCTCTATGGGGAAGAGGATATAGGCAAGAAGAAGGTAATCGTAGCCAAAAGAAAATTATCCCGGTTGAATTCCAAGGTAGAAATTACTCCCGTCTTGGCCAAGATAACAGAGGAGAACGCCCTTAGCCTTATCGATGGGGCTCAGGTAGTAATTGATGGTCTGGATAATTCGGTCACACGGCTGGTGGTAAACTCGGCTTGCGTTAAGCAGAAGATAGCCTACATTTATGGCGGTGTCTCGCGCCTGAGGGGCATGGTTACCACCATCATCCCCGGACAAACGCCCTGTCTGGCCTGCCTTCGTCCTGAGGGGGCCGGCGGGCTTGGAGTTCTCGGAGTGACTCCGGCAATCATAGCCAGCCTGCAAGCCTTGGAGGCTATCAAACTGCTTATCGGCCGTAGCCCGGCGCTAGCCGGGAAATTGCTGTTGTTCAATGGTGATGATATGAAATTCCAGCTTCTCGAGATAAGGAGAAACGAAAGCTGCCCGGTCTGCTCCCCGACATTGCCTCGGTAAAACGCAGTCGGCAAATACGAGTTATTTTTGTCCTTTCTCCCTCTTTTTCTTTAGCGCCCAGAAAACCTTCTCCGGCTGTGCCGGAAGGTTCTTTATCCAGACCCCCGTAGCATCATGAATGGCACTGACTATTGATGGTGGAGCACTGCAGGTACTGCCCTCGCTGGCTTCTTTAGCGCCAAAGGGGCCATAGGGGTCGTTGGTTATTACGTGTATGACCTGAGTCATTGGCGCTTCGTAGGCGCGAGGTCGCTTGTAATCTACCAGATTGGGGTTGAGGGTCTGCCCACTATCCATCTTAAGCTCCTCATACACGGCGGCTGATATCCCCTGGTGATATGAACCACCCTGGACTTGAGTCTCTACCGCCTGGGTATTTAGTGGGAAACCACAATCGTGAGCGATCACATTCTTATCGGTACATTTTACCACGCCTGTCTCCACATCCACCTCCACCTCGCTCGCCTGGGCGGTGAAGCTATAGTTGGTACCGATGTCGCCCACCCCTTTACTGAAATCAGCCAGGCCATACATTGATATTCCCTGGGTGGAATAGCCGCGGCCAATGATGACCTTGCCCGGTGTCTCGTAGCAGGCAATCCTCACCAGCCTTTCCCAGGCCATGTTCCTTTCGGGACTGGACTTAACAAAGACCTTCTTATCTTTAATATCTACATCCCCCGGTTTTACGCCAAACTGCTGCACGGCGACCTCAAGGAGCTGACTTTTAGCATCCTCGGCTGCCTTCGTTGCCGCCTCGCCGGCGTGCACGGTGACCCGGCTCCCATAGCTACCGGGGTCAACTGGTGTAAACGCCGAATCCACCCTCTTCAGGTCTATGTCCTCCAGTCTTATGCCAAGCACTTCGGCAACAATAGCGCTCATTATGGTGTCTGAACCCTGCCCGACATCGGTGGCGCCGGTCAGATAGTTGACACTCCCGTCCTCGCATATCCTTACGATGGCGGCGCAAGCGTTGTGGGCACTCAGCTTCGTCCCACTGTTATAAGTTGCCGCGGCAAAACCCATGCCGTAGGCCTTGTCTCCTTCGACCTTTTTCTGTCCCTTTCTCGCTTTCCAGTTTACCGCCTCGGCGACCTTCTCGATGCATTCCTGTACGCCACAGGTCGCCACATGCACATCGTTAACCGTATTATAAACCTTACCCGGCTTGGGGTTTTCAATGGAATTCCTAAGCCTGATTTCCACCGGGTCTATTCCAAGTTCTTCGGCTATCATGTCCAGCTGGACATCGGCAGCAAACCGGCTGTGGTATAGACCGTGTCCTCTCATCGCTGCCGAACTGGGGTTATTGGTAAAGTAGTTATAGGCGTCATATTTGAAATTAGGTAGCTTGTAGGGCAGCGTCTGACAGGTACCAACAAGAAACATGGTAAGCGGGCTCATCCGGGTGTAGGCACCCCCGTCAGCAACCGCCTTGAGAGAGGTAGCCTTTAATAGGCCATCTTTGCTAACCCCTGTCTTGACGGTAATCCACATGGGGTGACGCCGCAGGTCGGTGGTGAGGGCATCAAACTGGCTGGTCACAAACTTCACCGGCCGACCGGTCTTTTTGGCTAGCATGACCGCCGAGAAATCAGCTGGCGTCATGTCGTTCTTGGTGCCACCAAAATCAGAGCCGATAATGGGTGTTATTATCCGTACATTGCTAAGCGGCAGATCAAAGCACTTGGCTAGAATCCGGTAGGGAAAATATGGGCTCCCCTTGGCCCCGATATAGACGATACGCTCGGGGTCGGGCCAATAGGCAATCACTGCCGGCGGCTCTAGATATCCTTTGGCCATTCGGGGGGTCTGGAAGGTATCCTCCCGGACAAGGTAAGACTCAGCGAAGGCTTTGTCGACATCGCCGAAGTTCCAGTGGTACTCAACACAGATGTTACCCGGACGGTCCTCATGAACCAGGGGCGCTCCTTCCGCCATCGCCTCGAAGGGGTCGAAGACACCGGGGAGCGGTTCATACTCGACCTCAATAAGGTCACAGGCCTCCTGGGCCGTATCCTCATCAACGGCGGCCACCGCCGCTACCCCTTCGTATTGATAGCGCACCTTTTCCACGGCCAGGGGCTCTTCGTCACGGGTCGGCCCGCTCCAACCCCACTTGAAACCGCCAAAGTCCTTGCCGATAGTCACCGCTTTTACGCCGGGCAAAGCCTCGGCCTTGCTGGTGTCAATGTTCAGTATCCTGGCATGGGCATAAGGGCTTCTCTTTATCTGGCCCCATAACATATTGGCTACTTCAATGTCGGCGGCATACTTTGCCTGGCCAGTAACCTTGGCCCTGGCGTCTACCCGTGGTATCGCTTTGCCTAAAATCGAATAATTCCCGAAAGTTTCGTCCATTCTACTGACCTCCTCGCATCTCTCTAGCCGCTATTTCTATGGATTCGATATATTTAACGTAACCTTCGTCGGCGCACAGGTTACCCTGTATCGCCTCTTTTACTTCCTCCCGCGTTGGGTTAGGATTCTCATCCAGTAATGCCTTCGCCGACATCACCATCCCCGGGGTGCAGAACCCGCACTCTATAGCGCCATGGTCGATCATTGCCTGCTGGATAGGGTGCAGCTTGTCACCATCAGCCACCCCTTCAATGGTGGTAACTTCACGGCCATTAGCCTGGAGCGCCAGTACCGAGCAGGACCTGACCGCCTTGCCATCAATATTAACGGTGCAGGCACCGCAAGCACTGTCCAGACAACCCACCTTGGCGCCGGTCAGCTTAAGTTCCTGCCTGAGCAAGTCCACGAGTAAGGTCTCCGCTTTCACCTCTAGCTCATAAGGCTTGCCGTTAACGGTTAATTTTAATTCCTTCATTTCACCTTTCATGCTATACCTCCTATCACGCTGCCTTGGCTCTTTCCAGAGCTAGCTGGGCTGCTCGCTTCACGAAGACCTTCGCCATCTCCCTCCGGTATTCTATTGAACCATGAACATCAGCGGGGGGGGTAGCTTCGGTTGAGGCTACCTCACCAGCCTTGGTAAGCAGGCCGTTGTTAATCGTCTTTCCGATTAGTACCTTTTCTGCCTTTTTAGCCCTTAACGGGACGGAAGCAGCATTGCTAAGAGCAATTCGAGCGTCCCCGCACCCGCCCTTTGAGTCCAAGGTGATTGACACTGCTGCCCCGATAATGCCCATATCCCCTTTCATTACCATGAGTTTCTCGTAGGCAGTACCGGTGTGAGCTGGCGGGGTCGGCACCTGAATTTCAGTGAGCATTTCATTGGGTTCTAGGGCTACCTCAAGATAGTCCTTGGAGAATTCTTCCGCCTCAACAATTCTCTCTCCGGCGGAACTGGCCAGCTTTAGCTTAGCCTTCAGGGCGATTAAGACCGAGGCCGGGTCGCCGGCCGGGTCACCGTGGCAGATGTTGCCACCAATCGTGCCCCAGTTTCTAGTCTGAATTGTGGCCAGATTTCCCTCCATCTCGCTAAGCACTCCGAAATGCTTTTGGATAACCGGAGATTTCTCTATAGCTCGATGTATGGTCAGCGCCCCGATTCTCAAGCCCTTGCCCTCATCGTATTTTATATAGTCCAGATCGGTTATGCCCTTGATGTCAATCAGGTATTCGGGGGTGAGCAGGCGTTGCTTCATGACAACCAGTATCGATTGCCCACCGGCGATCATTTTAGCCTCTTCTTTATACTTGGCAAGCAGGGAAAGGGCTTCCCTAACTGTTTTGGGAGCGAAATACTCAAAAGCAGCTATCATTTGACCTCCTCAATTCAAAAGTCACTATATCATATAAAACCTGGCAGGTTCCCGTCAAGGTTGCTCGTAAGCTCCCGGTTCGCGCCTTTGAGTCGCGCCAGGGGTACCACTTTAAAGATATAGCTTAAGGACTTGTGTGGCTTAGGCTTATAACAGCTCCTTGAATTTGGCGGTCAGGGCCGGTAAGACCTCTTTGTAATCGGCGACGATGCCGAAGTGGGCTACGTTGAAGATATTAGCCTCTTTATCGTTATTTATAGCCACGATGTACTTTGAGCCCAGACAGCCACCGATATGCTGTATAGCACCGGAGAGGGCTACGGCTATGTATAGCTTGGGGCTGACCACCTTTCCCGTCTGGCCTATCTGGAGCGTCATCGGCGCCCAGCCCTCGTCGCAGGCGGGCCGGGTAGCGCCGACAGCGCCGCCCAGGACGCTAGCCAGCTCCTTTAACACCTCGAAGTTTTGAGCGCTGCCCATGCCACGGCCGCCACTAACCACCACTTCGGCGTCCTCCAGCTTGACCCCTTCCACCTCCTCTTTTATCCGCTCGACGACCTTGACCTTAAGCGCCGAAGGGTCGAGCTTGCCTTCTACGGGGATAACCTCGCCCTTCCGGGCGTCGTCGCGCTTGGCCGGCGGCACTGTCTTCGGTCTTAGGGTAGCCATCTGAGGGCGGGCCGTCTTTGATACCATTGTGGCGTGGGCGTTGCCGCCAAAGACGGGCCGGGTCGAGACCAGGAGCTTGGCCGCGTCGACGGATAACCCCAGGCAGTCCATAGCCAGCCCGCCACCTAAGCGCCCGTTTAATCGCGGAGCCAAATCAGTACCGATATCGGTATGCCCCAGAAGCACGATAGAAGGGAGCTCCTTCCGGCAAAGGTCGGCCGCCATCTGAGTGTAGGCATCGGAGTTATAGCTATCCAGGAGACTGTCTTCGGCGACATAGACCTTGTCGGCGCCGTAGGCGATTGCCTCCTGCCCCAGGCCGCCTGCTTTGCCGCCCATCAACAGGGCGCTTAATTCCTCGCCCAGTCCATCGGCCAGCTTTCGGCCCACTCCGAGGAGTTCTATAGTGATTGGTGCCAGCTTTCCCTCAACGATTTCACCGCAAACTAGAACACCTTTATTATCCATTTTCACACCCTCCGTTTATTCCATCCTCACATCAGCTTAGCCAGCTTGGCGGCCAGGTTTTCCGCCGCCTGGCCGGGGCTATCTCCGCTAATCATCTCGCACTCGGTCTTTCGGGACGGCACGGAGAGACCGGTGACCTCGGTGTGGGCCTTAGCCTTGTCCAGCTCTGCGGCTTGAGCCCCGATATCCGCCGCCTTCCAGACCGGGACCTGGGTGCGGGCGGCAATCATGATGCGCATTCCGGCGGGAAGACGGGGCAGACCGAGCTCAGTGCTGACGGTAACCAGGCTGGGCATGGGGGCTTCCAGCACTTCGTAGCCGTCCTTGACTATCCTCTTTACCTTGAGCTTCTTGTCTGCTGCCTCGATATCGCAGGCGAGGGTAACCACCGGGATGCCCAGTATTTCGGCCAGGATAGAGCCGACTTGGCCGTTGCCCCAGTCGGCGGACTGCCGGCCGCACAGGACCAGGTCGTATTGGCCGATTTTCTGGATAGCTCTCCCTAAAACATAAGCGATGCCGAAGCTGTCCAGGTCTTCGAAGGCTTCATCCTGGAGAATGAACCCTTCGTCGGCGCCCATGGATATGGCGTGTTTTACCACCTCAGAAGCTTGCGCCGGCCCCAGGCTTATCACCGTTATCTTGCCGCCTTGCTTATCTTTGAGCCGGCAGGCCGCCTCAACGGCTCGCTCATCAAATACGCTTATCACCGGCGGCACTCCCGGGGGAGGGATTACTTTTTTTGCCGCGGGGTCAATCTTGAATTTGGCCGGCGGTATCTCGGGGTCAAGCACCTGTTTAACGCAGACGATAATATTCATACTCCCCTCCTAATTTAAGACCGCTTCATGGCGGCTTCAACCAGTTCAACGAGGTCTTTTACCTTCAGCGAGTCCTTGATATCTTTATGCTCAATGCTCTCCTCGAACATCTGCAGACAATAAGGGCAGGCAGTCACTACGGTATCAGCCCCGGTCTTGAGGGCGTCTTCAAGGCGCATCTGGTTAATCTTGGTGGTACCGGGCTGTTCTTCTATCCACATCAGCCCGCCGCCGCCGCCGCAGCAAAAGCTGTTGTTCTTGGAACGGTCCATTTCCTTTAAGTTTGCCCCGGGGATAGCCTGCAGTGCCCGGCGCGGCTCCTGATATACGCCGTTGTAACGGCCCAGATAGCAGGGGTCGTGATAGGTAAGTATGGAATTCAGCTCTTTAGTAAGTTTCAATTTGCCCCGCCTGATTAAATCGGCGATGAGCTGGGTGTAGTGAACTACCTTGAAATCGCCGCCGTAGCTGGGGTACTCGTTCTTGATGGTATTATAGCAGTGGGGGCAGGTGGTAACAATCTCTTTGATGCCGTGTTTCTTGAAGGTGGCGATATTTTGCTCGGCCATCATCTGGAACTGGAACTCATAGCCAGCCCTTCGCGCCGGGTCGCCGCAGCAGGTCTCGGCATCGCCCAGCACCGCGAAATTAACCCCAGCCGCTTTCAGTACCCTGGCCATGGCCAGGGTGGCTTCGACATTGCGCTCAACGAGAGCCCCGGTGCAGCCCACCCAGAACAGGGTCCTGGCTTTATCGCCCTCGGCCAGTACTTTAATGTCCAGGCCGCTTGTCCAGTCGCCCCTCAACCTCAGCGATTGGACTCCAGCCCACGGGTTTCCCCTTGACTGCAGGTTTCGGAGCATGAGCTGGGCGCTTTCCGGCATCTTGTTCTGCGACAGCACCAGATTTCGCCTGAGCTCGATTATCTTGCGTACGTGTTCTATGCCGACCGGGCATACCTCCTGGCAGGCGCCGCAGGTGGTGCAGGCCCAGATTTCCTCCTCGGTTACCACATCACCTATCATAGCCTTGGCCTTGCTTTCCGAAGACGCCTCCGCCTTGCCGGCCAGCAGTTCGGGGCCCGTCTCCAGCAGGTGCTTTTTAAGGTTGAGGACTACCTCTCGGGGCGAGAGGGACTTGCCGCTGAGCTGGGCGGGGCAACTGGCATGGCAGCGCCCGCAGACGGCGCAGGAATAGAGGTCAAGCAGGTCTTTCCAGGTAAAGTCTTGAATCTTGGCGGCGCCAAAGTACTCCGCCTCTTCAAGGGGGATGGGCTTGAGCACTACCTTGTGTCCCAGCGGTCGGAAGAGGATATTTAGGGGGGCGACAAGGATGTGCAGGTGCTTGGAGCGGGGAATATAGACCATAAAGCCGATAATCACCAGGTAGTGCAGCCACCACATTGCCTGGTAGACTGCCTCCAGGGTGCCCTGGGCAAGGCCGCTTCCGCTTAAGTAACCGGCCAGCGCTGCCCCCATTGGGGGCCAGGAGGCGTTACTGTCATGGGCGGCATAGCCGAAGCCGACCACGGCGACATTGAGCGCCATGAGGAAAAAGACCAGAATCAGGATGACGCCGGCTTCAGCCGAGGCCTCCAGTCTCTCGGGCCTGATGATATAACGCCTGACAGCCGCCATGATTAGGGCTATTGTTACCAGCACCCCGGCAACATCCAGGATGGAGAAATAGACTACCTCAAAGTTGGTGCCCTCAATGGCTGAGGAGGCGCCGAAGCCTCCGGCCAGGCCGATAAAGATGATATAACTTATCAGGAACAGGCTGAAGCCCCAGAATAACAGGGCGTGCCCGATGCCGGCTATGTCCTTCCGGGTGACGGTCTTCAGGTTGCACCACTGGGGGATAACCTCGACCAGCATGGCCTTGATTCTCTGTCCTATTCTATCGAAGCGGTTTTCCGCCTTTCCCAGACGCATGAGGCGGAAGAGGAAATAGAGCCTCTGGGCGAATAAGACGGCGGCGATGGCGAACAAGACCCAGAAAATGGCATAACCCGGTATGCCCCAATAGGTTACGCTAACCGGAGACACGCTTTACCTCCTGTTTCTTCCCTTATCTTTTTTAACCCTCTCTGGCTATAATTCTTGCCTCCTCGGGGATAGGGGGAGGGACTGGCTCGGCCAGAATCCTTCTTACCGCCTCAAAGCGAGGGGGACAGGATTGGAAGCAGATGCCGCAGCCTATGCACTTATCCTGGTCGATGACGTGGATTAAATTCTTGCCACCTATTATCGCCTCCACCGGGCATTTCCTGAGGCAAATCATGCAGCCCTTGCACTTCTCCGGGTCGATATAGTATGAGGTCAGCTTCTTGCGGACATAGCTTTCCACCGATTCTAGGTCTCGCTTTAACTGCTCCGGGTCTTTGCCTTCGCCTATGCCCAGAGGGCCCATCTCCTTCAACTGCTTGGTGAAGCTGGTGACGAGTTCGGCGAAACGAATTCCTTCGGAGGCGGACACCCATTCAATCCGCAGTCTTTCCGGGTTCAACCCTATCTGCTCCAGCAGTTTCTTACACAGCTTGGTCATCTCCAGGGCGTGGTAATTGCCTTCGGTGACATAGTGGCATTCACCAAGCCAGCAGCCGCCGATGAACACCCCGTCGACCCCTTTTAGGAAAGCCCGGAAGATAAACTTCGGGTCGACTCTACCGGAGCACATCACCCTTATCACCCTCATGTTAGGGGGGTATTGATACCGGGAAACCCCGGCGAGGTCGGCGCCGGCGTAGCAGCACCAGTTACACAAGAATCCTAAAATCTTCGGTTCAAACTCGTGACTTGAAACCATTTTTAAAGCTCCCTAAAGAGTAACCTTGTTTCATTAATGTACTTTTACCAGGGCGGGAAACGCCGCGTCAATTCCGGCGAGGATTTGCTCATCGGTAAAGTGTTTCGCGGAAATAGCCGCTGTTGGACACTTGGTAGTACAGAGGCCGCACCCTTTACAGAGAACGGGAATAACCTTAGCCTTTTTGCCTTCCGGCGTATCATGCATCTCTATGGCACCGTATTTACAAACCGCCTGGCACTGCCCACAGCCGACGCACTCGCTCTCATTTACCTCGCAGATGGCGCCAGAGGCGGTGACGGTATCCTTGGATAGAACGGTCGCCGCCCGGCCGGCGGCCCCGTAGGCCTGGGCAATCGTTTCCGATATATTCTTGGGATAGTGAGCTGTCCCGCAGAGGAAAATGCCGTCGGCGGCAAAATCGACCGGCCGTAATTTTACATGGGCTTCCATGAAGAAACCGTCCGGGTTCAAGGGTACCTTGAATAATTGGGATACTTCATTACTCGTCGCCGAGGGAATAACGGCGGCGGCCAGGGCCAGGGCATCGACATCTATAGAGACCTTCTTGGCTAGAATAGGGTCGGTGGCGGTAACCCTTAGAATGCTCTTGCCGCCCTCTTCAACAACTTCCACCTGGGGCTTGTCCTCCGGCTCGTAGCGAATGAACTTCACCCCCCGGTTGGCCGCTTCCCGGTAATAGTCCTCGGCAAAGCCGTAGGTCCTCATATCTCGATAGAGAATGTAGATATCCATCTTGGGGTTGAGCTCTTTTAGTTTCAAAGCGCAGGTTATGGCGTTACTGCAACATACCCGGCTGCAGTAGTTTCGGTCTTCGTTTCGGCAGCCCACGCATTGAATCATCACCAGGTTCTGGGCGCCGGTTACCTTCTCTTCCCCCTTGGCGATCTGCTCCTCTAACTCCAGCAGGGTAAAAATCCGGTCATCCTGCCCGTAAAGGTATTCGGTGGGTTTATATTCCTCGGCGCCGATGGCGATGACGGTTATGCCGTGTTTTATCTCCTTGACCCTTTCCCCCGACTTCACCTTGGTTACGAAATTGCCCACGTAACCGGAAGCCTCGGTGATGGTAGCATCGGTATACTTGTGAATCAAGGGGTGCCGGTATACCTTGCTTATAATATCGCGCAAATAGGCTTGGACATCCATCCCTTCCGGGATGTAATGAATTCTGCGGGCTATGCCCCCCAGCTCTTTATCCTTTTCCACCAGGTAGACCTCAAATCCCTGGTCGGCCAGGCTCAGGGCGCTGGTCATGCCGGCTATACCGCCGCCGACCACCAGCCCCCTTTTGTCCACCGGCAGCTCAAATTCGGTTAAGGGCTGTAAAAGAAGGGCTCGGGCTACCGACATCCGCACGATATCCTTTGCCTTTTTGGTGGCGGCTTCCTTTTCCCGGGAGTGGACCCAGGAGCAGTGTTCCCTTATATTGGCAAATTCAAAGTAGTAGGGATTGATTCCCCCCTCGCGGAGCGTGTCCCTGAACAGCGGCTCATGCGTCCTGGGGGTGCAGGCGGCGACGACCACGCGGTTAAGCCCCTTTTCCCTGATGGCGTCGGCTATCCTCTCGGCGGCATCAGTAGAACAGGTAAAGAGGTCTTCCTGGGCGTGGACGACGTTGTCCAGGGTCAAGGCGTATTCAACCACCGAAGGGACATTCACCACCCTGCCGATGTTGGCCCCGCAATGACAGACAAAGACCCCCACCCTCGGTTCCTCGCCGGAGACATCCCTTTCCGGTGGATATACCCTTTCTTTGGCCAGCTTCCCTCGCCGGTAGGCAAGGAGTTGACTGCAGAGGGCGTCGGCCCCACTGGCGGTCATAACCGATTCGGGGATATCTATAGGACCACGGAAGGCTCCGCTGACGAAAATTCCCGGTCGGGAGGTCTCAATAGGAGTATCGGGATTGGTTTTACAGAATCGGTGAGAATTGAGTTCGATGCCGAACTTATCAGCCAATTTTTCCACGTCGTTGGGGGGGGTCAAGCCGACGGCTAATACAACAAGGTCGAACTCCTCCTCTTTTACTCCGTCATCGGTAGCGTATTTTATGGTTACATTCTTGCTTTCCGGCAGTTCCTTGCCTATCGATACGTAGCTTCTTATAAAGCGAGTGCCGGGAAGATTCTCCGTCCTCTGATAAAATCGCTCAAAGTCCTTGCCGAACGAGCGGATGTCGTTGTGGAATATCGTACACTTGGCATCGGCGTCATGGTCTTTGGTTAAAATCACCTGCTTCTGGGTGTAGGTGCAGCACACGGCGGAGCAGTAGCTGTTGCCGCCGGGGATAACCTGCCGGGAACCGACGCAGGAAATCCAGGCTATATTCTTGGGGTGCTTGCCGTCGGAAGGGCGCCTTATCTCGCCTTCGTAAGGCCCGGTGGAGCATAGTATTCGTTCAAAGTCGAGGCCGCTTACCACGTTCGGCATCTTGCCGTAACCATAGTCACCCCTCGGCCTGGCGTCATATGCCTCGTAGCCCGGAGCCAGGATGATGGCCCCTACCTCTATTTCTACCTTCTTCTCCTTTTGATGGAGGTCTATGGCGTCGTTCTTGCAGACTCCCACGCAGATGTTGCATTTCTCGTCTTTAAGGAAGAGGCAGGTCTCGGGGTCTATATAGGTGATAAGCGGCACCGATTGGGAGAAGTATATATGGGTGCATTTACTCAAGGACAGGTTTTGATTATATTTATCGGGGATTTTGACCGGGCAGTACTCGGTGCAGGTAGTACAACCCCGGCATTTATCATCTAAAATGTATCTGGGCTTCTTAATCAGGGTTACCTTGAAGTCTCCGGCTTCCCCTTCCACCTTGTCAACCTCGGTATAGGTCATAATCTCTATATTGGGATGCCGGTCGCATTCAATGAACTTGGGAGATTCGATGCACAAAGAGCAGTCGTTGGTGGGGAAGGTCTTATCGAGCTGGGCCATCTTGCCGCCGATAGCCGGCGATTTGTCGACTAAATAAACCTTAAAGCCCATCTCGGCCAGGTCAAGGGAGGCCTGGATACCGCTGATTCCCCCACCGACGACCATAACATCGCCGATGTTGCTTTCTTCTTCGGTACTGTTAACAATCTGTTCTTCAACCGTTTCTTTTTCCACTTCGCTTCGTCCTTAAATCAGGTTTCTGGGACTTGCCTAAATCGCCTCCTGGATAATCTCGGTGATGTCTTTAATCTCGATGACTTTACTGTCCTCCAGGGTTAATTGGCTGTCCTTAAAATTGATGATGCAATACGGGCAGGCGGTGACCAGCACCTCAGCCCCGGCATCGATGGCTTGTTGTAGTCTCAGGTCGGAGAGCCTTTCCCCCTTTTTGGTCTCCATCCAGATTCTGCCCCCGCCGCCGCCGCAGCAGAGGGAGTTTTCTCTGGAATCGGCCATCTCAACCAGTTCTAAACCGGGCACCTTCTTTAAGACCTCTCTGGGTTCTTCGTATATGCCGTTATGCCGCCCCAGGTAACACGGGTCGTGGTAAGTAACCTTCTTCTTATACTCCCTGGTGAGCTTTAATCTTCCCTCATTGATAAGCTCGAATAGGTATTGGGAGACATGGACCACCTCGAAGTTGGCCTTAAATTCGGTATACTCGTTCTTGAAGGCGTGGTAGCAATGAGGGGAAGAAACCAGGATTTTCTTTACCCCGTTATCGATAAAAGTTTTGATGTTTTCCTTAGCCAGGCGTTTGAATAATTGCTCGTTGCCCGCCTTGCGCACGCTCTCGCCGCAGCAGACCTCTTTGGAGCCTAGAATGCCGAAGTCCACCCCGAGCTTGGTCAGGATTTGGCCGGTTGCCCGGGCTACACTCTGGACTCGCGGGTCGAAGGCCGGGGTGCAGCAGGGGAAATATAATAGCTCGGTGCCCTCGGTGAAGTCCTTTATCCCCAGGTCTTTGGCCCAGTTGGCCCGGCCCTCCGCTTCCTGCTGCCAGGGATTGCCGACACTGGCGATGCTGGTCATTACCCCCCGCAGGTTGGGGATGCTGGCCGGGACTACGCCGTCGGGGACTAAGAGGCGGCGCATAGCCCTCATGACATCGATAATTTTCACCCCGCGCGGGCAGCGCTCCACGCAGGCGCCGCAGGTGGCGCACAGCCATATGTCCTCCGAGCCGAAATCGACCACACCCAGCTGTGCCTGGTGGATAATACTTCGGACGAAGAATTTTCTCACCCGGTTCCAGGGACAGACCGTCTCGCACAGTCCGCATTGATAGCACAGACTAAAGGCTTCCCCGCCGGTCTCTTTTATGCCGTCAATTACCTCTTTAAAGGGGGCTAAGGGCAGAGTCTCCATTATCTCTTTTTCGTCCTCTTCTTTCGCCTTGATTTTTATTCCTTGGCTAATCGGGCCAGGCTATCCTTTACCTTCTTCAAGCCGTGTTTTTTCACCAGCGATTCCAGTCCTATCTCCATCTCCCCCGGCTTCTCTTCTTCTTCCTCTTCCTCTTCCCTTTCTTCGTAGGTTAGGGCATCGGATAGGCACCACTGGACACATAGCGGCTCTTCCAGCGGCGGTTCTTCTTCACACATATCGCATTTTAGAGGGAGGTCGGAATCGGGGTCTTTGAAAAGGTCCCGGGACGGGCAGGAAGCCCGGCAGAAACTGCACTCGTCGTAGGTCTTGCCGTCAATGGTGTAGAGGTTCCGGCCGTTGCATTCGGCTTCGGTATACTCGCCGGCCAATACCGGAACATAGATATCTCTCAAGGGGTCAAAAAGCACCCGAATCCGTGACCTCTCCGGGTTGGTGCTGCTGTATTTGGGCGCGGCGTGAAAGGCGGAGCAGACTGCCTCGCAGGCCCGGCAACCGTTGCATTTGTCGACGTCTATCTTGATTACCTTAACTTTTTTCATTTTTTAGGGCCCTTCTTAGTGGCAGGTTTCTGGCTTTTGACAGCTTTGGCCTCGCTCTTAGCCGCCCTGGCTTTTTTCTCTTTATAGACCCCTCTTTGTTCAAAGTCCTGGCTGACGTAGTCCAGCCCCAGTTCCTGCAGGGTCTCTTTGGTGGGAATGCCCTCGTTGTTCCACCCCTTGAATTTATAGTACTCGTCGAGCAGTTTAGCCTCTATCTCAGGGAATCTCCTCTTCCAGTGGTCTTCAGGCGGCTTCTCGTCGGCTCGCCTCATGCCCCTTCTGACGTTAATGGCTCTAATTAGAGTCCGGTTCCTTCTGGCTATCTGCCATAGTTTAGCTTCATCAATGTCCATCCCGGTGGCGGATGAGATTAACTTGGGCAAATTGTGGATATGATAGGGAGGCTTGATGGGGAATGATGACAGGCCGGCGCATATGCCGGTGGCGTCGTCAATGTAATGCATCGTCTCCTGCCATTCCACCAGCTCGCAGGTGGCTTCAGGCGTCGGGAAATTGGGAAACGCGGTGCCCGGTTCCCCCCAGTTCAAGACAAAGTCCTTAATCTCTTCCTTGGGCACCTGTATCCAGTCCTTGACGAACTCCTCCCTCTCCTCTTTGGTAGGGAAGGGCGCCTGCGGTATCTGCCCCTCAATCTGGGTAATATTTATCTTCTCACCGGTGGACCACATTAGGAAATAGATAGGGTTCAGCGTCCCCAGCTTGATAGGAATCTGCTCGTGTTTCTTAATAGTGTTATGGTCGTAGGCCTCAGCCCCCTTGCCAATCTTTCGGGCCGCCCAGTAAACGCCATCGGCCAGAACATCTCCGATACCTTCCCGCCGCACGATTTTTTCAAGCAGGTAGAAGAATCTCTCCTCGTTATCGGCGGGGAATTCGGGCATGTCCTTATCGGTTAAAATACCGGCTTCATAGAGTTCAACGGCGAAGGCCATGACCTGCGGGGTGGTGTATCCGTCGACTCCGTACTCCTGAGCCAGGCCGGCGATTCTAAAACCAAAGTCCAGGTCGGACATGGCGGCCATGGTATAGGTAAGCTTGGAGTAGCATTTCATCATGTATCTTCCCAGTTTGGGGTGGGTAATTATTCCCCCGCATTTCATCGGGCAGTTGTAACAGCTTATCAGCCGCTCCACCGATTTGTCCTGTATCTCTTTCCACTGCGCTTCGACTTCCTCGTTCCAAAAATCCCTTCGCCTTTCGCGGGCATTGCCCCAGGCGAAACTGGCGGTGTGCCACTGCTCGTCGTGTAGCGACATCTCCTGGGGCGAGCCGAGACCGGCTAAAATGGGCGGCACCCCCTTAATCGGATTTTCTCCCCGGTGCTGTATGTATTTCAGCACTTCGGTGCAGAGCTCAAAAAACTCAGCCGGTTGGGCGATATTGACGTCCTTGGTTCCGCGAACGGCTATCGCCTTTAACCCCTTGTCTCCCATAACGGCGCCTATTCCGCCCCGGCTGGCGCTGGAGCGCCCCTGCTCGATGGAGGCAAAATAGACCCTGTTTTCACCGGCCAGGCCGATAGTAGCCACCTGGGCTTTGGGCTCCTGCAACTCCCGCCTGATAAGCTCGGCGGTTTCCATGGAGCCTTTGCCTTTGAGGTGGCTGGCATCGCGTATCTCTATTTTGTCGTTGTGTATCCACAGATAGACCAGTTCCGGGGACTTGCCGCGAATGACCACTTTGTCGTAGCCGGCGAACTTCAGCTCCGGCGCCCAGAATCCCCCCATTATTGAATAGGCCATTAACAGGGTCTGGGGAGAAAAGGTGGAAATAATGGTGCGATTGGCACCAGGGGCGGGCGTGCCGGCTAAAATACCAGCGCTGAATATGAGCAGGTTCTCCGGGTCGAATGGTTTGGTTTCCGGGGGGACCCTGTCCCATAGTATCCTGGCATTGGTACCCAGACCCCCCAGGTGAAGCTCGGTTAGTCCCGGGTCAGTTCCCTCTTTCTCAATGCTTCCCCGGGATAAGTCGATTTCTAGATTAATCCCTGTCTCGGCGAACCTCATTTTTTACCCCCTAAAGGCTACCTGGCCTCTAAATAGCGCTCCCGGCTAAGTGTTTAGCCTTCCTGACGCCCCGGTATTTCCTGGACACTGAATCGAAGTATTCATTGGCTTTCTCGGTGAGCAGGCCGCGGTATTCATTGAATAGAGCCGTTGCCTGGGGACGCAACCAGTTATCGGGGAGCAGTTCCAAAGGTAAGTCCGGGTCGGAGAAGGGCAGCTTGCGGTATTCATGGATAAGGTTGAAGCGGGCCACAAAACACTCGCTGGGTTCAATAGTTTCTCCATTCTCTAATCGTCTCCGGTGCTCTTCCAGCTTGGGGCGATACTCGCCCAGGAAACCGACGTACATCTGGTGTATCTTGCCCAGGTTCCAGCAATGGGAGACGATTTTCTTCGGGTCGGTACCGCCCTGATGTTGGGCACTGAAGATATTAACATATTCCTCGATATTGAGTCTCTCTAGCAGGTTCTTCACCTCTCTGGTCAGGTCATAGGGTGAAATCCAGGTAGCCTCGCCTAGAGCTCCGTAGCCAAGCCAGCCCAGCTCAAGGCGCAACCTGTCCCTCGCCTTCCGCTGGCGTTCCGGTATGGAGTAGGTAACGATATTCCAGCTTCCGTCCCAGCGGGACTCCTTGCGCTGGAAAATGCGCTGCGCTCCCTCGGTCAGCAGGCTGTGCCCCTCATTGGTCAGCGAGTAGTAGCTTTTGCGGTTGCTACGCTTTGCCTTGAGGAAACCGGAACGGCACATCCTGGAGACCGCCGACCTGATAGCCTGTTCCGACAGGCCGAAATTGCTCAGCAGCCTGACCAGACTGCCAATTCCGATTTCGCCGCCCCTATGGAGAACGTAGTCGCCATAGAGGGTCAGCATAGCGGCTCTAGGACCAAACATCAGTATGTCTCATATTTAATATTGCGTTAATTCCACGCTATATTATAATACTAGCATACAACATCAATCATGTCAATACTTTTTGGCTTCAAGTAATCTTTAAAAAATGGCTTGGGCTGGAGCTAGCCAGCCCGCCTTAAAACTGCTATATTTAGAGAGAGGTGGAAGCCCCGTAGATAAAATGGCAAAAGATAGAAGCCTGGAGTGGGTTGAATACACCAGGGTGAATGCCAGGGTTACTGAGGCTAAGGAAAGGGTAGTAACCGAACTCGGTCTGTCGATTAGCGTCAACGGAAGGCATTTCGCCACCGCCATGATAACGCCCATGATGGAGAAGGAGTTCATCATCGGGCATCTGTTCGGGCAGGGAATTATAGAAAATGCCGCCGACATAAAATCGATTAAACTAAAAGAGAACACAGCCGAGGTAACTTTGCTTAAAAAAGATAAGGCGGAGCGCTCTCCGGAAATACATTCCGATTTCAGGGTCAGCCGGGAAGATATATTCGGTGGGGTCAACGCCATCCTGAAATCTAAGATATATGCCGAGACCGAAGCCATACACTCTGCGGGGCTGTTCAAACGGGGGGCGGAACCGCTCTGCATAGCCGAAGACGTCGGCAGGCACAATGCCCTGGACAAGGTTATTGGCTATGCCTTGATTAATAGGGTTGATTTCGGGGATACCTTTGCCGCCTCAACCGGGAGGATGGTCTCCGAAATGGTGTCGAAGGTCTGCCGGGCCAATATTCCGGTGGTGGCGACCAAGACGGCGGTAACCGGGTTGGCCGTTGACATTGGCCAGAGGTGCGGATTGACCATTATAGGCTTTGTCAGGGATATAGGGATGAAGATTGCCAAAGACAGTGACATAAGTATTGCCACTGAGAGGGGAATGAAGATTTACACCAATCCCCAGAGAATACTCTATTGATGAGAGACGGGCTCCCCTAAAATTTCGGCGATATCCTTAACCACCAGCTTTTCTTCTATGCCCTCGTCCTTTATGGCTTCGCCGAGCATGACGGCGCAGGTAGGGCAGGCTACCGCCAGGACGCTAGCCCCGCTCTTACAGGCTTCTCTTACCCTGATTCTTGACGGGCTGTTTTCGCCGCCGCCGAAGAAATCGGTGTAGAAATTGCCGTTGCCCCCGCCACAGCAGAAGGAATTCTCGCGGTTTCTTTCCATCTCTACCAGCTCAACCCCCGGGATTGCCGCTAGTATCTGGCGCGGCGCTTCATATTCACCAGCGTGTCTCCCCAGAAAACAGGGGTCGTGATAGCTCACTCTCCTGTTGAGCTTTGAGGTCGGCTTTAATTTCCCCTCTTTGATAAGGTCAGCGAGTATCCTGGTGTAGTGGAATACCTCGAACTCGCCGGGATATTCCTTGCGGAAGACATTATAGGCATGGGGGGAAAGGGTGATAATCTTCTTCACCCCGGCATCTTTAAAAAGCTGGCTGTTCTTCTCTCTCAACATCTGGAAGATACGGCTCTCGCCGAGCATATTGACTTCGTTGCCGTCGCACTCTTCTCTAGAACCCAGGATGCCGAAAGAAACTCCGGCTTTAGTTAACAGCTCGCCCAGCGCTTTAGCGGCTCTCTGTCCCTTCTCATCGAAAGAGCCGACACAGCCGACATAAAAGAGGAACTCCTGCCCCTGGTAAGGCTCTATCCCCATGCCTTCGGCCCACCGCCCCCGGTTTTCTCTCAGCTCCCGGTAGGGGTTGCCGTAGGCCTCGATATTGCGGAAAAAACGGGCTACCTTGGGCATAACCAGCCCGTTGGCCACCACCTCTTCCCTTGCCGCTGTTATTATATTTACAATATCATCGTTAAAGGGGAACTTGCAGCTCTGGACGCAGTTGTTACAATTGGTGCAGGCATAGAGGATTTTGCCCAGCGACTCGGACCACTCGATTTCGCCCTCCATCCAGGCCCTTATCAGCCACATTAAGCCGCCCGGTGAATAGCTCTTGAGGCGGAACCTGTTGTAAATAGGGCAGTTAAACTCCGAGTAGTCCAGGGTCAGCTGGCAGTATCCGCAGCCAAAACAGCGATGGATTATATCTTTATAGTCCTGCAGAGAAATCTAGGCCACCTCCCAGTTTCCCGGGTTCATGATGTCGTTGGGGTCAAGCGTTTTCTTTATCCTGTCCATCAACTGGCGGGTGCCGGCGTCCATCTTTTCCAGAATCAGTTTCTGCGCCGGCAGTTCCGGCTTCCAGACTATGCCGCCCAGCTCCAGGGTCAGCCGGTTGGTATCATCCAATGCCCCCCTGGCTCTCTCCGCTTCTTCGGCAACGGCGCGGTTGAAGGGGTAAGAGTAGGCGAGCATGACGCTATGGCCGTTGGGCAGGAGCTGTATGCCCAGTTGATAGAGCAGTTCGTACTTGTGGGCAATCTCAATGCCGCTCCGCCAGGCCTGGGGTATTACCTCTATGGGCAGTATGGCCCCGGTGTATTCAAAGCCGCCGCCTTTCCTGAAATCGGCGGCGGTGGCGGCGAAGGGAGGCACGCCGAGGAACCTCTCCCGCAGCGGGGTCAGCGCTGGATCTTCGGTTACCGGCGCTAATTTATCCTGGTATTTCTGGAAAATCCGGCTGTGCAGTTTCTTCTTGGTCTCAAACTCTTCTTTTGACTGGCCGGAAACAACTATTATATAAAATATGTGCTGCGCCCACCTCGGCTTCTCCTGGGTGATAATGAAGCAGTTCTCCAGGAGGTTAATCTGGCTGAGCTCGGCGATAATCTCCGGGATTAGCTCGACGCTGTCGGAGGAGAACAGCAGTAGGTTTCGGAAGGTGGGCTTGGGGAAGAGCTGAATCGAGAGCTTGGTGACGATGCCGGTCGTTCCCAGCCAGCCCAGAAAGAGGCCCATGAGGTCGGGGAGGGGGTCGCGGCTGAACCATTTGGGGCTTACCGAACAGGAGCCCAGCCGACATAGCTCACCGGTGGGCAGGACTACTTCCATGCCGTTGACCATCTGCGAGTTGACGCCGTACCTGGGGGTGAGATGGCCGTGCCCGTGAATCAGTATGTTGCCGACTACGGTGGCGGTGGGGGGCGACTCCGGGGTTGAGTGCTGGAGACCGGGGTGATGCTTCTCGAGGTAGGCCCTCAAAGCCGCCTGGGTGACGCCGGCCTCGATTACGGCGTAACGGCTGGCTTCGTTTACCTCGATTATCCTGTCCATCCTTTTCATGTCCAGGACGATGCCGCCCTTGAGGGGAACGGTCAGCGCCGATAGGGTCAGCCCCGCCCCCATGGGGGTAATGGCTATCTTTTCCCGGTTGGCCAGCTTGACTATCTGCTGCACTTCGTCGACCGTTCCGGGCATGACGACGCCATCGGTCTTGCGCGGTTTCTGCGCCCCCGGGTCGCGGGAGTAGAGATAAAGCTCCTCGGGGCGGTCGGAGACGTAGTCCGGGCCGACGATTTCAGCCAGCTGGCTTAAAAATTCTTCTTTCATAGCTGCTTACATTCTAACATACTGCAAGCTACCGATTTTCCGCGCTATCAGTCTAATCAGCGGTCTAATCCTTGATGTCTGCCAGGGGTCTCTTAAACGGGTCAATGGCGCTGGGCATTTTGCTTGGTATCTGAATTTGTTTGGCCCATTCTGTTTCAGGATTGCCCGGGTTATTTCCCTCGGTTGCTTCCTCTGACTTCTCAATATGCCCCCGATATTTCTTATTGAAACACAGGTAGTAGTGTCGGCCACGATAAAGGGGACATTCCCCGCATAATTTGCCGGTGAAGGGACATATCATGTCTTCCTTAGCCAAAAGCAATACCCCCAATCACTTGCAGATTACCCATCTTTTGCCTGCCACCAGCCTAAAGGACTACTAGAGCTTGGGGCGGCGCCGTAGTGTCTCCGCTAAATCAAGCGGCATAACCTCCGGCTTTAATGCCCCATATACCGTAAAAACATTTTGAAAATGGCTGAATTCCGGCTCTATAGCAGCTACCTCCTCAGGTGACAATGGACTTACACCGCAGGGACGCAGAGGCGTATTTATTTGTACTTCATCGGGGAAAAGCTGCTCGGCTATTTTGGCCATGTCGGCAGCGCGGCCCCTGTTGGCCTCAATGAACATCATCTGGAGGGCGAGCTTCCCCCGGTACTCTTCCCTGAAGAGTTGAAGCGCCTTAAGGATTTCAGCCAGTGTCTGACTGCCGATAGGACGGTTGATTTCACCAAAAAGCTCCTCGTTAGGTGCATCAACCTTGGCCACGACCATATCAGCCAGGGCGAGCTCGCGGCGCACCTCTTCTCTGGGCATCAAGGAAGAATTGGTAAGAACCGCCACCGGCAGTTTCAGGGCCGACTTCACCAGCCTTATTGCCTCGCCTAGGTTAGATGCCAGGCTCGGCTCGCCCATCCCGGAGAAGGTAGCATAGTCGGCGGCAACGCCTTCTACTTTTTTCAATTCTCGGGCAAGCCTGTCCAGGTTGACGAACTCTTTACGTTCCATCTCAGGGTGAGCCGTCTTCCCCAGCTGGCAGTAAACGCAATCAAAGGAACAGGTATTTACCCTGGTGGACAGGAGGTCGATACCCAGCGACCTGCCCAGCCTCCAGGATGAAACCGGGCCGTAGATAACAGAGTTAGCCACTAGGCTGTACCTCTAGTGGCTGATGTATTTGTGATAGGCTTTCTTCCACGGTTCTTTCTTCGCTATAAAATAGTCTCTTATCGCTGCCTGAAGCGTATCTGCGGCTAGAAGTGCGCAGTGCTGGCTTTCCTGTCCTGCTTGATTAGTTCTTCAAACTGCTCCCATGATGAAGGCATTGCCTTAACTCCTAATCCCGGAGATACCATCCCACAGCTTCTCTATCTCCTGCGAGACCCTGCCGCTGGAGTACTCCACCACCGGCTTACTCCGCACCATGGCTTCGGTTACGGCGTTGTCAAACGGAATCCTGGCCACTACCCCTATTCCCCGGTCGGCGCAATAGCCCTCAATCCGGCGGGTGTTCTCCTCGTTGAGGTCGTACTTGTTTATACAGACAAGGGCCGTAACGCCGAAGTGGCGGCAGACGCCGAGCACCCTCTCCAGGTCGTGTATCCCGGAGAGCGTCGGTTCGGTTACCAGCAAGGCGGCGTTGGCCCCGGAGAGCGATGAAATGACCGGGCAGCCGATGCCGGGCGGGCCGTCGCTTATAATATAGTCCAGGTTTCTTTCCTGGGCAATCTGCCTGGCTTTCTGCCTCACCTGGGCTACCAGCTTCCCCGAGTTCTCCTGGGCGATTCCCAGCCGGGCGTGCACCAGAGGCCCGTATTTGGTATCGGCGATAAACCAGTGCCCGGAGAGGTTTTCTTCCATGGCGATAGCATCAACCGGGCAGATATGGAAACAAAAACCGCAGCCCTCACAGGCGACGGGGTCGACCCGGTAGTCCTTGATGGCGTCAAAGCGGCAGAGCTCCTGGCACAGGCCGCACTGGTTGCATTTGTCCTCATCAATAACAGCTGTCTGCCCGCTCCAGAACTCGGTCTTCTCTTTCAGCGAAGGCTTCAGCAAAAGATGGAGGTCGGCGGCATCCACGTCGCAGTCAGCCAGCACCTTATCCTTGGCCAGAGCCGCCAGCGAGCCGACGATGCTGGTCTTGCCGGTGCCCCCTTTACCGCTTAAGACTACGATTTCTTTCATCTACCGTCTCCTTGATGCTGTCAAAAAGCTGGCCGAAGCTTTCTCGCCACTGCGGCATGCCCTCGGCCAGGGTTATCCCTTTAGAGTAGAGGCGGGCAATCTCGGTATCCAGCGGAATGGTGAGCAGGATGGGTATCTTCTCTTTGCGGCAGTACTCTTCCACCTTGTTATCGCCGACGCCGGCGCGGTTGAGGACGACGCCGCAGGGAATGTTGAGCTGCCTTATCGTTTCCACGGCCAGGACCAGGTCGTTGAGCCCGAAAGGGGTCGGCTCGGTTACAAGCAGGCAGAAATCGCTGTCCCTGACCGCTTCCACCACCGGGCAGGAAGTCCCCGGCGGGATATCGATGATAAACACGCCGTCCCCATGGGCGTGTTCTTTCACCTTCCTGATGACCGGCGGCGCCATCGCCTCGCCGACGGTGAGCCTGCCCTGGACAAACTCTATGCCATCCGATTGCCCCCACTCCACCACGCCCATCTCCCGGCCTTGCTCGGAGATAGCCTCCTCCGGGCAGAGATAGCTACAGGCACCGCAGCCGTGGCAGAGCTCGGGGAAAACGAGGACGTGGTCGGGTAGTACCGCCAGGGCGTTATAGGCGCAGACCTCGGCACACTTGCCGCAGTAGGTGCACTTCTTCTCGTCTACCTTAGGCACCTGGATGCAGACCGCCTCTTTGCCAGTAATCACTGGCCTTAAGAATATGTGGGCATTGGGCTCCTCGACATCGCAGTCAAGAAGCCTGACCTTACGGCTGTCTTTCAGGGAGAGGGCAAGGCTGGTGGCTACCAGCGTCTTACCCGTCCCGCCTTTACCGCTGGCAACAGCTATTATCATCTAGCCCCTGACCATCTTTGTCCCACACTTGGGGCAGTTGACATTGTAGCAGGGGGTACCTGCCGGGTGCGGGGCCCTGGCCCCACAGCTAGGGCACAGGCACTCGCCGCCGGGGCCGGCCCCGGCTCGGGTGCCCCTCATCCGACCGCCCCTCTGACCGCCCCCTCGGGGCGGCCCGGTTCCATCTCCTCTAGGCATAGTTTCACCTCCCCTGTTTACTGACGAACTTCAAACTTTTCCCCACATTGAGCACACTGGTATTCATAGATTGGCATGGCTATTGCCTCTTCTTCGAGTGCCTCTCTGGTGGAGCAATACTGACCATTAACAGTGCCCCAGTGTATCTGCCAGTATCTTTACCTCGTCCCCATCTTTTAGCTTTACCTCAAGACCATGATTTAAAAGCACAAAATTCTTGCCGTTAACAAACACGTCGTAATCTAATTTCAGCTCTCTGGTTATGGGGCAAATCGGCTCAAAATCAACACCCGCTTGCTTGTAACGAGACCCTACTTCGGCAAGTAATGCTCTCAGCGTGTCACCTTCTACATCTATTGCGGCAAACCCTTTCTCCTTCGCATCTGGCCATGGTGCGTAAAATGCAGGTAGGGATGAGGAGGATGTCCCCAGAGTCACTTGCCCGTCATAATTAACCAGAACTCTCAATTGCTCAAAATGGGGAACTACTGCTACCCTCATGCTCACCCCCCTGAACTCTCGTCTTTCTTTTCCAGCGCCTCGATGCGGCGCTGAATCTCGGCCAGTTGCTCGGCTAATGCCTGCGACTGGGCTTTGAGCGCCCCCAGTTCCTGCTCCGGGCTTTGCGGCTGGGACGGCGGGGTCATGCCAAACCCCATAGCCATGCCTCTGCCCATGCCCTTACCCATGCCGCGACCCATACCACGCCCCCTGCCCATGCCAAAGCCAGCTCCCATACCGGGGTCAGCACCCATACCGGGGTCAGCACCCATACCGGGGTCAGCACCTATACCAAAGTGGTCGGGCACGTTGGGCTGGGAGCTCGTCTTGAACTCCCCTGACCGGTAGCTTTCGATGACATCCTTTACCTTGCCCGAAACGCTGGTTATCACCTGTATCCCGGCAGAGGAGAGCACCTGATAGGCGTTGGGGCCGCAGTTACCGGTAAGGACCGCCTCAACGCCTTTACCGGCTATCGCCTGTGCCGCCGAGATGCCGGCTCCGCCCGAAGCCATGGCGCTGGAGTTATCAACAGCTTCGAACTCCATCGTTTGCGGGTCGGCGATGATGAAATACTGGCAGCGCCCGAAGCGAGGGTCGACCTCGGCATCAAGGCTTTGTCCTGTCGCCGAAATTGCGATTTTCATATTTTTACCACCTCTCACTTAGCTTCCAGTTCTTTGATTCGAGCTTCCAGGTCTTCTAAGTGCTTTTTCACCGCCCTGGCTTCTTCCTGCAGGAAATCCTTTTCCTGCTCAGGCGTCTGAGGAGTGTAGGGCGTTGCCCCCCAGGCCGGGGAGCCGCCGTAGAACCCGGGGGCATAGCCTGAACCGACAAATGCCCCGGGGTACTGGCATCTGGGAAGCCCCCCTCTGCCCCTGCCCACATAGGGCCAGGGAGGAGAGCTGCCTCTGAAGCCAAAGCCCATTCCTCTACCTCCGCCGCCAGACCAACCTCTGCCTATCATGATGTCACCTCCTTTTCCCGATTCTGCATATACGGGTGCTCTCGCTCTGATAGCGCCCGCCGGACAGACTGCGGCGCAGTCTCCACATTTAGTGCACAGCGCCTGGTCTATCACGGCTACATCATCTTGGATGCTGATAGCCTTCTGCCGGCAAACATCAACGCAGGCGCCACAGCCGGTACATTTATCGCTGTCAATATAAAACATCCCTCACCTCTTCATAGTAAGCTGCCGGATACCCTCTATCTGCCGGTATGTCGCTCCCTGGCTGACGCAACGAAGGGCCGTCTCCGGCTCAATCACCCTGGTGCCGGATATGGCGTCGATGCCGTAGTCAAATAGCACCGGCGATAGGGGAGCGGTGTCCCCCAGTATGACCACATAGGCTTCGGGGCGGCATAATTTTAGCAACTGCTCGATGGTGTGGTTGGTAAAGGCAGTGCCGGTGATGCCGATAACATCGGCCTGAGGGACAAGGTTCTCCGCCTCAGCCTCAGGTAAATCGTCCTGGCGCCGGTTCTTCTCAATCACCCAGAGCTCCCCGGCTATCTGCCGCAGTCTGGGGACAAAGGGGAAATGGCCCACAATGGCTACCTTCTTACCCTTCCCTTTCTCGGCGATGAGCTCACCGGCGTTAAGCTCCAGGCATTGTTCTTCGTTGACCTCAAGCAGCGAGTTAATGGCGGCCATGCCGATGGCGGCTTCAAGTATATTATCTGAGTAAGACATCCCAGCCAGTTCCAGGGCGCTTTTCTCCAGAAGGCACCCCGGCTCTTTTAGCGAGGATTGCTCCTGCCGGAGGGCATCCCGGGGGAGGGTCGCTGCCAGCCCGCAGTTACGGGTTAAGACCGCGCTGTGAAAGAAACCCAGGCGAATGTCTCTCACCTTCGCCTCCGTGTTCAGCGCCGCTATCAAATCATCGAGGAGCTTCATATTTGCTGCCCCCGCCGGCCCATACCCCCGCCGGGCCTCCAGGGCCGGAGTACCGCGATGTCCGGCGTACTGCAGGTAGGGCAGAGCTCCGGCGGCTCCTTTATCATTACCTCAAAGGGAACTTCCCACTCGTGGCCGTTGCCGCAGCGGAAGCGGCGCACCGCCATCTCGTAGTTCCCGCCCTCGATTCTTATCGCCTTCCCGTTGAGCAGGGCATCAGCCATCTTTTGCCTTGCCGAGAGCAGTATGCGGGCAAAGGTAGGGCGTGATACGCTCATCTTCCGGGCGCAGTCGTCCTGGGCAAGACCCTCTATGTCTTTGAGCCGGAGCGCCTCGGCTTCCTCAACGGAGAGCCGCACTTCCTGAAGGTGGGCCAGGGGCACGCCAGCGGGCTTGAAGTAGTTCACCCGGGGGAGAGAGTCTACCCTGCGCCAGAGTGGTTGTCTTCCCATTAATCCTCATCCTTATTGTTTAAGCTATATGACCATCAAATTCAGAAAAACACTAAATAATTATGGTCATATGCTCATAATCTATATTACAATATTATCTATCTGTTGTCAACCCGTATCTTGTAATTTCTACCCAGCGCCCGTTCGGGTCAGAATTTGAGTACTAGTCCAGCGCCGCATTCCTTGCCGCTGTCCGGGAAGAGCCTGAGTATTTCTGACTTGTACTGAGTACAGTGGCAGGGGCATATTAAGGATAGACCCTTTAGCCGCTCAAAGTCTTGAAAGCCGTGAAAGCCGCCGATAATGCCGTATATCCTGCCGAGTCTTGAGGCTGCCTGAAGAATCTCGCCCACCCCGGGATGAGAACATCCCGTTAAGACCACAATCCCCTTCTTTGTCCTCAGAGCTAAAGACTGCTCTACCCCTTTAAGCTCGCCAGTGGAGAAGACATCTTCTGAAATCTGGACAGGCTGCCTAACCGGAGTTACCTTTCTTCCCGGTATGAGTCTCAACAAAGAAGACGGAAGATAGATTTCAGCATCATCGTTGACCTCCAGGAGGGACTGGAGACCACCGGTGTGGTCCCCGTGGGCGTGGGAGATGACAACCGTGGCTATATCCCCTGGGTTAATGCCGAGCTTCCGCATGTTATAGAGCAGGGTAGCGCCATCAGCACCGGTGTCAAATAAAATCAGCGCTCGGCTTTCGGTCTCTATGAGGCAGGAAAAACCCCAGCCGGATTCCAGCCCTGGTTGACTAATCTCGTTGTCATAGACAATGGTAATCCTCATCCTGCCTTCTGACTACAATCTAAGCCGCCTTCGCCTTTTCCCCTCAGATTGTTTATCTATGCCTGGAACTAGAAGGTAACCTCAACGCCTTCTTGACTCAATTCCTGGTCGGTAACCGTTCTTAGAGGCGGCAGCGCGGTGACGTCCATGCCGGGCTCGTGTTTGAAGATGGCGCCGATTTTCTTGCTCAGCATAAATATCAGGCGGGAAATGGGGATGTCCATGGTGCAGGCATCCTGGCACTGCCCGCAATTGACGCAGGAATCCATAACGTGGGTAATCCTCACCATGGGAAAGAGCATATGGGGCGGGACTTCCCCCGGCGGGATAAAGCCCCGCTCTGCCTCCAGGAAGCAGACATCGCAGTAACAGATGGGGCAGGCATCCCGACAGCCGTAGCACTTGATGCAGTGGCTGAATTGCTCGGACCAGTAGCTGAACTTTTCATCATTGCTCATTTCTTCCAGGGTGGCGAAGTCCTTCTCCTGCCACTTCTGGGCCAGCTCCACGGCTGCCTGGTCCTTTTTCTTTCTGCTCTCTATGGCGTTTTCGCCCGGCTGTTCTACCTTGATAGCACCGTCCTCGATAGCCGCCTCGAAAAATTCAGCCCCCTTCTCGGAACAGAGCTCGATAAAGGTCGAGTCTTTGTCGGTGGTTCCCCACTTGCCGCAGGCGATGTCAGCCATAACCGGAATGTTGGTCTCACAGCGGCGGCAGTTCTCGCGCCGGCCGTACCCCTTCTCCTCCAGCTCGGCCAGGTTTTTCTTCTTCTCACTGCCGTCTTTGAGACTGATTATCAGCTCGTTGCCTTCAATGTCTTCACCGACGACATCGGCGGGGTCTACCCCGAATTCTTCTTTAAAAAGGCTCTTGGCTTTTGCCGAGGGCAGGGTGCCGGTGCAGTTAAGCCCGATGACGAGCAGGTTGTCCAGCTTAATCTGGTTTCTCTTGGCCAGCTCGATGATGGCTTTAGCGTCACAGGGCTTGGCGACGACAGCTATTTTCGAGTTGAAAGCGCCGTCCAGGTATTCCTTGAGGAAGCGGGCAATATTAGGCGAAGCGCAATGCAGCGAGCCGGCGGTCTCTATTAACTCCTTCGGGTCGGTGATGAGGACGGGTATGCCGTCGTACCTGTTGCCGTCTCTTGCCTTTACCCCCACCACCGCATCCACCCTCTTGCTCTCCAGGGCAAATTTGAGCAGAGAAGTAACGGCACCACCGCATTCAGCCTTTTCCACTATTTCCTTATCTTCGGAACGGGCGATATACATGTCTCCTTTCATGCCTTCACCTCCATCTTAACGGCACATACCTTGGTTTCGGCGCACTTGGCACTGGGGTCTAAAGCTGAGATTGTCAGCACATTGGCACAGGAATCGGCGAAGTGGAAGGGCACAAAGAGCAGCCCCGATGGCACTTCGTCAGTTACCCTGGCTTGAGCTTCTATGCTACCCCGCCTTGTTTTCAAGGTAACTAGGTCTTTATCTTTCACCCCTACCTTAGCGGCATCCTCAGGGTTGACCTCAACAAAGCTGCTGCTAACCTCATCATTCAGCTTGGGTGTCCGGCGTGTCATTGCCCCGGTATGGTAATGGAATATGCTTCTGCCGGTAGTTAAAAAGTAGGGATATTCTTCATCTGGTACTTCTGCCGGGGGTTTATACTCTACCACCTGGAAGTGCCCCAAGCCGTCAGGGGTATTGAATTTCTCCAAAAACATGGTGGGCGTTCCGGGGTGCTCTTCTGAAGGACAGGGCCAGTGAATTCCGCCCACCGTCTTACTCAGCCGTTCGTAGGTTATCCCTTTATATTGGGGAATACAGCGCCTGATTTCCTCAAATATCTCACCTGACGAAGTAAAGTTAAACTTATCCTTACGGCCCATTCTTTCAGCCAGCTGGCATATAATCTGCCAGTCAGGTTTAGCCTCGCCGGGTGGGTCAACAACCTTGTTTATCTTCTGCACTCGCCTGTCTATCCAGGTATGGGTAGCCTCCCTCTCCACCCAGGTAGCCGCTGGCAGCACCACATGGGCAAGCTTGCTTATCTCGGTAGGGAATATGTCCTGAACCACAATGAAATTAGCCTGCTCTAAAGCCTTTTTCACGTTATTAGTATCGGGAACGACCATCATCGGGTCTCCACCCACAATATAGAGGTAAGGACATTTGTAAAGCATGTCTATATAGGTAATCCCGGGCTTAGTAGGTAGGTTGCTCACCCCCCACGCCTCTTCAAATAACTTGGCTGAGTCCTCACCGACGCGCTTAAACCCGGGGTAGAAAACACATAAGCAGCCCATATCTCCGCTGCCCTCACCATTTATCTGCCCCCTCATTGAGTTTATCCCACTTCCTGGCTTACCGGCATGCCCGCAGAGAAGGGCCAGGTTAGCGTGATTCCTAACGTTGTCAGTGCCAACATAATGCTGGGACATACCCTGGTCATAGAGGATGCAACCCCTCTCTGCCTTGGCATAGGTGGTGGCCGCCTCCTTGATTTTTTCTAGAGGCACACCGGTTATTTCCTCCGCCTGTTTCAGGTCTACCTTGGCTAGGAAGGCGCGCAGTTCGTCAATGCCGGCCGTCCTTGAGGCGATAAATTCCTTATTCTCCAGCCCCTCAGCCAGGATAATGCTCATCATGGCATTTATCAGGGCGGCGTCTGTGCCCGACCTCAGTTGCAGGTGAATATCAGCTAAGTGCCGGGCGGTAGTAGTTTTCCTGGGGTCAGTGTAGATAACCTTGGCCCCTCTGGCTTTGGCCCGGAGCACCCGGCGGGCTATCATGGGAAAGGTCTCCCTGATATTGACCCCGGCCAGGAAGATGCAATCGGCAAGCTCAATCTCAGGCTGGGAGGTCTGCATCGCCCCTGAGCCCATGGCCGGAATCAGGGCAGCCGCTGCTGGGGAATGGCACAATCTGCCGCAGTATTCTATATTATTGGTGCCCATCACTACCCGGGTAAACTTCTGCATTACATAGGCATCCTCATTACTATTCCGGCATGAGGCGATAAACCCAAAGTTCTCCGGGGTAGCCTCCTTGAATTTGGAAGCGACTAAGTCAAGGGCTTCATCCCACGAAGTTTCCTGCAGCTGGCCGTTTTTTCTCACCAGCGGCGTCTTCAGCCTGTCTTCACTATAGAGGAACTGGTAGGCATTTTTGCCCTTGGGGCAGTTTGCCCCCTCGTTTATGGGGTGCTCCTTCCAGGGCTCCTGCCCGATTATCCTGCCGTCCTTAACTATCAGGTTGATACCGCAGCCGCAACTGCAATAGGGACATATAGTGGGTAGACACTCAATGCTCATTCAGCCTCCTTCTTGAGTGGACTTGGCCCCAGCTTCTTTATCGTCTGGGTAAAGCTCTTAACCGTCTCGGCTACCTTGGGCCCCTCGGACGCCGAAATCCACTCCAGCCTCAGCCTCTCACTACCGATACCTATGGCCTCGAGGAAAGGCTTTAACCCGGCAACCCTTCTTCTGGCATTCAGGTTACCTTTTTGGTAGTGACAGTCCCCGGGATGGCAGCCGCAGACCAGAACGCCATCGGCACCGGCGGTGAAGGCTTTGGCTATCAGCCGTTCGTCCACTCTGCCCGAGCACATCAGCCTTATAATCCTCACGTTGGGCGGATATTTGGTCCGCGATGTGCCGGCAAGGTCGGCGCCGGTATAGGAGCACCAGTTACAAAAGAAGCCGATTATCTTTGGCTCGAATTCTTCCATGGCCGCCTCCTTTACCCATATTCGCCTGACATGCGGCTGTGATTAGTGGTAAAATATGCTGGGTAGCCTGATGAAAGGTGCTTGACCAGAAAGCATTATACCCTACGGGGTATGGTAAATCAAGACTAGATTTTGCGGAGGGTGCCATGACTATAGAAGAAGAGGTAGAGGTATCTCAGGAGGCGCTGCTGAAGCGGCTGAAGAGGGTGGAGGGGCAAATCCGCGGCATCCAGAAAATGATTGCCGAAGACCGCGATTGCGTGAGCATAGTGATGCAGCTGGCGGCGGTTCGTTCCGGCATTGAGGGCGTGGGAGCTCTGGTATTGAATAACTGCATGAAGCTCTGCTTTTATAAGGGCCCTGAGGCCACGACCGATATTGATTCCCTGGCCAGAGCGGTGGCAATCTGGGGGCGGGTGCGGGGTGGGGACGCGGCACCTGAGCCGGAGCGCGGCGCCAGGTCTGGCAACGTGTAGCCGAACTGGTTCAATGCTCCGGGCAGACATTCGACCAAGGCTATAGAACTATATTTAGTATCCCTTGCCCTGGAGCGTCTCTGAGAAGTAGAGGCGTGGCTGGAAGCTGATATAATTTGCCAGAGCTTAATCTGATCAAGCTGATTTTTTATGTTTATTATTAAGACTCGTAACTTAACCAAGAAATTTAAAGACCTGCTGGCGGTAGATGATGTAAATCTAGAGGTGGAAAAGGGGGAATGCTTCGGTCTGCTGGGACCTAATGGGGCAGGGAAGACCTCCCTCATCAGGATGATAACCGCGGTATCACCTCCCACCAGAGGTGATATACAGGTGCTGGGCAATGACCTGAAGACTCATGCCCGCCAGGCGAAGGCTATCTTAGGGGTAGTTCCCCAGTTGGATAACCTCGACCCCGATTTGACTGTGCTTCAGAACCTGATGACCTTTGCTCGATACTTCAACATACCCAAGAATGAGGCACGCCGGCGCAGTATGGAAATCTTGAGCCTGTTTGAGCTTGGAAACAAGCGCAATAGCCACATAAAGGAGCTATCAGGGGGGATGAAGCGGCGCCTGCTGATAGCCAGGGGCTTGATTAACCTGCCCCAGATAGTGGTCCTTGACGAGCCGACAATAGGCCTCGACCCGCAGGGCAAATATCTGGTCTGGGACAAGCTCGCTGAACTAAAATCCCAGGGCGTTACCCAGCTTCTATGCACCCAGAATATGGAAGAGGCGACCGTGCTTTGCGACCGGGTGGCCATAATGCATCAAGGCAAAATCCTGAGCCTTGGTACTCCCCAGGGTCTCATTGCTCAGTATGCTGGCAGTGAGGTATGGGAGATTGAGCCAACGGCAGAGGAAAGGGATAAAACCGTCAAAGAGCTAGAAAGTCGTGGGCTTGGCTTTGAGGAGGTGGGGGGTAAGATTCATGTTTTCCAGGTAGAGGGCAGCCAGGTGAGCCGGGGACTTGTGAAATCCCCGGAGAGAGTGAGGCGGAGACCAGCCACCCTGGAGGACGTCTTCTTCCGGCTTACGGGGAGGTCTTTAGCGGAATGAAACCCTTTTCCTGGCGTTCTATCAGGGTGTGGCAGCGCAACCGGGATGTCTTCTTCAGGCTATGGCACTCAGAAGCCCCTGGTTCTATAGCCGAGCCGGTTATTATCCTGCTGGCTATGGGCCTGGGTCTGGGGGCATATGTTGGCCTGGTTGATGGGCAGAAGTACATTGAGTTTATTGCCCCGGGTATTATCGCCAGCTATGCTATGTTCAGCGCCAGCTTTGAGTGTACCTACGGTAGCTACATCCGCATGGAGTACCAGAAGACCTATGACGCCATCATTGCTACTCCGCTGAGCGTTGAGGATGTCATCGCCGGCGAAATCTTCTGGGGGGCGACACGCTCGCTGATGACGGGCACTCTCATCCTGGCCATTGCCGCTATTTTCCAGCTGATACCTTCACTCTGGGCACTGCTCATACCGCCGCTTGCCTTCCTGGAAGGTCTAATGTTTGCTTCCATTGCTATACTCTTCACCTCTCTTGCCCCCGCTATCTACAGCTTTAATTACTATTTCACCCTGTTTATCACTCCCATGTTCTTTTTCGGCGGAGTGTTCTTCCCCCTCTCTTCTTTCCCGGAGATAGTGCAGACTTTAAGCTGGATAGTACCGCTAACGCCAGTGGTGCATCTTAGCCGGGCGCTAACCAGCGGGGAATTTCACATTGGCCTTCTCTGGGCGCTGGCTCTTATAGTTGGCCTAACCGCCCTATTCTTTTCCATATCGCTGGTTACGATGAGGCGCAGACTGACCGTCTAAGATAGGCTCTATTCCCTGCCCCCCAGGTTTTTCTTCCCACCCAGCCCGCCCTCATAGGTTTCACCTCTAAAACTCTGTTGCCCCACCGCCGCTCTGGGGTGGGGGAGAAAAGGAAAGGGGCCTTTAAAACCCCTCTTGGACTGCCCTATTTTAATCTAGAAGAATTAGCTATACTTGAACATCACCTCCTAGAATTGGCGTCTTGCCCCTGGCCCATTGTGTCGCTATCTCCAGGCTCTTCTGGATGTATTCGTCCAGGCCAAGCTTCTTCAACATGAGGAGGTTGTATATCTTGGTGTTATGCCTTCGTACCTCAGCTCTCTCACTGATAGGCGCCAGTTTCAGGCATGGAAAGTCCTCACACTGGTAACAGAAGTCTAGTCCCTTTCTGTTGACGCAGCAATCATATGTTTGACATAGAATATCTCCATGCGGCCGCCCTTGCTTCGGCCGGCAGCCCCCGCAAATCTTTAGGAGTTTATCAACAGGGAGGTTGGCTCTCGTAGCCTCCTTTTGAATGGCAATGTCGTCAGTGCACAGGCTCTTTTCATAGGCGGGGCAACTAAGGCAGCAATAGCCGCAGGGGGATACCAACTGTAACTTTTCTTGGTTTTCCATTTTCACCTCCTGGCAATACTATCTAAGGGTCTTCTTGAAACATAGTGCTGGTATAGCTGATATAGAATAATACCATACGGTATTAATATCAACACCGCCCCACCCCAGGTTTTGCTTCCCACCCAGCCCGCCCTCATAGGCTTTGCCTCTGGGACTGTTTTGCCTCTTCTATCTTTAGTTTCAGAGCCTTTACTTCATCTAGCTCCTGCCATCCAGCTCCTAATTGTAGTTCGGTGATTAGCCTTTTTTGAATAGGCCTTCGAAACGAGCGATAGTCTTCCTCAAGGCTCGGAGGGTTGTAATGAGGCGCTATTGTAAGTATCTTATTTAATATTTCAGCGGTATTGCGGTGCTTCTTTTTAACAACACGTTTTAATCTTTTTTTATAAATTTCGGAGCAATTCAGAATGTCATCGGCAAGCAAAAGGGCATTTTCTATCCAGGCATCTCTGCCCCTCGGTTCACGCTCATTGGAAAAAAAAGAAACGTCGTGCTCAGCACGAGAATCAATTTCATCTTGTGGTTCATGCTCGAGAGACCTTTGAAGTTCATAAAGATGTGGGTGGTGCGCAAATGAATTAAGACGTATTTCTATATCGCTAAGCGGTCTCGGTGTATACTGATATGAGCGCATGCCCTGTAATCTCAAAACCCAATGCCCAATTTCATGGGTTATCACTATTGGCTTTACGTTCTTAAGAGATTCCAACCACAAAACAAGCACAACTTTACCTTCAACAATGTGAGGATAAGCAGTGTTGAACTCCCCGCGAAAATAGCTCAACCACTGACGATCTCTTCGATTACCTGCTCTGACCTCAATCGGGGTTCCCAGGTTTTCCTTGCACCGAGAGTGCCATAAGTCAAGCATTGCGATTGTTGGGCTGTCGCCCTTTTTACGAATCTCGATTTCCCGAATGAGACGTACCGCTGTGCTACCCGTTAATTGGCTTATTGATGGTTTTTCTATCTCGCTGGCCATTTTCCCTTCCTTCCTAATTCTACCACTCAACCAATATTCTAAAAAGAGGGAGGGAACTCGCCAGATAAGCCGCAGACCTACGAGGGTGGTGGGTGGGAATAGATACCTCAAACAAAAAGAGGGGCGTTAGCCCCTCTTCATCGCTATGTAGCTTACAGGAGTCTCTACTTTGATAACCTCTTTGCTGCTCGCAATGTCTTTAGCTGCGCACCCAACAGACGTTGCTTGGTGAAGCGTTTGTCACCAAATCTCTCCATGACAACTTTTTCTAGAGGTGTTAATTCTTTTTTCTCCACTTGGTTCAACCCCCATTATAGATTCTGACAAAAATTATAAACTAATACCAAATATGAAGCAGGCCAAGCCCTCGACCGTTAGTACGGTTTAGCTAAAAACATTACTGCTCTTACACCTACCGCCTATCAAACAAGTAGTCTACTTGCGGTCTTACCCCCATCGGTAAACCGATGGGGCAGGAGATATTATCTCGGGGCGAGCTTCGCACTTAGATGCTTTCAGCGCTTATCCCAACCAGACATAGCTACCCAGCGATGCTCCTGGCGGAACAGCTGGCACACCAGAGGTCTGTCCCTCTCAATCCTCTCGTACTAGAGAGAGCCCCCCTCAAATCTCCGGACGCCCACGACGGATAGAGACCGACCTGTCTCACGACGGTCTGAACCCAGCTCGCGTGCCGCTTTAATGGGCGAACAGCCCAACCCTTGGGACCTGCTTCAGCCCCAGGATGCGACGAGCCGACATCGAGGTGCCAAACCTTGCCGTCGATGTGAACTCTTGGGCAAGATAAGCCTGTTATCCCCGGGGTAGCTTTTATCCGTTAAGCCACGGCCCTTCCACACGGTACCGTGGGATCACTTTGCCC